>JAABUM010000019.1_pt1 | contig 501934 bp, 436 predicted proteins | sample 5559161 | NCBI WGS metagenome assembly JAABUM01 (sample SAMN10711868, study PRJNA513369) | rock metagenome | isolation source: Antarctica rocks | place: Antarctica: Victoria Land, Siegfried Peak nord | reverse complement strand
ATTAACTACCTTAGTAATAGTTATTTATACTTATTACCTAGCTAATACTATAGATAATATATAATATTCTTATAAAAGGGGGCTAAGAAGATAGAGAAGGCTAGGAATATTTACTAACCTCTTTATAGATTAGCTATATCTATCCTATCTTCCCTAAATTCTTCTCTCCCTCCTTTTTATTATTATTTTAATTACTTTATACTAGAACTTAAAGAATATAAATAAGAAATCTATTAATGGTTAACTAAGATTTACTTTAAAGGTCTTCTAGTTAACCTTTAACTAAACTACTACTTCCTTAATTTCCTATATCTTTACTAAGATATTAGCTATAAAATTAACTAAGAGGTAGCTACTACTATTAATTTTTAGGGGATATTATTAGATAATACCTCCTTTATACCTTTATTAATACTAGAACCTTATCCTTAAAACTACTTACTAATATTTTTAATAAAAAGCCTTGAAATATTAGGTAAAAGTATTATCTTTAACCTTACTACTAAGTTAAGACTACCTTTTATATATTTATAATTATTAATACTAGTACTAACTTAATCTCTAATACTAAATTTATATAATCTAGATACTAAGATTAAAGATATAGATATACCTCCTACTAGTATTAAAGTAGAGATTAGAGGGGGTAGTAACTACCCCTTTATACTTATTCTTATACTAGAATCTAGTTATAACTAGCTATTATACTCCTATAATATATAGTCCTATATTATCCTTAAAAGCCTTAAAGCTATCTTTAAGATAGACTATATTATCCTATAAGGACTAGTTAGGAATATAGTACTACTATCGACGTGGCGTCTATAGTACGTAGTAGTACTACGCTACCCCTTTACCTATAGTATATAGAGGAGGGAATTCCCCCTATAGGGAAGGGGAGTAATTAGTCTTACTATTAAGGAGAATAGAGAGTTCTATATATATACACCGTTTATAGTACTTAATAGCTATATTATTATATAGTACCCTTATATTCTAATTACTCTACTCTATTTAGGGGTAGTAGCCTAACTATTAGTAAGATAAGTAGAGAAGGGTTATTACGGGTATAAGGTAAAAAGGTTAGTTAATTAATATAGATAACCTACCTAAATATAAGGGATTAAGCTTATAAAGAAAGTAAGTCTTAAGAATTAATTAATAAATTAATAATAGATATATTATAATTATAACTAACTATCTAGGAGTAGCTATTAAGTATATAAACCTAGTCCCCGCTACTTAAAACCTAAGAAGTACTATTATAAAGGATATAAGAACTTAAAGAAGAAGTCTTTAAGAGATAATAAATATAAGATTTATAATAATATTTATAAGAGTTAAAGTAGGAAATATATATTAATAATATTACTTAAGTAGGTTATTACTATTACTTATTATTAATAGACGAATTAGAACTAAAGTATCCTTAATATAAAACCTATATTCTTAGGCCGTAGGACTTATATATATATAATAAGAAGTTAATATAAAAATATTAAAAATAATATAATAATATAATTAAAATAATTAAAATAAGTATAACCTATTTTTTTTAATAACTTTATAAAAATCTAATATATATTATAATATATAGCCCTAGACCTTAAGGCTATATAGTATAAGTATATAAAGGATATATTAAAGGATAAATAGTCCTAAGAATACTTTAATAATTTCTTAATAAATTAAATAAAAGATCTTTAAAATTAATATTTAATAACTAATAAATATTACTTAAAAGCTAAGTAAAAGGAATATTAAAAGATTATAAACTTTATAAATTACTTTATTAAATTATAAAGATAATTTAAGTTATTAATAGAGTATATACTTTATAATAACCTTTTAAATAAGTTATATAAGGATCTTTATAATTAACTTATAATATAACTTAATATCCTAAAGATAAAGGATACTCTTATTATATTAATAATCTAATTAAAGCCTTATATAATACTACTTATATATAAAGATTAAAGAGATAATACTCCTATTAAAGGTTTATATCTTTAAAAAGGAAGAGGAAATTTCTAAGGTTAAAGAGATAATAGCTTATATATAAAGTAAAAAGGGCGGGGCGCTATTAATATATTATTATACCTTCTTTAAAGACTTAAGCCTAACCTTTTAATTATTAAGTATTATAATTATTAAAAGAAGGGATATATAACTAAGGATTATTAAAGTATAAAATTAATAGTTATAAGTATTATAATTAATAAGCTTATAATTAATAAGATATTCAATAATAAGCTAGCTAAAAAAGGCTTAAATTTAAAAAACCCTTAAGTATTATAATTATATCTATTATTATAATATAAGGGAAGAAGTAGATATAATAACTTATTATTATAATATAAGTAGAGCTTAAAAGCTTATAAAGAGAATTTATTATATTAATTAACTTTAAAGTAGATATTAATTATATTAATATATACTTAATAAAGGAGTAGAATTAAAAAATAAACCTTAACTCTAATAATACTTTATATAATAGAGTTAAGAACCTAATATTATTACTAAGTTCTTATATAAGAAAAATTAAACTTATTAATTTTAATAATATTATATAATATTATAAGGGCGCCTTTTATATAATAATAAACCTTAATTATAACTTCTACCTTAAGTATTTATAATTAGAGAAATAAAATCCCTAAGTAGATTAGCTTATATAAAACTAGTAATTCTTAATTTAAAGAAGTAATATTAAGGAGTACTTTAATATTATTAAAGCTTTAAAGGAGTAGTTTAATAATATTATATTTATTATAATATACTTAAAAGTAGGTAATAAAAGCCTACTATTTAAAGTTAAGCTCCCTCTAGAATTTTAAGAATTCTAAGATATCTTTTTAATTAAGAATATTGGGGTATTACTAGCTTATATATAATATAATTACGCGATTAATATAAAGGAAAATAAGGAACCTCCCTTTAATCTACTTTATAACTTATTAAAGAAAGAGTTATATATATTAAAGGAGTACTTTAAATAAAGTTTAAAAAAGGAGTAGATTTATTATTTTATAAGTCTAGTAGGTATATTAATTCTTTTTATATTAAAAAAGGATAGAATATTATATTTATATATTAATTATAAAGTATTTAATAAGATTATAATTAAGAATTACTATCTACTTTTATTAATTAATAAAATATTAATAAGATTAATTACTATTAAATACTTAACTAAGTTAGATCTTAAGGATATATATTATTACTTATAAATAAGAAAGGATAATAAATAGAAGACTATATTTTATATAAGGTATAATTATTTTAAATATATAGTTATACTTTTTAAACTTATTAATATGTTTACCTTATTTTAAGTATATATTAATAAAGCCCTAGCGGGACTACTTAATAATATATATATTATTTATCTAGATAATATTCTTATCTACTCCTAGGATAAAAAGTCTTATATTAGAGTTATAAAAGTAACATTATAATATCTTTATATTAACTTAAAGAAATATAAATTTATAATAATAGAGGTAGAATTCCTGAGCTTTATTATTAGTTATAATAGTATATATATAAATCTATATAGAGTAGATATTATAATAAAATAGCTAGAACCTAGGAGTATTAAGGATATTTAGATTTTTTTAAGATTTTTTAATTTTTATTATTATTTTATTAAATACTATTCCTCTATTACTATAATATTAATAGACTATTTAAAAAATAATTACTTATATATTAAAAATAGGAAGTTAATATTAAGTAATATTATAAGAGTAGTATTTAAGTAGTTAAAGTACCTATTTTAAGAGGTACTATTACTTATATATTTTAACTTTATAAGAGGAATCTAATTAGAGATTAATACTTTAATACTAGGTAGTTATTATAACTATTTTATTATAAAAGTTCCTAATTAATAATAAAGGGGTAGAGGTAGAATAATATCTAATTACTTTTTATTCTTATAAGCTATATTTAGTAGAAATTAGATATAAGACTTATAATTAAGAACTACTTATAATTATTAAGGTATTTTAGGTATAATAGTACTTCTTAGAAGGTAGTTTATACCTAATTATAATAATTATTAATTATAATAACTTAAGGTATTTCTAGATAATATTATTATTAATAAGGAGATATGTATATTAAGTAATAAAGCTTATAATATATAACTTTAAGATATACTATTATATAAATACTAAAAACCTAGATAATACCTTATTAAGGTAATTAAATTATATATTAATAATAGATAAAGAAGATACTTATCTATTAAGTTATTAAAATAAGTTAAAGAATATTAAGTATATTCCTTTTAATAAGTATTATATATTTAATATTTATAAAGGTTTATAAGATAATAAAGCCTATAATTATAAATAATATAAAAGGTTAGAGATAGAGCTTAGAAAGCCTTATACCTTAAAAATAGGGGAGAGTAATATACTCTTAGGGATATAAAGTAGTATAAGTAATAGCTTAAATCCTATTATAAGATAGTTTAATATTAATTAAATAGTATTTAGAAGGTATATTATAACTATATTAATAATAGAGCGCGTATAAAATAAATATAATAACTTAATATTAGGAATACTCTAATATCTTTAAAAGGGAGATAAGGATATTTATAATAAAAAATAATTATTAAAGTCTTGAAGCTATAAAAAGGCTACTAATATATCTCTATTAATAAATAAATTAAGGGTCCTTTATAAGGGTAGTATAATTTTTATACCTAGTAATAAAGTAATTAGATAAGAAATCTTAAAGCTTTATTATAATAACCCTTATACTAGCTACTACTTATAAAAGTATATATAAGAACTTATTAAGTAGAAGCTCTATTATATATTAATAGGATAAGATATTTATAATTATATATAAGAATACTTAACCTATTAATTAATAACGCCGCGTAGATATATTATTTATAATATACTATTATTATTATTAATATTTATAAGACCTTTTTAGGAAATTATAATAGATTTTATTATAAATCTCCCTTTAAGTAAATAAAAGGGTAGTATTTATAATATAATCTTAGTAGTTATAAACTATTATATTAAGGTAGCTAGGTACTTACTTATTATAAAGATAGTTAATACTATTAATATTATTAGTTAGAAGGTATTATTAATAATTAAGGGATAGTATTTATAAGTAGCTTCTAGGTAATTATATATTATTATATTAATATAAAAAGAAAGATTAATACTACTTTCTATCCCTAAATAAATAATTAAATAGAGAGATAGAATAGTATACTTAAGTAGTATCTATACTACTATTCTACTTAGAGATAAGATAATTAGGTAGAGTTATTTTATTTAGTAGAGTTTATATATAATTACATAAAGTATATTAATATTAGGTTACCTTTATATAAAGTACTTTATAATTACTTACTTAAGTTAAATATAAAGCTTTTAAAGCTATTATTAAGAGAAGTCTTATTAATATAAAAAGGGTTAAATTACTTTAAAAGTAAAAGGAAGGTTTAAAGTAGTATTTATATTAAATATAAGTTATATAAGTAGAGTATATAAATAAATAATAAAAGTAAAGATAATATAATATAAGTAATTATATCTAATTAAATATAAAGTATATTAAGGTAATAATAAGAGTATTATAAAAGATATATAAGTAGAGCTTATAAATAATAAAGATAAATAGGAAGTTAAAGCTATTCTTAATTATAAAATCTTTTATAATAAACCTTAATATTTAGTAAAGTAGAAGGGTTAATCTTATAATTATAATTAATAGTTATATAAGTAGGACTTAGTTAATATACTAAATATATTAGAAAGATTTAAGTAGGATTACCCTAAGGTATAAAGTTTATATATATAAGAGGGGAAATAATTTCTATTATTATTAATAAAAAAGAAAAGATACCTAATATAACTAGACTATTAAGGGTATTATAAGAGAGGGCTATTATATGATATTAGGCCTAGCTTTATTACTACTACTAGTAATAGGTTTATCCTCCTTATCCTCTTCTTCTTCCTTTATAATAGGAGGAAGGCGCTTTTATAATATATTAGTAAGGCTTTAATAGAGCTTTAAAAGGGGAGATAGAGTAACATATATATAGATTAATAAAGGATATTAAGAATACCCTTAAGGGTATTTATAATATACGTTAGATAGTAATAGCGGGGTCTACCTTAATAGGAGTAGTAGTAGTAGAGGGAGCGGAGGAGGCGCGGTAGAGGTAGTAATAATATTATTAAATAAGCCTATCAAAGGTTTACTAGAATCTAGTAAGCTAGGGGAGGTTAGAGCTAGCGTTAATATAGGTAGAATAATTATAGGTGGAATGGTTAATTTCCTATTAAGGATTCTATTAAGGAAATGACATAGTAACTACGGAAGCCTTCTATAGTATACGCTAATCCATAATAAATGCCTACTAAAAGAAAATAAAGTAGCGCCCTTATTATATATTATTACCTTTTTTTTAATAACCTTAATTAACTATAAGTCTGCTTATTAAACTTATTAATAAGCTATATTATATTCTAAAGGTCTAAAATATTATACTAGATATTATATTAAGGGCTATAATCCTTTTATTTAATAAGGTACTAAACCTTATTTCTACCTATAATATACCTACTAACTATAGCTTCTAACTTATACTTATCCTCTATAGTACTATTATAAATAGGGGGCGGATTATAATACTATAATTAACTATATAAATCTAAACCGGGGTATAGTTTAAGCTAAGTAATAGATATAACGGGGTATATCTATATTATAGGGGGTAGTTAGAGTCTATAGGCTAGAGGGCCGATATAATTAAGGACCTTAAATAGTCCTACTTACTACTAATAAAGCTTAGGGTTAATAAGGCCTAGAATAGAGTAATTATAGTTTAGGCGTAGGTATAACCTATTACCCTTAGAGGTATTAAGAGGCTAATATTTATAATTATACCTAGCCTTAGTAAAGATATTAGTAAATATAATAGATTCTTTAACTTATTCTCTTTAAAGCTATTATAGCCTACTAAAGTCTTTAGTAGGGACGTTTATATTAGAAGATAGCAGGCTAAGGTTATCCTATACCTTAAAGCTATAGATAATATTATTTAGGGCTAGGCTTATAGAGGCGCTAGTTAAATTATTTAGATAGCCCTAGAGATATAAGATAATAGGAGACTAGTTAATACTATTAATATAAGGGTTAATTAATTAATTAATAAGTTATACTTATATCTATCTAAACTATTAAAAGATAATTACGGCGGCCTATATTCTATTTAGTTTATAATATAGCGGGGGATCCCCTTTCCTTTAAAGTTATAAATAAGTCTTTAATAAGAGATATTATTAAAAGCTCTTATAATATTTAATAAGAGAAGGTTAGTTATATTAACCCTATTATAATTTTATATTATATATACTACCTTTATAATAGTCTCTAGTACTATCTTTATTAACCTCTTCCTTTATACCTCTATCTATTTTTAAGGGAGGAGGCTTTAGCTCTTAATATAATTATTAAGTTACTTTATAATTATTAATTCTAAGGCCTTCTTAATATTATTAGATAATATATTTTAAGTATTATATAATCTTCCTTTAATTTTTTTTAAAATAATTATATTAGCCTTTTTAAACTCCCTTAAGTAATAGCTAAGGGAGAAGTATATATTAAATAAATAGGTAAGCTTCTTAAAGAGCCCGTCTATTATTAGCTTAAAAAGTTAATTTAAGATCTTATTAATTCCTAGGGCTTTATCCTACTTTAATTTATAAATAGCCTACTAGACCTCCTTATATATTACCCTATTATTAGGGTCTACTAGTAGTAGTAGGTACTCTATCCTCTTAATATTATCTAGATTAACTTATAAAGGGGGTAGGAAGAATATTATTTATAAGACTTCTACTTTCTCTTTAAAGATCTTAGCTATCCTATCCCTATTATCCCTTCTTAAAGGGGGAAACTTAGGGAGGGGTTATAATAATAAGCTATTATTTCTTACCTATTTAATAATATTATAAACCTTCCTTATAAAGTTAATTACCTTTTTTATTTATAATATCCTATCTCTCTCCTTAATAGTTATATTCTTAGCTCCCTTTATAATAGTATCCCTACTCTATTAGAATACCTTTACACTTTTTATAATATTTTCTATAATAAGCTAGTACTTTAAGTTCTAGAAGGTCCTCCTCCTACCCCTAGGCTTTATCTAAGGGACTATCTCTATTATCCCCTTTAAACCCTATTAGAGTTATAAGAGGTAGTTATCTATCTAGTTTATAATCTCTAATAGCTTAAGGCCTAGCTTCTAACTTAATATATAAGCCTTATTCTTAATCTCTCTTAAGTCTACTATTTTTTATAATCTCTTAGGTATATATTATTATTCCTCTATCCTTAGGTTAAGCTTTATATATATAAGAAGGTAATTAAAGTTAAATTATAACTTAAGGTATACTTAATAGGCCTATACCGCGTTAAAGAGCTTAAGTATAATAAAGATTAAGTTAATTATACTTTCTAACCCCCTTACCCTTTAAGTAACTACCCTATCTAGTAGAGCTAGATCTATCTTATTATTAAATATAATTCCTACTAACTAGTCTACTTTAAGGTAGTATAAAAAATATCCTAGGTTATTTTAATTAGGGTAATAAAGGTTAAAATCTCCTATAATAATATATTCCCTAGGGTAACTAACCTTTTCCTCTACTATTTAAAGGCTTAATAGGTTCTTACTTATTATTAATAATAGGCTTAGGTTATATATATTATATATCTAGAGATATACTAGGTATTCTCCCTCCCCCTAGGTATAAAGTTAGAGCTTAAAGGTACTAATATCTTTTATAAGAAACTCTATATCCTAGCTATCTATCTAAAGTCTTTTATTAATATAGAAATATACTCGCGTACCTTACTCTACTCTATATACTAAAAAGAATACCTTAGAACTAAGGTTATACAATAAATAGTTCCTAGTATTATAATATAGTTCCTAGATTATTAAGATATCTATATTTTAGATAACCCTATCTTTTAATAGGGCTATTATTATACCTATTTTACCCCTAATATTATATTATAGTATCTTTAGGGTTAATATATTAGATATCTAGGCCTAGGGTACTATTACTACTACCTTCCTCCCGTATATCTATTTCTCCTAGGGCGGCCTACTTACCTTCCTTAGCTAAGTAGGTAAGGCTACCTACTACTACTTTTATAAATAGCTTATTAATACTATTTAATAGCTCCCTACTACTACTTATTATTACCTCTAATATTTTCTAGCCTAGCTCCTTTATTAGGAGCCTCCTAGAGATAGATAGTCTCTTTAACTTATATCTAAGTCTTTATAATCTTAACTACTCCCCGCTACCTAGTATATTATATATTACTTAGTTAGTTATAACCTTCCTCTTTTTCTTTACTCTTATAATTATAAATCCTTTAATATCTATTACTACTATTATATACTCCTATCTAATCTTATAAAATAGGGTCTTATTTATAACCTATTATTTAGTATATTATCTCTCCCTAGCCCTTACTAGGTATTTATTAAATTAGGAGGAGTAGCCCTATTATTTATATATAATATACCTTTATAAGGCGCTTATAACCTTTACCTTATATTCTATTATATTACAGCCCTAATTATAATTAGTATATTATATATTATTAGGGTAGTTATAATATATATACTTATATAACTAGTATTTAAAGTATTATATTAATCTAGCCCTTTATTTATATTACTTTATAAGTTTTATCTCTCCTACCTCTATTAAACCCTTTTTAATTAAATTATCTACTATTATTATTAATATAATATTTATTATAAAGGAGGAGTAGGCTTTTTTAAGTATATATATACTTATTAGCTACCTCCCTTTTATTATATTTAAATTAGGGTAGAGGGCCTTATTCTCTTATTAGATCTTTTCTTTAATTACCTACTAGTTTTTTATATTAAAGATAGATACTTATATCCTATATATTATTATGTTAAATAATTTCCTAACTACTATTATAAAGTAGTATATTATATTTACTTATAATTATTCCTTCTCTAATACCTCCTTTACCTCTATTAAAATAACTTATAATAGTATATCCCTACTCTTTATCTAATTTACTATTATAATTTCTAACGCGTATTTATAGCTAGAGGCTTAGACTATTATAATTAGCCTTTTACTTACTACTTTTACTACTATTTCCCTTTCCTTCTTATCTTTTAGTACTATTAATATCTATTAGATCCTCCTAGCCTTAGCCGCCTTTAATATCTATATATATAGCCCTTATAAGGAGGGTAGTAGTATATTCCTTATAAAGGGGTTCCCTTAACTCTATTAGCCTTATAAGGAGCCTTATCTTATTAGGGTACTAGCTTAACTAGTAGTCCTAGGCCTATTAAGGTCTTATACTCTCTCCTTATATTCTCCTCCTTTTTATTAGAGTTCTTTAATATATATATATACTAGGCTAATACCTATTATTAAAATCCTTTATTTAGATATATTTAAGTCCTTAAATTATATATTCTTAATAGCCTTAAAGGCTACTATTATTATAACGGCCTAGCTACTTAGCTTATTTATAATTCCTATAATATATATATATTATAATCTAAGTATTATTATATTTATTAAGCTTATAAGTAGAGTAAAGGCCCTTATAACCCCTACCCTAATACGTAGCTCTCTACGCTCTCCTCCCTCTCTAGCTCTACTACCTCTACCCCTAGTAGTCCCCTATTTAGGGCTAGGGCGCCCTACTACTCCCCCCCTCCCCTCTTATACGTATTTCTTAAACGCTTTACTACTTAATACTTACGCGTTTAAGCTATTCTCTACTATCTCCTTATTATTAATATAAGGGTATTAGAAGATATAGAAGTATAAAGCGATTTTAATTATCTAATTTATTTATTCTAATTAGCTATTAGTCTAAGTATAATAGGAAGTAGATATAAGTAATTAGTAGCCTAGCCTATAAAAGAGGGCTTTCTAGAATTTAGATATAAATTTTAGATCTCTATTACTAATAATAGTATACGGGGTTCCTTAATTATAACCTATTAGGCTAGTAAGGACTACGTTAACCTATTAAGTAGCGTCTTATATTATCTACCTTATAATTAGTAGAACGCGCTTAGAGAATTTATCTATTATAATAAGTAAACTATTAAAGCTATTCTCTTATATTAGAGGTAGGGCGAGAATAAAGTTAATTATAATTATATAAAATAGGATTCTAGGCCTATTAATAGGCTATATACTACTATAAGGTTTATAATATTTTATTTAATTAACTTAATAACTAGGGTAATACTTAATATATACTTAAAGATAAGAAGTAAGATATTAAAGGTAAAGGGAGCTAGTTATATATTTATAAGTCCTATAAAAACCTCTATAATATTATTTATTATAAGCTAAATAAAAGACTTCCTTCTCTATTATATTTAGAATATATAATTACTCCCGTCTATTATTAAAGTTAGTATAATAGATTAGACTATCCTAGAGTTTAAATCTTAGGGATATATAAGAGGCTTTAAGAGCTTAAGTTACTTTAAGTATATTGAGGACCTTATTCTATTATTCATTATCTTAATAAGCCTATAATAATTATACTTTAAATATATATAATATCTTAACTAGTATAATATAATATAATATAATAGCGCCTTAGATTTATCTAAGAGATAGTAGTCTATATTATAAAAGGCTTTAGTATATAATATATCTAATATACTAGCTATTATAACTAGTAAGGTATCTTTTATATCTCCCTTAAGGCGTAATAGCGCGTTTAGGATAATATTACTCTTACCTAGCTTATACTTTATAAGGAGGTTAAATTATAATAGGTACTAAGATACCCTAATAAGATAAAGATTAAGTTTATTAATTAATAATAAACTAAGGCTAGTTTACTTAGATATTAGTACTATTATAGAGTAATCTATATAGATAAATATTAGAGGCTTATAAGAGGATTTAATAAGATACCTAGTCTTTTAAATAACTTATATAATACCTACTACCTTAAGCTTTATAAGCTAGTAGTTCTATTTAACGGGATTAAGTATCTTACTAAGGAATATAATTAACTAAATATTAGTTCTTATAAAAGGCTTTAAGCTATCTAGATTACCTTTCACGTAATATATTATTATAATAAACCCCTAGGCTTTAGAGGCGTCTAGGTTAATAAATAAAAACCTTATTTTATTGAAATATATTTAAAAGCGGGCTTTCTTAAAGGCTTCCTTTAAGTTATAAAAAGCCCGGAGCTCCTCTTTTATAAGGTAATAAAAGGCTTTAATAGCCTTAGTCTTCTTAGTATAGCCTTTAATATTTAATATAGTAAGTAGGGTTATAAGGTCTATTTTACGCTTTTATAAAGGGTTTACCTATTAGGTATATCTAGGGATAGATAACTTAAGCTATCTAGTAAAGCTTAAGAAGATTTCTAAATCTCTAAAAGAATCTAGGAAGTATAAGGTAGTAATAGCCCTTAGATTTTCTTCTAAAGTAGAAAGCCTAAGAGCGTTAATATATTAATTAAGTAGATTAATTAATAGGTAGCTAAGGAAGGTTTTCTTTAAACTTAGGCTTAAGTAGCGTTTAAATAATAATATAAATAGCCTTTAAAGATATATTAGATATTCTAGTAGGCTTTTAGAGAAGCTTATAATATTATTTATATAAGCCTAGGTAAAGTCTCTATATAATTAAAGTATCTTGTCTATCTATTATTATATATATAGGGGTAATCCTTTATAGCCTATTAGTGTAATATTATATTATTCCTAGCCTTAATAAGAAATAATTATAAGCTTATAATAATTAGCCTCTCTAATACTAAATTAATAGAAATACCCTATACTATCTATAATTAAGATAAAGGGTAACCCTATTATAACTAATATAATTTTACTTTATAATAGAATATAGTAACTATCTAATTATATAATTATATTAAGGCCTTATATATTAATAATAGCGCGGCCTTTCTTCTTACTATTAACTTCTTATTATATTATAAAGACTAGATAACTAAATAGGGTAAGTTAATTTAACTACTATATTTTCCCTTAAGAATATAGCTTATTAAAGGTCTTATTAATTACCTACTTATCTCTATAACTTACTAGGTAAACCCTTAATAGCTTAGGGGCTATATTAAGCTTTAATATAATTAGTATCTATTTAACCTTAAGAATTATAATTATAATACCTCAATCTATCTATATCTTAGGAAACGTATTAATAACCTTTATAATTTAAGAGGCTACCTTAGAGGTACTATAGATAGTTATACTACTTAGTATAATATACTCTAATATTAGGTTAATAGATAACTATAATAGACTTCTATATAAATTAAGGCCCTTATTTATATTAGTCTAAGGTAGGGTAACTATATTAGTTATAATATATAATATAAGAGTGATTATTAAAGTAGTAGGAGTAGAATACTTAGTTAATTCATCTAAGACTGTAAGAGTATCTATCTATATATACTAAGACTCTATGCTTAGTTATCTCGGTAAACCTTCCTTACTAAGAGTATATTTTAATACTCCTATATAATCGCTAGTAGTCTTAAGAATTAATAAGTAAAAAAATCTAATACTAAGTAATAGGAGTAAACCCTACTACGTCTAAAAATAACTATATTAAACTAAAAGTCAAAAATAACTAAGTTATTTAGAATAGACTATTTTTATCTAGAGCTCTTACCTAAAAATTCTACTTTTTATAGAAATACGGTTATTTAAGATTTTTATTTTAGGATAAAGCTATATATACTAGAATTATACTAAAACGTAGTTAGATATATTATAAGAGGGTAACTATTAGTAGTTACTAGTAAGAGTTAACTACTAGGCCTAATAGGGTAATAGTAGCTAGGTAAGTAGCTACGAGGTATAATATTATCGTTATTATTATACTATTTTAGGGTAGATCCCTTAGAAAGTTGGCCCGTATAGTACTATTTAGCTATAGTACTAGTGCTACCTTCGGGCTAGCGTCCCTGTAGCCTTTAATTAAGTGGCCGGAAATAGCGTAATAGTAATAAGATATAGTTAAGGACCTAGTCTATAAAGCGTTAGTTAATTAATAGGTGAAAGGGATAATATACTATAAGACTTAGGGTAGAAAAGGAGCTAGTATAGCGGTATTTAGCTATAATAATAGCGCCGACTACGGGCTTACGTCTCTATAGCCGTTAGTAGAGTGGCCTGAAATAATTATAATAATAATAAAGATAGTAGAGTACTTAATTAATAAGACGTTGGTTAATAAAATAAATGCCTACTTAATTAATAATATGTTAATTAATAGAATAAGTACTATAGGATTCTAGGGCGGTTATCCCCTAAAAGGTTAACCCTAGGAGTACCCTAGAATATTATAACCGTGAGAAAACTACCTTCTACTATTTAGGGTATAATAACTTTATTAATAAACTAATAAAGTCGTGGTTTAAACTATATATACCTAGGGGTATAATTAAGCCTTAGGCCTATTAATATAATAATTAATAGTATTATTAGTAGGTAATATTATTAATAGTTATTAATTAATAGTATTACTAACGCCTAAAAGCTCCGGCGATTATAAGTTATTATAACTCTTATATATAATTAACTTAGTACTCTATATTCCTTAACGTAGTCTCTTTTAAACTAATTACCTCCTAGAAGATAATAAAGCTATTAAATTTAAGGGCCTTTATAAGGCTATTAACTACCTATTTATTAGTAGGAGTCTATTTAAGGTTAATCTTACTATTAGTAATTTAACCCTAGATCTAGTAATACTAAATATCTATATATTTAATATAATTATAATAAAGCGGGTTCTTTACTAGCGTAATTATACCCTAATTATCCCTAAAGATAATAACTATTTAGAGTATATTATTAGTAGGATAGATTTAATCTAGGAGAGTTTTAAGCTAGATAGCTTCCTTTATAACTTATATCTATCTAATATTATTAGTAGGATAGATTTAATCTAGGAGAGTTTTAAGCTAGATAGCTTCCTTTATAACTTATATCTATCTAATATATTTAGCTTTATAGGTTAATAATACTACTATTACTTAATACTTAGATAATTAAGAGATAGTACCGCTTCTAAGGTTAAAGATATAGCTAGAGGTAGACTTTTAAGTACTATAATTACTAGCCTAGTCTAAGTCTATCTATTTAGTAAGATTTTCTAGTAATCCTTTATACGTGAGTTACTAGTAAACTATAAATTAAAGGTAGTAGAAGATATATTTTACCGCTCTAAAGTATTTTATTATAGGGTTTAAGAAATAGCGAGAGACTACTAAGATTATATAGGTAATATCGGGTTAAGTGCCTAGTATTATATATATAAGGGAACTAACGGCTAATTAGTACTATTTAAGGAGGTCTAATAGTACTATATACCTATCCTTAGCTAGTAGAAGCTAGGTAGTAGTTTCTATTAGGGTTATAATAGGCTTTAACTCTTATATTCTATAGTACCTAAGGAAATATTTTATATAAGTAGCTTATCCTAGTTATAGTATCTAATTTACCTAATCCTAAGTTACTATTATACTAAGGTAATAGTTATATAAGCCTAAATTAGTTATATAGAATTTAGCGCTAAGGCCGTCTTTAATCTACTAGATCTTAGGCTTTAAAGGCCTTATAACTAGTATATTATCTATATAGAGAGTAATAATAGTACTTAAAGAGGTATTAATAAATATATTAAAGTTAGCGTTAATAGGTTTAAGGCTAATCTCCTTTATATACTTTATAAAATAGTTATACTAAACCTATAATAATTATTTTAATTTATAAAGGGCTTTATTTAATTTATATACCTTCTTAGGGTACTAATTACTATACCTTATAAGTTATTTTATATAGATTTCCTTATTTATATATTTATAAAGGAAGGCCGTCTTAATATCTATCTATTCTAAGTCCTAATCTTTAGTAGTAGTAAGGGTAAAGATAGCCTTATAACTTATAGGCTTAATTATAAAGGTAAAGGTTTTATTATAATTTAATCCCTTATATTATTTAAACCCTTAAATAACCTAGCGAGCTTTATAGTAAGTAATTTCCCCTTATAAGCCACGTTTTAAGGTATAGACCTATTTATTATAAAGGGTAGTCTAATTCTTTAATAGGTTAACTAGCTCCTAAGTATTATTTTTAATAAGGGAGTTAAATTTATCTATTATACCGGCCTTTATTACTTTTAATAGGTATAATTAGCTATAACTTCCTTAAATATTTTAAGTTTATAAGGTTCTTAATTAATAGCTTTAGATATTATAATATAGTATAAGTAGATATCTAGTAATAGATCTTAAGGGATAAGATATAAGTAATTAAGTTATATACTATCTACTTATAAGGTTTTATTAGAGGCTAAGAGCGGAGTTACTAGTATCCCTATAATTAAAGGGGACTCTATAGACTAAGGGGTTTAGATTCCCGCTAATTCTAGCCTTAGATCTATTACTAAGGGCCTTAGTTATATTAATTAAATAAGTTTATTAATATCTATTAGATTTATAGGTAGGAAGGTATTAATAGGATAATACTTATTAATATTATACTCCCCTACTATTAGTACTTTACGCGTCGGGGAATTAATAATAATAGGTAGTATAAGGAGTAGGCTATCCTTCTCCCTTCCCTAAGTAACCCTTAAGGCCCTAATAACTTAATTATTAGGTATTAATATTTTATAAATATAGTTACCCTTAAAACTAATAGAGATATTAAGTTTATTTTAATCCTTCTTATAACCCTAGCTAGTAGCCGGTTTCTAGTAATTAATATAACCCTTTATTCTAATATATTTAATATAAGAGAGACAAGGGTAATAGCTAGTATAAGCCTTATATAATATAAGCTTTTAACTAGATATAAGGCTCCTATTCTATAAGTAGTTAATTATAAGGATAAGTTTAGGCTAGAAGTCTATATTAAGACCTATATCTTATAGGATAGTACTTATTATAAATTAGAGGATTTAGCCTAGATATTTAGTAGCTCTATTACTTTTAGGGTTTCCTAGGACTATAGGCTCCTATAAGATACTATAATTAGTATAATAGAAATTAAAGTTATAATCTTTATATTTATTATTATAATTAGACCTTAGGTAATTTATAATAATATTACTATATTTATTATAAGCCTAATAGTATTTAAAGGCTTTAAAGATCTTACTTTTTACCTCTACTACTTCTACTTTAGACCGCTTATTCTAGTTATTAAGGAATATAATAAAGTAATACCCTCCCCTATAACCTCTAGGGGTATAAGGGCCTAAGATATTATTATAAATAAGGTTAAGAGACCTTCTTCCTAGTTAGATATAGGCTTTATATAATACCTACTTTACTTTTTAAATAATATATAGTAGGTATAAATCCTTATTAATAAGTTCTTTAGTAAGGTTAATTCCTTTAAAGAGATAAGTAAGTTTCTTAATATTTTAGTAACCTAAATAGCCTATATAAATATATTATAAATTAAGGATTTTTTTTTATTAATTTAGCCTTTTAAGCTAGAGGAGTCTAACTCTAAGTCTAAGTCTAAATATTCTAGAGTAGGAATAATACTATCTATTAAATTAGCCCGCTCCTTCTACCTTAATATAATATAGAGTATAATAACTTTAGTAGGGACTTTAGTAACCCCTTTAAAGGGGAAATAGGGTATCTTTAGTATTAGAATAGATATTTATAATACTATCTTTATAGATAATATAATATAAAGAGACTCTTATATATATAGGTAGTAAAGGTTATTATCTTATAACTAGGTTATAATACCTTACTTACTAATCTTAATACTATTTTAAATAATTTAAAGAGGTATTAAGGTACGCTAGAACTATCCTTATAAGATTAAATTAATAGATAACCTAGGGATATAAAGGTAGTTAGTAAGAATTAGGTCCTTCCTTTTCCTATTTATAATAGTAGGAATATAGACCTTACTAATATTAAGAGGGTAGTAAGTACTATTAATACCTTTAATAGATTAGATATTATCTAGTAAGGGATTAAGTAAGTAGTATTTAATAAAACTTATATAAGAGGGCATTAAATAGGCTAAGTAAGTAGTATTAAGTACCTACTTCTTAGGTTAGGTATCTAATTTAGTAGTAAAAGCCACGCTAATATTATCTTAGAAGGTTATATAGGTTTTAGCCTTAGAGTTACTATTATTATAGCGGCGTTTCTTATTAGGCTTATTATTAGACTTATCCTTAAAAGATTATTTCCCCCTATTTATTTTATCTTTAGCCCTATTACCTCTTCCCTTACTACTACTAATATTATTCTTTACTAGTAGCTTACTATTCCTAAGCTTAGAGTATTCCCTTTAAGTATAGTAATATATATAGTAATGTATATAGTATTTAATAAGCTTTTAAACGAGCTAGGTATTAGGTCTAGGTATAGCCCTATTTTAATTTTTAATTAGAATAGCGGGACTAGTAGTAGTAGGAGTATAAGTAGCTATTATAATAAAGTTTAATTCTTCTTAGTTAGTTAAGGGGTTAATTACTATCTAAATAAAGCGCCTAGTAGCATACTTAAGGGGATAAGCCGGCTTAGTAGTATTAGTCTTACTTATTAGGTTATAAGTCTAGATATAATATATAAAATACCCTTTATAGGCTTTACTAAGACCTATATAAAAGAGGAAGATAAAGAAGTTTATTTCTAGCTTTAAGTAGGTAGATATTAATATAATTTTATTATAAAGAGACTTAAGGTAGGCTATAAAATCTACGGCGTCCTTATATTAGCTAAGGTCTAGCTTAAGTAGCTAGTAGTATAAGTTATTAAGGGTACTAGAGCCTATCAGTTTATTATTAGTCTTAAGGGCTTCCTATAATATATAGGTATTTTTAATATCTTTATAATTAGTAAAGAGATTATTACCTAAGCGGCTCTTAATAGTATTAATAGTTAATTTATACTTAAGCTCCTACTTAGCTAGCTCTTTAGAAGTAGATTTATAGGTTTTAATATTATTAATTATTAGATAGTTAGGGAGAGCTAGAATAATAGAGGCTACGGCCTAGTCTACCTTATAGAATTTAAAAAGGCGGGTAGATATTAAGTACTTATATATTTCTTAGGTTTATACTTAGAGCCCTTCTAGTCCTTTAAGCTTCTTAATATAAAGTAGTAGGCTATTAGTCTTACTTATAATAATAGTATTTTCTTCTAATATTACTTTTTATAAGGGTAAGTATAGGCTTTAAAGGGTTAATTTAAATTAAGTAGCTTTAAGTTAATAGTAGTACTAAAAAGATTATTACTATTAGGGGCTTTAAGGGATAATTCTTAAGTAGAGTTACCTAAGGAAGGGGACTATTAAAGAGGTATTAAGGTATATAGTCTTAACTATTTTAATTAAACTACTTATATTTATATTACCTAGCCGCCTTATTAAGTATAATATTATACCTTAAAAAATTACGCTTAAAGATATAGCGATTTTAATAAGTTTTATTCTATTATTACTTAAACTCTTTAGTGGTAGTATCTAAGGGAAAGATAGGTAGCTAATATATTTATATTAAGCTAGAAGTAGAGGAAGAGCTTATAGATAATAGGCTTAAAGTACTAGAAGATAAGGGAGAATTACTTAAAAGAATATCTTTATTTAATAGAATTATAATAGAATTAGAAGATAGTTATCCTAGAAAAAATGGGGGATCTAGCTACCTTTTACAGCGCTTATACCTTATAATCTTAATAACTATTATATTTTAAGGGGGCTAAGAGATTATATCTTATACTAAAAATAGTTAGGAGTTATTATAATAGGCTAATAATCTAGGTCTTTTAACCTTTAACTTAGTAGGAGGTTCCTTACCTTCGCCTTAAGATTTATAAGTAGTAGTAGTATTAAAGTATACTAGTAACTACTTAGCTAAGGCTATATTAGCTATCTTATAAGTAGTTTTCTAGAGTAGGTAAAGTAGTTTTAATATTACTTTTACTTAGTAGACTAAGGCTATATCTCCTTTCTTACTACCCTAGTATATTTATCCTATTAAGTAGGTTAGTATTTTATATAAGCGGAATTAGTATTATTTAATATACTTAGCTAATTAATAGGTATTATTATAAAGAAAAAACCTAGTAGTATTAACTTCCTTAGAAGAATCCTAGTAACTAAGAAATTATAACTTTAAGCCTTAAGGCTTCCCCCGACTTTCTTTAGTTAATTAATTATTATATAGTAAGCTCGCTTATTAATTAAAGATTAAGGGTTACTTATACCTTATAATATAGTATATATATTATATAGCGTACCTATATAGCGCCCTAGACTTTATATACTTAGTTAATAAGCTAGTAGGCTAAATAAGAAGTAATTTAAATATATACCCTATATCTAGGCTTATAACCTATTAAAGTAATAGGAGTAGAATACTTAATTAATTTATCTAAGACTATAAGAGTATCTATCTATATATACTAAGACTCTATACTTATTTATCTCAGCAAACCTTCCTTACTAAGAGTATATTTTAATAGTTATAGCTATAGTTATAAAGCCTTTAATAACTTATAACTTCTATAATTAATTATTTTTAACGACTTATAGAGTATTTACGGGGGTAATTAGATATACTCTATCCTATTTATATTTAGCAATAGATCTAAGTTAAGTCTTATAAAGTAGTTATATAATAACTAGTAAGGCGTTATAGACTTATATAAATAATATATTAGAATTAATAATATATATATAGATACCTCTATTAGGACTAAGATCTTAGGGATAATCTAGTTTAAAAAGATAGTTATAATTATTAGGTATATTACCCTTATATATTATTAGAACTTTAATTATAAAGTATGAAGGGATTATAATAGTTAATTTTACCTTAATTATACGCCTTAAATATAGAGACGTATAAGTATAAACTTTAATTAGGGCTATTAAGCCTTTATATAATATAATAGAGATTACTTTCCTACTAAAATTAATAATAATACCCTAGGGAATTAATATATTATTATTAATAAGTATATTAGCTCTAAGATTATTAATAATATAAACCTTTATAATTATTAATACCTATCTAAGAGAATTTCTAACCTTACCTTAAATATATATTTTAAAAGAGGCGTACTTATAAGTCTTAATAGTTTTATTTCCTACGCTATAAACTAGTATAGGTAAAGGTATCTTTTTAAGATAGATATTATAGAGGTACTTTATAAGATAAGTACGGTTAATAAGTATAATAGTATAACTACTATTAAGGTAGATATTAGTCTACTCCTAGCTTAATTTAGACTAGGATACCTTAACTATAGCGTATTTCTATTTATAAAAGTTATAGCCTAGTAGCTTACTCTAATCTATAATTATATTAGAGTTAATATAAATAAAGTTAGTCTTAGGGATATTATTAAGGTCCTTATTTATAATATCCCCTAGATTAATCTAAGGGTAGTCTAGTAAAGCCTCTAGTACTACTATTTCTATTAGCTTAGAAGCATTTAGCTAGTATTATAGCCTAAGGTAATTAAATAGCTTATTCCTAAATAAGAAGGTAGCTTTATAATTAAAATAAGGGTAATTAGTATCCCTTAGTTATATAAGGAAGTTAATATCTTAGGCCTTATTACAGTTATTATAAAAGTCTTTAATAGATAGTTTATTATTATATTTATATTAATTAGCTAATTAATTATATTCATTATTAAAGTCTTTTATAGACTCCTCTATTATAGCCTAATAGGCCCTTCAAGGTCTACCGCTATTATAAGGATTACTATTCTACCCCTATAGTTAAAAACCTAACCCGTTTACGGGGCCTATTATAATTCAAAGCCTTTAAGGGGCTTATAGTAGCTATAATAGCTATAGTAGCTAAGGTATATCTTAGCCTTAATAGTTTTAATTCTAATTAGAATTATAAGCTAGATTATTTTAATTATAGGGGCGAGTATTACTAGCTAATTAGTTTTATAACTAGTTAATTACTTAGGATTAATACTAACTAGGTTAACTAATTAGCTTATTATCTTATAACTATTAACTTATAATAGCTATTAAGGTCCTTAATATAAAGGATACGCTATTTATATAAATATTAAACTAGATATCCTTCTATAAATATAATTCTTTAATTAGACCTATAATAGTTAAAGTAGCTATAGGCTTACTTAAATTATTATAAGGCTCGCTATCTATATGTTTATAAGTAAGGAGTACTTATAATAAAGTACCTATAATAGTTTAGTAGTTATAATACTAGTATTAGGACTATTAATTATAATATTAGTTATATATTTAATAGGATTATATTAATTATAAATATCTTAAATAGTATAATAAATAGACTTAAGTATACCTAAAGACTTACCTAGGGAATCTTAAAATCTCTTTTCTAGTATATTATACTAGCTATTAATACTATTAGGATTATATCTTAATCCTTATTTAGAGTTATATATTAATTAATTTATAAACTAGTTATTAACTTCTCTAAGTAGATAGGTATTAAGATTCTATTATAAAATAGCTATATCTATTATAATAGCCTTTACTTATAACCTAGTAGTAAAGCTATAGACGTTATAATAGATATTATACCTATCCTTAACCTTAATGATAGGTATATTAGGCTTTAGTTTAAAGTATCCTATATCTTAAGTATAGAACTAAGTAGAATAAGGTCCTTAATTAAGATTTACTAGATTAGGATTTACTAGATTTACTAGATTACCGTTAACTTACTATTAATTTTATAATAAGGTTATTACTTAAGTAATAATAGCGGCTATTTAATTAGCTTATACTTATAAAAATAGAGTAGCTATATTTATAGAAGGCTATAATAGATTATAAGGTATCTCTCCTTTAACTAATATACCTCGGGTTATTAGTAAGTAGGAGCCTAGGCTAGACTAATCTAATAGGCCTAACTACTCTAATAGGCCTAACTACTCTAACGGGCCTAACTATCCTAATAGGCTAAATCTAGGAGAGGTTAAAGTAGGTATAATACCTATTAAAGGGGACCTAGTAAACTTATATAACTAGGTAGTAGTAATAATAAAGGCTTTTATAAACGCCCTAAAGAGGGGTAGGTTAATAGCCTAATTACTTAGCTAGGTATATTAAGGGCGGCAGTACGCGTATACCCCGTCCTAGTCCGCGTGTACTTTGTCCTAGTACACGTACACCTCCCTCCATTTGGCTTAGGGGCTACTAGCGGGCTACATCATACTATTACCTATAACTTTCCTACTAATAGACGGATTTTAAAGGGGTTTAGCCCGTTAGACTCTATATAAAAATACATATATCGTAAGTATAATCTATCTATAATACGCTGAGTAGTTATTACTACTAGGACGGTATAGCGGAAGTGCGGAGCGCTAAGGAGCGGATAGTCTTCCACCGTACTACTTAGATATTACTCGGGTAAGCTTAGTTAACCACTTAGAATACTCCCGCCAGCCGACCGCTAGGCTAAATAGGGGGAGGTATACGCGTACTAGGACTAGGTATACGCGGACTTAGAAGAGGTGTACGCGGACTTAGAAGAGGTGTACGCGGACTTAGATAAGGTATACGCGTACCGCCGCCCTATATTTAGCTTAATCTAAATCTTAGAATCCTAATTAAGTACCTCGTAATAGAGTAAGTCTCTAAGGGAGAGATAAAGGTCTTTTATACTTAGAGGTAATAAAATAGATAACCTTATAGGTTACCTTCTAGATAATCTAGCTATATTAATACTTAGTATTAAAGAAATTAGATATTAAATAGGCTTAAGTAATAATATCTAGTAGTATAGGGATAGCTAATAGGATTAAAGAGGTTATATTAGAGATAAATAAGATATTATTAGAGCCTTTAATAGTAGCTACCTTATAAGCTAATAGCGTTAATAGCTATTATAATTATTATAGGAATATAAATAAAAGAAAAGTAAAATAGGTAAATAACTTATATGATTAATTAGAAGATTTAAAAGGGAAGGAGCTTTATTCCTTAAGAAGGGCTAGAAGGAGCGTTAGATAAGTTATATAACTTAAAAGGCTATAATATAAGGGTATCTATAAAAGGCTTCTAATCTTAGATTAATATAAAGAAGGCTCTTATTATAGAGTATAAGGGACGTAGAGGGATAATTTAGTTATAGAAGTAGTTACTAAAGGTATAGGCCTTAGAGGGGTTAGAGGACTTAGAGGAGGATTATTAGTACTATAGAGATAGCGTTAGTACTATAAATAGTAGTTAGTACTTCTAGGTAATTATTTAGTACCTTAAAGATAAATACCTATAGTATTACTACTAATTAATATAGGTAGAATAATTATAGGTAGAATAGTTAATTTCCTATTAAGGATTCTATTAAGGAAATAATATAGTAACTACGGAAGCCTTCCGTAGTATACACTAATCTATAATAAGCGTCTAAAGTAGTTATAGTATCTAAAGACTAAAGAAGGCGCGTATAAGCGTAGTAAGTAGAGGTAGGAATCTCCTATTAATATTTAGCGTCAAGATCTTTATAATAATTATATTTAGTAGAGCTAGGGGAGGCGCGTATATAGAGTATACTATTAAAGGGGTAAGTAAAGCCTTAATTAAAAATATTAGACTTATAACTCTTTACTTTTAAATATAATATACTAGAGGTATACTATATAAGATAATATAAGGATAGGTTATAAGTAATTTAGTAAAGGAGGTTAAGTACTACTATAAGTAGAGGGGGTAGTAGTAGTCTTCTTTTAATTAGTAGTAAGGGTAAGTTTATTACTAAGGATTACTTACGAAGTAACTACTAGGAGTATAGGTAGGTATAGTAAGGCGCGGAGGGGGTAATAATATAAATAAGAATTAGAAGGGACTTAGTATAATTAATAAAAAATAAATAAAGATATTATAATTAGAAGAATAATATTAAAGTTATATAAAGAAGGTACGCCTTAAGTACTTAATAAACCCTTAATAGTAATAACTTCCTATTTACTTTAAAATACTAAGACTTCTAACTACTTCTATAATAAATTAATAAAGGATAATAGGAAGTATAATAGGAATATATTATAATATAAGGATTATATATAAGAGTAGTATCCGCGATTATTATAATTTAATAAAACTATAGATTCCTTAAGGCTTAGCTTAGAGGGCCTTATAATTAATTATATTATTACGCTCTTATTAGAGGTACGTTTTATTATTAAGGGAGTATCTTCTATAAATTATAACCTTTTATACTCTTAAAGCCTAAGAGCCTAGATAGGGAGATAATTATAAGGACTAGTTAGGAATATAATACTACTATTAACGTGGCGTCTATAATATATAATAGTACTATGCTACCCCTTTACCTATAATATATAGAGGAGGGAATTCCCCCTAAAGGGAAGGGGAGTAATTAGTCTTACTATTAAGGAGAATATAGAGTTCTATATATATATATATATATACGCACCGTTTATAGTACTTAATAGCTACGTTATTATATAGTACCCTTATATATCCCTATAACTTAAAATCTTTAAGAGATTTAAGATAATAAATATAATAAGGCTTATAAGGTAGTAAAAATATACTATAATACTAATACTTATAATATAATTAAAGATAAGACTATCCCCTTAATAATTAAAAAGATCCTTAAAGATTTTTATAAGCCTTAAGGTATTAGTATCTTTAATAAGACTATTTATAATTTTAATATCCTCTTTTATATTACTTATAAAGATATTAATAATTATATAAGTAAATTTAAAATTATTAACTTTAACCTAATTAATCTAAGATATAAACTCCCTTATACCTTTATTATTAATACCTACCTCTAGTATCTTAGTATAAAGTTTAATACCTTTTAAAGTATATTTATTTAAATATATACTATTACTATTAAAGAAGGTGTTATAATAATCTTATTTAATAAACTTATACTAGTTATAATAAATAAAGAAGCTCGCTAGAACTTTATAAAGTCTTTTATTATAATTATAATTATAATTATAATTATAGCTTACCTATTATATTAGGCTAGGTTAAATATATAGTATAGTAATAAATATTATAAATATTATAATTATGTAGGTTATATAGAGTCTAAATATTAAACTAAGTATCTTAAGTTAATAAGGGCCTACTTTAAGATAATTAAGGTAGATAGAAGCTAAAATTAAAGGGGTTATAATTAAGGGGGTAATAATATTAAAGGTAAGTATCCTTATATATTTATAGAGTTTAAAGACCTAATTATTAACTTTATAATTATACTAAGTATAACTAGCCTTACTACTACTATCCTTTTAGATATAATATATAACTAATATAATATTAATAATTAAGATATCCTTAAAGAATATAAGGCTATTCCTAAGTCCCCTATTCATAAGATTAATTAGGCTAGTCCTTATATAATAGGACGTAGTACCGCGGTTATCCCTTATAAAATTAATAAGGGAATTAGGGTAAAAGTATACCTTACTAATATACTTTATATCCTAGATACTTAATTAAATCTAATTTTAATATCTTAATTACTTTATTTTAAAGTTAAAGTCTCCTTTAACTTATAAAAGTATACTATTACTTATAAAGGCTATATCTTTATATATACTTAATATAATAATATCTTCTACTTTAATATATAAGACTATTTAACCCTTACCTTTATAACTTTAATAATTATATTATAACTTCATTTTAAGTTAAAAGTATATATATTTATAACCTTTTAAGTCTCTCTATCTATTAACCTTTAATATATTTATATAAGTTATTTAGGTTAATAGAACCTAAAATAGCTAATAAATATATCTAATAAAATTAACTTTAATAAGATTATCTTTAAGGATTATATATATAATATCTATATAAAGATCTAAATAATAAGGGCTTTATATAATTATTCTATTACCTTAAGGAAGTACTTATATAAGTATATTAATAATAACTTAATAGGCCCTTATAAAGTTTATAAGGGAATTATTATAACTTATAATAACTCCTAATTTTTTAATATAATATTATATAATTATATTAAGGAATTAGATATTACCCTACTTAATATTAAAAGTAAATTCCTATTAGCCTTTAAAGCCTTTAAGGTAAATTAAGAATATCTTATATAATATATATAATACTAATATATTAATAATAAAAGGGAATTTAACTTTATAACTTTTATTAAGTACTATTAGGCTAATAGTATTATTTAAGAGAATATAATATAAGATACTCTTTAAGTTAATAAATTTATAAAGTATCTTAATAAGACCTTAATAAATAAAGCTTATATTATATTAATTAATAATAAAATATATTATAAATATTAATCTAAGTTTATTTAAATAACTAATTACTTATAAAATAGATCCCCTAAGTCTAGTATTAAGATAATACCTTATAAGAAGTTTAATAGCTATTAACTTAACCTCTCCTATTTATAAGTCTTTAACTCTTAAGCCTTTTATTATATTAATAAGACTATTATTAAAATTAATTACTTTAAAGCCTATTTTTATATAAGTTAACTTATTAATTATAATAATAAAGCTATCTACTATCTTATTAATAATAAAATTAAGAAGCTTACTTAATTATTTAATATCTACTTTATTAAGAAGGTCCTTATAAGTTATATTAAATTAAAGGTTAAAAGGTATACCTTTATAAACCTCCTTTACTACTTTAAGTAGATACTTAATAATATAAGGGGATAATCTCCCTTTAAAAGTAAAGTATTATTAATTTATATTAAAATTATACTATTAATCTATATTAAAAATATAATAATAAAGGATAAATCCTACCCTAAGACCCTATTAAATATCTAGCTTAAATTAAATTAAACTTATCTAGTAATATTTTATTAAGATATTAATAAGTTCCTATTATTAATTAAGGTCTTATTTAATTACCTTAAATTTTAAATACCTTTTAATAAATTATATAATAACTCCCTAAATCTATTAATAATATTTACCTTCTTAATAATAATTAAAAATATAAAGCCCTTTAAATCTAAATTATATAAAGAAGTTATAATAAATAATATTAAAAAGGATTAAGAGGTAGTATTATAAGATAAATTTAATTTCGTTATATAAAATAATATATAAGTACTTAAATAACTACTTTTAAATTAAAATGTACTTTAAGGGAAGTAGGTATCTAAATTAAAAAGGGGGCCTTATAATAACGTCCTCTATTATAAGGTATATTAAGTAGTTAGAGGCTTTAAATAATAAGAAGGAATTAATTATAATAAGACTTTTACTTTAATAATAAAGTTAATAAGTTATAAAGCTATTTTTATATTAATTATATCCCTTAACTAGGAATTAAATTAAATAGATATTAAGACTACCTTCCTTTATAAAAATATTAAGGAAGATATTTATATTAAATAACTTAAAGGCTTTATAATTAAGGATAAAAAATACTTTATTTATATCTTAAAGAAAGTACTTTATAACCTAAAATAATTACTTTAAGTCTAGTTTTTTATATTATTTATATTCTTAAAGACTTAGGGCTTTATACTACTTATTATTAATAAAAATATCTTAACTAATTATAAAGATTAAATTATTATTATAACTTATATTAATAATTTATTAATTACTAGACCTAATTAAACTACTATTAATTAGGTTAAGGTTATACTTAATAAATACTTTTAAATAATTAACTTTAACTTATATTCCTTTTATTTAAGTATATTAATTAGGTAGGATTAAGTAAATTAAGTATTATAATTAAGCTAAAAAGCTTATATTAAAAAGGTATTAAAGGACTTTAATATATAAGAGTTATATCTTACAATAACCTTAATAGATATAAATAAGTTATAAGTATTTAAGGAAGATTATATAACCTTTAATACTTTTTAAAAGGAATATTAATTAGTTATTAGCTCTCTAATATATATTATATTAAGAATTAGGCTAGATATTACTTATATAATCTTAGTAATTAATAGATATAAATTAAACTTAAATTAATTATATTAAATAGTTATTAAAAGGATTTTCTACTACCTTTAAAGTATAATTAACTTATAACTTACCTTTTATAAGAGTATCTTTCTACTTATTAATTATAATAATATTAATTAGATTAATAATTAAGATACTTAATAGTTAATTATAAGCTATATTTTTAATATTAATAATAGAGTAATAAGCTAGTTATTAAAGTAATAGCTTATTATTACCTTATCTAGTTATAAAGTAGAATATATAAGTTAAATATAAGCTATTAAAGAGGCTATCTAGCTCTAATAGCTACTTATAAAGCTAGACCTCTCTAAAGATACTTATTAGCCTACTATTATAATACTCTATTATAATAATTAGGGAGCTATTACCCTAGCTAAGAACCCCTAGTTTTATATATATATAAAATATATTAATACCTAATATTATTATATATAAGAATAGGTTATTACTAGTAATATTAAGTTAGAATATATTAAGATTAATAAGTAAGTAGTTAATAGCCTTATTAAAGCTCTCCTTAAAGATAAATTTATCCCCTTTTATAAGGCCTTAAGCCTAGAAGTATTATAATAGTAAGAGTCTTTAATATAATAAGGCTTTATAAGTACTCCTAGCGGCTTTATAAATACTCTTATAATTAATTAAAGGATAGCTAGCTCTAAACTACCTACCCTTCTAGCCTTATAACTCTATATTATAATATTAGAATATAAAATAGACTTTATAAGCCTATTTAGCTTTATTATCCTTTTATATTCTTAGCTTAAATAATAAGTTATATTATTAGTAATATTATCTAGATATTAGACTACTCCTACTTATAAATTAATATTATAATAGATAATTTAATTACTTTCTTATAAAATTATTAGGCCTAGACTATAATATATATCTATTATAATCCTATCTCTTACCCTACTATTAATATAAAATAGAACTAGTATAATATATTCCTAGATATTAATAAATATAATACTTATAATAGCTTCTAATATAATATACCCCTAGGTTATAATAGCTTTACTATCTTTATTACCTAGATATATACTTAGGTAGAATAAGAATAAGAAGTAGATAACTAGTACTACTAGGGAGTTATAATCCTTTACCTAAGTATTAATATTAATATTTTTAATTATAATATAACTAAGGATATAAATATTAAAATTAAGTCTTATAATACCCTCCTACCTACCTAGTATAAGTTTATTTAGTATATTAAAGGTAAAAAATATACTATTAAGTTATTATAATATAGAAACCTTAATAGCGTACCTTTATAAAATAAATATATCTTAGAAATAGTTATATAAATAGAATTAATTACCTTATAATTATACCTACCTTATTAGAGTTTATTTAATTTATATTTAAAAGGCTTTTACTAAATTACTACACTTTAAATAGGACTTCTACTACTATCTACTTACCTTTATACCTATTACCTAGTATTTAGTTAAAAAGGGGGATTTTAAATAGTAGGAATAGAATATTAATAAGTTAGTTATACTACTATATTAATAAGGTACTTTATTTAAGTAGGAGTATTAAAATATATTAAAATAGGATATAATTAATTAGACTAGCCGCGTATTAAACGCGCGTTAGTACCCGTCTTAGTATCTTATATATCCTATCTCTCTCTACCTATATAGCTAATAATATAATAACTATTACTATTCTACCTATTTTAATACTCCTAAGGCTCCCTCTATTAAGAAGTATTTTATATAATATACTTTTTATAAATTAATATATTTATATTAATATAATATAGGGCCTTTTATTATTATATTAATAGATAATACTATTTATTAATGTTATAAATAATAAGATATTTATTACCTTCTTTAAGCTTAGTAGTATTCTATCCCTAGGTAGTTCCATAAGGATATAATTAAAGGTTTATATAAATAATAATATTACCTCTTACTTAAATAATATTATTAATATAGTTTATAAATATATAAATTTTATAGAAATAGGTAGTCTTACTTATATATTTAATATTAGAGGTAGTACTTATAGATTTATTATTATAAAAGGGATTAAAACATCTAATATTATTAAGATTAAAGTAGGGAGTACTATTATTATAAAGTACTCTAAGAGGTATACTAGGATCTATAAGTCCTAGTACTAGTAGTAGGGCTAGTAGTATAATATTAATAATTATTTCTTATAACTTAATATACTAAGCCTTAGTAAAGCTTATATTCTTACTTATAACTAGATATTATACTAGTCTAATAGGCTATTTATATATAGCTTCTTTAGTAGAAGTCCTATAAGTTATAAGATTAGTACTAAAATTTAGTAGTATAATACTTAATATTACTAAGGGTTTTCTTATAAGTAACTTAATATTAGATAGAGTAAGAGTAGAAGATATAGTAGTAGGTATTTTAACTAATAGGAATCTCTTAGAACTATTCCTAGTTAATAGTAGCTAATACTTTATAAAATATAATAAGAGTTATAAGAGACTTTAATAATACTTAATACTCTTAATAAGATATTTAATTACTTTTTAAAAGGCGGGGCTATTAGTAGCCTAATTAAATAGATAGAAGGGTAGTTCTATTAAGGTAGTACATTAATTACTTAACTTAGGGATCCCTAGTTATAAGGGACGCTTATAGCGGGTAATAATATAGTTAATATAATAGCTAATAGTCTCCGGTACCTTATATATATATATATTATTAGTATCTTAAATAAATTTATAGATTTAGTTTACTAATATAATAAGATATTAATTAAGGGGTAGTAGTTAAGCTACCTTAATAACTTCCTTTTAGAGAAAGGCTTCTTAGATCTTAGGGAAGAAATATAAAAAGGTAATAAACTTATATAAAGTTTAATAAAAGAGGCTATTAAAGTCTTTAATAGTAAGTTAAAGTAATATAAGGTTATACTTAAGTATAATAGTAGAGTATATTATAAGGGCTTATTACTATTATAATAGATAGTAATAAATAGAGATAGATTAATTATAAAGAAATAGGCTTCTCTATACTACTAGAGGACTTAGAGATTATTAGTATTATAAGAGTAGCTTTAGTATTTTTTAGTAATTTAAGATAATTAAATAGTATTATAAAGCCTTTTATATAGTATTACTACTATATTATATTAAAACATATTAAAATAGGATGTAATTAGTTAGACTAGCCGCGTGCTAGTACCCGTCATAGTATCTTATATATCCTATCTCTCTCTACCTATATAGCTAGTAATATAATAACTATTACTATTCTACCTATTTTAATAGGTTATAGGCCTAGGCGCAGGGTATTTATTTATTTATTTACCCTATAACTAGTATTAATACTATCCCTTATAGATTACCTCTATATTTATGCTATATACCGCTAAAAAAGGGGGCTAGGGAATCTACTAGTAGAGATTTTCGCTAAGATAGCTAAAATCCCCCTAACTTAGTAATAGTAACCCCTTAATAAGTAGTTTATTAATTATATAAATAATATCTATCCCTTATATATACTAACTACCTTAGTAATAATTATTTATACTTATTACCTAGCTAATATTATAGATAATATATAGTATTCTTATAAAAGGGGGTTAGAAAGATAGAGAAGGCTAGGAATATTTACTAACCTCTTTATAAATTAGTTATATTTATCCTATCTTCCCTAGATTCTTCTCTCCCTCCTTATTATTATTATTCTAATTACTTTATATTAGAACTTAAAGAATCTAAATAAGAAATCTATTAATAATTAATTAAGATTTACCCTAAAGGTCTTCTAGTTAACCTTTAAATAAACTACTACTTCCTTAATTTCCTATATCTCTACTAAGATATTAGTTATAAAATTAACTAAGAGGTAGCTACTACTATTAATTATTAGGGGATATTATTAGATAATACCTCCTTTATACCTTTATTAATACTAGAACCTTATCCCTAAAACTAATTACTATTATTTTTAATAAAAGGCCCTAGAATATTAAGTAAAAGTATTATCTTTAGCCTTATTATAAGGTTAAGACTACCTTTTATATATTTATAATATTAATCTCTTCTTAAACCGCGCTAAGTAAATATACCTATTAAAGGATCTAGTAACTATATATAATAATCTCTAACTAAGTCTCTATAACTAGGCCTTAAAGTAGTAGACTAGATAATTATCTAATAATAACTAACACCTTATAATATTTAATAATAGTATTAATAAATAGGCTAGATTACTAATAAGAAAGTCTAACTAGCTAATTAATATTATAATTAATATTATAATATATAAGAAATATATTATAAAGGATACCTCTAACTATTATAAGCTTATAGAATTTAGTATAAAAATATTATACTATACTAAAGATATAGGCTTAAAGGAAGTAAGGGTCTAATTAAATATTATTTATAATACTATTAATTAGGAGCTTCGCCGTAATATTTATTAACTAAATAATAAGATAACTATTAATAACTTTATAAATAACCTTAATAATACTAAGTATAAATAGTAGGCTTATACTAGTAGGTATTAGACTATTAATACTTAGAATATTAGGTAATCTTAATATCCTATATATAAAAATAGGTAAAGATAGTATAGTTAATATAGTTTTTCTAATAGAGTAGGCTATTAGCTATATCGGCCTAGTAACTAGCTATATAGAAATACTTATAGTAACTCCTATAGTAATACTTACCCTCCTTTTTTAAATTATTAGAATAATAATTAGGCTTACTAGTTATAATAGTAGTTTTAACTAAACGCCCCTTAAGTCTTACTACCTAGTTAAAGACTTTAAATTATAGTAGGCCTTCTAAATAGGTTAGATTCTAAATAGTAGCTTAACCTTTAATAATAAGCTCGCCCTTAGGGTAATTATTAACCTAGTACTCGCCCGTAGGATAATTAGTAGCTATAATTCTCTTAACAAGCCTACTAAGTATTTATAAAAGATATTATAAAAGACTTTATACCTAATAATAACCTATTATAATAGTAATATTATTAGTTTAACTCCCTATCTTATAACTCTAAGGATCCTCTAAAAGGCCTTAGTTAGTTATTCTATATAAATAAGGATCCCTTATTAGGTAATAAGGTCCTTAGTAAATAGGACCTTATAATACCTAATTTAAACTTTATATAAACTAATTCTACTAATTATACCTATTCTATCTATAAGGAAGGTCTTCCTTTTAGAAATAAGTTATTTCTTTATTTATAATAGTAGTATTAGAAACTAAAGAGGCCCTTATAAAAGCCTTCTATAAAGGCCCTTATAAATCCTCCTATAATATATATAATAATAGTAGATATCCTATTAATAATTAAATCTACTATTACTCCTAATCCTATTAAGCTACTAGGCTATAGGTTTTATAGATAGAAATATACTACTATTCGCGTATCTTAGGGCTATTTAGATAGTAATAATAAGTTAGATATATATTTAGATATTAGCTACTTAATCTTACTAATAGATTATACTTATTTAAAATAAATACTTCTTAATATAGAAATTAGGAAAATATCCTTATTAATACTAGTACAAGAAGTAGGTAATAAAGTAGTAAAGACTAATAAAAATATTATAATAAAAATATATATTAAAGGCTCTATTATAAAGAACCCTATAATAGTAGCTATTATTATAAAGGTCTACCTTATTAATAACTTAAAAGCTAACTTATTAGTAGGTAATAATAACCTTAAGCTTTAAAGGATAGTTCTTAACTTTAAAGAGGAAAAGGTAACTCTTAGTTCCTATTAAAACCTGATAACTAAAATTAATATTTATTCTTATATATCTCCTAATATTAAATAAATTATTAAAATTAAATTAGCCTTTACTATACCCCTATATACTATTATATAGGTATTAATAGTATATAACTTAGAGGTCCTACCTAATAGAGACTACTTATTTAAGCTAAATTATACTTAAGACTTTAGCCTTAAAGGGGGTATATTTATATATATTATAAACTCTTTAATAATATTTATCTAAGTATATAATATTATATTAATAGTAGTATATTTGCTATATAAGGCTTATTTTAATTTAATTATTAAGTATAATTAAGATAGAGTATACCTTATTACCCTAGCTTATACCCTACTAGCTATTAATACTATAAAGTCCTAGAAGGCTAATCTTATAAAAGGCTTTATAGCTATAATAGTAGCTTATTTTACTATTATAAAGCCTTCTATATAACTAGCCGTAGTAGCTATTATAATAGTAGTCCTTAAGTCTATTATAATAAGGGTCTTATTGATAACTATTAACCCTACCCTAGAGTATATTATACCTAATAGAATTATAGTATATAATACTCTAGATATAGTATCTTAATTTATTATAGTAGTAAATAAATTTCTTAATATCTAGATAGATTATAAACTTATAGTAGATATTCTAGAGGAAGAATAGATACTAATTCTATTAAAGCCTAATATAATAGCTAAGCCGTCTTAGGTATATCTAGTTAATTAGAGAGATAGGGATCTAATTAATTAGACCTTTAATAAATTATATAACTAGGGAAAAATAATATAATTAAACTAGCCTACTCTATTTAACTACCCTATTTTTATTATTTAGTATAATATTATAAACGGGTGTAAAGGCTAAGTAGTTATTAATATTAGGGAATTAAATAAAATTACCTAGTTAGATAGTTATCCTTTACCTTTATAATCTAAACTTACCTTAGCTATTATAAGGTATCTATATATATTTATTATAAATAGTATAAGGTAGTTTTACTAATTTAATATTTAGAAAAGGGACTATTATAAGCTAACTATTATCTTATATTATAGTTAGGAATAGTATAATATTACCCTTATAAGGTATAAAGGTTTACTACCTTATATTTAATAATAGATAGATAAGCTTCTTTAACTATTTAAGTACTTTATAAAAGTATATATAAATAATATAATTACCTTTTTAAAACCCTTACTAAATTACCTATCCTACTTATATAAGCTATTTAGTCTTTACTAGAAATATTATATAAGTCTTAACTTAATAAAGACCTTCTTAGGCTACCCTTTTATTACCCTACTAGGTTAGTGGGTTAACTCCCTAGGTTTATTAACCTTAGATAAAAAGCTTATAACTATTAGCTTACTAATCTTCCCAATCTCTTTATAAGACCTTAAAATCTTTCTTAGCCTTACTAGCTAGTTATATTCATTAATATTAAGATATATATAATATATAAATCTACTTTAAAGATATAAAATTAACTTTATAAGAATACTATTAAAGGGTTTAAAAGGTAGTACTTAAAAGACTTAATTAGTATAGATAATATATAAGCCTATTATAAAAGAGTAGTAGACTTGTAATAATTTAAAGGCTACCTTTTATAATCCTACCTTCCTAATTTATTTTAATTATAATAAAATCCTCTTTATTAATCTTAATACCTTTAAAAGGTAAGGCTTTATAGTAATAATATATTATATAAAAGGTAATATTATTAAAAGCTTTCTTGGAATATCTATCTAACCTATTATATTTCTAAGTAAAATACTAAATTAGGCTAAATAAAACTATTAGCCTACGTAATTAGAGGTTACTAGAATTATCTAGGTAGTTAAAAGAATAAGGTATCTTATTAAGTTATATGAAAAGCCTCTAATAATTATATATACTAACTACTCTATTATAATTCCTATTTCTTACTAGACTAATTGAACTTCCTTATTAATAGATAAACTAAACCTATAACTTATCCGCGCCTCTTTCTATCTATTATAATTTAATATCCTAATTAAATATAAGTCTAGGAAATCTAATATTATTCTAGATACCCTATTATAATTAAAGGTAATAGATTTATTATTAACTGATATTATAGGTACCTTTAATACCTTATATACTAAAGCCTTTTATAAGGCCTACCTTAGATAGATAGGTAATAAACCTACTCGCGTATATTATATTACCCTTATAAAGATATCCTAAGATTTTAAGTAATATATTTCTTAAGCCTATTATAATAATAGTTAATAGTCCTAGCTATTATAAATACTTATAATAGTAAATAAGAACCTTATTATAAATAATAATAGCTATTACCTTAGTCTACGCTTTAAGCTCCGCGATAACTTAATATACTATATAAACTTTAATAATAGCTAAGAATAGCTATATATCCCTAACTCCTTAAAGAAAGAGATATTTTACTTAGCCTATAATCTATAGTATTACGGGGGATATTACTAGACCTATAAGAGAATTATAGCCTTACTCTATATCTATTACTTATTATAGTACCTCCGTACGTATATAGAGTATTATCTAGAATATTAGTTAAATAAAATAAAATAGTATAGACCTTATAGAAGTATAGTATTAATTAACTAGCCTACTATTTCCTTTTATATAATAGCTATAGACTTTATTATAGCCCTACTAGTATTATAGCCTATAAAAGGCTTTAATAGTCTCCTAATAATTATAAATAAGTTTTTTAAGTAAGTATTTCTCCTTCCTAGATAAACTATCTAATTAGTAGTTTAATAGGCTAATATAATATTAGCTATACTAACTACCTATAAATAGGGGATCCCTTTTAGAATTATTAGTAATAGAGATAATAAGTTTATATCTTCTTTCTAGAGATTAATCTTTAAGAAGCTTAGCTATAAACTACTAATATTAATAGCCTATTATACTTAGATAGATAGTCTTTTAGAAAGGATAAATTAGATAGTTAAAATAGCCCTATATTATTATATTATATAAAATATTAATACTATTAACTAGACGCTAGTTCTCCCGTACCTTTAAAGGTATCTTAATAATTCTAAAAGCTAATCTACTAGTATATCCCCTAGTAAAATCTTATATAGCTTTAATATTTATAATACCCTTATAATACTATTATAGTAGGAGGTTCCTACTAAAGACTTTACCCGCTTAAAGTAACTTAAATAGGATTAAGCTAAAGAGTCTATTATATTTACTAATATCTTTATTAAAATCCGCTATAATAGCAAGTATAAAGTTATAATAATATCTCCTAGTAATAAAGCCTATCTTAGGCTAGGTAATAAGTATAAAATTCCTAGTATTATTAACTTAAAAATCTATTAATAATAAGTTAGCCCGTTTAAAATTATTAAGAAAGTAGGTAAATTAGCCTATTAACTCTAACTTAGCCTAATTATATATATTTATCTAATTATATTAGTAGCTTAACTTAAGCTATTACTAAAGACTTCTAACCCTTATATAAGAGTCAAGAATTATTAGCCTCTCCTAGTATTTAAAATAGATAGCCCCGCTAATAAGTTAGATAATTATAAGATTATTAATATAAGAACCTCTAGTAAGAAGACTTAGTATCTAGTAAAGTAGAGGGGTTATAACTATAAGTATAATACTTAGTATAATACTAATAAGCTTTATAATATAGAGGACCTTATTAGGGAATATAATAGTTATTCTTATAAGTAACTATATTATAAATAAGGTCCTTATTAAGGGCTATAAAGGGTTATAATATAATATTAGTAGATTTAATTATTAGAGGGCTATAAGGGGTAATAATATAATAATAGAGTTATTACTTATCTTCTTTTATAGTAGTATTATTATATGTTATATAGCTAGATAGCTCGGATAGCTTAAAGACTAGAAGCCTTCTATAAGTAGGTTTTATACCTACGAGAAGCTTCCCTTCTCTATTAATTAATTATATATATAAAATTAGAATAGGTCTATTAGCTACCTTAATAGTAACTACTAGAATTATAAGGAATTATAATAATATATAAGGGGGGTAATAATATAAATAAATTTTTAAAAAGGACTTAATATAATTAATAAAGATAAAGATATTATAACTTAAAGAAAACATATTAAAGTTACTTAAAGAAGGTATACCTTAAGTACTTAATAAACTCTTAATAGTAAAGATATTAAAGATACTTAAAGAAGGTATACCTTAAGTACTTAATAAACTCTTAATAGTAAAGATATTAAAGATACTTAAAGAAGGTATACCTTAAGTACTTAATAAACTCTTAATAGTCAAGATATTAAAGTTACTTAAAGAAGGTATACCTTAAGTACTTAATAAAGTCTTAATAGTAATAATTTCCTATCTACTTTAAATCACTAAGACTTTTAAATAATTTTATAATAAATTAATAAAGAATCATAGGAAGTAGAAAAGGAATATATTATAGTATAAAGACTATATATAAGAGTATTACCTATAATTATTATAATTATTATAATTATATATTCTTTAAGGTTACTTAAAGGGCCTTAAAGTTAGCTTTATATTTTATTATTATTAAAGTTATACTATTATATAAAGGAAGTGCCTTTAATAGATTATAACTTTTTATACTTTTAAAGTCTAAGAGCCTAGATAGAAGGATAATTATAAAGACTAACTAGGAATATAATACTATAATTAGTATAGTACTTATAGTATATAATAGCTTAGTACTACTCCTTTACTTATAATATAAAGAGGAGGGGATTCCCCTTTAAATAAAAGGGTAGTAACTAGTCTTACTATTAATAAGAATAGAGATTCTTATATATATACTATTTATAATACTTAATAGCTACGTTATTATATAGTACCCTTATACCTCTCTACTAATATATATTTTACTTGGTAATAGTATAATAGTATAATATTTTCTATCTCTCTAATACTTTATTATTTTTTAATAGCTTTAATAGCTTTCTAATAGATTAATCTATATAAATTAAGAAGAGTCTCTATTAATTAGTAACCTACTTATATAATAAGGCTTTACTATAACCTATTACTATACTTAAGTTAGACTAGGTAGAGACTTAAATTTATACTATTATAAGGAAGATTTAATAGTAGACTTATAGTATTAGCGCTGCTAGAAAAAAGATATAAGCTCTCTCTTATAGAATTTACTGCGAACACGAAGTTTCATTTCAACGTACTCCACGAACACGCCATGTCACGTGATCATTCGACGCGTGACGCGTCTCTGTATAAAGATATGTAGTTCAATGCGTTCCGCGAGAAGCCCAATTCAGTCTCATCCACAGCCTTATAGTTGACGCAATCTTGATATAATGCCGCACTCCACAGCTATAGGTAAGACATCTTTACCAGCTGCAGCTGAGGAGGACATTGTTGTGCCAGATGCGCCTCCACAAAGCCCAGACAATGTGAGGGAAGTGGAGGGAAACCACGACAGCGAAAGTGCGCCGCATGTCAATGACGTGACGAGACCCGCGTCAAAAATCGACATCAAGCATGAGGATCTATTCGATGATGATGATGAGGACGACGAGAAGTTTCCCAGCTCTGGAGGTGAACACGGGAACGTCGAGAGCAGCCCACCAACAGCACCAGTGTAGGATTGCTTCACGACTTGGTCAGCAATCCCTTCTGACATTTTGCTGCTAGACAAGTTGCTACATTCACAAGACATACCGATCCAGAAGTCACGCTCGCTTTCTATCAACGCCTCTTCCCGTTTCGGCATCTCTTCCAGTGGCTTAATTATTCTACGAAACCTTCAAATAACTTTGGTCATCGTGAGTTCGCGTTCACACTACAAAACGAGGCCTATTTAAGATACCAAAGCTTCCCCACCGGAGACCTGTAGGCATAAGCAATTCTTAGCCGGTGGTTCAAGCACTTATACCGATTAGACTAAGAAAGGACATCCTCCGCTTGAATCCTTCTCGTTTTGAAATAGGTCCTGTATACACCGCAAACCCCCGCGATCGAAAAACTCTTCGTAAGGCTACAGCATTTCGTCCAACAGCGAAAGAGTTGGTCTTCGACATTGATTTGACAGACTATGACGAGATACGTACATGTTGTGACAAAGCAAACATCTGCCACAAATGCTGGTCGTTCGTCATTATGGCTATTAAGGTGATTGATGCGGCGTTACGAGAAGACTTTGGTTTCATCCACATCATGTGGGTATATTCTGGACGAAGAGGAGCCCACGCCTGGATAAGTGACAGAAGAGCAAGATGCATGGATGACCAAAGAAGGAGAGCTATAGCAGGCTATTTGGAGGTCATTAAGGGGGGATCTCAGGGTGGAAAGAGAGTCGATGTCAAGCGGCCTCTGCACCCTCACCTATCGTAAATCTGTTTTCCTTTACCTTACGGTGTCAGGAACTATCTAACATCTGATCAGTCGAAGTTTGGAGATCTTAAAAGATCACTTCCAGCGCGATGTTCTTACGGATCAAGACCCTTGGGCAAAGCCTGAGAAGGCCGAGAGGCTCCTCCAGCTGCTCCCAGACAAGGCCTTAACTGACGCCCTGCGTAAGAAGTGGGATGCTGCACCCGGCCGACCAAGTACCAGTAAATGGGCAGATATTGATACACTGGCGAAGACTGGAGCCAGCCAAAACTTGGATAGTAAAGCTTTATTAGAAGCAAAGCAGGACATTGTCCTCGAATACACTTACCCACGCCTCGATGTCGAAGTTAGTAAGAAGCAGATACACTTATTGAAGTCTCCATTTGTTATACATCCTGGGACGGGAAGAGTCTGCGTTCCTATCGACACCAAGAAGCTAACGGAGTTTGATCCGCTCGGCGTTCCAACATCAACCAAGTTGCTGGGGGAGATTGACGAGTTCGACCGTCGACATGTAAAAGACAATGGAGACGACCAGAAAGTTCCAGATTATGAGAAGACAAGTCTAAGACCGTATGTAGATTACTTTAAGGATCATGTTGGAGCGTTACTCAGAGACGAGAGCAGGGTAAAGAGAGAGAGGGAAGAAGACAATACAATGGAGTTTTAGGTTTGTAGACTTGTGTGATTACAGGGGTATATAAGTCGTCATAAAGGTCTTGTTCGAATTCTATCATTTGTCAATAATCCGGAGTTGCCTATGATGTCAAAACGTACACTTCGCTTTCAGGTTTTCGGTATCAGTATCTTTGTTATCGTTGCGGGCATCCTCTAGCATCGAGTCGATTCCCTTAACGTACAAAGCTTTCTGATCATGGTAAGCTGCTGGATTGAGAAATATCTCGTCTAGAACTCATTCACCGTAAGACACGCCTTGTAATCCTTGAACAGGGGTTCGCATTCATCTATAGTTGATTCACCTCGAAGAAACTCTGAACACAAGTAAGACATTGAATTCTATAATATACTCGGGGTCCGAACTGTCGCTGTACCACTTCAAGAAACATGAGTCGTAACGTCTAGAGCGGTCTTAGTCGAAGCCAGTGCTATAAGTAGGCGTTCGTCGCAATGACCCACTCTTTCACCTCGTTACATTCCGGAGCAAGAGAAGAAGACATATTGTGAATACTAATACTTGCGAGCAACCTCGAAATGATGACATTAATTCTTGGCCATTGAAGACTGGCGGCGGGAATAAGGTTAAGTACATTTCGATTGTTGAGGCTCTGCGGAAGAGCTAATCAGATAAGCCTCATAAATAAGGTAGAATACGGGTAGAATATCCTAGGGTACTTTAGCCGAGGTCAATCACTAAAGTAGGGTTCTCCGCTTGGAACTCTACTTTAGAGTATTATGCTAGGCTGTTTTGATGACCTGATATCATATCGGTTTACTCAGAACTGTGATGATGGATGAGGATCCCAAGGAGTTGAGAGGAGGGATATATTCTGCCTTGGTCGACACCGCCCGGACTGCTGGGCAAATCTCAAATGAAGATCTCGCATTCTTTCGTTCCTCTAATCCCACGATCGTACCATTCTTGGAACAACAAACTCTACGTCTTCTGCAACTTGTGCGACGGTTGACAGAAACTGCAATATCAGGTACTGAGATCCCTGCGCCTCAGCTTGAGGATTTAGACTCACTTGAAGACAACTGGGATGGTATCGTGGATGTATTTGACAATCTCTTGGAGAAAGCTGATGCCTGTCTGGATGAGTACACTGGCGCTGTCCGGAAGTTGAGCTATAGCCAGGAAGAGCAAATCAAGAAGGCTGCCAATCCCGCTCGCAAGCAAAGGCCTGCCAAAGCTTATCGTACACAAAATATAGCAAAGCCACAGCTGCTGTTTGATCATGTACCTAAAAACGACGAGTTGACACCTTTCAAGCCGTTACTCCGCTCAAAGCCTCATGCTCTTATACCGCTTGAGAAGAGTCTTCTCCTCGCTCCTTCTTCAGATGGTTCCCAGCAGTATGGTCTATAATCTTGCTTATCGATAAAATAAGCAGCATTCAAGAACATGGTTAACATTCATTCCAGATATGAGCATCCTTACAAAGTCGAAATCAAACAGTCTCGCTACCCCGCTGCTGTTTATGCCAAGGCTGATCCTATACCGTACACTCCATACGAAAACACAATGGCTACCATGGTTGATACTCCTGCAGCTTTACTTTCTATGCTCGAAGAGCTCAAAGCAGTGAAAGAGATTGCTGTTGACCTAGAACATCACGATGAGCATTCTTACATTGGTCTGGTTTCGTTGATGCAGATCAGCACAAGGGACAAGGATTGGATAGTTGATACGCTCAAACCATGGCGACAGGAGCTCCAGGCATTGAACGAAGTCTTTACAGATCCGAAGATCACCAAAGTGAGCAGTCAATGGGGTGCAATCAGCACTTTCTGACAGCTGAATAGGTCTTTCACGGCGCATACATGGATATGATATGGCTGCAAAGGGATTTTGGCTTGTATGTCGTCGGCCTATTCGATACCTTCCATGCATCTCGCTCATTGGGATATCCGAAGAATGGCTTAGCGTATTTACTGAAGCACTTCGTCGACTTTGACGCCGCAAAGCAATATCAAATGGCCGATTGGCGCATACGGTTTCATCTCGCTCCTACCGGTTCTCTTGGAAGCTAACATATATCTAGACCACTTCCGGAAGAGATGTTCAACTATGCTCGATCTGACACCCATTTCCTGCTTTACATCTACGATAATTTGCGTAATGAGCTGATCGACAAATCGGACAGGTCTGAAGCAGACCGTGACCTCATCGAGGTGGTAATGGACAAATCTAGAGGCGAAGCTCTTCAGCGATATGAACGTCCTCTTTATGATAGCGAACGTGGACTGGGAGTCATGGGCTGGTATCCTCTGCTCTGTCGTACACCAGCACTGTTCAATCGCGAACAATTCGCCGTTTTCAGGGCGGTGCACCACTGGCGAGATTCGGTTGCGAGAGAGGAGGACGAAAGTGTGCACACAATTATACCGAAACAGATTCTATATACCATTGCGAAAGAGACACCTATCGATGAGGCGTCTCTCTACGGCTGCTTGCATCCAATGTCGCAGATACTATTTAGAAAGAGAAAGGATCTTCTCAGAGTGATCCAGCAAGCAAAAAGCCTGAGCGCCAATGGACCTGACATGAAAGACTACATGCAGACTATTAAATTCATCCAGGTTGAGTGTAGCGTGAGCGCAGCTGCGGCCCCCGAAGTCGCGCCTACCCATCCGGACCCAATACAGGAGTATATCGCCTCAAAGCAATTGAGTCTACTTGAGTCAAAAGTCAGAAGCGAGAGTTCAGTTTTTTGGGGACTGACCGTCATGGATACCAGGTCATCACAAGGACCGGAAGTAAGGAAAGAGAAAGAAAACCTTCGATTAGCATTGCCTCTGCCACAGCTTACAGCGGAGATATTTGAGGAAGCAAACACTCTACAAACATGGGACTCAGCGACTCAGCAGACAAATTCCGAGACTCATGTTGAGCATGAGTACGTTAGGGGCGAGACTTCGCAGATAGCAGATGCATTTGCACTCAAAGAAGTCGGTGGGTCAAGGAAACGCAAGGCTTTTCTAACGGAAGATGATCGAGAATCGATCTCAGCAACAGTCTCTGGCCATGTGGTAGAAAGCGCTGATCAGATCAACGATGCGTCAGAAGTATCTTTATCTGGTCAGCACGCCGAGCGAGATGAGAAGAAGCGCGTGAAAAAAGCCAAGAAGGAGGCGCAACGACTGGAGAAAGTAAGACAGGCCGATATTATGATTCGTGATGATGGGCCTCGAGATGTGGAAGCCTTCGACTATGCAAATGCACCTTCCGTGCTGCACACCAAGCGTAGTGGCAACGATCTAGCCGGTCATAAATTTGCGGATCCGTACTCGAAGAGCATGAACGCCCCTAAGGGAATGAGAAGGACGAAAACCGAGGTAGGAGGCAAAAGTTTTACATTTAAAAAATGAGAGGATACCAATACAAAAATACGTCAATGCTCGAGAAGAATTGGTATCCTCAAGCTGCAGGACGCCACGCAGACTCCCTACCCATCCCTCCATGTCTCATTGGCTTATCTCGTAGGTTATGAGAGACTCCATTTACTTCGAGGGGCAACAGACAGGGTGGACGGTGGTGAATCTCGACCGCGAAGATGTCGCTCTCGGTGTACTGCATATGAAGAATACCAATGTCATGTCATGAAGGAGCAGCAAACCCCGGAAGCAGCTGCAATGTAGGTCAGCTCCTTGTCTGTGTAAGTGAGCCCGCGGGTTGTGGTCTTTCTTTCTTGGAGCTCAAATATCCAAGCGCTTTGGATGTTTGTAGGGAGTTGAGATAACATCAAAATACATTAGATCGAATGGGAACTTACCTCTGGTGATCAACGCATGTATTAATGAGGCGTTACCAAGAGTATCCCATGCCATATTCCTCGTTCGAGACAAGCCCTGCGAGAACTGCGCGTTCGCAACCTCATAAGATTGTATACATGTTCGCAGTGGCCTACCTGGTACATGTCCTTATTCATTTTATATTCAAAGTCGCCTTCTCTATGTATTTGCAAGATCAGAAGCGACAGAAGGCTGCAAAGGCTGTCTTGACCATCCAATCGTCAGCTAGATTGGGGCGCATCAAGATGAACGATCCAAGACGTAAGAGTGCCTCGTCCGAGGTGCAAGATTTGGCCTGTTACTGACCTTCGATACTACCTAGCCCTAAGCGTTTGTGGGCGTATCAGAATGCATCGCGGAAATGTGTTGGAGGTATGTTTGGATATCGACACGGAAGACCCTGGGATCAAGGAAGACTGCAAGTAAAGGATGGCGCGTAGTGGATCCGAGTTAAAACCGTCAAACCGCAAATGTGAAAGGGAGTGGGATCATGTATGCAGTTGCAACATTTGACGGGTTCCCACTCGTACATAGGCTAAGTAAAGCGTCGTCTGACGGATTGGCGTTCCCACCAGGAAGTTTGACCAGTATAGTTTGTTCGACTAATTCAAATCTATTTCTACAGAGTGTATCATCTAGAGCTACTTGAAAAAATACCCTTGTAAAAAACGATACGCCGGCAGGAACACTACAAATACCTAAATCTTGCACACAGTTACATCCTTCAAGATTCTCTCGTCTAACACGTTGGTTCTACGGCAAGAATACAGTGTCAAGTCTTCGCCCTTACACGGCAGTTGCTCTGGTACAGAGACCCTTGTAACAAGAACATGCTTATTGCCTTTATGCTTCTTTTGGCGGCTGGACTAGGCTACGATTGCATTGCTAACACATGCGTGAGATCCGAAAGTCCCGCGAGTCGAAGTCTGACCGAGAAGGGTAGTAGACAGGTGAAGTCACCTAGAATATGGTAGGGTTGTCATTTTATCTAATCACCTTCTAGACTCTCTGCCAGATGAATTTGTGTTATTCTACGAGTACATGCAAATGTTGATTGTTTCAATGTATTTGATTTTAAAAGTGAGCTCAGCCCCTACTCTTTTCTCTCGAAAAAACCACTTATCTTCAACACTCCTTCCGCAAATTAAGAGCTTAATCTCTCGTCATACACACTGACAGCCGTCGCCCTAAAGTTTGATCACCTCCTTTAAAAGCTCTGCTGCACTGTCTTTAACATCACATTAAGGGGAATCAACATGGGTATCATCACGAGAAGTAAGAAACAGAATAGTGAGGGATTGGTCAGTAGCGTCCTGGTACCCTGTTCCCCATCATCCATTCCCAGAACCACCATTGACAGGCTTTAAAACATCTCTTGAAACACGCAAATATTTACGTCTGCATTGACAAGGCATTCATTAAAGGTAAATGGGAAGTCGGTTGCTCCGAATGTGAAAGACCCTTATATCATCGAAACCACCTGAAAGACCACATGTTAGTGCATTTTAATGATAGTAAAATCACATGTTATGTTTGGAAAGCGTCAATTTTAAGCAGGTAAAGACTTTGAACGCATAATAGAGAAAGTACGGACTATTATAAGGGAGATATGCTTTTCAGTCTTAGCCATCGAGTGCGTCTAACTTTAGATAAGGTATAGGGTACGGTCGAGCTGGTACGGTTGCCCGAGAAGAGATGTAAGGAGAGACAAGGAAAAGCCCTAGAGGTCGAAATTTTATAGAATATAGCTATAGATAAGTGATCTAAAGGCGATTCACTACCTATAACTCGTAGAGGCGGAGGGAACCCGTAAGCACTGTATGCTCTATTTATAAGGTAATATTGCCAACAACAATGTATGCCGAATAGTAAGCTACTCGCTCATGATGCTAAAGTTACTGGTATAACGGCCGTTTCGATAGATATTAAGGCGTAGCGTGTATACAACATATAGCCGACTCCGGTGACCAATGTTTCTTGCAGGCATACACATGTCGATCCTTGTATCTTCGGGTTTCTTAAGGCTTTGCTCTCGGACAATTCTAGGTAAAAGCGTCGATATTGAAAAAAGTTCCAAAATCCATAGGATATTAGATATAATGCTTTCCTTACAACAATTTCTTTTGATAATAAGTCCAATGGGAAACTTTGAATGGCTACCTTATAAATGGACGAAAACACAGCGCCTATATCAATCATTAGAGCTTTTATATGTTCAATCAATGCTGGAACTACGGGCGTGCATTCCGTCTTAAGGCAATATTCGGGCCCGTGAGTATTCGTAGCTGTTGGGATGAGAAAAGGATCGTGATCGAGGAAGTCTTGATAGCAGAAAGGCTTGAATAGTGATTGGAATAGTGGACTTGAGATAGTACATGTCCATTATCATTGAGGGCTGCTTTTGACGTTGCGTCAGACAGGCTCCAGCTTTACTACCTAGGTAGGCGTCGGTGAGGCGATGCCAATATGCACGAGACCACAAAGGATACGCTCGGAATGTCAAGAGCAGCGAGAAATTGGGTGGATCGACGGTCAAAGATTGATCACGTAGGTCTGATAGGTTCGATTCCTACTCGGGCTCGTTCAAATGGTGGAGGTTGTGTCTATCCTTACACTTCTCTATGAATATCTGCGTAAAATTCAATGGTTCTAGTCGAAACGAATCCATAAAACCTTGATATATCATATGGAAGCAATTGCTAACTTCTGTAAATAAATCACTACGATACAACGCGTTTGAGAAATAGGCGTGTTCAGTGCGTGAGTGCCCCTCGGCCCAAGAGTCTTGGATATTCTACACTAAATTGTCATATCCGAAATAGAACGCTAACCTCCGTGCTCCCATTGACTTCGATCATGGTGAGACTGCTCGCATTTTACACCAAGCAAATGTTTCCCGTCCCACATCAGATCAGAGCATCGCAAGCTTATGCTACTTCCCAGAATCCCTTTCTTCCTAATCGATGTCCTTGGACAATATACCACTTCTGTACCCATCCTCGTAGCAATATCTAAGCCTGGCCAGTACCTGAAAAAGCCCAGACACCCCGCGCTGCTGGGTCTCCTCTTCATACAATACAATGAGAGCTGCACACATTTAAAAGTGGTTGCGCAAGCGATCCTACCATCAAAGCGCCTATAGAAGCATACTGGAAGCAGTGCGACAACTGTGACGACTGCTATTTGGCTGCGCTCGAGCTTTGATACGAAATTGGCACATTCCATTCATTTCATCCATTTCGGCTGTGACATTGATGACAACGCTGCGAAGGCTAAATAGTAAATACTGCACTGTCCCTATCAGCCGTCGCTCACCATCGGTGTATAGGCGCTGCACAGACAAGAAGTCTAGTTTCGTCGGAACTCCTGAAGACGCTCCTCCCAAGGTGGGGCTCATCCCTCCAGTATTGATATATGACCGCGAGCCAGCATGTCGGTGGCGATCATGCCTCATCTCTCGAGAGCTTCGACATCCTCCTCCTCCTCTCATATCATCTCTCGCCAAAATACGATCTCGTCGAATGATGGACGCTCTGCGCGACAGTCAAAAAGATACTCCACCGCTCTGTATCTGTCTATGTCGGCCAAAGAGAAGGATCTAGAGATTGAAGACGATCTCGCTCGAGGTAGAGTGGCAATCTGCAATCTAGTTCGAGCTACATTAACTATTGATACAGCCCAGAAGATTCAGCGAGACTACAAGGCCAAGATATCAAGTCAGTCAAAGAAGAATTTTGTGTTGGAGAAGGACGTGCGGTATTTAGATTCACGGATAGCGCTACTGATACAAAATCGCATGGCACTAGAAGAGGTACCATTCGTGCCCGCTTATCATGCTCGTTTACCTGACTCTGAATTGCAGCAAAATGAGGTCGCAAATCATCTTGAGGATGCTGCAGATCTGCAAGAAGGCTTCTTTCCAAACGATGAGAAAACGCAGAAGTACGGCAACCTTCTTTTCCTCTTACAATCAGAACCTCGGCATATTGCGCATCTCTGCCGGCTCGTAACCATGGCAGAAATTGATTCATTATTGCAGACCGTCATGTTTACGATATATGGTAATCAGTACGAGAGTCGCGAAGAGCACCTTTTGCTGACAATGTTTCAATCTGTACTGACATACCAGTTCGACAATACTCCTGAGTACTCGTCACTACTCAGAGCTAATACTCCTGTTTCCCGTATGATGACCACGTATACTAGACGAGGACCGGGTCAGAGCTATCTGAAAGTTGTATTGCAAGATAAGATCAATTCCCTCATTGAGCTTAAGGATGTAGACTTGGAAATCAATCCTTTGAAAGTCTACGGGAGCATTATTGAAAAGATAGAGCAAGACAATGGCCTTGTGCCAGACCATCTTCCAAGAGCTGTGACTGCGGAGGAAGCTGCAGAGAACAAGCAGGTTCAGGCCATAATTGCACCGAGAGTCAACTACTTAATGGAGCTTGCCAATTCCTTCCTGGAAACCATCATTTCAGGCCTTGATGAGACCCCATACGGTATCAGGTGGATCTGCAAACAGATCCGAAGTCTGTCCAAAAGAAAATACCCAGACGCCAACGATCAAACAGTATGCACCCTGATTGGAGGCTTCTTTTTCTTAAGGTTCATCAACCCAGCTATCGTTACACCAAGATCGTACATGCTCATTGACGGTCAACCTGCAGAGAATCCAAGGCGAACACTCACGTATATCGCTAAGATGTTGCAAAATTTAGCCAACAAGCCATCGTATGCCAAGGAACCCTACATGTTGAAGCTCCAGCCATTTGTTCACCAGAATAAGGAGCGCGTAAACAAATTCATGTTAGATCTCTGCGAAGTGCAGGACTTTTATGAGAGCCTCGAAATGGACAACTACGTTGCACTCTCCAAAAAGGACCTTGAGCTGTCAATAACCTTGAATGAAGTTTATGCTACTCACGCGCTCCTTGAGAAACACAGCGCTGCTCTTGGGAAGGATGACAACTCGCACCTAAATGTTATCCTCCAGGAACTCGGTTCTGCTCCCGCTCAGCTCCCCCGAAAAGACAATCGCGCAATCAGCTTGCCGCTCTTTAGCAAATGGGAACATGCGATCGACGATCTCACCGCTGCTTTGGATATCACTCAGGAGGAGGTATACTTCATGGAGGCGAAAGCCACTTTCGTCCAAATCCTGCGATCTCTGCCATTCAATTCATCGGTTTCTCGGCGCCCTCTCCGTCTAGACCGTGTCGCTGAAGCCGCGGCAACCCTGAAGAATGACGCGGTCATGGTACGGAAGGGTATCAGAAGCATGGAGCTGCTCAGTCAACTACAAGAACTCAGGGTGATCGACAAGTCAGACGGCTTCTTGCTTCTACGGGACGAAGTAGAGTCCGAGCTGATCCACCTTGGTTCGCTCAAGGAGAAAGTACTTGAGGAAACTAAGAAGCTTGAAGAGGTCTTTCGCACGATTCGTGATCACAACAGCTATCTCGTAGGTCAACTGGAGACATACAAGTCTTATCTGCACAACGTGCGCAGTCAAAGCGAGGGCAAGAGCAGAGGCAAGCAGAAGGTGCAGGTACTTGGACCCTACAAGTTTACTCACCAGCAATTGGAGAAAGAAGGAGTCATCCAAAGAAGCAACGTACCCGAGAATCGGAGAGCGAATATTTTCTTCAATTTCACTAGCCCGTTGCCAGGAACTTTTGTCATCAGCTTACATTACAAAGGTAACCTAATCGTTTGCCCATGCTTCGTATGTTGAGACTACTAATGATTGCCATTACTAGGGCGAAATCGGGGGTTGCTTGAATTAGACCTCAAGCTGGACGATCTTCTCGAGATGCAGAAGGATAATCAGGAGGCGCTCGATCTTGAATACGTCCATTTCAACGTACCGAAAGTCTTGGCATTACTAAACAAGCGATTCGCACGAAAGAAAGGCTGGTAGACTTCAGCTCTTTGCGACTATTCAATCACGATTTATCTTGGTATCCTGGAGCACTCACATCAGCCTCAATCTGGGAAGGCGTTACACGGAGGCACCTGATCCGGTTGTGGTGGTTTGGCAGTCCTGAATACTGCATCCGCGGGTAGGACGGTAAGACGGAGTTAACAAACGATAAGATTCCCCCAAACCGCGCTCATGCATTGGGTGATTGGTCAGGGAGTATTGGTTATGAGCGTAACTTTGACTGGTCCGGAGTGTTGTTATTGGGTATGGAACGAGCTGTATCTTACACAGCTGGGCAAGCTGGCAGGCACATCGCTGTTGTACGAGGGAAGTCCGGGGCTGATGGGTAAACATTCAATGTACGATATATCTCTATGATGTGTTGAGCCGGGAAGGTCGAAGTTTCATAGTATTGTCCGTTATATCAAGCGTGCTGTGATGGAGCCAAATCAACCATAGAGCTAATTCGTACCAGTGTCGGCGTCGTACGTGCTTTTCACTGCTTACCAAAGCAGTATATTGGATTCTCTCCGTGGCCTCGGTTCGACTCATCTCAGATATATGCATGAGTCATTGCTGGTATGACTTCCCGAGCCGATCGCCATTCAATTCGCTATCACACTTCCCACCGTACTCTGACCAATGAAGCCACAGTACTGCCCGAAATTAACCTTTCTAGCGTTCAATTTAGAGGACATAGGAAGACGAGGAGCTAGTGACATTCAATGTGCTTTCTTTATTTGTGCTGACCTGCTTCCGACGAGGTAAATGCCGCACGACAGATTCAATGAATGAGCAGAACGAAGTACGTTGAAGCAGAAACGCTCGTGGCGAAGAGAAATAGGGTGCTGCAAAACAAGAACCTAATAATTCTGGTCATTTGATGAACACGGAAGAGGATCGTTGATAATGGTATGGTCGCTCTTGCTCACTGCCGGCAATGATCATTTGATCGAGTAATATAACACCACAATGCCTTTTCATTGCACTTACGCATGCAATGATAGTCTCCGCCAGCTCTTACCCCACTCTCTTCTCACGGTTTAGGGATATGTATGCTCTTGCTGACCATCGCACACCCGTGTGCGACGAATACGCCGACGATGGGGTGCACTTCTAATCCCATCCCAAGATTCCAAGTGCCTCCAATGACGCCTTCGCTCCCACCTTCTATCATCCCATTCCACACGCACCAGGCCATACACGAAACAATGCCCAAAGAGGTAGGAATCGGGGTGCCCTCAAAGTATTTGCTCTTGCCCGTGCTATCCTTTGGTAATGCAGATACTGTAACGTTGAACCGAGCGAGACGGGTCAGGCCACAGAGGACGAAGAAGGATAGGAAAAGGGTATCGAGTGTAGTCCGAAGGCCAAGTGCAAATGAGCACACTGCTGGTGCAACACCAAACGATATCTAGGAGAAGCGTTAGATGCCCAAAGACCTCTCCAGTAATTAATCAACTTTCATCTTCTCCGGCCGAGCGTTGAACGCCCTTTTCATAGACCACAAAGCTGTACAATGTAGATCAACATACCAGATCTGCCAGCGAGTCCAATTCCTGCCCCATGAGACTGCTTTTGCCCCTCCACCTGGCCACCTTTCCATCCATAAAGTCAAAGAATAGTCCAAAGGGCATGAAAGCCAAGGCAGCGTAGAGATTGCCAAAGGCGTCGTCAGGCCCGAGGCAGTAGCGCATGGAGGAAAGGATGGACATGAAGCCGCAGAAGCCTGGGGTCGCGTGAGATCCGAGCAATGAGGAGGCTTCTCCAAGACCACATCGCGAATGCGTACCGTTTAGTTCAGTAATGAGGTCGGCAAGATGAAGAGCTCTAATAACAGAGTTAGTGGACGGAGGGCACGCCGGCAACGACAGATGCTTACCTGATCATGGAGAAATGATCCGTGTCGGAGGCTAGGAGCTTCGCCTGTTTCTCCTTGCCTGTACTTGCTCAGTCGACTGCCTGGCTCTTGGCTTCAGCTACAGGACGAGTGACTAACATACTGGGTTGAGGAGGATTGGGCTCTTTCTTGTCTGCACCGCCGAATGGGACGCTTGAGCGGAGGGACATCTTGCTTCTATTGCTGCGAGCCCAACGTGAGAGCAAGAATGAGTTGCACGGCGTTCTGGTGCCTCTGTCTCGTTATTTAGGGGTGGGGAAGAAATGCAGGTAGGGTATGATGTGCCGAAACTGAGGTCGATGCACACGCGGAGTAAATGGGAAGATTATGAAGCGAGATGTGTTACAGGCTACATTATGAGTTGCAAGTCATGTTTGCGATCATGGGTTGGGCTTTAGGCTCATTTACGGGACGAGGTTTTGTGAATTGTGTGTATTGGACGATGTCGCACAAGGACTCCAATGTACGAATCTATGTACACAGGACGCTCCATCTCCGAGCCGAGACTGAGTGCATATCATGTTCTAGGGAGAACAGCGGATAAAGAAGATGGTGCAGACAAGATCAGGGGGTAGGGTCACCTCCATATAGAGTTCGCGTCCTCCGTACACAACATTGATGAGTGCGGTTTCAACAATGGTACGCATTCAGTATCTGAGATATCACACTGATAGCGCCAATTGTTGCGGTTGAGGTAAAGGTCGGACTTCGTGCCTTCATCACACATCATCCCAAACGCCGTGGCTCATATATGGAATATACAATGTAGAACTGTTTGTGGACGCAAGCTATCTGATGAAAATTGCTGCACGATGGAAGAGGCCGTTGCTACGAATGAAATTCGCTTCCCCAAGGTTACGTTCCATCAGGATTGGTGATCTGTTTTCGTGTCAGATCAGTTATGGAGGTGAAGTGAAAAGGGGACTTACCTTCAATATTCTCCTCGAGTAATCTTGGTTGTCTGCAATGCTCCCGTCACTTTGCCGCCTTTGCATCATAACAGATGGCTCAAGTCTTGAGTCTGACATCGACGCCGCAGAGCTAGCCGGTGGCTTTGCACCGTAGCCGCCCGCAACGTTGCGGCGGTATTCCTCCTCGATCGCGCGCTTCTTCCGATTGCGTAGAAAGAAGAAAACTCCTCCGGCAATGGCAGTCAATGTAACGATCCCAACAACAACCCCTGCGGCGATTCCAGCTTTGTTCGGACCCTTTGGTTGTGGGGTGTGAGTGGTGGTTATGATGGTTGTTTCTTGTGCACTTGATTGTCCTGGCGCAGTCACTACGATTGTGCTAGCCGTTGTGATTACGGAGGGCTGTCCTTTCTGAGTTGGGGTCGGTTCAGGCGCTGACGGTGTTGTGGTGACAGCAATCACTTTGGAGTCAGAGTTGGAGTTGGAGTTCACATTCGAATTTGGGTTTGCGTTGGAAATGGGATTCGAATTCGATTTGGGATTAGAATTGGAGTTCGAGCTTGTATCAGATGAGGGATCTGGATTCGTGCTCTGCTGACTGCCCACGTTATTGTTAAGTCCAGTGAGTTGGATTGACCACGCGTTAGGTCCACCGCCTGAGTTGTGATTAGCATGCATTCGAATCGACTTAATAGATGGATATTTACATGGCAGCTTATCATATCCATTGCACGGGGAGTTGCATTGCGAATCTGCGACTTTGCTGCTTGATACTGGAAGTGAATCTCCACACCAACAATTTGACCCTTGTGTAGTAGCCATCACTGGTTTATTCATGTTCACGCATTGTTGTTGGCAATAGCTTGGCGACTGGTAGGTAAATGATCCCTGATCGGTCATACCAGTCGATGAGGTAAAACAGCCCTTGTTTACCAAAGGCTTCAGCTGTGCCGTCACCGAAGCAAACGAGGAGCATAGAGATACGACCGCCACAACGGCGTTTGGTATTACCGATCTCATGATGTAAGAAGTGTGAGACTTTGCTGATGACAATTGTTTGAATGTATTAATGTAGGCCGAATTGAGTACCTATCAAAGCGGCATATGTTAGTCTTACAATTGATAAGATCGAAGTGGAGCCAAGCCGTAGAGTAGGTGCTTTACCTTTGTTTCTTGTGAGATACTGGCGATGGACAATGGATTGCTTGTTTGTGTACACAATATAGATCACCATATGTTTGTGCGACGACAAATCCTGTCTAGAAATCAACGAAGAGGCCGTTCTCGGTGCCCCAGAAAGAAGTCGCTGGCTGATAGTGGTGGTCGATGTTCAGATCCTTGCAATGCCCCTACTCCGAATAATGAACAACGCGAGATGTAGGGTCTCAAGACTGCCAGCAGTCCTTCAGGTGTTTCCTGTGTTTCCTATGACTTAGGATACGTCAATGAGGATCGATGGTCGCGGTCGATGGACTCGAAGGGTATGGAATGTGGTTGATGTTTCACATTATAATCCCTCTCAATAACCGCTTGAGCGACAGTATGTGAATGACAATATGCCTATAATCCAGGCAGATGGGGAAAGTCAATGAGTGTAATCAGCAGTACATGCTGAGAGCTGACAACGAGTTGATGGATGCAGCGTTTTGGCCTTTGATATCCTCTACACGTAACGTTCATGGGTCGGGGATGGCAGGAGTTGCAGAAATTCACTCTCTGCCACACAGCGCGGACTCCGGAGATTGCATACTGACCAAACCGTTTTTGGACCGTTCTACTTAAAGTATGGCGCGGTAAGAGATCGTCAGCCTATCGAATGAGAAGGTCACAAAGTACTTACGACGCTAACGGTTTCAGCGCCTGCTTAAAACCCAACCGCCTCCTACTTTTGGCTGAATTGTGCGTCGTGTGGTGGCTGCATAAGGTAAGGTAGGTAGGTAAGGAATGGGAAAGCTACCTAAGCTCCTCGATTGTCTAATCCCCTCTATCATTTCATCCATATCAAGTATGCAGCTTGCTACACATATGCGGCTCATAATGCTACGCTTATCCATGGCACGGTCAATTCATAGCATACCCACCTCGGGCGGCTGTCTATTATGGTCGTATCGCTCCAATTGGCGGCATACTACCGTACACGGTTGATCATCCGCTTCCGCCTCGAGACGTTTACAAGCTGACCAAAATCTACATATCCACGAGGAATCATAGCCAACACCATACGAGTGCTAACAGGATCTTTGATGCATTCGTAACAATTCTGCTTTATCTGGGCTGGTGGTCTTACATTTACCTCATTGCGAAGTGGGCATGGCCATGCGCACCCTCGCCAGTCATACAGTTCTGGGACGCGCGCTCCCGTCCATCGGTTCTGTCTTCCTTCAATCCCATTCTCTCGCTACCATCGTCATAGGACTAATGTCACTGCATAACTTTGCTCAGAAAAGACACATAATAGTTTGCAAGTCTTAAGTCGTTCACTTCGTTCATGGTTAGAGAAGAATAGTGTGAGTCTCACGACGAGCGCTTGGCCCGTACTTTGGAATTCCTGTTTGCGGATGGCGTGCATGGCTGGTCAGCATACATCCTGAAACATCAAAACGGATTAAAGCGGATTGTCTAGTGGTAATAGCGAGGCTCATCGAATACATGATACCTGTGACCTCTGACACCCTGGCCCCTGAACATAGCAGGAAAGCGTAGGTTCTCGCTAACCTGATCTTCACCAACCTGTTCATCGCTGCCTTCCGGTTGACCGACGATGAACTTGCCAAGCTGGAAAGTGCATTAGTTCAGAGGCTGCTAGGCATAAAGTAGAACAAACTCACTTGTAATTCCGTGTCTGTGATGGATGATCTGCTCACTCGCGCATAGCCTGATCGCTTGATGCCCTTATACAGTATGTACTCACACCATCGATCCCAATCGCTAGCGTCGATATCTCTCATTCCGCTGCTTTCGCCAACATAGGTGTTATAATTGCCCTTTTGCGGTTCAATGACCAGATAACTCAACAAGATCAACGGTCTCGGAGATTCTTTCATCATGTTGGCTAGATATTCTGATTGCAGTCTCCTGTCCTCTGGATCTTCCTCTTGACCAGAGTGGAATACCACGATGTCGATGTGCTCGCCGTATGCATCAATGGTCGCATGGATCGCAGGAGCCAGTTCACCTACTGGTGATGGAAGCAAATGATGTGTAGAGTTTAGGATTGGAAACTTGGATAGGAGTGCTGCGCCCCAAGTGTGTTTGTTTGGTCCAGGGCCAGCATCGACGTACATTCCCAGGTCCTCAGCCAAGAACTGGGTGGTGTCTCTGTTGCCCATGATGATTCTTTGAAGATCCGTTTCCAGTAATCCGATAACATCAACTTCAAGTTCCTTGATCAAATCACGCATTCGTCGTTCGGAAGACCACATATCGTTGTCAAGTGAGAAATGAATAGTCCAGATGCCAGCGGTGATTAGCTTTTCATCCTGATGGTACGGAGTGTAGTTGTTGGTGGGAAATCGAAGGTAGGAGACCGAGGTGGCCAAAAGCTCTAGGACTATGAGGACATATACATAGTATGAGTTAGACCTTCTCCATTCACTCTTCTTCGATCTCTGGCGTGATTTGCTATTGTTGTTTGCTTTCGGCGTTGTGCACATTCCCAGTCCTACCAATAGTACAGTAGCAATCATGATCCAGTCCGTGTGCTCTCGCAATAGAGGGCCCCCTGGGACAAAGGCGTAGGCGACAACCCAAACGTGTGCGAGCACCAACAAATTGTATACGAAGAATCCTAAGCCAAATGCAACAGGACCGTGACGCGCTGCCGAACTTATGAGAGGAGGAGCGAGGAACATGAGTTCGATAGCCACGAGTATAGCACCGAGATACCCTATCCAGTGACTGAAACTCGTAACAAGGAACGCTCCGACCCCAAGGCGGGCGAATGAGATCCATCCTGAAGCCCCGTCTTGCAACCATATGTAATATATTGTTCCGCCACCCATGGCGAATAGTGTAAAGACGCCGTTAGATGCAATTGGGCCTCTGACCGGATAACCTTCCCATACCCAAAGTATCATCGTACTTGAATCAGATAGTAGAGAATGCATACCAAAGAATAAGCCACCCAGTCCAAGCCCTGCTAATATTGATGAGCTTTGCTTGACGACTAAGACATCTACTCCGTCTTTTGTATCCGTGACTTGTCTGGTAGAGCGAACCACCGCTAATACCCCTAGAGCAAACCCGACCTTATTCCAGCCTCCATTCTCAGCATGAACTATTGGCCAGATAGGGTTGTTGGTGTAATTTGCAAACTTGGCAAGACTTGATGCAACAAGCCCAATGCTCCAGGCCAAAGTACGAGCCTCAAGGCGAGCTGCCTGAGACCTTTCACCGTGCCAAGTAGCTGACCAGGCTAGGCAGCTCATCGAGACACCGAACCCTACAGCGAACAATCGAAGCTCCGGAGTCTTCACGAGATAGGCCAGTAGTCCGGTAAGAGATAATAGCTGGACGTAGGGGATATTTTTCATAACGAGAGCGCGGATAGGTGCTAAACATAGCAGGAAGGGCGAGACAGTGCACATGACCATGACCTCGTAGCCAGAAATACCCATATGCCAAAGTGGAAAATCTAGAGATTATCAATCAGGACGCTCTGGAATTTTAGAGCCTATACTTACACCAGACTGTAAGCCCAAGAGAAGTAAGCATTGACCAGAACACGTACTGCGCTTAACATCAGCACGGTTGGCAAATATGACTCCTGTTTAACCTACGCCGTTATATGTATCTGCGGCCGCGTCAACAGCTTTAGACCAGGAAAATCCGGACCCGAAGGTCTTCTTAATTCGCATATCCTTCCTGATAAGGAGTGAGCACAGGAAATCACTTCCACTAGAGTTGTTATACATACTCCTTTTCAAGGACGGCATCCGCAATCCGACGATCATTACTGTTCGACATGTAGATTAGGTATAGTCATTCGAGTTGCAAAGTAACCTTCCTACATTTGCATATTTTGGAAGCCAGTTGACATACCCTCTGCTAGGCCATTGAACATCTCTGATCATCAGCTCGAGACCCTCGAAGTCGATGGCCGTGACGGCATCGAATCCAACATCTAGCAAAATAAGAGCCCATTCGAAGAATGCATAGATGGTGTAGGCTTCGAAGTATCAGCACTCGTGCATTGATAGGGCATTCTAAGAACTTTACCTCCAGCAATTTTGTGTATCTTATGTTGGATGAAGAAATATATTAGAGGCACCAATGTTCCGAAGAAGGATCCTGCTAATATCTTCCTGTATTTCAAGGCTTTCTCGCTTCCATTGGGAGTGAGTGCTATGCAGCCTAGGGTCCATGGCAGGGTAGCCACCAAGTAGGAGATCATGAAAACATCGTGCCAACCATGATCATCGGTTGAAGTGACATATGTCCATCCCCCACAGGTGAGGGTGCGAAATATCCCTGTACCCGCAACGATCTTTGGCAGTACGGAGTCCGGTCGAGCTGTGATGACATACCAAAGGAAGACGAGGGCAAAACGAGGGCCTGCGGATTTGAGATTAGCGTGGGTCTCCAAATGGTGACTTGCTGGGCATACCCGAGGTCATGGCAATGAAGATTTGGAAGACTGAGCGCTCGGGGTACCGATCGCCGATTGTCGCTGAAACCGAAGGAAACCATTCCTGGGGATAGCCCTCGACGATATGTCAGTCTGTAGCAAGCACATTGATTGTGTCTGTGAGACGTACATAATATTCATTCTCGACGATCTTGTGGTAGTGAAGGTAGAGGCCAGTGATGAGAGCACTCAGAAAAGCAGCATAGGCCACAAACGTGTGAGTCCATGAGACCCATTTACCAGATATCACTATCGCGACGTCTCTGCTTTTGATATCTGACGGCATATCGCGTGCACCAGCTATGGTTTAGAAAGCCACAACCAAAGAACAAGGGAGAAGATTAATGAATAGGTGACAGCATTCTACTACCGACAAAGAACGTGATAAGGAAGACGCGTTCAAAACATTGCCAAATCATACTGAAGCTCAAAAAGTGCTTGGCTTCGGAGTATTTGCGCGATCGCTGACAGGGTTCAGACACGGGCTTCTTTCGCGTTACTGTGCTACCGTATTGGGAAAGTATATTTACGTGAGGACTGAGCTCCACATTTACTACGTTTCCATGAATGAGTTCGCGCAGAGGCGGTAGCTTCATGGAAGATATCTGCATTGGGTACTTGCAGTGTCTACTCCTTGTCCACGAATGCTAATCTACCCCTTTTCTGGATGATACCGTCCATTGCCGAGACGGAAGAGCATTGACACAAGAGGAACATCTTCCCTTCTGTAAGCTGTCACCAACCAGGAGCGCAGTCTTTGCTGCTTCGTATCGATTCTAATCGTCCCTGTTCAGTGCTCGTACATTCGCTTTCATGATTTATCAGCGATATCTACTTCCATCGCTGCTGGCTGGTCCTCGATAGTCGTATCTAGTGTAGTACTCCTTGTGCCATTGTCTGTTCTCAAACCGACAGCAGCTTCAGCTTCTTTTTGTGTATATGGTTTTGACCGTAAAGCACGGAGTCTTTGAATCTTAGCATGAGCTTCCAGGAATGCCCACAAACCCAGAGTGCTCCGGGACTGATAGATTTACCTTCTTTTGTGATTTTTCCCCTTTCGATGCTGTACTAGACTATTCTCGCCTTCAAACCATTTGGCGCACTCAACACAGTAGAAACGACCAAGTCCAGGTAAGTCTTCCTCTGGTTTAGTATTTTTATGCAGGGCTAGATGCCTGGATGAGTGCAGATCTGCATAGACCTGGTCGAGATCTCTGTAGAGCAGTTAGCACGGTATTTGGGCCCGAACGAACACAAATCGTCTTTTACCTCGTCTTCCGTTTCGTCTTGATCCTTCGAATGGATCCCATTTTCCCCTTTTTCGCGGCACAAGCAGAAGGAGAGAATCTCGGTCAAAATTGAATGATGGAACTGTCGATTAAGGTGTGAAATGCAACTTGATCCGTGGACGGGTAAGCTCTTCTCTGATAAGTAGTCGGCTGATACCAATTTCAAGTCTCACGGTAGAATTATTCTCAGAGAGTGAAGAAGAACGACGAGGGCGTTAGCGTTGATTCTGCGACTGCAGCTACGATGAATTGTTTGCATGGTATATGGAGTACAAGAGCTTGGGAATAACCGAGTCCCAAATCCGAATCTAGGGCACCGGATTATTAGCGTATGCAGGTTACGTGCGAATACTTGGCGAAGAAAAACGCCAAGTATTTCGCAAGTACCTTAATCTGCATACGCTAATAAAGTTCCTCGGCTTTTTGCCCGCAGAACCGGCGTTGATCCGCGACTCTGCTGCTCCTCACCACCTACCTTACACTACAACAACCGCCAATCGATACCCTCCTCGCCCAACTCCTTCGTTACCACTGCCATTTTGGTGCATTAGGCTGGCTCAGGTCTTCCTTACGGCAGCCTTCTACCGAAATGGTTTCTACAAGGCATGTTGCCCGCTTGGGCAAGTTGGTAAGCTCGTCCGTTACTCCGCATGTACGTTGTTGGACGTCACAATCTCCTGGGGTGGACACATGAAGACTGCATGTATTTGCTATTCAAGCGCTGACATGAGGCTATATAGGTACCCGGTGTTCGAGTCGTACGTGCTAGTCCCTATCGCCTCCCTTATAGACGACCCCCACTCTGAAAGAGATAGCTACATAGCCCACCTGAGCAACCTTCTTACTGACCGTATTTCGGTTAGCTCCCAAAATCGCGGACATTCGCTACTGTCACAGATGATCCCCTAGATAAGAAAGTCGAGATGACTACATGGGAGAAGGTACGCTCTTGGGAGCACTTCCTCAAATGAAGCTCATCCTGGTAAGATTGCTAATTGCATACGATAGGGTCATTACATCAACTACAAGTACGTCCCATCATGAAATACCTCAAAACGGAATATCACTGTGCATGGTGGCTTGCAAGGCACTGAAGAAACTACGTGCATCCTGATTCTGCAATAGGAAGATGTCAGAGAACTTAGCGGTTGTTCGATCACGCCTCAACCGTCCGTTAATGTATGCAGAAAAGATCCTTTACTCCCATCTCGATGACCCTCATGGACAGGACATTGAGCGAGGCAAATCATATCTCAAACTCAGACCGGATCGGGTTGCTTGTCAAGATGCCACAGCTCAGATGGCAATCTTGCAGTTTATGTCCGCAAATATGCCTTCCGTAGCTACCCCAACTACAGTCCACTGTGATCATCTAATCGAGGCTCAAATTGGGGGCAAAGAGGATCTTGCAAGAGCTAAAGATATCAACAAAGAGGTCTATGACTTCTTATCGAGCTCCTGCGCCAAGTACAACATCGGTTTCTGGAAGCCTGGATCCGGAATCATCCATCAGATTGTGCTAGAAAACTATGCTTTCCCTGGAGGTCTCATGATTGGAACCGATTCACACACGCCGAACGCAGGCGGGCTCGGCATGTGTGCCATCGGTGTTGGCGGTGCGGATGCTGTCGACGTTATGGCAAATCTTCCTTGGGAACTCAAAGCACCGAATGTCATTGGTGTGCGATTGACCGGAGAGTTGTCGGGTTGGACTACCCCAAAGGATGTTATCTTGAAAGTCGCAGGTATTTTGACCGTCAAAGGTGGAACAGGTGCCATCATTGAGTACCACGGTCCTGGTGTGAATTCACTGTCAGCCACGGGCATGGCAACCGTCTGCAATATGGGGCAAGCATTCCTTTCCGTTTCTACTCCCATTCATATCCTCGATGTGGTGGATTTTCTTCAGCACCGCAGCTGGGAATGACTTGGATCGCCCTTTTTTTTGTCTGTCTCTTCTCCCTTTCATACCCTGACTTCCTCGATGTGGTGGATTTTCTTTAATATCGCCGCTGGAAATGACGTGGATCGCCCTCCTTCCTTTCTATTCCTTCTCCATTCCGTATCCTGACTTCCTCGATATGATAAATTTTCTTCAGCACCGCCTCTGGAAATGACTAGAATGGCACCTTCCTCCAAGGTCCTTCAGAGCCATGCATCTTGGGACAGGAGACCATTATGGCGAGCATCATACTAATGCATTCTTAGTGCCGAAATTGGGGCCACCACATCGCTGTTCCCATTCAACGACCGTATGTATGATTATCTGGCAGCTACTAAGCGAAAAGCAATTGGGGACTTCTCCAGGTCATACGCAGCAGAATTACGCGAAGACGAGGGATCCGAGTACGACGAACTGATTGAGCTGAACCTCTCGGAACTAGAGCCCCATATCAATGGCCCATTTACCCCAGATCTAGCTACGCCTATCTCGAAATTCAAGGATGCCGTATCTGCCAATAAATGGCCGGAGGAGCTAAGGGTTGGCTTGATTGGATCCTGCACCAATTCTTCCTACGAAGACATGTCTCGTGCCGCCTCTATTGCCCGTGACGCACTTGACCATGGCATTAAAGCTAAGTCAATGTTCACTGTTACCCCGGGTTCCGAGCAAATCCGTGCTACTATCGCCCGCGACGGCCAGCTTCAGACCCTCGAAGAATTTGGAGGCATGGTTTTGGCAAATGCTTGTGGCCCATGCATTGGACAGTGGGACCGACATGACGTGAAGAAAGGCGAGGCCAACTCGATACTTTCGTCTTACAACCGCAATTTCACGGGCCGAAATGACGCAAACCCAGCAACCCATTCTTTTGTCACATCGCCCGATCTTGTAGTTGCCTTGACCTTGGCCGGCAGCCTCAATTTTAACCCGCTCACTGATACGCTGAAGGACAAAGACGGTAACGAATTCAAGCTATCTGCCCCTACAGGAGATGGTCTGCCTACAAATGGGTACGATCCAGGAGCGGACACGTATCAAGCACCACCTGAAGATCGGTCGTCAGTCAGTGTTGCAGTATCTCTAGAGAGTGACAGACTTCAAATCCTCTCTGGGTTCCAGGCATGGGACGGCAAGGATGCTACGGACATCCCCATTCTGATTAAGACCAGAGGAAAGACCACAACTGACCACATTTCCATGGCTGGCCCCTGGCTCAAATACCGTGGTCACCTGGACAATATCTCCAATAATATGCTTATTGGGGCCATTAATGCTGCCAATGGTGAAGCCAACAAAGTCAAGAACTTCGTTACTGGGGAGATGGGCGCCGTACCCGCAACAGCAAGAGATTATAAAAAGCAGGGTATCAAGTGGGTTGTCGTAGGCGATTGGAACTATGGTGAAGGCAGTTCAAGAGAACACGCTGCTCTTGAGCCAAGACATCTTGGTGCCCTGGCTATAATAACTCGCAGCTTCGCTCGGATCGTACGTCTAATCTACACCCCTCGAATCTACCACTTTTGGTGGTTTGTACAAAGCTAACGAACTCTCCGCTATAGCATGAAACAAACCTTAAGAAGCAAGGGCTCTTGCCGCTCACTTTTGCTGACCCCGCCGACTATGACAAAATCAATCCTGATGACAAGGTAGACGTCTTGTGCACCCAGCTGGCCGTCGGTAGGCCGTTGACCCTCAGAGTGCACCCCAAAAACGGTACGGTATGGGAGGCAAAACTGAATCACACTTTCAATGAGGGCCAAATTTCGTGGTTCAAGGACGGAAGTGCACTGAACACTATGGCAAGGACAGCAGAGGCTCCCACCGGAACTAGCGCCAAAGCTTGAATTAGTCGATAACAAATAATCAGTTTGTGAGGACAGATCCCAGCGAAGCATGTCCAGGGTAAGAGAACGAGCGTTTGCTAGTGTAGCACTTGACCGCATGTATGTCATCTGACGACTTTCATCAATCTGTACAGCACCTCTGTAATTATTCTAGTGAACAAAGTGGTCTGAATACCGCTAATTTTACGAGTTGCTGGCGTGCTCAAGACATCTGGACTGTGCCACTGTTGCGCAGGCTCTGGTCTACTTCACAATGCAAAGCTCTTGCTATGCTAGCGTATAGGGTGCGCGTGGACGCAAGACGGGCGCTGAGTACGGGCCCTACATATTCAAGAGCGGTGTTGTCGAACGGTGCCCTTCAATAGTTTTGAATGCGCTCAATCTTAAGGCTGAGTCGTATCATCTGGCGCCTCTTGGCTTTCCCCTTGCAATGCCACTACCCCTATTCCCTCTCGCCCTACCTGCGACCGCTCCACCTCGCCATTCTCTGGCCGACGCCTCCCCCCCTCCGCGCTTGGTGAGCCCTGAATTTGGCCGCGCCATTGGTGCCGGCATTGAAAATTTTGTGGGCGCTCGAGACGATGGTGGATTATCGACAAAAGATGTATCGGTTGTCATGAAAGTCTCATCGCCAAGCTCAGGGCGTATTGCATGATGTGTAGCTGCGCCATGGTCTTCGTCCCGGCTTGTGCGTTCAAAGGATTCGTGTATAGGAGCCTTACAAAGTAGTGTCAGTGTCACAGCGTTCTCGACGTATCGGGCAACTCACTTCGGGGAAATCAACACAAAAAGCGTTCATGTTCATTCCGTATAAGAAGCTCGCAAAGCTCTCATTGAACCTACTGAGACTCTCATGCATCAACTGTAGATGCATAAAATTTGCTTCCAGGTCGGCCATCGAGTCGGAGAGCTCAGCAAACGCTGGCTCGAGCAAATCCAATGGGAAGGCTGAAGTGCCAGACTTGGAGGTGAAAGTCTGGCTGTCACGGAGTGAAGTGCGCGAGCTGGGCCTAAGAGGGGTTGAGGGACGAGAGGGCGCATTAGTCCGCGTTACAGAGGTCGAGCGTTTAATGCCTGGAAGGTCCATGTTTATTGAAAGCGAAAGATGAGATTGGCATTCAAGCAAGAGCGCTGTATCCACGTTAGAGAAGACGACCGAGCTCCATTGACGGTGTGAACCACGTCCAAAACGCGAACCTCGCGCCTGCGCTTGGGTGCCTTGATTATTTTCCCATGACTATGATTCCAACACTATCAGAGCGAGTGTCAACAGCTAAATGATGGCCAGGAGAAGGATGGTAGAGATTTGCTTTCCTCAAGGAAACCTGTCGTCAAAGAGACTCCAGGTTAGCCGAAGGAAAGCTGGTAGCTAGTTCTTTAGAGTCTTACAAGTACGTACCTTATGCCGTGCACCGCGAACCCGTTCCGGCCGGCGCTAAAGGCTGCCGTCATTAGTGTAAGTATTTCATGCACATAACTATGGAATCATAAGCGTAGAGAGAATCATACCTCATTACTAGTACTCCGTATGTGACAGTAGGCCATTTGCCGCAGGGTTCTAGCGTATGTGCTAATGGAGCTGGAACCATCTTGATTGAGATCATACTCATAAGATCACTGGGTTGTCGAGAAACAAGTAGATTTCATGGCAAGACATTGAAAAAAGCCTTTAGATAATTAATATCAGACGGACTTTGACAGACACAACAGCATCAGAGTCGCACTGACTAGACTCCTATTCCCAGCTCAGTTTTATATACTGAAACCTTATGGCTTACTATCATATGAAGGAGCTACTTTCTCCGCGCCAAGGATCCTATAATTTTGTGCATACGCTAAGAGGCTACCCGATGGGCCTGAAAAATGAGTAGATGACGGGTTGTACTACTATCCAACAGGTTGATCCACCTGAACACATCCAGTCCCCGTCTACCTCTGACAAAGTCTGAAATGCCAATGGCGAGCTACATATCGGCTTCTATATGTTTTTTCGCAACCATGTTCGAACCTCGTATTTGAAACTCGGCACCCGTTCTCTCGTCCATCGCCGCTGCCCTCCGTCGTGTTCCTCTACCTCTACTCCTACCTTTATATCTTTGAACATTGTTAGAAGGCTTTGCTCTCCTCTCCATCATTCGAGCCTTCGAGCGGTAGGACCAGCGGAAAGCAGTTTTGCGAGCACATCATCCATTGTCATCATTTCGACTAGTCTCGTGGCCACATGGCTCTATTTGTACCTACTGCCGAACTCACCATCGAAAACTGATCCTGCAGCAGACTTTGAAACCTTCAAGAATACCTCCGAATACGCCATAATGTCGGGCGTCACTCTACCAGGGCGACCCGGAAATCTGACAGCAGAGCAAGAGAGGAAATTACAAGAGATGTGGGCCGCAACACTTGCCATCTTTGCACTGCCAGAAGTTGGGGATACCAATGGTGATGTATCATCTACAACAAGATCAGGAACGGTTAAGGAGGCTGCGCAAAATCCCCGTGCGGGCACATCAGGTTCGGAAATGAAGAAGAAAAAACGCGTCGGCATGTTCAGCAGAAAACACCTTGACGACGACAATGTCAATGATGATGTAGATGTTGTCTCTCGATTGGATGGGGACGATAAACACGGTCAAACTAAAGCATATCATAAAGTGCTTGAAAGTCAATCTCCGGAAGACCTCCGGAACGCATTTTGGAACATGGTCAAGCACGACAATCCGGACGGCCTGCTGTTAAGGTTTCTGCGAGCCCGGAAATGGAATACTCAGAACGCACTTATAATGTTGGTCGCCGCTATGCATTGGCGAATGCAAGAAATGCACGTAGACGATGACATAATAAGAAAGGGTGAGGCTGGTGCGCTCGAGCATAGTAAGAGCTCGAATGCAGCAATCAGGAAAGAAGGCGAAGATTTCTTAGCGCAATTGAGACTTGGGAAAAGCTTTTTGCATGGCACAGACCGGGAAGGGCGGCCAATGTGTTTTGTCAGAGTCCGACTTCATAAGCAAGGAGAACAGAGCGAAGCAAGCGTTGAGAGATTTACTGTATATACGATTGAGACTGCCCGGTATCTTCTCGGTTCTAACGTTGACACTGCAGTGAGTGGGCTGCGCTCCTAATGTGATCCTCTACTGAGTATCGGTTGCAGGCCGTCGTCTTCGACATGACTGACTTTTCAATGGCGAACATGGTACGGGATGCTTTCTAATCTGGTGCAGCTTCATATTGACATGTTAAACAGGACTATGGCCCCGTGAAATTTATGATCAAATGCTTCGAGGCCAATTACCCAGAGAGCCTAGGAGTTGTACTTGTGCACAAGTCACCCTGGATATTCTCGAGTAAGATTATGCTTGAAGGCATCCTTGTAACGAGACCTGTGTTCTGACGGTGCTAGGTATCTGGAAAATCATCAAAGGGTGGCTAGATCCTGTGGTAGCCAGCAAGGTCCATTTCACTAAGAATGTCGAGGAGCTTGAAGCCTTTGTCGAGAAAAGCCACATTCCCAAGGAACTCGGAGGTGCCGATCCTTGGACATACCGCTACATTGAACCCACATCGGGCGAGAACACAGTGATGTCTGACGGAGACACCAGACATCAGTTACTAGAACAACGTGCCACTTTAGTCGGAGAATATGAAACGACGACTCAGCACTGGATACATGACTCTAGCTCACGCGAAACCTTGCAACAGAAGCGACAAGAACTGTTTGAGCAGTTACGCAGCGGTTACTGGAAGCTCGATCCGTATCTGAGGGCGAGAAGCCTGTATGATCGCATGGGAATGATCCGGGAGGGTGGAAAGATACATTACTATGAGCCGTCGAATGGCGTCTCGGCATCAAATGCAACGCTCGCTCCAGTTCCGAATGGGCCACTTCCTGCAGGGCATGGAGTAGACGACTTGGACTAGGAAACAATGGCCTTGGTCGCGAGTTGGAGTGACTGCCTTCCTCCCGAGATCATCTGTACAATTTGTGTAGTTGTGCTACGCTTTCTTAATTGTACATACTATACATTCGATCGCCTCACCTGTCTACATTTTCGCCTTGACCACCTCCAAATACTTCTTGAGTTTGTCCATGTCGGTTTCCGATGCCGGCCAAACAATACCAAGTCCTTCCTGCTGATTTGGTTTAGGTATCTAAACCTCATCAGATGATTCCCGAGCTAGAGATCCCTAGACACATGGAAGAGAGAATGAGTGACGTACCATGTGGAAGTGGACCTACAGAGATTAGGGACCGAATGTTAGATTTCCTTTGTCTGCATCTGGCAGCCAAGAAGGACGTACGTGATCAACAACCTGATGAGCCAAGCGACCATTATTTTGTAGAATGTTGTAGTTCTCAGCCCCTGTAGCTATGGCGAGCTTCTTGGCTACTGGCTACACATGGATCGTCACGTCAGATCAAATTTGTACTTACGGAGCGCGTTCATATGAGGAAATCCATAAGTGATGCATGCAAGCGGAGGCATGACCTACCAGTATCTCCTCGAGTTGATCATCGGGGATATCTGTAAGCTTTGCCCCGTGGGCTTTCGGTATCACAAGCTGTACATTCAAAACCCTCCGTCAGTCTCTGGTGGACTGGAGCCAACGGGGTGGGTCTCAAAGGGGGGCTGGCAAACCGCATGACCTTGACTCAAAGGCTGGATGTCGAGAAAGGCGAATACACGCTCGGATTCGAAGAGCTTCAGTGACGGGATATCCCCTAGATCCGGGTTGGTCACTATTGGAGGATCCACTGACAAGTGCACTCGACGTAGAATACCTTTGATGATCTTGCAGAAGATACACGCTGCCATTATTATCGTTCGATCTATGGGATAGGTAGAGGATTCAAGCTGTTAGTTGCGGAGGATTAGTAGGAGAGAAGCCTCAGATACCCCACTTTGAAGTTAATGGGTACTGCGCCGAACTGCCTCTGTTTTATGTAGGGCGGCAGTAGTTGTAATATGCAACTGAAGCTACCACTTCAGATTGTGGTTGTGAAGACCGCAGCAATTCCTTTGCTATGAACTGATCATGTGTGGACATCACGTCCTTTCATAATCGTAGCCCCATACTCCACTATGTTGTATCACGTTCGTGTATGACAATAAAAGATGATCTTTTAGCTATGTGCGCCGATAGATATGTACTCCCGTCAATTGAATGCAAGCAGATTCATCCCTAGCTGACAATGGTGATATTAATAGTTTTCGATGCAAGGCCGTACGTTTGGTGACCTATCAATGACCCTGCCAATGCGCTGGAGAAACACAACCAATACAATGCCTTGGCAAAGTTTCCACCAACGCCCATTCGTATATGCCTATCGTGTGATGATGAGTGAGAAATCATCCACCCATTGCCTGTATGACCCTGAAACACCTGCAATGCTGTATCCTCGAGGTGGAATCAAGGTGTGTCTATACCAGTCGTACCAACCAGGCGTCAGCAATTACTTCTAATGGACGGCGCGGGCAAGGGGCAAATGGTACGAACCCTGATCCTCCCTTCGCATTACCGTAAACGCCAGACCGTCTTCCCAAACTAGTCAGGATCTCAATGCCGTCAATCCAGAGTCCAGCTCGGAGATAAAAGCCTAAGAGTATCTCGCCCCGTCGTGTATCTAATGAACATGAACGTGATTCAATGCATCTGCACATGCAAGACTTACCAAACATGAACTCGCTTCCACCCGGCTGGCCTCCTCTTGTTCCAAACAGTTGACTCGTCGAATCCTCATAGAGAAACTCCAAACCGTCTAGTGCAACCCCGTGGTACACTTTGATTGAAGTGAGTAGTTTAGTCTGAATGTACGCATATTCGAATATAATTTGTTGAGGCTGGCTGCCCTCCTGTCCAGACTGTCCAAGCTTCCGACCGATGAACCCCGCTTGCCCGTTGGGGATTTTCACGATGGACTCCTTTGACTTTACCAATTGTGCAAAGTCTTCTATTTCCTGACACCCTTGCCCAGCAGAATGAACCTTGATACCAAGCTTCTTGGCCCTCGTACCATCTGGCAGTCGAGCTTTCAGATCACTTTCAGTGAGCGCAATCTGACGAGGTGGCCCACTAGATTGGACGCTGCTATTGCTGTATTCGAGCCAAGCGCGGCATGTGTCTTCGCCGTTGGCGAAAATTTCAACAAAAGCGATTCCAGTCGGTGCAGTAACAATTGCAATTCCATTGTCAGCGGGCCATACCTGGATGCTCTCGTCTGGGTTGAGAGGTCCGTCGGTCGGCAATCGAAAACACGGATGGTACCTGAACCGCAAAGTATCAAGTCTATGCCAACTGCACTCGTCTTTCGCCAAGACTAGGCGCATCCCAGGTGATTTCGTTCGTGTTGAGTATGGCTCCCTGCAGAGAAAAGTACGGTTGAAACGTACATAATCTCGAAGCATAACGCCAGATTCTTGATGGGGACAACCGAACAAATGGCCTGTCTCGTGAAGATGTCCACCTATTCCTACATTCGCTGCTTCCCAATTGCTCCCAGACTCGTTGCAATCGTTCGCAACGAACTTCGTGTTCGTTCTAGTGCAGTCGGAAAGAGCTGGAACTACTTCCTCAATGCTTGTGGGATAGCTTTGAAGGGCCTGAGAGCCAAATATCGCAAGCTGTATTTCGCCAGAGCCACCGCCCAGAGCTGCATGGCCTGTGATTGTCTTCGCGTTAATGTCCCAGTGAGCGTCGAGGAGCAAAAGCGAAATGTAGTGCTTCTGTCCTGCAACAGGACTAAAATACCCTTTCACGGCTTCCATCGCATAATTGTAAAGGTCACCCTTGCGAGCTCCATGATCGGATTGTTGCGCGACATCAAGGTCTCGGAGTTCTTCCACAGTCTTGTCTGATCTTATCACGTGGATCTTGGCTTCGTTCCGCATCTGACCTACCTCGCGATCTCGGAATGTCAAGGATCCAGTACGCCATTCCTCGTCAAAGCGAAAGCATCTCCGGCCGAAACCACTTCGAAACATTTGCTCCCCAGTAAAAGCCTGCCACAGATATGCAGCCATACGGAATTTCCGAATAGCTGTTTCGAGATCGTTGCCTTCCCTTTGCTTGCGCTCCGGAACAGCATCGAAAGTACCCGGGGAGTCCTTGCCTAATAGTATGACAAGGTGCAGGGGTGGTGCACTGATTAGGGGAAGAAAATTGATATTTATCCAGGACGAATGAGTCGGTAGAGCTGAGTTGTTGGATACTACCTTCGGGGAGGCAAAGTCGAAGCGCAACCGGTTGGGGCCCGGGGTTAGGTACACCAATGCTTTGAAGTGCGAGTCACAGACAGGCCATACTGTTGCTGGGAAATTATCTTGGTGATGGCAGACGGTCAAGGTCCCGTCGAGGGCCTTTTCTGAAGGCTCTCCGATCTGGCCGTAGACAAGGAGCACTTTTTGATGTACCTGACCAAGATATCAGCGCGATTCCTAGGCGGATGGTATGCCTAATCCGGCTTACACACCCATGAATTGTCAGAAACTGTGATGATCTTTGGTGCAAATGCTGAGGTTGGAAACTTGGGCGTTATAGTCCCGTTGACAGACGGAGTATTCAATCCCTGTGGAAAATAGTTTAGCAACGCCCGGATTAAGGATACAATCAGCGCCGTTGACGACTGTGATAGACAGGCTCACCATCAAGCTGCTTCTGTTGCTGACCGAGCTCAATGGCATTGGCCTTTGGGGTAACGGGGTGGCAGTGTTCATAATCGCAGACTTGCTCGTCACCAGATTGGGTGTAGAATGGTGAGGTTGTATGGAGGAGGGAGGTGTTGACGAGCCATACACCGAATTGATTGTGGAGGAAGACTTTGTTATAGGCATGGTGCTGTTGGACTCGTTCGAGCTCTTCGTTCCGTTGTGAGGGGATCTGTCTGCTCTAGAACTGGTCTTCCTGCGCCGAAGCTCCTTGAAGAAGGGCATGGCTGTAATCTCCTGTCAAACTTCGGATCATCTAAGGTGTATTCCTTCCTCAGATGTGTTCAAGACCAGACATGCTTGCATTAGGTTCTGTGGTATGGCAGGTGCAACCTGGGACCGATGCTTGCGGCCGCTACTTGTTGCTACCACCGAGGAAATTGAATGACTGCGTTTTTTTAAGAAAGCCGGGATATGTATGATTAACGACAGTCCGAGTGAGACGATGAAATTCCAAACACAAATGGCGACGAGCGAGCAAACAATAAAAAGCAGAAAGATGTGATAACAGCATGGTGACAAGCGTTTGACCAGAAAGGGTAATCCAATGGATTGATTTTGTTAGCGCACCGTTTCAGGGTCGCCAATAATCTTACGCCGTCTACGGTTTCAGTGGGAGATACGGACAGCGAAGTTTACCCAGAGTGATGAAGTATGGGATGATCCTTGGATTACTTTATATATTGACAAGTACGCACTGCAGTCCTTGAGCGCCATGCATATGCCACACTTGCATAGAATAAGGCTTTTGGGGAAAGCGGAGATAAGGCCGAGATGGCTGGTAGAAAAGCTTGGCGATCCTCTGCGTATTACATCTGTACTGCCTGCCCCCCCCAACATACTCGACTTCTGATACTTGACCTGCACGAGGGCATTAAAACGACCTTCAGGTTCCTAGTCGAGCAGCGACGAGTGAATAGATCAGAGGGTCAGCCAGACTTTTAGCCCACTTGGCGCCTGCTGTTTCCGACGCTCTCTCCCCTCTTACAACACCCTCTTGACCTAGGATTCCGACATGGCCTCGACTTATCGGCCAACCACACCGGACGATATTGTGGGCAAAGTTCTTCGACGAGCAGAAGTCGCCAAGGCAGGTTTCGAAGAGACTTTACCGTTCATAATCGACAACGGTGGGCTAATGATACATTCAAGATGGCCAGGAAGTTACAGGATCGTCTCGCCCTGGCGAGCTACAAGACCCAGCACGGTCAAGAAGGTCTTCGTTTCGATGACGTTGAGGCCCACTTGGAACGGAAAATGCAGCGAAAGAGGCCAAGCTCTAGTATCGATACTTCGTCGACCTCCTCATCGACCTCCTCCGAACACCACTTCTTCACAGGCAACCTCGCTTCCTCCCCACTTACTGCTCCTTTCTCCTCCGATGAAGTTCGCAGTTCGGGGACTAAGGCTTCGCACAAGAGGAACATCTACCAATCAACGACTGCTGATCTGGGACCACAGCCAAACAAACGCTTTCGCTCACGGTCCATAGCCCCCCCACTGTTCGAGAGTGCCCGGACATCATGGAAAAGGTCACACAAGCTGCCCAAATCTTCCCCCATCAAGCATCAAGACACCCGTTTCAAAAGCTCTCACGGCCCTGATCTGTCTTTCGCGTCCGAGGTTTCTACCATGCCTGATTCGCCGCTTGGCCACTTCTCTGACGAGGAAGATAACGATCTACAATCGCAGGCGTACTCTATGAACTCAACTTTTCGTTCTTCACCTCCTTGTACTCCGCCTCCTACCCGAACCCGCGCGGCACGTCAACGCAAAGCCGGTGGCGAGGAAGGCGCAGACTTGCTGTTGTATCTTGCTACATCTCCATCACCTGCAAAGGCTGCTACCAGATCGTCCCGGATATTCGCTCCCTCTACTCCGCCCTCGAATGCACAGACAATTTCGTCATCAATGATGAATACGCCGGGTATGACAGCGTTCAATACGCCTGGCCAGAACTTCAACTTTGCAGATTTCGTTAATGTCACCCCAAGCCCTGCTCAGGGGGCGTTCGGCAACCGTACCCCAGGTCTTCCTAAGACACCGCTGGCTGCAAGAGAGGCTCGAAGGAGGTTGAATTTCGATACCTTGGTTCCCCCGGGCGGAAGTCCGAATTTAAGCAATGTTGGACGCGGTGGCACTACGAGCAAAGACTCGGGGCTTGGGATGGAGCTAGGTGGGGAGCTGGTCTCCTAATCGGTACCAATCACTATTGCAATACAAGGAAGGAGTAAATACCATGGACTCTGACCCGCGATATGTGAATTCGAGCGGAGCTTATTGCCGCAATGGACAACGAAAACATTGGGTAGAGGCTTCGATGATACGAAGCCACGGTTATGTCTCACTTCACAATGCATATTCTTACGTTTACGATGCATCGGATTCACGATGGTTAAGTCAATAGCAATTAGTATTACTGGGCGCATTACAGTAGATGTTCACGTGCCGCCAACGCGTGTCGCGAGAATGACGCGTAATAATAAGGCTAACTCCGATCAATCACGGATTGCAGACAAGGTAGAGCCCACCTTGTGAGGTAAAGGCTTCTTCCAAAGCTGCTCACGCATCACCTTACAGCATACGGAAATCTCAGTGTCGGATCAATATCGCCATGTAATACAGCCTGGAAAGATCTTGTAAACTTTATTGCTATCTACATGAGTCCTGCTTGCGCCAGTATACTCACTCATTTCCAAGCGCCTTGAGTGCGTCTGCGAAAGGGCGAACTGTGCTTGCTGTCCTGACTGATGGGTATGTGTGTTCTCACAATAGGGCAGCTGTCTGGGAGGGTATCGCGTTTTCCCAATATGAGGGCGCTTCGACATGTTGAATGATCCATGCTTGACACTGATACGCCTGGCCGATTTGCTGAAGCATAAGCAATGATCCAACACAGTGCGATCCCTTGCACTCGAGTTTTGCAAGGGTCGATGTCCTCCTTTATTGCCCTGAGTTGTGCTAGGAATAGACACTAATCTTGAACCATGGACGATACCCAGCCAATCCACAGAGAACTTATTGCATTTTCCATATAATCAGGGGCCCCCCCAAGTCGTCAGAGCTGCTATTGGCGACTGCCAGGCCTCGATGAATAGGGATCATGCAGCACCCTGGTGTCTGGAATAGATTAAAAAACAGGATGTACAGGCAACGACCATTCAATGAGCGGTGGACAGGTGCCCTAAGAGATTAATAGTAACAGCGGCCATATCACTAGAATAGCGCTGACTCGATCTCAGCCAGGATTCCAGGCCGACCACGTCAACAATGTGTGAACAGTAATAGTAAGGTCTCGTTGCCAATGACACACACAGTTACGTCTGCATTTCGAAACGCACCGGAAGGATCCTTGCGCTTGCGACGACGGTGACGATCATATGCGTCATCGTGCGTTTCATGGTACCCTAGTAGTCGTCTAGAAAGAGATGGGGAGCGGCTCAGCCACTTTGGACATGACGTGCCAAGTCGTTCCCGGGCGAAATCTCCGTACCTACGCCCCTACTTTATTTGCCGAGGCGCAATGTGGCAAAGTCGATCGTCACGTGATCCCAGAATTTTGCCCATGCCCTCATCGGAGATCTCATTAGTCATTTAGACGTCCATGGTTTGCTCGAATTCTACGATCATATTGGAATGGTAAAATCGTGCCTCCAGTCTGGTAGAGTAAACCTGTTATCAACATGCAATGATGGCCAAATCTTTCGTTTTTGTGGGATCACGGAACGACTGAGTGCACGAAGAGAGTTGGATATTGGTAGGTAAAACACCTGCGTGCTTGAATTCTCTATCTGATGCCACACCGACGGTCGCTGGCCCTTGGGTATCAATTGGGGTATCTCCGAACAAAAGAAAAATTACCAAAGTAAAGGCAGTATATACATCGTGTTCTGTCAAATATTATACCACGCATAGGTGGTATGGCGAAGCGAACGTTCGGCAATTGTCGTGTACATCATGGTCTCAGGACTCGTGTATCGTCCCTTTGCTGGACTGCAAGATATATTGGAAAAGCTTTCAGTCTGAGGCAAAAAGGAGGCGCGGCTAGCGATTGACCGACTCGTAGCATATAAGGAGCAAGAGATACTATGTCTTCTGCTGTTCGGCAAAAAGCGTAACGTTCAAAAGGGTATGGTCGATCGTAAACATCGTAAGGCGAATTGGGTATCATAAAATCAATCAGAATCAGCGGGCGTCCGCCGCGCTAGAACACAAGTCTCATCTCCAGCGTCTTCGCCTGCACTTTCTTCGTAGCTGTTTCGCTGGCCTTTGGTGTACTCGCGCCAGAACCCGGCTCCTGTTTGAGGCTGGCATTGGTGTCCACTTCAACGAACTCAACAATCATGTCCTGGCCTTCAGGAAGCTCTCGTACAACCTCATCGTCGACCATGATCTTCAGGCCCTTGGAGTTTATGCGCAGGGTTCGGATGACCTGGGTGGATTCGACTCCGCATTTCATGGCAATGTTGATGATGAGGTCTCGGAGAGTTCGCTCCAAAAGATAGACAGCCTTGTAATAATCGTTCTCGGGCGCGCTTCCGGGTATTTTAATAAGCACATAGAAGCAAGCGACCGGCTTGATAGACCTTTCTGGAGGGGCTTCGTAAGCTGGGTCAACTCCAAATGCCTCGATCCAGTCTGGGAGGGAATCCTCTGTACTCTCTTTGTGGACTTTGACAGACGGATTCTGGACGTCTGGAAAGGCTTGATGTGAGAAATTGGTCAGTTGCTCCCAGTCGTTCGATGGCAACTCTTGGCTCGGATCAAAAGGCGCAGTTTTCTGATGACTGGACGGCTCACTGGGTCTGAAGTCAGAAGGCATGGATCGTGAGCTTGGCGAAGGCGAAACGACGCAGGAGGTGGTGGGTGTTGATTCGCTGACTGTTTTGTGATCCCATGATGGTTTGCGATCCAAGTGGCTAATCTTTGTAAGATCGGCGGGCTCGCCTGGCAGCGCAACCGGATAGATATCAGGATCATCTTGCACATATCCCTTCAAATAGAGCACACTGACTGGTCGCGTTGAAGTGAACATATCCTGCATGGTCCCGAGCTTGACATGAAGATCTTCCTCAACGGCCGGGCGGCCACTTGAGCCGTGGGAAGAGACAGACCAGGTTCTCTTGTGCTTCTGGACTTTGCCAGGTCGATGACTGCCGCCTTTGTCGCCGCCACTCCTTTTCCGTTTGCCGACTTCCTTGATCCCACTCTCGACCTGGTTGATTTGTTGCTTCAATTTTTCAATCGTCTTTTTGATATGAGCCACATCGTTAGAAAGCTTGCGTTCAGCACCATGGTCACGGAAGAGTTTGACTTTGCAAAAACAGACTTCTGAGGTATGCCCAGGTGGCGAGTCTGGGGTACCGGATGAGATGATCTCTGTTTTGGCGCAAAGCCGTACCGGGATTCCCTTTACACCTTTCGAGTGGCTAAAGTCCGTTGATAGAAAGTTGAAGCGAACAGCTACTGAGCAATCGGCGGTAGCTGATCCCGGAGAAGGGGTCCAAGTCACAGAAAAACAGTCGAACGAAGCCTTCTCCAATTCGACGCGCGGTCGCTTGCTGTCTTCGTCGCCTCCTTGATTTGGGTCAACATACTCAACTGCTTGAAGCTTTCCACCTCTTTGATGTGCTTCAGCCAAACCCCGACCTTCCTTCCACAGCTGCCAGCATGCTGAAGGTCGCTGTCTCTGCTGCTCATCTTCGAAGGATATTCGAATTACGGTTCGATATTTGATAGGACCAGCTGCGGGGCCAACACCCATACTATCATTAATTGAGACTGCATAAGCCTGGCCTTTATTGAGATAAGTCACAGGAATCTCGTCAGAGTGTTTGATCATCGCCGTTGGCGCATTCAGGGTGACTTGATATCGAAATCTAAGGCACATCAAATTAGCTGTTGGATGGGAGACGAAATCAGAATGTCAAAGAACCTACTTCTCTACACTCTGCATTGGTGGCGCAGGCATATTGTTATATGATCCTGCAGGAAAGCCAGTGAAGTTCGACCGCTTCCGCGATTCTGTCAGATCCCCGCCAGGTAGTCCATTCTGTCTGCCATGCGTGGTTTCGTAGCCAGAGTCCTGATGCACGAATGAGCTCGGGGCGTACGACTGCTGCTGTGCAAAAAATGTGGGATTTGAGTACGGCTGCGAGTGTAGCAAATGTGGATGGAATCCATGCATGTCGCTAGCCGGTGCTGAATGGTGGTGCCCTTCCGAGTTCGAGATTGACAATGGCGTCCCTAAACCAAATCCCATGCCTGGAGTATGGAGGTCTCCTGCTTGGTTGTGAAAGACGCCGCCCATACCCCCACCACCGGTCGGAGTAGTGAAGCCCTCGGATTGTTGATTGGCGAAAGATGTGAAGGCGAAAGAATTCGTATCTAATATTGACGGAGTAAATCTCCATTGGTCGGATTCTCCAATGCCTGCATCATGATCTCTGTTTCCATCCTGGTCGGCAAAGTGTCTGAATTGGCGCGCTCGGTGGTCAGTCCGGGGCTCCATTTTGTCTCAACAAAAGCAAGTCTAAGATTCACAGCGAATGAAAGAGACATTGACAAAGCAATTCCATAACGATCGCGTAGTCGAAAATTGACTATACTGAATGAAATTGACGGTCGCACCTCTGGTCCATGGTTTGATTCATGGATGTACTCGTAAGGGACACTGTATTTCCCGTCGATGCAGTCGAAGGCGTTGGACTCATTGTACGTGGGCCCACATGAGGAAAGTTATGCTTGAATGCAGCATAGAGCTCGTCGCCGGGCTTTTGCGAGTTTTTGCTAATAGAGTTGTGAGTATGCCGATGTCGAAAGATGAGTGACGTCTAGGTATAGAGGGAAGGTGTGAAATGTACATACCGGTTGCGAAACATTGCATCTAATTGAGCTCGCTGACATAAAGGTCTTATAGGTGATACATGTAGAAAGAGAAAGTGGCTGAGTCGGATGTTTTTAGATCATTGCAGGTCGTAGCCGCATCTAATATTTAGGGTGATACGAGGGAAGGGTATGTGCATGGGGAATTAGGAATATTGTCGATAAGTGACGAGGTATTGACTATTGAGCCAGCGCGAACGCGAGCGACTATCATAGGGCCCGGGAGATGAGTAGGTACTTTAGCCTCGACGATGTATTATAAGAAGTGGCTTATTAGCAGCAGTTGCTTGCGACATGGGCAGATCCCTGTGCTGGAAACGCGTGCCTTGAGGCTTGACTTGCAGAGGGGGAATTGGGGGGAATTACCGACAGACAGGGAGCCTGCGATTCTGACCTCCGTTCGCTGCATCGGAGCCTTCTGCGCACTCTCCGGATGAGCAAGGTGGAGCACTACTTGGAGAGCGCCACAGCTGCGTTGGCGCGGCACCTAGCCTCTGATAGGCGTGACTAGCTGGGCGCTAAGGTATGCCGATCCCAGCGATCGCACCTTCTCCCGCTTTCTCCGTCACAAATCGTTCACTCAATCGGGCGCTTGAGCCACTTTCCCTTCCCTTCTGCCCTCCGATCTTCTCCCGAAGCAGCATCTCTCCGTCACCGACCCTCCGACCCTTCCATCGAGCTGTGGCTTTATGAGCGACGATCGATCCTCGCTTGCGTCGTCAGCCACCCCTTCTTGCCCGTTAATGCGCAAAAAAGACCCCAGTCGAGACGCTTGGGTCGTTAGGCCGTTGACAAGTTGGAATGGTGATGTGGCACTTGTGTGGCACCCACCGGACACATTCATCTTCGCTTTCCTGTCACTTCACCGCAATTTCCGCCCTTCGCAATCCCTGTCATTGGTTACCATTAGCATTAGTCACGGCAAATGACCCCCAACGTTATCAGGCCAAGCGCCCCGCGACCCCAAGTCACTTGACCGTCCTCGCTCCTCTCCCTCGAGACTTCAGGGGCTTCGAATGTCAGGCACTTACTTAGCTCCAAGAAGCCTAATGACATTAACGTCGCCAAGCGAAATGAGGGTGTTTCGGATGTAGTAGTACTTAGAGAAAACCCAGCGTCCACCATTGACGCCATGTCAACGAACCCCATCCGAATCGCTAGTTCCCCTCGTTTTGCCTTGCTCCATGTCTACATGATTGGATTGGGAGATTGCCCTCAGCGCGTGCGGAAAAATCCAATCGAATGTCAGAATGGGCTCACAACGACCACAGTAGCTTGCGAGAAGATGAGGTCCAATTGCAAAACATCGTGGCTCCAGGATCAGAAGTGGAGGCAAATCATAGCGCATCAGCCACATACCTTACCGAGCTTGCACTTTGATCTACCTTATCCGCGTGGATCATGTGGCGCAGTACGTGCTGTGGCGCAAATTCCCCTTTCCTCCGAGGCAACTTTCACTCGTAGTTTCACCGTCATGTACAATACCAACGTGTACGAAACCCCCAAGCGTGGCTAACAATACCAATTCTTCTCGAAGTCGAACCTTCTGGAAACTTATCGAGTATATGGAATATCCTTTGCTCTTCCTGGGACTGACATCATGAATTCCGAAGGTACTACGTAGCATGTCCTGGCGACTTTGGCACTCGTCTTGGCCGTACCTCGGTCGAAACCCCTGAAACGAGTGCCATGCCAGGACATGGGCTATACACTAATACAACGTCATGAGAGGACCAATTACAATATAACTTTACTGCTGCCCAGACTTCATAGTGCGGTGTGATATGATCCGGCCTGGCGGGTCGTCCAAGTCTGTCTGATTTGATACGTAATCTTTTTGCATGGGAGTCATTAGGTAACGAAGTGGGGAGCAAGGAGTCCCTTCTGATTAGGCGCTTAAGCTGTTGAAGTGGCCCGAAAAAGGCTAGAGAACATTTGGAGGCCTTGAGTCCCAGAGATGAATGGAGGTCATGGTGGTCTAACTCACATCAAAGATCCAATCCAAATCGGCCCAATGAAGCCGGTTGTGTTGGCATAGATGACGGTGCGGACAGGATCGACAAAGTCTTGAGCTCTCGTAAGACCCACCGCATAGGAATGGACATGTAGAATTTTCCACCTATGAAAATGCAATATCTGGAAGGACAGTAGAATAATGTGCAGCATTCGTTCATGTGGACAGAAATCTGATACTTATTGTTTCCCTTCGATACATACATTCCAGGGCATACACTGTAGTGCATCTTCGTACGCATATAAGCTAGGTTTCGTTCAGCCCTTACATATATTGGAAGCTTGATTATCAGAGGTGGACGACTCGATGCAGCTCAACAAGTGATTTTGATCATGCCTACGTTCGCAGCAGACGGACCAGTAGTTTACTCTCTAAACAGTGAATCGTACAGTATGAGGTAGTCTGGAAATAAGTGTCAATCATGATAGATGTACACAGCTCTGCATCGAGAATCGTGAAGTAACCTGTAACAGATAACGAAGAGCGAAAAATGGACCACTCTACCAAAGAGCAGGGTTTTGACATAGAATACACACAAAGAGGCAGAGTCAGCGCGCAGATCCTTCGAGACGATTTATTCCTTGGAAGGCTCATAGAACGTCAAAGACGACCATGGCGACCAACTCTTATACATGGAGCCCAGCCAATCGGAGCAGTGGCATGCTCGGTATGAGCATAGGTCTAATAGGGTTACTGACTGTGGCAGCTGTAAAATATTGAGTGTTCGATGCACACACATCTCGACGGACAGAAGCGTGCCCTTGACCGAGGACGTTGGAGGATTATGCATGTCTGACCTGAATATTCGCCAAGAAGAAGAGTAGAATATCGCTAGAACTAGTGCGGTCAGAAGAACAACCTTAATCCAGTCATCCGTAACTTAGGTTGGAGGGGGTACGGTTGGTACCTGCAAAGGCATAGCTCTCTATCCTGCGCCGACATCCAGTGTTGCTCTGGGGGCAACAATATATCATTTGTTCCTCTGCTATTATGACTACCATTCCTTCTCGAGATTCGTCCGCCAATAGAGCCAAGCCATCATCTACATCCCCCACTGCTACATCGACCGACTCTACAACTGACGCTCCTACGATCTCAAGACCCGACGCATACGTCTCCGACAAATCCGATGACAGCTCAAAGCTGAAGATTCTCCTCAGCATATTGAGGAAGTGAGTCTTTCGCTGCAAGCTCCCACTACCAGATCCCAAGACATGGATGGCGTAGTGGGGGACCTCTGGACTTGACGAGCTACTGATCAGTGTCCCCAGGTTTATTGGAGTATCAGACATAGCATCTGTCAGGTTCTCCTTACCCGCTCAGCTTCTTGAACCTACACCGAACCTGGGTACGTGACAAGCTTCCCTATATTACCCGCTATCGACATTAACTGATCCTATTGTCAGAATACTGGAACTATCTGGACAGGCCAGAAACATTCATATGGTATTCTATATAATAAAGTAAACTTTATACACGGACTGAATCAACGCAGCATAGGCGACCCAGATGAAAGCCTTGAGCGTATGCTTGCTGTGCTCCGGTTTTGGTTTACGAAAGATCTTGTACGTCCACTTGAATATTGGACCCACTAAGCACGACGACCAGCTTACGATATCGGTAGAAATACGTGAAGGGAAAGCCATGCAAACCATACAATTCTACACTTGGAGAATTCTTTCGGGTATTTGAAACACTTATTGCCTGAACGATGCCTTCATTGACAGGCTATTCAGTGCAACTGGGAGGTCGAAGACAATACGGAACCAATAGCCGGGAACGGACACAATCAATTAGTGACAGGGCATACCGACACCAGGAATAGGCCGGTTCGGGTGTCGTACATTACCGAGCAAACATCCCACCACCCCCCCGTTTCCGCCTTCTTCGTTGACTGCCCTGCCAAGGGTATCACTGCTCGCGGTTTTGACCAATTGAGCGCCAAATTCACTGGGACTAGCATCCGAGTAACCCCAGGGATGCATAATCTCGGCATTTTCATTACCCTACAACGACGGAACAATGAAGAATATCAGCTCACACACCCAGTGGCACACCTCGGCGGCATGCTTCGGGGTTCACTCTCTGTTACGGTCGCAGATACCTGCTTTATAAACTGCCCGAAGTCAAGGATTAAAGTCATACTGCATTATTTGGAGGAGAATTGGTTGGGGAAGACGCAGAACAAGGTCAATGGTGTCATATACTCTTACGACCCCGAGAATGACAGTAAGACCCGAATCAAAGATGTCCCTGAGAAGGATGTCCTGGCAAGACTTGAGGGGTGCTGGCATGATCAAGTTAACTACACTCTGTCAGGCTCAAAGGTAGGCTTCGCGTGTCCAACGATAATCGTCGCTTACCGTGTACAAGGAACCCCACCTTTTGATCGATCTCAGACCCCTCTATCCTCTCCCCAAGATCATTCCCCCGGTCGACCATCAACTACCAAATGAATCCCAGCGGTTCTGGTCTGCAGTGACGGCCGCGATCAAGGGCAAAAGATACGCGGAAGCCACCAATCTGAAAACAGAACTCGAAGAGCGACAGCGGGAGAAAGCATCCAAACGGAAAGAAGGCATGGAAGAATGGAAGCCGCGATTCTTCACAAACGCCGTTACAGCTGATGGACGACCCGACCTGACGGAAGATGGGAAGAAAGCGTTGCAGGGCCTAGAGACAGGAAATTACGCATTAGCTGAGAGTACGGTCACTGGTGCTTAACGCGCAGCTCGCTACCCATGTGCAAATTGGCATGGTGCTCAACGGGCTATGATTGATGTATCGTGAATTGCAAACTTAGCGCAATGGGAGGCTTGCTGGGGTGATTGGTGTTTTGTACTTAATGCATGGAACGGTACATACTGTGCGTCATAGAATCTAGACTTGAATATCAAGATCATGACCCACTCCGAGGTTATTCCTGGCTTTATGGCACTCCTTTCTCACAGACATGCCCAGCACCGACACTAGCCCTAGGGGATGAAGCTGAGTAGATCACGGCTGGAATAGCCGTTGGTCGTCGGACCGTCTGAGAGCGGCTGCGAATATTGGGTAATGCCATCATCCAGCTTTGGATTTCCACATTTTGTATAGGAGACAACCAGCAAGCTGCAGGCACTGCTTCACCAGGAGGAACTCGGGCTCTCAGTCGCACATCACAGCACTGGTTTTCCAACCATCTGCCAGTTACCATTCCCCGTCCGCGCCACCTTCCCATCCCTTGCCAGCTTCTGCAACACCTGCACGACCCCGCCCGCGGCTGGTACATGAAGGTTCTCCGGCACAGTTCTATACACGACCCTCACCAGCTCCATTGGCGTGGCTTCTCGATCGAACCCACTCAGGGCTTGCAGAACCTCCTGTTCTCTCTGCTGCCGGTGTGCTATGTACTCGTCGATTCTGGCCGGCCCGTTTTCAATCACGGCGCCATGCCCAGGGTATGCTCTGCCCTTGAATTGGTCGCGCATGCGACCTAAGCTGTCGAGGTAGACGGTCAGGTCTTCAAAGACTGCGGTACCATGGCCGAGCACATTGTCGCCTGTGAACATTGCATCCTCTTCATGCAAGATGATGGCCATGTGGTCTTGGGTATGACCAGGGCAGTGAAATGCCTCTAATGTGGCTCCCTCCGCTTTGAATATCTGCCGATGCACGATTGAATTCTCAATGGATGGATCTGGCTGATCTGGAATGATACATCTATGGATCACGACGTTAGGGCAGAGAGAGCGGAGATCTTTGATACCACCAACGTGATCTGGGTGCCAATGTGTAATGAGTGCATGCGATATCGAGACATTTTCGGATATGAGTACGGAGGAAAGATGTCGGGACCACGAGGGCTTGCCCTCTCCAGTATCAATCAGGATTCGGTCAGTGCCTTTGCCAATAAGATACGTGTTTGTGCCTTGATACTGTCAGCTAGCTCGCCGAATTGATGGAAAAGTGAATGATACCTTGGAGAGTGAATATGGATGGATTCCCGCCTAATATCCTGATTATGAGTGGACTTAGACGTTCGACGTCTGGTAATTGAGGTAATTGGGTTGCCATGATGGCCACACTCTTTGATAAACGACAGATCTGGAAATGCGTTCGGGGCGAAAGAAGCATCCCCATGGATAACACACGATGGTCATTGTCATGGTGGTCACTTGTGCCTCGGCTCGAAAAGTGGGGCAATTCCTCCTGTAGGAAGTCCGGACGATAGCATGGAAGGCTGCTTTTGGCTGGTGAAGCAATCATCGTGACGCGGCCATAAGAACCACCAAATCCTGCCGGAATCCACGAAGACTGCCTACCTCATTTATTGTATTTTGTGGTGCCAGTATGACCATCATCAATGTACATCAAAGCCAGATGTTGCTCCAAAAGAATCATGGTCTACTCCATACTCTTTCCCACGTTGATTGATACCATCACTCAGGCACGCCTCGGGCTCCGGGAGCAACTTTCGATAGCCTTCTTCCGTGGGATCTGTGACCCCATATCCATGTGGATCCCTAGAACTCAGAAAATTTCTTAACCTCTCGTCCCGGTTATCAAATTTTATAGATTCAGTTTTTCGTTTTCGAAGAGCCTTACTAGCATCATCGTGGGCTTTTTCGACTTGTCTCTGAAATAGGTCCGAGTAGTCCCCAACGCGTATTGACTGGCCAAATCCGCCAAGAAATACAACGGTAATCACGAGCATGAGGAAACCTCCATTGGAAAAGTAGACCGGCTCCTGCTTCTTCTTGTCCCTCATGTACCACTTTTCCCAATCTTCCCAGGTTGCGTTTTGGAAAGGCGAATCATTGGTATCGAAGCCGGACCATCGGGTTTCCTTATTCTGACCCCAGTGATATTTAATTGCTCCATGCTCAGGACGGCCATTCCAACCCGCTCCGGTAGCATCGTAAGCGCTTCGTCTGACGGGGTCAGAGAGGATTTCATGAGCAGATACTACTAGGCGATAACGCTCCATCTTGACTGCACCAGAAAGAGAGCTTGCGTCCAACTGGCCATTGCCATGACCATGCCTATCCGGATGATACATTTTAGCGAGCTCGTAATATCGATGTTTCGAGTAAAGAGCACCTCTCTTCGTACGGAGGATCTGGTAAGGTGTAGGAATTGCAGTGGGGGAAGGCAGCTTAGGCCAAGGAAGGTCATTTGATCGATCTTGGCGCGGTCCTGGTCGAACCGCCGCATAGGACCTCCGATGAGGACGTCGTGGTCTGGAGGATATTGGCTCTTGAGGACGGTGCTGGGGAGCCGAGGCATAGGCAGATTGTGATTGGAAGCATGAAAGGGTGTGGAAATTGCTGTAGGACGAGTAAACGGCACTCGGCTTCTTCAACATAGTAACACTCTTTCATGGAAAGGTTTCACGCTGCTAATCAATGGTACCATAGGGTTGGCGAATTGTGAGATTCATGATATCAGTCTACCGTAAGTGGAACAAATTCATTGACGTCTTGAGGCTAATTTACCGAGATCTTAAGCCACGTTAGGGCTTGATATTAGCGTAAGATTGATTGTCCCACCAAGTTGGTTCAACCACGCGATGGCTTTCGCGTGCGTCGACATTGTTGCCGTTTGTGGCGCTGAATTCCCAATTTTGCGCCGATTGTTTTCGAGAACCCAAAGCTTCTAAAGGAAATGGGAAGACAGTATGGCCTTTCTCGGCTCTTGCACGTTTCCAGGATCTATCATGAACCAAAGAAAGCACCGATTAAACACAACGATTCCGGACAGGTTTTTACCGAAGTATCATCTCCAGGAGGGCCGATGACGGCAGACTGGGCATGGAAGACAATAGGAAGCTCGAGGGAGGCACGATCATTCCGATCCTTGGGTCCTGGGTGTTCGTCACTTGTCAATATGGCTATCCGATGCGCGTTGTTGTATTCGTACGATATCACTGCTGAAAGCCTTGTCGGCGTACCTTGGGAGGTCGCCTGTCAGGTTTGGCAAAGGCTCATAGATTCGTATGCTATAGGATCGGGTCAATGCATCGCTAGTGCTAATGATAGTCTTTGCAGACAATTGGATAGTTTGCGGATCTGGAAAGCATTCGCTTCTGCGTATCCACATGAACTTGACGCGTCAGTGAGACGCAGGCACCAAATCATCGACAGACCCAACATGAGACTTAGTGACTACATCAAACCGATATCTTCAACCAATCTCGATTGGATTTCTCTCTTGACTATATCGTACATTACTTGTTCTAGGACGGACCTCGTTAAGATCTCCCAGCTCCCCAATCTTGGAGTACTGACCGGTATGCATTTTCCAGCCCTTAGTCTCCTGTAACGTGACACGGTTCGAGTCCTGAGTGATGCCTCGGGAGTGAGACCCCTTTAGTTTCCACCAAGGAATGCAAGATTCTTTCTCCAAATGGCAAGCACTGACTGGGGACCAGTGGGACCGAACGTAATAGCCGAGAATATTGGACTTGACGATGGTATTATCAGAAGCTGGGCACGCATCGCTGCAACCTCTGACGCGTTCAGCATGCTTCGGGTCCTCAACTGTCGCTCGCAAAAGGAAATTACGCAAGCAGTCTTCGCTTATCTCAATCAATTCAATTCCTTAGCCCTTTTCAATGTAGAGGATTGCAACATGGGTCCTCAACACAAGGCAGACGCCCTTGCATGCGGATGGAAGTATAGGACCGGGAAAGTGCTCGCGGACTGGCTAGTGAAAGGTGGTACTACTGGTGCATCATGGGATTCAGTCATGCATGCTTGCTTTCAATTGGTGGGTCCGTTCAGTACGAAAAGGTTAACAGCAGAAGGCGTTGAAGCTATCGATGGGCTTCCCAGATTACATCTTTCACTTGGCGGTCCTCCTCGAGATGCTGCAGTCGATGTGACTGGAGACGGAAGTCTGAGGTCGTTCAGTCGCATGGAACCCAGTAATCTCAAACCCCAAAGCGACCAGTTGCTCACGTCCTCGATCAGCAAGAGACCTTTGAGCCAAGGCCATACTCCCAGTACGAAAAAAGCTTGCCCAAAACCTAGAATGCGTGCATCTAAGCAGCAAAATCTGAAGGATCTTTTGATGGGGTTCGGTGGCTAGCATTATCTCGTGATTCTCTCGTTTCCGGGAAGGACCAAACGAGCATGCACGCACAGGCCACCGGTACGATATCGCCTCGTCCGAGGATATTCAGGGACCAGAAGCTGATGCGATGTCCATCTACTACATCGCATTCGGTTCTGAATGTACGATGTCATCGGGTTCCTGAACATCCTAGAACTTTGGCACATTTGATCCAAGAATTGAGTGCTGTTGATTCGGCAAAGATAGGACCTGCTGTCGAGACACCAAGCATCTATGGACCTGACCAAACAAAAGCCAGTATGGCAATACGACTGCAGGAGGCGGGCCAAGACAAGTGTCAGATCTTGCAGCACAAAAGCAAACTAGGGGCACTAAGAAAAGCCAGCTAAGCTTTGAGATATCGCAGCAATATCAAGCACCGAGGTAGTTCCTCCTGTGCACAGTGGCTCGTAGAGATCGACTGATAATGCAGCTCAACACACGGAGACGTTTCGTGCAAAGGAGCATGCACAACCTTCCTCCCCATGTTTCTAAAACTTGATCCTACAAGACCTATGTGCCGGTTTGATGGCGCGTTTCTGGCTACCTCCTTGCAACGCGATGGTCTCCAACGTAGACATCACGAGCAGATAGATAGTATGGGGTCAAACATCGATAGTATAGATTTAGGTGGGTCTCACACTACTTGCTTCTAGGGTAACAGGAAAAACTTCATCGCTCAGGTGCTAAGCCCCGCTTCAGACTTCCCCAGCGCTCTAAGCTGAGTACGCAGATTACGCAGAGTAACGCAGATACACTTCCCCCTCATGATCGTCATGGCGAAGTCGGCGGCGACAGGCCTCTTCAGTTTGCACGTGGCAAGTTAAGGATGTTGATCTTCTCTAGACGCTTTCCAAACGAGGGTCTGCACGGTAAGTCCGCCAAAATCTCAAGTGGCTCTGCTGGATTGATTCTATACAAGCTCTTACTGGTTCATGATATACCTCTATCGATAGTGAGCGCGTTTTCAATGATAGCGCTGATAGAATATGGAATTGCGGGCGAAACTAGCATATTAAGCGGGTTGCTTGACTGTTTTCTCAGGTGGCTATGAGGCTGCAGTGGAAGGTTGAGGCTCAGCAGCCTGTGAACCTGCCTGCTTTTCCTGAGTAGCTGTTGCTTTCTGATCCTGCAAATTTCGATCCGCTCCTAAGCCTGCTTCTGGCTCGACGACGCCAGTGGTGGGTCCCATCCAATCACCATAGTTGCTGTCGTGTCTCTCCATAGGATGGGGAAGACGCTGTGGGGCTGAAGTGGGTTGTTTCTTGTCTGCAGCCGCATTTGGTCCATCGAAACTGATGCCTGGTGACTGCATCAGTGCATTACCGTGTTCCGCTTCGTCTACGCCAGCTGGTTCCATTCGTGTTTGCACGGGTATGTCATTGTAGTCTTGCTGATGTGCTGTCGAGGAGCGAGCATACTTATGCATAGGCACTACAGATTCCCGTCCTAATTCTGCTCTTCCAGCATTCCTCTCGTCGTCCACAGCCTGGAGCTGTGACCCGGGAGCGGGAGGAGGAATGCCAGATCCTGGGGATGAGCCAGCCGCAGCTACCTTTTCGCGATCACTGGAGCTTTCGTTGCTAGAAGGTGAAAGGGGCACTTGTGAGTCTCGATTGTTGGCATTCAGAGTGCTCGGAAAACGCCCACCTGTATTTGGGCGCTCCGGTAGCTTTTCCTGTTGGCGGTGAACCTCCCCTTGAGATGCGGTCGCAGAATAGGGGACTTGGTCCGCTTCGTCTTCCTCCATGCCATCACTACTGACGGAGCCAGCCCTGTGGCTCCCTGCGCTTATACTCCTTGCATGAGATCGTTGTATAAACGCGTTACGTTCAGCACCGGTCTTTTCTGTTAGATTTCTGATGTCATCGAACCAGGCGAGCATCGTGTCGTATGATTCCGCTCTGAAAACCCAGGCGTGACCTCGATGCATTCCGCCGCTTTGACGCCCCTTGAGCATGAATTTGTGTGAGGTCGAGTCGGCACCCGAGTGCGAGCCGAGTTTCTGGTCCGCGAGCGCAAGTGACATAACAGGTGCTTGGCTGGCTATTCGGTCCGGTGATTTGAATTCATGAAGATGCGTTGTAGACAGTACGTACCTAAGGAGGTCAGCTGCTTTTTGGGATTGCTTATTATCGGGAAATACTCACCATCCAGGTGTGTAGCTCTTCAAGTACTTGCTCTTACGCTCTAACATGCCAGCTTTGACCTCGGAAGCAGCGGCTTCGTCTTTACCCGGATAAGTAACGTTTTCAACCCTACGCACAGGGAGTCGAGGGTCAACGAAATGCTCATTCTTGTCAATGAAGGCTTTCCACTCATGATCCTTTGAAATGGCCAAAGGACCGCTCCGCAGCTTCTCTGTAGCTTCATATGCTTCATCTGCCTCTCTCTTCATAATTCCAGCGTATGCGTTGTATGCTTTCTGGATCTCTCCCATGACTATAGACTCGAGTTCCCGACCGGAGTTTTCTAGGTTAAGGAATGCCTAAGAAGTCAGCATGCCAACCAACGCAAACCTGGCGTCATCTCGCACCCTATGAAGGTAGTTTTCTTCTTCGATCTGTCTCCCCAGTTGCCGGTCCACCCCCAGCCGGACCAAGTACGGATCGCTCTTTGGATCTGTACTCGAGGATCCTAGCGCGTCTTGAAGTTCCCGGACCGCTCTCCTTGTGCCCTCTGTCTCCTTGTCCACGCTGTTTTTGAAGTCCCCAGATAGTCCTTTGATCTCTTTAACCTTCTGGCCCAGGTCGCTACGGAGCCCTGTGAGCTGTACAATCACGTCCTCCTCTATTGATTTGGCTTTATTTCCTTCGGCTATTGACTGCTTGTGGTAGTCTCGCAGTACGTGTATGGCGTCATTGATGCCGCCATGGGCCAAGAGCTGAGCCGGTGCTGTGATATTGGAGATGACGTTCGAAAGCGCATAAAGAGATTTCGACCGAGAATCATAGGACTTTTGAACATCTCGAAAGTAGGTGATCAGGTCTTTGAGCACCTTCCGCCATACTACACAATCGAAATATGTCAGCATGAATGTCCGGTGGGTTTGGTATGCTCTAGATCTACACCGGCTTACTCTGAAATCTGTTTGCCAGGACTTCCGTGGGGCTACCACTCGTAGGGACTGGTGTATAGAAGGCGCTGTGCATCTCTGATCCGTAGCCCACGACATCTTCCGCAAAGGTCAAACTCTTTACGCTTGCCGGACGACTCCCTTTCTTACTGGCATTTCTATTGACGCTGGCTTTCCTGCTCAGAGATTGCCTTTTCTTTAACGTACCCCCTCTCGACTGGGTCAGGGGATGCGTTTGGGACATGGTAGATGCAGTGCGTTGTATATCATTTCCCCCAACGGTCGAAGAATCTGGTTGACTTGCCACGTCCATATGCTTTGACTGACCATGTAAGCTGGACGGCGACAGAGGCGAGACCAGGTCCGGCGCGCCATGACCAGACTCCGCCATGCTAACGTGAGCTTGAGCCATAGTGGGTTCTAAGAAGAGGCGATAAGACTAGGCTTGTTTTGCCATGAATCTGTTCGCTTGGTATCACATCGCAATGTTACGATGATGGTATTCCGGGATGGAAGATGTTGAGAAAGTAATTACGCAGGTGTGAAAGAGGTGGAATCGACAGGTGGTAATGACCGTTGGGCGTCCAATTGCGGAGATCACGTCGGAGGCGTGACGAGAAGGCCTGCACAAGCTGCATTATCTAATTAGTCAGCATCCGTGCCAAGACCTATAAAGCCTCCCCAAAGCCACAAGGTCTAGCTCATGACTCCTCACAGTGTTTTACAGACAGAAACGTACGGTTACTACTACAAATCACACTACGAAGTTCTCGTGTGTTCTAGCATTAGCATGTTGGCCTGTCGGCCCGATTGAGGTTACCGGATCATTGATGGGCACATACCGTCCCACTTGCAGGCTTCAGAAGTACCTTACTATACTTTAGATTGTGTTCTAGTCATACCTAGAACACTGCGAAGTTCAACCTCATTCCGACCAAGTGTAAGGTATTACCGAACATACTTGGTCAAGTAAAAGTAGATGTACGCTTACAACTGTTATATAACAACAATGTACAGTAACTTGTCAAAAGCCATAGAAGTCACGAAATGGGGGGTGGGTAGGTAACGTGATAAGTGGGTGTGAAAGATGTCGATATTCAGTGGTCAGGGTTAGCATGCAGGACATGTGTGCGCACCAACGCTGCTGTTTAATTTACACTTGGCCTCAGCTCATGTCCTTGCAACAGATCTCTGAATAGTATGTCAAGGTTGAAAGTTCCCCTTTCTATCATCGATACAAGGGCTCTGCATATTCGGAAAGCTCTTGATTGAATGGGGAACGTTTATGGAGGGCGAGTAGTAGTAGTAGTAGGGTGTTAGGTAAAGTCTTGCTCTTTTCCCACGCTTCAAGGCGACTGCCAGATGTCGTCATGCTGGTGACTGACAGTGTCTAATTCCAATGAGATCTTGATACATCGTATAAAGGGCCACATCAATTCCTGCTGAACGCTAAACGTCTCTGCTCGTTCCATCAATCCTCTTCTAGGCCCTGTTGACTGGTGAACTAGCGAATGTGAATGAAGTGTTCCTGAGGGCAGAAGCTTGCACGATGCCGGCTCTTGTGCTATGCAACGGTAGTTTTGCAGATCATGCGTCAATCTAGAGGGTAGACCGCTAATCAGATGGAACTGATGAGCCGCCGTTCTTTCTTCAGCGCCTTCAGCTTCTGAATCGCCATGTCTAATGGAATCTTTTCTCCCTTCGATTGCGTGTTCTGGTCATCCCGGTTCCTTATGTTGACAGACCTCGACTCCTTCTCTTCAGCGCCCACCACTGTAAAGTATTAGGCAGGTATTGACTAAATTCAGTTGACAAGCTTACCAAAAATGAAATTGTATTGCTGCAGCTGCCCTGTGCGAATCTTCTTCTGTAAGGTGTTCCCACTTATATCGATGTCCACGTTCATCTTTTGCGCTCTCAAGAGCCGTTGCACCTCTTCAACGTAATCATGCACTGTCGGCATGACGGGAATGACGAGGATCTGTCGAGGACTTAGCCAGAATGGCCATTTCCCTCCAAAATGCTCAATGAGGATGGCCATGAAACGCTCGAAGCTCCCAACGATTGCACGATGGATCATCACAGGGCGAGCACGACCGGGACCAGGGCCTTTGGACTTGCTGGAAGGGCCCTCTGACTTCTCGTCCCCCAACCCGCTGGCTTTGGCCTTCGACCCAGTCTCTGAGGTCATATACTCCAGCTCGAATCTTTGCGGAAGCTGGAAGTCAAGCTGGATAGTTGCACACTGAACATCTCGATGCAATGCATCTGATAAGATAACATCAATCTTTGGTCCATAGAATGCACCATCTCCCTCGTTCAGCTCCCACTGCCCTCCCCCTGAAGATTTGAATTTGTTCAAAGCATCTTTTAGCTTGGACTCCGCTAGGTCCCATGTCTCAACCTCTCCAAGAAATTTGTCGGGTCGTGTCGAGAGCACGAGCCTGAAAGGAAACCCGAATAGGCCATAGATTTTTTTTAAGAAGTCGAATAAGCCTTCTACTTCTTGTGTAATCTAATAGAATTTTAGTCATGACTTTTGCGCCCGCTTCGTGTCTTTTCCATACCTGATCTTGAGTGCAAAAAATATGAGCATCGTCCTGTTGAAATTTTCGTACCCTGGTCATGCCATTCAGGGCGCCGGATGCCTCGTTCCTATGAAGAACACCAAAGTCTGCCATTCTTAATGGCAATTCCCGGTAACTGCGCTCCCGATGCCCAAACATGACACAATGTCCTGGGCAGTTCATGGGTTTTAGAGCCCACTTCTGTTTCTCAATATCGAGGCCGAACATATCATCTTGGTAATGTTGCCAATGACCAGAAGTTTTCCAAAGGTCGACGTTGTACATATTAGGGGTCTGGACTTCCTGATATCCTCGTTTCTGATATTCAGAGCGTAATAACTTCTGGAGGGCATTGAAAATAAGTGTTCCATGTGGAAGAAGGAAAACGTTGCCCGGAGATAAGTCGTCAAAGAAAAATAGCTCTTGCTCGGTACCAAGTTTGCGGTGATCTCGCTTGGCTGCTTCTAGGAGGAAATTGTTGTGATCTGCGAGTTGCTTTTTGTCTGGGAAAGCAACGCCATAGACGCGCTGCAGTGAATCGCCATCCTTGTCACCGAGGAAGTAGCAGGACGAATTCTAGCACACTTTTTAGACTAGTAATGACCTCAATCATAAAGATCGTAACATACTTTCATGATCTCGAAAGTTTTTATTTTGCCTGTGTTTTGAATATGGGGACCAAGACACAAATCGACAAGGGTGCCACATTTGTAAACGGTGCTGCCCTCGGGAGGTAGCAGATTTTCAATATAATGCATCTTGTACTTGCTGTAACCAAACATTTCCTTCAGGTTCGGGATAGATACATGTAATCTCTCGAAAGGCTGCTTTTCCTTGAAGTACTTTTTGGCCTTGCTCTCCAGTGGTGACCAATCACTCTCCTTAACGGCCTGCCTACAGGAGGTAAGCTCATCTCTTGAGATTTTCGGATAGATGCTTACCCATCGGGTATGGCCATATCATAAAAGAATCCTTGTTGAACAGGTGGACCATGTGACAAAAGACAATTGAACTGACACTCAGCCGCTTCACCTAGAACGTGTGCACTAGAGTGCCAAAACACATTTCTACCCTCTGCAGATGAGAATGGTACATAGCTGACCCGGCATGCATATTCGAGTGGCCGATCAAGGTCCCACAACTCGTTCCCGTTCACTTTTGCTATCACAACATCGCTACTGACGTCTCTGTCCACATTTTTGAGAAACGAACCTGGGGTAGACTCCCATGCCTTCGCCATTACGGGTAGTTCTGGTCTTGGGCTGCCATCTTGGTTCAGTCCCAGATCTAATACTACGTTGATTTCCGGCTTCTCCTTGGCTAATAATTCAACATCTTGCTCCCGCTTAAGTCTGTCGAAGAGTTCGTTTCGCTTCGAGATAATCTCAGGAGATAGACGTACGATGGCTTGACTCACTGGCGGAGCGCCTGGAGACATCGTGTCCCCTTTTGAGCTGTTGGGTTTCGAGGGCTGCTCTGCCTTTGATTGGTCATCTTCTGTCGTGATTACAGGAGGATGTCTCGAGACCGGGGATTTCGAGTTCTGCGCAAAGTCTGATTCCTGGGACTTTGATTGCGTAGCTCCTATCCCATTGATTGATGGTTTCTTAGCATGATTATGAACCTGATTCGGTGGGTTTGATCGTGGTTCTGTTGTTTGGTCACTCGCTGTCGAACGTAAAGCCAACTCACTCTGTTGCTCATGAGTGTCGGCATTGGGCTTTGTATCCATTTTGAAAAATTGACTCATACAGCATTATCAAAGTCACCTTGGGTGAGCCTCGTTTAATTACACTAGCTCGGCTTGGCATTACCAGGAATCCCCAGACCACGAACTTTTCTTACCCCATGGCAAGACAAAACTTACAATGTCTTTTCGCGCCGCACCTCGAGGACGAGGGGGAAGCTTTGGTGGTAGTCGAGGGGCTGCCGGCGCTCGAGGTGGTATGTCTGATGAATCAAGAATCACAATATATAGAGAAATGCTGATATTACATTCGAACAGGCCGTGGGGGCTTCCAGCAGTCATACGGTCCGCCAGCAGCTGTACTAGGTCTGTAGCCGTCCCTTTGACATAGGTCGGCTACATTCTAATAATAATCAGAGATGGGATCATTCGTCCATGCTTGCGAAGGGGAAATGGTCTGCGAATCGATCAACCCCAAGCTACCATATTTCAATGCACCAATATATCTGGAGAACAAGGCCAGAGCTTTCATATCCGCTTGCTAGGTTGTGTCTGACTGTCACAGACATCAATCGGAAAAGTCGATGAAGTCCTAGGTCCCATCAATCAGGTATTCTTTACTATCAAACCCCAGGAGGGTATCGTGGCTACATCATTCAAAGCGGGCGATAAATTCTATATTGGAGGCGATAAGCTTTTACCTCTAGAAAAGTAGAGCTAACAAGGTAATCCTATTGATACGGACGCTGATGACGCGAAGATTTCTCCCGAAACCGAAACCTCCCCCAGGAGCTCCAAAGCCGAAGCGTGCTGGCGGCGGATCACGAGGTGGACCTATGCGTGGGGGCAGGGGAGGAGCTCGCGGGATGCCGAGAGGTCGAGGAGGTTTCGGTGATCGAGGGCGCGGAAGCCAGAGAGGAGGTTCAAGGGGAGGAGGCTTCAGTGCTCCTAGAGGCGGAGGTAGAGGTGGTAATCCCAATTTCTCAAGGCCATTCCGTGGGCGTGGATCTTAGAAATATTGGGGAGCATGGCGTTCTGGCGATTTGCAGTCTTTCAATGAGATAAAATACCCTGGAAATCTATGCTCATTTGGACTCAGTAGTCAATTCTGCCATCTGCAATGCTTGAAGAATTAGTGATGGAGTTTCAATCCTCGCGTAATCTTGCCGCTCCCAATGCTTGTGATTAACAGATACACGGACGTCACACAATACCTATTCATTATACTCAATCTGCATGGATCCTTTCCCACCGACCCGTTTTTGAATCTATAACGTTTGCCATCATGCCCACCGAGCTCAAGTCCGATCCTAAGTACGACCACTACGACTACCCTACTACAAGCCCCAATGTTCAAAGCGGGCATCCAGGGCACACCACCGCCGAGCAAGATGCTCATGTCTTCCAATTGCGCACACAGCTAGAGCAAGCAGGCTACAGTGAACGACTAGATACGTTGTCCATGGTGAGTTGCGTTCAGCGGTATCTCGGCTACAAGCACGTTTGACCCTCTCCACAGCTACGATTCCTACGAGCACGTAAATTCGACGTCGAGCTAGCGAAGAAGATGTGAGCTGCTACATTTCGAAACTCCCAATTACGACTAAGAGGTTCGCAGGTTTGTTGAATGTGAGAAATGGCGGAAGGAGTTCGGAGTGGATGAGCTGGTCCGAAGCTTTGACTACAAGGAGAAGCCTAAAGTCTTCGAATACTACCCGCAATATTACCACAAAACCGACAAGGTCTAGACATACTCTACAATATCTGTCCCGACTTTTACACTGACCTGCGCACAGGATGGGAGGCCTGTGTACTTTGAGCAATTGGGCAAGATCGACCTTGCTGCGATGTACAAAATCACGACTGCTGAGAGAATGCTCCAGAATCTTGTCGTCGAGTACGAGAAGTTGACCGACCCTCGCTTACCTGCGTGTTCACGGAAGTCCGGGCAACTGCTTGAGACCTGCTGTTCTATCATGGATCTGAAAGGTGTTGGTATCTCAAAGGTCAGCTCGGTCTACGGCTACGTAAAACAAGCATCCGCTATCTCCCAAAATTATTACCCAGAGCGTCTCGGCAAGCTGTACCTGATCAATGCACCATGGGGATTTTCTTCGGTGTTCAGTGTGGTGAAGGGTTTCCTCGATCCAGTCACGGTCTCAAAGATTCATGTGTTAGGGACCGGCTACCAGCCAGAGCTTCTCGGCCAAATCCCAAAGGAGAATCTACCAAAAATATTTGGTGGAGCCTGTGACTGCGGAGGGGGTTGTGCATTGAGCGATGAAGGCCCGTGGTAAGTTTCCGCCCCAGAGAAAACCAAAACCACTGTTTCTCACCATAGCGCAATCTGTAGGCAAGATTCACAATGGTCAAAGGCGCCCAAGTATTTACAAGAGTCCAAGACGAACCAACCAACAGCCACCGCGTCAGCTGAGAAGGCTCAGGCTGCGCCCAACGCAGCAATGAACAACATCAGAGGCGCGCAGCAAGCTCCGATGGGCTCGTGAGCTGGTTACAGATCGAGGAAAAGGACTCAAGGGTGTGATGGATGCGGCACTCCTCAGAGCTGAAAGCCTAGGACGTAAATTTTAAATGCTCTGCTATCATCATTCAGTCATCGATACCCAGCCGAGAAGCATTACCTCTTTCACTCAGATCCCCCAGCGCCCATTCAACAAATGTACGTTGTGCATGTGACTTAATTCCGAACGCCTGGACGCGCCCAATACCACCACATGTCGTTATCCACATGAGCCAAACATCTGCTGTACAGGTATGATCCACATATTACATCCCCTCAATAACTTCCACCGCCCTGCCCGCCCTCTCCAGTTTCGCCAATACCCCAGGAACCTTCCCTAGTTCCAGAATTCCCTGCGTTCCCCGCTCCCACGATCTCTCCACATCATCTCTCCGCTCCAAGATTCCAGTATCCATCTGATCAACGTCCATATCCTCGACCTTTGCTTCCCTCTCCTTCTCTAGTTCTTCCTCTACCTTCAATTCCTCTTCCAATCGCTCCATATACCGCCTCGCCGCCGCACCTGGTGCTTCCCTTCGCAGTTCCGCAACACGTGTAGATTGGACTTCAAAGTCCGCGTAGAGAGTGCGTAATTTCTCTGCAAGACGGGGATCGTAGGATTCGTAATTGCTGTCGTCTTCTGAGTTTATATTGGATTGGGGTGCGGGGTCCGGCCGGAGGAGCGTGAGTGACGGGTCGAGACCATTGAGCGTGAGGTTGGGCAGGGCAAGGGAGAGGGTTTGCAGTATGTACTATCGTGTCTTATGAGTATGGAATCGTTATGGGAAAGGGTGAGCTCGGTGCGAGCATTCTCCTACCTCTTGTACAAGCTCCTCTACTTTCGTCCTGTACGCGTCCTCGCCTTCTGGCGCGGCCGAAGCGGGTATGGCGAGATCTAGCTTTTCCTGAGCGGCGGCTTTGATGTTGTTGAGGAGATAGGTCAAGTCGGAGGGTGATTGGAGATCGATCTTGCGGTGGTGAGTGTCCATGGCGAGAAGATGACTACGGTACCCTGGAATGGATCGGAACCTCACATAGATCCAGCAGAGCGCAGGAACTCTATACTCTGTGCCTGAGCGAGTTTGAAGCGTCCCTGCGATTTGTGAATCTCGTCTTTCTTGGCTGTTTATTCTTAGGCTCCTTTCGGTTTAGCTTGCTACTCACGCTATTTCAATCGCGAATCTTTCTCGACGACACCTCACATCTCATTGCACACCTTGAAACCCCAGAAAAGGTATCTTGATTGATGGAACATGGCAAGTTCATAGTGATATACTTCGAGGCTTCCTCGCTCTCTCTGAAGCGACGGAACCGGCAATTATTCTACATCCTAGACTGAGTGATCTCTCGACCAATGGGGCAGGCTTGGTTGCGCGTTCGTACCCATTTGCAACAGACTGGTATGAGACACGCCGGAGGTCTGTACGCTGTTCCCCCGGCTTCGTCTTTATAAGCTATCGGACAGCTGTATCTCATCTACCACCTGTTGTCCAAGTCCAGTACACTTCTTTTGAATTTCGTTGCCCATAATGCATGGACTTTCCAAGACCATTATGCTTTGCAGAAGTGGAATTCAGGGAATAGGTCGTGGGAACTGCAAGAAACTTGCTATAGACGGCCCATCGTTCCCCACATCTCACTGCTGTCTTTCCCTCGACAGGCGAAAAGCCGCCATTAATACCCTTCCCAACCCATTCCTCGAGCCAATCGAACTTGCCAACAACTCGACCGCCTCCATTTCAGAGACAATTTCTACATCGCTAAAGAGTCACGTCCGCGTGGAACTTCTCATCTGCAACGCAGGAATCCTGTAACATGCTCCCCAGAAGTTCGCAATCGAGGATGAAACACTGTCATTGTAGGATCTTTAGATACGCAGCTGTGTCTTATTCTGTTGGTCCGGGAAAAGTACTTCGAAGAAACCCAACGCGGCTCGTGTCAGTTTATCGATTCGACAATCAACCCGGTGCTAATTTTCCGGCTTCGTGAATCCCATGTTGACTTTCCACCACTAGACGGTTGGAATTCAGCATCTTCTGGCAAGACAACGACTGGAGAGCGCCGACCTGCCTATGAGAGGAAACCCTCTCGAGCCATGTCCCATGACCCACAGTTACTCCATAGAAAGTCGGAGAACCTGAAAACATTACTCACATCTAGGATGGTGCACTCGTCCAGTTCTTGTACCAACGCCTTCATGGAGTCGAATTCCTTCACACTACCAGGCTGGACCTGAAGTCGGCCTTGATCGACAATCTCGGCGCGTAGCAACTTGTAATCCTTGTATCTCAAGATCTATAGTGTAGCATATTAGCAAGACCCATATACATTTTCTTCCCCGTAACACCCATGAATAAAAATATCATAGTCCTAGAAAATAGGTCCAGCATAATCAGCTTTCCCATTATGGACCCCGACCGCTCGATATCCGCAACAATTCTCTACACTACAACCATCGAGAACCATCGACAAAGTGGCGACAGAGCTCCACCGGCATAACTTCGTTAACATCTATGAGAACGTAGATATTCCTAACCTTGACACTCTCAACCCAAGCCCTGACACCCTCTCCACCTTCCGATTCCGCGATCATAACTCCTGGGGGCCGCGCCCCCGTCTTGAGACACACAGCGCAATCGTACTTCTTGGCCGCTTTAACAATGGCTGTGATTTTCTTGCGCGAGGTCATGTGGTGCGTTTTGATGAGGGCGCGGTGGAGCATTGGTGGGTCATTTCAACGTTGTCGGTAGGGACTGGAGAGGGACATTGAGGAAATTTGAGATGAAGTCGGTAGATATCTATATGGGAGTAGTGTCTGGAGCAACTATCAAGCGGACTACTAATCTTGGGAATTCATAGGGCACAGATTCAGGATTCTGGAATTGATACTGTCTATTGATAATGAATCAATAAGAATAATTGAAACGTTATTGACCGTCTCAGAGCGGAATCATGCCCGTTGTTTAACGCTGACACCCATATCCGAATGAGAGAGATGCATAAGCTCGTCATGCTGATTCGCTCCAATGAAGAAATCTCATCATCAGAGTCGCTTTAATCATGTTCAGCCGCGCTCAATCTGGAAGTTGGTGTTCGTGTCTTCCTCAATGCCCATCCCTTGATCGCAAGGGTGATGATTACCCACGCCATCAGGAAAGCAGTAAAGCCCATTATAATCGTGAATGGAAACATGGCGTGAATATCGTGATCCTCCATCGCGGCCACGGTGTCCTTGTTGCTAACTATGAAGACGAGACCCCCAGATATGAGGCAGAATGAGCTGATAAGCTCCGAAGGAGGCCGAGAAGGTAGATATGAGGTTGGTGGAGAGATGTATATCATGATATATGTGATTGCTCTCGCAAGAGCGAAGCCAACAAAGAGTGTGCCCCATTGCTTATGTATCGTTGTTGAGACCATCGATGATTGATCATGGGAGCTCATCAGCAAGCCTAGCAGGAAAATGATAAGCGCTGGGAAAGGATTCATTGAGGATGCGTAAGACTTGGGAGGCAAGAACGGATCTCCGGTACGCTGGGTTCGATGTGCAGTAGCAGAAGCCACAATCGTGGTGTTGAGGAAGTTCCGGACCTTCTCCGACTCTACAAGCATCCCACAAAGGCCGCCACCAAAGAACAAGATCGAAATTGACACATGTTCATAATCTTGGGCACTCCAGGCGGATCCCCACGCAGCGAGATGCTCGAGCCAGACATTGGACACGCCGTACAGAAAAATGACGAACGACTCGACGAATTCGGCCGACGGCATGCGGAAAACCCGACGATTGACGATCCCAACAGGAGGCTTGACATTCCACGCCCATCCCATATCGGCAAAGCAACCCATCCAGCGTCCGAGCGTAAGTAGGCCATACCAGAAGAAGATACCGCCCTTCACGCTGTGTGCCATGCCATTGAATATGCTATTGCCACGGAAAACGCCCCCATATACAACAGCGCCACTTATTATGGCAACGAAGCCCAGCAGTAAACTTATGCTGTTGATGATGCTGTCCATAACGTTCAAAGTGTGGATCGTCTTGCGTGATAAGTTAGCGGGTACACCCAACGTAAATCTGTGCAATTTCGCTTGACACAGCAGGCCTAGCTTCTCTGTACAGTCTGCCTCAACATCTGCGCGAGGATTCTTGTATGCATGTAGCTTCTGCTCCTGTTCTTCCTTGTGCGGATCCATCATCGAAGATACAGATTGGCTTCGGGACGATTCAGAAGCGGTGAAATGACCGCTGCCGTTCGAATATCTGTACGCGTGTGTCTGTTCATGTTGCATTACCTTTTCGCTCACGGGATGTAGAAACGCTTCCTGCTCTTCTGACCTGGCTTCAGACTTTCCAATACTGGCAGCGAATTTCACGATCTCAAGGACGCATTGTGCCAGGATGATCCCAGTGAGGAGCCAGCCGACCTTGTTATGAGCATTGTTCTTGTATAGATTCGGGGTCTTGCTTCTGTAGACGATCCCTAACAATGAACCAACGCTGTGCACCCCCAAAAATGCGAGCCGAACAAAGAGAATCAGCCGATATCGAGCGACGCTGAGCATTACAACTGGGAAGTAACCATTCAATCAGCACTGCGAACTGTCATAGCCCGTAAGATACACTCACCTATGGGGAAGATGAAGAACCACGCAACGATCATGAGTCCACTGTGTGCCAGCACAAGGGCCCCATTTTTCGGGTATGCGAAGTAACTCTGCGGTGACCCGCCTGTTAAGTTTGCTCTTGTGCTCATACTAGACATATTCAAAGGTTCCATGCCTGTCATCGCCGCCTCATGGTTATCATAGCCATGGGTCAGCACCCGGGGTATCACCCCGAGTAAGGTGAGTACCGCGACACAGGTCAAACCCTTTGTATGTAGCATGGGGACTGTCCTTTCCAAGGCTTTGCAACTGGATCATTGACCTCAGAGATATGTGCAAAGATATTGCCGGCGTTCACGACTTACGATCTTGAGGATCGAGCAAGTAGCGAGTTGAGATGAGGTTGGTCATGAACTGCAGGTTATATACAAGGCCGCAAGAGGACTTGGTGTGCGAGCAAGTGAGCGAAGCCTGAGCTGGCGGTGGAGGACGCGGATATACTATGTGTGGAACGCACCCTCGGCAGCCGCTGACAGCGATATGTCAGCTGCATCCTAACGGTGATGGTCGGAAGCTTCATGTTTAGTCAGTGAATCGAAGCAGATAGAAAGTCGGGAATCGCCAATGACAACAAAGTACGTGAAGGCATGCAGTTGGTGAGTCAGTGGATGTGGATGTTAGGAGGATCCCACGCCTGCCGCTCTTCTAGAAGCTCCTTTAGCTCTTTCGCTGTCACTTGGGCCGTGGGCGGAGTATTCGATAGCTATGCCGAGAGGTCCGTTTCCCAGAGGACCTTAGTACCTAGAATATCGATGATCTGAACATGGACATTGCACTTTCCCTTCACCTGAGTTAGCCGCAATTTCGTCAGACGGCTACCAGTCTAGCGTGCAATCAGTGTATCAGGGCATAATTTGCTCAAATGAAATTCTGCCCGTCTGTTGTGCGCGTGATGTTCCAAATATGCACCGATCGCCATTCGGATTTTCGGCCTTTATTAATCTCCATTAACGCCAAAAACACCATGGCGGAGGAGGCGCTAGCAACGCTTGGCGAAGGTCTGTGAGTAATCCAGCAACAACATGTCTTGAGTAATCATACGTACATAGTCCATGGTAGGATGAAGGCGTAGTCTACCTTCCATCCGCCATTATCGGCTTCTGGCTCGTACCCTATCTCCGCGCCTCTAGAATGGAGCAGGTGGCTTCATAAAGTTGACTCAACCAAAGCCTGATATAGACTTGGACAAACTTCAGTCTTCAGCACAGCTATTGATGCCGTTGTCTCGACGGACACCAACTTCTTGACTCAACGGATTTGCTAAGATTGTCACACGGCGCTCATTGCGACATTATTTGACCTTTGTCGTTCACTGCCATACCCAATCTTGGCATTCGAAATTGGCGTAGCATCTAAAGTCATTGCTCAGCCTGTTCTGGGCATGCCTGGGGTCGAATGTCGTTGTTCCTATTCCAGGATAAAGCTTCAGGATAAGGCTTTCCATCCTCTCCCCTGTGCAAACGATGAGGCGTATATTCGGCTGCTCCGAATTTGTGGAATTACTCTTCGAAAGCCATCGAACCGTCATAGCAGCTTTCATCATACTGTTAGCAATGAATGTCGCTGTGAGTGTCATTGAGTTCACTTACCTTTGGTCTGACATTCAGGGCTCAGAAAGGGAGGGTCACAGAGAATCCGATCATATACCCCTTTCATAGTGTCTCAACTCATCTCAGTTGCTGAATGTCAGAAGTGTGATGATAGGAGGTCCACTGACCTGGAATAGTGAGAGGTTGTCTATAATCGTAATGAATAAATTCCTTGAAAACGTCGAATCGATTATCGAACTCAAGTAGACTGATTTCAGGACAGTCTGTTCCCCTTGAAGCCTAGATCCAGTCAATGAGTTGAATCCTACGCGCCGTTCCTCGGAAGACTGACAAGGATATTCTTGAGCTGAACAAAAACACTTGGAGCTGAAACAATACATATCTTCGTAGAAGCAGTAGCATCTTGCAGAAGTTGCTTTGCTATTAACGTAGCTGTCTCATCACTGTACTGATGATATGAGAACAACATATACGAGATTATCATTCAGGACAAGTACCCAGAACTGGCTTGCGTTCCAGTCTTCCGAAAACATGTCCATCGACAATTGAGACTGGGACGCATAAAGGTCGACTCCCTTTCTCAGATTGTCAATTCGATCCTTATGGGATTCCCTGTCTGAATAGAAATCTTGCAACGCTGCAAGAGTATCACTGGGCAACTCGCTAAAACACAATCAGCGATGTTGCGCATTGATGGCTCTGTGTTTCTGTAACTGCCTCATACATCTTGTCGTCGTCGTCGTCATCTTGGCTCATGCTTGTTTGTCCTTGCAATCATAATCTAACGATTGCTGTTGCAGAGGGGCCCAAAGAAGCACCCACGCACCTTAAGCCCGCGCCTATTCTAGTTCAATTTAGGCTCGCGCGAGCAGCCGAGCACCAACTCAGATTTCTACCCGGCCCAAACTCGAGAGCTTAGGGTTTTGATGGAAATGAATCCAGGTCGGAGCATAACAGCATACGTACTGGCATGATGCAAATGTTACAAGACCGTTGCCAACCGCATTGCTCCGGTCACAAGAAATAGCAAACGACATGGCACCTACGATCCCTTCGTTTCAACCGGCCAAGATACGAAACTACGTATTCCGTCTGCCACTTTTCACACGCGTTATAATACTCTTCATCTTTGTTTTTTGGATACTAGAACTTCAATCCGCATGGAATGTGACACAATGGGGTGCCTTAATACCGCAGGAAATCAATCTGGGAACAAGTATGTCTTGAGAGGTGGCCTCGAAGACGGAATCACGTGGAGTGACATACTGTCGAGAATATCTGCTAATGCCTTATTGCTCCCAGTGTATCGACTAAACACATACCCTCTTATTCATCTCGGTTTCATCCATGCGATCCTAAACACGCTAGCACTTGCCCCTTTGTTGGAGCGATTTGAAGCGGATCATGGCACACTGCTTACGGCAGCAATGTTTGTTGGGCGTGCGTTTAAAAATACTCTATTTAGCGAATGGGGATAAGCTAACGCGCCCTGCTATTCAAGCACTGTCCACACTTCCTGCGGCTGCGTACCTATTGATTGAGCGTGGGATCCTGAGGGGGAATACTGCAGTCATGGGCGCCAGGTAGCTCGGATACCACCATATAACCGCCTGGATATTGCGACTGACAATATCTATAGTGTGTGGGTGTTCGTTCTGCTTGGTGCGGAAGCAATAAAAGCATTCAAAGCGAATCCATACTTCGCGTGAGCCTTCTTAGTCTATCCTCTGCGTTCATAAAACTAAATCAAGTGTAGCATTGGCACGAGCCGTATACCAACGTGGACTACTCCAATCCTTGCACTCATATTCGTCACTGCGCTCGTGCCAAATACCTCCTTCCTCGGCCATCTCTGCAGTCTCGGAGTTGGTTACGTCTGTATGTTTTGACCTGTTTGCTCTCTAAGCCCCATTTTGCAATCTTAACCAACAGCCATGGCATCCATAAGCTTTGACTGACCATTGACTCTGCTGCAGATGGCCTAGGCTACCTCAAAATCCTCGCTCCTCCCGAGAAGGTCCTCCGATGGATAGAGGGAAAGTTAAACCTTTTGGGTCGTCTACCACATTACATCTCGATAGATCAAAAGACATATGGCAGATATGGCGTCCTCCCAACCACAAATGCTCCTTCGATGCCTGGCGCAGGCGATGGATCTGTACCTATGACATATATGGGACCCGGAGAAAGGCTGGGGCCATGAGCTGCGTTATCTAGTGGGTGGTTGAATTAGTCTCCAATATAAACGGGTAAAAAGACTACAAGGCTCGTGCGAACAAGCATGTCCAAATCAGCATTCGGGAACAACACGGCATTCGCGTTGAAAAGCTTGAATAAACGTCAGACTCTCTTGACCTGATATAGCGGATTATTGCCGACTCAATACACGGGACGGATGTATGCTGAATGGCAAATAGCTGGATCATCACATTGTTTAGTTCCGCAGTCCGACATTGAGACTCCAGTTTTTCCCACTTGATGCTAGATGGCAATGTCTCTTGTGGAGCTAACGCGCGTCGAGAAAAGTTACGAATTCCGTAATTATTCCAGGCTTTCGAATCAGTGAATCATGAAATATAGAGAACGAGGTCAGCGAACATCCGTGGGACCGGTAAGGTCCAAGTCCACGTAGGAGACTCATCAGCGACACAAGAAGTCTACTGCTTTAACCAATAAAGATTCCAGACATGTAACCGTCACACATGCTGTACTCAGAGTCCTGCACACGATTACATCTTACTTCACTGTCAGAGGTTGACGTTAGTCTCAGAAGACAAATCCACCAGGGGCGGGTGGGCGGCTACTTTACTTAGGCCAAGAGAAACCTTCGACGCGAAGGCAAACCGGCAACTACCCGCCTACCTAACCTAAACGAGACTGATACCGAAGGACTTAATAGCGAGCTCATTCTATGTAATTGTTGCTCCATGGCACTGATCTGTGAGTGTTCCCGTTGCTTTGACAGGATGCCACGCAGATTATGACTTGCTGACTACCCTAGAAGTACCGACCTTGTTAGCTCTGCGGCGAGATCCACGGTTGGTCAAGGCGCCCCCATATCTCTCAGCTCTATGTGTATTAGTCGGAGTACTTTGGCTTTGTCTCCTACCACTCAATGAATATTCGAGACACACCTACATCTCAGAAAATGCCTTACTGCCGGGCCAGGTGCACACTTATTTTGGAGGTAGCGAACACAACGTCTTCAATGCATACAGGCATGAGATACAGGCATTGGCGGACAAGGAGCAGGGAGAGTAGGTTCTTCGTGTGCCTTTGGTGTTGGCAATTTGGCTCTGATCATAGTGACTCCTTAGCATTTCTTTGAAGCTTGCCGAAATATTCAAGTCCGCAGGATTGAGATCTGCAAGGCAAAAGTATGAATATCACGCTGCAAGCAAAACTTACGAGGGAGAGAATATATACGCCGTAATCCACGCCCCACGAGGGGATGCCACAGAGGCTGTTGTGCTGGTTGCTGCTTGGACAAATATGGATGGAAAGCTGAACCAGAGCGGAGTAGCGTTGGTTCTAGCATTGGCAAGATATTTCAAAAGGTGGTCACTTTGGTCGAAAGATATCATTATCTTGATCACTGGCGACAGCAGAGCTGGACCCCAAGCTTGGGTCGATGCCTACCACGACGAGCACGTTCCTCTGTCCGTAGCCCCATTGCCAGTCAAAAGTGGAGCACTGCAGGGCGTGGTGATTGTTGACAACGCTTTGAACCATCGCTTCGAGTCTTTACACATTGTCTACGACGGCGTCAATGGCCAATTGCCGAACCTTGATTTATTCAATACTGCCGTCTCTATTGCCAGTGGCCAACTAGGTATTGGCGTCTCCCTTCAACGCATGTGGAAGCACAACGACAGCTACAAAGAGCGTCTGCAGACAATGCTGCGTGGTATGGTCAGCCAAGGTTTGGGTCATTCTTCAGGTCCCCACAGCAGCTTTATTCCGTACCACGTCGATGCGATCACTTTGCAGGCTGTGGGCGAAGGTGAGCAAGATGACATGGCAATGGGCAGGTGTGTCGAAAGCATATTCCGAAGTCTCAACAACCTTCTCGAACATCTCCACCAAAGTTTCTTCTTCTATCTACTCATGCAGGTAGACCGCTTCGTCAGCATTGGGACGTATATTCCTAGCGCTATGCTCGTTGCTGTCAACTTTACCATCATGGCAATAGCCCTGTGGACTCGCAGTGGTCGCCAGCGGGCACCCAAGGTTGCGACAAGTATGCCTGAAAAAGGCGAGAAGGCGAATATGGACCTAATCGAAAAGGATGGAATGATAGCTATTACCCCCAAAGAGGATCTGAGGGTTCTCGAGAGGCAACTGTTCGTCCCTGTAGCCCTTGTTGTCTCCCTTCACTTTCTCGGAGTCGTGCCGCTCTACATCTTCAATAATGCTTCTTGGAAGGTAAGTTATGACACTCTTCTCTCGAAGCCAGCGGTAGATGACTGACAGGTGTAGGATCTTCCGTCGTATTTCCTCCTGTTCACTCTCGTATCCGCTTCCTTGCCGGCCATCTTGGCTAGTCTTATAAATCGCCAATCGCCCCTCACCCCCCAACACTACCTGCTTCTACAGTCATTCTCCCTGCTGCTCTTGGGTATGTTCCTCGCGACGTTGGCGACCCTGAACTTCTCCCTTTCCTTATTCGTTGGTCTCCTATCAACACCGCTATCATTCATTGGAAACGCATCATCCGGCTCGATAGGAGCCAAGGACGTCGTCCCCACTCGAACGAAGAGCTTTGCATGGAATCTTGCACTGCAACTCTTGTCGCCACCCGTGGTGCTTTGGATGGTATGCTATGTTTGGGGCGCCGATGTTGGCGATCTGCTAGCGGAGGCAGCTTTTGGGTGGCAGGTCAACGGGCTATGGACGCAGGTCGTTGTGTGGTGTGTTTGGTGGCCGGCTTGGCTGGCTGGAGGTGTACTCATCAGTCCGGTGCTGTAAGCTACTGTAGGAACTCAATTTATACACCACGGCCATGAAAGTATAATACACGTGAGCAACCGTTACTCGTACCGTCAGGGCCTATATCCACAATCCTTCAGATTTCGCCGCTTTGCTTCTAGTAACAACACATTGAGAATACTATGCCGCTATTCCACACGTCACAGGTCAATTGATCTATAGTCATGCTGACGCTCTCCATCAATGCTAAATGCGCGAGAGGAACGATTATGCTCTTGGTTCGTTATCTCCTTTACGCAGCCCAGACGTCCTTGCCCACCCCTTCGATCCAATTGCCTAGCTGGTTGACACTACTATCCCACTCTTTCAGTCTGACCCTCATGCTGTCAATTTGACCTGGATCCAGAACCTTTGGCTGTACCCAGTTGATCCTCGCAATCTCAGCTACCTGATCAATACTTCCCTTAAGCAAGCCCAAGCTCAGTGCTTTCATGATCAAGATTTCAATATCCGTAGGTTGTACATTTGTCTCGTCGCTAATCGTCTGGAAAGTCATCGCGCGGTCGTGTGGTGGACGGCGAAAAACTGCTTCTGTTAGGGCGGATAGGGAAATCTTTTGGTAGAGGAACTCTTTGTGTCGTTCTAGTTGAGGGGCTTTTGATAGATTGGCTTCGAGGACGGGATATGCGCCTAGATCGCCACGATTGAATGCGTAAAGCAAGTCGCGCAGCCAGGCGTGGGGGGTCGTCGAGAGTGTCTCGAGAATGGGGTGGAGGAGTAATTCGCCAAAATTGTATATGGAGTCAGAGACTAGAGCTGCGATACTGAGATCGTAGGCACGTGATCGGGCATCTGTAACTGTGAGGCTAGACAGATCGATGCAGGCAAGATAAAGAAGGGCATTTTTGTAGTAAGCGGCAAAATCTGCGTTGGCTTGGTAGTAGCTAGCGTTGATGCGGTAGAAAGTGGCGTGCACTTCTGTTTCCACGGAGTCGAAAGTATCGAGTATCGACTCTGCGGTATCAAGGTCTTTCCGAGCGCCGCTGAGATCCTCTAATCGTAATTTTACCTCTGCTGCTGCAACTAACGCGTAGACGTAGGCATCTTGTGAGGCTGGCTTGTTGACCTTCTTGGTCAAATCTGTTAAGAAGCTTAGACGTCCCTTATCATCTAAACCAAGATCAGCAAGAGTAACCTCAGCATTTCATCTCATGAGTGCCAACCTTGACATTGTGAAGCAGCCAATAGCCCCAGCGAGACGAACTTTAGTTGATTAATCTTCTCGGCGAAGCTTAGTATGAATTGCCTAAAAAGTGGCAAACGCTGTGGATAGCTGGCGCGGTCGTTAAAGAAATCGACGAGGACATCCGTGAGCTGATGCCATAGCTTGCGATCCCAGAAATCCTCTATTTGCAAGAAGCTTGCCTGTAGATCTTCAGGTGCAGCTTCTCGCTGTTCCGCAAGGAAGTTCGAGATAACCTCTGGATCCATAGCTGTACCTATGCTGATGAGATTCGAGTTGATTGTGGAAAGGCAAGTCCCGAGTTCATGGAAACTTGAAATACTTCCTCGCTCTTAGGGGTGTCAACATCCCACCGGGGGCCAAGCGGCGCGGCTATCTAGAATACCTATGGGAAGCGCGCTAAGATTGCCCGCAATATCTACTTACTTTATTCATGCCATGGAGATCCACTTCTCATAGGCGACCATTGGAAGTATGGTCCAGCACGTAGCCATGCAAAAGTGCTGGGCGATCCGGCTTCCTGATGGTCTGCGAACTCTAGGAAAAGTGTCAAAAGCGCGCAATGGATCCCTGGTATTCCGGAGAGGTATACAGGATGTCGCTATATCGAGAACGGGGAAACCTATCATACGAATCCAAGGTGGCAGGTAAGAGCAAGCATCTGTATTGGGGAGGGACTGGGTTGCTTACGGCTACTTTGTAGATCAGCGCTCGGAGGTATGCTATGATTGCTCGAGTGATGGACATTTATTGATCGAAATCAGGACACACAGCAACAGTATTTGGCGCTACAGGCTTTCTGGGTCGGTACATCGTCCACAGGCTAGGTACAACAACAAGAGGGAGAGAAATTGGAACATCAATGGCTGACGGAATGAAGCTTCGAGAGGATGCACCGTGGTTGTGCCCTTTCGGGAAGAGATGGCAAAGCGTCATCTAAAGCCTACGGGTGATTTAGGGAAGGTTATATTCATGGTCAGACTCCGGCATACCTCCTCTATGTCAGGGGCTGACTCACTAGTCAGGAATATGATCTCCGAAACACTGCCTCACTGGAAGAGAGCGTTCGGCATTCGGACGTTGTCTACAATCTCGTTGGAAGGGACTACCCGACCAAGTACGATCACACCCAACTTCGGGAATGCCCATGTTGAATCATTGCAGAAATTTCGATCTCGAGGATGTGCACGTCGAAGGGCCGGAACGGATTGCCGAAGCTGTGGCTAAATACGATGTTGATCGCTTCATACACGTTTCGTCGTACAACGCGAACAAAGACTCTCCATCGGAGTTCTTCCGCACCAAGGCCCGCGGAGAAGAAGTGGTACGAAGCATTTTCCCAGAAACCACCATTGTCCGCCCAGCTCCTGTGTTTGGTTTCGAGGATCGCTTGTTGCACTCCCTTGCACGAATTTCCAACATGATCACATCTAACCATATGCAACAAAGGTTCTCGCCCATTCATGTAAGTGATTCGTCCGTGCCCGTTCCTAATGCATGAAGTGATTATTGTTCTCAGGCTATCGACTTCGGAACCGCATTATCCCACATGCTTGAGGACGATACCACAGCCTCGGAGACTTTCGAGCTCTATGGACCTACGAACTACTCGATGGCCGAAATTGCGGAGCTTGTGGACAAGGAAACCTACAAACATCGACGGCATATCAATATACCCAAGCCTATTCTGAAGCCCCTGGCAAAGTACCTCAACAAACTGATATGGTGGAAAACCACCTCCGCAGACGAAATCGAAAGAGAATTTATAGATCAACAGATCGACCCTAAAGCGAAGACTTTCAAGGACCTGGGTATTGAGCCAGCTGAGCTGAAGAATTATACATTTCACTATTTGGTACGTCCCCACAACCTTGGAATGAAGTCCATACCTAATGGAACCTTTCTCTGTAGCAAGATTTTAGAAGCTCGTCGTTCTACGATCTCCCCCCGGCAACGGAGCGAGAGAAGAGAGAGGAAAAGAAGTATTTACATGTTATTGACGATCAATGACCGGCATAATTGTAGACCTTTCCTTCTTCCACACGTAAGGGACCCTACATCTTCCATGTATATCAACGCAGTGGATATTCGAATAGAGAAGGAAAATTCATTGAACCCTTTTGTCTCAGTGCTAGTGTATCTCCGTTCGAGGGTCCGAGGCAAAGATCTGATGCTGGAAGCAGAGCGTATGGGCTAGTATATTCCGGGCGAACTGCATCCACAACCCCGAGCTTTGCATGCAAACCTTGATATTCATGAAGCGCTAATCTCGCCATTTCTTTTCAGTATGAATGGGGTCCCCTAACGGTTCGAGTCCCAAAATCCTTACTGCTTGATGCGAGGAACGAAGCAAGAAGCCGAAAAATATCAATTGTGAGCTGGTAAAACGTATGGACTAAAAGCATAGATCCCTGGAGGAATCGAATTCGCCATGAGTCTTCAGAGTAAAAAAGGTCTTGTCGCGCTGCCTGTGTTCCCTTGTGCCTTGTTCTTTGTAGCTTGAACCCTTTTTTTGACAGACTGGTACCTCCCAGACTCCCCGAACCCCTGAAGATATGGCACGGCCAGGGAACTAATTTAGCATGAGTATGTGATGCGTCGAGTTTGCCTGAAGTCTACCTCGTGGTAATGGATACTTCGCCGACACATCTAAAGCCTCGCAGCCACTGTGAGAGACGGTAATCTCGGTCCATAGGAATACTAAAACCCCAACCAAACCAGCCCGTCACTCTATCTCTGTACCTGAGAGTGTTCTCACCGTTGCCGTAATCATCGTCAAAGATCACGCATTTGGTCCATCTGCTACCGAAGCACGACAGTTTTTCGATTTTCGATTGTCCCCTCGGACCTACGGCGCCTTCATGATGCGATTGCCTCAGCCTTTCCCTCGAGAGCATGTCTCGCTGTACAAATCTTCATTTCGATGAAGGCAGTGCTCATTGAGCAATTCGGTGTAGTCGTCCATCTTGATCAACTTTAGTGCAAGGGAGTGGAAGTCGCCTCCTGCTGAAACGTCGTCCTGACCTTGGTATTTTTTTAAGACCAGGACAGCTAGATATATCTCACTCCCTCCATGGAACATTTCCTCATGGTCCTAGTCTGCATCAGAGCTAAGTAAGTGATTGCTGGTAGAGCCTTGCTGTGTCGACAAGCCCGTCCACTAAATCCCAGTATGTTCCGAGTTCAGTCATGAGCAGTCTTGATGGTTGTTGAGGGCTAGTGATTCGTCGTCCTCCTAGTCAATTGTTATGATGGTTCTTAGGACATTCCCTTCATCTGATTGGCCGCCCGTTCTCCCATCCGAATACCTAGCTTTAGATCGTTCCGATCAGTCTCCCTCAGCTGATCCAGTAAACGTTTTCCTCACTAGCATTACACTGCAAAGTCGTAGCCTTTGCTCCGATTTCCCGACATTGCAGCTGTTTTTGAGAACCTTACTTACCATCAACGATGTTCAGACCGGACGTGGCACGGAACACTGTACTAATACCCCATCTCATCCTATGGATCCCAGCGATTGGAAATCATTCCATCCTCGATAATCATAACGACGGAACATGTTGTAGCGCCAATGAATAACGCCAGGCTGGATAGTCCAGTAAAGCTGCCAGTACTATTGCAATAACAATTCATCTGGATTTACCCTCTGATCACATCTTGTCAAGAACCTACCATAGCTATCTCCGATACCTTTCGGACTGAGACGGTTTGAGCAAGGGCTGAATACAGAAGCCTTAGTTCCTGATGGGCCAGTAGCGGGAGCAAAGAGTTGTACAGTATCGAAGATTATGTTTGAGATGAGGCCACAGCACAGAATCTGCGCCAGATTATCGCTCACCTAGAGTAGAGTATAGCGAGCGCAGCACCTGCGTTTACAGAGCCGCTGTCTCTCAACATGTCACAGAGGAGAAATCGAGCGGATTAATGTCATCAACGACCTATCAATGAATGTCTGCCGCATTACCTGGCCCTTCAATCTTTCTTGCGCATGCTCATGAATCAACGAGAAGAATAGTTCGAGGATGGCGGTATATGCCAGTAGATAGTATGTTGGAGACTCGAATAATTTGAGGTGTGATTAAATACCAGAAGCGCTACTCCATAAGTTGGCGCTTGTCAACAACGAAGCTTGCTTCGACTAGCGTCAAGACGGCGATCTGCCGAAAACCCTAAATCTCGGCTTGTTGCAGTAGCAACCCGTGTTTATCAGTGCCCTGCCACCACATCTCCAGCCATTTGATATTTCCTGCCACAGTTGCTTAGGATTCTTGGTGCGCATAGTGGGGCATCTAGGACTGAAACTCATCCTTTGCAGCATCTATACACTATCATCAACAAGAAAACTCACCTTTTTGTTTGTTTAGGAGAACTATCTGACGATACTATACGTAGCCTATCCCCATCTATCCAATCTTCGGAAATCCGAAACTCGACATACATACATTCCTCGATCATATACGAAGCATTCCAAAGGCCTCGTCTATTATCTCCAAGAGCTGAGTGACCACAAAGGGATTGTCCTTTTCGAAGGACAGGTACATCCGAGTGGAGGTGGAGGTGATTTCGGACAGCCAAGATGCCTAACATGAGATTTGCCGTCGGGCTGCAACGTATGTCTTTTTCATCCAGATATCCGTGAACGAAGGCAATGTGAGCTGAACTCCTCACTCTAGGGCTGATACCGTTCCTCGGTTACCACCATGTTCTCATGATCCTCATCGCTATTGCCATTATCCTTCTCTGTATGTATCTTCTATTCTTCTCCAATTCTTTCAAAGCTGACACTTCCACCAGCACTTCTCCTTGCAGGCTGCTCATCCTCCTCTCCCATAATACCGGACATATTCCTCATCTCCCTGTACTACAAATCCTACCCTCCGAACTTCGCGCCCTCACAGGTCGACCCTGGCGTTACGACAGCAATCGCAAATATTGTTGGCCAAGCACACTTGGAAGTCCGAGTTGGGTACTTCGGAATTTGCATAAACCCAGACGGCGGTGCATTTCTCTGCTCGAATAATGCGACAAGTTTAGCGACACAGGTGTCGGTGGACCAGGATCCCTTGAATTTGATATGGGTGGCTTCGACGTTCAAGGACAGCATTGTGTTTCCATACTTAATGTAGGAGTTGTTGCGGAACCGGTTCAAGAATTCAATGCTAATGCCACTTCTAGAATCGTTGCTATCATTCTTGCCTTTATCTGCTTCCTCCTCCTCGCCACCTTCCCCGGCTGGCATGAAGAGACCGACGAACGGGGTTCGGAAAGAGACGTGAAGCCTTTCCCTTCGAGGCCAGTCTCCCAGATCGCTCTCGCCCTCATCTTTGTTGCTTCGGTCTTCGTGTTGGTTTCCGTTCTATGGCAACATACAGCATCAGTGGCAGCAAGTACGATAGCCCAGGATCTGGGGAACGGAAGCGTGAAGAGTGGGGTCGGCACCACGGCGATGGTGCTGGGTTGGTTCGGATTCGCATTATTGATCGTCGTCACCATTGGATTACTGGTTATGATTCTGAGTATAAGCCTGTTGGATCGATTAACGGACGAATGATAGAGTGCACGGCGTCGATTTTACGATGCAAAAAGATTGGGTAGAAAGGAAAGCCGGAGACGGGACCGATTGATTATATTGAAAAATTTAAGCGAGCATTGCGTTGATGAACAGAGGACCATGGAACTCACATATACCCTTCTTCAAGCCGACTGTACAAAGCACCTTTAAGTCTCGTCGTTTTTCTCCAGCTGTACTGCATTTTCGGGGTTTGGGAAGTGACGGCCGTTCGATAGTGGTGATCTGGAAGGATGCTGAGATTCAAGCATCAATACACCTAAGAACGCTGTACAGACAGGGACCGAAGAAGACGCACAGTCAGAGTTAATACCAAGAATGATGTTTCTAAATTCATACCCACCCTATCATGTGAATTAGCTATTGCGGAGTGACGTGCACTTGAAACATTATCTTACCGTCGCAATGAACGGAATGAATATTGCAAGTTCTTAATGCAGCTCCGTAATTGTCGCGCCCGCTCGATGAACGGAACCGTGTCTATTCACTTACCATAAGGCAAGCCCCCACCTAAAGCTGGAAATGCCGCATTGTACCCTTCTCCGTTGGGAACGTAATCATCATAGTTCGGCTCGCTCCTTTGAGCATTGTACCGACCACTACCCGTACCAACGTCATCAAGAGATTTGTAGCTTCCTCGTTGCCCACCTCCTCTGCCCCTGTTGCTGCCACCTCCACCTCCACCTCCACCTCTGCCGGAGGCCCCTGCCCTTCCCCGGTTGTTATTAGTATTGCTTCTGCCACCACCGCCTCCACGAGTACGGTTTTGATAGCCGCCCCTAGGCCCTCCGTTCGCACCATTAGGTCTTCCATTTGTCTCGTTACCATGTTCGCCCCTAAAGTTCTGCTGCGGTGGAGTGTGCCGTCTCTTCAAATTTTGGCGTGGGTAAAGGTTGTCATACTCGCTCTCTCCCTCGACCACAGGCTCAATGCGTAGCTGAACCTTTTCATCAATTGTGGTTTGGAATACGTACTGCTTATCCGCACTGACGGGCTGCCAGTTCTGGATCCGGTTTGCATCTGCAGGGCGTGCGGCTCTGTGGTGTGCAAGGAGGACGAAAGGAACGTGATTATCAGTATGAATTTGGGATGTTGGTGGTACAGGAGCAATACGTGCAGCCCAGACTCTATTGTCCCATAGTCCGAAGCCTGTTACCTGCCAAGCCTGCTTGCTACCTATACTGCCAACTTTGGCAAAGACGTACGGTTGAGCGGGTCCGAATGTGATGAGAACATTGTTCGCAAGATATTTGATATCGCTCTCATTGGAGTTTGGGGGTAACTTGACCAGTGTGAGCAGATTGGCTGTATCCATTGGTGTTAAGAAGTAGCCAGTGTAGAAAATTGTACGCTTTATTTCGAGGAATTTGCCGCTTTTCGTTTGGGTATTATGCTGATTAATCATACGCTGGACTTCAGAAGTTTCGACAATTGGATCAAGGGTCTTTGCTTGATCTGTAATTTGAATAACTTCGGCTTTGATGGTCTTTCGAGGGCTGGGCGCCATTGGGTTGAGTAAGTCTGCGTTGAAGTGGGCGAAGAAATCACGGAAACCTTGCGTGCTACGCACTCTTCAGTCATGCTACAGCCTCTTGATCTTGTGACCTACTCACTGTCTTGGTCTATCTTCGTAGATTCGTATCTCGTTCGCATCGTTGTAGGTGCGGACCAGATCTTCAAGGATCGACTGTTTATAGTGCATCGTGCTTCGAAATCGTTGATTATTTGGTCCAGCTTGGGGTTTCAAGCAGACCATATCAAATGATAAGTTTTTGGCCGCGACGATACGCTTGATCAGGTTTGCGAAATTACGCTCGCCGCGGCCTGTGAGCAGCACTGTGAGGGCGTCCTCCTGTTCGGAGCTGAGTCTCACGAGGTCAACCTATAGCCCATCAATCGTTGCCTCGACGCAAACTTCTCCCACGTACTATCTGTTCGTTCCACCAGCCTTCCCATCCTTTGGCTTCTTCTTTGTCTATGCCTTCGCCTGTGGCCTCAAGGATGTGCTGATCATGCCACCACCCTCCGTTGACGAAACATTCCTGAGTTTGCAGGAAACCTACACAACTTGGACTCCATAGCTGCTGATTTGGCAATGGACTTATGAAGACTAGTGCTGTTAGAGACGATGAGTGCTTGAACTTCCAGGGCTCCCTACGCGTGTTGTCGAAGTCGTAGACATGAATGGCTTTAATGGTGTTCACAGCTACCACTAGGTCAGACAACTAGAGAGCGGAATCATACTAGAGCTTACAGGGCAGCTCTCGATCGTGGCATGACCATCTTTTCAAGTTTGTGAGGGTATGGGAAAATGCCTTGCGCTGGTCTATGTGCCCGTTGGTCCATGGTGCAGCCATCTTCTTGGAATTCTTCTTGGAAATTATCCCCCTCCAGTGACGTAGCATGCAGTGCTACTTCATGTTCGGATATCGTTTCATGTTAACGTAGAAGAGTAGGTAGTACTAGATTGAGAAAGTGCGGAATCATGTCGCGCTCTAGCGTCATGCAGGACACACGGCTTCCTTTCCGTGCCCGCCTTGCCCGCCACCCCGCCACAGTAAGCGCATGCAAGACTTTGGCACATTGTTTTGGCCTTCCTCTGAGATCGCATGGAGTATGATGACAAACAACAGAAGGTGCTGAAGAGTACACTTGAAGAAGTTCATGCAATTGATCATGATCCGGACAACTGTGTGGATAATTGTGTAATCTGCCTAGAGTCCATCTCCGAAAGAGCTTTCGTTGTCCCGTGCTGTCACGATAGCTTTGATTTTCTATGCATTGTTAGCTGGTTACAAGAGCGCTCGACGTGCCCATTATGTCTGCCAGACCTACTTCACTCATCACCATGGGTCGCGAACTAACGCAATACAGGTAATAATCCAGTGCACTCTGTCAGATATGACTGGGATTCCACCGAAGGCTTCAAGGTCTACAAAGTCACCTCGAACAATGTACAGGCAACTGCTACCAACAACCAATCCTCGTCCCTGAGGCCCACAATTGATACTTTAAATAACCGAAGGCGATCGCGACCACAATCAAGGCGGAGATCGCCAAGATTCAAGACCCAACCCCCAACGAGCGCCGATGCTGCTCTCTTGCGCCGGAGACATGTCTATCGCGACAAGCGGTACTCCCTTCATGTCGGATCAAACCGCATGTCTAGATTCCGAGACCTGAAGCCTGAGCAGTTCAGTCGCGATGAGGAGCTAGTATCGCGAGCACGCAAGTGGGTAAGGCGTGAGCTGCAGGTCTTCGATTTCCTCAGCCCAAACGGCACCGAGGCTGAAGGAGTATCGAGGAGAGCCAACAATGCCGAATTTCTGCTCGAGTATATCATCGCGATTCTGAAGACGGTGGATATCAAAGGTAGCGGAGGACAAGCAGAAGATATGCTGCAAGAATTTCTTGGAAGGGATAATACGAGGCTGTTTCTTCATGAATTGAAAGGATGGCTTCGAAGTCCATATACTTCGCTTGATGATTGGGACCGTCATGTGCAGTACAACAAGACTGCTCCAAGCACGAGTGAACGAAAAGTACCACGGCCTCCCAGTCGTGATCGATCGATCAGCGAGAATCAGCAAGGAGAACACCGAGACGTGGCGGCCTCCATGGCTCCACAATATCCCATTCATGATAGGTGTCATGATCACTATGTACCACAGCATGGCTACCGTCGGTCAAGACAAGAACGGCCAATTCGGTATGAATTAGGGCAAGATCGGCAAGCCCTTGAGTAGGATAAAATGCATCTTTACAACACATTGTATCTAATGATAAAGGTGTGGAGAATAGGAGACTCATTGGCTTATCAAACTTGAGCGAACATGGCTCAATACCTCTCGCAGAGAACAGAACCAGGAGCCTTTATTTCAATCAAGACCCCATGGAGGTCAATCTTAAAAATAGCGGCCCAAAATCAAACCATGAAACTCGGGTGCCAAAAAATGAGCCCGGTACTCCGTGAATCACGCATAGATGTATGCAAAGGGAGCACAACAAACCAAGTGAAGGAACGGCTATAAGTCATTCTATGCTTTCCTCCCAAATCTACCGCCCCTCTTTCCCTTGGACTGCTTATTCTTAATCTTCAGTGCTCTGAAATTAGCATGAGCCGTCGCACTGATCTTCTTCTTCACTTTTGTCACAAACCCTTCCTTCTCTTCACTCTTACTTTCGACCCCTTTCGTCTTCTGGTTCGCAAGTGCCATTACAGCTTCACCACCCAGCTCATCGCCACTCGCTCCTTGCCTCAACAATTGTGACTCCTCCACAATCTCGCCTTCAGCCTCGTCCCCGCTGTCCCTTCCGCCTTTCCAAACCGGCTCGGGCTTCCATTTCGCAGCATTCGGTCTCATGTTTACCTTCCTCGTCGTCCTCTTCTGTCCCTTCTTCTTCCACACCTTCAACGGTTTTTTATCCCTTTGCTTGCCCTCAGATGCACGTATTTCATCTTCGCTCTCCACGTTGCCATCAGGCCCGAGCGGCATATCCGGTATTTGGCTATCGTTTACCAGAATCTTCGGTTGCCGAGTCTTTATACTAGGAGCGTCGCCATCTTCCATCTCCTGCAGTATGTCCAAGTCTTCATCTAGTCTTGCCTCTTCCATATCCCTCAATCCCTTCACCAGCGCACTAAGTCCCTTGCCAGCATACCCTTTGGGTAATTTGCGCACTGCAACTGGACTCCATGAGATGCCTTCTTCAAGCCCATCGTTCTCTTTGCCAGGGACAGCGCATTGACTGTCTCGACGCAAGAACGTGGGCGTTTCGTCGAAGCGAAGTTTTGAGACGCCGCTTCGTGAGCCAGGTGTGCTGTTCTTGAGGATACGGCTTGCTGAGGGGGTAAGGTAGGTGTTGAGATGGGATTGCTTCGACGCGCTAAGCGGCGATTTGCGGTGGCGTTTACCCGTTGATGGCAGGTGAGCTTCGGCATGCTGAGGGAAGGGCCGCTTAGATGGTGTAGCTTGAACGTTTTCTGTCTTTGGGAGTAACGAGGCGCACTTTGAAGGTGTTTTGCTGTGTGAGCGGGAGGAGAGGTTGTCGAGTAGTCCGAGGACCATGCCATCCTTTTGTGGAGTTGGACCTATGGAAGTGCGGTGGGTGATGGGCGACAGGAGGGTAGAGACAGGAAGGTCTAAAAGATCTGTGGTCGAAGTGGAGAGTGCATGGACGGCCTTGGTTCGCTTACTGGGAGTGACAGCGACAGCGGGAATTTGCGAGGATGAGGAGTGATGGCGCTTTCTTGACGGTGTAGATAATTTGGGTGGGGCAGCTTTCGCGCATGGGTATCTTAGGTCGTTATACTTCTTGTATTTCTCCCCTGAACTTTGTCAATTGCACTGGACGCAGAGACTGCGCAGCTGGTATATCGAACCTATCTCGGGAAGCTGCTTGATGTCTTCGCGTTCAGCCTTGCGACCATTCGTGACAAAGAACGAGGTCTCCCATTCCTTTAACTCTTGGCGAAGAGCTTTCAGTAGTATTGATGTTTCTGTACTGTAGTTGCTGGTTGTTGAAGCCATTGTCAATGTCGAGTATCGTAATCAACAATAAAGACGCATCGTCAATTCATCGGTAACGCGTGTCACTTTGCTCTATTGTCACGCGTTTCCGGCCCGAGGATCTATCCGCAATCTCGGCCCTGGGCCCCCACGCCCCCTAGTCGTAGGAGCTTGCCGACTAGGGGTGCCCCGATTAGGGCTATCTTGGGAAAGTCAGCAAGGACTTTTGACACCAGCCCTCGGCTCCTACCTTAGGCATGATAGCGTGGGTAGTAATTATCAATATTTGGTTCATGTAATACAATTCTAGTGGAGCTCAGATCAATAGAATTAAGCTTACACATGTATTCTAGCTCTCGACGTTGTGATGTTGTTGTTGTTGCGATTGAGCATGGCATGTGGACTAAAACTTTGAATGAAGGAACATCAAGAGCGGTGAGGAACACTCTGCTCGGTGATCGCGAGGTGGGTGATTGGGTCTGTAATGGCAGGAATGGTCACAGCTTCTTCCGTATATGCTTTTTCTACAATCTATGGTAGCTACGGTCAATACAAAAGTGTTGATATGCTTGAAGATGTACAAAAATGATGCCCAAAATCAATGTGGCGTAGTGAACGTATGTAATGCAGTCTGGTCCTGCCAGACCCAAGAAGGGAATTTCGGTCATGAACATCAAACCACCTCCTTACCATCACACGCTCAAGCATGGCCATGCTGTTTCGCCTTGGCCAAGTGTCTCTTAAGATGCTTATGAGCCCGCGGCAGCAAAGAAGGAGCGCCAGCCACCAAGTCCTCCGAGATTGACCGCTTAGCCTTGGAGGCTTGGTTGTTCCCGCGGCCCTGTCTCGCGGGTGCCGCACATCCTTGCTCTGCGGTCCCGATACAGCACGAGATGTTGGGCGTGCCCGTATCGCCGTTGTTCGCGATATTGTCATTGGGAAACGTATATGCGGCGCCTTGGCAGGGTAGGAACCATGAATTGGCGGGACCGTTGGCAACACCTTGCATGGAGTTAAGGCAGACATTGCGCTCCCCTCCAGCTTCATTGGCACATTTCCCGCTCACGGCCCAGAGGTTGATGTTGCAGCCCACAATGGCGGTGTTTTTGGCAGAGCAAGTGATTGGGACAGAAAAGCCGTCGACGTAGCTGATGTCGATGTCGTTGGCACCAGTCGTACTGCCTTCGATCTTGCTGTCCGCTGAGTTGATGGTTTTGCCAACGTAAATCCTGCCCGCCCAGCCAGTCGGATAGACGACGGTAGTTGTGGTTCCGAGAGGGGCTGCTTGGGGAGCGCCGATGGCGCTTGGGGAGCCTGCATTATTCAGGTACGAGATCGAGAGAGGGGTGTCCCACTTGTTGGTGATAGCGATTGTCATGACACCAGCACCGGCCACGTCGACAACCGGTGCGGCTGTTATTTGAGAGGCTGCTAGGGTCGCGGACGGCTGAGTATTCGCCTCAGCGGCTTCGGAGGAGAGTGCTTGAGATACGACAGCAACGGCTGTATGAGAAATTGTCTGTGCAGTCGACTGACTTGGTTTGTAAGCCTTGTCTTCCTGGACCACCGAGGATGATATGCCCGCATTGCTGGACGGTGAGGGCGTCATGCTCGGGGTGCTCGAAGGCAAAGATGCCACGACCAGGGTACTGGAAGTTACAACTGCCACGTTCGCAGTGCTCGAGGTTATAGATGCCATGTTCGAGGTACTGGAAGATGTAGGGATACTGTTTGGTGGTTGAGGCGAAGGACCAGGGACATAGGGGATTTCCACGCCATCAGACATGTAGAACTCCACGGGCTGCATGGTCCGGGATGCGGAGACCTTACTTTTAACGGCAAGGACCATGAGAATGGCATAGAACTGGTAAGTAGCCTTCATGTTGGTAAACGCTTTGTAGTATATATATGTGGATCTGGAGATTGGAAGAGATATTGAAGTGTCGAGCTTAGGAAATCTAGAATGGTAAAGTAGACAACAAGCTGCAAAAGGAGTGTAACGACGTTGACTAACGTCAAATGTAAGGAACGTGAGAAAAGAGCGGCGACACTGAGAAAGGCGTTGAAAGACGGAAAAAAAGGGCTGATGGTAGGAGGCACAAGGGAGTATATTGGCAAAGAAATAACCAACATCCAGGAGCTGCAAGCGCTGGATTGCGTTCGCCCATGGCAGCTTGGGCCAGTGCGTGTTTCAGACGATCTTTATTTTGCTAAAATGTTTTCCTCCCCGAGGTCCCTGCACCAACGAAGCAGTGGGCGCATCGAGGATGTTGTCTACCTACGCCGTTTTCGGAGCATCATTGATGGAGCCTGCAACATGGTGCGGGAGCTTATATGGCTCCTGTGTACGATCCAATGAATGGCAAAAACGTGCGGAACAGACAATGTCTAAGATTTGGAAACAGAGACGAATTTTGCAAGCACAGGAGGACTAAGTGAAGAGACGAAAGATGGTGGCATCGCAGGAATCAATGCTTCAGCTTTGACTCCTAGAACAGCATTATCCACAAGACGGTCGATGTACCACGTAGCGGTCCTTTTTCTTTTACTGATCTACGCGATCCCACTGGTTGGAAGGGTGTCACTGTCATCTCTGGAGAGCTTTGCCACAGCCATACATCGGAGGTAGCAGTATCTGTAGAGGGTATGGCTGGATCAATGTTTGGTGTGGACGCAATCTCCGATAACAGTATGTTGTAATGCGTCGATAATGCGCTATGATTGGATGATGACAGCTGACGTTGAAATGAAGAGACCGAAGCTGGTGTGGAGACCAAGGTGATCAAGCGCCGGCCTGAGGAACGAGGATCATCTTGGAGGCCCCTGGAAGTAAGGCTACTATTCTACTCGGCTGCGTAGTCAGCATCGTTAACCCGAAGGGGCTTAGCGACCAGCTTGCCTGACGGAAAGGTAAGGTGGTAAGGTACCTTACTGAGGCAAGGCTGCGGGCCTGAAGGGCGCAGGCTGACTAGTAGTAATGATGATCATGCGTCTACTCCGTACTGACAGCTATGAGCTACATAGGCATTATTTTGCTCACCGCGTGATAGGCTAATCAACCTCTCAACCAAAAGTGAATCCTCTCGCTTATTAGTTCCGGGAAAAGCCACTGATCACTCCCTGACCCTTAGCAAGGCGCTAGACGTGTTTTATCCCATGTCCTGGCAACTCGTGCCGAGGTTCACCCGGACACCGCGACACTAACATACAGACGTCTTCATCATTCACATTCTACTATTATAGCCGATATCATGCCTCGAAGTATACAGTAGATGATGCAGGCTGACTTCCCTAAGTATCTACATCAAAGAGTGCGATTTTAGAAGGATCATATCAAGGTAATTCCGTCTTCAAAACTCTTCGTGGTTGCTGCCAAGAAATCAAGAGTGCCAAATTCGCCAGGATATGGGATAATACAAACACCACGCTTTCATTCGGCCGGGATCTCGCAATTGCACGCGTTTGCGACGATTATTTGCATACGTACGCCCGTCTCTATATTCTTTCGCCTAAAAATATAAGCACTAGAGCGAATGAGATACTCTATGTTACATCGTTAACTTTGGAAAAATTCGCTCGAAAAACTATGCAGATGGCGTGTAGGTATGTGAGTGTGCTTTATTTGTTCATCGCAGAGGGCTTCGCTAGTAGGAAATCATGTACTTTACGTATGCTGTTGGTAATGTTGTTTTAGAAGGGTTGCCGTTCAGAAGTATCTATGAAATCGACAAGTAGCTCATACATACGGAAAGGGCGTCGCTCACACCAACGAGATCGTACATCAGAATCTCATCGCTTCAATTGCTGTATCAGGGACGCAAATCTTTCATCATGCTTTGTTTCATATGCCCTGAGCTGTTGATCGGTCGTCCCCCCCCAGCATATCTAGTCTGTGTCTCTAAAGGACTGAAGTGAGAGCGCACGGGAACTCCAGATACGCTCGGAGGATTGCCCAATGCCATGCAAGGTTTAACTATTTCACTAACGTACCACATGACTCTCAGTTTCAACGGCGGTGTCGTTCACTGAAACACGAGTATGAAACCATGGAGTCAAGCCAGGAGATACGAAGTCATTTGAACATCCGAGCCTCGTCGAACATAGCGTCACCTCCCATATCCTGGCAGCTTGGGCACTTGTCTCGGCTGTACCTTGGTGAAACCCCCGGAAACGAGTGCCCTGCCAGGATATGGGATAGCGTAATCTCGATCCCTTACAACGGTCAGCAGCTCTCAATCGTTGAGTATTGCGTACAATCGAGTACCACCCCTTTCAGCTCTACCTTAAGGCCACCTCCTAAATGCTCGAGGATTGCATAGCCTGTCTATGTTGTGTCATATAGCCGTAGCTGAAGGGTCAGCTGCGAGGCTTGGACAAGGACGATTGATCGAAAGCTGTTAAAAGCCGCCTATATACCCCTTCACGATTGGTTGAGTGACCGAGGATTCTACGATGACGATGACGTCTATCAAAAGCAGTGCCGCCTCCTCTCAACCTCCTCCAGTTTCCAGCAATGATTAATAATGCTAATGATAACAATGGGCTGCGGAGTATGGAGGTGTGAAGTGCTGAGGTCGAGACTGCTGACTGCTGACTGCTGAAGGATGATGGACGGCCTTAACTGCCTTGCTCACCTCACAGCTTCAAGGCCACTCAAACATCCAATGTTGTGGCACGGCAGGAGTGGACTGATGAGGACTCGCCCTTGGATGGCCCTTGCTTTGTCGGTGCCTTGACTTTTGTATAAAGACTGCCTCCTGTCCAGCGATTTTCCACAAAGCATCATTCATTATTCTGAGCATTGCACATATAGTACGCAGGACAACAAGGACCTCACCAGCAATCTTGATCAAACACCGGTACACGCCGACACAACCACCATGCACAATCTTCCAACCGTGAGGCTATGCCTCACGTTCCTTCTCGGGCTGTTTCTCCTTGCCCCGCAAGTTTTTTCAGGTCCTCTGGAAGCGTTCCCCGTCGAAACCGAAGCACCTACCAAGCAATTGCATAAGCGTGGGGTACTCGAAGATCTCTACAAGACCGTCTCAGCTGCCAACAAAGTCAATACCGGCACGGCCAAAGCATGGGAACTGTACCCCAACAAAGGTGACAAGGCTGCCGTGTACGCCCCCTCAGAATTCTACGGCTGCACCCTCGTCGTCATCGTCAACGGTCACGGTGTCGTAATTGGGCACTTCGCGCAAGAAAAGCCCGGCAATGTGGTATGCATGGAAGACGACGCCTCCGTCAAGTCGATGATCACCAAGCTGGAAGACGCGGAAGCTCTCGTAGACGTGGACAATCGAGCTGGAACAAGCGCATGGATCGTCTACTCGGACGACACCACGACAAGCTCGCCCGGCTACAAAGCCATCTTCAAAAACCTCAACGACGCAGATAGAATGAATATCTCTAAATATAACATCAGCTCAATTCCCTACCGACGAGGAACCGGCGGCGGAAACACTGACAAGCTCGTGGTCCAGTGGAAACCCAAAGACGACAACAGCGGCGCCACTTTAAACGTCTACATCCGCAGCGACACCGCCGCCTACACCGGTACCTACGACTGCAATGGCAATCCAGTCACCGGAGGCAGCCGCCTCATGGCGCGTGTAGGTCCCGCTTGCACTCGCACCCTGTCCTCCACTCTACCCGTCATCTCCCTCCGCGCCACGCCTTTATGCACCTACGTTGCCCCAAGACCGCCCGTCATCAACGCAGCGTTCTGCTCGTGCTCCGGGGCCAGTTACAGTCTGACTTCCATCCCCGGCACGCCCGTTGCCGAGGCTTCTAGCTGTGCTTATACCGCTCTTCCAAGTGTGACTGCGAGCGGTCTGAACGGCGCTCCCCCGACTACGGATTTGGCAGCATGCGAGGTGTGTACACCATATGCGGCCAATGGCGCGGATTGCACGAGCATTCCCAATTGTACGCCTAAGCCTACGTCTTGAAACGCTGGTAGCCGTAGATGATTTGCCGTGGAGGTAGACGATGGATTAGCGGCACCCACGATTCCATCGTCTGCATATGGTTCACTGGCCTCGATGAAATGGAATGACGGGGTGATGATGTCGGTAACACTTGTGAAAGGTCCCAGCTAGGTTTAAGGTGTGAGTTCTACTGAAGGATTAGCAGGGTGGATTTAGCGAAGATAGTTGATTACCTACTTATTGTCATTCTTTTGAGGTGCTAAGCCTATCAATCTATCTTCGTCAAACATGTTATGATTCAAAAGACCTAGTCTATCACATACTTTCTCTTTCTTAGATTTTCGTGCGTATATCGGTAAGAGATAACGTCGATGACGGGATAACGAGGTCGACTATCATTCGAGATTACTGAGTAATATGGTAGCAAATGGAGATATTACGGCCGTGGCCCTACCAGTTCAGCCGATCAAGTCAGGTGGCGACAGTGCAATCTCGAATGACCGTCAATCTCGTTATCCATTCATCTACGTTATTTAGGTACTCTTGATAATTGGCGCTTCTGGAAGGCTTTAGAGTAAGGTAGATACCTCATTACCCTAAGTTCAGGCTCAAGTACCTACTTACCTTGTAACTCGTCTAGCTAGCCTAGAGCAACAAGACAATATATTCTTAGGGGTTAGCGAGTGTGCCATCGTGATTGTTGCCACCCCAAAATCGCACCACTTTCTGCTTCCTTCCCTTTTTATGGAAAACCGGACAGTACTTTAAAAACGTAACCCTTGGGTTTCCGAAAAGCCTGGCTTGATGTAACTAACGGGAGGCGGCGCAGAGATTGGATAGGATATAATGAGATATGAGTATTGCGCCCAACAGACGGATAAGAACGAGGTGTCGCCGAATATTGTTTTTTGGAATTGCACAAGAGAGTCAACACAGGTCGCATGGATGCTTCGGCAGAATAGTAGAAACTCGGGTCTCAATGCGCTGTACTTCGAAGATACGAACTCAGCTCTCTACTCCCAGTATGTGATGTCATTTTCTAGCATACTTTGGAGCAGGTTTCCCTCCGGCAACGGACCCTTCCACCTAATAGAAGTTGGATTGTAACTACCATCTACATTGTCTCTACCGTATCCGCGAGGGCGCTCAGGACATGATCAATTCCCATTCCATGGTACTCGACACCCACTACTCTTCGTCCTCCACCCCAATATCTCAATTCGATAAGCTCTGAGACCGATTCTATTCGGCGCCTATCGTATTTTGGACCTCTGTTAGGCCCGTGGTCCTCGACTACCGGATATCTTCTCATTTTGGAAAAGATCACGCGACCATCACTGGTCTCCTGCTTGAGCCAAAACAACAGAAGATTTTGTAGATGAGGAAGTTGGCCTATCATAGTTTCCAGTGCTGTGGCCCACGTGCCATCATTCGCCATTGTAACATGCCGGAGGGTAAGCGAACGAAGAGTGTCGCAATTGTTGAGGAGTAAAGTCGAGATATTTTCCACCGTCACGTTCGCTGATCTGAAACTTAGCTCTTCAAGCCTGTTAAGCTTATGCAAAGAACCCAGGAGGGTTGTGAAGGAAGTCCCTGCTTCATAGAATCCAAGGGACAACTTCCGGAGCCATGGGGCCGATGCGATCAGATGGATTACCCAATCCTCTTGATCGAAGGTCATTGCATAATCCAGCAAGAGCTCTTCGATATGCGACCATGGGGCTACGAAATCTGGCGTCTGACTCAGAGGCATTTGCAGCCGCGGTGTGTCCAGTCTTCCGTTACCGTTGTGGCTACATTGAATAGCAAAGGCTCTCAATGCGAGGCCAGCCTTAGCTACGATGGATAGGATGATTCCCGCAGCGTCGCTGGGGATTAGGCAGTCGATTTCATGAGGCGGTTGATACTCGTCGTAGCTGTGTATGTGGAAAGATCTGCACTTGAGCAGCTTTTGGGAAAGGATGTCTCGCAGCAGATTAGCGCCATTGGGATCATCTGTCAAGCACCCGGAAGGATGGCGACGCCAGTCGAATCCTCGCCCGAGTTTGCCGTCATCTGTAGGCTTAATGTGTAGATACTGCACATGGACCGCAAGGTGCTCAGATTCCGAGATGTCTTGGAGCCGTTGTAGACTTTTGCGACTGAGATCCGTCTGCACAGTAGCAAAGTTTGTGAGAGCAAAGTCGCGTAGAGTCTTCTCGTTGAGTCCTCGACAAACACGGCGAAGAGAGCGTAAGTCGGCGGGCTCTATCAGCACAGCGATAGCTTCAACGACCTCAACAGCAAGGGTAGGGAGTTTTGAAGACATTCTCCTATCGTGGGTTTCTAACGATCAAGTAGGAGTAGAACCACCTTTGAGACTCAACGGGGAATCAAGTCAAGAGACCTGTAGGAGCTGATACATCGAGATGAGCTTCGAGGTTGGGAAGAGGCGTCGGATTTTCTAGGAGCATTGACGGCGGCCAAATTAACCATTGTGGTGAAGGCAACAGAAGGCCTTATAGAATAGGGACAAGACGCCTTATCATAAGCTGCATAGCCTCCACGGTAAATCGAAATTGCTGAGTTAGTGCTGACCGTCAATCTCGTTATCCCGTCAGTGACGTTACTTGTCACCAACTGTTGTGGAAGCGCCTGAGCATAATCAACGTCTCGGCAGATCGGGCTTGTTGTCGCCTGGAACAGACAGCAGTGATTTTCTGGCATGCCGTGAGAGGTAAAATGCACAGTCTATAGTCTGCTCGACTGTTGAACAAAGCATTGGCAGTGATGTTCGGACGTATTGGTCTACAAGCTGGAGCGGGCTTTTGGCGTGTGCAGTTTCAATGCGATTGGCCTGCTGCAACACCCCGACCACGACCCCACAATTACTGATTTTATATAATATCAATCAACAGTCAACGCTTATAATACTAATCTAAGTAGGCTAAAAGATACGCATTATTCTAAGGTATCTAATACTCTAAAAATAATAGAAATCCGACAACGTACGTAGAAGATATAACTAATTATATTAAAGTACGTGGTAGGTACGCCAACTAAAGTTCTATTGCTAAGACCCCTCTACCTATACCTAGAAACGTACCTATAAACTAGTACTTGATATCTAAAGCTTATATTACTAATCTAAGTAGGCTAAAAGATACGTATTATTCTAAGGTATCTAATGCTCTAAAAATTATAGAAATCCGACAACGTACGTGGAAGATATAACTGATTTAGTGAGTTCGTCGAGTCAAAATTTTGCTGAAATTCGTGGGGTCGTGGTCAGGGTCTTGCAGCAGGCCAATCGCATTGAAACTGCACACGCTAATTTAGGGGTTCGACCCCACCATGTGTGTACATTTGTCCAGTACCTTCACTCAAACCACTTTGTAACCTGTCCATATTCACCCCCAACGTGAATCAACTGTAACCAAATGCCTGCTCAAGTCAACCACAAATCTCAATTTTTCACTCGATAACAGTAACAGAGCAGCAGCCTTGATGGGTGCCTGCGCTGCCTAGCCGCAAGGATGAGATCCTTCGACGTATAAAACCCTATAGCGTAGGGAGACTGATACTGACGGTCTCTTCAAAATATATCGAGGATCCTTTATCGATTGCTTCCAATATGGCACTTCCATTCGCAAAGACACAACTGTTTGGTGGCGCCATCATGGCGAATATACCATCTGGGTTTGCTGATGTCAGGTAAGAGAGAATAATTCGTTCCCTCCCGTCTTCTTACCTTGCTGCTCTTGATATATGCTGTGTGAACCTAGAGCTGGAACCATGGAGGAGTGATTCCCCGAACGTCTATACAGTCTACCTATGAACACTCTCCCGAAGCAAGTTTCCATTCGCGAAGAATTTGCTTTCATACACCAGCCTCATCCAACGTCATCCATAAGAACTACAAAGATAACAGCTTCCTACCGCTCAAGCTGACTTCTTGCCACAGCACCATCCGCCAAGTCCCCGACAACCAAGAGGTGTATCTCGATACCGACGGCTTCACCTCCCTCACATTCGACATCACCGAGCGCGTCTCCCATCTCTCAAACGACAGAGAGGCACTGGAATACCATCTCGCCGACATCATCGCAGATGAAGACACCAAGGAAGTGTTATTCGCGGACGATAACATAAGACTGCCGAAATTCTCGTAAGCTGACCCTCTTTCCTCCTCTTCCCTGTTTCCTTCGAAAGAATCTCCTCTTTCCTCTACTTCTCTGTTCCCCTCGAAGGAATCCCCGCTTCCCCATATCCACATTAAACACATACCCACAACCCCTACTGCACAACCCACAACCCACAAAACCCACACAGACGCACCACGCCGATCCTCACTCTGCACGCCAAAGCCACGCCACCACCAACTGCAAACCCAAGGCCACTAACCCCCACCTTCACCACCATCTACCTATCGCTCATCAGGCTCGTAGAGCAGAGGACAGACATAGTCATCGCACTGAACGTTCCCAACATTCCCGGCCAAGCTGATACGCAATCGCACTCGGCGCCAGACGGACAGCTCGATGGCGATCATGTCGCAATGAAGGCCTGGCAGGAGATCTTGACGACCTTTGAGATCAAGGACTGGGATCTCTTTGTTAACGAGGAGTGAGCTGGCTAGCAGGAATCTCTGGGTGTAATGGAATGTGAGTGACCCATGAAACGCTGCGGCTGATGAAGTCAGAAGGGAGGAATTGCTGAGACGGTGAGATACTGACGCTTTGATAGGATAGCAGCGATACCGCGTCGATAGAATGCAAATACTGGGACATATATGTAATTTCAGCATTCCAGATTCAGGAAACCCAGCGTGCTTGCCACATCATCAAGATCACCGACAACCGAATCTACATCGTTCTCCAGCGACTTCGGTCTCTTTCCCACGTGCTCCACAACAACAGCAGCCTTCTTACTCTCCCTATATTCCCGCCCCAAGATAGCCATGATCTCTCCGAACCCTGCGCCCGGATTCCTAGCCCGGACGCCTTCATGCTCCCTCTTCACGTACTCCTGATAATCGCCCATCTTCCCCTCGCCACTCGCACACCCCTTCCTCGGCGCCGGCTGCACCTGCACAAGCTTCGACTTGCAACTCCCACACGAATGCTTCGCCGGATCGATGCTCTTGCTATGTCTCTTGTACTCGACGCCACAGGTCGGCGACGAACAGACCCAGATGTATTTGGACGCTATCTCATACGTGTGCTTGGTCGTCACGTTGATGTTGCGATCCTTAAAGGCTCGCGACGTCTTGGCGGCCCATGTTTTGAAGGAGGCACCGTGCGGGTTGTCTTTGATCCCTGAGATCATGAAGTTGGCCAGATGGCAGTATTCGTGGGCTATGACGTTGTTGAGACGATCTTGAAGATACTCTGCTTAGTGTTTATCAAAAAGATACAATGCCAGCGGAAAGCCTACCTTCGTCATCAATGACCTTCTCTGCCAATTCAATGGAGGCGTGATGTCGATGGATGATTGTCGAAGCAGCACCATCTGTGCTTTCAGATCTTACAGCTTCTCTTCTCCAATTGGCTCTACCCGCCGTGGAAGAAAGCTTTTTACTCCAGACGATCTTGATACCGCCAGTGGATTCTGCCATTGTTCCCACCTGGCCATCACCAACAGCTAGATCGACTTCCGCCACGAACGAGGCGGCTAGCTGTTTCTTCCTCTCATCAAACGCCTTCCGTGGATCGATCAGTTTCTTATCCCTTTTAGCAGGACTCTTGTTAGGGCTTCTACGAGGAGACTCGGACGGCGACGATTTCTTTTCGTCTTCGTCTACAGAGTGAAGACGCAATTTACGCGGAGACTTCAAAGCTCTCTTAGGTGAGAACTGCTCGTTCCAATCATTAATCACGTCCGCGCTCCAGAATGCGTCGATACTCGGTCGGTGTGGAGACTGTGGGATACGATGACGTTTCGACGGCGACTGCAACCTGGCCCTGGACGGACTCGATGGAGGCGTGACCAGCTGTGAGCCATCTTTGCGTTTATAGGGCGATTTCGACCGAGGAGGAGAACTGTTATTACTCAGCACTAAACCTGTATCCCGCGACGAAGAGAACCAACAATCTCATTGTCGAAATCGGCTGGTCGGGTTCAGAGCACCGTTCAGCCCCGTCTGAAATTCTTGATGGAGTCCTGAACCTAGGAGGAGGAGACCCTGGGCACAACATCTCCCTTCCCTTTTTCAACCGCGTCAAAACACTCGCTCCAGTCCTCTCCCCTTCCTCAACATCCAACCGGACAGAATCAACTGCATTTCTCCCAGTCCGCCTCCCCATCACCGTCGCAGACCCCTTCCCCATCCTCGACTTCGATCCCCAAACCTCCTCCTCACTCGCAGAATCCGGCACGATGAAGCCCGAAAGATCCGTAGACTCATCATCATCATCACCATCATCAGTATTGAATAATAAACTCGCATCCAACACCCCAGAATCCCATCTCTGAGATCCCACTCCCGCTTTCGCTATTCGTCTAGGACTCTTCCTCGTAGCGCAAACATTTTCTATATCTACTTTCGTCCCATCATCATCAATATCGTGTCTTTCCCCAAGGGATGGGACACGCAGCGCATTGATGTCTGTAGGCTTTAGTGGCCCGCCAGGGCAGTTTTCCTCTGAAGATCGTGGTAGAATCAACTCGCGGCTTCGGTCTCGGTTCCGAAGCATCCTTTCCGAGGCTGGAATATCGCCATCTCCCAGAGACTGTAGCAGAGTGGACAGATCTGGGAATTCGTCGTCGCTATCGACGTTGATTTGGTTCAATCGTGCCATGAGAATGTGGAATACTGCACACTTGTGTTGAGATCGAGTTCGGGTAAACAAATGTCGCCCGGGGCAACGCTAAAATCTAGTAAGGTACCTCTGGCTATCAATTAATCGGGGCCCCCCAAGTCGCTAAAGCTCCTATTAGGTAAATTATGATAGAGCTCAGTTACAGATGGCAAGGTTGCTTGGTGAGTGAAAGTCTAATCAAAAGCTACTCGTCTCTATCATACAATTTTCAATCTAATGGCCTGAAGAACGAGCAAGCAAAACCTGTTAATACAAAGAATCAAAAACGACCATTCTCTCAGCTTCTATCGTCACTTCATTCTCCATTCGCCGCTTCCTAAGCAACGCTTCCGTAAGTCCCAACACGATCAGCACCTGCTCCCAAGCCTACAGCAAGACCATACCGGCGCCAGCGAGCATTGCACCCGTAATGTATGCAGCAACTTTGAGGACGCCAAAATCGAAAGCGGGCACACTGAGGGAAGCTCCAGCACCCTTGCTCGACGAGGAAGAGCCGCCAGAACTTGAGCCGGAGCCGGACCCACCAGTAGCGGTGGGTGCGTTCGTGATCGAGCCTGTCCCTGCAGCGCCAGCCTGGCTGACCACCGCTTTGCAGCTTGAGGCGAGTTTAGGGCTCACTTTCGACGCTGACCCACCGAAATCACACGGGCTGGTGTTTTGAGTGTTTGTTGCAGTCTGGTTGAGAAAATACTGATTGAAAGCCCAAGAGAGTCTATCCGTGGCGCTACACATTGAGTACGCACCGTAAGCCCCCGTGCTACCATTGGCGAGAATTCCAGCGCAATTGTTTCCCTGGGCAGGATCACAAATGTATTGGAACTGATCTTTTATCTGTTTCGGATCGAGGGAAGATTTTGCCACACAAGTCAGATTTGACACCATGCAACTGCACACGGCATCGTTCGGGGTGGGGGGTAATGCAGTGGCGGCTTGCCAGGTGCTTGTTGTTGGACAAGCCTGAGCCTGATTTGTAGGGCTGTATGAGGCCGAATTAGGCCCTGTCGGATTGACCTTGCCAATCATAGAGGAAAGATTTTCGTAGTCCTTGTTGGTTGTCGCTTTGTTATCATTACCAATGCTCACAAGCCCTAGGAAACGTCAGCACCATTCACAAGCTGTCGTCAAGCACGTTTATTACCATATTCATTTGTTTCCTGAAAGTACATATAAACAATACCACCAGACCAAACTGAAGTCATGTCAGTGCCGAACAGTGAGGCGACTTCGTCGAACTGCCGTGGCGAGACTTTGTTGCAACCATACTCGGCAAAAAAGGCGGGGACGTTGTAGGTAGAAAACTCCTTAGTTCGGGCCTCGTACGAGGAGAGCTTGTACGAGGATTGACCACACCATGAGTAGATGTTGTAGCCCCAGAAATCAATGGCAGCCTCCACTGGACCACAATTAAAGTAGTTCGCCAGTTCAGTCCGTGTCTCGTCGTCATCGGATGCATATCCTACACCGATAGGTCGATACTTTTTACTGACAATATAGGCCTTCATATCTCGTACCGCTGCTTTGACAAATGCACTTGCAGCTGTGTTATTGGGCGCGTTCGCCACTTCATTGCCGGCAAAGAAGCCAAGGGTGTTGGTGTAGTTCGACATGGAGTCGATTACAGCTGCGTATCGATTGTACAGTTGTTGGTTCCACTCCGGAGTGTCTCGGTTGATGGAGGTGGCAGGTTCACCAAGATCCAAGATGACATAAATGCCAGCATTTATGAGCATCTGCATACACTGCGAGTGATCCTTCGTGGGATCGATGGCGTAGACGCGGATCGTATTTGTTTGAAGCCCTTGCAAGAGAGGTATGTCGCGAGCGCAATGCGTTGCGTCAGCTAGGGGATCTGTGTAGGTGGTGACACTTGATAACGTTGCCGATCCATTGCCGCCATAGTCCTCTGTTGCAATTAGACGAGATGCCTATACATTGGCTTGGGTATGCATACGTTGATAGGCCACGCCTTTGATGAAGCTACGACAAGAAGTCATCAGCGATTGGATCAAGTTTGTCGCTGTGATATTACTCACAACTCTGTGCCATTTGTCTTGTAGAAGAACTTCGAACCCTAGAAGGTTCAAGTTCACATGAGCTACGATCTCGCAGGCAAGTGCACTGGGATTGATCATACCTTAATCACGATAGGGTCAAGCTGGGCTGCTGCTGAGGCGGCAAGCCAGGTTGCGACGGCGATCGCCGTTGAAGTCAACCTGAGGCCCTTCATGATTGCTTGAGAGGAACGTGATTGAGATGTATGAGAAGTGAGTGATTGAGGAAGCTTTGTAATGTTTGGAGGGACTCGAATGGGAATCCGAGAAATGTTTGGTGAGACAGAGCAGGCGGGACCGAAACGAGAGAATTCTTTTGCCGAGTTGGGCGAAAGTGGGGTCGCAAGCGACAAGAACAAGAGACAAAGAGAGCCTCTGAGCGAAAGTGACGGTGACGACTATGGATGCTCGATTGCAGAAAGATTACAAAGAGAGAATACAGAGGCGGAGGAGGAGAGAAGGGGACTTGGCAGAAGGAGAAGACAGATAAGATCTCAAACGCAAGTGGAAATGGGAAGTGGGAAGTGCGGCAACGAGGGTGCTGCGGCAGCGTTGTTCCATTCAATCCACACTTCACACTGCCTCAAGGTTTTAGGTGGCATTTCCGCCAGGGGGAACGCGCAATCCTTCGTTGGTATGTAGCACGCCTTGTCAGCAGTCCCAGCGGGTAGTTCTAATTCTCCCACGTAGGATTAAGTAGAATATTATGAACTCTCGCCCAAAAAACACACCCATTGCAATGGCCAGCTCAAGTGCCACTTCTCCAAAAGCTCGTTAAGTCGGTTTCAGCCTGCAGAGGAGTTGCCAACGGTCTGGTTCAGGGGTCACTGTGAGTGGAACCAAACAAATCGAACAAAACCTGTATTATTACCGCCAATGTATATTTCGGAACGTGTTCAATCTATATTGGGCTGTGCTCCGGGAGAGCCCCTTATCCAACCGACTCATCTCGACGATCACCGCCAATAGTGCGTGCAACAATCCTTGAAGGCCAGGATTGGGGGCAATTCCGAGGCCTACGCTTTACCGCTTTCGAAAGACGTTCCCACCAGGTCCACCTATTTTTACCTCTCATCGTCCACCATGAAATGATTACGGCTGATGTGTACGCCATCAACTCCGTTCATGGACTAAAACGGCAGAAGGACTTCATGAATAGTAATTTGACATGGCAAACCGTCGATCAAGGACGTCCCTGAGCAGATATGCGATGATGGACAGAGCATGTGCTTTCCGAGTCGTTTGGGTAGCAGTAAGGTAATCTAGCACTTCATTAGTTCCACTGATTGCAGGGTAGATCTCGAGGTTGACCGCCGTTGTTGAACGATACTGGGAAATCAAGAGGACTGTCTGCTCCTAACATCATTTCGAGTCATGGATAGGATGTCGTATTGATTTAGCAAGGCGATAAAGATGAGATCGCATAGGATATAGAGGAGAGTTCGGGTTCCTGTCTGCTGGAGGCTTTTCGTGAACCTTGCGAATCCGAGCAGTGTAAAGTTTCTGCATACGAGCTTGTAGACGACCCGTAAAGTAATACAATACATGCTGTACTAGTACTGTTTTCGAATTTCGAATGATAGCGCATCAGATCAGTAACGATGCTGACCAATGAGCACAAACACCCATGCAGACTTGGAGTCTACCAGGTTTAGCGGCAAGTCAGGGGTGGTTCAGCGGTGCGCGCTCCCTTTTCCTCTTCCAAAACCCCCTTCTCGGCTTCTTCTCTTCTCCCACCCCGTCTCTCATTACGTCCATACCTTAATCGATCTGCCTGCCTTTGTTGCTGGTGATACCTGTCGTTCGCTCGGAGTTGAAGCAGACAGAGAGCGTGCAGTAATTGATCCCCGCACTCGTTGGAAGGCACAGTGAATAAAGGTGGTAGCGTGGAGCAACTGCGCAATCAACACTTTGCCGGCCCTGCCTCCTTTCACTCTCGTTACCAACACACACCTATTTACCACCATCTCCCATCCTCAATCATTTCAGCGAAGGCGACAAAATTCAACCGGACCTTGTCACCAAAATAGTAGAGGATAATTGTCTGGTGGTCCCTGCTTTTCATTCACTTCTTGTACCAAGTTTCAGGTTCAGCAAAACCCCCCTACGCGACAACAATCGAATCCTCTTTCGACGACGCAACCCCATTTCATCTTATCAAAACTCATGGCTAATATCTGAGGTAAGTCTTGCCCTGTGCACGCTTCACAATAACCTGCATCTCTAGACTTCCTCGTACGCCAGTCGCTGTTGAATCATTCACTCACTAATGACACGCAGGCGGTAGATAGCCTTATTTGACCTACACAATGTCGGCCCATCCCCAAGGCCATTATGACGATGGGTACGGCCATCAACCTCAAGCCACGGACTCATACTACCAGGATGAACACAACCAAGGCTATTACGATCAAGGACAGGAATACCAGCAGGGCGGCCATGGTCAGGACTACGGACACCAGCAGCATGGACACGAGTATGGAGCTGAGCATGCAAACGGCGGCTACTACGACGATTCAGGCTACTACAATGCTGATGCCAACAATCCACACCAACAAGACGGTGGCTACTACGAGAGCCATCAGCACGGCCAAGGCTACCAAGACGAGTACTATAACGACCAGTACTACGATCAGGGGACCCCAGCTGCTGGTCAGCAACCTCAGTATGGACAGGGTGGTTATGGGTTCGTGATATCGCCCTATCTTCTAACATCGTCCATCCATTAACATTTCGTAGTGCGAAACCCAAACGTCGTGGCCACGACTCTGAAGAAGACTCGGAGACATTCAGCGACTTCACCATGAGGTCTGACATGGCACGAGCTGCAGAAATGGACTATTATGGCCGCGGAGATGAGCGGTACAACAGCTACAACGATGGTCAAGCTGGAGGTCGTGGATATCGTCCGCCTTCATCCCAGATTTCTTACGGTGGCAATCGATCATCTGGTGCTTCTACACCCATTTATGGCATGGACTACGGTAATGCCCTACCAGCTGGCCAGAGATCTCGAGAGCCATATCCGGCTTGGACCTCCGACGCGCAAATTCCTGTGTCGAAAGAAGAAGTCGAGGACATTTTCATGGACTTGACTGCTAAATTTGGCTTCCAACGAGATAGCATGAGAAACATGTACGACCATTTCATGACTTTGCTGGACTCTCGTGCGTCTCGTATGACTCCAAACCAGGCGTTACTATCCCTCCACGCCGACTACATCGGAGGGGAGAACGCCAATTACCGACGATGGTACTTTGCAGCACATCTCGATCTTGACGATGCTGTTGGATTTGCCAATATGAAGCTTGGCAAAGCCAATCGAAGAACCCGCAAAGCACGCAAAGCCGCAAAGAAGAAGGCCGGAACGGAAAACGAAGAGCAGGCACTCGAAGTCCTTGAGGGTGACGATAGCCTAGAGGCCGCTGAGATCCGTTGGAAGTCCCGTATGAACAAGATGTCGCAGCACGATCGTGTTCGACAAGTTGCACTGTTTTTGCTCTGCTGGGGCGAAGCTAATCAAGTCCGATTCATGCCAGAATGTTTGTGTTTCATCTACAAATGCGCTCTTGATTATCTTGCGACTCCCGAGTGTCAAAATCGAGTCGAGCCCATAGAGGAATGCACCTATCTCAACAACGTAATCACTCCTTTATATCAGTATTGCCGAGATCAAGGGTATGAGATCCAAGATGGAAAATTTGTTCGCCGAGAGAGAGATCACAGCAGCGTCATTGGGTACGACGACATCAATCAGCTCTTCTGGTATCCCGAGGGCATCGAGAGAATTGTCATGGAGGACAAGACACGGCTTGTTGACTTCCCAGCAGCAGAGCGATACAATAAGCTCAATCAAGTGGTTTGGAACAAGGTGTTTTTCAAGACTTATAAGGAAACCAGGTCTTGGTTCCACTTGATCGTCAACTTCAATCGAATATGGGTCATTCATCTGACTGCTTTCTGGTTCTACACCGCCAAAAATTCGCCTACATTCTATACGAAGCACTATCAGCAGCAACTTGACAATAGGCCACCACGTGCATCGCAGTGGTCCGCCGTTGGGCTTGGAGGCACTCTTGCTTCCTTGATCATGATCATTGCTTCTCTTATCGAATGGGCCTACGTACCCCGCCGCTGGGCGGGCGCTCAGCATTTGACAAAGCGCCTCTTCTTCATTATCGGTGTTTTCGCCATTAACCTTGGACCCGCAGTATACATATTCTTCATCAAAAACACCGGCCCCATTGCCAATGTCCTCGGCATTGTCCAATTTTTTGTCGCATTGGCAACGTTTTTCTTCTTCTCGATCATGCCACTAGGTGGTATATTCGGCAGCTATATGAAGAAAAACTCCCGGCAGTACGTGGCCAGTCAGACTTTCACCGCGAGCTTCCCACAACTAAAGGGTAACGACATGTGGATGTCGTATGGTCTTTGGGTTCTGGTCTTTGCGGCCAAACTTACGGAATCCTACTTCTTCTTGACACTATCGTTCCGAGATCCCATTCGTATTCTGTCAACGATGAAGATCAGCAAGTGCGCAGGAGACAAGATATTCGGAGATGTGTTGTGCAAACAGCAGCCGAGAATCCTTTTGGGCCTGATGTTCGTCACCGACATCTGTCTCTTCTTCCTCGATACATATCTTTGGTACATTATCCTGAATTGTGTCTTCTCTGTGGCTCGGTCATTCTACCTTGGGGTATCGATATGGACTCCTTGGAGAAATATCTTCTCTCGCTTGCCGAAGCGTATTTATTCCAAGATTCTTGCGACCACGGATATGGAGATCAAGTACAAGCCCAAAGTACTCATCTCACAGATCTGGAACGCCATCGTCATATCCATGTACCGGGAGCATCTTCTCGCCATTGACCACGTGCAAAAGCTTCTTTACCATCAGGTCCCTTCGGAGCAAGAGGGCAAACGAACGCTTCGTGCACCTACCTTCTTCGTGTCTCAAGAGGATCACTCCTTTAAAACCGAGTTCTTTCCGGCTCTGAGTGAAGCAGAACGTCGGATCTCCTTCTTTGCCCAATCTCTGTCTACGCCTATCCCAGAGCCTTTGCCTGTCGACAATATGCCAACCTTCACCGTCCTAATACCCCACTACGGAGAAAAAATTCTTCTGTCTCTGCGCGAGATCATCCGCGAGGACGAGCCATACTCCAGGGTAACTCTATTGGAATATCTTAAGCAGCTTCATCCGCATGAGTGGGATTGTTTTGTCAAAGACACTAAGATTCTAGCCGATGAGACCTCTCAATTCAATGGCGACTACGAGAAAAATGAGAAGGACGCCGCAAAGAGCAAGATTGATGACCTCCCATTCTACTGCATTGGGTTTAAATCAGCAGCTCCTGAATACACGCTGCGCACAAGAATCTGGGCTTCTCTGCGCTCACAAACGCTTTATCGTACGATATCTGGCTTCATGAATTACAGCCGAGCCATTAAGCTTCTTTACCGTGTCGAAAACCCTGAGGTTGTGCAAATGTTTGGTGGCAACTCTGACAAGCTTGAGCGCGAGCTTGAACGTATGGCACGTCGCAAATTCAAGATCATTGTTTCCATGCAACGGTATGCCAAATTTAACAAGGAAGAGCGTGAGAACACCGAGTTCTTGCTGCGAGCCTACCCTGATCTCCAAATCGCATATCTCGACGAAGAACCTCCGGTGAACGAGGGAGATGAGCCTCGGCTTTACTCTGCGTTGATCGATGGTCACTCTGAACTCATGGACAATGCCATGCGTCGTCCCAAGTTCCGAATTCAGCTCTCTGGTAACCCGATCTTGGGAGACGGTAAATCTGATAATCAAAATCACGCCCTGATTTTCTACCGCGGTGAATACATCCAACTCATTGATGCCAATCAGGACAATTACCTCGAAGAATGTCTGAAGATCCGCAGCGTTCTCGCGGAATTCGAGGAAATGACAACCGATAATGTTTCCCCCTATGCGGCATCAGGCCAAGTGGATAAGACGGCACCCGTTGCCATCTTGGGTGCTCGGGAGTATATTTTCTCTGAGAATATTGGTATTTTAGGAGACGTCGCTGCCGGCAAGGAACAAACGTTTGGCACCCTGTTTTCTCGAACGCTTGCGCAGATCGGTGGGAAGCTCCACTACGGTCATCCTGACTTCCTCAACGGTATCTTCATGAGTACCCGTGGCGGTGTTTCCAAAGCACAAAAAGGTCTACATCTGAACGAAGACATCTACGCTGGAATGAACGCTCTACTCCGTGGAGGAAGAATAAAGCATTGCGAGTACTATCAGTGCGGAAAGGGTCGTGACCTCGGCTTTGGCTCTATTTTGAATTTCACAACCAAGATCGGCACTGGTATGGGGGAACAAATGCTTTCTCGCGAGTACTATTACCTTGGTACCCAGCTGCCTCTGGACCGATTCCTCTCCTTCTACTACGCCCATCCTGGTTTCCACATCAACAATCTATTCATCATCGCTTCACTCCAGATGTTTATGATATGTCTGATCAATATTGGAGCCCTTCGCCACGAGACCATTATCTGCCGATATGATCGAAACAAGCCCATCACTGATCCGTTGAAGCCCACCGGATGCGCTAACTTGGTACCCATCCTTGACTGGGTATATCGCTGCGTTGTATCCATCTTCATCGTGTTCTTCATATCCTTCGTCCCCCTTATAGTACAAGAGTTGACCGAGAGAGGATTTTGGCGCGCTGCTACTCGCTTGGCCAAGCATTTCTCATCCTTCTCACCCGTATTCGAAGTCTTCGTCTGCCAGATCTATGCCAACTCTTTGAGTCAAGATCTGTCTTATGGAGGGGCCCGCTACATTGGCACAGGCCGCGGTTTTGCGACAGCCCGCATTCCGTTCGGTGTGTTGTATTCGAGATTTGCTGGTCCTTCGATTTACCTGGGTGCCCGACTGTTGATGATGTTGCTATTTGCGACCGTGACAATCTGGGGAGCTGAATTGATATACTTCTGGGTGTCTCTGCTGGCTTTCTGCGTCTCACCCTTCCTGTTCAATCCTCACCAATTCTCATGGAACGATTTTTTCATTGATTATCGCGATTTTCTAAGATGGTTATCCCGTGGCAACTCAAGGTCTCACGCCTCCTCCTGGATCGCTTTCTGCCGACTGTCCCGAACGCGTATCACTGGATACAAGAAAAAAGCACTTGGAGAGCCATCTTCGAAACTTTCTGGCGATGCACCACGCGCTCACTTCACCAACATTTTTGTCGCCGAGTTGGTTAGTCCACTGCTGCTCGTGGCTGTCACTTTGATCCCATATCTCTTCATCAATGCACAAACAGGTGTTTCGAAGGCTACTCGAACAAGCTCTCTCATTCGGGTCGGTGCCGTTGCTTTCGCGCCAATCGCGATCAATGCTGGTGTACTGGCTGGCTTATTCGGTATGGCCTGCTGTATGGGTCCACTCCTTAGCATGTGCTGCAAGAAATTCGGATCCGTTCTCGCCGCCATTGCCCATGGTCTTGCAGTCTTCATGCTTCTCGCATTCTTCGAGGTCATGTTCTTCCTAGAAGGATGGGTATTTGCAAAAGCACTACTAGGCATGATCGCCGTGGTCGCATTGCAGAGGTTTATATTGAAGCTGATAATTGCTCTTGCCTTGACTCGTGAATTCAAGTCCGACTCTACAAACATCGCTTGGTGGACAGGCAAATGGTACAACATGGGATGGCATTCGCTTTCCCAGCCTGGGAGAGAGTATCTTTGCAAAATTACGGAACTTGGTTTCTTTGCTGCTGACTTCATACTTGGACATTTCCTCTTGTTCATCATGCTCCCGGTCATCGCCATTCCCTACATTGACAAGCTCCACTCGGTGATGTTATTTTGGCTGCGACCGAGGTATGCTTATATCCCGATCAGCAAGTGGTTCATAAGCTAATGTGTTTGTAGTCGCCAAATTCGTCCTCCCATCTACTCTCTCAAGCAGTCCAAGCTGCGCAAGCGTCGGGTCGTTCGATTTGCTATCCTTTACTTTTTCTTGTTCATCGTCTTCCTAGCCATGATCGTTGGTCCGATTGTCGCTAGCAGATTCATCAAGAACCTGCCAACCATACCCATGAATCTCTTGCAACCTACAGGGCTCAACAACAACGATACCAGCAATGCTGCAACTGGAACGGCTTTAGTGGCAGGTCTTGGAGCAGCAGCCTCTGGCGGTGGTGCAGCTGCAACTTCTTCGGTAGCATAATCATGATCGCATAAACTCTAATCGACCGGGTTTGACGATCCACTTGGACTTGTACAAAAGATCCACCCGAGCCAGCGGCTAGTCTCCCTAATTGGCAGACAATAATGATAGTATATCAATCGCAGCGTGTGGCTTACATTTTGGGGGCAACGGGCGCATGGGATAGATGCTGTCACTCGCTTCGTGCTCTGCGCACACGAATGTACTTTCTCCAGCCAACTAGTGTCGTTACATGGGCGTGGGGAAGGGAAGGGAATCTCTACAGGTAATGGACGAGTACTCAGTTGGCTGCATTGCAATGCATTAGGGGAAATCATGAGTGTTGTGACGAATAGTGTAGACGATCGCACAAATAAAACTAGACTCTTCGCTTTCTCGATGGATCTTCCCGAGCACCACTGGTAAAGACAATAACTTGACTACGTAGTATATGACAGATCATCCTGACAACTTTGACTGTGGTGGACTTTGCACCGCTAGGCCCGATGTGTACATATCGTAATTTGAGGAGTGTAGTCCGTATTCCGTATAGTTCCTCCTCTTCCCTTCTGTCCCCAATGTCACAATGGCAATATGGACTTGCAGGATGCCCAAAGCTGGCTGGACGATGTTTTGAGGGAAGTGTCAGTCCAATTTTCAAGAGTTCCTGGCTCCGCGATTTTCCTCCGCTATGTCAAGTCCAGCTATCAGAACGATCCGGTCCGGTCTGCGGTCGAGCTCTTCCTCGTTCTGTTTGCGATCAGATACCTCATGTCACCTAAGTACTCGACCCAGAAGAAATCATACGTGACCCTATCTGATGAGGCTTGTCATCCTTCCATGCGCCTGCGCTGTTGCTGACATGTACAAGGAGATCGATGAGCTTGTTGATGACTGGACACCTGAACCACTGGTAGCGCCCCAAACGCCCTTCGAAGAGGCCGAGAATGAGAAGCGGCCAGTGATCGTCGGGTGCGTCGCCGATAGCGTGATTGCGCTGCTGCACGGGTGAGACTGATCGCTGGCGCAGACCCACTGGACCAAAATCGAAGCTATCAAATGGCCGCATGGTCACCAACCTTGCCTCCTACAACTTCTACAACCTTGTTGGCAATGAGACGCTCAAGGAGAAGGCCATACAAGTACTCCGGACTTACGGCGTCGGACCATGCAGCCCTCCTGGTTTTTACGGCACGCAAGATGTACATCTCAAAACCGAAGCAGATATAGCCGCACACCTGAGCGCTCCCGCCTGCATAATGTATGCCCAAGCCTTTTCCACTATCTCAAGCGTCATACCGGCATTTTCGAAAAGGGGCGATATCATTGTTGCAGACAAGGCGGTGAATTATGCTATCAGGAAGGGAATCCAGATCTCGAGAAGTACGGTCAGATGGTACGAACATAATGATCTAGAAGATATGCAGAGGGTTCTGGAGAGGGTGGTGCGAGAGCAGGCGAAGAAACCGTTGACGAGGAGGTTCATTGTGACCGAGGGGCTGTTCGAGAACGTTGGGGACATGATCGACCTGCCAAAGATCGTATGTTGCCTGATGGAATGACTTGATCAGGAGCTTATCATGAAACTACAGATCGATCTAAAATCGAGATACAAGTTTCGGCTCATCCTGGACGAGACGTGGTCCTTTGGGGTGCTTGGAAGGACAGGTAGAGGCATTACGGAGCATCAGAACGTCGATACCGCAAACGTGGACATGATTATTGGGTCGTTGGCCGGACCTCTGTGTGCAGGCGGTGGATTCTGCGCTGGTTCGGACGAAATTGTCGAGCATCAACGTATCTCAGCATCCGCTTACACATTTTCCGCTGCCCTTCCCGCCATGCTAGCTACGACCGCCAGCGAGGTTCTCTCAATGATACAGACAACCACAGATATGTTGACTCCAGTTCGGGAAAACATCAAGACCATGTGGGTACAGCTTGATCCAAGAAGCGACTGGGTCCATTGCACCAGCTCGGTGGAAAATCCAATCATGGTACTGCCATTAAAGCCGGAAGTGGTCGCTGGCAGGAAATTGAGCATATCAGATCAGGAACAGCTGCTGCAAGAAGCTGTTGATGAGGTAGGTCAATCCACACGTTGGGAAGGGACTTCTGCCACCATCGATACTTACTGGCTTTGTAGACGCTTGCAAACGGCATTCTGATTACACGGGTCAAGAGCATGCCTCGGGCTATCAACGCAACGCCCAAGGACATTGGATGGGAGCTTCAGCCGGCGCTGAAGATCTGCATCACCTCTGGACTTTCGAGAAAGGAGATTGAGAGAGCTGGAATCACAATTCGCCATGCTATCACCAAAGTGATGAATAAAAGGCGATAGTGCGGATTTTCGTCACGTCTTCTACGCGATCATAGTAACTAATCAGGATTTGATAGAACGAGAAATTTTCTGGCTTTCGTATCCCATCGACTTCTCGTCTCTAATTAAATTTCCTAGCGTTCAAGTCCTGTTAGAAGCTTGTGATTTCCAATCTCATCCCTTTGGTCATGGACAGATCAGCTTCGGTCTTTGGATGCAAAGCAGCTTCTAAGCGCCGTACCGACGTGCATGGTAAGTGAATCCAATCTTCCGTTGGCGTTCGACCACTCTTCTGCAGGAGACTGGTTGCGAGATTATGGCGATTTATAAGCAAGATGCAACAATGCGATGCGCCCAAGATGAAGACTCGCGACGACGTCCAGGCCCGGAATGCGACCGAAGCTGCGTGGACCTCATACAACACACTGACCACCTAATCTCGTTGCCCAAGCCTCCAACTGCACGCCGCTTTGGAAGTTTCGAATAGCTCTCCATTGGGAGGGGAATAATAGAGCAACGCGGTCGCATCCTCGCAGACGCGAGGGGTGGGAGTCCAGTATCATCAACGCGGCAAGGAGGCAATATGAAACCTCAAGCTCAACCCTTCACCTTCACCTCCACTCTAAGCTTTTTGTTCTTCTGTCCTCTTTCACATCTGCATTCTCATAATTGGGTAATTGTGACAAGTATTGGGTGGAGCACGCGATGATCATTCACATTCCTTACCATTAACAGAAACGGACACTCACTTTTCTTTCATTTTTTGTTCTATTGTAAGCCTTAGATGTAAGATTGTGCTCGCTTGTTTACATACCAAGATTGGCGATCACCTACACATCTCATGATATCCTCTTGCTAACACAAAGGTATCCGCCAGAATATACCTACACTCCTGAACCACGGCCTTGTGCCGCCTTACACTCCTTCCGTTCCGTCGGAAACCATTACTGAGATGAAGGCGGGACTTCTCTCGGTAGCATTCATTACATTGCTACGACTGGGTGCAGCACAAGATCACCGTACGAGTACCTCTATCCGTTGAGACCTGAAACCATAAGCTGAGATATGATGAACAGAGCCATTCTGGCGGCGTCTTTCACATCGCCACCATGCGAAGCGCCAGGAGACTTCCTGCGCAACCGACGCGGACATCGTTACGGCTACGGCTACTGCGATAGACTCTGTCACCTACGAATACGAAGACGTTGTTGTTTATGTTGATAGTCAAAACAAGCCGATTTCCACTACGACCAGCTACAGAAATGTATTGGCGTCCACCCAAATTCCAGTACCCTCATCAACTCCCGCAACGTCACCCACTCCAGCACCGGCTGCTTCTCCATCTCCAGCCTTGCAGGCCCCGCCACCACCTCCACCAGTCTCATCGTCCGCTTCCCCAGCACCACTCTCGTCTTCCGTAGCCCCAGCCCCGGCCCCGGCCCCAGCGCCATCACCAGCACCAGCACAAGCACCAGCTCTCGCACCCGCCCCAGCCGCCAATGAACCCGGGGACAGATCAGCAGAACACTATAAGCCATCGCCAGTAAGTTCAGCGCCGCCACCGCCGCCGCCAGCAGCCACCTCAAGCTCCCCCGCTAGCCCTGCCAGCTCTACAGGCTCTGGAGGAAGTGCCTCCAGCGGACCAGGTTTCGATTCAGCCATATCTTACACGCCTTACAACTGTGACAATTCGTGCAAATCAGCGCAACAAGTGGCAACAGACCTGCAGCAAATCACCGGCTATCAAGTCATCCGTCTCTACGGCACAGACTGCAACCAGGTCGCCAACGTGATCGCCGCCACAAAAGGCACCGTGAAACTCTTCCTCGGAATCTTCGACATCAACTCCATCCCATCCGAAATCCACACCCTCACCTCCGCCCTCAACGGCAACTGGGCCCTCGTCAACACCATAAACGTCGGCAACGAGCTCGTCAACGCCGGCGGCGCAACACCAGCCCAAGTCACCGCCGCCATCGGCACCGCCAGAACCTTGCTCAAAACCGCCGGCTACGCCGGCCCCGTCGTCACCGTCGACACCATGGTCGCCATGAAAGCCAACCCGGAACTCTGCGCCGCTTCAGACTTCTGCGCCATCAACTGCCACGCCTTCTTCGACGGCAACACGCTCCCTTCCGCCGCCGGCGCCTTTGTCAGAGGCTGGGCGGCGCAGGTGGCGGCTGCGGCTGGTGGGGGCAAGACGGTCGTCGTGACCGAGAGCGGGTGGCCGACGCGGGGGGTCAAGAATAAGCTTGCGGAGCCGTCGAGGGAGAACCATGAGGCGGCCATTGCGAGCTTGAAGGCGGAGTTTGGAGGCGGGAGGGATTTGATTCTTTATGGGATGTATAATGATTGTTGGAAGAAGGATGGGCCGATGACGCATGGGGCGGAGGTATGTTGAATATTTTCTATGTCGCTTTTGTTTCGGACCCCCCAATCAACGAGTCGTATAGTTTTACTGACGTGGTTGTGTCTCACAGAAGTTTTGGGGTGTCTACGGCAACGCTCCTTCTGCGTGAGGAAGATCGGTAGTATCCGTATTACCACTAAAACACCACCGACTATGCTAGGTTGGCTCTCGCTGTCGAAAATCTGGATATGGTATCTATCGTTCATCCCTTCGAAAGCGGTAAGCATATCGAGTATGACCGCATGAAGCCTCACGATATTATTGTAAGCGGTTGTGGCAGTGATGCAGATCGAATTCGATGCTTTTTGTTCTGTAATAATAATATACTGTCATCGAGTGTTTCAGCCAGTTGGTCTCAATCGCAGACCAGTATTGGGGGATGGCGTAATGTAATAGTATGACCGTGTGATGTGATGGCACGCAGCATCTGAGAATCAAGACATCATGATTGATCATGTTCAGCATCTCGCACGCTGCTTTCATGACAGTGGACGAGGATAGGAGGTCGGAGAGGTTCTCCGATTCTTGGTCTACTGCAAACATGCACAGATTGAGCTTATGAGACCTGGAGACTACCACTAGGATTGGGATTATTTGGCTTCCCAGAGTTCTTACTGTCATACCGAGCATCGTGACCTATCCACCCGAAACCCGATATCACGCTTTGCCTTGGACTGCAAATGGACCCTTCTCATGGCCCATCGCGTTCTCCGCCCCATCATTATTTGCAGCTGAGGCAGTCTCATTTCCCAGCCCGATCACTGCGGTATCAAGCCCCCCAACATCGTCCCTCCTATCATTGTCTCGTCTCCCATCGTTAGCGGACCGACTCGGTGTCTTAACCCCCGGCTTCGATGTTTGTGCCGCCACTTCAACCATACTCAGACTACTCTCCATTGCACTCGGCATGCTCACAGTCAGAAATCTTGGTCTCGTCTTCGTATGGGTTTGGGGGCTCTCTTCCTCGTGCTGTAGCCAGCTTACCCTTCCACATCTTCCTACGAGACGTTTTGTAGTCTCGTCCACGGCGCCGAAGTGGTGGTTGCCATCTTCTGCCATCATTGCCAGCAACCTGACCAGTTCATTTTGTTTGTAGTGTGGTGGATGCTTAAGTTGCGTGTGTGCTAGCAGTGGGTAGAGAACGCGAAGGTAGGTGTGTCGCAGTGCTGTTGATGAGGGGGGAAGGTCGAGAAGATTGCGAAGGATGATATCAAGGAGGACATGAAGATCGTTGGTGTAGAAATACTCGTAAGTGGAGGGCGTGGTAAACAAAAGGTATAGGAGCTTAAGGATGAGCAGTTGGAGGGAGGTTTCGCTTTCGCGGTTGAGGAGGAGGATGATGTTCTCGCCAAAGGTTTTATGGGAAGAGCCGTGGGTTGAAAGAAACTTGATCACTTTGTTTGTGACTTGGGAAATTGGTGAGGAGGTGTGGGTGGGAGAAGGGTCGTGAGCGGACATCATGTATTGTTCGTTCAAAATGAGCTGGGCCAAGAATTAGCATGGTCTCCACCCTTCAGCAGGGCATATTACCAAGACTCGAATGACTGGATAGTGATATGGATCATTGACGTCGTCTGAGAGGCCCTCAATGATCTGGAACATGTATGCAATGAATTCGTCCTCGACGAGTACTGTCAATCCTCGTCAGCAAAACTAAACTTGCCAAATCTAGAGGAAGACTCACTGAGGTCCTCCATTCTCAATCGCTGTATCCGAGACATTTCATAGAGCACATCCAGCATCATTCGATGAAGGCCCGTATCGTCGTCCATCTTGTCTTGTATCAATTCTAACAACCTTGGGAATACCCCTTCCTCATTCATCATCTCGAACGTAACCTCATTCTGGCGACCATCAAAGAGGAGGAAGGCTGTTATGATGTGGAGCGTATCTGGGGAGTCTTCCTATGCAGCCTTAGTTAATGGCTCCGGGCGACGTGCCTCGAGTATACGACGTACCTGCAGTACGCTGCAGACGATTTGCTGCCGGACATAGTCCTTATGCGCAGCAAAGAGCGAAGACTCAAGAAGCCGGTAGGAGCAGCGGGCGATGTCATACTCGGTATGTACGTATTCTCCTGCCCATCCCACGATCAACAGCACGTTCCCCCTCTATTGCGGGGTATAGTAGGCGAACCTTTGTAGCTGGTGGTGAAGGTCAGGTAAGACCTTAGAGCATTGTCGATGTGTTCATGGGAGTGACATTGTGCTGAGACGATCTCTTCCAATTCTATGGTGCCTTGAGTCAGTCATACTGTGCGAGTGGTACGGCGGAGGCTGCTGGCTTACACACCATCCCAGAACTGCTGCTCGTTATCTAAGGTATAGGCGACCTCGAACTCCATTGCACAGATGCCGAATCAGCATGATCAATGGTTCAGGACAAGAATGCTGTTCAATCTCTATCTGATACTTCCAGTGAAAGTTGTGAATATTTGTAGGGGACTATCGATGACGGCGCTTGTAAATACAACACAGGGTATCGCCAAACCCCCAAACACCCGGACACCATTGAGCAACTCTCCGTAGAGTACTAGACTACCTTGAGAGTGATAATAGTACATTGCATATCTAGATCATGATATGATAAAATAACAGGAAGGCGCCAAAACAGCCTCTCGCCGTCAGCCCAATCAAACGCCACTCTTATGCAGTATGCTATATGTACAAGTTATCCGGGACCTTGGGAGTGCTGATGCAGCTTGAAGGCCGCTCATATCATGACACTGGTCTTGGGTCTCTTGAATGGATGTGCTTCCGTATTCCTAGCCCAGTGTCAGCACTCGGTTCGCACTCGGTGGGAAACAGCGCAATACTCACAGCACGTAATCATCCAGGCTGACCAAACTCGGTTCGCTGAACAACAGATAAAAGTACTTCAGAGTTTCGGCCAGCCAAAACGACTCCATTTCATCCGTCGCCTTAGGTTTCTCACTCGTCACATCGTCGATAGCTGAAGCGCCGAAGGTTGCATTCGTGTATTTCTCCACAGCTTTGAACATCTCCCAGCCCTTTTCGCGCCAGTAAATGTCACCGGTGGCGCGAAACATGACGAACACCGATTCAATGGCTTCAGGTCTATAACAGTGTAAGCATCCGAGGTTCTTGCACTACGGGATGTACCGAAAGAGAGGTATTACCTAAGTATATATTTAGCAACCGTCACTCTAGTCATCCCTTTCGGCAGTCTCTCATCCCTTATTCTTGCCTGCACGAACTCCTCGTGCGTTGGTATTGTGGGTGGGGTATAGGGAGAAGCTTCAGGTAGAATATGTGCGTCAGCAAGAGTATCATTGATGGCGTTCTTTGACGAGGGTTTGATATTTTGTTGCGCTGTGGTCGCAGGCGGTCCTGTAGTCGTTTTGTCTGCGGCAGCTCCTAGATTCGATCCCAAAGTCTGAGCAGTGGTGCTCTCATTGATTGATTCCGCTGGGGGTGCAGCAGCTGGTATGTCCTTCGCTGAATCTAATGGAACAGCAGCAGCAGGCGGCGCTATGTCTCCGAGTTGTCTCTTCATTCGAGATTTTAGTAATACAGCATCGCCCGCAGGTGGCGACACTGGCATTCCGGCATTTGCCCCTCCAGCTGGTAGAGACACTCGTTGCTCCGCACTCTGCTCAGCCGCAGGTGGGGCTGGCCTATCAATAAGGTCATCGGTTGATTGGAGCAAGTTATTTTCCGACTTTGGTTGGGCTAATGTAATTGCTCCGTCAGCCGTGTGGTCTGCAGGGTGTGATTCAGATTTCTCCAGTGCAGAAGAGAATGGGCCAGGGGTAGTCTCAATTGGAGACGTTGCCACTTTTGTCTCTTCGGCAGCCGCTAGAACAACTTGTTGGTCTGCAATTTGTGCAAGCCTAGTCTTCTCCCGGATATCCACATCAGGATCCAACTTTTCATGGTAATACGTTTCGTTCCAAGGGCATTCGACCGGATCCGGGCACGGCACGAGTAGGAAACCCTCGGGCATTATACCTGTCGTGGTTGCTTCGTAAGCCCATACGCAACCGTCAGTGAGCTCCTTAGCGATCTTCATATCGCCTTCACGATCAAATATCTTGCCACCCACGGCATACATGCCCCCAGCAAAGCAACCCAAATGACTTCCGTCTGGTTTCAAATCCCCAGCTTTGTTCATATCCGTGATTTTGGCCACTCCGGGATGGAGAATGCGTCGTTTGTTATCGGGAATCATTGCACGATACAACAACTCTTTAGTGATGGTATCAGCAGCCGCCAGGTATAAGGTTCGATACTGGTCCTCCAAACCCCCAAGAAGCATGTACTCCTTCGGTAGATACTCATACGTAGAATCTGCTAGCCCACCAATCCCAAACTGTTCAATCGTAGTGAAAGGTGGTGATGCCAAACCTTGGGGCTCACATTCTGGGGGCTTTGGTGTAGTGCCCTGTTGAGGATGCAGGGCAGTCTGGTCATGAGTCTCCCTCTTGATAATGGCACCCTTAAGGTTTGTAGCAGGAGGGGATGCTGGAGCAGCCCCTGTAGCACTAGGTGAAGCGCCTTGAGGGCTGGCTGTAAATAGGTTTTGAGTAGTTGGAGCGGGTGACTTGTTGGTCTTGATTCCATCTCTAAGCTCGGGTGATCCAGCGTCCACTGGCTTCGGTGGTGATCCTTTGGCAGGATCGTCGCTAATGTTTTGCTCACCTGGAATGCTTGTCCCAACATCCTCCAGGATGGCTTTCTGTGTGGATCCTCCGTCTAGCACTTTAGGTGCCTTAGCAACCTCACTATTTTGAAAACCAGTTTGCTTTGATGCTGTGGCGCCATAGATTGCGGTATGATTGTAGGCGGTCTGAGGCGCAATAGCGGGCTTCTTGCAGCCAGACGCATCCACGTTCATTGGCCACAGGCCTGGCAACCTTGTATTGTTTTGCCAGATTTCAAATTCGTTGGTAATCCGAGCAATCGCGTCGTAATACTTGTCTTCCTTTGTAATTTGCGCAAGCCTTGTGAACTCCAGTGAAAGTGAGCCTAGTTCGGCAAGAACGACTCTCGTCTTCGCTCGATGGGGCTGGGAAGCGAAGGTAGGCTTCCAAAGATAGAAAGTCATAGGCATCCGGTTCGGCGTATCAAATGCTCCCATGAGGATGTCTGCAAGCTCCACAGCTTTATCCAAAAGAATTCTGTGAGCACCATCACTGATATCGTAGGCAGCAACGAGTCCTCCAAGATACCGAATGACCGTCTCGAATAGTGGAATGTCATTCCTCGGGCTAGTGGTGAAGTCTATCTCTTTGACCGCATCTACAGCCTCTTCAAATTCTTCTTTGAGGTCCATCATGTACAGCGTGTCAAGCGAATCCACCAACGTCGCACCCCAAGCACAAAACGGATTGCGGTATTTGCCGGACACTGGGGACAGTTCATCCTGCATCCATGCCTTCCTTTTGTACCCCATCCATGAGAATGAGAACGCCTGTTTTATCACATCTCTCTTCTTCTCTCGAGCTGCCTTCTCATCGCTAGTTTCCGCGGCGAACTCATACTGGATCTTGGGAATTGCTTTGGGCTTCCCTGTAGGTAGCTTTATGAGAAGCTCCGTAGGTACCGGGAAATGCTCGGATACTTGGCTCCAATGGATCTTGGAAATACTTGTGTCAGCGATAATTTCCAGTCTTCCACCTCCTCCATCAACGATTGGGTCTGCTGGATCTGTGTGGGGTTTGGATGTTTTGTTCGTCAGGGTGGAGCCGATGGGCGGTGTAGGCTTCTCAGCTGGCGTAGCATTTGGATTGACCGCACCCCTGTCGTCTTTCGCCGACGATTGAGCAATCGTTGTTGATGGCTTTGCTCGTTCATCTGCTATCCCAGTAATTGCAGGGCCCTGATTGTATTTCGAAGATCGGTCTGGCTTCTTAATAATTGCAGTGGCCTCACTCTGTTTCGCAGTCCCAGAGTCTGGTAGAATAGGGGCAGCTATAGGTGCATTATATTCCTTAGGCTTTGAAGAATCCTCGGCGTCTGACTTGCTTGTTGTTGGCGGAACGGAGGATTCGACCTTCTGCCCAAAGTTCTTCAGCCCCTCGACACTTGCTGCGCCTGCGCTCTCGAGGTCTGTTAGACTTGTGAAATGGTATAATGCTCCAACGAAAATGACCGCAAATACGATGAAAACTCTGTATCGCCGCATTCGAAACATAGTGAACAGTGTGAATGGTCTCGTGCACCTAAGCGGCACGCACGCCGAGGGACAGCGCGCCTGGCGGCCAAAGGGATTCACCACCAGAGATTACCTCGAGAGAATGCTCCCCATTGCTGCTAATCTTAGTGTACACGGAGTCATACTCCCAGAGTTACATATTTGGAGATAAAGTAATGTCCATTGTTTCAGTGATGATCTGAAGCGAATGTCTCCTTTCGGACTTCTTGGCCCTCGGCCCTGGCCAAGAGCGGATCGCTAGAACAGCAAGAAGCGCTGCAACATAATCCACTTGGCTTTTGTTGTTATCTTACTTACAGCCAACGAGGCTATCGGTGGTGCAGCATAGGAGCCACTTTCTCAAAGGCTTTTCCGTAGTCTTGTCGTACGTTGGCTTTGGTGGTTCACAGGCCCATATTCTAACTTCTACCGGACCCATCGTCACAAATCGGCAGACATGCGCGAGCGGACAGAACAGTAGAACGTGGTTGCGGCGTGCAGCCAGCCTCGCTTTCATAGTGGAAGTCAGATCAACGAAATGGTTTGTGGGGTATCTGTTCTATGGATGATCGAGTGAGACATGGCTTATCTACAGTACAACATACAGACGCTAATGCTCTTGAACGAACTTTCAACATGATCCACATGAAGGTAATTGCATACCGTGGCCGAAATTGTTCACCCTTCACCTTCACCTTCACCTGGTCCCGGGCCTTGTTGGCGTCCACCGCCCATACGCGCCTTGAGCAACTCATCACACAAGAGCAGGTTCGATGCAATGCCTGAACTAGAGGCTATGCAATTTCGCAAGACACGGAACGAATCATAAACTCCTTCCTGTATAGGATCCATAGGTGCACCTGTCTTCAGATTGAGCCCAACGATGTTGCCTTCTACTTGCTCATCTTGTAGTGCAGCAACTGTGGAAGAGTGTCAGTAGAAAGAGTTGCAGGTCGTAATCAAGGGGACCTACGTCTGTCTTGTACATCGTGGCCTGAATTTGCGGCAAGTGTTTTTGGGATCACTAGGAGAGCGTCTGCAAAAGCTGAAACGCCGTACTTCGCCTTCCCTTTCACCTGTTTTCTGAAGTCCTCGCCAGAAAGGTGTGCTGCACATGCTATCTGGAATGCCCCTGCGCCAGGCACAACACTCTTATCCACAATCATGTTGTACACACTCCGCAGTCCATCTCGAACAGCGTCAGTGATCTGCATGATCGTGTGTGCATTAGGACCCTTGATAAGGAGCGTAACCGATTTTGGATCTTTGACGTCCTCCTGTAGATATCTAGTAAGCGGGTCTTGCTTGGCGACGAAACCATAGGGACTCACAATGAAAGTATACTTCTCCTCTCCTAATTGGTGCTCATAAACAAGTCCAGCCCAGCCGAGGATATCTGGTGACAGGTCATCGACACTGTTCATTGCGGTACCCCCACAGACAAGCTGTAGTCTTTCCATATTTCTCCTCTTAGCTCGTCGGAGCGCGAAGATACCATTTTTGACCAACACGTCAAGACTAAGAGGGTCGATCCCTTTTTGATTGATTACCACAAATCCTTTCTTCAAATCATTCCCACAGACTTCCCTCTTGAGCTCAACAATTTTCCGAAGCTTGTCGTCCACAAATCTCCTCTCGCTCTCAACAAGCTTCTCGCGCTGGTCTGCACTTGAATAGTAGAAGCCTGAATTTACCTCCGACTTTTCATACTCCAAACTAACATTTAAGGTAAGGATGAAGGCATTCTCTACTCGCTTCGGCATGTCGGGGTGTCGAGCTCCATGGTCTAACGCGAGTCCACGGATGAGAGATGTGTCTGAGGCCGTCCTATGTTGCATCTTCATGATCTCTATCATGAAGAGATCGGGTTTTGCGGGAGGGTGGTAGATGGAGAGGACGGCATCAACGATAGCTGGAGTGAGCTTCTCGGCCAATGTACCATTCAATTTGGTGGCTAGCGAGGTGCGGGCGACAGATAGCAAGAGCTCCCGATCGACCTCTCTCTGCAGCTTGAATGTGTCGAGAAACTGTAGTGATAGCAATTTAGTCTATCATCCTCATGGAGCCCGGGATCCTTACCTTTAATGTCTCGTCTTTCGCAATTTCGTAACCGTCGACAATGATTCGAGGATGCAGACCCTCGGAGATGTATCTATCCGCCTGTTTTAAGAGCTCTCCCACCATAAGTACTACCGAAGTCGTGCCATCCCCAGTGATGTCGTCTTGTGCGGTTGCTGCTCTTGCAATCATGACTGCGGTAGGATTCTGTATTTGCATCTCTCTAAGTAAGACGTTCCCATCCTTCGTCAACTTAATAGCTCCAGCCCCATCGACCAGCATCTTGATTGTTCCTGTGGGGCCCAGATTTGATTTCAGAACATCTTGCAATCCCTCTCCGGCTGAGATGTTGACCTTCAAGGCCTCACCGCGCCGTCTTGATTCCGCCTTAGGGTTGAGAAGCTGTGCGGCCGACATCCTGCTACCGTGATAGTCCCTAAAGACTGATTGTGGGAAACAAGCTACTTCATGGGTAAGAGTTCTTGATGTTCACTACCAACCAAATTCACATTACTCTTGGCAGGTCAACGCGTGCTGGACCCTTAAGAACGCGAGCCTACTTTAGGGTACTAGCGCTAATGGCGCCAGAAAATCCATTAAGCGAGTCCTGGATGCCGCAAGCTTGAGTAAAGTACCTTACTTTCTTGTGTAAGCTAATGTCCATGTGCCAGATTCTTCATCCTGGAGGCGTCCTATCCTTTCATGAGTCAGATCATCTATACCTCGTCCAGGCACGTGCGTCTTGTTGGAGATACAGGAGTCCCACTGTTATCCCGCCAAATTCACTGCGAAAAGCTTCCAAGCTTTCCGATTCCTGAAGTACCCATGCGAGATGTCGATTAACTACCTGCTTCACGAGAGCAGCGTGGGATATGCTATCTTCGAAGTCATTCACCAACCTGACACCGTCGGCAATCGGTTGAAGGAAGTCCAGGATGCGGTTCAGGTGATTTATGGTCCCGTTGAGTGGATGGGAACAGCACTCACTGTCGCAGGATCTGGCGAAATTCGGCAAGATGGTCAAATTGGTGTCGTTCGCGCCTTTTCAAGGAGCTGCGCAAGCTTTGGAGAACGCCAATGAGGTATCGGAGGGCATAGCATCACAATTTCTCCTGTCGCTCCTAGAAGTCAACCTACCCAAGGCTGGGAAAAAAAACAAAGTCACGCTTGGAGTTTCCGACAAGGGTTTGGCCGGTGCCATCAAGGGCGCTTTCCCAGGCCTTGAGTGTGAGACGGGTGATACCTCGGAAGTGGTATGCAACTTTTCGCATTGATGATCAGCTCAGTTGAATATGTACCTGAGTCGCAAGACTCGTTGAACGCCCACCTATATACAAGCGTTGTCTCAAGAGTCAATATCACCTTCTGAAGAGGAGCTATTGACGCGGGAATCCATCTAGGTACAGGACATGCTTCGAGGAATCCGGCAGCATGCACATAAGCTCTTGAAGCAATTACAGGAAGGCGATGTTGAGCGTGCCCAACTTGGTTTAGGGCACGCTTACTCAAGAGCCAGGGTTAAGTTCAGCGTTCAAAAGGTCACTATTTGTGCCAGTCCTGGCATTCCAGTCGCTAACGTAGTCCAAGAACGACAACCATATCATTCAAGCTATTGCAACTTTAGACCATCTCGATAAAGCCATCAATATGTTTTCTATGAGAGTGCGCGAGTGGTACTCCTGGTAAGATCTCTCAGAAAATTGAGTTGTTTGAGGTCAATCAACATAATAATCCCAGGACCTTTTAACTGGGTTCTGATACGGAGATGCTGACCTATATTTCCCAGGCACTTCCCAGAATTGATCAGAATTGTTTCCGAAAACCATCAATACGCAAAGCTCGCTCTCTGGATTGGTGACAAGGAAAGATTATCAGACAACGATAGAGACGATCTGGCTGCTCAAGTGAATGACGACGCCGGAATCGCTCAGAGCATTATCGATGTTGCAAGGGTTAGCATGGGTCAAAAGATATCGGAATCAGACATGGGTACGTACTCCCTGGAGCTGTTCTTTCCCCACTGGTCATGTCTAGGGAGCAAGGGCATCCTTCGTTCGCCGGGCTCTCGTTCCTGATCTATCGGGTCTTCTACAAGCTACATCAAAGGCAATACTAACGCGTCAATATGCGCAGACAATGTGACCACCTTTGCTAGAAAGCTTGTAAGCGTAAGCGATCTTTCTGATTTGTTCCTTCCCACCTCAAGTACTCTCGTATGCGGCGACATTTGTTCCAGAAGCACTTACTCTTTATTGTCTTACAAAAAAATGCTGAGACTGAAAGTTGGCAAACTACCGCAAATCGTTATATGGCTATCTGGTCGCCAAAATGGGCATAGTAGCACCAAACCTTGGGGCGCTGATAGGAGAAGTCGTTGGGGCGCGCCTGATCTCACACGCAGGGAGTTTGACAAGTCTGTCGAAATATCCAGCATCGACCGTACAGATTCTCGGCGCCGAAAAGGCCCTGTTCCGTGCATTGAAGACGAAAGGCAATACGCCCAAATACGGGTTGATCTACCATTCATCTTTTATCGGCAAGGCCGGTCAGAAAAATAAAGGGCGGATATCACGGTTTCTGGCAAACAAATGTTCCATCGCCTCGAGGATAGACAACTTCTCAGAAGAGCCAACCACGCGGTTCGGCGAAGCGCTCAAGGCTCAGGTTGAGGAGAGGCTGAAGTTCTACGATTCGGGAGCAGCACCTACAAAGAACGAGCTGGCTATGGTACGTGGATGTGCTAGCCATGGTCTCTATCATTGCCGCTGGACTGACGATCAAACACAGCGTCATGCAATGGACAAAGTGTTGGGTGACATTAATATGAAAGATCCCACAGCAGTAGTAGACAGTGATAACGAGATGGCGGATGTAGCACCGAGAGCTGTACATAAGCAGGAGAAGCAGAAGAAAGACAAAAAAGACAAAAAGGAGTCAAAAAAGGCATCGAAGACCGAGGGGGCGGCCGAGGGCGAAGTAAAGGAAAAGCGGAAGCACGGCGATGTCAGCGGAGAGGTCGAGGGGAAGACGGAAAAAAAGTCCAAGAAGCTCAAGTCATGATGAAAGGTATGTCCCAAAGAAGCTGGATATGTGTATACTGGGGAGTTTGCACAAGGTTAGTGAGCTATCATTGTCCTCTATACCCAGGAATGGTGTGGCTATGTACAAACGCCTCGAATGGCGCTCAGTCTGTCAGCAGTTCTATTTACTGTTTCGCGATCCTACCCTATGCCCATGATTGGCTGATCAACCATCCTCACCGAAATCGTAATGTCCCGTCTCTTTAGCGTGCTCCGTGGCTCCTCTCTCACCAACGCAAGACTTCTTGCAGACATTACACCTGATGCTGAACGCCGCTGTATCTGTGTAATAATGTCGTTTTTGCAATATCCCACACAGCAGAATGGCGCCTTCCAATACCACAGGATCTGCCGCATCAAAAATCTTGGTATCAAACTCCGGTGGTGCATAGGCGTGTTCGTGTGGCGCGTCAGAGGGGCTCAATGCAATAGTATCGTAGTGGATCCCCGAAAACACCAGGATGCACCTTGTCGGCCTCCCTTCGTTGAACCGATCTGTCCTTAGCGTCTGCACATCAATCGAGCAGATTTCCACGTCGAAATGTCTGCTCAAAATGTCCAACTCTATTGCTCCACCCCACGCATCTTCCTTTTGTATCCACCTGCAATAATCATCTGGGTCCTTCTCCAGCACGACACCGGAGTAGGTTTCAGGATGAGACTGGATGTCCTGCGCTATTACGGAGCGCAATTCGTGCATGGAGTCTATGTTCGTGCCGAAGAAAGCTGTAGAGAAGGCGCGGAAGAGGCAGGAGTTGTCGTCAGGCATTATACGCAAAATGAGGGTTGATGAATGCGTTTCGAGTGGGAGTTGGGGGGCGTCCATGTTCTGGGAGGTTGACTTGCGGCTAAGGGAGAGTGGTTTGGTAGGCTTTAGCGCTGGTGTGGAAGGGGTGGTATTGGCGTTTGCAAAGGCGGAAGATCTTGTTGTTGTAGAGATGCCATTCGCAATAGAGGCGGCGTTGCCGGGATCTGGTGGGTTCCGGCCGTCATGAGGATGATTGTCCGGGCCGGTGGTGCTCGCGCTCACGATCAATTGCTCGCCATCAAGCTTGATTCCTATCTCCGACAGTCTGGCCGCGGATCCGTAGTCCTCGAGCGGTAAGGGTTTAGGTGGATAGCCATACTTGAGGTCAAAGGCTTGGATGGACGTTTTCTCTATTATCCGGGAGCGTAAGTCCCCAACGGTGGCTGTTTCTGGGAGAGTAATTGTGGCCTGGCCAGCCGGACCACGTATTCTGAGCCTCATATAACTGGTGGTATATAGGTAAACTGTTTCGAAATCATGAACCTTCTAGAGCATGAGCGGGTTGTTCTTCAGAGCGGAACGTGTTTCCGCTATTTTAGTAGCAATCCGGGACTTCACTATGATTGGTTAGTACTGAGGTAGGACCCATCAATCGAAATGCAAGAGCTCTTTTGGTTACTGATTATGACAGACCGCGCAAATCTGCGCTTTGAACTTCTGCTCATTGATCGAGAAGGAAGGTTTCATTAACTGACGACCTCCACAATAAATTACCCAGTCTAATTCAATGGATCGTGTAGTGGACTTTGTCCCCCGAAAACGAGCCTCAAGACACCTCGAATCTCAAGGGTACGAGAAGCCGCAATCGCCGTTGCCAGAGGCTCCATCCGCGATACTTTGAGGTGCAACGCCTGCGTACACGTAGTGGCTGGATCATCTCAACAGGGAGCGGGACTTCTTGCGATTGATAGGGCCATAACGGCAAATCGACGGTTATTCTCACTGAACCACTATTGCTATGGCGGAGTCCCCGTCTGCGGGCAGCCCGACGCCTGTGGAGACTATCGAGACGCCAGCGCAAGTCAACCCCCCAGATGGCGACGTCACACGAGAGCAGTTTTCAGCCATGAGGAGAGTAACAGAGAAGGTATACGCGTACAGAGAGCGCGACGGTCACGACCCCTCTAAATTGTTTCATCGTAAAGTCAATAAGCGAGTGGTGCCAGATTATTACGATGTCATTAAAGAGCCCGTTGCGCTGAGTACATTGAAGAAGAAGTACATGACAAAAGAATACAAACGATTTGCGCATTTCGTTAGAGACGCTGCATTGATCTCACACAATGCTCAGACATATAATCGGCCAGATGCAGGAGCGTATCAAGATGCTCTCACAATAAAGGGCATCTTTCAGAAGGAACTCAAAGCACTTGCTGACGAGGGCATTATATCACAAGAAGTAGCCATACTTCCTTACCTCGGAGAGTTGCCCCCTGTCGAAACCCCTCTTCCGGTTGAGGAGGAAGAGGAGGACGAAGATGAAGATGATGACGATGACGACGACGAGGATGAGGAGTCTGACGAAGAAGGTGGAAAGCGGAAGCGAAAACGGGGTCCTCGTTCGACCGCCGCCATTACCAAGCGTGAGGGAGGCGGCAAGGACGACGGAGGACAGAAGGGGACCGACACAGATCTTAGGAAGCGTCGAGGTCGACCACCTCGAGTCGATACTCCTATGGAGACTAGGATCAAAAACGTGCTCAAAGCCATACGCAAATTCAAGAATACCCAGGGTCAAATCATGATTCACCAATTTGAGAAGCTACCGGACAAGACTGCCATGCCAGAGTATTATATCGAGATCAAAGAACCTATGGCTGTTGAGCAGATAAAGGTACGTCTTGATGGCAATTCAATGATAACATGGCATGTTGGCTGCGCGAGCCCTTTTCCTGACTTCGTACAGCGAAAGCAAAAGCGAAAGAAATACCACTCCGTCGATCACTTCATCCGGGATATTGATGTTATGTTCAATAATGCGAAGAGCTACAATACCGATGAGAGCCAACTATACAAAGACGCAGTATATCTTCAAGTATTAACTCCGTAAATATCCTATGCGTGGCCACATTGACTGATTCCTGAATTCAGGCTGAAGCACACAAGCTCGCAGATGCAGAGAAACAGAAGCCTGATACCGACTTCGTCATGGAAGAGGGCAGATTACCTCTACCAGACGGGATCTTGCACAATAACGAACTATGGAAAGTTGGAGATTGGATCCACATACAAAATCCCAATGATGTAACTAAACCTATTGTGGCCCAGATCTATCGAACATGGCAAGATACTGATGGCGAAAAATGGATCAATGCATGCTGGTATTATCGACCAGAGCAGACTGTCCACCAGTACGAAAAGCACTTCTACCCCAACGAGGTTGTCAAGACGGGACAATATCGAGATCACCGCATCGACGAGATTGTTGACCGATGTTTCGTTATGTTCACGACGCGTTACAGCAGGGGTCGACCTCGAGGCTTGAGTGCAGACAAAGATGTCTATGTGTGCGACTCGAGGTACAACGAAGAAAAGCACAAGTTGAACAAGATCAAGACTTGGGCTAGCTGCCTGCCGGATGAGGTGCGAGACAAGGATTATGAGATGGATCTATTTGATGGTATCAAAAGGGTCAAAAAAGTGCCGAGTCCGATCTTGCATTTGCTCAAAGAGGACGCGCAGGAGACCGACGAATTACCAAAGCCACGTTGGGGCGCTGACAATGCTCCACCTATTGAAGGTGCGGTATACAAAGGGCCCAGGGATGAGAATGTAAGATACGGCCATTTGCTGCCTTGTTTCTGCCACTGACGGAACTTTCAGCAATCCCCACCTCCGGAAGCAACACCAACGCCTCCTCCACAGCCCGAACCTGAGAAAACCAAAACAGCTGTTAACAACATGTCAACCTATGACGCACCTAACTATCGCAGGGATAGTCAAGGCGACGCAATGATGGGAGGCACTTTTAATCAATCATCCACAACGGGTGCCACTCCCTCGCACAACAGCCACACACAAGGCTACGGCGCGTCGCTATCAGGATATCATCAACACTCCGCTTCACCCGCCCCAATCCAGCATCCCCATCAATACACTCAACAAACTTCGAGCAGTTACACGCAACCCCAACATTCGGCCACTCCATCTCACCCCAATCACTACTCTACCCCTGCTAGCCGATATGTACCACCAGCCATTCAGCGACTTCCTAGTGCCAGTATCAATGCACTCCGTCCACAAGAGATATACCATCTTCCTGAGAACGCGAATTCAGCCATTCCGGAAGAGACTCGCAATCAGTTCCAGCAAGATGCGCACGGACATGTACTCTTCTGGACTGCACCACCTGTCGAAACGCTGCCATCAGTGAAGCCGGGTTCCGCTATCGGCCATACAGCTCGATATCTGGCTGACAAGCTCCGAGCGAAGAATGCAGCTCGGGAAAAGCGAAAGGCCGAAGGTCTGCCGGAAAAAGAAGAAGACCAGCCCGATCGTGCAGCGAAGTCAGTCAAACATGGTGTTGACGACGTCACGCGGCAACGGATCGAGGAGCTGAAAGTCAAAGCACTCACGAAGTGGAATGAACAGCTTCAGGCCAGTACTGACGACATCTACAAGAAACTCTACGGTCAACATTGGGAGGAAGGCAAGAAGTACGAATTAGAGAAGTTGGCCAGGAAGCAGGCCGACCACCGCAAACGTGAAGCCGAGCTCGAGAACGCTCGTAGCCAACGCAAGAGCAGCTGGCAGAAAGCCCGTGCTGTCGTTACCGACTCTGGCGTTTATAGGGACGACCTTGATCCACGTTATTGAAAACGGCAAGTACTGGCGATGACCTTTGTTTTTCGTTCTCATGGTAGAGACGTCATGCCTTTTCAAATACTAGAGTGGTCTTTCGCTACAATAAACGAGAGAGGTTGGCTTCTCCTCAACGAAGCTACGCTCTATCTAAGCATCGATACCCCATTTGGAACACATACTGCTGTTACAATAAAACACGCATCAAGTCTATGCCACTCCCTTCACTGTGTAGTAGTCTGCGGTGTGGGGTGGCGAATGTCATGGGTTTTAGTTTCTAGCTCCTCACTCCTCATGAAACCAGATCTCTTTATGTAGAACACTCAAATTGTGCATCTCTATAAGTCTTGTCGCGTTCTCTATTGTTTTGGTATGTTGATTCACTGGGAGTTTCTTACACGTCGCAAGCTTTCCTGCTCTTGATGAGGCTCAATTGATCGAGCAAAGTAACAATCTTGTTTGTGAAAGCTGATTGGGACGGGTCAAAATGGGGCCTTATACGAGATAAGAATTCCTAAGGATGGGATCGCTCATGCGGGCCTCCAATTTATTCCATGGGCGCCACAGCATTAAAAGTATTCAAGCCAATGCTCGCTATCAGCGCTATGCTCACTCAAAATCGCAATCCGCTTGTTTCAAATGCGATGCTAATGGCGTATGCTCGAGAAGAACGGTAAGCCATTCAACCGGCAACAACAGCATCTTCCAGTTGTGCTGCCCTCACTTCAGAGTTGCACTCATGCCTTCTTGGTGTCCTTGACATCAACCTTGCCGTTAGCCTTCCCGCCAACCGTCACGCTCTCCTTTCCGGCCACCTTCCCATTTGGCCCCCCAATTACCTTCAATCCTTCCGCCTTGGTCTTCATTACTTCGGCTTTGCTCTTTTCATCCATCAATCCAAACAACCCCTCTCTTCTCCTTGCCAATCCTTCCAATTCCCTTCTCAATCTCTCCACCTCAAGCAATGCCATCTCTCTATCCGGTGGTAATCCTTCGAAGCCTCTCACTCGTCCCTCGAGTCCCCGTACACGTTTTTCGAGGTCTCTGACCTCTCGTTCATCGACATGAGTGGGAAGTGGTGGGAAATTCGAGCCAAGTGGGGGCATCTTCTTGCGGTATTCTTCTGCTAGCTTCTTTTCTTTCTCAGTCAGCGGTTTGGCCTGATGATGCTGGCAACAACAAACGGGCTCTTTGCTGGGAGTATGCCCGTTTTGCATGTGCATTGTGGAGGCTTTAGCATTTTTCCCTGAGCTTTCCCCATTCCTGCTGGGGGTTTGCTGATAGGCATTGTCATCCTCCACCATGGGCCTTGATTTCGGCTCTGTTGGGTTCTGCGTCTGTGTCTGAATCTGTTCTCCTCGTTTCAATCTGGCAAGGAAATCTTGTGAGCGTGCTGCTTCGGCCTTCAGCTTTTGGTGGAGGGCGTCGATGCGTTGAAGCTGGGCTGAGAATTGGGGTTCCGTGGGAGGCGTGGGAGGGAGAACTGTGGGGGCCATGGAGCTCCAACGCAGGGGAAGATCTAGCTTTGGGGTTCCTGATGCTGCTGGTGGGTAGGAGATCGATGTGAAGACCTCACAGGGGTGAGAAGAGGCTTGCGTGTACGAGAGATCGCAAATTCATGCTTCAGCCAGCAGGCCAATCGAGTCAAAGGACGGAAACCTGACACCTATAATTAGGCGAGGAAGCGTTTCAATAAGAGCGCTCATCAAGCGAGTAGCGATGTCGACACGGAGGAAGGCTGGAGGACCATAAGAGATATCTTGGTGAGGAGGCTGTCGTCTATCACCAAGACCAACGCTTTTTGAAGCTCTAAAGGTGAGGTGCTTAGTATGCTACATAGTCTTCATTACGTTAGGCAAGCTTACTATGGAGGAGGTGTTTGAAATAGGCCAAATTAGGAATGAATGTAGTGAAGAGTTCGCGTGTCAACAAGCGCCGGGAGCAGGATGGCTTGGCATGGAAATAGCCGTTCGCCGTTGTAAAGCCACTTGGCTTCACCATTTCCTTTTGTCGTCTCTTAAGACCCAAAAGAACATACATCCCAATCATGATTACACGAATGAGCTATGTAGCTTTGCTAGCTACACTTCTCGCTGCGCCCTTCGTTACTTCCCTATCTTCCTCCGATATCCCCTCAGACACCCCAATTGCCTCCCTCGTCTCCTCCGCCAAAACCAATCTCGCCCAAGGCAATGCTAACGACGCCCTGACATATTTTGACGCTGCCATACGGCGGGATCCAAACAACTACCTCACCATCTTCCAACGTGGTGCAGCATATCTCTCATTAGGAAGGAATGAAAAAGCAAGCTCGGATTTTGACAAGGTCCTGACCATCAGGCCCGACTTCGAAGGTGCGTTGCTGCAAAGGGCGAAGATCAGAAGTAGAAACGCAGATTGGGCTGCAGCAAAAGACGACTATGTGAGGGCCAAAAGAACAGAGAGCGCGGCCTATACACAGTTAGAGGAGGCATGGGGTTCATCATCGCTCGCCGTGGATGCGGAGAAAGCTGGCGACTGGGAGGGATGTATCAGTCACGCTGGGACTGCCATCATGGTCGCGAGCACAGCATTGAGCTTGCGGCAATTGAGGGCCAGGTGCCGCTTCGAGAGGGGAGAGGTACTGGAGGGAGTCAGCGACCTGGCTCACGCGTTACAAATTTCCCCGTCATTGATATCACCGCACATGCAGATATCGTCGATGATGTTCTATTCAATCGGCGACACAGCCAAGGGTATCGAGCAAATGCAGAAGTGTCTAAGATCGGACCCAGATTCGAAGGCTTGCAGCAAACTCTATAGACGGTTGAAGCAGCTCAGCAAGACTTTGAAACAGATTGCGACGTTCAAGGAAAAGCGTCAATTCAATAGCGCTACCAAGCTTCTAGTGGGAAGCGGCGAAGATCTCGGGCTTATAAAAGAGGTCAAAGAGGATGTTAGAGCATCCAAGGAGGCTGGTCACATACATCCGCATTCTTCCAATGAGCTTTACAGTAGCCTGGTTGAGATGGCTTGCGATTTCTACCAAGAGGTACGAAGATCCTCTTTCGTACAAGCCCTCTGATGGAACGGACTGACAAGTTTCTCAGATGAACAACAAGAAGAAAGCGCAACCTTACTGCACGGAATCCCTTACCCTCAACCCAAATTCCCTTCCTGCCCTTATCCTCCAAGCGCAGAATCAAATCGACGCGGAAGACTTCGAGGCCGCCATCTCCACCCTCAACACCGCCAAAGAGTCTCACCCATCCGCCCAAAACATCCAATCCCTCCTGCAAAAAGCCCACACCCTCCTCAAACGCTCAAAGACGAAAGACTATTACAAAGTCCTCGGCGTCGCCACGGACGCTGACGATAGAGCCATCAAGAGGGCCTACCGCACTGCCACCAAACAGTTCCACCCAGACAAGGCGTCCGCCGCGCAGGGTATTTCGAAAGAGCAGGCGGAGAAGAAGATGGCGGAGGTCAATGAAGCTTACGAGATCCTGAGCGATCCGGAGCTGAGGGCTAGATTCGATCGGGGCGATGATCCCAATAGTCCCGATCACCAGGGCCAGCCGTTTCAGGGAAGTCCGTTCGGACACGGAGCAGGGGGCCAGCAATTCTTCTTCCAACAAGGTGGTGGTGGTGGCGGGGGAGGGTTCAAATTCCCAGGCGGAGGTGGTGGAGGTGGCTTCCAATTTCCCGGGGGATTCGGGGTTTAGGATCTACGTTGTAACAATAGCATGGATGGAGCGGGGGAGTCTCGGGTTTCTCGGTATTTGATCCTACGGTCTATTCTGGAAGGCGTATTGGTGTGGTATTGGGTACAGGACTCCCTGGACAGGCATGTCCAGCAGACATCACCGTTACGTACGCCCTTAGCTTTTGATGTTTATGAAGGGTGTAAGCCATGATTTATAGATCGTCTCTCATTTCTCTCCAATTTAGCAATATATCAGATTAGCTGCAGCCACACGTTGAGAAATATACGCTGCGTCGCTATCCAAACTACCCTCTTTCCCAAGTATCCACAAAGCGTCCACTTTTCTCCCTTTCAAAAGCCTTGTGTCACCCACTGGTGATCTGTCTCTACATCGATATGCTCTACAAATCAGTGGGTATGTTTCTAGGTATATGGAATGAGTCAGTCTAGCAGACATCAAAGCATACTCTGCTAGGAAGTGGAATTTCCCGGCCGTCGTCAAACTTTCATGACTTCAAGACACTAGTCCACTCTCTCAATTAATGATTCTACCTATCTGTAAAGGCATCGACGCACGACATCTGAGCCGGCGGATGTTCAGAACCCCTGAAACGCCTCGCTATGGAGACCGCTTTATGCACTGCAATGGCGCAGCAAAATGCCAAGCGAACGCGATGGACTTCTATACAGAACGCCCAGTTCTATATATACCTCAGAAGCGAATGTGGTAGACACAAGAAAGCGAGTGTTCGGTCGGCGGACTGGGCCACCGAGCTATACACGGCCAGGCAGCTTTAGGGCGCTGCTTACCGAAATTATTGGTTACGTAGATTGAGCCCGTTATATCCAAAGAACGGGCCAAAGCTTTGTACAATGTTGTAGGTGCAAATGCTGAGTCCTTGGCGAAAGACGTGTGCGCTTGCCCGATCGTTCCGAGATCATGGTCGTTAGTCATTAGTAGGTGGGCTTCGACAGGGCGGTGATGCCGAGTATATTATCAGGTAAGTTAGGTATCTGAATCTCATCGCAGAGCTTCAGTATCAGAACGCGCCGGAGCCACGGTCTCCCCTTCCCATCCAGAGCTGCCATCGTCGGCGGGACTTCGTGAACCAGACGATACTGAGGACGATGAGCCGATTGTCCATTCTTCGGCGTCTTCTGGGCTCGGCTCGCCGCCTGCCAGTGCATACCCCTTTTCTGATGGATCGTCTCCAATTTCTGCATAGTCGTAATCCCAACGGAACATCTTGTCTAATTGTTGGCGCGGCAGGAATTTGGACTTGACAACGAAGAAGATGACTCCGGCTAGCAAGCTACCTCCCACCAGATCCACCGCATAATGGTGAGAGAGATACATCGTCGCCCACCATAGCCACAATGTATAGACCACAAAGAGAGGGGTGAGGCGTGGGAACACATGACTCATGAATAGAGCTTCCATCACAGCGCTGCCAGCGTGTAAAGAGGGAAATGCTCCAAAAACCATGGGGGAGCCCGTGAATGTAGGGGTGTACAACGCGATCTTGAACAGCTCATCGATAGCCGCCAGTCCTGCAGGCGACCCTTTGATCGTGTAATTTGCCGGGACGAGCCCGTACATATTCTCATACCATGGTGGCGAACATGGAAATGACAGTTGGATCGCTACCCCAATCAAATTCATCCAGCCAAAACTCCTGGCGAACATCGGAACAGTCCCTGGAGCGGCAAAGACAAACATGATGCCTGAGCAGACCACTGGGGCACCGAAATGGATGATTCCGTATGGTAGCCATGCCATGATGTTGAGGAATGTACTCTTGTGGGCGGATAAGATGTTACTTAGATTGGCACCATAAAATATGTTTTCGAGGGAAGGTAGGACTCGGACCCATATCGGTGGACGCCACGTACTTGGGATGAATCTACAGTTCCAACAAGTCAGCTTTGTGCACGTGAATGGGCCTTGCTTGCTTCACCCGGCACAGTCCGGCATATTCGCCATGCCGATAGCGGAGCGGAGGTACTGAGCGCAAAGAAATAGATCCTCACCCGCAAGCATAGAAGAAGATCAGCCACATCCATATGGCCAGGGAAGGGAGGAGAAATTGTCTCGAGACAGGTAGGATCAGGGCAGTGATTATGGTTGTTGATATGGCGGTCTTGACCAGAGGGCCCGGCGAAGGTATGATGCATAATGAGAAGATACCCAGTACCAAAAGTATCAGGTATTGCCCGTCATAAACGGACCACTTGTGCTCAGCTAAAGAGCGCAGAGTGTCTCGAGGGTTGTAGGAGGTGTGAAGGTGGGTAAAAGTGTTGGACGAAGGGGACTGCCTGCTTCGTATCCTGGAGCGCAACTTCCGCCGTATGCGATGTGGTATTGGATTTGGTATCGAGAGGGGCCATGAGAAACCCAACCTGACAGGTGAATATGATTGTTGTGAGTCTCTCCTCGAGCCAAAGGTGGTCTTGAGCATGATCGGGCCCGCCAAAGCGGAGCCTTGGGGGCGTGGGCCTCCTCCTCTTGCGTTCGCTTCGCCGTCGTGTGGTCTCGCTGAGGGTGAAGCCAACAGATTAGAAGCGGCAGTAGGTCCTCGAGCGAAAGGCCTGGTGAAGCGGCGCGTAAGGGGGGCGAGTAAGCAGAGCAGAGATTGGGATGTAATCAAATCACGGAAGTTCGGTACTCGTGATGCCGAAAGCTTTCAGCGGTGCACTCCGACTTGTAGTCTGATACAGCAACTCTTGAGTGCGGTCTCAATTGATCATTGATCGGATCCGACAGGAACGCGGCCGTATACTCGTATCGCAAGTTATTAAGACAGCAAGAATGAAATGTAGAGGGAAATTAGTTATTGGACTGAGGGAGGAATCAAACGGCGGGTCCGAGGTGGCTGAGAGAAAGGAAGGAATTACCGGGGTGACCTTATGCAGTAATCAGCGGAAGTGGCTTGGCAGTTTTCCTTCGGACGAATTGTAACACGAGCTCCGACTTCTTCGATCTATCTCACCTCCGCACAACCCCGCCATTCGCGAGCTGAAGGACAGATGACAAGAACGATTGTCTACGGACATCATCCTTGGGGAGTGCTCATAGGCAATCACACCCTCAGCAGATTGCCAGAGCCCTGTAGCCACCTGGCGTGCGTAAGCATCTTCAGCCACATGTGATACTTTATGTATCGGATTCTTGGCAACGTTCACGCGTCCAGGCGATGAGGCAGATAATGGGACGTTAATAGTGTCGGACTTGTCGAGAATTATAGAGAAGGCAGCGACTCGAAAGCGCTTAAGGTCTTCTTGTGAAGTGCAATACGCGGAAAGTGCCTTCACTCAGTCATTATCCGTTGCAAGGATTCATCCAGGCTTATCCACATGAACTAAAACGTAAACTGGAAGCTGGCCTAACATTGTTCTTTCCTGACACATTGGCCTCAGCCCATCCCGTTTGACCACAACGTGAAAGAAGATGCTGGAGTAGATACTACAAGCACCAGCAATTGCATCAGTGCGAACGATGGGTACACAGTGGAACGGGTAGAATCAACCCGGAACATTACGACCAATACTCGCATTACATTCTTTGGAAACCGTCTCTTCAATACATATAAGCTTCGAGGATTGAAACAAATAGGACATGTAGGTGGATCAACGTAGGATCTGCTTATCTGCTCCCTATCTACCGCAAGAGGTACATCAATCGTTGATCTTTAACAGGCAAGAGGCAAAAATATTGTCAACTTGATACACGACTCTGTCGGAAACGCCATGTCATCGCCTTCAACCACCTATAACCCTCCGTTACTTTGCCATAGAACGCCAGCGCTAAATCTCACCATGATTCGCTTGCCCAGGGATTGTCTGAAATGAAAGGGTTGTCACCCAAGTCATGCGGTGCCGTTACATGACCTATCGCCTTGCCAAAGTATTGCTCGAACAATATTTCGTCGATGTCTCTTGCATTATTATCCTTGGTCAGTGCCACCGACAGGTCGATATCGGCACCGAAGATATCGGATCTAGATTGGAGAGGCACCGGCGCCTCCGCACTGTCGTCGAAATCGAAGAAGTTGGAGGCAGCTGGCGAAGACGAAGGGTCACCAAGCTCTGGTGGAGTGCTAACATGTTCGGGCGGAGTGGCCACTTGCTCAAGCGCCGAGTGGAACTGCTCAGGACTTGGGTGAGAGTAGATGGACGAGCCGGACAGCGAGGAGGCGTACTTGCTGGGAGACCTCTGAGCTAATTTCTCTAGAGCTCTCTGACGCGTGGCCGCGGATTTCTCGAGACGTCCTTCCACTTCTGGCCTTGACTTCTTAGGCCTGCCCCGCTTGGCAATCTTTTTTGGTGTCCCTTCAAATGCACCGATGCACATTCCGCGCTGTCGATGTCTTGTTAACGCATCGTGTCGTGCGAAACCTTTGCCGCAGGGACATGAGTAAGATCGAACGCCACTGTGTATATTCGCATGCCGTTTCAGATCGTGCTGGCGAACAAAGCGCTTGGTACAATCGTTGCAACGAAATTGGCGGTCGTCTAGGTGGGTTTGTACATGGGCTTTGATGTTCTCTTTCCTTCCAAATTTCTTCCCGCACTCTGTGAACAAACAAGTCCACTTATTGTCTGCATCGGGAAAGGAAATGAAAGCGGCGATCTCGTCGCAGGTCACACCAGTTTCTTCGATACACTCATTAGGGTCCTCGATTTCAGACCTCGATTGGGAACTTGCATGTGACTCCTGTTTTGCTGAAGAAGAATAAGACCCAAGGTTCATGGCACTTTGGGAGGCTGGCAGTATCAGCGATCCGGAAGTCTTAAGATTGCCATCGGCACCACCATCTTGGTGTTCGAACAGAGCCATGTGTGGCATTTCTGGAGACGACTGGAAAGAAGACATTGCCGAAGATACCGCGTTTGACATGGGGGAGTAATTTGCCGCGTTGTATCCGTCATCCCATAGAGGGATGTCCATCTTCAAGGTTGCCATGTTGAAAAGGTTGGGTTGAGGGAACGCTGCCATGTCGACTGACTTTCGATGCTCGAGCGGCGCTGTATTCGGAGGGGATGGGATGTCAGGACTCCTAGCGTGCTGTCTCATGGCTGCGAAATTATCCTGACACGATGCTCCGCGCTGCATCTCATGAGAAGCCTTGATCGTCAAATTTGGGTCTCTTCGAGTGGGAGATGATTGTACCGCGCGGCTTTGTGCGTGTCCCCTCAAGATTGCATTACTTGTGAATGGAGTTGTGGCAGGTGTCATTGGAAAATAGCCTTCGCTGATGTTAGCAGATGCCATGACAAGGGAATTGCTATGATTTGTACTGACTTGTTCTAGTCTGACTTGGAGGTGTACATGGTTGCAGCAAGAGGTTATTATTCTCATATGTATTCTGTAACGACTGGTGTAGGTCATTTTCGGAAAATGTTGTTTCTGTGCTGTGGTATTTATTAGAGATGGTTTCAGTGCTCCGTTCCGGACGTGGCGATAGGTACGTGTGATTATCGAGATTCGTTATTGGAGTAACATAGCAGTCCATACTGAAACCTTCCGTGTCTCGTGCCAGACGTGGCAGGTGTAGCGTTTCGTGTATCGATTCTGTGAATTGTGTGGTGTGGCGATTATTGCCAAAGGCTTCGGTGGCACGTTCCGGACGTGATGTGGTCTGTTCTGCTTCCAGAGCGTTTTCTTCTATTAGTCGTTGCATTATATCTTGGTTCAGGCCCGGTCGAGCCATAGGTTGCTGCTGCGCTTCTCGCATCATTACTGTTTGTGTTAGTTGCTGTCCTAGGAGATATTCGACGCTTGTTGGCATTTCGTCAAGAGGGGAAAGACCATGGTGTTGTTGAGTGTGTCCTGGCTGGTCTAAGCTTAGACCCCGTCGGTGGAGGGTCTTCTGGGCATCGGATCCTGTGGGCGTCGAATTTTGTCGTCGATGTCGTCCTGGAACTGGAAATGGTGATTGATGAGACAGCATTTGTATGCAAGAGGAGTTCGAAAATTGGGGTTATCAAAGAACACAGTAGGTATCCTTCTTGGTTCGAGACTAAGTTATCGTGAGTGTTCAAACTCAATAATCGAGTGAATTGAGTAATTACCTCGCGCAGCGCAAGCCTTTCGGCCGGGCAAGACTCAAGTACCTTGAGTTGTGCCCAGGCAGAGGTGGGTTTTCAGTATTGCGGTAACGAAGGTGATCTGTATTGTAGAGATGCTCTCAGGGCAGGTGCTGGAACAGTAGCTCCTGGTTTATTATCTGCTTTATATTCTCAGCAGTACAGCGTGTGGTATGCAGTGGATTGAACAGGTTTCACAAGCACAGCTTGATGTGGGGAGATATTTGGAGAGAGTTCAGGTTAGGAACCGCAAGAGTAAATACTGGTTTTCGCTTCGTTCCGCAGGGCAACGATCCCAATGAGGCAGCATTTCCAACCACCCGAATATTCCTCATGAGGTATGGCGCGCTCCTGAAACGAAGAAATGCCATCACTAGCCTCGATTGGTACTAGTGCCAGATCTGGGAGCTAAGCGAAGACCACACAATTCTAGCCCATGCTTCCTCTTCTTTTGCTGATCAAGCATCTCTGCTGAAGGTTGAGGACGACAACTTTGTCGAGGTGAGGGTGCGATTGCTTTTGTTTGCCTATATAATTGCTACACTACAGGATCTAACACCAGATCCCATAGGCCATCATGCAGATCTTCGTCAAAACCCTGACTGGGAAAACGATTACCCTCGAGGTCGAGTCTTCTGATACTATTGACAATGTCAAAGCGAAGATCCAAGGTACATTATGCTCTCCATCGACTTGGAATCCCACTGACCATGATAAGACAAGGAAGGCATCCCTCCCGACCAGCAACGCCTAATCTTCGCCGGCAAGCAGCTCGAGGATGGCCGCACCCTTTCCGACTACAATATCCAGAAGGAATCCACCCTCCATCTCGTCTTACGTCTACGTGGTGGAGCGAAGAAGCGAAAGAAGAAGGTGTATACCACACCCAAGAAGATCAAGCACAAGCGTAAGAAGACGAAGTTGGCCGTTCTCAAATACTACAAGGTGGATGGGGATGGCAAGATCGAGCGCTTGAGGAGGGAGTGTCCAACTGCTGAGGTAGGTCTCTTGGGTATATTGGATGATGACGTACAGAAGCTAATAGAGATACAGTGTGGCGCTGGTGTCTTCATGGCTGCCATGCACAACCGCCAATACTGCGGCAAGTGCCATCTTACGTATGTGTTTGACGAGACTACCGCAAAGAAGTAGAGGAGGATGTTGGAGGTTGAATGTGCTTTCGGATATCAGCATGGAACCAGTATGTTGATATTTTGAAAGAAGAAATACCAGATCTATGCTCCATCATTATTCATCGTTCAACATGGCAACCACTCATTCGGGAACCCATATCCCGTTTTTTCCCAGTGTTGAAACTCGTTGACTTCCATTCATATCCTCCATCTCACAGTCAAGATCGAATCAGGTCCACCTATTGGCAACTCGAAGATTGAGGCCTGCCCCTGATCAAAATGGCTACTCATAGACTTGCATGCGAACACATGGTGTGGGACTATTCACGAAAGTCCTTTAGGCGGAAATCGAGACTGCCGTATACTGCCATCTCTAGAAAGCCTAATATACTTGAGCGTGCTCAACGACGTCCACTGTCCGTTCCAATTCCGAAGTAGCTCCAAATTGCCTTCATCTTGCATATCCGGTAACCAGAACCCGGAGTCGTATTCCTTTTCCGCCGTGACCATCGATCGCCCCAGTAGATCTTCCCTCGTGCTCGAAGGTCTGCCCGGCCTTCGCTGTTTCTTGAGCTCTGCTAGTTCTGCCGCGTGTTGGTTCAGGTAGCTACATAGCGTCAGTAGCGCTTTTGGCTCATTTGGTGGCTGTTTCAAGGATACCTTTGTACGAGATCGTGGGTCTTCTCTATTTCAATGGGACCTGTGGTTGCTTTTGCTGCTCCTTGGAAAAAGGAAATCCTTTGCACTGCGACAATCAAAGTCAACGTCGTCTCTTCCTCTTCGAGTTCAAGGCATTCTCGTACGGTGGGGTTGATTCGCTTTCGCTCTTCCTGCTGCAAGCCTCTCCAGCTTTTCGGTTCTTGCGCCTGATCTTCGCAATTTCTGCGCATCTCTGCTGTCCTCGTTCAAGGTGTTGGATTTGTTGCCCCTCTTCTTCGCCACTTTCTTTTGGACCTTGGATAATTTGGGCATCGTGGATATGTTTTGTCAATATGGGTTTTGTTCACAAATACTGTCACCACTAATTGCCTGTTAATGGAGAAAGCTTGGTGGGGCTCGGAGAAACTTTGTCCGCTCTCCGAAGGTTTTCGACACGACAGACGCGTCTCTCGACTGGCAGCACATACGCCTTTCCAAACCTGTGGCTGTTGTTCAGGTGCATGTGTTGGTCTTGAGTCCCTGGTGGATGTTTTGTTGGAATCCTTTGCTTCGCCATTTGCATGTCATGGACGAGGCATATGCTCGATTAGCCTCAATGGACCGAGTAAACAGAGGGGCCTCTGGGTGGCGCTGACCAACTTTGCTTGTGTTCTGTAGTCATCATGGGTATTACTGGTATATTTGATAGCATTGTACGAGGTCGAGCCATCCTGACACGATCTAGGCTTGCTTCCGCTTCTCAAATCGATCCAAAAGCCCTGCAATCTCAAGAAATTTGCAGGCCAAACTATCGGTGTTGACGCTTATGGCTGGCTACACAGAGGAACGGTCGCTTGTGCCATCGACCTTGCTCTAGGCAAGCCGACCACGAAGTATTACTGCTAAAGCTCTAATGGGTGCCTATGCTTACTATGACCTAGGTATGTCGACTTCTCAATGCACCGAGTACGGATGCTAATCCACTTCGGCGTTATCCCATACATGGTTTTCGATGGAGATTACCTTCCGAGTAAAGCGGTAACGGAAGTGGACAGAGCAAAGAGAAGAGAAGAGAGCAAACGAAAAGGACTTGAGCTCTACCGACTCAACAAACCCTCTCAGGCGCATCTTGAGTTGCAGAAAGCGGTCGATGTTACTCCTGAGATGGCACGGCAGCTGATTGACGAGCTCAAGAAGATAGGGGTGCAGTATGTAGTTGCGCCCTACGAAGCAGATGCCCAGCTTGTGTACCTAGAACGGAAAGGAGTCATTCAAGGCATGCTGTCTGAAGATTCGGACCTTTTAGTCTTTGGTGCCAAGCAGCTTCTGACAAAGCTGGACCAGTACGGTGACTGCGTCGAGATCAATCGATCCGATTTCACCGCCTGTCGAGAGATCAGCCTCGTAGGGTGGTCGGATGTTGAGTTTCGACGGATGGCAATCTTGAGCGGATGTGATTACTTAGCAAGTATTAACAAGATGGGCTTGAAGACTGCTTATCGATATGTTCGGAAATACAAAACTATTGAGAGAATCCTGCAGATGCTAGCTTTTGATGGTCAATATCACATTCCGATTGGCTACCTCGAGAAATTTCATAAGGCAGAGCTCACCTTTCTTCATCAGCGCGTCTTCTGCCCGGAGAAGAATGACGTTGTAATGATGACAGAGCTCGCAAGCGAAGCTCAACCCGACGATTTTTCGTTCATAGGTGCCGAAGTGCAGCAAGATGTTGCTGTTGGTGTCGCCGAAGGGGACCTTGATCCAATGACTAAACAACCCATACTCGTCAAGAACGCCATAACACATGCTCCGAAGACGCCGTGGGGTAACTCACGCAGGAGTACAGTCGACACTCCCTCTACTGCGAAAGCAGGTAAATCGATAGACTCCTTCTTCAAGGCTAAGAGAACACCTCTCGCAGAATTGGATCCAAACAGCTTTACGCCTTCGCCAACTCAAGAACGACTCTTGCAACGGGCGAATGGGGTCTCATGGAGTTCTAGCCCTGCACCAGCGAGAGCACCAGCTCTGCGATCGAGCACGTTGGTGCACTCAGCTGCGCCTCGGCCAGCGCTTTCAACAAGTACTTCGCAGCCAAACAAGAATCTAGGCGCCGATGTACCATGGTCACATCCTTCTAAACGTCAGAGGCTATGTGTTGACTCGCAAAACAGTCAAGACTCGAGGAACCCAGTATCTTTGGAGGCTATACGAAGCCCATTCTTCGGAGCAGTGAGTGCAGATCCGAGTCCCTCAATGAGGACTAACAGGAAGAATAAGAAAGCTAAAGAAGCTGAAATAACCATCTGGTCTGATGATTCGATCGAAGATGCAATGGCTGAGCTTCCCCATGTAGTGGAGATTTCAGCTGGAGCAGAGAGCGGCAAGTTGGAGGTCTTGCAAGATGACAGCCAGCAGGGGCCGGAAGAAAGTACATGGACAGAAATACGGGAAAGCCATGGGCCAGAGGATGACTCACAATCTTTGACTGCATCAAGAGGGACAGAGGTTTCGCACGTATCCCTTGACACCCAAGCCTCCAGTGTCACTAGTTCTGTCCCATCCGTAGCTCAGACACTAGATAACCACGTCGCCGCTGAGCTAACAGCCTTGGCCGCCGCGTACGCTTATCAGCCAGGGACAGACAAGCTGACCTCTCAACCAGATAAGATTCGGAGAAGCGTAGGTTGTCAAATCTCTACCATCACGACTCAACTTGCTGCGGAGCCTCACCTGCGTCAGCAGCGAAGCATGACTCCACTGCAACGTCTAGGGGCTGGTGCCCTGAACAGATCGAAAACCTGCACCAACCTTTTCGACGACAAACTCAGCAATGCGGAGGTTATCAGTGACCACAAGGCCTACAAGGTCAGCCCTAAGCTTCCAGAATCTGTACCGACACTACCGGTGGCTCGCACTTTCGGACCTGATGCCTCCGCTATAAAGGGTAGCGAGGACGCTATCATCCCTGATTCCGAGGACAATGCAGATGATGCATTGTCTGAAGTTGAAGAAGAGGAAGTGAGGTCAAAGATGGATTTTGGGCGCTTTGCATTTGCGGGTTAGGCGCTGAACCGTCCTCGTCTTGGTAACTTCGTTTCACGTCAATAGCATTGTAGGAGTATAGCATAGCGAGTGGAGTCTGGAGGATACTTAGATACATGATTGGAAGGACAGGGTCCCGCGACCCAAATCGGTAGACCGAACGGGTAAAGTTACCGTTACGCTTGGTAATTTTCCTGTTCCACATGAAAAAGAAAATCAACATATATTGACATGGGCGAATTTTGATTTCACGGACACTTTGGCCGAGTGGTTAAGGCGACAGACTTGAATCCAAGTTTCGGGTGAAACTCTATCATCTTCGATATCTGTTTCCTTCGGGAGCGCAGGTTCGAACCCTGCAGGTGTCGTTCACTTTTTGCAATTATGATACCTGGGGAATGTGTTCGCAATACCATGACTGTTGATGGTGCAGACATCTGGTGTGGTTTTGCGACTGACCTATTCGAGAATTACATCTTGGCGCTAAGCTCACACATAGAGCCTAACCACCTACCACCCCACCCCAACAACCATTTGACCCCTGACATCAGCCACGCTATCATCTCTCGCGCCCTTCCATATCTTGAAGATCCCACAATCCTTCGATGCCTGTAAAGGCTACTAGATGATACTCACCGAAGGCTAATTTGCACCAGCCCCCTATGCGAAATCCCAGAGAAAATCGTACGTTGATCAACAAAAGCCCCATGGAGTGTTTTCGTCTACAGAGCCTACGAGTTTGGCTACCGGCTTTGGGCCTGGATAGAGTATCTGATTTCGAATTTACGGCACAAAGGTGGCGTCCATGGTCCATCTAATATTTGGGGGAATAATGTGACTGATGTACAGGAGAAGCTTACCAGACAGACTCTCTCTCTCACTTGCTTACGGTAGTCTACCTCGCCTGACTTGTAGAGAGGAAAGGATTTGCATGTTGGGTATTTAATCTCGCCAACGCTACGTGTCTAAGCTTATTAGAATACATGATAGAGCGCGGACACTAATCATCCACTGTTCCAGCAGGGTTTAAAAGTCAAGGGTTATTTCTTTTCTACGGTGTACGTACAGACATCAGAAGAAGTAAATGGTCTCCTAGACTCTCAAAATCACTCTCTACTAACCATTATGGCTTTTTGTGTCTGTCTAATGTGCTCCAGCTAGCTTGCTCTCAGAGATCCAGTGTCTTTTCCACACGACGAGCGTCATCAAGGACATTGTGTATCATGGATGGCTTTATTTCCCCGTGGAGAGCCAGCAAGCTTGACTTTTTGATAGATATGGTCGCTTTCAATCTCTTTTCCCACCGCCGATATTTACTTTGAAATTTCGTGCTACTTCCATAGCAAAAAAATCTGGGCTCGAGTTGATCATCGAACTCATAAGTCGCGCTGCGTCCCCTCCCCTCTTCCATTACCGTACGCCTTTTTGATCTTCGAGTGTATTATGCAACTGCTGCCAACAACAACGTGCCGACCTGGTTAGATAATATAGAGCGGTGGCTAATGTCAACGATAACACAACAATCTGCCGCCTGAGAACCTAGTCAAGCCGGCTACATCTGCGGAGAAGCATCGGTACGAAGCCGATACCACACCGAGAAAGGCTGGTTATACAGCAGCCAAGAGCCCAAAGCCTCAACATGGATAACAACCTGTCTGAGGAGTATCGGTCCTCGATTCGGTGACGCTTGGAATGACCTCGAACGTGCTGGAGACTCCCTCCGAACGATAGTACCCTACCCCCTTCTTGTCCTCCTTAGCTTTCCATATACCAAAGCCATCATAGCACAGAGCACAGCAGAGACTTCCGTACCTGACCAATTATACGCTGATGCAAAACCACGAAGCACTCGCTTGGAAATCGAAAGCCATCGCCCTGAAGCAATCAAGCAGCAGTAGATAGAAAACGGCTTCGAGACAGAATATAGTTCGGGGACGTCAAATCATCTACGCTGCGATTGCGGGGAGTGCGCAATAGCGATGGACGGCGGCATCACTGAACGTAAAGAGAAGTTTTCACAGATGTTTCTCATGATAAGAGCGCGATGAAGGCAAGTATCAAAAGATAGGAACGACCATGTTGTTCTGAACCTACCTACCTACAGTTACGTGCCTCGACATATGTCTAGACAGCATATCCGACGAAGCCTCGACGCATTGTGGAGACCATACGTTTGGAAACTACTTGTAGTGTTCTGTAGATGACGCAGCTCTTTTGTGGTACGTGAGGGAATGCTGCAAACCATGCTGGGCAAATATGCTTGATATTCGCAAATGAAAACTCAAAAACGTTCCGTGCCACGCCCCATATTCGGAAAGGAATGCTAGTATTTCTGAACAGTTGGTAGCTGGTTCACCTGTTTACCTCTCCGGGCATTTCGCTGTGAGCTACAGACTTCGCTTCTCCAGCATCAAACCCTTCTTTGGGTACATGGCACAACTAGACTGGATGACCTTCAACAGCCCCACCAAATACCCTCATACCGCCGAACCTCCAATCCATTCCTTTCTCGTTGGCCACGCTGACTGATACCACCAGCAGCAGCAATGTGAAGACTCACGGCTCTCCTTCTGTCTCGACGCGGAAGAAAGAGCCCCAAAATTCTCGTAATCGGGTTCGTCCTCCTCAAGCTGAACGCTGAGCTCGTCGATTGAGTAGTGGATCCAGACCCCGAACCAGAACCTCCATAGAAGCCAGCGGGTGGATTGCCCTCACTCGGCTGCGTACCTGAATTTGCTGGTGGGCATCCAGGACCGGGAACGTATCCCTGAGGCGGAGGATATGGGAGGAACTCCGTTGGCGGGGTTGGACATACATCGGCCGCCAGACGGATAGGGGACACAGCGAGTATATTGGTGGCCGCCGAGGTTACATTTGTGGGAGCCGAGGTTGTGAGATGGGGTATGATGATGATGGCAAGCGCGATTGTGCTACCCACTGGGGTATGGAGTGTAAACAGACGCATGCTGTATGATGATCTTGTGAGGGAAGATTGGCTGAGGAACAAGATTGGAAGAAGAAGGCTCTTGATGAGTTTATGAGGAGTGGAGACGGTCCGAGTGCGAGGCCATTTGGCCACCAACTTCGTGGAACCCATAGAAGTGTGCCTTCCCCCACATAGCTTTACTCTTACTTTGATAGAAGCGCGTAGTAAGACGCACAATGGTGGATATGACGGTTTAAGAGTCCACGCTTTCGCTGCATGCTCCTAAATAGTGTTAGGTAGCGTCAGGTACCCATTGAGCCGTTGAATGCGATTATTCCAAACCGGAAAGCGAGTGCCAAGAAGATTGAGAGGGCTACTGTAAAGATGCCCAACCAGACTGAAGGCGAGAGAGCGAACATTGTGAACGGTAGGATGACAACGCAGCGTCCGCTTTCGTAGAACCGAGGCAACCAATCAGATCGCAGCTTGTTTCGGCTCAGCAAGCATGTTAGATTCACGTAATTCTTTCATAGATTCTCCACCAAAGAGCCATATTAGCAGCAACCAAGAAATCGAGCATCTGCAAACCCTCCACTTCGATAATAAGCTTGCCAAGCTTGGCGTGCTTGCCTCCAAAGCCACCACCTGCGTGTTCCTGGCCGAGAGAGAGATCAAGGCGATCCCCGAGCTCAATCTTTGGACCGAAATATTCTGGATCGCCGCTTTCGTGGGTCCCGTATGATGAAGATTTTCTGTGGTGATGAGAACCTAGCAGTTGAGATGAACGCTTCCCATCTTTTGGAGTACGTGGAGCTGAACTTTTTGCTGCAGGTTTACCAAGAACTTTCGAGCTCGGAAGATTGAAGCGCAGCTCACTGACGGGTGCTGAAAACATGCCAGATCCAAGAGTTGGGGTTGCCAAAGCATAGGAGTGCTTACACTTGAGAGACCGACCTGCGATACCTGTAGTGAACTCGCAAAGACCGTTCCAAGGGCTTCGCAACACGTAGCCTTTCAAGGATGAGGTCTTATGGCCTGACAGATCCGCGGTAGGATAGCTGGAATTTTCATGATTCGGTTGGCGATGCTCGGAGCTTGATCTGTCCTCCTTCGCGAAGGATCTTGATCCACTGGAGGTGAGGGTATGATTTGGGCTCGGTCTCTTCAAGTTTTCCGGGATCTGAAACCGTCTTCGAAAAACATTGTTACTTTCCGCACCCGTACTGAAAACGTTTTCTGTTGTACTTGAGGGTGACGAATGTCCGTTTAGATCTTGTGGGTCCACAAATTTACGGTAGCCTTCTGTCATAATCTCGAAAGACGTTGCAGCATCAGCTGTACTGGGCACTCCAAAGTTTGTGCCTATACCCAGAATCTTGCCAATGTTCCACTGCTCTCCATTGTATCGTCGAATCAAAGATAGAGACGTGTCTTCGAATACCATGCTATTCTCACGGCTGTCTTGCCATTCCGAACTAAGCTTGTCCATTTCCTCGCGAGCCTCGGTGGCACGTTTCTGCTCCCATGATCTCTCCCAATCCCAACAATGTTCCGCCAATGACTCGTTCGCAATTGGTGTCCTACGCACTTCCATTGAATTTCCAGCACCCTTCAAAGGGACGTCCTCTATTTGCTTTCCGCGAATCGAGTCCATTCTCGGCGGCAATCGCGGTGGCAGTGTTCCAGGCTGCTCTGACCACCTTCTCATATCGATGTTTTGCCTCTCAGGCGCATTCTGGAGAGCTGAGCTATCCGCGGAACGTAGTCGTTGGATCATCGAGCGAGGTCCAACAAGCTTTCGAGGAGGCAGCGCCGGAGGCGCCTCCAACTTTTCATATCCAGCTCTGAAGCTTTGATCGAGAGGCTTTCTAGCCAATTTCGCCCCGCCATACGGACCCGGACTGCGCGCTTGCAATGGGACATGCACTGATGAAGAAATCGTTGGTTCATCGCTAGAAGCAAAATTCGGACCTCGCAATACTGGTTTACGGCGAACGATGGTTTGGGGATTCGAAAGCGTATGCGGCTTCAAGACTTTTTCCTCTGGCCGATTATGATCCGATCTTTCAGATTGTAGCAGCTTGTAGTCATTGGCATCATCTACATGTAGGTAGTAAAGAGAGCTTTGTACGTCTTGTGCCGTGACGACCTTCTGTTGCGGCTTCAGCGTCGTTAGGAAGACATCTATTGGTTTGATGAGTTTGCGCTATCGCTGGTCGTGTAGAGTGTGTGGTTTTTACCTTTGCTGCCAGGTACTCTCGCGATATATAGGACCAACGGCTGTTGTATATGGGGCAATGCCCGGTCGTTTACCAGCGTTGGTGGGTTGTCTGCGAGTCCAATGACATCGGCCAGAGAGCCGGCGTGGACCACTGACGCCATGGCGGAGTCAATATAGGTTCGCTTGGTAGTAATTTATTGAATCATGTTGGTGCGGTCCGACCTGTACTGTCACGGTGGTGCGAATGCTCTCATAAGAAAAGTTGATGCCTGAAGCTGAGCTCGCGAGCTTCGCCATGTAACATTGCACATCCGGTCCCATCCAGGAGCTACGGCCGTAGCTACGATCAGATTATGCTCAAAAGACATTTTCAAGTATATAGATTGATGTTTACAATCGATCAACTTGGTTTGCTGATGGTTGGCCATGGGATATTTTTGTTGGTGACAGAGCCCAATCTCAAGTGCAAACGCCGATCATCTCGGCGATGACCCCATTTTATAATGTGTCAGCACTTTTCTGCTATCAACGTTGATTATGTGCTGTGAGCAGGATATTTTGATGCTCTATACTCCACTAGGATGGTCCTATAATAGGCTACTCCCATCATGTGTATGGGACCAGGAAGCTCCATGTCTCCAGTAACCAACATCTCTCCCGCCGTTGACTGAATGATGTCCTAATTACTTTTCTGCCCGGCACGCCTCGCAGCCCACAGATTCCAATCACTACTTGCCCTCGGTCTCTGAGCAATTCAATGTCCAAAGAGATGGTCCTATCAGGTGTCCCGAGCTGTAACATAATGCATGGACACTACATGGCAATAAAGTCCAGGCAAGCCTTTCAACCCATTTACGTGAATTACAAACCCCAGATGCTCTCCTTTGGATATGGAGCTGGGTGACCAGGTCCGACCTTCTACAACTACGACAACAACGTGGGATGATGGCACTAGCTTTCACGACAAATCAAAGTTTTCATATTCCGTGGTAGCAGCACTGTCAAGAACATTGCAGAGGCAGTCTCGGACAATGCAGCACTTGAAACACGATCAGAGTATCAGAGTGTGGAGGTATAGCTCAATCCTTTTCGGTCGCAACGACTGATGGTCGCTGTCGATGAAAGCGTTGCGGTCATGAGACCCATCCCAATAGGACAACATACGTTGTGCAAGCTGTGACTGCTGCGAATGGACAGATGGCCCAATGTACATGCTCGGGTGAAACTACCTTTGTTGGTAAAATTGTGGAGAACGATACCGTGCTTGGGGTATTGGAGGTGGGTGAGTCGTATGCCGGTCAGCAAGCTCTGCTCGATGAACTCGTGTCCATGAAGGTCGTCTTGGTGGAGAGTCAGGAACGACGTGGACTAAAGCTTCATGGGACCGAGTATCATGGCTAGAATAGGAGAGCATAATTCGAGGACAGTAATAGATAGAGTAGCTATAATCCTGAAACTGCCCACTATCCTTAGATGTGACATTGCCGAATATTCTAGCCCTAGTTCTAAATCGAGGTACGAGTGCAACATATACTATTGAACCCAGTCTCGAAATTTAGACCCTAGGCTCAACCCGCAACCACAAGGCCCAATTTCGGGCATTTGACAGGTCGACAAAGCTACACCGTATCATGGCAAGTGAACCGCCATCACGACCACAAAAGCCACGCTCACACCCACCCCAAAAGCCCAAATCCAAATCCAAGAACCCCAAACCCTTAAAACCAAAACACCAACCCCCCACTCCAACTCCAACTCCAACTCCAACCCCAACATCCTCAACCCCCCCTTCCCCAAAACCACCAATGCCAATGCCAGAATCCAAAAGCGCACAACCCACCCCCAACGACGAAAAGGTATCCCTCACCCCGCACCCCGCACTCTACACCCAAACATCCTCCTCCCACCTACTTTACGCTAACATACAAGACCCGCAGCAGCACCCCCAACAACACTCCGACGAATCCTTCGAATCTTACTACCTCAGACAAGTCACGGCGGAGTTCGCAGACGACATCGATAAGATCCGTAACGCGTCGGATTTTAACGAGCGTTCGGTGGCGGTGCTGGTTCAGGCGCTGAAGGGGAGTGGGGCGAATTTTACGGAGGAGGAGAGGGGGAGGGTTATGGGGGCGAGGGGGTGATGATGTGATGATGTGATGGGGGGTGTTGGAATTCTATATAGAATAAACAGATATTTTCTAGGCCGCCATAAAGTATGCCTAACAGTTACGCACAGATCTCGAGTGAAAGAAAGAAAGATCAAAACAAAGAGAAAGAATTTAAAAAAAAGAGTCGCGTAACGCGAGGATATGTCCAAAGATTGATAAGCGGAGGTGTAGGCGCATAGCACGGTCACTTCTGGTAAAAGGCAAGGAGTGAATTCGATACTAGCTACCTCTCCGTGCCAAGATAGCCTTATCTTAACAAATGTTCTGATTGAAAAAAGCGGTATTGCAAGTATAATACAAAGCTCTCATTGGCTTCTGAGAGACGCTATGTATTTAATACAGCACTACTAACCTCATAGAGCTGGACGTGCGAGTTCAAATCTTGGAGGGTGCGCCCGTTTATTAAATTACATTCCTCGTAGTAATCAGCATGCACTGAGCGTCTTAGAACTGCACCTCTACGGACCGTAATCACTTTAGACAGGATGTAGACCACTTTGTGGGATGGAGGCTTGTAACTTGTTGTATTGCTTCCGTTCAGGGTCTCTTCCTGCATGCAGTATGCGATGGTATTTCCGTCGCCTAAATTACAATGTCTCCAATCCTGCAACACTGGTCGCTACGGTGATGAATGGAGAATTAATCGGGGAAGCATCTCTTACTACCGAGCTTGGAAAATCAGGTTAGAAGAAGGTATCGAACGCTGACAGCTATGTATGATGTGGTTTTGGAAGTTTCATCTTTGACAATGCAGCTGTTTCAAGTCGATAATGTGAGATTTGAAGTTGCGAATGATGGAGGGTGCAGTCATGCTAGGTACTTGATCATTACTAGTGCAGTCTCTTATCATCCAAATCTCTTCCAACCTCGTGGAAACACCGCATTCGGACACGATGGACGCTCAGCTGAGACACTTGCAACCTGCGTCCATGCTCTGTCCCTGAAAATTACCTCGTCCTAGCATCAGAAGTTCGTGGCCAGATTACCGTGGGAACCCGGTCCAAAGGTTATCCCCGAATTACTTAGTGGATGGTCATCTGGTATGGTGTAGGGAATGAAGCCTGATGAGTTCGGAGTAGATCCTCGGGAGTGATTTGGCGGAGTAGGAGCTGGATCTGGTGACGGAAGCTCAGGCACTGGTAAAGAGATTTCCGAGCTCGCAAGTTCTGCAACTGGTGCCGAGACAGATTGGAGCTCATTTGGAGCACTCTTTTTGTCCGTTGAACCATCATACTTCGACGCAGGCGATAATGGTAGAGTGACGGGAGTTTCCGGTTGGTTGAGATCTATAGCAGTCAGCTAACGCTCAGAAGGAAGAGTCTCGAGTGCAGTCAGAGAATTCAATACCATTGCCATCGTTCTTGGTATTCAATTGCTGGGTACCACTTTTCCGTAGTTTCCGTATGCGGTACCATACCACCAAGACTATCAAAATAGCACCAACCACAGTACCGACCACCCCTCCGACAATCGCGCCAGTCAGTGACTTCACAGCAGTGGGTTGACGAACGAGTACAGATGAGAAGGGTGCAATCTCGGTCACATTCTCTGAAATTTGCGCTGGCACCAGTTGATCTTGGGGACAACCTCCTTGGGACATACATGCATTTGATGCACAGCATCCTAGGAACGGTGGCGATGTGTCCTTGCATGTATACCAATCGCCTGCCGCAACGGTGGTGTTGCAGTCGTTTCGCGTGAGATTGCCGTAGTACTGCTGATTGAAGTTTGCTGCTTCGACAAAGTCAATTCGACATCCATTCACGCAGATGTCTACCCCCTCTTCAGTACAACATCCAAGAAAACGGGTCCCGTAATCGCACGCATAGAATCGTTTACCACTGGGGCATGATAGTTGCAAGAGTGCCGGATCGCTCATCGTCTTGAAGTCCCCAAGTGCTACCGGCTTGAATGGGATGGTAGGAAAGCAAAAGGATCAGAAATATGGCGAAAACATGATTCCCTCGCCTTCCCTGCTCCCAGCGAAGTGTAAGACATCTTGCCCATTTTCCGATCAGCTAAATCACATGTGACTTCTTCAGGACTGGATCAGGCGCTGCATCACTCTTTCGGGCAATGGCGTTCCGGCTGACCCATGAGGATTCTGCAGGTAGCCCATGAGTCCGCATAGGTTGAGTATTTCGACGTGGTCTCGTGTTGCGACGATGAGGGCTGTATGTCTCGGATAGTCGCACTTGCTGCGGGTCCGCACTGGAAGTACGGCTTGGATGAGCGCAACCTTGGGCTAGCTGCTTGGCAGGCACGATACTTCTGTGTCTTCTTTTCCATATTGGTCTATTTACCAAGCCTGCGTACGTGTATACTGTGATGGAAGATGTTTCCGTCTCAGCTTCTCTTGACTGGTGCGCTTCTATGTTCAAGGGTGTAGGTAATCAAAACGTCATAGATCGCACGAAATATGAGTAGCACGGCAAGGGTCTCATACTTTAATTCATATTTTGAAAAAGAAAGACCATAGACATATTTACCACAGAGCTGTCACGCTCCAAGTGTGAGATTACATACTTTGTTACACCCTCAAGCAGAGGCGGTCTGAAAGATTGCATCGGCAACAGTATCGGTAAAGAACATGCTGCTTCCACTGGCCTGACCTGGAACATTGCACATTTGCTTTTGCTGTAATTTTGTGTGATGAACGAAAGTTGAGCTGCTAAATTCGTCCCCAGACACTATTAATTGTTTAGTGGTGTATTCTGATTCGGTTTCAAGAGAGATTCCAAAGATCTTCTATTAAGACGTACCCAGTAGTCAAGCGAAGTGTGTCGCGGTCGTCCCCAACCCGGTAGAGGTCTTCCGTGACCCATCTTTTTTTCGATGATAGTGATCCTACGAACTCAGCAAGTGCCGTGACTCCGGAACTTCGTTGGTGCAGACCTTGATGCCTTGATGTTTCCGAGTCTCTTCCATCGCACGTCTCGTTTCCTTGAACCTCCACAGATTGTCCGCCAGAGTCAAGTAAACTCCTATGTAGGATGGCTCTGCGTGTGGCAAGTCCTACCAATATCAACACAATGCCTGAACCAGTGGCAGCGTACGAGATGTATATACAATGTCAATAGTATTCCTCGAATGCTGGGTCTGAGATTGCAAAGCGACTGGAAAAGACTCCATGTTTCGCATCCGGCTCCTAGCTTTTCCACATATCTCCCACCCTTCGATGGTCACTTATCAAAAGCTTGAGTATCTCCACTTTGCATCTCCCTTCTTTGGAGGTTTGAAACAAATAATTAAAGCTTGATAATTGTGGACCGTGAAGCAGATGATGATCATACTTGAATGAATGGTGCATCTCAATGGAGCGTAGAAAGCCATGCTTCTCTCATGGCAGCTATCCACGTCCGACTTCAAATCTCAGGCAACAACCACTTGAGAGAAAACAGGAAAACAAGGCCTGTATATTATTCAGGATCGTTTCAGTGAAGGTCAATATGAATGAGAGCAAGAGTGGTATGCAACGTCAAACCCACGATCCCATTTGGACTAGATATTCGAGGGAAATTTGGGCAGTGATCAAATGCCGCATAACGGGCTAGACCGTGCAAACACGCACTGGAAAGGACAAGAGCTTCCCTGTAGCAATAACTAGCCATCGAATCTCCGTTGGTGGTAACGAATGCGAGTAATTCATAACTCGACGTACTTGTATGTCGTTGGGAAGGAAAAATATCCAGTTTCGGAAATCCGAACTTTGAGCCAAATATAAAGTTGCGTCGGAAGGGTTAGCCGAGAGGCGCTAGTGAACGCCAACTCTTTATGCCGGTACACCGTACCTGAATTACGTGGTTACGATCATGATCGATTACCGAAGATATGTACTGCATGGTCAATTCGTATTACTCTTAGACCATGGTTGAGCTTATTGAAAAGTCAGGCAATCAAATGCTTTTCCCATCGGACGGAAACAATTGTATAAGTACGATAGAATGCGGCTCTTTTGATGATCTGCGGGCAATGCAAAGAAATTGGACTATCTTTGGCTACCGGGCCAGGATTCCAGGTATTTGATTGGTTGATAGGATGGAGTCAGCGAGTGGTCCACTCGGCACTCGGTCCCTGGCCCTCTTCTGTTGCATCTGCCCTTTTAGCAGCATTGCACGCAGGTCTTGTGGTGCATGTAGGTACCGTACTCTAGACTAGATTGCTCTCGATGGAGCTTTACCTTTCCTGTCCTGGGGGCTTTGTTACGGATTTCACTGCTCCTTCCCCTCGTAGGCTCTGACCCATGGGCTGCCGGGGCCAGCCTGACCAATTCCCATACGGCGAGCAAATTACAGATGATGTGTCCCAGACTGCCGATGCTTCTTCGTCTGTGGCCTGTGCTGTGGTCGAACCTAGTGCTTGCCTCCTTCCGCCCAAGGAGTTTGAAAGTCCATATCCCCCCCAATTTTTTCACTGTCTTCATTCTCTCTTCTCTTTAATCTTCCTCATCCACGGAGCATCTTGGTGTTCTTCCATCAACAGATCCTCCTAACCTGCTTTTGCCCAATATTTTGAAGTGTCACGTCGGCAGTCATAGCCAGAGCTTGACTTTACAGAGTTCAAGCCTCCATCCAGCACTCTCAGCACACAACAAGATCATTTCGACGACCGTGCATCTCTTCGAATCTCACATTGAAGCTTTTGCGACGTTCAGCACCCACGTCGTCTTGCTGTCTTGTGCGCCGTACCAGACAAAGTGAATATCTCTCAGTATCGATACCGAAGCCTGCACCTGGTTGCATTTCTGCTATTGTGGCAACACTTTGATTTCTCTGTATTTTCAACTTGTGAGTTGTTTTGGAGTTGTGAGAGAAGATGTCGGCCGCAATTGATGTTCCAAATCGCGGGGAGAGCACTTCGCCTGGCCTATCGTCTCCGCCCTCACCCAATTCACCCACACGCAGGATAATTACACCCACGTCAGCTGCTCAGTCAAACGCAGTTTCGTTCGCTCATGATGATGTGAATGTTGGAGGAGAGAAATCTGGCAAGGAGATTGGCGCCAAGAACACAACTCCGTCGGGAACAATTAGAAAGCCACGCAAAAAGAAAGACCCTGAGATTGTAACCCCCATCAACAATGGCAACGCATCGACCGCGACCGTCACAGATGGTCAGGAACCAAAGGTTAGAAAGCGTGCTCCAAGAGGCACGTCGGCTGCGTACAAGAAGAAACAAGCGAGGCTTGCTGAGGAGGCGCAGGCCAGAGAGGCTGTGGCGCATGCTTCTCGCCCATCCAAAATCAGGGATTCAATCCCCTCCTCCTCGCTTCCGCCAACGAATTATGGTGTTCCCGCTATTCAGACCCCGCACCAAAACGGAAATAATGAAGCTATACACATCTCACGAATCAATACCCAAAATGTAACCCCACATTCACGGCCAACCAGTGGCCAAAAATACGACCCCATTAGATCCTCCACTGTAGCACCTCGACCTAATTCACCGATGGCTACTGCGACTACACCTCACAAACCCTACAACAATTCCAGTGCAAGCGCGTCACCCTCAATCTACAGTATCATTGATCTACCGAGTCATCCCTATACATTTCCTCAACCACCGAAGCGCGACAGCGACCCAAAAGCGTCATCTCCATCTGAGAACAAGCGTCCTCGTTTGTCACCGCCGCTGCCTCTTTCCTCGCAGCAATCTTCAAACCCAAGACCAAAAGGGTATACTCCAGCAATTCCTGTCGCACCTCCTACCAATCCGTCCACAGAGATGGAGGTTGATACAGAGAAGACATTACCACTTTCAAATGGCGACACGACGGGTCCTGGGAAGATGTTGAGTCCACAGACGAGTACTGTAGCCTCCTCCTCGTCACACTCTCCAAAGCCAAGCCGGCCCAAAGAGACCGCGGTCGCTCTATCATCCGGAAGTGGACTACTCTCAGGCTCAATCTTCGGGACAGGCTTGGACAGTAATGGCATCGAGAAGACCGCTCCGACCGTCGTCCTCAACGTTCCCTTGACCAGCGAACACCAATATGTGAACTTCACTCGCCTCGCTGAAGAACGCTACGGATTCAATGCTCTGCATCCACGTTTAGCAGCGCAGCGCGAACGACTTGCCAAAGTTGCCGCAGCTGGGGCTGCTCTCGAAAACGCCAATAAAAGTGGTGGCAATTCTGGCTCCGCTGACGACATGTCCGTGGACCTTTCCGACGGCGACGCTGACAACAGCAATGTGGAGATGGGAGGCATGAACGACAGCGAAAGGTTTCTAGGAACTAAGTCGGGAGAAGAGACTGGCGAAGGCGGAGCAGCGAAGAAGACTAGAAAGAGGATGACGAAGGAGGATATGTACGACAAAGAAGATGACTTTATTGATGACGCTGAGGAACTGTGGCTGGAGCAAGCGGCAACGAGTAAAGACGGATTCTTCGTGTATAGCGGACCGCTCATTCCCCCAGGGGAGGAGCCTACAGTTGAAAGGTGCGGACGCTATCCACTCATGAGACGGGTCCCTGCTGACTACTATTTTAGAGCGGATGGACCGGCGAAGCGCGGCCGCGGGAACGGACGAGGCAGAGGGGGCACTACGAGGGGCGGCGGCAGAGGAGGAGGAGCTGCCGTCGCAACCAAGGACGGCGCCAAAGCACCAGGAAGGAAGCCGAGGGTCACCAAAGCTGCCAAGGAACTGATGGAGAAGGAGAAGGCTCAGAGGGAAAACTTGGCCGTGCTGGCGTCGAAACCTGTTGGCTATACGATTCCTGTTTGACGGACTTTTCTCGAACGCACTTTTCTCGACGGGTTACTTCTACTGCGACCCACGCTTGTACAAACGCTGAGAGACTTTTGCCGATTCCGACAGCTTACCCTCTCGAGTGGTCTCTAACGTTTAGCCGGTCAGGCTCCAGGAAGTTTTAGAGATCACGGCAAGGTGCTGATGCTACGCTCAGATCGTTGTGGTGGACGACCATGTTTCGCAGCTTCTCTAACCACAGCCGACACTTTCTTGTACCATGCGTTTGGCGACGAAAATGACCTCATGGCATTCGGAGGTTTTTTTTGCTTGCTTGCGAGAGGTACGAACGATGTGTGAGGCATTGCAGGCATGTATGTAGCCATAGTTGCAAAAGCAATTTCTATAGATGGTTAGAAAAGGGCATATCGAGTTCGATTCTTGAGATCTTGCCGATTGTATTCAATATGCTTGAGAATTGAATTATTTGAAAGTGAGAGAGAGGAGGGTTGTGGAGTTTTGGGGGAGGTTTTATGAGTGATTTATCTTCGATGGCAAGACCTGAGACACGCATTGAACACCTGCTGAATGTGGCGTGTGACCTGTTTGCACAAGGCTGGATAACTCCCAGCAATTTTTCTGGCTTAGCTGAAGTCGATATCCTATGGTTGCACATATTCAATTGCGGACGCATCTATTCGAGACAGTCATTGCAGATCTGCTGGATGTGGTATCGGATGCGTGACGTGTGGCCTGTTTAGGCGGAACTGGATACCTGCAGTATTTCATTTCTATCGTACCTCATGCGGACAGTAAATGTTGGTCGCTGTGGTATAATTCTGCCGCCAATAGTTTCGCATGTAGATTGATAGAAGTACCTGAGTTACTCGAGTTCATGTGGTGTCTACTTCGCCTATTCTACGGGTTCGCCGCTGTAGTTTGATGTTCCGGCTGGAGCGGGCGGTGTGGTTGGGGAGTTCGTCGTAGCTGCTCTCTTTATTTGGTTTCTGGATCGTGTATGATCTTCGGTGTGAAGGTTGACGAATAGTTGGTGCATAAAGCGTCGAGCGAGAAGCTTGCTAATAGGGTATGTGGGTTTTTCCATTTTGGGATATTCTATCATTTGCAGCCAAGTTTTAGCAAAGATGAGAGTTATTTTCAATGAGAAGACGTCCGGATGTTTTAGCTATATTTTGCACAAGTAGCTTGATAGATAAAGCTGTGCAAAGAGAATATGTCGGTATCATGGTAAATGAGTCTCGATGGAAAAGCATTGAGGGATCATTCGGGATCTCTGAGCTAGTACCGATTTTGACTATTCTAGTGGGACGAAGCCGGGATTAACTCCAGGTTTCGGAGATACCAAAATTATTGCCTGAGTAGTAAGTTTCTCTACGACAGCTACATCTTGTGTACCGCTCTCATGGCAATTCCAGGTCAGCGCTTCCATATCGATCTAGACGATACGCATAACAATGTTCGCGCCTCTGCTGCCGTCTCAACGGCTGGTGTCAATATTGGACTTGTGGGAGATATCAAAGAGCGAGTGGCTTCTTCAGACCCCAAGCCGCCTTCACCACCAAGGTTCAAGAGCTCTGAGACTGGGTTTCCAGCACACAAAACCAGGTTAGGGTCATCAAAGTTTCGGAGAATGAAAGGGAACCAGTCTTCGGACAGAATGCCGTCAGACAAGCCAGATCGTGAGAACCTCAATGATACAACTGTCGGTAGTAGGAACGGTGGCTCGAGCTCTGGATCTAAAGACCCATCTATTGATGAGGAGAACAAGCAGCGGCTTGCAGAAATGTCGGACCAGGAAATAGCGGAAGCAAGACAAGAGCTCATATCGGGGCTAAACCCATCTCTGATCGAGAAATTGTTGAAGAAAGCAAATATAGACGATGACGGAGCAGAAGCAACTTCCAAATTGCAGACAGCTAACGATGAGAAGCCTCCTCAAGAGAAATCATTCTCCAAGAAGGTTGCCTTCGACGAGTCAAATTCACATTCATCCACCAGGCCAGTTACGCAGAACAACGCTCTGTCCTGGGATCCAGATGGCCCACCACTGCATCCACCACCGGACCTCCAACCCGCCTCCTTTTATTCTTCCTCCCTCCCTCCACCCCCGAACATCCATTTCCCTAAGCCACCTCAACCGCCAGAGCTTGACCCTTCAGACCCGGATTTCCTTTCTGCCCTTCACTCAAGCTACTTTCCCAATCTACCGGCCGACCCATCGGCGATGGCTTGGATGACGCCTCTTGATCCTAAGGCAGAAAACCAATCTGCTTATTCGCCTACCCTAGATGCTCTCCATATATCCGCCGTCCGGTTCAACTTCCGTGGCCAACTTCTTCCTCCACGCCTTTCATCGCAAATACCATCTACAAAAGGCCTCCACCACCACGGACACGCTCCATCATCTGCCGGCTACACTGTGCCTGAACTTGCGCATCTAGCAAGAAGTTCGTATCCTGCACAGCGCTGTATAGCGTATCAGACGCTAGGCCGAATACTCTACAGGCTCGGTAGAGGTGATTTTGGTCGGGAGGGTGAGGATCTGTGTGATGGTCTTTGGCAGCAGATGGAACAGGGCAGAGTTGTGGACCAATTGGTCGAGGCTGCGGCGAAAGGCGATGCGGGCAACAAGAGTATTTGGGTCACCGCTACGGAAGCAGTGTGGCTGTGGAGGAAAGGGGGCGGGAGAAGATGGAAGGGGAGGTGATCAGGGTTATGATCAGTACCACGCATCACTCGCTAACCTCGGCGTAATTCAAACGACATGCCCCTACCCAATACTCACAATAGCATGGCAAACACTACAAGAACCTTGGTAATCGCTCCAAATCAAGCGTGAAGATCTCCTATCAACGGCCAGTTGACGGTATAACGTGACGATATGACTAACGATGGAAATAGGCAAATTTTTATCTTACGGTCCAATCACCATATCGAGGATTGAGGCGGGGACTGCATATCAAATACGTACGACACTACGCTACATTTGAGATGTTCGGAGCACTAAAGTGAAGGGCTCGCGATTGTTCTATCATGATATGCTGAGGATTGACAGACCACGAGAACGATGCACTTGACAAGTAGGTGGTAATAGACTTCACAACAAGAGGTAGCGCGATATACCAACAGTTGTTGGACGCAGCTAGGGAAGGATAACGTCAAAAACAGTGCGGAAGGATCGACGCCATGCTTAAAAGACATTACAAAGTTACCGGGACACGTACTCAGAGAACTTCACACGGTCACCTTACCGAGCTGAATTGGCGTGAGCTGTATTTTCAAGTTAAGATCGTTGTTTCCCTACTACACCATGACCAAGGATTGTCAACAAGGTTCCAACGATATCCTTGAGAACAGATCAAGAAGTATGTCTCCAGCTTTGAGTAGTCGAAACAAGTAGAATGCACGTTACTCACTCTGCACTGGAATGAAAAGCCAAAAAGCGAAAGTGCATATACCATAGCAGAAATGATTCGCTACTCGTTACCAAAGCAAGTTTACGTCTCCGAGTCAAAAGGTGTGGTTGGCAAAGCGAAAGGATTGCCTTTATTGTATGGGGATCCTTTTGCCACAGATAGCAGCTCTGACTGGACGGTGACTAGAGATGAGAAAAGGCTCTCTTTGTATGTTGACAAGAAGAGTTCGTTACTTCGTGTGCAGGAATAAGTTCAACGGGATAGAAACCTCCTGCGCTCCAAACTAAAAGGATCAGGCCGAGCAGAGTACCAAGATCTTGGCTCATGGTTACTAACTCGTGATCCTCGCAGCCATCAGCAAGGAAGACAGGTCTAGTTGGGAGTCCTGGCCAGCTGTGATCTTGCCCCACCCCTCTTCGTCAATGGCACGTGCATCATCAGGCCGTAGAACACTCCAATTAGGACTGTGCTCTGCTCTCAACCATTTGAAGTCGTCCACCTGATCCCACAGGTTCGGAGGTAAAGCAACCGGTGTCTCGCCAGATGGTAAACCCTAATATCCATGTTAGCCTGCCTTCTATGAAAATAGAAAGGAGGGTGGCCTCACAAAAGAGTCCGGCACAGGTGCAAATCTGATGCCATGACAGTCCTCAATAATGGGCCTGCTGCTGCATCGTAGATACACTACGCAATCCTTGCATTCATGTAAACGTACTTGCCGACTCCAGGTGATCAGTGTGCTGTTCTCCACGCCTGTGACATGAGCGGCTCCAGAGACCTGGCCGCAGACCAACAGGCTTTCCGTAACACTTTTGATAGCTAGAGTCGAGAAAGGGCGAGCTAATGTCATAGAGGCCGAGAGGTCGATGAAGCTGTGGCTTACGTCGATGACGGAGACGGCTAGTCTCAGCGCATCTTTGTGCAGAATGTAATGACAGGATGAGAGAGATGTGATGGATACAGTGTTTTGATGGCCCACGTCCCCCGCGGACGAAGCGTCGAAATTGGTCTTTGTGGCTCCAGACGTAACGTCATCGCTTCTAGACAACAACGGTGAATTTGGAGCAGCTAATGTTGCAGGGATATCCGTGACCTGTTCCTTTTTAGGCGCCGAATTCTTGAAGGCGAACTTGCGTTTGGGTGCGGATGCGGAACGAGCAGACTGCAGCTCTTCTGTCAAAATCTTGATTGCCTACAGAGCTAAGGGTTAAATCAGCGTCGATATCGCGGGTGGAACCTGTGTAAAGCGTACTGTCGAGTAGGTACGCTGGTCGTAGGCTGGGAGATATGGCGATGCATCCTTGAGTTCGTTTGTTAAGTGTGAAATGCCGGATAAGCAAGTGTCGACCAGGATCGGGCGTTCGCTTTCGGGGAGACTGGTGTCGTTTAATCGTTGTAAGTGTGCTTGCAATGCTACAATGGTTCGTAAGCATTATACTTGAGGGTTGTAGGGGCTTCGCTCACATTTCTGCTCGTCACCAAAGCGGCTAAAAAATTCCTCCTTCACGGACATTCTTTCATTATCTGACCTTATATTCTGAAAGGACATCTCTTGATTGCTGGGGCTTTGGTATGATCCGTGTCAGCTGAGAATCTACGTTTGGGACAGATTTGGTTTTGGGAGCAGCGGTGGATATAGATTCTACCGAGGGTGGCTCGCTTGGCTAATGTTACAAAGCATCCAGTCACCAACAAATCCAGTCTTTTCATTGGAGGGATTTCGTCACCAATTCCTCACTCTTATATTCGGACGCGAATACCGCGCCCTCGTGCAGCTTCAATGGCGTGGTTCGCGATTTGCTTAATCATTGATTGAAGTGAATACAGGATTGCCCATCTTAATTTAAACTACAACATACGTTTCAGCTCGTCGGATGCATCGGTCACGTTCGAGGTACATCGATCCCGTAATGTTCCTTGATTCTATCCGCTCTTCTCTCTCTATACCCCGGGCCATATATACCTGATTTCCCGAGAGATTAGTAAAATTTTGACTCGCCTATTATGGCTCGCAGTCTATAAGTGGCTTACCTCTACCCTCGCCCAGCTGCTCCAATGTTTCTCCTATCGGCTTTCTTCTGTTCAGCCTCAAATGCTTCTTCCGCTCATACTCGTCCACGCTTGGATCTTTGTCATAACCCTCGAATTTACCTCCGGTATAATCGAACACGCCCTGAGCAACAGCCAGAGCAGTTCCAAAGCCCAAAATAGCTGGAAAGGTGCGGACTATATGTCCATCAGCATTCGGGCTTTTGATCAAGGACAGGACCCTGACATCTCATCCCTAGCACTACACCCCCCAGGAAACCACCTATCGTTGGGTTCCAACTGTCGTTCTTCTCTCGCAAATTTGCAGCTGCAGCTTTCGCGAATCCATATGTTCCCCCCGCAGCAGCTGTATCCACTATCAGTATGCGTCGGCCACAACTGAATCAATGAGGGGCAGCGAACCAAAGACTGCTATCTTCCCTCCTGTCCTCGTAAAGACACCCCAACCAGAGACATTTTGCTTTGCGAGAGTGTTCTCTATGGCGGATACGGCTAATCCAGCAGCCCCAGTGACCAACGTCGATTCAATGCCAAGGGCAACAGCGTCTTTTGGCTGATAGATTGCCTCCTCTTCTGACGGCATACTGTCGTATCGCGCACAAGCCTTCCGGCCCTCAGATGCCTAAGTGATTGCTGTCATGGACTCTCCGACGAACTGAAAACGCTCAACCTTGGGTGAGGTGAAAGTTCCTGCGGAAGCGGAAAGGGCGCTTCAAGGCGCTAGCGTGGGAGGTTTGGCGCCGGGCAGCTATGATATGGAGCTCGAGCCTTTCTTGTTGACGATGATCTCAGATGCCGTTCTCGTTCTTGAATCATTGGGTTATCTTCAACGACACTGCCTTCGGAGCCCAATAAGTTTCCCTTGAGGTCACAGCATCCCTAATCTATGTAGATAGACTCGCACGACTCTACGGGCTCCGTACCCTTCCTATGTTAATTCATCTCTCATACCCAACCCAAGTGTATATCAAAGTCGCATGTGCTGTCGTTTTCAGCATCAATCGAGATTCCCACTCTCTGCGTCGTCACGGTCATCACCATTGAATAGAATAGCTCGTCTTCCGCTTCCTGCGACCCTAAAATTGCTACATCGATAGCTTGTTCTTGTTTCCTCGACAACATACCAGCTTGCGAGGCCTTCCTTCTAATGTGCCCCATGGAGTTAGGACTGTTCGTTCCTTGCTAGTCATTAAGCTGCCCTTCAGGAATCTCGACAGACGCTTCGGGATACTGCTCCTCAGACCTGGCGTTTTCTCAGAGACTATAATGCAAGGTCTATCAGCGCACATAACAGAGTCATGATCACAGACCTCAGAGGGGGTAAGTATCCGGGTACTAGATCATTCTCTTGGTTACACTGACCATATTTATGACCAGGTAAGACTGCGCCGCGCCTTTTCCAAGACCTCTTACTATATAACCCGAGTAAACCCCCACCACACAACTTCAACATCCTGACCGATATCCCGGTGTACGATGTGGAGCAGGCAGACCACTTACCGCCCTCGCCGCTGGTAGGTAAGGGAAGCTGTCGCCATCAGTGGTCTCTGAAGCGAAAGCAATGCAGCTTACCCGAGACTGGATACAAGGCCACCGAGCAAACAGTGTGGCTCATTGCTGCGTATTGCACTGTTTGTAGGTCTCATCTAGATCTTCAGCTGGACTGCCACAATGCAAATCCGCTTTCAAGACCTTGTCCAAATGAAGCGCAGCCTCTGCACCATTTTGTTTATCGGCCCACAAAGCCCCTTGGACGATGGCAAGATGGCTTTTCGTGGACGGATACCCATCAATTCCAATGCTCGTCGTGGGATTGTGCTGCTGTGCTGACTGTCCGATTCAAACCGCCTCGGCTTACACAGGATTGGGTGGACCTCTTGACCAACAGATTCATTATCAAGGATCGTGCAGAGCGAGCCATTGCTGCCGATCCAGAGAGATTCGAAGGATTCGCTGTCCCACCACCGATAGACGTACTTCAGCATTCGAAACACTACATCACAAATCCTTTGTTCAATCCAGAAAAGAGCAAGAAGATACAAGGGCATAACAAAAGATTTCTGTTGAGTATGGGGAAACCATGCGCAGATATTCTTGAATATTTTGGGTTCACGCAGGAGGTAAAGAAAAGATGCCAGTCTATATCGGGATGGAGCTAAATGGTGGAATATAGGAAGACGATTGGCTCCCACCCCAGCTTGATCCAGCCGCAGAACCTCCCTTCCCTGAGAATTGTGTCAATGTCCGTATAGACGATGTCGAGAAAGAGCTTTCAGTCCTCATTTCTCGGGCATCCATCGATGAAAAACGCAAAGTGAAGCCTGAGTGGGCACCAGAATCTGCAATCAAGGAGCTGAAAAGCGTATTAGGATGCCTAGACTGTAAGTTTGCTTTGCTGTTCAAGTGAAGGCTCCTCACTAATTCAACCTTACCTGGTCTAGATCAAAAAAACATACGTTCCCGAACCGTCGACTTGACCAGATCCGAAGAGCATCCGTAAGCGCTCACGTTGATACAATCGATTTTCAGGTTCTGTTGCTGAGACTGTATCAACCTAGATTCTATGCTGGGCTGGGTGCCGTTGAGGACTTTCATGATGAACTTATAAGATTCGCTTACGAGCGCCAGATCGAATCCGACGGCAGCAATACGGCCTACTATTTGGAATGCCTTCAAGGAATTGCAGAAGGTCGAGACAGTGAGAATCTCCACGTAAAGGTTGCCATAGAGGCCACCAGCGAGAAGATCAGCGGGCGGGATATCAGAGCCGCCTACAAGGACCTTGGACTCGATGCTAGCAAGAACCATGAAGATGATAATATCCTTGGTATTTTTAATTCGCGTATTGCAGATGCGCCCAAGCAAGAGCCTGATATGCGACGAGCCCTAAAGATCATAGGCCAAGATCGGTCAAGTGAGAAGATATTAACTGTGGCTTCTCAAGGTAATATTATACCTGTATGCAGGGATGTCATTACTCACCGCTCACTCTGTTGTAGCTGTCACCAACTATGAACAAGCGCTGACATTTCTGAACGCGGAACACGACACTCCTGACGAATGGATACCATCTCTGGTTACTGCTAAGGTATGCTTTTGTTATCTACTCACACACTCTCTCTTCATCTCGTTGCGCCAGAAAATCATTCACCTGCTGTCGAGTATTAGCAAAGCCTTGCCTAATCAACTTTTGCGCGCATAGATCAGCGACAAGCCATCAGATGAATCCACAGCTCGACGTGCGGTTGTCTTGATCGCAAGTCATCGCAGCAGCCAAGCTCTGAAAAAGTATCTCAACACCGGGCAGATAGGCGAAATTGAGATGGATGTCGATACAGCGTACGCGAGTTTAGACATCATGGACAGAAACGTTGACGACGAGCTTGTGCTGACAACATACAACCTCCGGGTTTCTGATAATCCAATGCAGCTGGACAGCCTTAAGAACGCCGTGGCCGCGATTGCAAAGTCACGGAAGTCTCGTCGCATCAATGACTTTCTCAACACTGGTATGATTTCATCGGAATTTGCGTTATCGGAATGGCCCGTAGGGTTAGAAAACATCGGCAATACGTGCTACCTCAATAGCCTGCTACAGTTTTACTTTACTATCAAGCCGCTGAGAGATTTAGTCCTCAACGCTGATGATTTCAAGATGCCAATTGACGAAACGAGTCTCAAGTCAAAGAGAGTGGGCTCCAGGAACGTTTCGTCGAAGGAAGTCACTCGAGCACAACAGTGTAAGTGGCTCAGTGAATTACTTGTAGAGTTTACTGATCGTCGTAGTTGTCGATGGATTACGGACACTATTTCAGAGCATGATCAGTTCCTCCAAGACTTCTGTAACACCAGAGTCAGAATTAGCTCGCCTCACTCTTGTTAGCTCAGAAAAAGCAGAAGCGATCCGACGGCAGTCAATGCTAAGCCCCACTCGTCCTTCTCTCGGTAACATCCATGGTCAGCCTGTGCTCGGGCCTCTGGGTCCACCGCCGTTAGAAGCTGTTGATGACACGCAAATGGCTGATGATGTGGCTCCGCAAGACACAGAGGAGAAGACCGTTGGGGGCGATCATGACCTGGAAGGTGACAGCTCCAGCGACGTGACCCTAGTGGATGACCCTGACTCTGCTGATCCAGATGCAATGTCCGTCAACGGAAATGACATCAGGATCCAGAAAAAGCTCTTTGAAGACAAGGAAAACCTTTTGCCCTCGAAACATCAGGAAAAGGATTCCTCACCCGAGGTTGAATTAATACCACTTGGACAATCATCTCCATCGAGCATGAACGAGCAACCTGGTTCTTCAAGTCCCGCTAAGGAAAATGCGATCGTCTCAACGAATCTAAGACAGGATGACTTGGATTCACCAAAGACGGTTCGGGACTCTCCCGATGACGAAAATATGCATGATTTTGCCGCACCTCCCAACAGATCACCACCTTTGCCCCCAAGACCAAAGCAGATAGATACTAGACCTACAAATGCATTGCAAGAGGCCGAGGTTGGGGCCCAGCAGGACGTCACTGAAGTCATCGCCAATTTCCTGTTTCAGCTGCAATGTGCTATCAAGGCGGAGGCGGTCGATGAATCCGGAGAGCAAATAGATAGAGTCAAAAAGTTGTTCTTCGGGAAGCAAAAATCTTACACTACTGACAAACAGGGCGAGACCAGAGCAAAGGAGGATTACATGTCTGACATTAAAGTCGATGTAGCTACCGGCTCGCGAGATATCTACGCTGCTCTAGACGGTGCCTATGATGTACAGAGCGTTGAAGTTGCGGGGGGCGTTGAGCCGCAGTACACCTCTATTAGTCTTCTCCCACCAGTCTTGCAAATACATGTACAGCGTTCGCTGTATGATCGTGAGAAAAAGGCTGCCTTCAAGTCAATCAATCATTTGAAGTTGCAGGAAACGATCTACATGGATAGGTACATGGACGCTGACGATGCCGACCTCCTTGATAGACGTCGGCAATGCTGGCAATGGAAAGACGAGGTCCTTCAACTCGAGAAGCGGAGAGCTCAGCTTGCAGATTCCGAACAGGGTATGGATGTACCAGAGGTTTTAGAGGCTCTGCAGGGCTACTTGCAACAGATCTCCTCTTTGGAAGATCCTGATGCAATCAAATGCTCTCCAACTCTATTACGGGATCTCGAGCATTTCGCAAGAGAGGCAAGAGCAGAGTTGGAGTCATTGGAGTCAAAGATCAGGGATCTCAATTCAAACATCGCGAGCCAATTCAACGACCTCCGAAGAATCCCATACCGGTTGCAGTCAGTCTTCATCCACAGGGGTTTTCACAATTCCGGTCACTATTGGATCTACATTTACGACTTTTCTAAAGAGATGTGGCGAAAATACAATGATGGATACGTGACCGAGATCAAAGACACGACCGAGATCTTCGGTCAAGAGCCCGGAGACCGACCAGCAACCCCATACTTCGTGGTCTATGTCAAGGACGAAGTGAAGGCAACACTTGTGGACTGTGTCTGCCGAGATCCAATCCAGCCACCACCACAGGAAAAGCAGGACGTCGTGATGCATGACTATGGCCAAGCCGTGGAACCCGTGGAACTGCCAGCAACAGAATCGAACGGCTATAGGCCAGTCAATGCCCCGCAGGAGTATGGGGTCACGGAGCAGTTTGAAGACATAACAGTGGGCAGACAGTCCGATACATGGGATAGTCATACCCTGGAAGCTCCCAGGTATGGCTGGTGATTACGACTATTTACGAGCCTCCTTCGACAGCCCAGATAACGTCGGTGGTGTTTCCAGCTAAGTGAAATTCACCTATAATTACTCTTGCGCAATGAATTGGTTTTAGCGCTTGTCTTCTATTGTGTCAATGATTCGGAGGTGTCGGCATCCTGCATTTAGGCATACCCTGCATAGCACTGGAGCTTAGGAGGATCGTGGTTTATGCATGGGTAGGACAGATAGCGTTGAAGCATGCATGACTGTGTACAATACCTCAATACAAGGTCTTACTATTGTACTTCACGTCTGAAGAGGTACTGGATACGATCACTGCGCCGATGGGGTTGAAAGGGTCCCAGTAATAGAGCCCTTTTCAGCCTAGCTCCTCGCCAAGATTTTGCAGCGATCAACCCACTCGAACATTTTGAACGCACCGCCGCCACCTTCATAGACTTCTTCACTCAACTCTAACCTACATCGCTATCTACGGTATTGTAATTCAGACTAAGTCTCAAAATCTACCATAACATATTCCACTCGTTTACGCTATGGCCGCAATGGCTAAGGAAACGGCAGCGGACAGTCTCGAGGTCTGCCGATATCTGCCAACATCTTTTGTGTGGCTACTGATTATCTCAACAGGCACGACTCAAAAGCCATGCAGAATCTTTCAATAGTCTACTATCATTAATACCTGCGAAGATATATTATGGAGAAGATACAAGTGTATGTCTTAGATGCTTAATCACACCAGCACAGTTTATTGTCTCACTGGGCATTGGCTCACTTTGTACCTCCTCAGGATCAATGGCAAAGAAAGAAACAAACTAAAGACGAAGCACGAGCAGCCAAGCGTGCGAAACTTGACCCTGACAATGCAAAAAGTGCAAAAGATGTTTTAGACGAGCAGGCAGCAAATGCTCGGAAGAGAAAGCGGGAAGAGGATGGTGAAGTTTCGGAGATCGAAGGTGTGGAGCCAGAAAAGCCGTTACCGACCTCTGCGAAGAGAGGAAAGCAAACGAAGAAGCAGAGAAGAGAAGAGAAAGGCACCGCCAACAGTGATTTCTCTAAAGCCCATAATGAAGAGTCAAAGATTGGTACGGGACCTATGCACGACGAGGAAGCACTGAAGAGAGAAAAGGCGGCACAAAGACGTGAGAAGAAAGCAGGAAAGAAGGCTGAAGTGGAGGCGAACGCCGCAAAAGCAAAGATCAAGAAGGAGAGGAAAGCGCGGGAAGCTGCTCTTGTGGAAGACTCGAAAGATGCAGCGGATTTTTTAGATCCTAATGATAAAGAGAACGAAGACGCTACAGGCGGCGATATCGAACATATATCGATGGAGGATATCATGGATGACGTACCCAATAATCCCCCATCTACAGCTACGCCCTCCACGAACAGCTCTCCAGCGTTTGACGCATCGGACATAAACTCAGGTTCGTCGTCAATATCGTCCATAACGGCATCCACCGGTGTAGATTCAAATGCGAAACAAGAGCACGCCTCAACCTCTGTGGAAGTCCCAACGTCCAAACCGAACCCTGAAGAACTCAAAGCCCGCCTGGCTCAACGTATTGAAGCCCTCCGCGCCGCCCGCAATCCTAGCGGCGACTTTCCCAAGACCCGACAAGAGCTGATGGAACAGCGCCGGGCGAAAGAAGAACAGCGACGCGCTCACAAGAAAGAGCTCCGCCGCCAAGCCAAGGAAGAAGAACAGCGTCAACGGAACGAAACCCTCGCCCGCGGCTCGCCACTTCTTTCAGGCTCGCCGCTGGTATCACCAGGCTCGCCACTCGTACCCTCTGCCGACACCAACAGCTTCTCCTTTGGCCGTGTGAATTTCGCCGATGGCCACCACGCTACCGCCAACCTCAACGCCATACTCGAATCCAAAACAAAGCCGAAAGGTCCCAGCGATCCGCACACAGCCCTCCTTGCAGCGCAGAACAAACAGTCGCGCCTCAACGGCCTGGACGAAGCCAAGCGCGCCGACATTGGCGAGAAAGACACATGGCTGAATGCGCGGAAACGAGCGCACGGTGAGCGAATACGGGACGACAGCTCACTTCTGAAGAAGACGCTCAAGCGCAAGGAGAAGCAGAAGAAGAAGAGCGAAAAGGAGTGGACGGAGCGGATCGAAGGCGTGAAGAAGGGGCAGGATTTCAAGCAGAAGAAGCGAGAGGCGAATCTGCAGAAGCGAAAGGATGAAAAGGGCGGCAAAGGGAAGAAGAGCAAGGTGCCGAAGAAGGGGAAGCCAAAGGCGAGGCCGGGGTTCGAGGGGAGTTTTAGGGCCAAGGCGCCGAGTGCTGCGAATGCTGGTGGCGGAGGGAGCGGACGGCAGGGGAGGTGAAGCGGAGTGGTGGTGAGGGGAGCATGAGGCTTTTTCTGGGGACATAGCAGACGGAGCGGAGATTGCTAACGCAGCGCATCATCATTTGCAAAGTGTCGAGCCTGACGGATGTTTGTACGAGGTCTATGCTACATAGAATAGTCTAGCAAGCGAGACGTGTATGTAAATTGATTGAGATAGATGCCATCATGATTACAACGTATGACCGCATTGCGAACGGATCGATGTCGGAATCAATAGCACTCGACAGCGACAGCGACAGCTCCTACTACCAAGTGCTACTGTGTGCTACCGATCGCACTCAGTACCTAGCACTCCATAGCAGCAGTCAGCAGCAGTCGCAGCGACGGTGCTTACATAACTATCTATCTATCTGCGGCTTTTGTCAAAGGTACCTTATGTTACGCACATATTCTCAGAAAGGGGAGATTAGATAGATTGACGGATTGATTGGTAGAATATGGGGATGGGTATGGGGATGGGGATTGGTGGTGGTGATGGTGGGTATTTCTATTCTATGGGTAGAATATTCTAAATGCTCTGCACGCGCAGAACAGATGGCAAGAATGGATGGCAAGGATGGATGCAATATACTCACAAGGGGCAAACTCGAAAGATTTAGATACTCTATAGGATAGCTAGAATAGAACACCACAAATCCCTTGCTCTGGACAGGCTACGACGCTTTGTAGAACAACTATAGTTCTAACCCTGCAGCTAACCCAACACAACATACCATGCCACGACAGTCCACAGAACTACCGTGAAGCTATTCATCTGCAGAGGAAACAGCAAGCACATGACTCTCCATCCTCTCCATCCTCTCCATCTCACGCGGACCAATAAACAAACAGCCCGAACGATGAGGCAATGTATCCTACAATGCAAGAAACCGAGATCCATGCATGCATGCAGCGTCGACAGTCGCCGAAACCTGCATCGTGCATCGTGCAGCCGTGTTCCAGGCCGTGCCGAAAGCATGGCTGTTGTCACTGGGATTGGCAGTGGCAGTGGCAGTGGACGCATATCGCGAGTAGCATTGGTATTGGCACGTAGAGTCAAGAGTGGAAGTTTATAATATTTATCTGGGAAAAAAAAGAGACCGAAAGCAAGAAGTCTATCTATGGCTTGCTCGACCAAATCCGGCCTTGAACATCCCTGATTCACATTGACCCTGCTCGAGCGGACGGCTTGCCGTGCTAGGTAGCCGTCTCATGAAATATCAATATCCGGCAGTGCCAAGAACAAGACGCCGTGCCGATGGTTTATGTACGTGCTGCTCACAGCGACGATGAAAAATGGGTATCATACACGAAGCAACATATCAGCGTAAATAGGCAGACCTTCACGTGGCAGTTTCCGGCCACGAGCTGTCGTTGATGAAGGACTCCCAACCTGCATCCAGGCCGCCGGGCGTGACGGTGCCGCTGTTGGTGGCGCTGTTGATGCCTCCTGGGAATATTTGGCCTTTGGAAAACTCAAGCATCGTGCCGTCACACGCTGAGAGGAAGGATGGCGTTGGCGCAGGTGCCGACGACACCGTTGTCGGTAAGTGATTGTATGTCTGGTGATGAGGTGACATGTCAAGAGCGCTCGGTGCCAAGGTGGCACTCATCCCGTCGTAGGGATAGACGGGCATACGCGGTTTTTGTAGAGCGGAAGGGTTAGAGAAATTATATGGCTGCGGCATGTTTTCGCTGCCACCCATGAGCATCGATGTGAATGGATCGTTGGGATCGAGCGCTGACCCTAGGAGCATCTGTGACTCCATTGGCAGCGCCGTGGTGAGCGGGCTGGGATTGGAGTAACCGGCCATACTATATGGGTGTTGCATCGAGGGCTGAGCTGGTGCTCTCATCTGCTGTGGAACTTGACGCTCCTGCTTGATGTTGAAGGTGGAAGACGGTTGGGGGAAAGCAGGTTTGCCGGACATCGACAGCGGTGTCGCAGGCGCTCCATGAGGTGAGTGCGACGACGACTTGTTCGAGGAGTTTGAGGTGCGTCTACGATCCATCTGAGGTAAACTTTGTTGAACTGGACTTGGAGCATTCATACTTGGAGAAACCTGAGGGGTACCGTGAGTTGCAGAGCCAGAACTCGATTGTGGCCGATGGCTCGGTCGGTATGTTGGGGTGCCCGGTGTGGGGTATGGTTGGCCGTACGGTTGAGCAGCTTGCGGTTGAGGCATATTTGGTGCCATGAATGGCGAAGGATACATGCTCTGGTTGTGAGCGAATTGTGGTGCGTTTGGGTACTGCTGTGCGTAAGAATTGGTGATTGCTTGGTCGAGCGCGGTCCTCATAGCTACATGATTCGTAAGGTAGGCAGACAGACGCCTGTTGAAATCTGCCGAACCGGTCTGGAGATGAGCTGTGAGCCGGCGGTATTGCATCGGCAGGTCGTCGTCTTCCTCCTCATACATCTCTTCGTTGACTACATCTTGCTCGGTGACACGCAACGAACGACCAGTCCGTCGTTTGTGGATCTCGGACGCACGGCGCGCAGACTCAACTCTGGCTTCAAGACTTCGGTCACTTCTCCGTGAAGCCGCGATATATGCACTGTATTGAATGAGAAAAGTGGAGATGATAGACAAGAATTGATACATACCGCTCCTGGTTCTCTTCGTGGGTACGCTCCGTCTTCAGTGGCTTCTGAGACTGCGGAATAGTACGTTGGGGAGGCATCCTTGCTTCGTTTGGGTGTGAAACAGTATTTGATAAATAGACAGGAAGGCCGCAGAAGAATGGATCAGGAGCTTCCGACAATTACGGAACGCCGTCTGAAGAATTATAGGTGAAAGAGAATTGTCGGGGTTAATGTGCGAAGGCGACACGATAAAAGTGGTTATAGCGCTTTCTTTTCTTGTTAGAACCGGGGTAAGTGCCGCGGAAGTGTGACGTTGAGTTGAAACCGGAGACGCGAGCGAATAATTGAACAATTACTTTATGCGAAACAGTGTTGTTTTGTCGACAGAATATGAGGAGGAAGGATTAGATGAAAGCAACAACGTTCGGAGGGATGTGCGGTGGATTGGGTGGTGGGTGTATAATTGTTTATCGATATCGAGACGCTTCGATGGTCAGGATAGGCCGGCCCGCGATCGATCTTGGGTCGGTTGCGGGAGGCGAAACTGCCGAGCACACGAATACGCCTCTTGATCGTCGGCTATTCAATGGGCGTGGAGATCAGGCACATGGAATGGCTGTCAGTCCTGAGGCTGGAGAAGAGTGTGGATTACTGAAGAGGTAGTTGTGTTGCAGGAGAACCAAGGTGCGAGGGAGTGGATGTTGGAGTGGTGGTCTGTGGTGGGTAGGGTGTGGAAAGGATGTTGGAAGGAAATCGGGGAAGGCGGATTATGATAAAGGCAGGCCTCGTTAGGAAGTGCTCGGGTTTCATCAGGTCCGTCACGTTCGGGCCATTCCATGGCCATCGTACTCGTACGCTTTCTACTGCCAAACGGCGCACGATCTGACTTTCCATTGGTTGCGTGTGGCAGATCTGGCACTGACAAACGTAAGAAGCTGCTGGGAAAAGGAGGGGATTTCAAGATTTGGAAGGTAGCGTCGGCTGGAGGGAGATCCGAGCGATCGATGAGATCTGACATGCGCCATTCATTGGTGCATCTGCTTAACAGAATGCACACTATCCCACAAGAGGGTAAGCTGGCATCTCGTGCGAGATTGGCGATGAGGGCCAAGATCTGAAAGAAGACGCAATGCTCCACTTTAAAAGCGTGGCTTGAATAGTACCAGATTGTCCTTCCTGACCGGAGCGACATTTGAAGTTTTCCGCAAGATGGGATACAATTGACTTTCGATTAGCTTGGTCTGGAATTCCAACAGCCTCGGACGTCACAACACACTCTGCATCGACCTCTCTCGTGCTGAGGAAGAAGTCTCGGGCGTATATTCATGAGGAAGCCAATGGCAGCTTCCCTTAGCCAAAGCCAGCATTCAATGGCGCCCTGTAAACACACAAACCGAACTTCGGCTCGACATCCTCCATGAGATGCAGGGTGAGATCCCCACTTGCCTCGCTTATCTGGACAGCGGATGGACACAGTCCAAGCATCGACCATACATTTCAACCCTGACATCAAATTTGTCAAGGGAGCTATCAAGACCGTTCACAGGCTCTAGTAATACCGTTATCAGCCGATCAACGCTTTCAAAGCAAGGGGCTCAGATAGGAGCGTCCATAGTAGTACTATAAGGGTTAAAGTGTGCGGAGGAGAAGCCGGACTCATCTCCTCCGATTGCCTTTTCATCCGCCCGTGTCTTACTAAAGTAGTAGATCGAGATCTCATACTTTCAAGTTTTAACGGCAATCCATCTGCTACCAATCCATCTATTACCCGATCGAGCCAACCTTGCTCGTCCCAACCCTCATTGGACGAGATAGCATCATAGCAGATAGGGTTAGTGTCAGCCGACGGTCTGGCCTTTTGAGCGAAGCATGATGACGGTGAACTTCGACTTCGGACTGGCCTCCGCGGTGAGGGATCATCATCATTGGGCCATTGCTCCTAGCACATGGAATACAAGCGCACGCATCTTTGCTGTCCATCAATCCTGTCCAATCCGATCAATAGAAGAGTCGAAGAAAGGGAGTGTCTACAGACCTTGTACTATCACAGAAGCTCCACGGCCACAGACATACTGAATCCCTTTTGTGCCCATCGCATCCTGCTGCATGCTGCAAGGCCATACGTTGAGCAGGGTATCTCGATCTTGGGAAGGCGATCGCACGGTCTCCTTTGCAGCCCCTTGCGCTCTCCCTGCTGCTGATCGCGTTGTACATGCATCACGAGCAGGGTTGACAGAGAATGACTGCATACCCGAAAAGCCACTAGAATAGGATGCGGATAATTGTGTCTTGGAAGTGACCACATCGAGCATGGAAAACAACCTCAGAAATGAAATATCAGCTGGATTGATTAGCGCCAACATGAACATGGGGTCCCGTATTCCCTTCTCACAGTCTGTACTCCTCAACACCATCGAGCTCGGCTTGTTTCGCTCGTCTCACCATCGACCTCACCTGGCCGGCGGTAAGTTCCGCCATCACAAAAAGAGTGAGACACCAAACGCCTGGCCTTCACTCAAATTTGTCAACCCCGATCCCAACGCTTTGGAAGCAGATTCGCGCGAAAGTATGCGAGATGGACATCTGCAATGGACCCGTGGACCTGCATTAGACTGCCTGCATTGCGTTATTGCCTCGATCCCGAAGCAAGGGACGCACATGTGTTTGAGGACATAATCGGATACGCTCGGTCTCGCCATTCAGATTCGAATATACGAGGCGGCGGACCAGGATCCTGGGTAAATTGACGGTGTGGCGTTGTCGAGTCTCGCTCTTTAGTTTTGTGAAAAAGGTTCGTCTTCGGAGAAGAATGCAAGGGAGTCTAGAGTATTCACCTTGATTGTACCCTGCTTCTGCTGATATTGAGCCTCCCAAGTCCTTATCCACGATGAGCATGGGGACATGGGATCATATCCAACCATCGTCGAAGATGAAGGAATAATACCATCGTACCTAGCTTCAGCTATCGAAATATTGCAGATGCCGCTCACCAAGAGACAAACCCCATCCACCAACTATAAAACTTTTAACCTGCAAGATAACTATCAAAACTACCCCAGTGAGCACAACAGTCATAAGAAAACCGTACCATCTCAAGCCACCATTCTTTCCCATCAAGCTTTTCAAGTCATACAGCTACCTATTCTTTCTTGTCACACAGACAGACGGACAATAAATGGAGCAAGTACAATCGTATCCCGTGGGACCTCCCCTTCATTTGACCACGTCGCTCTGTCTGAGCATCGTTCTCCATTCTACACAGGTACTCCATCAGCAGCGAAGTCAATAAGAGAGCATCCCAGCTAAATGTCAACTTTCGCCGCCTCCAAGAAACATTTATTACCCTCCCTCCATTCCCACTATCCCCATAACATCCATCTATCCATCCATACATACACCCACCCCTTCTCACATCCACTCCAGAAACAAGTATACAACCACCATCCCATCCGACCAAAATAAAATCCTAAGCAACACTCTGCTTGGAAACCCAATAAATAAATCCACATCGTCGAATCCAATGCTTTATCCTTCGTCGAGCTACGGAGCCACTGAGCGTGCTTTCCGTTCGATGATTCACGCAGCTTGGGTCATGTAACGTTTCCATCACCAAGGTACCTGCCTCACTGGTGAGGGTTCGTGGTAGGTGGGTGCAGATGGAGAGGGGGACAGAGGGAGAGAGGGGGGTTGGGAAAGAAAAGAAGAGTCGTATCCGACACCTGACCTAAGGATATGAATTCTCTGAGCGAATAGGGAGGCCGTAGTGACCATTTCATAAGAGGGTATGCAAAGCCTCGTTTTTTTACCTATAGAGATTCGATTCGTGAAGAGCTAGATGCCTACATAAGCACCCTTGTTTTCATAACAGAGAATCCAGCCGTGTGAATACGCTCAAGCAGGCAGCCACGACCTGGGAAGGTTTCGTTGTTAGTTTTCAATCTTAATTACGGGTGAGTACGAAAGAAAAGGGGATGCGAACCTCTAATTGCAACTCCTTATCCTTCGCCTTGTTCACTTCGTCCGTGACCACCTGCCCGATATTCGCCCCGATCGCCTGCGAACCCCCCGCCCGCTTCCCAAACGGCCATTGCGAGTATTCCGCCAACAATTCGTCGACCTGTGCGAACGCCCTCTCTCGCGCCTCGTGTCCCAGTGTGGATAGCGCGTTCTCCAATACATTGGCGGCGTACGCGGCGCATACCATTGAAATTGTTCGGATGTATCTGAACTCCATGTCTTCGGGGAGGAACTGGCTGGGTGGGAGGACGACCGTTCGGTTGGTCAGGACGTTGCGGACTCTCCTCCGTATCTCGTCTTTGGCGCCGCCGTCGGCAACGGGGTGGGTGGCCATGTCGAAGAGGAGGAAGTTGCGCTTTTCGGTGCGGAGGATGCCCTTGTCAACCAAGCCTTTGGCGAGGCGTTCGCGGACTTGCTTGAGCTGGTACCCTATCTTCATAAGATTCCAGGTTTCCCCTGCGATATGCATTGGATTAGCGATCTGCATTCCCTGTATCACTGTGACTGCGCCCTTCGTACCACTCATGAGATCTATCCACGAGCTCACACTCATCTTCTCGCTCGACTTCATCATTTTCAATGCCTCGTCCAGCAAAACTTCTCCTGTCAGACTGTCGTCAATCACCTCGATGATCCGGTCTGCCAGTGGGAAACGCCGCCTCGAGGAGTCCTTCTGCATGCTCACGCGACCTCGGAAAGCTAGCTCAATGACTATGCACCCCCGTAGAGCGTAGGAGATATTATCGTTCCAGAACGAAAGATAGCCCTAATACCCGTTGGATTTCAGCAGGCGCCCATAGCTTTGGCAGAGGCTCATCGTACCTGCTTGTCCTTCAGTCCCAGTAAAAGCACGTCTTCCATCAGCGTCAACTTTGGCTGCTTGTTCCGCTCTTCGCTCTCACTGATATCGCGCGGATCGAAAGCTATCTTGTGTCCGTTCTCTCCGCCTGTATATGAGGTCTCTGGGGACTTGTCGAAGTTCTTAGGAACGGGTGAGCTGACACGGCTGCCATCGTTGTCGTCCGTTGCTTCGGTGGTCGCGCCTCCACCTCCACCCCGGCGGCGGGTCAGGCCACCGGCTGAGGCCATGGCAGTAGATGGGATCTCTTATGCGGTCAATGTTTGTGTGTACGAGGGTGTGAGTTTAGAATGTGAATAGGAGGAGTTGGAAGCATTCGCTCGGGTGTGACGCTGTTCGGCCAGAGCTAGGGACAGGTTGGTATGATTGGCATTTGATCAAGAGGTCGTGTCATACACATATGTCAGTAAAGTCGCGGATGTCGCTCGAACGTTGATCTTGGATATTCCACTGATATACGAGGTGGAGAGCTACAACATTTCAATTAAAGCTCGCTTAATCTTGCCGCTACGATTGCGCCTACAAAGCGCGATAGGAAGTCACATGATGGTTTCGAAAGAATAGGAGCGGATTTGCGTATCTCTGAATATATGTATATGCCAATACATCATACGACCAGTCCCCAACATAGTACAACAGCGGTAGACCGCATAATAAGAGTTTCCCGCACTTCGAGCTTCCACTATCCACCCAGATCTGCCCCCAATTTCAAAACGTAGTTCAGTGAGCTGCAAATGTATCAGTATTGATCTGGTCGTCGAACAGTTCCGACGGAGTATACCATCTGGCTGGCCCAAAATGTAGCTGACCGCTTTGTCGACTAATTGTATCTCATTCAGCGCGTCTTCCGTGTTTTCTTCAAGCATAGGGACTCACTGCTAAGAATACCGTCTGCTTCCTTATCCGGAATCTCAATGCTGAATTCCTGTACCAAATAAGCCCGTTGAACCAAGCTAGAATGCTCTTTCTCCATACCTCCTCAATCGCCATGACTACTTCCACAGTATCCAAACTGTCCAAGCCAAGATCGTTCGAGAAGTGTGACGTATTTGACAGCTTTCAATTGAATATGATCAGTTGGCTGCGTCATCGTGGATTCTTTTCCGTACCTTCGTTGCGTCTTTGACCTAGAAAAGAATGTTCAGCATGCCTCTTGATTATCCCCGTAATCTTCCCTACCTTGTCAAAGTTCTTCAGTAAATCCATTATCCTACCCTCAACCTCCGTTTTCGATAGGCCAGCTGGTGCTGAGTAGCATCTTATGCCCGGGAATCTTCGAGCTGGAGTGTATTGGGTGGATGTAACGGAGAGGCAGGGCGTAGTTGCCCGTGACGCTGGCAGATGCGTCCTGATCGCAGACCTCGAGACGCAACGGACTGACTGTAGGAAGACGGCACGGATCATAATGAAGGTTTGGAAAATTGGGTGAAGCTACAGCGTATGGAATCCTGTTGAACGGGTTTGGCAGTGGTTTTCAGAGCCCCGACATCTTTCGCATCAATCACACTAGCGGACTTAGCGTCATCTCACACCTTCAGCCAATCAGAACAGCCAGGATCAGTATTGCCGCAACCCTCATCCACGATCCATTTCCTTCTCGCCACAGCATCCACAACAACTACCACCATGGCGACAACGCGCTCTCTCGTAATGCTAGCCCGAGCACGCCCAATCCCTACACCGCTCGCTGCCCTCCTCGCCGCCCGAACAACATCGCCCGCCGCCACCTTCTCGACATCTCCGTTCCGCTCGGCCATACCAGCAGCCCCCCCACCACAAGGATTTCGTCTTCCGCGCAAAGACCGCTGGGACGAAGGCAAGGTGTCATCACTCGACAAGGCTGGCAATTACTTCCTCTTGACCGAAATGGTGCGCGGCATGTACGTTGTGCTGGAGCAGTTCTTCCGCCCACCATACACCATCTACTATCCCTTCGAAAAGGGACCCATTTCGCCCCGTTTCCGAGGCGAACACGCTTTGCGGAGATATCCGACTGGGGAGGAGAGGTGCATTGCGTGTAAACTATGCGAGGCGATATGCCCGGCGAGTGCGATTACGATCGAGGCAGAAGAGAGGGAGGATGGGAGCCGGAGAACGACGAGGTATGACATCGATATGACGAAGTGCATATATTGTGGATTCTGTCAGGAGAGCTGTCCTGTGGACGCTATTGTTGAGTGTGAGTGTCCTCGAAGCATGGGTTGTCGATGGATTCATACTAATCGAGCCACATGCAGCACCGAACGCAGAGTATGCCACTGAGACGAGAGAGGAACTACTCTATAATAAAGAAAAGTTACTGGCGAACGGCGACAAATGGGAGCCTGAATTGGCTGCTGCGGCAAGAGCTGATGCTCCTTATCGGTAATACCTGTGGGGAGAAAACCCTTAGATGAGGGACGTTTGTGTGTGTATATATGGGTTGCATAGCGTGTGCATGAATATAGATCTCGCATTGACATAATGTTATCCAATAAGTCTTGGGGTGCCTGCTGACTATCCCGTTGATGCGCTGGCCGTCCGTTAACAAAACCCATTCCGCAGGTTGTCGTACTTTGAGTCAGGGTACGACAACGTGTTATTGCTCCGATCCATGCTGCCAAGTTCATGAACGACCTATTGGCCTCGGTCAGCGCTGGGATATCTAATTGCGAGACGAGGAAGCTCACTTTTCCAATCAGGCTCTCCTCGCCTTGCTTATCTCCGCTACTCTCCCACCACATTGCACCTCCCAACCGTTCTCTCTTCACATATTCCGTCTTGATTCGGGCCATCTCGAGCGTATCATAGCTTACCATCATTCGCTTTTCTGGATCATAGCTCCAACTGGCACCACTCTCTCGGTCAATCATCTCCTTCGCTCCCGTCTGCGGCAAGGCTTTGTAATCCCAGACACCCTGCTCCCAGCTTCCTTCGCCAGTGCCGGAGAAGGGTCTACCAGGGCCGTCTGTGGTGGTGAAAGCTCGTCCGTACAAGGGCATGCCAAGGACGATTTTGGATGGGTGGATGCCACGAGATTTATAATACTCAAGCGCTACAGAGGTGGAAAATGGTGTGCTAGCAGGTGTGTGAGCAGAAGGATAGATGTTGGCTTGGTGTCCGGCGGTTGAGTCCCAAGAACCAGCATAGTCGTACGCCATTAGGTTCCAGAAATCTAGGTATTGATCCATGTCTTTGAGATGCAATTTCTCATAGTTTTGACTTCCTAAGAGGATTGTGAGATTTCTTTCCCGTGTATTGAAGGGAGATCTGGGTCATACCCGCTGGACATGCCACTGTAAGAAGCATTCGGCCGCTCTCATGGTGGGAAATGGAGTTGAGTGCCTACTATAATCAACGCTGGTTTCTGACATGTAAAGACATCGCTGACCGTTCGAGTTGATCTTAGTAGATGCACAAAGTTCAGAGCTTCAGATTCATCCTTAGGATACTCCCAATCAATATCTAGCCCTAGGGATTGTCAGCTAATGTAACGACCATTCCTCGCATTTTCTACCATCGAGACCTAGATCTCTGACCAATCGCACGGCTGACTTAGCAAAAGTCTCTCGCCCTGCTTGTGTCGAGGCGGGTTGAGCCAAATTCGATGAATATGTCCATCCACCTATAGATAGGAGAACCTTAAGATGGCGGTGCTTCTTTTTCAGAAGGAACAGCTGCTTGATGCAACCATACACATTCGTTCCCGTATCGTTCCAGGAGTCATCTGGGTAGTGCTACCACGTGTTACTAGATGCGCCGGGGATAGAGACCTGAAAATCCCCGTACTTTGTCTGTATCAGACCACGTATCCGTCAGGTAACTTTAGGCAGTCAGATCTGAACGAGTGGATTTCGTAAATAGATGGAGATTATACACTTCACCGCTCTCAGGGCGCACATTAGCGAAAGCATAGAGGATGTGCGTCAGGTTCTCCGCTGGAAGATCTTGTGGATTATGATTCCGCCCATAGATGGCCCTGGACTAAGTTCAGTCTTATACTGTGGTCGTGTCCGATGGACATGCCACCAACCAGTTCACGAAATAGGCTACAGCTCGATAGCCATGATTGCTCTCCATATTGGCTGTAGCTACATCGAAACTGGCAGACTTCGGGCTTTTCCATTCAAAGAAGGCACTTAGATAGAAGATGACAGCGCTGCCCAACAGCGCAGTAAGAGCTACTGAAGAGTATTTGTTGCACGTTAGCATATAGAATGGATTTACGGTATAATGAAGCGACTTGAGGGTACACGAAATAGCATAGTGTGTAGGTGCAGCCCTGCCGAGAAGCCGGCTCTATGCGGTACTTACCTGGACCATTGAGCTGATGATGATGATATAGTGGATGCTGGCACAGAAGGGAGTGTAGAAGGGGCTATGGAGACGATGAGTGTTATCTACAAGCGTCGTAGTTCCATTGCAAATTATCGTCAGAGTGCCACTTCTAACGATTGGAGTATCATGGCATTATCAGGGTTCAGATTCACTAATGTGGCCTACTGCTTCCGTGTCCAAGCTATCTAAGTCAGGCAAATCCTGGCCATTTGCAGTGCCATCTCCTTCCCCCTCCTCAAGTTCCGCCTTGGGAGTTGGTTCAGAGGTTGGTTCAGATTTTGCTTCGGCCTCCGCTTCAGCATCCACTTCAGCCTGCTTCGCGTCTGAGAACGTATGATCCTTCTTCCATGAGCCCTTGAAAAGGTGCTTGACCAATGCAGAGTCACTGTCTGGGTCACCACTATTTGAATGCTTCTGACCAGATCCGAAGGCATTGATCGGTAGGATGAGTACGTCCCCCACGAGTCTTGGTTCAGTCATTCCAGTGATGTTGTGAGAGCCAAAGTTCGTGCCGGTGGTGTAAGAAAGGCCTTCAAATACCGCTTCTGTGAACAGAGCCGGCCCTGTCGTATCTAGAACTTCCCTGTATGAGGGCTTGACTTCCGATATCGTGCACCCTTGATTTTGGGCCAATTTCCTCAATCGTTCGATAACACGTTCCACTGTGATCCCCAGGAGCATGTGTCCGGGCTTCGCCATTACAGTCCATGAAGCGAATTGCAGATCGAGGGTCCAATCCTGCCATCGGACTCCGTCCAACTTGTCGTATTCAACGCCGACAACGAGGCTGACGTTTTTCCGGTAAATTGCGGGGATCCAGTCTTCAATCGGTTTCAATGCCATCGTCTGGACAATCTCTAAGTTAGTAATCTCTACCGTTCCGGGATGGGATGATGACTTACGTCAATGTCACTATACACACCACCGTCTCCAAGAAGCACCAGATATCGGATGAAATCGGCGCGCAATATCGGATCTTGGAGATCGGTGAATGTTTCGACAATGTCTTGCCTGTGCGAGAAGGTGTCACGAACATAGGATTCGGCAGTATGCGCCGTTAGAATCTCGTATCGGTGCTTCTGATTGATCTTAACCCATGACTGTATTGGTTGCCGGTCCTCGCTATCCAGGCCAGCTGGACCATTCTTTGATGTCTGCCATATTTTCCTAGGAAACTGACTAGAAGGGGTAGACAAATTTGATGCAGCCGGTTCCAACGCTGGTTCCAATGTCGGTTCCCAGTCTTGAGTCCTGTGTTTTGCTATAGAGATAAAATGGAAGCAAAAGAGTGTACTGATAATGCAATATATGAACAGTAGTTTATTTGGTTTAGGCTCTGCCGAGTGATGCCATGCTGGAACCATGATCGCCAACAACGTAGATAGGTAGCAGTGACAGGATCAAGCATATGGAATGAAAGGAGGACGCAGGTGATAATATACATTCCAATTACATTCCTCCAGCCGTGTCCCGGGTAATACTTCTTGCACGCGGCCTGCGGTACAGCGGTAGCAGCTGTTCGGCCCCATAGCAGACCCCCAATCTCAGTGGAGTGGAAGCTTGTTGGTGTTTTGCGCATATGGCGCATTGCGCAAGTATCTCTTTCGCCTATGTTGGTTTCATCATTGGTGAGACTAGAGGTTTCATCCACAGTTAGCCTACTTCAGCCCTCCCAAGTGATCATGATGAAACACACAGTCACTCTCCTCTACCTTACTATCGAATTCGGGATTAAGAGGGCGTTGTATACAATAAAGAATGCGCTCTTGACAACCAGAATCGAGTCCGCTCGCTTGGTGGCTTGGTATGTTGGTCTGGATGGAATCCGGTCAAGGCGCAGTCCTTGACCCTGCTAGTCAATATACAGTAGTCCTTAATTCCCGATCTTCCAACTCCAAAATGCTCAGTTCCGAGACCCAACATTGCATATGCATCAATGTCGTAGCCTAGAATATGTATCTTACAAGTGTCCTGGCGAATTTGGCACTCGTCTTGGCTGTACCTTGGTAGAAACCTCTGAAACGAGTGCCTTGCCAGGACATGGGATAACATGACGAATATTCCATCTCTCAGGGTCAATCGAAGCTCCAATATACACTTCCCAGAATCCCGATCAAGTATGAATAGGGAGTTGGGGAATAAGCCGGTTCGAGGTCAAGCTCAGCTACCACAGCAAGGCCCCCAGCATCAGCCGACCCCGCCACAGCAGCCTTCCAACAAGCAGACTCAGCCAACTGGGCAGGGAAGACAGGCACAGTCAGACAGGCACATTCTAACAGACCTGGTGCTCAGAACTTTCCCTCGGCACACATGTGATTTCAGCCAAAACAGGGCACTCAGCCCTCGGACTTGTAGAATGGTTGAATGGCTACGCCTCTAATACGACACAGGTCGTCAGCCATCTTTCCAGGCAATAATGAAAGAGCTCCTCGATGTTTCCTAGGAATTCTTAGGATAGATCCTTTCACCTCATCCCCATGGATGTGAAGGGAGAGCTACATAAAACCTGCTAGAGATTAAAGTCATACTCAGTTATTGAGCCTCACCACTGCCCTGTTACATCCACTCATAACAAATGTGTCCACACGATGCTGGTATGGTGTTGATACTAAGGTACAGCACCGTACGAATCCGTGGACCCTCGGCGTGGTGGGATGCCGTGGATGCCGAGGATGCTTCACAACCTCCACACGCTGATTTAGCGCGTCTATCTCAGCCTTGGAAGGGTTCAGCTGGTAATCGGCGTCCCACCCCTAGGAGCGACAGCTCCTTGGGGTGGGGCGCCGATTAACCGTCTAAACCTAGTAGCCGTCCAGCCTTACAGGATTCATGCCCGTAAAATTAGGCCCAACACCATTAGCCCCAGGGTATGCTACAGGGGCAATGAGCGCCCTAAGTTCCAGGGTACGGTCCCTTAGGAAGTCATATACTTCGCCACCTAAATTCTAATGTTCATGATCGATGGTAACGTTTAGGAGGTGTACCCCGGATGGACCCCTACTGTGGTAATACGATGAATCTTTAGTGTCCGGTATCAGTCAACCTATTTAAATTCGTTAGGCGAATGGTGCGCGGGCAGGCCGTTAGGCAATGCGTAATGCCATATTCTGAGGGGTGATAATAATAGAGGAGGGTTTATGCGTGGGGCCCTTGTGCGCGCGTGAATCATGCACGTACTACTAGGGGCCTGAGGGCCCTGGCGGACCGGGAAACCCCTGGAAGTCTAGGGTAGGAGCCCTATGAGGCTGGACGGACACTACTAAATCGCGTCGTCCAAAGTGGTTTTCGCGTAGAGATCACGTCCATAGAATTGCAATGACCATAATTGTCGTGCAAAAGCAAACCCGACGCCCGCATCTATGAGTCGTTGTCGGCCAGCAAGATAAGACCTTCATAATATCCCTGACTTCTATCAGGTAGCATATTCGGTGGTGGGCAACAATGTCGTCGAGACCGGAGCTCAAGGTATGCTTCCTCATGATAAGTATTGGAGTCTTCGAAAAGCTTACAGATCGTTAGATCGACGATGATGTTGGCTTCATTAAGTTCTTTAGAGGTTTACCAGGAAAGTCTGATGAGACTATTCGAATATTTGATAGGGGGGACTGGTATACCGCCCATGGGGATGATGCAGCTTTCATTGCGAGGACGGTCCGTTGCTCACATATTCTAAGGAGAGGGCCATTTCTGACACATCTGAGCAGGTCTACAAGACGACCTCCGTCCTCCGCCAGCTCGGTAAAGCAGACACGGGACTCCCCTCGGTGACCATGACTATCACAGTGTACCGTAACTTCTTGCGAGAGGCACTCTTCAAATTAGGAAAGAGAGTGGAGGTATGGGAAGGCGCAGGTCGGATGCAATTCAAGCTCAAGAAGCAAGCATCTCCAGGCAATTTGCAGGACGTCGAAGATGAATTGGGGGGTCAGGTGGAATCGGCACCCATTATACTCGCGGTCAAGGTCTCGGCAAAAGCGTCCGAGGCCAGAAATGTGGGAGTGTGTTTTGCAGACGCTAGCGTCCGAGAACTTGGAGTTAGCGAATTCCTTGACAACGACCTGTATTCGAATTTGGAATCTCTCCTGATACAGCTGGGGGTCAAAGAGTGTTTGGTCCAAGCAGACAACAAGAAAGGAGACCCGGAACTAAACAAGATAAGAGCCATTGCCGAAAACTGTGGAATTGCCGTCTCTGAACGGACTCTTGCTGACTTTGGTACGAAAGACATCGAGCAAGACTTGACAAGACTCCTGCGCGGCGAACTTGCCGCTGGGATCCTGCCTCAAACCGATCTAAAGCTGGCCATGGGCTCAGCCGCTGCGCTCATCAAGTATTTAGGTGTCTTGTCCGACCCTTCAAACTTTGGGCAATACCAGCTCTACCAGCATGATTTATCTCAATATATGAAGCTAGATGCGTCAGCTCTCAAAGCACTCAACCTGATGCCAGGACCACGTGATGGTTCGAAGAATATGAGTTTATACGGCCTCCTCGATCATTGTAGGACCCCTGTTGGTAAGCGTCTGCTTGCTCAGTGGCTTAAGCAGCCCTTGATGAGTTTAGGCGAGATTGAAAGGCGCCAACAACTGGTGGAGGCTTTCATGGTGGATACTGAGCTCAGACAAGCTATGCAAGACCCACATCTGCGAGGGGTACCGGATCTTTATAGACTCGCAAAGAGATTCCAAAGGAAGCAAGCAAATTTGGAGGACGTGGTTAGGTCGTATCAAATGACCATTCGGATACCAGGCTTTATCAGCACCTTGGAGGGTTTGATGGACGAGCAATACAAAGATCCTTTGGACGCCGAGTACACTTCGAAATTGATTGAGTATTCGAATAGTCTGGATAAATTGCAGGAGATGGTTGAAACAACCGTCGACATAGATGCTCTTGATAATCACGAGTACAAGATCAAGCCCGAATTCGATGAGAGTCTACGGATACTAGCCCGTAGACTCGAAAAACTGGAGAAGGACATGCAAACCGAGCTTCGAAAAGTTAGCGACGATCTGAATCAGGAGATTGATAAAAAGTTGTTTCTAGAAAACCATAGGGTCCACGGCCACGTTTTTCGACTGACAAGGACGGAAGCAGGCTGCATACGCAACAAGAAGCAATATTCGGAGGCCGCAACCCAAAAGAATGGTGTCTACTTCACAACGAATGCTTTGTTGAGCATGCGACGAGAACACCAACAGCTTTCTGAGAACTACAACAGAACGCAGAGCGGGCTCGTCAGCGAAGTGGTCAATGTAGCGGCTTCTTACTGCCCAATCTTTGAGAAGCTGGCTGGTGTACTCGCCCACCTCGATGTCATTGTCAGCTTCGCTCATGTCTCGGTCCACGCTCCATCCTCCTACGTACGCCCAAAGATGCACCCCAGAGGCGAAGGAAATACGATTCTCAAGGAGGCTCGACATCCGTGCATGGAAATGCAGGACGATATTCAATTCATCACGAATGACGTATCTCTGATCCGAGGAAGCTCCGAGTTTCTGATCATCACTGGACCAAATATGGGAGGCAAATCGACCTACATCCGACAGATAGGAGTCATTGCTCTGATGGCGCAGATTGGCTGTTTCGTACCTTGCTCAGAAGCAGAGCTTACGCTGTTCGACAGCATTCTCGCCCGGGTCGGTGCCAGCGATTCACAGCTCAAGGGCGTCTCCACATTCATGGCGGAGATGTTGGAGACGGCCAACATCCTCAAATCCGCAACGTCAGACTCCCTGATCATCATCGACGAGCTCGGCCGAGGTACGAGCACATATGACGGTTTCGGTCTCGCATGGGCGATCTCCGAACACATCGTCAAAGAGATCCGCTGCTTCGCCATGTTCGCGACCCATTTCCACGAGCTGACAGCCCTCGTGGACGAATACCCCCAGGTGCAGAACCTGCACGTCGTGGCGCACATCGGCGACGACGACACCACCACCACCGAACGAAACAAGCGGGAAGTGACGCTGCTGTACAAAGTCGAAGAAGGCGTCTGCGATCAGAGCTTCGGCATCCACGTCGCCGAGCTTGTCCGGTTCCCGGAAAAGGTCGTCAGGATGGCGAAGCGGAAAGCGGATGAGCTGGAGGATTTCTCGACGAAGCATGATGCGTCGTCCGTCAGGCATTCCAGGGAGGATGTGGAGGAGGGAAGTGCGTTGCTGAAGGAGATGCTCGTGCAGTGGAAGAGGGAAACTGAAGGTTTGGGCTTGAGTACGGAGGACCAGGTGAGCAAGATGAAGGAGTTGGTCATGGGCAATCAAAAGCTTCTGGAGAACCCCTTTTTTCAGTCGGTCAAAGCTCTGTGACTGATTGTCGGGTATTGTTCTTGGGGTTTAGCGAAGGCGTTGCAGAGGAGCTGTAGCATAGTTGTCTATCGTAGCCGGATGTGTGAGTCTAATATATGGGTACAGCAATTAGCAACATCAACTATAATACATCTTCTTCCGCCCAAAGGTTGTGGACCTTGCCATGGGTGAATGTGGTGTCTGTATGAAGAGCTTCATCGCTAATTTTAATTGATGTACATGTACCATTTCCCGATACATTCAGCAACTGGTGAAACGTCATGTGGGTTGTCAGAAAGTCTTCATTTCGAATCATCTCGTTACGCGTTCATAGGTATCAGCCATACTGCTTCAATAACTTATTGCAGGAATGGTTACTGGTGATTTGTGCATTGAATGTGATATATCTACGTTCAGCCTCGCCGAGTACGTTGCACCGATATGCCATTTGGCAATTTAGCAGAACCGTTGGCAAACCCTTTGGCCACTCTTGGGGTCTTCTCAGTCAACCGTGTCCAGACCTCCATAACACTAGCCCGCTGAGCAGGCAACATGCTGTACTGGAGGCTGTAGAGACTCTTCCTATGGATCGGCGGCAGAAATTGGCCAGTGACTAAGAGCAGGATGACGCTGGGTGAGAGATAGTGCCTGCGGATCCGGTGACCGAGCTGGAAGTACTGATCGAACAAGGATCGTAAAGGCAGCGGGACGGACTATGGAAAGCGTGAGTCTGTGGGATACTCATCTTAGAGAGAGACATACGTTAAGCATTATGTACGACGTTGGTGGTATATCATCTGGGTTGGTGAAATGCGAAGAAACACATGGGGTATCTCGAAGCTCGAAACAAATGCCGCCTAATCAGATCAGCCGGTTCACCATAGAGGCTCATAGATACTGACCAGGAAGACGTCTCGAGTCTTTTACTCGAAGCATCAATGCAAACAAGGGGAAATGATTCAGACATGCCAGGGACGTGTCCAGCGCCGCCTTGAGGAATATGATAGCCATCCTTGCGAATGTAAAAGTAAGGTAGAAGACTGCCACCGTCGGCAGTAAAAAGAAGAGTAAAGTGAATAAGATTGTACCCAGGAGTAATTGGTCTAGGTCGTAATCGCATGAATCGATTCGATTTCGTAAGACATTGTGCTTCTTTCCCCTAAACAGATGGAAGAGCGACATTATAATCGTCAGCTGCCAGTGGAAAATGCGAGCTGATGCTGTGTAGAAGCAATAGATATGTACGGTCAATAGAGACAAAAGGTCGGAGAACATAGATATTGGCATTGTCGCTCCAGCAAAGCTGGAGAACCCGATAAAGTAGATGACATGAGGCAAAAGGGGTTGTAGGCTACCCACGCACCCTGCTCGCATTAGCCTTGACGAAGTATATAAGAGGGCGCAAAATACCCTTCCAGCAGTCAATGACCCAGAGGAACAAATCTCCAAGGAAAACTGCAAGTTCAGTATTCAGTTTCAGACCTGCAGGCCAGTCCATGAGCCACGAAATCATGTCTCTTAAGCCATCCACAGTCCACCCACTCAACATGGTGTTGATTTGCCATGCGACCCAAGTTGCATTGTCGATGATATACGATCCGATAGCGATCCCTATGATCACGTCGTTTGCCACAAGCCAAAGGCTGTTGTAGAATCTAATGTAGTCCGCATGTCTGTCGTTAACGCTTTCCCAATCATCCTTTCTCTTCCTCAGGGTCAAATACTGTATTGGCCAATAACAGAACTGTTGCAGTCGTATGTCCACCTGCTGAGCTGTGGCGGATACATCCTTTAAGGCTGCAGAGTCAGGACGCGGTCTCCATTCTAGGATACGGAGGACCACCTCTGCGATGAATCGGTGGCAGATCAGTCCGAATGAAAATCCTTTAGTCAAGAGTGGATAGATCCATACGGTAATAGCGTGCCATGCGATTTCGATGAGGAAGTCCCTGAGCGAAGTGGCAGACTCCACCACCTTTTCACTGACACTCAGGCTCCTTTTCTGGCGTGCACCTAGGAGATATGAGTTACTTTGTATTAGCTTTGCTAGTTCAGACGAGCAGTTGATTTGTGAAAGAATTGTTGGAAGGAGGATCTCCTTCTCTGTTGATGAATGTCTGACGACTGTGTGGAGCTTTAGTTTTGCCACTAGTTTTGCTTTCTGGGCTCTTCTTTCTTCATCGGCAAGCTCGTTGCCACCCAGAGTGTAGAAGCCGCCGATGCCGCCAAGAGGTTTGTCACCTAGCACAAGAGACATTGGATCTAACGACATGTACTGCATTTGATGCGATGATGGACGGTCGAACATGATGACTTGAACACTTATTTTGCAGCTTTTCGGACAAAAGACACTAGGTCCCGGTTTTGATGTTTCCGTATATGCTAGAATGTGATTCGCATCGAAGCCGCTCGACGGCTCGGTAGGGTTCACGGAGCCCAACACGCTCATAGAGCTATTACCACATAGATGGTACATCTGTCGGAGTGGATGCGGGCTATCGCGGAACAAAGTGCCTATGCGAAGAGCACCCTCTACTCTCCGTGCCTTTCAGGAATTAGCAGGCCGTCCAATCGATGGGCCTTGCATATCGAATACCTCCACATCCGGAACGACAGAAACCACCATGATATCTAATGGCGAATTCCTCCATCCTACCAGTATTCCCTGGCTCTTGATTTTCAATACATCGGAAGGCCAAAAGATCCTGAGCAGCCCATTTGCCGCAACCATAGTATCATTGTCAACAGGATCAAAACGAGCCGCGGCGTCTCAGTTGCTCACGGGCAGAGATACCATCGACCGCGGAGCGAGGATGGATACTCGTTTCGCGCGCTGCGAGGCGTTCAATGGGCAGGATGAAGACGAAGAAGAATACAGAGAGTATCGCAAAGCCTTTGGCTGCTCGGGTCTGTGTTGAGGTCAGACACACTATCCTAAATATAGTGGATAAGGTATGGAAATCCTCAAAACATACCACGACACCGTGATCGGCGGCGAATACTGCAAGCTCGTACAGTCTCGTTACCAAGTCCCAGCGTGCAGTGATGTAGCCCGCAATGAAAATACCGAGGGTAAGGACGGAAAAGGGGTGCATTAATGTATTACTATACTCCGTAGCTGGAAGGCAATCATACTGCCCATAATACGACTTGGTGGATGGCCAAGCTTGCAGGCGCTCATCACCGTCAACTAGAAGTTTGAAGCCCCGGCATCCGGAACCTTTCCGCGTCCTTTTTCCGCCAAGAAAAGGGGCAAAATCAATATCCATCCAACGAGGTAAGAGTGGTATTTGACTGGAGTCATGATTGGGTATCGAGTGAAATAAGTCAAGCTATTCGTCTCAACCGCCACGTGCGCCCATCGCCACATGTCATGATATACCTGTTGTACAACCGAAGGGCCCTACCCTCCATGCAATCAATGCCTGATTCAAGGCCTCCAAAAATTACGGCTTCATCCCTTTTCTCCTCGTAAATGCTGATCAGATTGACGCCTTATTGAAATGATTTGCTTGCTCCCAACAACAATCATGGGCCTGCAGCAATGTCCACGATGAAGTTCCATTCGCCTAGTAGTAGTGATGTCAGTAAGCATATCGAAAAGCATGTACGTAGTTTTACTCACCATTTTTGAGCGCTTGGGCCGTGTCATTCAGTAAGATGACCCTTCTCTTGTTACAATACGCTGTCTTGTCCATCATGTCAACTTTCAAATCGGCTAACTCTGTTGTCGGCTTCTCGAACATCTCACTTAGGCTTTCGACGGCCATTTCGAGATCTTTTTGATTCTCCTCGAAGATTTCGGTTAGGTTATTCCGCTGAAGGTAATATGCAAACGCATACGTCCACTTAAGGGTCTGCCGGCAGTGTTGGAGAGACTGCGAGGAGCTGTCCAAAAACTGTACTTCGATCCAGGACATGCCAGAGGCCGTTTGCAAGTTCATCATCTTCCTCTCTGTTTTCAGATAAAGATCCTTGTCCAATTTCGCGGACTGCTCATGGTTAGCGTATCGATTGTAGTAATGCAAATAGCGTTCAAGGGATTGTCGTGATTTGGCTTGAGAATCCCGACCATCGAGCCCTGACTTCTCCTCGAATCGATTGCAATTGTACCAGCTTGTCCCATGCTCCGACCATAAGCCCATACACATCCAGCAGAACTCGTGTTTACATTTTCGACAGGTCATGTGATTGCAGCCGCCATTCTTTTCGATGGTTGAGGAGCATTTCGGACACTCTTTCGTATTCGCTGATATCCAGTTCGCTGTTTCCGAATCGTCCTCGCATTTCTTCAGCCATTGTTTTACAAGTGAGCACGGAGCGGGCTGATGGTCCGCCAGAATGCAGCCAAAGCAGAAGCGATGTTTACATCCACATGCAACCGTAGGAACAATTCGACTGAGGTCCCTCCTCTTTGTGCTACATTCCACAGCGAATTCGCAATTTGGAGCTGGACACCATTTTAGGTTTTCTTTGTCGTCAACATATGTGCGAGTAAGAAGCACTTGATATCTATGTGTAGATTAGTCCCAGGTCCTCATCTTCAGTGGGTCCTTCATACCTCGCCTTCAGCTCTGCTGCAACAAGCATGTCCAATGATTTGGAATCCACAATCCTACTGCAGCCGCTCGTCGGGCATTGTATCCTGGCAGCTTCGCCCTCGTCTTTTATCTTCTGAGCGAGGTATTGTCTATAGCAGTCGACACAGTAGCGGTGCCCACACTTTAATGCGTAGGTCTCTAAACCAGGAGTATCTTCGACACATATATCACACATGAAGCCCTTGATTACTTTCGTTGTTACTGCCTGAGCCGATGCCGGTCCCAGTCCGGCCTTCTCGAGTACCATATCTGGCTTCTCCATATACAATTCGATCAGACGTTCCTTATTCCATCGTAGGTGTCTCAAAAGTATCGCGGTTGCTTCTGATGGCTGACCGAGTATGGCCGAGACCTCGTTAATCTGCTTGTCTTGATGTGCTTGTATATCGGTGGGCGAAAACACTTTGAAGTCCACCTCGTAAGCCTTCTTAGTCGGCTTCAAGTCTTTATCCTGCGAAAAGCCAACATCCGGTTCGTCGTCATCGAATTCTTTGATCACGATCATTAGTCACCCTGATTATCCTGAAACAGCGTGTATAATCCAAGAACTACGCACCGTCTCCGAGACTGCCACCATCGCTGTCCTGGTCACCCCCGAAGTCTTCATCTTGGCTGGACTGTCCACTCATAAATTCATCGTCTGAGTCCATGGTCGTTGGTGGCGGTGTATTGAGCGCGGTATTTGAGGACGCTGGGGCAACGAACCGGGATTTCTTAGGTTTTTTCTTGGCAGCCTCTGAACGCTCGAGTATTTCCAAAGCTTTCCTCTTTCGAGTTTGGGGAGGCGTGGTGGATAATTGACGAAGCCTGTGCTCTGCTCTCGTATGACGAGAGCGAAACACGGGCTTAAGAGATGCTAGAAAAGAGTCACGCAACGGCTGCGTGATGGTGTGGAGGAACAGCGAAAGGCTCTGTAGGTTCCCGTATAACAGGTAGAAGCCACGAAAGAGTCAATGAGTGGGACAAGGCGAGGTCAGACTGTTGGGAGGCCAGGCAGCTGAAGATCGGTCGTCCTAGCAAGTTAAGATCGACCAGAAGCATCGGTGACATCCACTAGCGTCTCCGAGCAAGCGCTTGGTCAGCCCTATGAATGTTGACATCTCTCCTCCCGACCCTTGCGAATATTCTTATAAGTCAAGCAATTTAAAGATTACTGGAGATATATCAGGGTGAGCCGCTCAATCAGCCAACAGTAGAAACCTCAAATCAGGCGCAAGCTGCATACCTGACGGAGGAGCCCTTTATAGACCAACTTCAAGCGACGCGCGGTGACGCAGAGCAGTAGGAACTTCTGGCCGTGAACGGCTAGAGCACTAATCCATGCATTCAACTACCTCCAAACGAAGGGATATCATCTCTAACCTCAAAGTCTCCTCTGTATTTGAGTGAAGAGTACTCTTTCCTCCGGCTTCTTTTCCTAATTCAAGCCTAAAGGTAAAGCCTTGATGGTAGCTCAGCATCGATGCCGGTGCTTTCGAATCCCGCTCATGACTCAAGTCGCTCGCTCTCAATCGCAATTACAGAATAGCGGTAGCGTACAATCCTCTTTATGTTTGTTCCCAGTCATACGTTGCTTTTCGGCACGAATCACAGATCAGTAATGTTGCATTGAAGCGCATACCTCTCCAACTCTTCTTTTCAATCTCCTTTACTCGGCAGAATTTCTAATGTGTAAGAGAGAACTGTCGTTGAATCCACTCAAATCATCCACATCTGGCTTCTCGATCTCAACATCGCACACATGATTCCCGAATTGTGACCTCAAATACAACGCCATATCAGCCCTCCTGCAAAATCCAGGCTGGATCATAATCGAGACCTGATAACCCAAGCCAAGCGCTTCGAATTTGCTGGTGCTTGCGCAGTTCGCGGTTTCCTTGCTGCAAGACGTCGGCGGACGCCGCTTGCAAATTGCTTGAAATGCGATTGCGCTGCATCGGCTGTACAATCGTCATTGCACGCATGGATAGGCACTAAACTTAGACCTACACAATTTGGCCACCGAGCATGCTCCCCAAATGAGGCGTGGAGAGGACTAGTATGTCGATTCCTTGCTACACGATGATCGATCACAGAAGCATCGATATGTTGAAAAACACAACCGATTAACGCGAGCGGAGTGATGAGATCGACCCAAAATAAGTAGGGAAATATAACATTCGATTCGAAATTTCTGTCTCTATTCGACACATCCTACCATGATGCGACAACCTTGTCCTTGGAAAATCTGATAAGCGGCAGTACCTTATGGAGCCTTACATGTCACAAATTTCGTGCACTATGATGTACTTTACCACAGCTCAGCGCATGACGAAATCGCTTCTTAACACAATTCAGTAACGTAGGCACAAAGTGGTACTTGTAACCTTTAGTTTGCAAACACAGATGTAAAATATTTCGTCACCCAGTCATGGAAGCCTCATCGTCCCAAGCCAGCAGCCGACCGAACAAGGCAGCACTCATGCTATTCATTTCATTTCATCCCATCTAGTTATCCGAAATCCCCTTCAAAATATATCCCACTCCTCAGCCTCCCCTCTCGCCAAACTCCTTCGCCCAGTCCTCAAATTCCTGTAAGCCCTGCTTACTGACGCTCGGCCGAATATTGACCAGACTGGCTTCGAAGTCATTGAATTGAATGGGACGGATCTCTTCCGTAGACATGTACAACAACGCCTCCCCTAAGCTCCGGAGCGGACCCATAGCGGCGTCCTTTGCTAAAGCCGTGATGTCACTACCAGAGAAACCTGACGGATTGACGGTGATTAGTCCACTTCGATGATAACAATACCACCTGGGGGGGAAAAAAGGGGTACATACCGTCCGTCAGCTCTACGAGAACTGCAATGTCCTTCTTGTTCAGATTGTGCTTTTGGTGTCCCAACAACGTTCTCAGCTGCTCTCCCCTCACAGGCGCTTCCGGCAATGGGATATACTGCCTTCTCACGAACCTTCGTCTGGCCGCTTCGTCAATAGCCCACGGCATGTTGGTCGCCGCAAGGACAAGCACGCGACTAGCGTCCCCTTCGGCTTTCTCCTTGTCACTCTGCTTGCTGCCGGCAGCTGCACGTTGCAGGTCTGACCACTGGATAAGGAACTCCGTTTTGATGCGTCTCGTCGATTCGTGCTCGCTCGAACCACCTCGTGACGATAGAAGAGAATCGATTTCGTCAACGAATATGATGGACGGGGCAAGTGCTTTGGCTAGCAAGAACAGAGCGCGCACTAATTTCTCCGACTCACCGAGCCATTTCGAAGTGAGACTGCTGGCCGAAATGGCGAAGAAAGTAGATCGGGATTCCGTGGCTACAGCCCTTGCCAGCATGGTCTTTCCGGTGCCCGGGGGACCGAACAGAAGCATGCCCCTTGCTGGCTCACGGAGACCCATGAACAGATCAGGACGTAGAAAGGGGTAGACGACAGCTTCTTTCAGGGCCTTCTTCGCTATATCCAATCCCGCAACATCGTCCCAATGCACCTCATCCCCTTGCACTACTATTTCATTGAAAATCTGCTTTGCAGCACTCTCATCAACACCCTTCGGCAAATGCTTCTTGATATGCTTAAGCCGTTCTTGCCACGCTGTGGAAGGCGACACAGTGTTGTGCGGGTCTCTTGTATTTGAGAGGTCTCGATCAATTTTCGGCGAAGTGGCCGACTCAGGCGCTGAGTCAACGGGTGTCGCATGTTCGCGAGCTTTGCGAGGAGGCCGTCGCTTCTTTCCTTCAATCTCGTGGCTGCTGCTAGTGGTATCATCATTGCTTTCTGAGGAGTGCAACTTCCCCAACTCATCTTTATTGTGTCCAAACGACCGAGGCGACGATATGTTTGCCACCGGTCGTCGAGTAATACCACCAGGTACTGGAGGCCTGCTTTTCCGTGGGGAAGACCGCTGCGGGATCGATGAGCTCGCAGCTCTAGCGCTATCTTCCTGCCTCTTCAAAGTCCTAGCATTGAACTCCGCGAGAGCTCTTGAAGTGGGTTGTGTAGGGGGAAATTCAGTCCTGTACGAAGGAAAGTCAGGAACACTTGGTCGGGTCGGAGACTTCGTCCTTGTCTTCGTCACAAGTGGATCCGTTGGCTCATTCACTGGAGGTGTTGGTGGCTCAAGGGTAATGAGATCTGCATTCGTCTGAGGACGTAAGCCCGAGACCCCATTTGCAACGTAGCCTGGTATAACCGTAGAATAACCACTCGCTCGCGGCGGGTCTTGGGTTGAGATAAAATCCGGTGGGGTACTTTCCCCCGGTCGTACCAACGCATTCCCACCCAAAGCTAGCTCTTCGCTGTCTGCCACATGTATTGATTCCGGGCGAGAGTGCGTAGTTCCGCTAGCACTGTTACGGCGCATGGAGTTCAGGGTGGTAGAACTATCATTACCTCCAGCCAATGTCTGTCCCAGTCTTTGACCAGAGGCTTTCGAAATTGAGTCCCATGCAAGGCCCGCAGCTTTCGAAGATGCGGGTGGTGGATTGAAACGCCCAGCCGAAGATCTTGGCGACTTCGAAGGCTTCTTGCCGTCCTTGTTCCGCAAAGTCGTCAACATGACCCGTCCTTTCTTGTCTGGACTCGGTGTCCTTGAGCTTTTTTGGGGAGGCGCAGGCAGTGTGGGAGAAAACGGACTCGGAGGAGGCATCGTGATGATCTGAGGAGTGCTATAAGAGCGTTCTGTGGGAGATTCCGAGTCCTTCTTTCCTAGAGCAGGTCTATGTGGAAGAGGAGGTCCCTTTCTTGATAATTCTGGATAAGTGACAGCTGATATTGAACCTTCTCCGATCCATCCAGCGGCCGAGTGCTGGTTAATTGTATTTTCGTGTTTCCTTGGTACAGGTGGTCTGCCCCGCATTGTTGGGCCATCACTAGATCTATCTGCAGCGTCCTTCTCTTTGGCCTCCTTCCTGCTCTTTCGCAAAGCTTCCAATAGATCTACTCGCTCCTTGCACTGTAACTCCATATTTCGGAGCGATTCCTGCAGCGCTCTCTCCGTCTCCGATTTGGGTTGATAATTAGGTGGCACCCTGTATGCATTGTGGTAGTATATCTGATCGAGTGCTGAGCGCCATGATCGCAGAGCTTCTGATTCGTTATTCTAGTTCGTTGAAATCGTCAGTCTTGCTACAGGAGCGTAGAGCCAGATTGAAATACGCACCTGACCCTCGAAGTATACTGCTGTTGAGCAGACCAGGTAGCATTCATCGTACGTCTTCTGCATCGACGAAGAAGCCTTGTTACGCATCATGGACTCTATCTTGCTGTTCATGCTGGTCCATAAAGCTCTTCAAGGGGTGAGTGGAATTGATGTAAATTCCAGCCTTTCGCAGAAGTGACCACTGCCCCACGGCCTCGTGTGACGCACGGATGATGTTGTGGATACCTGACGGAACACGCGCAACAGTGCCGTGTATGCAACAAAGGCGAAGGCTTGTAGAAAAGGTGGTCCCTCGTCAGCCTGAGGGGTGGTTAAATCTGTCAATGCTAATTGGGGGTGCAGTGACGCAGATCAGAGCTGCTTTGGCGCTTGGCTGGGGCAAGGCCTCCCGAAAGCGGGCTCTAGTCGATAAAGGAGCCACCTAAGGAGAGTCAATCCAAGAGCTCAGAACAGTTTACTCCGTACGAGGCGATGATCGTTCTCCAATCTATACAATATGCGTCCGAGAAGACCTTGAAGTACCCTTCAAGTCTGTAGGTGAATAAAGTGTCTAATCTTGGTCATATCGAGATTTGTGGAAATTGCTCCCAACGTTGAATTGTTCGTGGGGGCTTAAAAGCTACTTCAAGGAGCCAGATTTACACGAATGTTTTCCTGTCATGGCCTATGTACAAAAGCGACGGCTACCTCGGCGCCAGTACACCCTAAAGTTTTTGGGCTAATATGGACGGTGTTCCTACGCTCGGACCAAAATTTGCATGGATTCCCCTCTATCGTAACACCTACAACGCGAATGCTGCCCGCTGATTTTTCCAACGCCCGCTTCGTGTCATGATGCTCTATCAATGGCCGAAGATGGGTATTGGATGGAAACGCTGATACGAAAATGGCATAATATGAGTAGGCGATGGACATAAGTGGTGATCTGGAGATCGTTCTTTAGTCGCTATCATGGGTCATCGTGGTGACGGACAAAGTAGGCCTTGGCCACCTCGTAGGATGTCCTGGATCGCAGAGTCAATTGAGCTGGTGCCAAGAGATCGAAGGGAAATGAGTTCACATAACGTACCAGCATATAGCGGTGCTTGGTACGATGGTTAAAATCCTTGGCCGGAGACCTCGGAAGAACCCTCCGTACCCCTGCTGCCTCTTGATGATGGCAGCTGCATGGAGAAATCCTTTTGCGTGTCGGAGCTCTGGGTCTTTGGCACTACCTCTCGTCTGTAACAGCGTCTTGATAACATCCAAAGGGGTTGTCAATGCTGCTGCAAAGCCCCCAGCCAAGCCCCCAGAGACCATGTGCGTTAACGGTTGGTGTTTCCTCTGAGGGTTGATGACTTGCTGTATCGAACCGTAGGCAGAAAACTGAATGGCTGTGAAAGGTACACTCATCCCTATTGTCGTAGGATATGAGACGTAAAAAGCTCGCAAACCCTCGGTTCGGTAGACAGACTTTGAGCAATCAATTACAGACTTGTACATGGAGCCATGCACCTGCATACGCTGTTTGATGACTATCAGGAGAGTCAGTAATGTTCTTTTGACCCAAGGATGTGTTTACCATCGAACGGGTTCATCAAGGCATCGCTGGCAATGGTCGCGCAAGCCCCACTTGCGGCTGGTACTTGATTAAAAGCTGTACACCTAGTAATCGTAGGTCTTCAAACATACCTCCGGCAAGTGGATGATGACCCGCATTGTTACCTCCCATGGCATGTTTGACAGCCTCGTATGTTACGAAGTAAAGGGCATGCGCCGGACCTTCACCACGTCATGACTCGATGTCCATATTGAGATTTGTTTTACATACCAGCTCCTATTATGACGCTCGAAACACCTCTCCACATCGAACGTATACCCTCAATTCTCCTGATTTTCCGAAAAGCCTGGCCCATTCCCGTATACAAGCCTCCTTCTGGTGGCTTGAGGACTTGGAGGCGTGTCTAAGTAGCTTTCAATACCATGCCAAGTCCGGACACCGTGGCAGAATCTCACCTTCAGCATGTCGACTGGGTACATGACAGAGTGTTCCTGCAGCTTTATGAGCCCTCGAGTCCATCTCAGCGGCTGTGCGCTCTGGGGCGAGCTCACAGCAACCCCGGCGAATGCGCCAGCCATCATGTTTTCCCATAAGGAGAAGTTGGGGGGTAACGCTTCGTAGCTAAGGTAGATAGTCAGCGACAATGTACTTTATATCCTAGTTCATAGTACGACGACTCACTCATAGTCCTCCGCGGGGATTGATTCATGAGCAGCCGTAGCCATGGACCGGAGCCCTGGCGCGGCAAAAGGCGTCGCCTCCGCCGTGGTGTGATTTGGACAGGGAGGAGAGATCTTAGAAGTACATCTCAGGCATGAAGAATGTCTTCTGACTGAGGACGAAGAGAGACGAGATATTTGCGTTCCAAAAATCCGCGGCGACATCATACCTCGTTCTAGGGAATCCGGAGATCTAGATCAAACCCTAAATCTAAAGCTTGGTCTCCGGGCTCCCTGGGCCGAATAGAAGGAGGAAGGCTTGCAAGGGCTACGAGAGATGATTTCATGACCTTCCATCGATTTAATCCAATGTATACAAGCGTACGTAGCAAAAGTAGAAGAACGAATTTTGGGATATTTGATCCGTGCCTAGACGCATGTCCTGAGCGCTAATCGGATGAGCACAAAAAGAGTGATGAGGCAATACAAGGCAGCATGAGGGAACAATGGACTGATGATTCAAGTCAATCATTATGGTTGGTTAACGGTATCCTGATAATCCTTCGCAAGGTGCGACTTCACCATCCATTCATGTCCACTAACATACATCCCATTTAAGGCCAATACTTGAACGCCAGGTCTCCGACGAGGGTAATGCACGTTTCCCGTGTATGATGCGTCCCAGACCATACTGTTATATGTTTACACCTGCGCCGCGACCTTCAGTCTGCGCCTTTGAAAATTGATAAACAAGCCCCAGAACACCAGGCCCACGATCATGATTTGTTCCTGAAATATCTTCCTCGCCCTCTTCATCCCTCGTACCTGCACGGGTTGTCTTCCAGGACTCGCCAAGGTTGCTTTCGTCTGGTCCACCCTCACTACCATCGCCTGCAGAGTGCCCACCATTTTCTGCCACTGCCACTGCCTCTTCTTCATCTTCTATTGGGTTCTCAATTGGCTTTCGGGAACCCCTTAATCTAGACCGAGGGCCAATCCTGCGCTGAACTCTCAAGCCTGTAATCGGCGGTTGGTGTTGAGGATCCAATAGCATCGAAGCTACTGGTGATGAGCGACCAGCTTCTGGAGTGTACTTGGGGGTTCGGTGATGAAATGACAGCTGACCTGCTTTCATACCGGACATCGCCGTGGATCGATTTGGACCACGCTGCCGTTCAACTCTTTCCAGTCTGCTCATAGCTGGCCCATGAACTTCAGCAGCTAGGGTTGGTGACATCATACCAGGGAATGCAGGGGGCGTATGGAAAGGAGCGCTGGTTCGCTGATTGGGCCCATAGTTATCGATGAAGTTGTAATAAGACGTAAGCATCTTGTTGTCTTTCGTTGAGTAATACTCTTCTCGCAGATCTTGAGCCCGTCCGCTGTTTGGCTGAGCAGTATGGTCGTCTCCTTTTTCAAAATCGAAAACAGCAAAGGAGCAGACATAACCCAAGCCATCCACATGGATGGTGAATTCCCGGAAAAAGTCCACAATACGGTCACTGCATTTTGGTAGGCTTATCCAGAGAATGAAGGGGGTTAGAACAATGCTGATAATTTCTTCTAAGAAGATGACGACCTTCACCTGGTAGAATTGAGAGAACTCGGCGCGTACTTCATTACTGTGAAGTCTACCACGCCAATGGCTTGGTAGGTAATGTGTGTATTCCACAACGTTATTGAGCGCGAACTCAGGGTCGAAGACAAGGTTTTCCTGGGGCACCATGCCCCTGGCGACGGCCCAGACCGTCCCAAATATGCCTAGATAGAACAGCACTGTTCGCTCAGGAGTGATCTCAAAGGATAAAAATGACTCCGGATCGATTACGGAAGCTAAGGCCAAGATGGAGACCACAGCGCCAGTAACGAAGGCGATAAACCTTGCAAGCTGGATAGTTTTGTCTTTCGGAAATTGATCAACATATCGTGATGCGAAGGGGTATGACATGTTGATTCGCCTTTGAAACAGGTGATAAAGTTCATTGAATCCACGAAACTTCCATTCGGCTAGTGGCGTGTATTGTCGCGAACCAATCTGCGAGGGATTCGATTTGAACTCATTGAAGTACCGAAAGAAGTACAATAGAACGAAAAATATAATTATGAAAGGGGCACAGAGAACATTCATGACTCCTGCAAATAGGAAACGCCTGCGCAAACCATCGCTGAGAGCCCTTCGATGCTTCTCTTTCAAGAATAGCGGCCTAACTTGCCCTCGCTCATCGAATACAAAGTCGAGAATACTTAGGCTGAGATTCCACTCAAGGGTCTTCGAAAGGAGCTGCCTGTTCTTCAAGAAGGGTACCGGCAGCGTGAGATCTAGGATTTCCTTGTTTATCAAGGCGACCAAATAGTTGTCTCTTCGCATCAGACGATTCGCGATATCGTGCGCGTCCATACGCTGCTTTGACTGGCTGCCCAGGAAGCGGCGATGTTTCTCCTTGACGCCTGAGGCGGTCGCGGGATTCGAGTCTCGTAGCAGCATCAGCCGTTTGACAACTTCTTGCCAAGAGACAGTCTGGATATCAGTGTCGGATATCTCTAGGAGGTAATGATAGAAATTCTGCATACGCCTTAGTCGACGAAAGTCATAGCTGTATTGGAAAACTTTGCATATCCACAAAAATGCAAATAGCCAAATCAACAGATTCGCCGAACCAGACATGTTCTTGGTACACTGTGGAATCAAGATATCCTTCATCTTCTTGCTTCTGGGGATCAGTTTGTAGTCAATACAAGATGTGAGGAAGGTGCTGAAGGCTACCACAAAAGCCAAGGTACTACGCACATGTTAGCACAGTCAAGGCGAAGCTTAGGATGACAGCTTACAGTAGATTCAGCAATCTGCTAAGTAGAATGGACCAGATGCCATTGCCAAGGAAGTAATCATACACATCTTGCAGGAAGTTATCTAAGTTCTCAACGTTCGCCCACATCCACAGCGCTCTTTCTTTTGGGTCCATCATGCTCATGGGATGACCACGGTGGTGCTGTATCCTAGGTTGAGCTTGACGAGGCAGAGTGTCCTGATACAACTGTTGCTGTTCTTGTACGGCTTGCAACCTTGCTTGTGTTCTACGGCTAGTAGGTCCCGGGACAGGAGGTGGTAGAGACTGTGTCTGGCGAGCTGCGGGCACAGGTGGGGCGTCATGTTCATCTTCGATAAGCAATGAATGAGGGACCTCGTCATCTAGATCATCCAAATTCGCCCTTGAATGCAGTGCCTGTGCACGATCATTTGCGCCTCTGGGTTCGCGCACACTCTTCTGCCTATTGGTCCCTCTCGGTGTAGCGAAAGCAGCTTGACTTGCTGCAGCATCGGCAAGAGCATCGTCCAGCTCATAGTCGCGGAAGCCTGTGCCCAGATTTTCCTCATCTAGAGAGATGCCTACACGTTCCTCAACATCCGACTGATCTGACTCATCTTCTTGCTGGGCTAGAGTTTCGTAGATCGATGGCTCGCCTACTGCCGGCTGCAGGAATCTTGAGACGATGTTTGAGGCCATTAAGAGTGAGAAGATTTATTGGGACCTAAGGAAAAGAGGTAGCCTAGAATTTGCACCCATGCAGTTTGGTTAGCCGCATTGTCAACAGATGCCCATGAAGATCAGGACATCTGCTTAATGCGGAGCATATCTAGTAGAGTAAGCACACCCTCATTCACATTGGTCACTTGATAGTATATGGTATTGAGAAAGACCCACGAGGCACGATGGGCGAGTCATGTGGAAGCTGTGTTCTGATGTTGCGGTTGGGGGGGTGTCGCGGACGTCTCTTAGCGTATTCAAGACTTCTGTAATTCCTTGGCATCGAACATGAAACTCGATACCTTCCCTTGGCCCACGCCTATTATGCTTGTGTAATGTATTGATCCGTTTATCGTAGCGACTAACAAGGAACTAAGATCATGGCCTTGGCGCATGTATACCTACAGAGTCACAGAGTTCAATACAGTGGAATCGCATTGGGGGCTGAAAATCATAATGTTTATTCTTGTGCCAAGGAGTTGCAAGAGTCTCGAATACGCTTAGAATAAGGTATCCTAGCTGGAGCGTTCCTTTGACTTACAATAAGCAGCCTTATGGCTCCTACACACAATTCTATGACTGATCTTGCCGAGAATCTCGACGAAAAGCTGGCAGTCTCGTCTGTGCCGCAGAGGTCCAATGCGTTATCCAACAAGCTAACCAGCGTCCTTTCCGCTTCATATGCGGACCTGGAGATTCGGGATGCTCTACAGACACTGGATGCAAGGCGGGTCAGGAATACTGCAGAGACGAGGCGGCGATTACGGTTAGATTCCCAAAAGGAAGTTATAGAGCACAATGGCAACATCATTAAAGACTTCGGCCACGTTGCGGAGGTTCGTTCCCCGGCTCACCTACCCAAGTGCCGGCGCTGAAGAGCAATCAGCAACTGAAACGTATTGGAACGACTATAGACAGCCTAAAGCAATGTTGTAAGGACATGAGGAGACATGTTGTCGCTGCCCGTCAGGAGAACGCACCCGTGCTCGAAGAAGCCTCGACGCTTTTAGGCCAGAAGCAGGAACTGGAATCCAAACAACAATTGCTCGACGCATTCAATAAGCACTTTATAATACCAGAAGAAGAGATGGTCGTTCTGACTACCGCGACTGAGGATGTGGATGAGAGTTTCTTTGTGATCTTGAAAAGGGTGAAGCAAATCTATGTGGATTGCCAGGTTTTGCTAGGCTCCGAGAACCAAAGGCTTGGTCTCGAGCTCATGGATCAGAGCTCGAGAAACCTGAACATAGGCTATCAAAAGCTATACAGATGGGTGCAGAAAGAGATGAAAACCCTGAATATAGAGAATCCCCAGATCAGTTCCCTCATCCGCCGTGCATTGCGAGCGCTTGCGGAACGGCCAACGCTCTTCCAAAGCTGCCTTGATTTCTTTGCAGAATCTCGAGAGCATGTTTTGACCGATGCATTTTATGCCGCGTTGACTGGTTCGGAGGCGGAAAACGACCACAATCCGATGACAAAGCCGATTGACTTCCATGCTCATGATCCGCTTCGTTATGTTGGTGATATGCTTGCATGGACCCATTCTGCAACAGTCTCCGAGCGCGAAGCTCTGGAGGCTCTATTTCTTTTCGATGGCGATGAAATCAGTAGAGGTATTGAGGCAGGTAGAGAAGCAGAGCCCTGGACTGCAGGGGATGGCGAGGCTTTCGATGGACGCAAAGCCTTAGAAAACCTCGTCAATCGTAATGTGGGTGGAGTAGCAAGAGCGCTGCATCAGAGGATTCAGCAAATCTTGCAAAACCATGAGGATCCAGTCCTACTCTACAAGATCGCTAACCTTCTTAACTTCTATCGAGTCACGTTCGACAAGCTCCTGGGACCACATTCAAGCCTTCTGGAAACGCTGTCTTTGCTTGAGGAGTCTTCTCTCCTCCAATTTCGTAACGTTACATCCGACAATATGTCTGCCATCCAAGCCGAGCCCTCAGCCATGCCAGCAGACCTCGGCATTCCTGAATTCCTCAAAGAAGGTCTTACGCAGTTCTCCGCTCTCTTGAAAAGCTACGACTCCTCCATGACGCCTGACGCCTCTCGCATCGTAGGTTTCGAACCAATTGTCTCTCAAGCCCTGGATCCCTTTCTCGCCGCATGCGAAAATATGGCCAAGGATGTGGACGATCCTGATAAAAGCATCTTCCTCACCAACTGCTTTCTAGCGACTAGAGACACGTTATCCAAGCATGAATTCGTCCAAGGCCGAGCTAGCGCTACGGACGAACAACTCGAAAATTCCACATATATACTGACAGAATACCAACATGCCTTCCTCCTCCACACTTCTGGCTTGCATCCACTCCTCGCTGCCCTTGCACCTCTAGATGACTCACCGGAGTCTCTACTTACGATTCCAATACTCCCGCCTTTCCAGACTCAACCCTTGAAAGACGCCAGCCAGACCCTAGATGACTTTTTGCCCTCGGCGCTCATGGACGCGATGGAGAATCTAAAGCTTCTGAGTAGTACGAAAATTGCGCAGGACATCACTGCAGAGGCAGTAGAGAGGTTTTGTGAGGACTTTGAATATGTCGAGGGGAAGTTGAACACACTTGATGAGCTGAGAGGTGGCGACGCTGATGAAGACGGAATCGAGAGGGAAAAGAATGATGTGATGCTTTTGAGGAATCTGTTTCCAAGAACCAGTGGCGAGATTAGAGTATTGCTTAGCTAGGACATCAATATGCTGAGCGACCTCCTTGACCGGAAAACGGCACAATGATGCATCATGTAAGGAAGATAGTCGGGAGCTACCGTTCTCTCCATCCACTCTTTATCTTTTAAAACGTCCTCGCTAGAAGACATTATTCTGGGTTTAGTAGTCATGCACGCTCAACGCCAAACCGACAATGCTCATCCACATCTCCTTTTCAAAACAGGCCTAGCAGATCCTCGGTGGTCTTCTTCCCACCTGCATGAAGTTGCTGTTCGGCGGGCGGCGGTTGACTGACAGCGCTCATATCCAACGCAGCAAACCCGCCCAAAACATCTTCATTACTCATTCCGTTCGACTGCCCATACCCACCAACATTACCGCCGTTCGAAAGTCCCATGAGATCGTCCAGATTGTTGCCACCAGACGGCGGCAAAGTGGGTGCATCAGCTACTGTTGGCGATGCTATCCTCTGGGGTGTGCCAGCCAAGCCTTCCAGACCAGACATCCCTCCCTGCGCCGATTTCTGCGCCGAGGCGGGTGCTGCACCGTCGAAGTCTATGTCCAGCAGGTTTTCGGCGTTCGCTGACGGTGGTGGTGCACCTGAGACGGCGGCGGCTGCTGCTGCTGCTGCCAGGGGGTTTTCGCGAGCGTTCTGCATTTGTTCTTCGATGGCTGCTTTTTGTACAGCGTCTGCACCGTACCGGCCTTGACCGATGAAAGACTCTGGAGGCTTGTGGTAGACCGAGGCAAGCGTTGAGAGTTCTGTAAGTAAGCGTTCGAGGAGGGCTGGGGGAAGTGATTGGATGGTGGTTGTGATTGGGGGTTTATCGGATAAGACGACGTTCTGTGCGATTTGAGGATTGGAAGAGAGGAGGCGCCAGTAGACATAGGCTCGATCTCGAACATCTGGGTTGTCGTTCTCTGCGGTGGCTGCTTGGAATATCTTTTGGACGAGGGATTGGGCTTGCGGTTGGTCAGGTTTCTTAAGGAAAAATTTGACAACCGCTGTAAGGATTTGTAATTGGGTCTGTAATAGCGTCAGTTTCTGGCTTGGAAAAGATCAAGACAAGGGCTGCGTACTTGCGTGAATTCTTCCATGAAGCCGTCCACGAAACCAGCAAGTATATCTCCGGCATTACTGATCTTTTCCGCATACTCTCCAACAATCCATATCAGTGATCCTCGCGCATTCGGCTCATCTAATTCGTCAATGCACTTGCAAAGAGTTGGTATTATACCCTCATAGCCTGGATACTTTCGGAAAATGTCTTTGATCACTACGATGGCTTCTTGAACCACGTAATTCACCTTGGTATTGATCAGATCCAGCAGAGTATTCACACATCGTTCTGTAGCGCTTTCGATCTTGATCGCGACTTGCCCAATGGCCTTTACAGCTCTCTTCACAATGTCCATGTCGACCTCAAGGGCGTACTCCTTTAACTCAGCAAGTAATTGATCCACGTTCTTATCATTAGCTATTCGCACCATGATCTCCAGCTTCTCGAACTTGATGTACGAAGGATCGTTATATTTGCAGAAAAACACGCGCAACTCTTTGCTTAAGATATCGGGTTGTTTCTGAAGAAGTAGATCAATGTTTCGAAGAGCCACATACTGGACCTCCGCAGGCGAAGCGACAAGTGTTACTGCGCAGAGTTAGCGCTTTATACATATTATGAACAGCATTATTGACCTAGTGGAGGAGCCATTTTCTTAAGATATGATTTTGCAGTATCTGGGTTTATGAACTTCATATGTAAGAACACCGCTTTCACTGCTGCCAGAACGACGCTCGGATTGACGTGCTGAAATTGTGGCGACACTCTCTCACAGATGTGTTCTGCTTCTTTCACGTCTGCTGCCTTGTGGTCCGCCAAGGTTGACAGTATTGTCACCCTGCCCCATTCCGTACATTCGTTCAGAGCCATCAACATTTTCTTAAGAGCATTTGACGATATTTGCAAGGCTCGAGTCTCTGGGGCGGCCTCATTGATCTCCGCCAGTGCTGTGACTGCGTTTGCGACGACCATGGGGTTGGGGTCGCCCATCAGCTCCTGCAATGTCTCGAGGAATCCATTCTCTAGACACAGTGGAGCGTTAAGGTCGAAAAGCTTTGCTACGCAAATTGCAGCAGTCTTCCGCACATATGGCGACTCGTCTCGTAGTGTCTTGCGGAGCGGTTCTTCCATGTAGTCTATCATCTTCTCCACCCTGATACAGCCCATCGTTCGTATTGCCAGTGCTCGGACCAGTGGATTCGGATCTTCCGAATCTTGGACAAAGGTATTGACAGCCAAGATGCAAAGGTCCGGATGTGATTTCGCGTAATTCATCAGGTAGAGGTAGACGAGCTTCTTCTGGTCCAGATCTGCCGTAGCTATGTTCTTGAGGACATCTGGAAACAGTGCTGAGACATCTTTGCCCAATGTCATAGACATGATGGTCTTCTGGATAGCTTCCTTTCTCTCATAAGCATACTGTGACACCAGGCCCGCCCTCAGCTCGAACGTCTCTCCCTTCCTTGGGGCCGCAAATTGGGCTTTAATTCTGTTGACCGCCATGCTGGACTCTCGTTTTCTTAACCTGCAGCCAAAGCCGCGGTTTTCTGGTCTTCACTCAAAATGTATGGTCGCTAGGGCTATTTCTACAAGCTCCTGCGTTCATCCAGAATCTGCGCTTGAGCCCATGTAGCCCTGCACGATCGGTGGCTTCCTCTTGTATGCTGGGGTCCAGAATATTTGACGGTATTCATAATCGTTTATAGGGAAAGCAAATGTAGACTGAAGTCCTTTAATGGTCAGTCCGCCGCTAGTCGATCGCGATGCTTTTCCCGCAAGTGTCAACAATCTATATAGTACTGTGACTATTTAAGGTTTGGTTGGCTGTCGTTACGCTAAGTAATGTATATCACGTGATCTAATCTCCCGGAGAACTTTTCTTTTTAGTATTTTAGTATTGCCTATAGTATGGCTATAGTATTACTTATAGTATGGCTATAGTATAGGAATAGTATTGCCTATAGTATAGCTATAGTATAGGAATAGTATTACTTATAGTATAGCTATAGTATAAGAATAGTATTACTTATAGTATAGCTATAGTATTACCTATAGTATAGTAATAGTATTACTTATAGTATAGGTATAATATAAGGTATAATATAGTAATAGTATTACCTATAGTATAGCTATAGTATAGGGTATAATATAGGTATAGTATAAGGATAGTATTAGCTATAGTATTAATTATAGTATAGGTATAGTATTCCTTATAATATAGGGATAGTCCCTATAATATAGCTATAATATAGGTATAGTAGTCCCTATAGTATAGGGTATAGTATAAGTATAGTATAGGGATAGTATTAGCTATAGTATTAGCTATAGTATAGGTATAGTATAGGTATAGTAGTCCCTATAGTATAGGTATAGTATAGGTATAATATAGCTAATAGTAGTCCTTATAGTATAGCTATAGTATTACCTATAGTATAGTAATAGTATTACTTATAGTATAGGTATAGTATAGGGTATAATATAGTAATAGTATTCCTTATAATATAGGGATAGTATTAGTTATAGTATAGGTATAGTAGTCCCTATAGTATAGCTATAGTATAGGTATAGTAGTCCCTATAGTATAGGGTATAGTATAGGGATAGTATTAGCTATAGTATAGGCTATAGTATAGGTATAGTATTAGGGTATAGTATAAGGTATAATATAGGTATAGTATAGCTGATAGTAGTCCTTATAGTATTACCTATAGTATAGTAATAGTATTACTTATAGTATAGGTATAGTATAGGGTATAATATAGTAATAGTATTCCTTATAATATAGGGATAGTATTAGTTATAGTATAGGTATAGTAGTCCCTATAGTATAGGTATAGTATAGGTACATGTTAAGTTACTAGCTAGAGCCTATATAAATAAGTAGGTTATAAAGGCTTATCTTTTTTATATCCTTAGGCCTAAGGTTAAATATAACTATCTAGGTCGGTCGTACTTACCTAATATAGCTATGGCATAGCTATAACATCTACCCCCTATAAAAAATAAGCTCGTCCTAAGCGTATTAATTAACTAAGTTAGCCTCTATAATTTTTTCTAGATTAGCTAACTATTTTACTAACTAACTATTATTATACTTTATAATAATATCCTCGAGATATAAGTAGTATAATACTAGGCGCTATAACGCGTTATTAGAGATATTAAGTATCTTATTAACCTTTTCTATTAACTTAATATCCCTAGTACTATTAATTATTATTACTATATCTATAATAGATTAATTATATATACTTAAATATCTTACTGGCTCTAATACTATAGTATTTCTATTTATTAGTAGCTACGTATTCTATTATTATTATTTCTTATTAGATTCCCTTAATTCCTCTACCTTAATTATTAGTATTATTAAGAGTAATCCCGACCTTAGGTTTTTAAGACCTTTCTAGGCTAGCTAGGTTAGAATGGGCTATTATAGGGAAGTAGGGCTGGGTTATACTATAGCCCCTTATAACGGGGGTATTAGATTAGTTAGTAGTATAATAGGGATAGTATTTTATAGCGGGGTTAAATTAGCTAGTAGTAGGGTAGTTCTCCTAGATTTTACTAGCTTTTTAGACCTCTTTATAGTTATAGATTTTTTCGGCGTAGAGGATCTTAGTATCTAGCGATCTTTCTCCTTTATATCGCTAGGCGGAAGTTCCCCTAGGATATCCTAATCCTTAGGTAGACGGATGATTTCGGGATAATTATCCCTAAGGTACTATAATAATATTTATTACCGCTAGCTATATAATTAGAGTATTATTTATCGATTATTTAAGTCTAGTTAGGTAGTAAATATTTATTAGTTAGGCCTAGTCTCTCCCCTATATTACCGTATAATTAACGCCCTTAAAATACGCGGAAACGCCTTACCCCCTTATTATCTAGGGCTATCGCTAGTACCGTTATAGGGATAAAGTTAATAGGCAGATACCTATTAAAATTAAGGCTTAATTAGTAGAAATCCCCCTACTTAGATAAGTTAGAATAAATCGCCTAGAATACCTAATAATTAAGTAGAATAGTAAAGCTTTTATAATAACCTATAAACTCCTCCTTTAAGACGACGTAGTCTAGGTTTAAAAATACTAGGGTAGGGAATTTATTAACTAATAGCTAGTCTAGATAGTTAAAAGGAATAACTCTTTTACCTACTTTCCTTAAGATTTTTATCCCCCTATTCTCCCTTATATAGAGGTTCCTAGTTATATAGTAGCTAATATTAATATCTTTAAATATAACCTTACTAATAGCCTTAAGGGCCCCTTTAAGAGCTACTAAACGGGTTTATTTAATTAAGTAAGGTAAGGATATACTATTAGGCCTATTTTTAGGGTCTACTACTAGGATCTCCTAGTCTAATAAAGGAGCTAATAACACGTCTAATATTATTAGTAATATTAGTTATAAGTATTCTTTAAGATAAGCTTACTAATCTATATCTAGTAGCTACCTAGGGCCGTATTCTAAGTTATAATAGATATTATCTACTATCTTATAAACTATCTTAAAAAGGCTTAAAAGGCTAATATAATTTATACCTACCTACTAGTCTAAATTAGATATAATATATTCCTAGGAATAGCTTAGATCCTAGTCCTCTCTTAATACCCTAAGTAGGGGTACCTTATAATTTATTTTAAGATAATTAAGAGGATTATAAAAGGTAAATTTTTTATAACTATCTTATAATCTTATACTCTATAAATTTACCTTCCTTAATTTATAAATTTTAAACTCCTAAAGAATCTATAATTACTTTCTCGCCTCTACCCTTATTTCCTCTTAGTCTAGGCTGAAAGCTACTTCCTAGGCTTAACCGTTATAGTTAAATATATTAACCTTAAGTAGGATTATAATATACTAGATAATATCTTATTTAACCTAGTATAGATTTTCTTAATTACTAACTAGTATACCTAACTTCTTAGTGACGTCTAGGGGTATAATAAGGTCTAGGAATAAGTTTTATTATATCTACTACTTAAGTTAATCCTAGATCTAGTATATAATATAGTAGTTATTAGGAATAAGAATAGGCTAATTATATACTACTAAAAGAGGTCTTAATCTATTTTCTCTTAAGTACCTTAATACGTAGGCTCTATTAGTAGTTTTAGAGCGATATAAGTTATTTCTATAAAGGGGATTATATTAGAATTTAAATAGTAGTATATAAACTTAAAAAACCCTTAAGAGGATAGTTACTTTAAGTAAGTAGTTTAAGATCTCCTTAGATATAAGTCTACTTATATAGAATTAAATTAGTAGTAAGTATTAAATATAGCCTTTATCTATATTTATCCTTAATTAGTTTATAATATATAAGTTAATATCCTTATTAGATAGGGTTTTAAGTTAATACCTTATTATTATATTCATTCTAAACTAGGTTAGTAACTAGGCGACTTTCTTAGTAATAGTAGTCTATATAAGAACCCTAGGCTATAAGGAGTATTACCTCTAGAGATACGACGTGTATAATATATACTATATTAGTACTAATAATTATAATAGAGATAAAGGTAAGTAAGGTAAAACTTAATTTTCTTATAAGTTAAAGCTACGCTAGTCGCGGGAGTACCCGTATTATATATTTTTTAGACTATAATTATATAAATACCCTTTTTAGTTTTTAAACTATAATCGTACTAATACCCTTTTTAACGGACGTCTTTTAGACTATAATTATACTAACACCCTTTTTAACGGACGTTAGTACCTTACCTTTAAGATTTCTTGAATTTAGCTACTATATTTAGTATATCTTCCACGAGGTTAGTAGCTAGTTCCTAGGTTATTTTATTATAGCCTTTTTACTTAACTTAATAGCTATCCTTTCTACCTCTCCTCTCCCTACGTAGTATTTTATCTACGACGTATTCTTATCTACCCTATATAATAACGGGTACTAGGGGAGGAACGGCTTAACTAAAAGGATTAGGTTTACCCTATTTTAAGTAGATTACTAATATTACTAGATAAATTCTAGATATACTAGGGGGTAGTTTTAACTTATATACTAGGGGGCTAATTTTTTCTAGGATCTTATAAGGCCCTACCTTCTTTATTAATAGGGAGGAGGACTTAGGAATATAATATCCTACGTCTTCTATTTTAATAAGCTTAAGATATATACTACCTACTAGGTCTAGAACCCTATATTTTAAATTATATCTCGCTACTATTTTTACCTAGGCTAATTTTATAGCGTTTATAATATTATTACGTACTATATCCAAATAATAAAGGAATTCTACCGTAATATTATTATTTCTAGGGATAATAGTATTAAGGTAACCCCTAGGTTTTACGCTATAAAGTACTTTAAATAGTATTATAAGTATACTTATATTATCTATAGTATTTAAGGTGTATTTAACCTCTAGTAGTAAAGTATCCTAGTTCTCCTTATATTAGCCTACTAGTAAATATCTTAAGGCTATTTCTATAATCTAGTTAGTTTATTCTACTTATCTATCTATTAATAGATAATAAGCTTTTATTATTCCTAATAATACCCTATATTTAGAGAATAGAGTTCTCTAGAACTTACTAATAAACTTAGGATCTCTATTAGAGATAAGGTGGCTTAGAATACCCTATAATTAGTATATATTATTAAAATATTATCTAGCCTAGATTTTAGCTATATTAATCTTATTACCTAGGACTAACTAGATAAACTTTAAGAACTTATCTATAATTATAAGTAGGGAGTTATAGCCCTACTTAATTAGTAGTAAGCTAATTATAAAATCTATTACTAGTTCCTTTAAAGGGTATTAAGTATCCCCTACGGGATATAATTCCCTATATAGTAGTTATCTTAAAGGTTTTAATAATTAATAAGCTAGGTACCTGTTAATATACCCTTATATAACCTTTCTTATTCTTAGAAAGTATACTAAACTACGTAATTAGTTATATATCTAATATATACTATTATATATATAATAGTTATATCTATATTCTAGGATTTTATAAGTAAGTTTTTCTAGAATATAAAGCTAATCTAGTCCTAGGTAATTTTATATATATAATAGTTTATTCTCTAGGTCCTAGTAATATAATTAATATACTATTTTAACCTTAGACTCTTAGTTATATAACTCTTTTATTTATTTCTAGATTTAATTATAGATTTTCCTAAAATAGGGATCCTTAGGTAATATATTTAAGATTTTATTTAGAATTTCCTTTTCTACCTTAATTACTACTACGGGGAAGATATTTATAAGTTTAATTTCTATTATAAGTAGTCTAGATAGTCTATTAGCGTTTCTATAAGTAGTTCTAGCTAAATAAATAATTTTTATTCTTAGTTAAAATATAGATAGGTAAAGGGCCTACTTATTTAAGCGGGTAGATTAGTAACTATTTATTTTATTTTAAAGCGCTAATTTTAGAGCGCTATAATCTATAATAATAGTAAAGTTACTATTATTAAAAAATTAAAGGAGTTTAGTAAATACTTGAATAAGGGCCCCCGCTTCTAATTTTATAACCTAATATTAGGTTTCTACGTTTAAGAGATCTTTAAAGAGAAATAATATTAACCTTTCTACTCTATCTATTTTAATCTAGTATAAAGTAACTCTATATCCCTTCTCTTTACTACCATTTATATATAATATAAATAGTCTACTAAAGTTAGGAAATACTAAAGTAGGAGCGTTATATAGCTTTTCCTTAAAGATCTCCTAAGCCTTATAATATTAAAGACTAGCTCGTAAACCCTTAGTCTTATATATAATAGAGATTTAAGTAGGTTTTAGATAGGATATATCTACTAAGAGTTATTTTTTCTTAGCGTAGTTTCTTCTTAGCCTCCCCTTATTTAAGCTCCCCTTAAAGCCCTTTATTTTTAACTTAATTAAGAGTCTAGTAATTACTATATAATATTCTATAAATTTATAGTAATAGTTAAAGAAACCTAGTCTAGTCTCTAACCCCCTTAAATTTATAGGGAAAGATATCTTCTAAATAGCTTTAACCTTTCTTCTATTATATTAAGCCCTAACTATAATATATAATATCTAAGAGCTATTATACTAGGATATATAAAATAGTATTTTATAAGTAATAGTATAACTCTACTATTCTTAAGGAGTTCTAGAATCTAATTAAGATATTTAATATAATTATCTAGAGTAGCGGAGAAAATTATAATATTATTAATATACTAGAAAATGCCTGTAAAAATTCAAGATTTTTACGTCGGAAAATCACCCCTACTACCTGGCGTTTAGTAGATGACGTGAATAGCAGGGAGTATATTAGACACGTTAGTAGGTGACGTGAGTAGTAGGGAGTATATCAGACATATTAGCATATCAATAAGACGGATATTTCCCCCTATTCAGACCGATATTAGATACGTTAGTAGGTAGGGTAAATAGCAGGGAGTAAATTAGACATGTTAGTAGGTAGGTAGCTTATATATACGACCCTATTCTAATAGCATTCTATACCTAGTAATAAGACGGATATTTCCCCCTATTTAAACTAATATTAGACACGTTAGTAGGTGAGGTAGATAGTAGGGAGTATATTAGACGCGTTAGTAGGTAGCTTATAAATATAATAGTATTAGCTTATAGACCTATATAGTAATATAGATAATTCTAATAGCGTTTTATACCTAATAATAAGACGGATATTACCCCCTATTTAGGCCGATATTAGATATATTAGTAGGTAAGGTGAATAGTAGGGAGTATATTAGATATATTAGTAGGTAGCCGGCCTATAAATATAATAGTATTAGCTATATTATATATATACACCTATTCTAATAGCGTTCTATACCTAGTAATAAGACGGATATTTCCCCCTATTTAGACTGATATTAGACACGTTAGTAGGTGAGGTAAATAGTAGGAAGTATATTAGATACGTTAGTAGGTAGCTTATATATACGATGGTATTAGCTATATTATATATATATACCTAGTCTAATAGCGTTCTATACCTGGTAATAAGACGGATATTTCCCCCCATTCAGACCGATATCAGACACGTTGGTAGGTGAGGTAAATAGTAGGGAGTATATCAGACACGTTGGTAGGTGGCCGGCCTGTAAATGCGACAGCATTAGCTATATCATATGCATGCACCTATTCTGACAGCGTTCTATACCTGGTAATAAGACGGATATTTCCCTCTATTCAGACCGATATCAGACACGTTGGTAGGTGAGGTGAATAGTAGGGAGTATATTAGACACGTTAGTAGGTAGCCTGTATATGCGATAGCATTAGCTATATCATATGCATGCACCCATTCTAACAGCGTTCCATACCTAGTAATGAGACGGATATTTCCCCCTATTCAGGCCGATATTAGACACGCTGGTAGGCTAATATCAGACACGTTAGTAGGTGACGTGAATAGTAGGAATTTTGGCCTGTAAATGCGATAGCATTAGCTAATGCAGTAATATACTAATCTAGATTATACTAACAGCGTTACCTACCTAGTAATAAGACGGATATTTTCCCCTATTCAGATTAATAGTAGATATATTAGTAGGTGACGTGGTAGAATAGGTAATTTATAAATAATATCAGGATTTTTATTATTTATAATCTATATTCTAGCCGTTAGCGCATAGAATTTAGTAGGTAAATCCACTTATTCTAATATATCTTTTAAACTACTACACCGATTTTTATTATTTTTAAGGTATTAAGTAGGCTAAAATAAGCTGTATAACTTTATTTAAGTAGAAAATATTACAGAGTATAGGTATAAACGTAGGTAGAATATAAAGATATATTAGACTTTTAATATTCGCGCTAGTCTAGGAAAGGAATCTAGGGGACTTATTAACTAACTAATAAGATGCGATAAGCTTAGGGTCCTAAATCACAGATATTCTATTATAGTAAGAAGATACTAGGATAAATTATTATAAGTAGGGGGATAGTAGCCTCTCTATATAATATTAGAAAAAGCTAGGAGTATTAATTAAACTTATAATAAAGACTTTTAGCTACTCCTATCCCTAATAGGGGCTAATAAATATCGTTTTCTACTAATCTAATAGCTAGGTACCTTACTAGAAAAACCCTTTTATAAGATTAACTAAGGAAAAAATTATAGATCCCCCTAGTACCCTTAAGATAGTATCCTACTTTAGTAGTAGATATATATCTAGGTAGAGTTTAGTATTTACTTTTTATAGGTTTATAACTACCCTTAGCTTTCCATTTTTCTATACTATAAAGGCTAGAGATAAGGCGGCTAACGGAGTTCTTAATAGGACTTTCTCGATCTAACCCTATTTAACTAGCGGGTCTAGAATAGAGTCTATAGCCTTATAGTCTTATTAGGAAAGGTTATATAGATTTTATTTTAATCTTATAATATCTAATTTATCTTTAAAGGGTATTAGTATTTTAATACTATTATTAAACTTCCTTAGGATTCTTTAAAAGAGAGTTTAATATTTCTTAACTACTCTCTTAACGCGTTCTTAATATTCAGGGCCCTACTAGTCTAAGATATTAGCCTCTAGGACGGTAACTTTATCTAGAAAGTTAATAATATATAGTAAATCCGGCTCCTCCCTAAATTTACTAGTATAAACGTCTATAAAGTAGAAGTCTACCTTAGTTAGCTTAGCTAATTCCTATAAAACGGCTAGCCTTCCTAGTAATTACCCCTAGTAGATCTTAATGGAATAATTACTAAAGTTAGTTATAAGATAAGCTTATAAATTATTACTAACTACTACTTAAACTCTAGAAATAAATATCCCTAACTATAAGTCGACTATTAGTAATAGTTTAAATAAATAGGAGTAATTTAGTACTAGCAGGTAATATATAATTAGGATATTCTATCCTATTCCTAGCTTTAATATAATTAGGGAGGTAGTATAAATACTTACTTTTTTATATTTTAGCGTCTTTAATATTCTTAGCTTAATTAGTAATACTAGTATTACTAGGGGTTCTTTAACCTCCGCTCTAATTTTTAGGATATAATCTACTTTTAAGGTGACTCTAATTAGAATAGGGGTATTATTAACTACGGTGAAATCCTAGTATTTACCCTATTAAATATTAATTATACTTAGTTTTATAATATCCATTCTAATAATTATATTATATAAGAGTTTTAAAACTATATAAATTTCCCTAGATATTTTAACTAGTTCCTTATTTAAGTTATATATCCTAATATCTACTCTAATATAATCCTATAATAATAACTCTTTAGTACTAACTCCCTTATACTAAAGCCTTTTTCCTCTAGTTATAAGGTAGACCTTATAAGTATTAAAAAAAGCTAGGCGGTAATTATTAGAAATAAGTAATACTAGAGATCTAGTATTAAAGTAAAATTTAAGGATTCTACTATCCTTACTAATATATTAGTATATTATATTAGAGAATTTCTTAAAGTTTATACTAGCTCCTATTTATATACTTATAAAATTAAAAGTATTAAGTTTAACTCCTTTTAAAGATAAGCTAGTAATATTATTATCTATATAGGATAAGTCTAAGGATATTCTAGTAGTAATATTTAAGCTATTAGTAGAGTTATTATCCTTAGCTAGGCCCCGACTACCTATTAGAAGCCCTAAAAGGCTTCCCCCTATAAATCCTCCTTTATAAGGATTTCTAAGGCTATATAAGTCTCTAGATTATATAGATTAAGACTATTATTATTATTATTATTATTATTATTATTATTATTATTACTATTCCTTAGATTAATATCTATTTTATCCTCTAGTTTAACCTTTAAAGCCTTTTTCTTTTTATTACTATAGTTACTATCCTAATAATCTCTATTATAATATTAGTAAGGATAAGGTAGGGACCTCTTAAGTCTTTAATTATTAGTATTTATCTTTTCTAAGGGGCGCCTTTTTATTTCTACTAGCTTAGGGTTAGACTAGATAATCCCTTTAGCCGCTAGATTACTAAATAATTACTAGATTCTAGCTAGAGATAATACTTAAAATACTTAAGTTATTATAAGTTTCTAGTAGGGTTTATTTATATTATAAATATACTTTACTACTACCTTATTATTCTAGACTTATCTATTAAAGTTTTTTATAGCATCTCCCTCTTCCTATATTAGAGTTATAAGTACTAGGTTTAACTTAAGGCTTTATTATAAATACCTAATAATTATATCCTTATTAATTATACCTACGTCGTGTAAATAGTTAGTCTTTTAAGTTAGGTATTTATTATAAAATACTACTGTAGCGTAGTAGGCGCTATGCCTTATATAGCTTAGCTTAGTTAGATATAAAGGGTTACCTCCTTAGATAGCAAGGTAAGCCTTTATACCTATTTTACCTAATAGTACCTTTACCTTATATTTTACTTTTCCTGACGTGATTCCGCTATATTTAGTAGTAATACTATTATATAATATCCTAATAGGTTAGAGACGACCTAATAGGTTATATAGACTAGGAGTCCTCTACTAATAAACCCGGTATTAGACCGAGTTTACTATTCCGTACTAGTTAAATTAGATAGGATTTCGCCTTACCTAAATAATTATAAGGTAAAACTAGAAAGATATAGTATATTCTTACCTCTTTAGTCTGTGATATTAGGTAAGACGCCTGTCTAATATCTCTACTACTAGATTTAGTATTTAGCTTCTAGCCCCTTTTACCCCTTACTAAGAAATTAGCCTTCTCGGAAGATTAAGGCCGCAGTTTCCCCGGCGGGGAAACTATTATAACTCTAAAATAGTAATAACCGCCTACTTTCTCCTATCTATCTTAATTCGTTTACCTTTTTCCATTACTATTTACTTTACTTACCTTAGTACTTACTAGTCTATAACGCTTTTCCTTTATTAAGGTCTATTACTATTATTTACTATAGTCTACTCCATCTTATTAAGGAGTAGACTCGCTTTATCTAAGGGATTAGCGAATAGCTTCCTACGGTAGCGTCTTTACGAGCTACCTTAGAAGAAAACATCTTATAAGAAAACACTATCTTTTTTACTTTCTAGTTAGACGCTTTTATTAAAATAGGGTATCTATAAATTAATTTAATACTAGAGAGAATTTGTAGAATTATATACGAAATTATAATTACCTCTCCCTAGCTAGTATAATTAGCTACTAAATACTACGAATAGTTAATAAGGGGTACCCGTACTTACTCTAGGACTTATTCCGTAGAGCTATTAATTTAGCCCTTAGATTAGGTTATTAATAAGCTAGCCCTTTAACTTATAATAAAAGGGTTTACTAGGGATACATAGGAATTTACCCTACCCGCTCTTAAGGAGGCGGCCTAGGTTAAGAACTCCGCCCTAGTACTTAAAATAGTTAATGAAGATATTAAGGAGAGTTCTTAGTTAGAATTAGCTTATATTCCTATTACCCCTTACTCCTTATTACCTACGTTTATCTAAGCTCTACGGAAGGTACCTCTAATTACCGCCTCTATTAAGGCTTTAATATCTATCCCTTTTAGGATACGTCTATACCTTAATCGGGAGTTATTAATATTATAATAGCCTAGCTACTCCCTAATCTTAGTAGAACTAGAGTCTAGTAAGGCTACTTAGATAGAAAATACCTCCTAGGAGCCTAAAGATATCTTAAGGTTACTAGAAACTATTCGGTAAGGTACCTTAGGGTCTATTAAAATAAGATAGCCCCGCTACTTAATAAAATTAGAGTCTAGTAAGACTACTTAGGCGGGAAATAGCTCCTAGGAGCCTAAATATAATCTAAGCTTACTAGAGACTAAGATAACCCCTTAGGACTCTAAGCTAAATCTAATTAACTAGGACTTTAAGATAAATCCGCCTAACTAGGATTTAGAGATAAATCCGCCTATACCGCTAAAGTCTAAATAGCGTAATTACCTTAAGCCTTAGGTAACTAACGTTAGGCTAGGCGCTTTAATATAAAATATCTAATTAATTTATAGGGAGGAAGTTCTTAAGGTATAAGCTAAGGCCGCTCGCCTAGAGACTACTAAATTATAAGTTACTATAGTATTAGAGTTAAGTACTACTATTAAGTATAGGGTAAGGCCTAATATACCTAATATAGGAGACCGCCTAATTACTATTATTATAGATAATCTCCGGAGAATTATACGTAAGGAAGTTAGCGGTAACACTAGCCCGCCTAGGCCGCCTAGTAATCCTAGCTTATAAGGTAATCCTAGCCTATCCGGTCTATTAGGCGTTAGTACTAGAGGTAATAGCTAACTAAGATTTAGTACTTAGGATATAGGATTTTTCTACCTAGACCTACCTAAGTTATATAGTTTAGGGGATATAGTATATATTTATAAAGAAACTATTTTTTATAAAGTATATACCTTTAATAAACGTATATATAATTATATAATATTAGTTAGAGAAACTAATATAAAAGAAAATCTCGCTACGTACCTTAGGGGTATATCCCTAAATTAGTACCTAAAAGAGATTAATAATTTTAAACGACGAGCTTTCTAGGGAATACTATTAATAGATTTTATTAATTAACTCGCTCTAAGGTTTAAAATATTAGTATCTAAGGTACTTAATTAGCTAACTAGGGGAAAGTACTCTATTATTAATATATACTAGGATAGGGATCCGTAGGCCTATTTATAAAATATCTAGCTATATACTACGGCTACTAGGGTAGATAATACTTATACCTAGCTAACTTAGGCCTAGAATTAATTAGACGTTAATATCTAGTCTATGATAACCCTACCTACTAAGACTATTATATTCTAAGATTTTATAAAAGAGCTAGAGCTAAGTATAACTTATAGAAAGTTATAGATAACTGCCGTCATTTAAATAATAGTAATTATAGAAGGTAGTTAGAGCCTAGTTACTAACCGCCGCTACTAAATATAATACCTAGGTAATTCTATAATAATTATTAGCTGTAGGGCTACTAGGGCTATTAAGGTAGTTTTTAAGCCGGTTATAATAGCTATTTATTATAGCTAATAGGGTATTTATAATAAAACCCGTTATAAGATAGGATAGCTAATTATATATAAATCTTTATGCCTTAGCTAGCGCTAGGTAAATAACTTATAATTATTACCTTAGTAGTAGAGGTAAGTAATTATACCTCCCCTAGCTAAGAAGTATAGGGCTAACCTAATTAGGGTAGATTTAACGCTAGTCGCGGTGGTTATAATAACTTCTAAGGTAATTATAACCCCTATAAAGGGAGAGGTAGTAATTAATATTAGTACGCCTTACAGCTTATAAGGTAAAGTTATAGCTATAGATATTAGAACTAAATAAACTAAATACCTACGCCGTAAGCTATTATATATTATAGATACGCGGAAATAATTATAATAGTTAAACTAAGTAAGTTCTTCCCTAAGGTAGAATATAATACTAGTAAGTTTAGGTATACCGCTTATCTAGAGGAATATAGTTTCCTAGTAGTAGCCTTAATAGATACTCTTATCTATTAGGAAGAAGTATCCTTACTAGACCCGGAAAATGGTAAGGTATATAGTCCTATAGTAGATACCTATTACTTTTATATTAAAATCCCCTATATAGGTTCCTACTTTATTAAGATACCTCTATTAAGGTTAAGGACTTACCGCCGTTATAAGGAAGATTTTAACTTAGGAAACCTATTATACGTATATCTAGCCCTATATTAAGGTACTAAGAGTAGCTAAGATAGTAAGCGCCTTTTTATTAAGGTAAACTTTAGCTAGGAAGACGTACTAGAACTAGTAATAGACTTAGATACTATACCGTGTCCTAATACTAGCCTATTATTTTAATTATAGTATTTTACTACGGTCTACGCTAGATTTTAGGTTATAAGTAACGCTAAAGTAATTTACCTAGATATAGGATATATAATAATACTTATTAACCGTAAGTTTCTAATATAAATTCTACCTATAGTAATTATTAAGAAAAAATATATATTAATAAATATCCGGGGTATAGGTTCCGCTAGGTATTCTACTAATAAATATATAATAATTAATATATAGATCCTAGGCTAGAAGGGAGAATAAAAGGCCCTAGCGCATTTTTATCGTGACGTGTATTTAGTTAATAACCTTAAGGTAAAAATGCTAGTTAGGATAGATATTATAGGCCTAGAAAGGATAATCCTCGACTTAGATAACTAGAAATTAACTATTAAAAGCTACGGTAGGCTTATTACCCTAATTTAAATTTTAGTAAAGGATAATATTATTATCCGCCATATTATATATAATAAAAAACGCGTTATTATCCTAGTAAATTTAATAGCTTAGGTACTAGTATAGCTAAGGACTTCCGTACCTTTACCTAATAGGGATTACCTTTTTAAACCCTATCTACTAGGAGCGTACGCCTATATTATAGATACTTCTCTACCTTTTATTTATATTAAGAATAATACTAAGGTAGATAGGGTTATATTTATATATTCTTACTTTAGTACTATTATTAAATATAATACTAACTTTTACTATACGGCTTACCTAGAGGATTATATTTATACTGTAGTGAAAGCTAATATTAAGGTTAGTAGCTCGCTATTAGGTAAAGAAATTAAAATTTAAGATGGTATCTCCTTATTTAGGAATAAAGGGGAGCTAGAGAAGCTAAAGGCCTTAGTATATAAGTTCTAGGATATCTAGAAGGATAATAGTAATATTATTAATATCCTAGAAAAGGACTAAATAATAGTATTAATAAATACTGACTAGAACTCCTCTATAACCCTAAAGCTGAATTAGAGGGTATACCTAGTAGGTATTATAGATAGAGAGGTAATTAATAAGGAATTTAATAAGCTTTATAAATAAGGGCGTATAGGATAGATAAATAGATTAACGCCTTTTACCTTCCCCGTATTTATTATATAGAAAACTATCTTAAGTAGGCCGGTAGCTCTACTTATAAGAAAGGTAAGAGTAGTAGTAGATATTTAAGGTCTTAATAAGATTACTACTACTAACTCTTACCTATTATAATTATAGACCGAAATTATAAATACCTTATAAGGAATAAATAATATAAGTCTTATAAATAGTCTTACCTTCTTTTTTTAATTCCTAGTAAAACCTGAGGATTAGTATAAGTTTACTTTTATTTCTTATTAGGGATTAGAATACCTAAAGGTAGTAGTAATAGGTTTTAAGAACTTACCTCCCTTTATTTAGAGAACTATAAATAGGGTACTACGCCCCCTTTAAGACTTTATCTATACTTATATAAACGACCTTATTACTTTCTCCTAAATATTTAATAAATATCTTAGCCACCTTAGGTAACTTTTCTAGCTTCTATCTAAACTAAACGTGATAATTAGCGCGAAGAAGACCTTCTTAAACTATCCTAGTAGTACTTTACTAGGGTAAAGGGTTAATACTTTTAGATTATTAATAACTAAGGAATATATTAAGGTACTTAGGAATATTAACTTTCTAAAAGACCTTAAGGTATTAGAATATTACCTTAGCCTTATAGGCTAGATACGTAATAAAGTTAGCTATTACGCGTAGCGGGTAGATCCTTTATAGGTAGAGAAGATAAAGCTATTAAATGGTTTACTAATAAAGGGAGGCTATAAGTAAAAGAATTTTATAAAAATAATACTAATTAAAAAAAGGTAAATTCTACTTAACTTATTTAGCTCCTTATAAGACGCCTTTTTAAGTCTAAACTTCCTTATTTATTTCTTATACTTAAGGCGCCTTTATATAGATATTAACGCCTCTAAGAAGAGAGGCTATAGAGTTATACTATATTACGTTAAGGGTAACCCTACGGGTAATAAATACCTAAAGGCTAATATTAAGCCTATACTTTTCTTATCTAAATTACTAAACGGGGCTAAATCTTATTATTAGCTAATAGAACTCGAGGTTATATACCTAGTTTAGACTATTTATAAAATTAGGTACTTTATTAATAATTCGCCGTTTATAACTATTACATTTATAGACTACTTAGCTATAGTAAATATTATAAGGTAGGTTTTACTTACCTCTTCCTTAGTAGATAAACTTAATCTTAGGCTAGTCTATATATCTTAATACTTATTATAATTTAGACTAGATATATAATACTAACTAGGTAAGTAGTATATTATACCGGATACACTATTAAGGCTAATAAATAACTTAGCTATTAAACGTAGCCTATAGATAATTAAAGAGGGTACGCTTAATAATATATTCGCGTTTGATAGTTTCCTTATTAAGATATTACCTAATTTTAAGAACTATATAGTAGCTAGCTATACGGCGAGTAAGAAATAGGCTAAGATTCTTAATAGCTTAAAGGATAGGGAAGCTGCCTTAGTAGGTATTTAATTTTATCTTAAAGGAAGGGTATAACTATACCTTCCTAAGGAGTTCGAGAAGGAGATATTCTACTAGGTATATAATGAAAAGTCTTACCTAGGATTTAACCGTATATACGAGGTAATTATAAGTAACTATTATTTTAGGAAATTAATAAGATAGTTATATTTATATATTAGCTACTACTACGAATATAATCTTAATTAGACTAAGTAATATCTAGCCTACGGCGTACTAGTCCCTATAGTTACGCCTCTAATACTATACTATATAGTAGCTATAGATTTTATTCTTACCTTACCTAAAACTATTATAGGAATAAATACTACGCTATCCGTTATATATAAGTTCTCTAAGAGAGTAACTATCCTATATAGAAAAGACACGTACTCCGCTAAAGACTAGGTAAAGGTCTTCTTAGAGGGTACGGTTAATTAGGGTCTACCCTAGGTAATTATTTTAGACTAAGATAAGAAATTTATATCTAAATTCTAGTAAGGAGTATTTATAAGGCTAGGAGTTAAGTTCTTAATAAGTACTACGTATTATTTATAAACGGATAGTTAATTAGAAAGAATTAAGTAAATAGTTAAAATTACCTTAAGATACTAGTTAATTATAAATCCTAGGAGCGACTAGATATTATTCCTACCTTAACTTAGAGGTATCCTTAATAACTTACCTAGCTTTATAACCTCTAAAAGCCTAAATAAGGTTATTTATAGGTATTAATTATATAATACCCTTACCTTATTACGCCCTAATAACTAAGTAAGCTTATTTCTAGAAGATAGAATTATAATTTAAAAGGAGGTTAAAGACTTAATCGCTTAGGTACGCGTTAAATCTAAGATAGAATATAATAACTACTATCGCCTAATATAGTTTAATAAAGGGGAAGATATATTTATAAAGTTATATACTAGATATAAGTTACCTAGCTTAATCTAGGTAAAACTATCTAACTAATAGGCGGGCTTAATTAAAATTATATAAAAAATAGGTAAATTAGCTTATAAATTAATAATCCTAGTAAATTAGAAAATCTATCTAGTTATTTTAGTTATATAACTAGAAAAGTCGCCGTAAGGCGATAACCCCTTTAATAGGGGCTAGAAGCTGAATTACCCTTTAGTAGTAGAAGAGCTAAACGATAAATAGTACTTATATAAAATTAAAGAGTTAGTAGGAATGTGGTAGAGAAAATACGGCTATAGAAAACTAATTACTAAGTACTTAGTTAAGTAGAAGGGCTACGGCCTAGAGGATAATACGTAGTATAGCGAAGACCTTCTAGGTTATACGGTTAATTTATAAGATAAGTATAACTAATATTATATAATATACCGCGTACGTTATATACGTCTAGCTAGGTAGATATAAACCTAGCTAGATACCTATTTATATAAGTAGGGATATTAAACTACTATCTCTATAATATAAAATATCCCTTTATAATTCTTAGCGAAGTCTTAGTAGTTAGTATAAACTTACTTTTACTTTCCTTAACTCTTACTTATTATATAATTATATTACTTAGCGCCACTTATTATTATATTAAACTACTACTATTATATATTTTTAAGAGGTAGAAAATACTATCTATAAAGAAGTAAAATACTTACTAATATAGTTAGGGCTTAAGCTAAAAAGGGCGTATTAAGCTATATAAAGGATAAGATTAAGGGGTATTAAGCTAAACTTATATTAGAATTACCTACTTAAGTAATTAAAGAAATACTAGAAGAATATTAATACTAGCTACTACGGCTAATATTACCTTTCCTAGTAGTCCCTAGAATAGTCTATTAATTACCTTAAGGTAAATAGCTAATTATTATAAAGTAGGATCTCGCGGTAGACGCGTTAGATAAGAATACTTAGCCTCCTACTAAAACTACCTTATCTAACTATATAACTTAGTAAGTTATCTACGCTAGGCTAATATCCCGCATAAAAAACTCGCGTTAGCTACTAGATTTCTCTTATAATAGTAACCTACTTAAGAGGCGTAAAAATAAGGGTAATACGGCTAATATATCTAATAGGGGAGTAATATAAGATATTATTTATTATAATACCTATATTTTATAAGGGGATATTAGGATAGCTAGTATTACGCCTAAGTAGTAAGTTAGAAGCTAGTAGATAGGGAAGCTAAAGGAAAAGCTAAACGTATACTAAATTTATATTAATAAAGCCCTTACCTTACTATTACCCCTAATAGCTCCTATTACGTTTATAAAGTTATTAAAAATAAAAGGGGAGGATAGAGGGTTTATTACTAAGTCGGCTAGGATTCCTACTCTAAAACCTAACTTAACCCCGCCGAAATCCTAAAAGTAAGAGAAAGAGGTTACTAGGGTAAACCCTACTAGAACGGATTAACTGATTTAAATAAAGCCTACCTTCCTTTAGATTATAAAGGTAAGAAAGATAGTAAACCTAGAGGTAAGGAATATAAAGAACTAAGGTACTAAGTTAATAGATAACTATATAATATATATCCTTATTACAGTAATAATAATATTAGATAAGATAGTAATAGTAGTAAATAAAAAGCTTATATACCTTACTAATATAGCTAATAATCTATAGGACGTAGATAATAATAAATTACTACGGCTAGGCCTTAAAATAATAGTAGACTTTTCTAATACTACGGGCGCCTTACTTAATTTTATAGGGTAAGTATTATAGGACTATATTAAGATATATCTAACTAATAAGGGGATAAAGTTATTAGCTAAAGTACTCTACACCCTTTATTAGAGCTAAGTAAATTATTTCTTACCTTCCTAATTCTATAAGACTCTTAGTATTACTAATAACTAGGAGGTAGCTATTATTAAGGCGAAAAATAAGAGATAAGTAGATAAAGCGAATAAGGTAAATATAAAATAGGAGGAAACCTTAGATACTTAGTTATTAGATATATTATTAGATAATAGCCTACTAGCCGGCGAAGATATATAGCGTACCTCTAAGGAAGTAAGTAAACGTGCTAAGAGGTAGCTTAAAGAGAGGGAGGTATAAAAGGAAGTAAAGGATAAAAAGAGACGCTGTAAGCCTACGGGTTATTAACTCGCTAACGCCCTATCTACCTCGCTATCTTAATATATTTTATTATCTACCTCGTAATCTTATTATATTCTATACCCGCCTAAAAATAACTTACCTAGGATTCTAAGGGACGGTTAGTCGAGGTATAAAAGGATTAATTTTATTAAGGACCTTATAAATTCTAATTTCAGCTTCCTTACCCCTAATATATAGCGAGACTTCTAGAATAGTATTAAATAGCTAGGTATATAGAAATAGTACGTGTATATAACTAAGGTAGAGTGGAATACTTTTTATACTAGGAAGTATAGTATATAAGGATATATTTCTCCTTTTCCTATTAGCGGTAACTATTATAAAATGCTACTATAGCGTAGTAGGCGCTATGCCTTATATAGCTTAACTTAGTTAGATATAGGGGGTTGCCTCCTTAGATAGCAAGGTAAGCCTTTATACCTATTTTACCTGATAGTACCTTTACCTTACGTTTTACTTTTCCTAACGTGATTCCGCTATAGTATTAGTTAAGGGTAGTTAAGGATTAGTTAAAGTAAAACTTTATCTTCTTAGCCTCCTTTATTAATTTAAATTAATTAGGTTAATATTCCTAAAAGAGTTTATCTTCCTAGATAGCTAGATTATAATTTATTTTTTAGCGGACCCTTATAGAAAGGCTATTATACTATTCTAGAGTATCCCCTTCTAAGTATATTAGGAGTACTTTAAGGACTAGACCGCTACCTTCTAGTTTTATTATATATTAGAAGCGGTAAATAAAGAAGGTAGTAGAGTATTTCTTAAGATTAAATATTATAATTTCCTAGGGTTAAAGGTTTTACTCCTTATACTCCCTTAGTTAAGGTAGATATTTATTAAAGTCTTTATATTAATAATAATCTAGTTAGAACTCTTATAAAAAGTTATAAGGGGGGTTCTAATATTTATATTCCTAAGGTCTATAATTATAATAGCCTAATATTAACTCTAAATAATAGTTTTCCTAGGGTATAAACCTAGGTTTTAGACCTAGGTTCTAGTTTTAATTATAATAAAGTTTAGCTTCCTATTAGGTAACCTTTATATATAATTATATTAACTTATTTCACTCTATTAAAGGACGTCGTAGCTTAGGTTCTTATTAATAGTGATCTTATTAAAACTAGTTAGGCTAGAATACTCTAGGCTAATCTTCTATAAAAGGTTACTAAGGAATAAAAGTCTCCGGTTAGGTATCCTAATATAGTAGAGGAATAAAAATCTCCGGCTAGGTATCTTAATATAGTAGTACTAGGGTATTTTACCCTTATAGACTAGCCGTAATTAGTTTAAAGCTAGGAGTAAGTAGGGACCTATTATATTATACTCTTATTAAGTCTTCTTTAACTTCTTAATTAAAAAGGTCTTTTTATTCTTAATAGATTCTATCTAATACTAGATACTAAAATCTCTTAGCTTATAGCCCTCTTCCTAGAGGGTAAGCTAGCTTATATTATATTAGTAATAAGTAACGGCTAGCGGTAACCTCTTTAATTACTTATTAAGAAAGATTAAGATTACCTAGCTTACTAGGCCTATCTTATAATTTATTTAGCTACTCCTAGAATATTTCTTTATTTTTAATAATAGAGTATAGGTAGCTAAGAAGTTATTACTTAGCTTCTACCTAGACGGACTTCTTCTTAGGTTTTAATAAGAGTTAGTAGATAGCTTAAGTAGCCTTAATATTAATATTACTAATTAATTCTTAAAGGAATAGGGCTTTATATCCTAGGGTCCTCTTAGTTAATTATCCTATAATTACTAGTACTATAATATAGTCTTATTAATATACTATTTTAAAATACCTTATATTACCTAAATTCTTCTAGATTCCTATAACTTCCTTAATCTACCTAAAAATATATTCTATTATACCTAGATAAGGTATAGCTCTTTTCCTAGCTACTACTAAGGATTTACCCTAGGTTACCTTTATAGATTTAGGTAGGTTAACTAGATTATTAAGGCCTAAATTATTCCTCCCTAATTTAATTTAGTTAGCTATCCTTACTAGGGTTATTCTAAAATCTAGGGTTAGGGTTATTCTAGAATCTAGGGTTCTAGTAGATAGAAGGGCCCTTAATAAACGCTAGGTAGTCTTAGTACCTCGCTTAAAATCTTATAGAGTAGCTAGAAATATCTCTAGCTCTAGTTTAGACTATTAGGATTCCGGCTAGGCCGATCTTTTAAGATCTACTACTACTCTTAAGTTATATTAAGCTAGTCTAAGACTATTCTAAGTAAGATACTTAATAAGATACTAATTAGGGTAGTTAACTAGGTGTACTTATTTAGGTTCCGTAGAGAGGAAATTATATAGGTAGAAGGTAAGAATAAGAGTATTATAATTAGCCGTAATAGTAGATTAAGCTAGGTTAGATAACGTAGAGGGCTTTCTAGCTCCAGTACTAGTTTTAGAGGAAGGGTAGGGAATAGAATACTAAAGGGAAAGGAGATAAATAGAATTATTAAGGCTAATAAATAGAAATCTTTTAATAAGGTAATAGGATAGAATGGAGTAGAAGCGACTTTTATACCTTGTAATCCCCTTAAAAATGGTTAATTACTAATAAATAGACCTAATCTAAATAGATAACTCAGTGTATCTATTCAGGATCTTCTAGTATTACTACCAGATATTAAGTTACTGGCTAGAGCCTATATAAATGAGTAGGTTATAAAGGCTTGTCTTTTCTATATCCTCAGGCCTGAGGCTAAATATAACTATCTGGGTCGGTCGTACTTACCCGATATGGCTATGCCATGGCTATAACAGTACAGCAGTCCCTATAGCATGGGGTACAGCATGGGTACAGCATGGGGACAGCATTGGCTACAGCATGGGTACAGCAGTCCCTACAGCATAGCTATAACATAGGAACAGTATGGCTACAACATGGCTACAGCATTACCAGCATAGCTAGAGTATTACCTACAGCATTGCCTACAGCATTACCTACAGCATGGCTAGCATGGCTACAGTATTACTAGCATGGCTACAGTATTACCAGCATTACCTAGAGCATTGCCGACAGCATAGCCGACAGCATGGGGGACAGCATGGGGGACAGCATGGGGGACAGCATGGGCTACAGCATGGGGTACAGCATAGGTACAGCATAGGTACAGCAGTCCCTACAGCATGGCTACAGCATGGGTATAGCAGTCCCTACAGCATGGCTACAGCATGGGTACAGCATAGGTACGGCAGTCCCTACAGCATGGGTACAGCATGGGTACAGCAGTCCCTACAGCATGGGTATAGCATGGGTGTAGTAGTCCCTACAGCATGGGGTATAGTATAGGGTACAGTACCCCTAGAATTATAGATCTTAGCGGGTTTTTAGGGAGCTTAGCCCCTAGGGTAATTAGGTTTCTAGGGAGTCCCTAGCTTAATTACTAATCTCGCACCGAGATGGCGACCCTCTAGTAGTATCACACGATCCCACGCAGCAATATGACACCTCTAACGCCCAGGACTGCATAACTACAGCAAATAACTGCTAGGTTTGAGATGGTGTGTCATATTCAGGGTGCAATTAGGACATGAAGCACTAATCTTGAGCCAGGCCAATCTTCCCAACCTTCGACGCCTGTTCGTAGATGCAAGGACTGAAGCCGAAGAAAGCTCATATTCAAGAAACGCTGTGTGTACTCCCAGATCCGCGGTCATCTATTTCAGTCGACTGATTTGTAAAGTTCTACAATCTAATACTCTTCATGTCTTCGGTTGCTGCGTTCAGTCTAATCGCTCAGCGGATGAGTGGAGGCAGGACAGCACTTGGTCGATAATTCTTCGAACGAAGTCTTTTGTTCGACGGACACAAGACCATATCGTCAAACGACGGGAGAAAGCTGGACATCCGAGCCACATCCTGCAGGGGCAAGGTCGTCGAACACTATGTGTCCGATGATAGCGTCCTTAGTTGACCGTGACGCCAATATTACTGCACCCCAGTGGAGACCTTCAGCAGTCAACAACTGGAAGGCTATCGGATGGTCTCCTTGGGAGCTTCATTGTACGAACATTGGATCAGACTTCGAAGTTACCAACACTAGACGCTGATTCACAACATTATTACACCTGAACAACTAGTTTTAAGGTTGTTATTCTAGCGCGGACTGTATTTTATTGGCATCGGCTAATTAGCGGCTAAATGAGAGAAAACACCACTTTACCCGAAGGCCTTTAGTCTTGCTGGATACTCTTCACGTTTCTCGGTGCGTCTGAAGTTCTCGGCTGTCTTATCTCATCGTCATGAGCGTCAAGCTCAGTTTCGACGTTGACATTGATGGACCAAGGGGAATACACTACAATCACAGCTGAGAGGTACGAAATCCGAGCTACTGAGAGCCACGCATGCAATATACTGAGCATACTATCAAAGCTGCTATATGATCGCTGGGATCGACGCGTTCGTGACGCTGTCGATGTCCTCCTGTAGAACATCTTCAGCGAAGAGAGAAATCGGAAACTGATTCAAAATCTTCCAGTTTGACACTGCTATTTTCCTATGTCAAGAGGCCGGGAGATTTCTTGAATACAGAGACAAAATTCTTCCCCCGTCCATTGATTTTGACTAAGCTAAACGTACGATTCATTTTCTCCTGTGGCCAACCTCGTCTATCTGTGCACATTTCCCAGCTGCCGCACCCTAGGCCCCTTCAAGGCTCACCGAAGACAAAAGTAGAAGGATACTAATTGGATTCGAAAATCTTGCCTAATGGAGCTCGACACTGAGGTTCTAGTACCTGCCGATACGGAGGCCCCAACTATTTCAAAGAACCAGCTCAAAAAGCTGAAGCGAGATCAAACGTGGGAAGAGAATCGTGCTAAACGGAAAGCTAAACGAAAAGAGAAAATTCGGGAAAAGAAACAACGTAAGCGCGCTGCTCGTAAAGAAGATAACCTGACAGCTCCGATCCAGCCGAAAGCCACTGAGGACACTGGTAAAGAACTGGAGATCGAAGTCTCGAAGAAACCAAAGCGTCCGCAATATGAGCAGCTTCCTATTACGTTGGTACTGGACTGTGGGTTCGATGAACTGATGATGGACAAGGAGCGAAAGTCTCTCGGGTCTCAGATTACTAGGTGTTACTCTGATAACCACAAAGCACCTTACCAAGCACACCTTGCCGTTAGCTCCTTTGGCGGACATCTCAAAGAGCGATTTGACGGACTGCTTGCCGGTCATTATCACTCGTGGAAAGATGTTCGATTTCTCGAGGAAGACTTTGTGGAAGCTGCCGCACAAGCCAAAGACTGGATGCAAGGAGACCGTGGTGGAAAGCTGGCTGGCATATTCGCTAGCAAGCATCATTCAGCTCAAACATCGGAGAAGACATCCATGGATGGAGAAGTCGTCTACTTGACTAGCGACAGCCCAAACACATTAACCGAGTTGCTACCTTACAGCACATACATCATTGGAGGCCTTGTCGATCGAAACAGACACAAAGGAATTTGCTACAAGAGAGCATTGGACCGTGGCATGAAGACTGCCAAACTTCCGATTGGTGACTACATGCAAATGACTAGCAGATTTGTTCTAGCGACGAATCAGGTGGCTGAGATTATGCTGCGATGGCTCGAGATGGGTGATTGGGGTAAAGCCTTCCTTCAAGTTGTACCGAAGAGGAAGGGAGGGGTATTGAAAGACACTGTTAGGAGATCTTGCGATGGAGAAGTAGAAGATGAGGCAGATGCAGTGCTTGATGATGTCAGTGAGGAGGCAAATATTGAGCCTTCTGAGAGTACCATTGATGAGCGCGTAACCGCGCGAGATGCATCGGAGTCCCAAGCCGCGAAACCTAGTACAGAACCCGAAGAGGCTGCAGTCCTGAACGCAAGTGCAGAAGCATCTGGCTCTTCTACTGATAGAAAAGGCGGCGAGGTCGAAGCCAGCAGTGATACCAAAGACAGAAGCTTGCAGGCCTAGGAGCTTCGAAGAATCTGTACACGCTACGGTTCCTACCTGCCTAGAATATCGACTCACCCAGCTAGATTTATACGATCCTTGACACATCAAACCTCACCCAGAATACATCGAAATTTTCGACCGAGAGAGAAGTACATCGATGTTACGGCTGCTACTTGGTCGGAAAGTTAGCGTAGCAGCTGCTTCTTGATGATGGAAATCTGATTGGGAAGATGCAGTGAGGCTTGTCGATGTAGAACCACGCTCTTGTAGATCCAAAGCGCGCTACGGCTGTTGAAACCCTAAAAGTAAACATATCCACAGCATAATGATTCGCTTCTTTCAACACCTTGCACATTCATCCTTGACACCTAAACGACTGAAATGAATCCTCGGTAGACAAATATCTACAATCATGTCTCACACTCCCCAATCCACCTCCGCATCCGCCTCAGGCACCAACACCCCATCCCAAAGCAGCACCTCCTACCTCTCCTACCCCGTCTCACATACAGTCTCCAGCCTCTACCGCCGCCTAACCGAACCCTCTCCCTCCCACCCAAGACCACCACCATCCCTACACTCCCCATCCACTCAAAGCCTCGCAACAACAAACGAAATGCACAACGGCGTCTACACACCCCCCTACCGCACCGCATCCCCCTTCCAACCTCCGCCCTTGACCCCCCTAACACTATCCGGAACCACCAGCTCGACCATCCTCTCGAGAGCCGTCGCGGAGGAGATAAGACTACTGGTCCCGCCCCGGTTGCAGTTAGCGGATACGTGGTCGTTGGCCTACAGCCTCGAGGGCGACGGCGTCAGTTTGGCGACGCTGTACAACAAGTGTTCCAGTCCGGAGGTCCCAAAGGGCAGCTCCTTCGTGCTCGTGGTGCAGGATGCAGCTGGCGGCGTACGTCTCTCCCCCTTCCCAAACCCACCCTGACCTTCCCAAACCCCCCACCTCCCCAAAATTGACATCCACAGATCTTCGGCGCATACCTAACCGACCCCCCCAAACCCACCCCAGCCTACTACGGCACAGGCGAATGTTTCCTCTTCCGCGCCTCCATCCTCCCCGCCCACACCACCCCCCTCCTCTCCGCCCTCCCCGCACCCCCCTCAGCCCCAGAGTCCGAAACCAAACCTATGGGCCGCAGCACCACCATCTCCTCGCCCCATACCCACACTCACACCCATACACAAACAAATTTCCTCCCCTCCCTGCTATCGCCGCGATCCGCAAACACACCACCACCAGCAACATCATCAGCAACGAACGGTCACGACCGGTCCTCCTCCAACAACAATGGCACAACAACGCCCGATCTCATCCGCTTCAGAGCCTTCCCCTATAGCGGCGTGAACGACTACCTCATCTTTTGCGAGCAGGAGTATCTGAGCGTGGGCGGCGGGGACGGGCGGTATGGGCTATGGTTGGACAAGGTGCTGGAGCGGGGGATCAGCAGCCCGTGCATGACGTTTGGGAACGAGGGGTTGAGCGAGGAGGGCGAGAAGTTTGAGGTTGTGGGGGTCGAGGTGTGGTGTGTGGGTGGTTGGCTGGAGGGTGGCTAAGGGGGGGATGTGGTTGAGGTGGTTATAATGGTCTTGTTGTGCTGGGGGGTTTTATGGTAGGCATCGTTGGTATGCTGAAAGGAGTCTTGCGTATATCCATGTCTTACGAGACGAGTCGTTATCCTACCATCTGAACTGTTATCAGCGACATTTGGGATCATAAAGCCGTCCGATGACAACTGCGGACTCTCATGATCGAACTTGGTTCTATCTATTCTACCAAAGGCCCTACCTACATCGAAACCAGACGCCCTCGGGGATATCATCGAAACCAACTTCAGCGCCTGATCCATCCGCAAGCATGACATACGTCGTTATTAGTCGTTCCAAGATACAAAACGCAATTCTTCGCCTTTCAATAAGGCGAATTGACAACCTCGGCCCTCCCCAACCGTCGCCTAGCACCGCTCTGCCTCGGCGTGGCAGCAATACTGTCCCTCGTCGGCTTCTTGAAGCTCTGCTTGGCCACCATGTTGACTTCGTTCGGGAGCGCGACGATAACGTTCTTGTCGCTGCCGTACTTGAAGTCGTCCGCTTTGACCTCTTCCTCGTACCGTTTGATCGTATAGGGATCTTTACGGCCGCTGAGCACCTTTTTCATGTTCCAGGTTATGATGAAGGAGCCTGTGGCTGTGATGATGGAGGTCTCTTTATTGTCGACGCCGGTGTTGAAGCGGGCTGGCGTGAAGGCCAGGGGTGCTTTCGTTTCGTACTGGAATTGCGCGACGTGGCTAGGTGTCAGCGCAAGCCGTCGAGGCTGTGGTTTCGAATCTTTGGCGAAACCCTTCTCGAAGCCCAGTTTGCCCTCGTTCTTTCCTTCCTTTTGCAGTGTATCGGTGAGGAGCAAATACGTTCGGCAGGTGGCGAGGGTCCAGCGGCCATCGCCAGATACATCTAGGCCGATGATGGGTTCACCGAGTGCAGGGAGTGCGGTCTTGGCTCGGAGACCCAGCTTGTCGAACATCCGAATGTCACCCTTCTCCGAAGCGACGGCGATATAACCCTGCTCTGTAGTGGCAGCATTAGAGAAGGCATTTTTCGATGTATACTGCTTCAGCTCCGAATCAACGAGTTTGTTGCCTGCCAGGCGCGGGTCAATACGATACAGGGCGTTGTGAGACAGACCAAGAAAGGTCTGTTCGCCGGTCATCTGGGCGTATTTCTGATTCATCATTAGCCGGTATTCTACTTCATAGGAAGGGCATTGACATACCTTATCTGGCGCAAAGGACTTGACCTCAATGTCGTCGTGGATCTTCCATTCATCCACCACCTTCCCATACTCAAGATCCATTCGATATAGGGAATTTGGGTTATCCTTGTTCTGAAGTATCATATTCTGATCCTCGGAATGTAACATGACCTTGTCCGGACTGAATAATTTGCCTCCTGGAGTTTCCACCTTCGAGATGTTTGTTGAGAATTCCAAGTTGTTGTTCGGAGTATGTTTGAACACCCCAATCTTCGATCCACGCACAACGAATGACCGGTCGTGCTTGTAACCAACAGCAAGCTTAGAGTTGACGTTGCCATCGTTATCTCTGACCACAACATCCTCTTCTGACTCATCACTATCATAATGCTCGCTTTTCTGGCCATCATCTTCGACTTCTTCTTCCTCTTCCTCCTCTTCGGCTGCTTTATCTTCCATTGTCATGTCCTGGAAGGCGTCAAGAACGTATTGCTGATCGTCCGTGTCGACTTTCTTCCACTTCGTCTCGTTCAGTTGCTCCCATAATGCTCGCATCAGCCCGTCCTGAAAGCGTTCTTCGGTCTCTTGATCCTTAAACCGTAGAAGCCACGAGTATGCGGAGCCATCATCGGTATAGTGATTGAATATAAAGGAGAGATATTCGAAGTTAAAGACTGGGTTGAGATCTGCTACAACACGCTGGCCCAGCCATTCCTTCTCTGAGCCTGTGATCTGCAGCCAGTACTGCCAGTTGCCGGTTTCCAAGACCGTTGCTATGACCGAAGGATCTTGCAATATGAAAGAGCCAGATACAAAGTCGAAAAGATGTAGCTCAGCTACCTCCTTGGTCAGTATTTCTCTGGAGGTTGGGACGGCGGCTGATGGAGGAGCCATTGTAGGTGTACGCTCTCGCACAGGAACTTTTGCCGCTTTTGGTGACTTCTTCAGCGCTGCCCTCTCTTTTGCAGCCGCGGCAGGTGTATCTGCCTCGGCCTTGCCCTTCATCGCTGGAGCAGCCAATGCTTTCACTGTGGGGCGCGCCAGGTGGCTAGCGGTAGGAATAGGTTGCTCGGTGAAGTTGAATTGTTGCAACTGTTTGTCCGTTGCGGTCTCCTTAGGTTTTCGATACTTTCGCTCATACTGACATTGTATTGCTACAACGTCGAAAGTGTTGACCTCTGCAGGATTTGTCGTATCGTCGCAGATGAATTCGTAGAGATCCCCTGGATCGCCACTCAGATCCTGCCAGGCAAACACTGCCTCACCATTATCCCGTATATCGGAGCGGAAATGCAAGCTTTGATCAAGCAGGAATGTCTTCTCGTCCTTTTCAGAGTTCAGCGAATCATCCTCTTCACCATCTTCCTCTGCTAGTTCGGCCTCCCCCTCCTCATAGACTCTTTGAATGACAAGTTGATATTGAAATTCCTGGCCTGTCCGTCTGATACTCGCGGCAGCGTCTTTGTAGATAAGCTCTGAGGTGCCCTTGGGCGATAATGGGCGCACAAGATAGAGCTGGCCTTGACTGATTTCGACAATGGAACCTTTTGAAGCATTGCCGAAGAGATACTTCGTTGCTATAAGTCAACGGTACAAAATTAGCAAGAGCGGCCATGGACTCAACGAGTCTGGAAACCACTCCTTCGCGGGGTACACGCCGGGGCTGTATTACCGTTTCTGAGCATGAACATCTTGAGGTGTCACCTTGATATTGCAAGTAAGGTATAAAACGAAAGGCTACAGCGCTCGGCAGAAAGAAGAAGATCAGGCCCGAAAATTTTTGCACGAAGAATGAGACAAGTTTGATGTTTGTTTCAACCATTGGGGAAGCTACAAATGACGCACAGGCCAGGCACCAGGCTACTTGTCCTGTCACTAAGATGATACAGAAAAGAGTCGTCCTCCGATCAATAACTTAGATTACGGACAGATCCCTCGAGCTTACGCCAAACCGTTCGCATTTGATGTGGGTGCAACGACTAGCAAGTATGGAGCGGCATAAGTAAAAACAGCATCTCGTCCTCCTCACCCTATCTTGAGTCACAATGTCAGCTCCGCCCCAGATCCTCTGCGGCATCGTCGTCTCCGCCGGCAAAATGATGCGAGCCGTCAAAGTCCGCACCGCAAAGCAAACATACAATCGCTTTCTCAAAAAGGTAAATCTCCTCGCCCTCAGCTCAACAACCAGTCAGTCTTTGACTAACGACTCATGCCCTCAGCAATTCCTCACATACCAAAACTATCTCGTCTCGGACCCCAATTCCTCGCTCTGCGCCGGCGACGTCGTCAAGATCGCACGCGACAGGCGCATCAGTCGGCACATCCAACATGTCGTTACGGAGATCGTGGCACCTTGGGGGCCGAGTGTGGAGGAGAGACCGCCGGTCTTGAGTGAAGAGGAGAGGGCTGCTAAGTGGAAGGTGAGAAAGGACGCTAAGTTGGAGAGGAAAAGGTTGAGGAACGTGGCATCAGAAGGGGAAGAGGGCGTCGAGGGGATGGTGGAGGGCACGACGGTAGCTTCGTAGCCATGCATGCGGAGTGGAGGAAAGTACATGGGCTGTATGATATGTCACACTCAAGCGAGCATTCGGATGGCGTGGTAACGGTCTATGACGGACATATGGCCGGTGGGGTATCTACAAATGCAATCCATTGACTTTTTCAGTCCCCGTCATCATCGTCCTCGTCTTGCTCTTCACTTTCTTCGTCCTCCTCGGCCGTCTGCAAAAAGGTGATGAACTGTAGGGTTAATCCTCTCACTTTGCCCATCTCGCCATTCTGACTCCGCTCGTCCTCCCACCACTGCAAAACCCCATCTTCTTCGAGTATTTCCAAATCATACATCTCCTTAGCGATGAATAGAAGCAGTTGATCCCCGCCCGGGCGTCCTGAGGCTTCCTTCTGAACAAGCATTAGGAAATCCACCTGGTCCACCTTCAAATCTGCATCTTGATCAAACATGGTGCGCTCGATCAGTGCTTTGTAAGTCCCAAATAGCTGCTGTACTGCTTCTCTGGCGCTTATGCCTGCCGTACTAGAGGCTGGATTGCCACTAACAAGGTTCGATGTTCGTTGCATGAATGCTGCCACGAGAGCTCTGCGTACTTCGTGCTGGCTTGCGTTGGTAGACATGCGGTAGCCATTCAATTCCAAGATAATCGTATCTGCGGGGTCATGTTTTTGCAGTCCATCAAGAATGCTAGCACGGGCTTCCAAATGGAAGTCTCTGTTTCCGCCTATGTCATCAGATGGATCAGAGCGGAAGCTGCCGCGTCGGGAAGACTCTCGAGGTTCCATATCAGAGCCCGAGGATGCGAGTGTGGAAATCGAGGAGACCGAGCTAGACGCTGAAGGGATTTGGTAAACAAGGCGGGAGGATGCAATACTGGAGGTGTCTGAGTCGTCTTCATCGAGGCTTCTGGAGCGGTAGCTGTCGTTTTCTTTTGTAACCCGATTTCCGGCTGAGACGACAACATTGTCTGGTAATCGCACTTTGGTCGAAATTAGCGCGCCAGATTCGATCGTGCATCTCTTGCCTATCGAGGTACCATTGGCGAGGATGGCTTGTCGAACGACAGTGTCATCGTCTATCGTCACGTCGTCCCAAATATACGCTCCTTCAATTGTCACCCTTTTCCCTAACTTGCATCTTCTACCGACAGTACTTCCAGTGACGTTGCTGCCGTCTCCTATGTTCGAGTCACGACCAATAACGCTACCCCTCACCACAGCAGTTCTTGAAAGATGGACGTCAACCTCTTGGTAATTTTTCCCTCTTCCAAGTTGGTAGCTCTGACCAGGCATCAGATTGCTGTCCGGACATAGTGGGTATGCCCAGCGAGCACGGATGTCTTCGTTGATGGCATTGTATGCCCGGAAGCTCTTCACCCTTGCAGCATAGCCGTCAGATAGAATACACGTATGTACTGTCTTCCCGTATGTCTCATAATCTTTCAGAACTCCACGTAGAAAGCTCTTTCGTACCGAAGTGAAATCAAAATTATCCGCCCATGCAAGCAGAACATCCTGAGTGCAGATATCTATACGGCAGTCAATCAGATCTCCCCGGACTTCGATATCGCCGCTGGAAGTCAATATGTCAGGATCAAGTGTCATGTGTCTGACTCCCCCTCGCGTACGACTTGTCTCTTCGTAATGCACACATCGCTCGGAAACGCAATCAATAACAAAGACTGGCCGCGACCCCTTGCTCCCTGTCCGATGTCCGACCCCGGCTTCTCTGAGCACTATGGTCATGATAGCGTTTTTGTCTTTTTCTCGCCGAGCTCGATGGGCAGCCAGAGCTGGCTCGAGGGAGATGTTGGAAACTACATCACCAGAGACGAGGAGAAAGTCACCAGTGATTGTTTCTGCTCGTTGCAGATCGCGCATGACCCCGCCAACCGAGTCCGCGGTGGACTTGAGTACTGCAAGAGCACGGAATGGGGACGATTTGGACTTCCATTTTGAGGCGCTATACCAGAGCCGTCAGCCGGGTTGGCCTAGAGCATAAGAAGCTATCTGAAAAAGAAGACGGCTAACTTGATGTAATCCTCAACTTGGTCTGCATGGTTTCGGCAGGATAGGAAGACCTCTTGGACGCCGGCGTTGGCGAGGAAGTCGAGGGTGTAATCGATCAAGGGTGTGTTTGCCAATGGCAGGAGACACTACACGCCTATCTTGAGCTGTGCTAGCTAGGGTAGAAAAATGAGGGAAGCTCACTCGTGGGCGTTCAAATGTGAAGGGTGCAAATCGCGTTTCAAACGAATCGGCGAGGACCTTCCTCAATATAAGTGAGAGTCCTTCGATAGGGCGCAACACGAACTGACGACCGCTTGCAACGACTCTTCTCTCTGCTCTTCTTGGGGTTTCTGCTTTGCTTTGGCAGCTTTCTGATTCTTTGCAGGAGGCATGTTCTGATTTCTGATCACAGCAAAATCTAGAAGAGTCTGGATCCCAGATGGATCCTCTTTGGCGAATTTGAGGGCTAACTTAATCTAGACTAGGTCTGTACAAACGATTGGCCACAACGCGGAGACAGACCTTCACGCATCCAGTATGACTCCTAATGGATAATGGATACGATGAACACTAATCGTCTCAATTGAATCACTGTACTGCTTTAAAGCTTTAGAGCTTTAGAGCTTTAGAGCTTTAGAGCTTGAAACCACCGAGACTGCCTAGAATGCATGGTCATTGTCTGCGGCTTACACCACGCCTTAGCTCTATAGAATCTAGATTCGACTCAGGTCTAGACACAATGTTCCAGACTTTCGAGAAGGAGGAGAAAATCCTTCCCACCTCCCTCGACCTCGTTCTGTAACTTCTCTTCGAGACAAGGTCAGTTGTGTAGAGAATTGAATGCTTGCCATCATCCTCCTCCATCAACGTACATTTCAAATGTAGACCGCACATCGACCCAATGAATCCGAAAGAGCTTGCTTGAATATATTGAACGGCACCTTCCAACCAGGGACGCCGTCCATGCAGAAGATATCCTTCTCTTGGCCCCACCGGAACCATCCATTCCTCTTTTTACGTCGACAGACAAGTTTCGACAAACGCAAAAACATATTCACAATTGACCGGGAAGGTGTCGTCAGATCCGAATAGATGTCGGGAAAGCAATGCGAAAGTACAAGTGCGTTATTACTACCGAGTCCTGCTTTGCTGCATCGGAGTCATGCCCATAGAGTTCGTCTGGTCGTACATTCGTTGGCGCTTCGAGTCGTTTGATATGTCATCACCTCCAATCTCGGAGATCTGCCTGCGGTGCTGCATATGTCGAGGAGCCCCGAGCGGAGTATGGGGAGGCTGATACTGCACTGGGCTCTGCTCTTGAGCATACGCTTGGTGCATGGGATGCATGAACTGATGAGGCGGACCAGCCTGAGTAGGAGAGATTCCCGTAAACTGGCCTGGAGACTGCCAATTGGATACCGTGGATGGTGACGGAGCTGGGGAGCTTTCATCTTTTAACGATTGTCCGGCCGAGGTCTGATTGATTGAAGTTCCCGGATGAGGCACCATCGGCTCCATACCATCGGGGATTTGCTTGAGGTGGCCTAAATGCTTTTCTAGCATGTTCAGGAGACCTTCCTTAGTGAATGGCTTCGGAAGCACGTCGTTCATGCCTGGTTCTCGGTTAGTACCTCAATCTCGTTTCATCAGAAATAACGTACCGTGCTGGAAGTACATGGAAATATCATCACTGCGGATGTTCGAGGTCATGGCAATGATAGGAGTATGATCGAACTGCCGTATCAGATGGCATGCCGACACACCGTCAAGGTTTGGCATAATAATATCCATCAGTACCAAATCGTACTTTGACCCGGCATTCATCTTATTTACGGCTTCGAGGCCGTCGAACTGAATCTATTAGCAAAACGGAGTCATGTACAATGGAGCATTACTTACCGCACTGTCTATGGCACAACGGAACGAGTATAAGAATTTGCCGCCAATCCTTCGACAAGTCGGATCATCTTCGACCAACAGGATCTGGGGTGCTCTGATCCAGCCAGGATCCACCTGAGTGCTTTTCTTACGCCCAACAGGAGGCGCCACCCGAGTGTCGACTTCGCCCTCTTTCGAGGGCATAGGATATGGAATGTTGTGGATATGTTCACTGTACATTGGATCAATTCCATTGGACTGTCCAACAGGATATACGATAGCCTCTGGGTCTCCTTGAAGTTTCGCGTAACCCATCGATGAGCTGGAGCCAGCAGATGTCGGCGCCCTAGGGGGACCACGCCCATCTGGAGGCGGAGTGGACATCACACCATTACGACTATGCATATCGGACGACATGTGTTCCAGGTTCTTATAATTTAGCTGTACATCTGCGCTGAGATCGTGCAACAACTTTGATGCGTTTTGCAATGGGGAAGCAGGCTCATCCTCCAGAGGAGATATTTGCTGCTGGGCCGGATCGACGCTCGTCGGAGGTGCCGTGTTCTCCTCCGGATTTACGAATGGTCCCACGATCTTGCTATCTCTTCGTTGCCTTGCATCTACAGAGTGTAAGTAGCTCATCACGTTCTGCATTACATGCTCGTGGTTGACGACCGTCTTCTGGACTCCTATCAATTCCTGGGTAAGTATGGTATGATGCATATTCAATTCTTCGTATCGTTGCTGAAGCTGCTGAAGTTGTTGTTGCGTGGCTACTAACTGAGTATTCACGAGATCCATCTGTTGGGTTGGTGCGGCTTCATCGATAACCTGAGGTGGCTTCCGAGGCGCCGGTGCTTTCCGACGGATATTGTCTAACGAATCCTTGTTGTTTGCCTTAAATTCGGAATGTTTGAACTCCCAAGCCTAAGAAGGTCAGAAACCTGGGATTGCAGACTTGGTGGACTCCGCTTACACCTGGTCCGTATGGAGAATGCCCGTTCTCTTCGTTGTTGTGTCGAACCTTGTGGAAATCGTACTTATTGAGCTGTCGAACGAAGCTTGCAAAGTTGCTATGCTTGAAGTGTTTGGGAAGGATTGATTTGGTGAATCTTTCATTCTGGATGGTATATCAGACCGGGTAATCACAACGAGCCCTGTGACGGATGATCGGACCTCGAGAACGACAAAGCTTCCACCATCATCGCCCCATCGGACCACTTGCGAATACGAGGGATCCTCCAGCATTCTTGTGACAGTGTTAGTGGAGCTCGATTGAAGCATTGGGGAGGGTGGTAGAGGTAGGTGTACTTGTAGAGCTTTCGAACCTGGCGAGTCGTGAGCAGATCGTCATGATTGGGCTCGTGCAGCGCCCGAGGAGACTTACAAAATCGCTGGAACTGTTGGCGCTCCCACCACCGCCAACCCCTCGATTGTCATCCATGTTGTCGTCGATGCGCATTGGGGGGGAGGGATGAGTGTAACGACGCTGAAGAATGAATATGTAGGGAGTGGTGGGTGGTGGTTCAATGCCCTTCCTCGGACGCCATTGGATCGAACCGAAAGGCTTTTTAGACTCAAGAAGCTAAAGCTAGTTCTAGCCACATCGCGGGGGGGGAAGATGGGACGAGTTGCCGAGTCCTGCTCTGCTTTGCTTTTGATCCATCAACTCTTATGCACCTCTTGCAGCAAATACACAGATCATCGATCAACAGTATGTCAAAGCTAGAATGTGGATACGGTCTATTTGCGCGCGTTGAACAGCCGTTGAAAGCGTGTGTCAACGTGCCTTATTCTAATATTCTAAAGCTAGTTCTAGTTCTAAAAGCTTGAGTCAACCTCGATCTTCCTTCCACAAGCCTTCGACCGCACGAAAGAGATGGAACGAAGGACTGCGCATCACTTCCTCTGACCCAGCGGAATGTCCGGATGCTCGCAGCAATTCGAGGCTCACCAGTAAGGGCGCGACACCATGCGCACACTCGTCCGCGTGGCTTCTGTTTCTCCTGCGTGGGTACTTGGATTTCTGGGCCTCCTATCGGATCTCTGCATCCCTCCACAGATCCCCATGCTTCAAACTTCACGATAATTGATACATGCAAGCAGAGTCCCAAGCTCACCACACTGCGTCCATTGGTAGGAAAGGATTGGTGATCCTCGCCCCAACCACCACGCCAGCGGAACTCATGCATGTTTGGGCCATCAGATACCGAGCTACTGTTCCCGTAGATCCCAATTGAGCACCGATCTCGGATCTAGGTCTTTCCTGATAACGTTCGAATATAGTGTGTTTGATAGGGGTAGCTGCACTTTAGCTGGTGGCGAAATGCCCTAAAACCTGCTCCTCCTGAACCCTGAACGCTAAACCGGGACAACCCGAGACATCAATCACGGCCCGAAGTGTTACCCCGGAAAGTCAATGGAAATTCACCTGATAATCTCATCGTCCGCCCCACTTACAATCATCACAAAATCACTTTTCCACTGATCGAAATATCACAACACAATCAATGCTCAACAGCCTCCGATCAGTACCTCTAGTCTCTCAATCTGTACTTCGTCCGTCTACACGCTTCTTCACCACCACAGCCGCAAAGATGGTCAAAGTGGGAGACAAGATTCCTAATGTTGATCTTCAAGAGTCTTCGCCTGGTGACAAGGTGAACCTCTCCAAGGAGCTGACCGGGAAAGGTCTCATCATCGGTGTCCCAGCCGCGTACAGTAAGTCGAAGTCCTAGCCTTGTTTCATGCCCTACGTGGCATCTCCAGACAGCGAACTCAGGCTGACCGTACTGTTAAGGCCCTTCTTGCTCCTCTTCCCACATCCCAGGCTACGTTGGAAGCGACAAGCTCAAGAATGCCGGCAAAGTCTTCGTAGTCTCCGTCAATGATGCATTTGTGTAAGTCATATATTCAATGCTTGGGCTGGAAGTCCCAGACCTCACTACAACATGTGCTAACACTCAATCTAGCATGAAAGCCTGGGGCGCTACTCTCGATCCTAACGGCAAATCTGGCGTATGTAAGCTGCGGCAACATCTCTTGTTGGGTACTAAAGTAAAGCATAGATCCGTTTCCTCGCTGATCCCTCCGGGACCTTCGCCAAGGACCTGGATCTCATCTTCGACAGCTCTGCCGTCTTTGGCAATGACCGCTCCAAGCGTTACGCACTGGTCATCGAGGATGGCAAAGTGAAGTCCGCTCACGTCGAGCCCGACAACACCGGCCTCAACGTGTCCGCCGCGGACAAAGTACTCGCCAACCTTTAGGACGCTGCTTCCACATACGCCATCATGACAAGTCCACTAGATTGCGATCATGCGAAGTGCTCGGTGTTGCAGCCGAAATGATGGATTGTGATAGGAACATGAGATAGAAACATGAGATAGATACATTGCTTGCATCAGAAGGGTATCATAAATGTACGTTCGGCAAGAACGACATATCCAAGAGAACAAAGTCATTCCTCCATGTAGATCCATCCAAATAACGTCAGTCCCCACTTAACGGCTGTCCAACCTGCGGGCTGCTCTGCAAGATCACAATACCAAACGGATCCCGATCCCTCTCGCTGCATTCCACCAAAACATCCTCATCATTCAACGCATCTTCCCACTCCTCAGCCAGATTCCAATTACTATCCAACTCCCCCTTGACCTCCGCCCTCACTCTCTTCCACTCCTCCCTCAGCACCCCCGTAAGTTTCTCCTTCAACACGCTCCCCAGAAACCCCCTCTCGGTATTCGAATGGAAAAGCGTAACGACGCACTGCCCCTTCTCCGTCGCACTCAACGCATCGTGATGGCTCAACTCTCCGGTGAACAGGAGATCGGCATCGACATTCTTCAACACGTCGTGCCCGGAGCCTGCACATATCCCGACCGATCTGATCATGATGTCCTCCACCTGTCTCGTCTGCGGGATGGCGACTGGGAACCCCTTCGGCGACCCGACGCCGTGGGCTATACGCTCGATGAGGACGGTGAGAGGTTGGGGTTGCGAGAACTTTACCAGCCGGCCCATGCCGGCCGACTCGAACCCCTTTAGCGGATTGGGCGTGGCGTGGATGACGCTGCGGGTGTGCTGTATATCTGACGGATTGAGGTCTGATTGTTCGATCTCGGCGGGCTTCGGGTACGTTGGTTTCGAATAGGTACTGGCGCGAGGTGCCATCGATGGGCGGGCTGGACGTGGCTTGGGTTTCGCTTGCTCCGGCTCCTTCCCTTCCTGCATTTCGGTGGAAGGTGCGTCGCCATCTTCCGCCGGATCTTCGCGAATAGACTCGGCGCGCGGAGAGTACTTCTCCTCCTTCTCCAGGGCCGGCTGCCCGTTGGTTTTGGCCGCCGTGTGCGTTTCCGGTTCCGGACCGGGGAGGGTGCCGGTCACGATGTCTGCGAGCCAGTCGCCGAGCCCGCCCGGAGCGGCGTCCACGGCCGTGTGAGGGCTGTAGACGCTGATTCCTTCCAGCGCCAGCCGGAGGAGCGATTGTTGCTGGCTATCGGCCAGGGTAAGGGATTTGAAACCTCGGAAGATGATCGGATGGTAGGAAACGACGACGCAGTCTTTGCGTTCGATGGCCTCGTCCGCGACGGCTTTTGTGAGGTCGATGGTTAGGAGGACGGAGTTCATCTGCCGTCGTATGGGGTCGAAAGGTGCTTCGAGGAGTACTATCTCGGATTAGCATGATTGGCAAACCAGAAGACTTGGTGGAAAAGACCGACATCCAGTATTATCAAAGCTCTGATCCGCCAAAGACTCTGGGTATCTGGACGTTGATAAATCATCAGCGCTCGCTCTCCCCGCGTCAAACAACCGGATGTAAACCTACAATTTCCGCATAGAGCTGATGACCGCCCTCGTAAAAGGCGACGCTTTATCAGTAGTATACGTAGCCATCTTTGCAGCTATACAAAAACCCCTACGGAACATAGAACAAAAGTCAACAAGAAAACGATGAAAGATGAACCACCTTCCGTCACAGCTTGTTTCACCAGCCACCCTCCAAACCTCCGGGATCAACCAACCATTTCTTGATTTGGTGGTAGCGAAAGAAGCTTAAAGCCACGCGCGGGCGGATCCGCATTGCGTCATCCAATCTTCCGATCTCGCCTCGGCGGAGATGCATCCTGCAGGAGGTGGAAGGTCGGTCGCAGATTTCGAAACCCACCCCCCAATGCACATGCAGCGCCTCATCAACCCATCCCGGCTCCGCGCAGCTCCCAGCATCAGACTCCTTCCCTTCGCCCCACAGTCCAGACGCTACGCCAGCATGGACGGCCCTGCACCAGCAGCAGGAGCAGCAGCCACAGATACCGAAGCGGCGGCCGTTGCGAACAAGTCCGGCATCACGCCCCAATCCCTAAGCACAACTCTGAAAGAGAAGATACAGGCACAACATGTCGATATCGAGGATATGTCTGGTACGTACCTTAGACATGAATCTGGCATGTAGCTATTCTATGTATGGCAAGTACACTGATAAACAATTCCACAGCCGGATGTGGCCAGGCCTTCAACGCCATCATCGTGTCGCCCCTTTTCGAAAAGAAGAATAGCCTGGCGCGGCATCGTCTCGTCAACTCAGCTTTGAAGGAGGAGATTGCAGCTATTCATGCGTGGACGCCGAAGTGCATGACGCCTGAGGAGTGGGAGAAGAAGCAAACGCAATGAGGGTGGCCGGACTTTAGGCGTTTGGGAAGCGTCGCGTGTGATATGCGTCTATAGACTCTGGAACCAGCAGCGGTGTTGAACACTGTACAAAAATCGTGCAGAAGAAAGTTCCCCACTTCTGGGTCGCGCGTGAGCCATTGAAAGAGCTTTCATGCATCAGCTATGGGTTTGGATCTTTGGAACTATTCTCGGAGCAAAGCCAGCATGCCAACGTTTGGCTACTGTTGGGCTACCCGATATCCTATCGAGAATCACGGATAACATCAGAATGTTTGGTTGTCATCATGATTCTCTAAACCCTCCTTTGTTTCCCAAATTTCAAGGGCAGTGCTTCGATGTTTGATTGTCATTGCGCTATTTCACATCCTTTGCGATCGTCGAGGACTGTGGGCAGTATCACAATATTGGAATTCCATGGACGCTATATACCATAGCTCAGGGGGGCCCTACCCATCATAGCTACGCCAGTCAATACGTATAGGAGATGGGTCATTCCCAAACTTCTTAGCGCGCTCCGGCTCGTCCCTGATTCGCCTGAGTTCCTTCATAAATGATTGGCCCCAAAAAGCGCTACCATGGACTGGTTAGCATCCAGTTTTTCACCACAAATCTTTGAGGTATAGTCGCAAAACATACCTCGTATTGTTTTGGACGTAAGCGTTCATTTGGTCAAATCGATAGGACCGTTCCCCTTCATCCATAACACAAGCCTGGTGCATGGCCCGTGCCATCTCAAATATATTCCACGGATTGACGATTATTGAGCCGTCGAGAGACTGGGCTGAGCCCGCAAATTCGCTCAATATCATTGACCCATGTCGCTGCTGTTGGCATGCAATGTACTCAAACGAGACTAGGTTCATGCCATCTCGAGTTGAAGCCACGACGCAAACGTCTGAAACGGCGTACAAAGCGAGTAACTCGGGGAACTCTACGCTCTGGTGCATGAAGTGTATGGGTGTGTATTCAATCGTGCCTGCGCCAGACAGTGTGCGTAAGCATGGACTGTTCGCCCAGATAGCCTCCAAGATCAAGGGGGTTATCCCTGGAAAGTGGCAAACAACATACCGAATTTGCCATTAATTCGTCCAATCAGTTCATTGACCAACGACCGCAGATTCTGGTATTCCTCCACTTCGCCGCGAGTCGGAATAGCAACTTGAATAAGGACAACGCGCCCAACATACTCAGGATGCATCATCAAGAACAGTTCGAACGCTCTCAATTTTTGGGGTACTCCCTTCATGTAGTCCAAGCGATCAACGCCGACCATGACAGTTTGCCCTTGAAATTTCTGTTCCAGAGCGGCTATGCGCTCTTGAACCCTGGTCTCTGCAAGGGTCTCTGTGAATCGTTCTGGCTGTATTCCAATAGGGAAAGCCCCAACTGTGACCATTCTGCCATCGAAAGTCACGCTGCGAATTGTCGTAGGTATTCCACTTTTTGCTGCAATTAGCATCCAAATGAAAATCTCGGAAAGGATGCATCCCTTACAGCACAATCGAACAGCTGCTCAAGAAGTGGCGGGCGTAGCCGTTCGTATGGAAGCCAACCAGATCGGCATGCAAAACACCCAGCAGAATCTCATTCCGGACAGGTAGAATGCGATAGATCTCAGAGCTTGGGAACGGTGTGTGGAGAAAGAAGCCAATCTTGACATTCATGTCACGGCCAATTTCCTCTCGAAGCATCGCTGGCAGTAACAACAAATGATAGTCGTGGATCCAGACCAAGTCTCCTTCCCTTACGTCTCGAGCAATGACCTTGGCAAATTGCCGATTCGCTGCCTGATATGCCGTCCATGCATCCTCGCTGAAGGATATCTCTCCAGGATGATAATGGATCAATGGCCATAAAATGGAATCTTTCATGGAATCAGTCCAACATCATGATTGACTTGGTGCTCAACTCACTTGCGAATCCGTTGTAATAGAGGTCTGCTAATCGGTCGTCAAGGTACACGGGCACGACACCACACTCCTCACGTAGCCGATCGGAAAGGTGGCCAGCCTCAGCATCAGGTATTTCTAGGCCGGGCCAGCCGTACCAATTGAATTCTGTAGATTTCGAAAGCCCTGCAAGACCTGAGACAAGGCCGCCAGAGCCCTGCGTGAATGTATAATCGTTGGTACCGACCCGCTTGATTGCCACGGGGAGACGATTGGAAACCAGGAGGAGACGTGGAGTCGATGAAGATGCAGGTGTAATTGAGGGCATTTTTGGGATAAGGATAGTGGTAATTGAATGATGTGGTGGGAGTGCGAGAGGGGGAAGAGAGGGAACGTGAACAACCGCCAATGTGTACAGACTTCCTCAGGGAAGGAGCCATCGACTGCACCACCTTTCACCACGCACAATTGGTCATGAGCCATCGTCGCCTCCCTGTCGACCATCCACTACTGGTATACTAGGTGTGATCTCCTCACGTTGACCCTGAAATATAATGAGACAAGCAACAGCCACCTTCGCGGAGATTTTTGCCGACAAGCTTGAATACACAAATCAAGAAATCGACCTTTCAGCTGTGCAACCCAGCAATTATTCGGCATGCAGCAAGTGAAATTCGGAGCCACAGCCGAGATAGAGAATTTCTTTGCAAATGTCGAGATCCAAGCTGGATTTATGGTCACTGCAAGGTCGGGTCGATGTCTCGCGTTGCAAAGATGGAGACCGTCAAAATCGTGTCCAAGGCAGGAATTTGTGAAGATTAGTCCGGAAGTTGCTTAAGAATGATATATTCAATGAACATCGTCAACTTGATGAGGGCCTTGTGAAACTCAGAAATAGTACACGCAGATTGGTTAAAGTGACATGGTATTCAAGACGCGCTCGCAGGCTGGGCTCCCATGGGCTAGCTATGCTGACTTCGCAGCAAGAGTGTCTCGCGATGAGTGAAAGATTCTTGCATGGAACTGGAAACATTGAACTCAAGGTCGCGAGCTACCCGTATATCTCTCCTGTGTAAAATCAACAGGAACAACTCATTGCGGATAGATTGAAGGTACTTCGAAAGTTCAAGAATGGCCTAGCAGTGGCAAGGAGCTGCTCATTGAAATGATACCGAGACATGAGCAAAAGGTGTGCAAGTTTGTCAACCCAATCTGTATCTCCAAACGTAGAGTCTGGAACTAGCAGTGACCAGGGTCAATCGACCACAAATGTGGATCGAGGCCAAAGAACGTCAGAGATACATGAGTACTATTTGCAAGACTCGAGTCTTATGATGTCGTTACCACGAACTTTTGCCGCACAATGGACGATTTTTGGCCATGGTATTTGAAGCTCAAGAGCTGCGAATGCGACGTTATTTGAAAGAGCAATATTGTAGCCAGCGTGCCAGGCTGGTGTACATGGCTTATCGAGTGAGCTTTTTGCCTCCAATGGACTTCCAACCGCAATTGTAAAGGTTTTGTGTTGGACTTGTATGCGTTCTGAATAACCACTGAGGTTCTGGTGTTTTGCTCCTATTCTATACTAGCCTATTTGGGGATGACACCCTTAGACCACACAACCCTAACCCTAGGATATCAACGAGTATCCCAAGCCAACATCCTTCCAACGCTCTTCACCTCACACATCCATGGCGCAAGACCTCCCCCCAACCGGAGGCTACGAGCCAATCCAATACAAGGTACCGCCCTCCCTCCGACACCACAACCTATGCCCATCCACAATGACTGACCTAAGCCCTCAAATGCAATCAGCGCAACATTCCCGCCCGCGGCTTCCGCCCATCCTATGGCCTCGCCGCCGTCGGCGCCATCTGCGTTTACGGCCTCTACAAAACGGGACAAGGCATTCGGGAACAAAAGTACGTCCTTGCGATCTTGTTCGATGGATATCTAATGCGCCCATGCTACGAAAAGCCCGATATTTCGACTTTACTGCCATAACAATTTAGATTGATGGATTACGATGGGACTGATCACTTTGGTGCCCACAGTGAATTGGCAAGGGAGAAGATGTGGTCGCGCATACACCTGATACCCATGCTGCAAGCGGAGGAGGATCGGGACCAGGTGCGGAGGCAGTGGGCGGATAGGGCGAGGGAGAGGGAGTTGATGGGGAGTGAGACGAGGGTTTATCATACGGATAGGTAAGTCTGAGACTGAGACCTGGATTCTGCACACTTTGAAGATTTTGGGAATGGTTGCGGGGGGTGAATGTGCTTTGGTAGGTTCAAGAACGGCTTTGCTAACGGTTTTCCTGACTACAGGTTTATACGGCCCACTTATGCCATCACGCCTTCGAAGACTTCAAAGTAGAGAGGCTGTTTGAGAGAGGTTCGCTGGAATTGTGGTATCTTCCGTTAGCTGTTGTACATGGGTGTCAGGCGTTACCTTGCATGACTGATATACGCCACATAGGTAGTTTAGACCGCTACCTGCTTGACAAAATTTACATTCAAGATCACTCAAAATCCGAAAGGGCCAACAGCACCAGGCCGTATAGGGCAGGAAGTCGTTCGTACATGTACATCATCCAAACATGTCAGCAATGCCTCCCAGGTCGGGACTCTTGTCCTTTTGCTCATTAGCTTTTACTTCGACAGTCATGTATTTCTCCTGCATTGCCGATCTCATCTTCTTCGGGTCTGGCTTCGGCAGCTTCCCCTGTTCGTGGATAGCGACGCCTCTGAAGCCCTCAAGGAGATCGAGAACTATGGCTCTCTGCTGTCGGGTGTTTTGCTGCGCTTTGAAGAGATGTCGTATGGCTCGGTCCAACTTGTCGGTCGCCATACCGGGTAAGGAGAGGAGAGTATCTCTCGGAGCGTCTGTGCGTGGTGTGTATGATATCAGGATACTTGCAACGAGTTGTGCAAAGTCCTTTTGGAGTTCAGTAAAGTACGGATCATGCAGCGAAGTTATGCACGCTTTCAACACTTCCGTCGATATGAACTCTCGCACATCGGACTCGACAGGACCGTCACCCGTGAACTCTGGCACTATTGAGCGCAGGACTTTGGCAATCATAGAACATGCCCGGGTGTCCCGCATACGTAGCGCGTGGGTGCAGAATAGAATGACAGGTTTCAAGATCTCTGACGTTTGCAATATGAAACTTCTCGCTGTGTCGTGGGCTGGTGCGCCTTCTACCTCTAGGGAGTCTTGCGGAATCGCTGAAGGAAAACCTTCAGTATATTTGTCATCTGGCAGATCATCGTTCGACTTACCAGGTCTAGCTGGCTCCAACAGTGCGACTACCAGCAGCACAGAAGCCATTGTCAGCTGTCGTAGGATACTCTCTTCTTTCATTTCACTAGTCAAATCGTCGTCTTCTGCGGCTTCTCTGCTTCTTTGTTCGATCCTCTCCCATTCCGTGCTCGCCTTGCGATCGAGTTGCTCAAAAAGCACTGACAAGATAGGTGGGAGAAAGTGGCTTCGAGATTGATTGGGACAGTTCTCGATGATCGGCCGGACCATGTCAACCAGAACAGTTATCTGATGGGGTGACAGCGCGCAAGCGTCCTTGAACAAAGCCTGAGAAAGCGGCCCTGGCAATTCTTCAAAGCTGTAGAAACGCTCCCCAAGAAGGCTCATGTAATAGAGTAATCGATATCCTGTTTCACGGATAGTCCGCACGGTAGCTCGGATCGACGACGCAAATCCTTCCATCGTCGTTTTGGTCTCCCCTACGTTTGCGTAGAATTCGTCTCGGCTTCCTTGAGATATTCCAACTTGCCAGAAGCGGTCGGTGAGCATTCGTCGGACAACATCTATCATCTCCGGGGGGAGATTGGACCAGTTGGCGGGATCATGGAAGGCTTGCGACTGACTTATGAACCGGAGGAGATTGGGCAAAAGCACAGGAATATTCTTCTGCCAGACTTCACATGCCATGCTGAAAGTCTCAGATGTTTCCTCAAGTCTCTCGACACTCACACTCAAGATGGTCTTTGTTGCACGCAATGGTAGCGCATCTAGAGCGCTCTGCATCTGCTTCTGCATAAATACGCCTTCATCGTCCAACGGATGGGACGACCAATCTTGTATTTCGTGCACTGCACGAGAAGCTAGGTATTGCTGCAAACCCTCCAGTCCAAGCATTCGACTGAATTCCGGAAACGATGACAATGACTGACCAAGGCTAGGGTTCCGCCACTGATTGATCAGTGGTTGCAAAAACTCGTCCAACCGTGCCTGACGCATGCGTGATTCCACACTGGTAGCTCGGTGCATAATAATGAATAAGACGGAAGAGTAACGGGCTCTCGTCTGCTCGTCAGGGGCCACAATCTGACTGACTGACATGAGCTTTCGTTCGACTTCTGGGAAGATGCTGACGAGATTGTTGGCAAATCTCATTGCAAGTCGTTGGAGTTGATGGAGTGAGAAACTTTGAAGATCTTTGACGGCTTCATCGTAGGGCACACACCCAGGATATTCTGGACATCTTGTGTCAAGAATGAAGTCGAAGATTCTCAAGGCAAATTGCGCATGTCTTTTCAGTGGCCCTATGGCAAACCCGACCGCAAGCTGAAGGACACGCTGTTTGATCGAAGGATCCTCAAAAGTTAAGCTTAGCAGCCTGTTGCCCCAGACTTGAAGATTCGACATAATAACTTCATGCTCATGCTCAACAGTCGGGTTTTCTGAAGACGTCAGCCATTTCAAGCAGCCCTTTAGTGCGGCTTCGATCACCATGAATTGTGCATCTATGCGTAGCTGAGGAACGGAAGTCTTTGTGTACGTCGATGCCTGGAACGCTGGCTCCCCATCATACACATGATCAAGGACCTGATCCGCTTGTCCGAGTATGTGGTAGAGAGCATCAACTGGCTGCCTCTGCACGACAAACTCAATTATCTGGTTGCAGAACCTAGCATAATTGCCCAGGAAAGCATGTTTTTCCGGCATAGTATCAACATCCTCGTTAAGGAAGAGTATGCTCGGATTATCTGAATCTTCTGGTAAAGACTCGTATCGAACCAGCCGTTGACTACACGTTTCAAGCAGCTCGCCATTTAGCGCTACAATTGCTTCAGAATCTCCGATTTTGTCAGAGCTTAGCAGTTTCACCCATAGGTGGAGTGCTGGTATAGAGACATGAAGACTGGGATTCTTCATAATACCAAGGAGCAGGGCGAAGAAGCCCGCAAGATTACTGCCTGCTGGTATGAGGGCTGGCCTTTCTTCTAGAAGCCTACCAATATTGAATATCATCTGAGTGGTAATTAGCCTGGGATGAATTCCAATGGTCGCATATGTACTTCGGAGAATTTTTTGAGCAATAAATACTTAGCTTCATCAATGTTCGAAGGGTCGACCAATAGGTAGTCGTAGAGCTGTTTAAGTAGGCGAATGGTCTCGTCTTTGAACATTGGGCCCACTAAATCCCTAAAGTCATCATCGTTGAACCTGGGTCGATCATACAGAGAAAACAAAGAATCAACAGCAGCCTAGAAATTATGGTCAATCTCAGTTCGTCTATGCGTGATCTGAGGATAACCCACTAGCTGCGTGGGTATATTCGAAACGGCCAAACCTGCACAAATACGCTGGACGGTCTGCGTAGTGACCAATGCCCTGGGAATGATCCACCCAATAACAGATTTGAAAGTAACAAGAGTTTTGACAGCACAGACCCATTGGTTTTCATATGATTTACCATTGCCGATGCACCAATTGAGCAAATCCGCCATACGAGAGAGCCAACCTTCGGAGCCATATCTGGTATTCACAATGGTTTCCCTAGCTGGGAAGTTTTCGTTGAGCACCTGCGCTGGCGTAAATATTTCCACGCAGGCTCTCCCGAGATCGCTGCCTCTCAGAGCTACTGTAGTGTCCTCAGTCCCAAAGATTTCATCAGAAAGAGTCTCCAGGACGGTCAGCACCAACTTCTTTTGGGCAACAGGACCATCCCACAGGCGGACAAGGACTTCATCCATGTCCATCCAATCCAAACCCCAGCTTCTCTTCGCCACTTCTACCCAGATTTCGGCCATTTTGTTCGTAATGTAGGACGGGTCCCTGTCGTCTGTGCTGTGGGATAAAGTTACGACCCAGTCTCGCAGCGCCTGGCTCTGCTCCGGAGTGTATTCTGACCATCTTTGACGTACAGCACATTCGATCAGGGAGAGTCCGTAATGGCGAACTATGGGTGGCTGCTCCTTCGAAGATGCGAGGCCAAACCCATGGAACGGAGCTTCATCGCTGGATCTTACCTCCTCGAGATATCGGGATGCATCCTGACGGATAGGATTGGTTGACCTGGGATCGTGCACTGCTTCCAACGCTCGTAATATCTGTGTGTGTGTTTCTGGCTGTCCCTTCCCGCCGTGGCCGTTAAGGCCCCCAGCGCCGTTCATCTCGGTCTGTGGGATATTATGGAGTGACGGTGAAGGGACCTAAGTATAGGCATCGATGGGCTGTCAAGCACAGAGCTGAGTCATGAGAGACGACAGCATATCAAGTGACTGAGCTCAAGTCAGCTGGCTGGGCAGGGCAAAGTCGTACACGTTTGGACGCCGATTGGGGATTCAGAGCCGTACAACCTGAGCAGATTGAGAGCTGCAGGACAGCAGGAGTGCTGGGTGCACGGTCAATGCTCAAGTTCTGCTTCTCGAGGAAGTGTTTAGAGGTGACCAGAACACCATGTTGACCTTCAGACTCGCGGGATTATTTAGGCGATTATTCGTGATTGGCGATCTCTGGACCGACCCGGGAGCACGGACCAGACGGGCCCTAATGCAGCCTGGAATTAGACAGCCACTAGCCGTGGGACTGGGACCGTCACAGATAATCCGTAGAATACCTTACTGAGCCACGCTTGATCAACATGGCTTAGCTATTCTAAATGATTTGCTGCCTCCCAGCAACCGAGGTATCATTCACGGGCTGGGTGTTCCTCTTTTAGTCTTAACACTCAATGGCAGGGCATCTCTGGGCTATATACAGTATCGATGCCTCCGTTGCGCCATTGTTGTTTTCAGCAGCGTTGGGGTTACATGCCATACGAATAGACGAGGGTGTATCTCCTGCGATGCTATTGCAACGCTCATCACCGTAGTAAAGAAGGAAGGATCACAAGCCATAAGCCATCTTTGAATAGAACATGTAGCGACAATTCCAGTTAATGGCGTGGTAGAATCGTGATATCTCGCGAAAGTATGGATAACCGTGAGCAGAGAGGAAGAAAATACATTAGTATCAATCAGCGAGCCAAATATGCCCTACATATTAAATTGATAGAGGCGTGAAGCTGGAAAGTACAGCGGCTATTAATCCAATCAACATATTCAATTAGTCACTAAGAAGTAGCGGGCCTTGAAGTTCTGTCTCCGGTACACTTTAGCTCAGAAATGGGCGAGGGCCCATGATGACGAGCAAGTTTACAGCCCAAACTCCTCTTGAAAACGAGAGAGGGGCCGATGCCCAAGCTCCGATGCCAACAGACGCTGATCTTACCAACTCCGCGAACCCTCTCCCGTGGTATCATTTTATAATCCCCAGTCTATGCCCAAGAACACCTTCCAATGCAACCTGGATCTCTAATATTATGGAAGCCCTTGACTTTCGGGCTGTCCCTCCTCCTCATATATCTTAACATTGTCTGCATACTCCCGAATCTTAGAGACATAATTATCTTCAATTTGGTCACCTTTCCCACCAGCAACCCGTAGTATCAGATCATTGAGCGACGACCGACCCAAGATATCGACGTGATCGCCTACAGGAATTAGCCTAACGAATGGGGAGCAAGGAGAGACTACAGTACCAGTATTGGGACCACCCCTCGGAGAAAATCTGTCCGGCTCGTGCGGCATTTCATACACGGTGATCTTGACGTTGGCCGGGTTGAACCGCTTGAAGTGCCAACCTTTTGCACACATGTATCCATTGCTCAACAGCGGCACCGTACCATCGCCTTCCCCAAGAATTACACCGTGGTCTACGGTGCCTCTAGTCAACGATGTATCAATGGTGACGTTTAGACTCGATAGGGGATCTTGGTCCTCGCGATAGAAATAGCTCCGTTCTGTCGACTTTCCCACACCGTAAAAGCAATAGATTTTGAGATTCGGAGCAAGCGGTAGCCGGGTTTCGAGAGGATTCATCCATTTTCTATGGTTCCGTTCGTTATCTTCGACTTCGGCTGAGGTGTGTGCTACGCCATGGGAGTAATTATCGAGAATCTGGTCTCTATACCAGGTATCGCTATTGTCCAGCAAGTAATCAATGCTCTCTTCAACCGTCATATTCGTCGGCGATCGTGTAGAATTGCTCTCTTTGAAGTTTATAAACGTGCCGAAAGTGATACTCTGGTTAGGTGTATCATCAGGCGCCCAAGTCTTATTGCCCCAAACTGCATTGCCGCCCTTTGGTAGCATGCTTGATATCCCTGGCATACTCCTGAATATTTCGCAGCGCTCATCTTTGCCCAGAAATCTCTCGAGGCCGTAGACGGCAAAAGCGTTGAGCTGTGCTGTGTCCTTCATTTCACCGGATAGTAGAGCCGGGACGCCTTTCAGAGCACCAAGCATAGAGCCACTGACATTGACCCAGGAATCCACGTACTTATCGACCCAGCCTCGCCCGCCGTGGCCCGAAGCTTCCACCCAGTGAAGAAAATAAAACAAAACCTGCGAGCCCATGCTGTGCGAAACCAGGACTACTTTCTCTCCCTCTGTTAATACTGCCGTTTCAATATGTGATCGCAGTCGTGAAAAATAACCATCCCGGTTCTCAAGGTTCTGGCACGAAAGCCGCCAGTCATATGCCGCTGTAAATGCGTTGGTTGGATCGTAGCCCATGACCGCCAAGTTCTCCAGAATCTTGCTCCATATCCAGTACCCCGTGATGAAGAAGTCTGCTGCATCAAATCCCTGCGCTGCTCTCAACTTAACACCCGGCGGATCCAATCCTGTGAGCTTGTCCAACATGATGTGCCTTTTCCAGCTTTTCTTATCAACGACCAGCGCTCGCATCATGCTCCAGCTTCCCCACAACCTTTTCCTGAAGTACTGCCTCGATTCCATTCCTGTGCCCCAACTTTCTAGGCCTGTGGAAATGACGCCTGGAATCATGATAACAGGATGTAGCGCCTTGACGTCTTGCGATTGTAGATGCAGGCCAACAGAGAAAGAATCGTAATTGACGGCTTCACGCTCATGTCGCTGCAAGGTAAAGCTAGGAATCAGCTTCACTTTGACCTTCTCTTCAGCCTCCGGGCAGCGAGCAACGCACTGTTATGTCCTTTGCATCATTGACAATACCGGCAGGAATGACGTCCATCAGGCTCTCCAGATTAAAGTCCACAAGACCCTCAAGATTAATCACATCATGCTGCTGTGCGAAGAAAGCCGCCACCACTATCCCAAAAAGTCCACCGAGGCCAAATATCAGAGTGGTTCGGCGCTTGCTTCTTGTCTTTGTCTTTGTTTTGAGCCTTTTAAGCTGAGAAGCTGGTATCAAAGTCACGGGCTCGCCATTTGACGGGGAAGAATCTCGAGAGGGTTCAGAAGAGGAGTCGCCGCCGAGGACGCGGCGGCGAAGGAACGACATCAAGGGGAAGAGGAAAGTAATGATCAAAGTCACATCATTAGATGGTAAATACTTGGATCTACGTTCAGTCGGAGATTGAAGGCGACTTTCGTAGGGCTGAGCACGTGATATCGTAAAGCATCGGAAGGTTCTCCCAATTGGACGTTGCAATTCATGTACATATATCAGGTATGAGTCAGGCTGCCGTACTCTCAGCTCCCTCAGAAGTTCACTACGTCCAATACCTTAGCGACAAAGAGATCCCTTACCTCTCCGCAATCCGACAGCTTATATCTGGCGATCTCTCGGAACCGTACAGTATCTATGTTTACAAATATTTTCTCTATCAATGGGGAGATCTTTGCTTCATGGTAACTTCCTTCCTTCGAAAAATTGGATGTATTTGATGAAGAAGTACACAGGCATTAGACGAGAAAGATAACTTGCAGGGCGTAGTCATTTCAAAATTAGAATCGCACAGGGGAGGTCCGATGAGAGGATATATCGCCATGCTTGCTGTCACGGAGGAGTATCGAGGGAAGGGAGTAGCTACAAAGCTTGTTTGTAGAGCTGTTGACGCAATGGTTGAGCGTGATGCCGACGAGGTACCCTTACTCCTTCCTCCAATGAAGGAAGCTGACCGTCAATTTTTAGATCGCACTCGAAGCCGAAGTCACCAACACAGCGGCGATGAAGCTGTACGAACGGCTAGGCTTTCTGAAAAGCAAACGACTTCATCGATACTATCTCAATGGCAATTCAGCCTTCAGATTCATGCTATTTCTGAGAGAGAATCCAGCGTTGTATGGCGATGAGTACGAGCATGACCCTCAATTACCGCCCCGGCCCCCATCAGTATCATGATACAGGGTATCTCAATTTGTCCAATCGAACCGATGACGCCATTCCCCGTTCATACAATGTCGTACACATTATCAAGCTGTGGCCTGGACCACCCGAAAACCTCCGCTAACGATTTTTTGGATATCCTCGTTCTTATGCTGCAACAGTGACAAGGCGTAAGCAACGTCATTCCACTGCCGCTCACTCTCACAGCGTGCAAGTCTGGCCGCGAGTTTGTCTGCCAGCTGCTTGGTGTGCTTGTCCTGTGACAATGTCAGTCATGGCTTTGTATCGTCATGGGTTATGAGCGCCATCGCTTACTTTCTCTATGAATGAGGACAGAAATTTGATAATTCTCTTCAGTGCATCCTCCTCCAGATTCTTCTCCGCGCTTAGCAACGAGAACATATCTATGAAATGATTGTACACTGCATTATCTTTTGTGGCGAGCTCCGTGAAAAACATTCGGGACAGGTCAGCGATGCGCTTGTCGGAGTCTTCAATACATTTGGCCATCTCACCCAGCTGGCCCTTAACTTTGACTTGGCCGGCTAGGATGAGGAACGTTAAGGTCATGAGGCAAGTTCGCTTGACTGAAGTATCGGTGTCATTCAGTCTCCTGTACAGAAAATCTGTATTCTCGTCGATGAGATGGTTGAAGCAGACAGCCATGTCTCCTAGTGCTATAACAACGTTGCTTCGAGTCACGGCATTCTGCGACCGTTCGAGGATGGTGATCAGGAGTGGCAGATTGTTTTCGCAGTATTGGGATGAGACACACATCAGCTTAGCCATGCATAATGTTGCGGCGGACTGAAGATGCTCGTCTTGATATGCAGTGTTGTTTGAGCAGATCTCTGTTACCATGGGTCCAAAATTGGACAGAAGCGAGTTCTCTCCATACAATAGTTCTCGCTCCCGGATGTGGGTCATGGCTTCTGTAAAGTCATCTTCGGTGGTGCCGCCAATCAGATCCAGCTCATCCTGATCGATTCCTGTTGACTTCACTGGAGAGCTGCTCGCGCCCTTTGTCTTTTCTTTTTCGGCCTTCCTTCGCTTGAAGTCCATCTCACAAAGCTCTAGGTGGACGATCTGCTTGATGGCTATGTGACCCACAATGAAAAGTAGCTGGGACAGAGCCAGAGATGGCTTTTGCAAACCTTCAGGCTCTTCAGGCGGTGGTGTTTGAAGCCCACTCTGGCCCTCAATTCCTTCCATGGCATCAAGCTTGGGCCCTCCACGCGGCGCCTGGAAAACGTGCTTCGTTTTTCGACGGAGTATCTCTGAGCAGAGTGTGTCAGGGTACTTGGACAGTGTGTAAACAGCACCAATGGCCTGCTCTGCGACACCAAACCATTCCTTGCTATCGGAAACCACTTCGATCATGGCAGCCAACTTCGTAAGGATGGCATGATTGTTAGGAAGCTTTGCTGCTGCTATGGCATTATCCTTGCCATTACGTTTGGTTGGGTTCATCCTCTGCAATGCTAGACAAGTATACCTTGCCAGGACTAGATCCGCGTGTCCTAGTGGTCCAAGACCTATTCGAAGCATGCTTCCCATTTCCTTGACTACAATCTCGGGATCTGCGGTTGCGAGCATACCTAATATTATGATGGCTCCGCGTCTCTGGCTTTTAGAGATCTCCTGCTTTTGGACTCCATAGATTTGCCACAGCTTAGCTACAACGAGCTCTGAGACATGGTCCGCTTTTACCATGGTGTTCAAGAGCTGCTCTAGAGAAGTCAGCTCCGCTGGAGTAGCGCCGAATGTCAGACTGATCATGTTCCGAGATACATAATTAGCTGCATCGTTTTCGCTGAACGAATCGGGAGCGCTGAAGAAGAGACCTCGGTAGCATTCGATGAGATGGGTCTGAACGCCTTTTCCTTCGTCGCTGTTGCCTTTCGTCCAAATTAAACGAAGCATCCTACGAATGCCTGTCCTCGCCGCTTCTATTTTGTAGGCGTCAATGACCACGAAGAAGTCCATTGCTTCTATCACCTCGCTCTTGTTTTTCGAAGACAGTAACTGGCACACAATTGGAGTAGCAGCATGGAGAACTTCGATGAATCGAATTGCTTCAACGTAATATTTTCGAGTCAACTGGAGTTTGCCCATGAGCTCTGAAGTTGCCGCATCTTCCTGTGCTTTCTTCAGTGCTGCGGCGAGCTTTTCTTGCGTTACCGGCGCAGTATCTTTCGAAGGGCTTTCGATCGTAGTGGCGTCATCTAGTAGGGCGCTATCGACAGTTTCTTCAACCCGATGATGTCTGTCCCCCAAACCAGGGGAGTCAACCGGAGGCTTCAAAGCGCCTATTTGGGCTTCTGCAGCTTGTAGGCGCTCATCCCACTCTTTATATGGAAGTTGTCCGCCATGCATGACGCTGAAGGGATGTGTCGACACAAGCTTGCCAAGAAGTTTGATCGCGTTTCTCCTGACGTTACTGCTCTTGTCTTCCAGACTTCGAGCCGCAAGTTCCGCAGCTGCTTGACGGCGCTTCGGAAATTTTTGCTCTAGGTCACACAATTTCATATACACCTGGATGTTCCTGCAGCGGCAGTACGGATTAGTGTCCAAGAAACGCTCTTCTAAAATATCGAAGAAGCCATTGATTTGGGACTTCGAGTTTTCATTTCGCTCTTCCTGCTTGCTCAAATCTGCGATCAAATTACCACAAACCTCAATGACGGCGCACCGAAGAGTGTAGGCCTGCCAGAGTCAGAAGCGTGCGTACTAGCGAAATCAAAGAGCCTTACTTCACTATCCAATTGCTTCACAAGCAGAGTCATTTGCTTATTGACCAACCGTGGGGCAAGTTCCGAGAGCTTGATGATGAACGTTGACACGGATTTCGGACCTCTAGTATCATTGTTGTTGAATTCTCTGTTGCTCAAATCCCTAATATATTTTATTAACCTCTTTGGGTGAGTTGCGGATCCAAACTCCACTGACCTGAGGACTTCGTCGGCCAGCTGCGGATAGTCGTATTGCTCAGAGAGAATGTGTAGGAACTCGGCCATCGGCTCTGCAAGATGCTCGAAGTACGACAGATTCTGTATGATCGAGGTTTGTGCTCCTGCCAGAAATTAGAACATCTATCAGATTTTACCATGGATTCAAATACCAAACCCATGACCATGGTGCTTGACTGCTATGCACAATAATTTGAAGGCATGCATTCGCAGGGCGGTACTTTTGATGCGCTGTTCGCTTTCAAGGATTAGGTATACCGGACGAGTAAACAGACCCACAAATGTGTCTCTTTCTGATGTAGTCACAAAGATCTTGCCAAGCTTCAACTTCAGCACCTTACACATTGTATCAAGGGCAGTTTGTAATTGTGCTGATGAATCCCACGTGCTATCTTTTGCTGATCCTTTGGACTTTCCACCTTTCCCTGCACTTCGACCCTTTGTAGGCCCACCGCTGGATCTCTCTACTGCTTTCACCTCCACTACGGATATCGACCATTGCAGCAAGAATGCATACATTTCCAATAGTTTCCTCTGTTGTTGGGAAGCATTCTGATCCTCCGACTCAAGTTCAACGTGGATAGCCTCGGCCTCTGCGGAAAGGCCTGATATGACAAGATCAAAGATTTTACTCAGAGAATAGGTGGGCAGCAACGAAGCTGATCTGGAAAGTTTGAAGAGTTCAGAGTCTGGCTCATTGGGGAAATTTTGCTGGGAAGCAATGGAAATGGGGGCACACTTGAGTAGAAATTGAAGCGAATCAAAGGAAGAGCTCTGGATCAATGCATCGGGATTGTTGGCGATTGAATCCACGATTGGATTCAGTACGGTGTTCACAAGACCGCTAGTGAGAGATTCGGGATCATTTTCACAATCCAGTAAAGCTCCATCGGCCTCGGGGGTTGCTATTGTAGCAGGGTCACTCAAATAATACTTGAGCGCATCATTGATGTCAAAATCAACTTGATCACCCATCTTCATGAGGGAGTTGTCACAATGAAGCAAGCCTCTGGATGTCTGTAGTCAATATTGACAACGCACGGACCATGTTTACATGCGCGTCCCGCGCCTGCCGTGGAAGACATGGGTAGCTCCGCTGAATGAACTCCTACCTCTCGGAACCATTATCTCCGATCCTATGCAGACACCTGAGAGATATCGTGCGGTCTAGAAGAGAAGGGTGATGGCAAGGCCTGCGGAGCCCAATGCAGAGAAGAACCCGTTTCTTACAGGGACAGACCTTGCGCCGGTCACTTCGCTCAGCGAGAAGCTTGGACTTAGTCCAGGAACACGGTATAACTCAGCATATGGTCAGGATATCGAGGAGCCCTCTGAAGGCTCGGAGGCTTCTGAAGCCCCTTCCGAAAACGAACATAAAGTGAACGAGGCTGTCCTGGAAGACATGGCCAAGCTGGAGAATACCTTCGATGAAATCGGACTGAAGTTTCGGATGATAGATCGCATTGGTGAAGGTGGGCGATAGCCTACACGGAATACAAATGTGGTGGCCAGCGAACTAATTGAAATACCAGGCACCTTTTCAACGGTCTACAAAGCAGAAGATCTACATTACGAATACTACCAAAATGATTGGGATTTAGAGCCCAAGAAGGGTGCGAATTGGACGTCGCCACCATTCAAGCGACGCAAGAATCCTGTATTTCAGTCCTCGGAGAAGTTGTTCGACGGTCAAAGTCAGCAAGGGCACCTCAAGCCACGGTTTGTGGCTATAAAAAAGATATATGTTACTAGTAGTCCAATGAGGATACAGAACGAGCTAGAGCTGCTACATGACCTCAGGGCTTGCAAGGCTGTCTGTCCTCTGATCACGGCGTTTAGGCATCAGGACCAGGTTGTGGCCATACTTCCCCATTTCCAGCATCAGGACTTTCGAATGTTCTACCGAGGAATGGACACCGGTGACATCAAAGTGTACTTTCGATCTCTGTTCGAAGCTCTTGCATCAGTACACAAGCACGGCATCATACACCGAGACATCAAACCTACCAACTTCTTGTACGATATCAACCGGCAGCGAGGCGTGTTGGTGGACTTTGGGCTAGCCGAGGTGTGTTCCAAGCAAAGAAACTCCTATGGCTACTTTGGTGCTGATCCCTTAACAGCGGGAGGGTACAGATTGCTCTCATTGCTTATGTCAGGATGATCCAACCAGCAGGAAGGCAAAGATAGCAGCAAGTAGAGCGGCCACCCAACCAACACCGACAGGCTACCCAAAGAACGATCAAAGACCATCTCGACGAGCGAACCGAGCAGGGACGAGAGGATTCCGAGCGCCAGAGGTTCTCCTTAAATGCACCGCACAGACAACGAAGATCGACATATGGTCCGTTGGGGTCATACTGCTTACAATCCTCGCGCAAAGATTTCCATTCTTCAATTCCGCAGATGATGTTGATGCAATGATTGAGATTGCAACCATTTTCGGCTGGCAAAAATTGAAGCAATGTGCCGCTTTACACGGAGCAGTCTTTGAATGTACAATTCCTACTGTAGGGAAAACAGGGTTTTCTTTGTCTCATATAGTCCAATGGTCAACCTCCGTCACAAGACCAGACGAAGGAGAGGACCTGGCCCCGGATATCAAGAAGACCGTGAAATTCCTAGAATTGTGCTTAGAATTGGATCCTAGAAGAAGGATGTCTGCACGAGCGGCATTAGCTAGCGACTTCTTGGCAGAGACAGATCCCGCGACAGATGTTGATGAACTGAACGTATTGTAATGGTACAGGGTGACGGGGCAGTTGGAGGCATTCAGCGCTGCATTTAGATACCCCTTCTGTGCGTAAAGCCTGTTTTAACATCAGTAGCAATTAAGAAAGTTGTAGTTCATATCAATAATGCACGGCAACTGTGTACGGTAAACAATACTCTGGCTGACTTCGAAGCCACGAATGCATTTGCTTATCGACATCCGACAGTCTTATCGCAAAGCCCATCGTGTCTTTGTTCCCGCTCATTCGCCTATGCGACTAACTCCACCACGCCTCCGGCCTCCTTGATCTTCCTCTCTGCTTCTCTGCTGAAGAATCTCGCCTTGACGACCATTGGTATCTCTGGTATCCTTCCCTTGCCCAACACCTTCGAGTAGCCGAGTGGTAATAGATCGAGCACTGGTGCGGTGTCGCCCTTCTTGTTCGCTAGGTATTCATCGCGCTTTTCCAGGGGTACAAGGGACCACAGCTGTACATGTAACAGTCAGCGGACGTTCCTTGGTCTTTCCATCACAGTAGCGAGTTCGAATATCATCAGTGCGCCCTTGGTATTCACGACCCCCTGTCAAAGGCTCGAAAAGCCTGCAACCTCCGGCCTGTCCTATAGCTCCTTGATCTGCCAAATTATGGCTCCACTCATTCTTTTGCATCAAATATTGCGATGCGAAAATAGAAAGGCGGCCACCTACTTTGTCTAGGTTGATAACAGGTTTCCAGAAATGATTTTGCAGCTTGTGAAAGTGTCGCATGCCGACCTTCCCAAAGTAACCCGGATGGTATTTGTCGAGATTGGTTCTGTGATGGTGCTGTCCACCAGCCATACCACGTCCACCGGGATGCTTACGGTGCTTGCCGACACGACCGTGGCCGGCGGAGACGTGGCCGCGGCTGCACGACGATTGGTTAGCTAAGGGCTCTGATGGGATAGCGAAATGATGTAAGAAAGTAGCGAGAGTTTGCTTACTGCTTGCGGGTCTTTGTCAATCGAGTAGGCATGGTTGAGATTGATGTTGCCGTCGATGCTGTGAGGGTCAATCGTTAAAGGCAACATAAGTGGTGGGCGCCAAGACCCTCGCTTAGGTACACCCGTCTTAGCCCTATCAAGCGGCTACCCCCTTGTTCTAGCCCTACTGCTTCTCCAACAACGTGAGAGGCTTCTATGACTAAATGTGAATATCGCTAACAGAGTGGAATAGACGGCAGTCCGATGAAGGACAGTAGTTTCCATGATCCTCATCTCTTATGACGCTTTGCTCGTCGAAATCCTCCGTGATGTCAAGATCAGCATGATTGAAGCCATGTACGTGGATCCTATCTACGAGTCTCCGTAAAAATGTCTCTCCCTGCACGGAGATGCTGGGTGGAGGAACATTTGTGTTGCAGGATTCCCAGAGATTCGCATGACAAGCTAGTTGTGTATGTACCTGGCACTAAAGCTCTTGGAGCGACACCTTGTCCATCTACGGATACCTCAATATACTTCACTCGTGGAGAGCTAAGCATTGAGATCTAAAGCAAATTCACCCAGATTCATGGCGTGGTCATACGAGGGTGAAAGTATAATACTATTTCAGGTTGGTTACAACGCGAGAGTTCCGCCGTGGGATCTGCACTTTGGGCCAAATCAACTCTGCTACGTAAGGCCTCTTGCACAGTACTAGTGCTGTGGAACTTGGCCCTTTTCCTTAGACTCAAAGAATATCCGCAATCTCTTGGTCGTTTGCTGAAAATTGTCACACTCCCCTCCTGGGGCAACACACTGCCTGATCCAACCAGGAAGCTTCCCTTCAATTTGCGATGTCTTATACCTCCTGTCCAACAGTAATATACTTGCATAGTCACCCTGATGCCTGATGGCTCTCCCAATACTCTGATTCACAGCCCTCATGCAGGCGTTCTCGTAAAATTCTCGTGCTGCCACCTTCCCATCCTCTCCTCTGCCTGTCATTTTCGCGGTGGTTTGTTCGATGTACTCGAGCTTAGCTTTCCACTGCGCCGATCGGATGTTTGGGAAAGGGAGGCCAACGACCACAACGCCCCGACCAAGGGCATCTGAGAAGTTGATACCCTCGGACATCTTGCCCCCAATGACGGAAAGAAGCAAAGCTCCCTTGCCGGTTGCAATGGCTTGGGAGTATTGACTCAGGACGTCGTCCACGCCAATGGCGGTTTTAATTTCGCGGAAGATGGGCTTTCTTGCGAGCAGCTGGTCCCAGATAATTTTCGTTGTGCGCGTGGAATTAGTCTGCCAGCGAGTGACTACATTGTCTAGGTAGGCGTAGCTGGGGAAGAAGACAACTAGTCCATCGGGTATCGTGGATGACAATTCGACGAGGCAACTACCGAGGGTTTCGATCATGGCAGGTGAATTACGTTTTTCGTAGGTAAAATCAAACTCGACGCCACCTGGACCTCCGGCCACGGGTATTGCAACAAGACTTTCTTTCGGGATGATGTGTCCGCAACTAAAGGTTGTAAGGCGGCCAGGGTCGATATAAGCAAACAGATGCCGCACATAGTCATCCATCTGCTCGTCGATTAGTGGAAGACTTGATCATACGTAGTGGCCAAGAAGACCTACGGGGGACATAGTGCCACCAGCTAGGATGACAGCTCTTGCTTCCTCCACGATCTGCCGGAAATGATGAGTTGGATCCAACAGCATGTATTTGAGGGCCAGATCATTGCTTTCGCCCTTTTCGTAAAAGAAACGACCTTCAGCAGCGGGATTGGTCAGAGTTTGGAAGAACGATTGGACATGGTTCAAGACAGGTATCGTTAGAACATCTTCTTTTGCATTAACTTTGGGGTTTTCTCGCTTTGCTCGTTCTTGTGTGTGATTGGCATAGCCTTCAACTTTTCGAGCCAACTTGCTCTCTTGGAGGTAGTGCATGAGCTTGTAGAGATTGATCTGGTCGACGCCCTTGCCAGCTAACAGGTCACTGATATGCACAATACCTTCTGTTGCTTGCTTCCCAACGACTTTCATATCAAGGTACGAGGACACAGAATCGATTAAACGAACCACTTGAGCGACATATATTCTATTTTTTCCTTTGAGTCTGTTGCGGAACTTATGCAGGTAGATGCCCACTTGAGCTCTACATCGCGTCAATTGGGACCGAGTAACACTGATGGAATGTATGTTTGTTATAGTATCCATGAGATTATGCGCCTCATCAATGATAACGACATTGCCTTTCAAAGAGATACCGAGAGCTTCCCTAGCAGACTTCTGTAGAAGCAACGGATATGGCAAGGTGACAATCTACAGAGGTTGAGCTTATTATTTGAAAAATGTGCGGTTACGCCTACCTCACTGGGCTTGATGCTGGCTCTGGAGGCGTAGTAGGGGCATATGCCAATTTTCTTTCCGAGTGCACCAAGGTCCTCAATGTCTCTGATCTTTGCTAGCGTATGATCTCGGAAATCATTCACTAGAGTCTCGTTCTCATTACTGGGTACGTATGGACATTTGTGATCTTTTCCCATAGTGGGTTGTTGAAGCTCGAGACAACGCTCGGTTATTGCGGAAGTACTGCCAAGCTTGGACACCTTTGTGTTGATGCAAAGATTCTTTCTCGATCCCAAGGGAAGGTGTTTGATCACTGGATTCGCCATCGCCTCTTCTGCCACCCCTGACACAGCACCCCTTTCCCGTGCCCATAACGCGGCGGGGATGTCCACACGGACTAGTTCGTGAACAAATTGTGTTAGCTGTGAATGTGTCCTTGAGCAGAAGTATATCTTGAGCTCGTCTGCTACAATGGAGTCTTCGTTCACGGACGATGGTTCAGGGACTAAGCCTAACTTCTCCATCAGATGCATACTCGCAGAGGATAGACCTGGATCGCCTGAACGATGTTTCAGATGTCTTGCTTTTATGTCTTCGTCTTCACTGTTGTACTCGTTAAGCTCGTACTGTGCTTCATCACTGATGTTTGATGTAGAGCTAATAGTTTCTGTCTTGATACGCTTCGCCATGGACTCTCCATTTTCATAGCGCCGCTTTTGCTGAAGCTCTTTCGCACGGATACGACTTAGTCGAGCTTCCAATTCGGCCATTTGGCCAACAACAGCTTCTCTCTTTTGGTCGCGAGCATGCTCTACAGCCCACCTGGGATCCTCATTATCCTCCTCGATAGACATCTGAGTTTCTAGCATTTCCTCTTGAGTCTGTCGGAGCCATTGTAATGAGCTGCAAATCAGGCTGAGGGACTTGCCAGTACCTGTAGGTGATTCGAAAATACCAATCTTGCCATCAGCAATGCAGTCATATACTGCGTTCATTAGCTCAAGTTGAATATCATAGGGCTTGTAAGGATGGTGGTAGTCTCGCGAAGGGGCTGCCATGTTACTTCGGGTCCCGAGTTGTTCAACGAGTATTGATAGATAATCAAGGTACGTATACTCATGTCTTCTCATATGTATGGTGTAGCAGACCCTCCTTTACCTTTCAATGATACCACTTAAGATATAATCGTGGCCCTCAGCCAAGAAGTGCTAGCTCAACACGTACGGCTTAGCTAAAGTACACCGGGCCGATCCTTGGCGCCCGTGGCACCCCTGTACGTTGATTGTGGCCCTGTGGGGGGCTTAGCTCAGTCACGATCCTGTCTAAATCTACTAAAGCGATGCTGTTCTTGCGGGCTGACAATTCACTAACATTTTCCAGTGTTTGACAATCAGCACTACCGCCTTATAGCAGGCTTTGTGGTGGTGCATGGCCGAACCACATCGTAGTGGGAACAAGGTCGCTTTGTCCTTCGTCATTGAAAACGGCAAATACCTAGGCTCACTTCTAGTTGTTGGAAATCTGCAATGACAGATGCCAACTTCGCTTGTAACCGCCTTCTCATTCAGCATTGAATGACCCGATAGACAGCCGCTTGAAGTCTTCTAGCACGGTGGCAAAGATGAGTAGTGAGCAACGAAGGCCACCGCAGCTGGGTGCTACCTTTTATCCTGGAGGTGTGGATGACTTCTACATGCCGGAAGTCATCTCTCCCTCACCACAGCGGTGAGTGATATGAAATTATCCCAATCAGGCTTCGAGTTCGAGTGAAATGAAGTAGCTGATCGATTGGGAAGCATCACGCCTGAAGTACCCGAGAAGATTCAGGATAACATTGCCCATCTTGAACTTGAGGCTGCGCCAGTCAATCGCCTGTCCGGACTACAATCCCCATCTCCTATAGATGGAAAGCTCGGGGTTCTGCCTGCTTCCTTTCAGAGCCGCAACTCGTCAAATTATTCCGTTTCAAGCGTCACAGTCCAAGGCCAAGGACATCAGATTCCTTTCCAGGCTTTTGATCAGAAAATTCAGTACACCGACGTCTTAGATCAGCCAACATTCTCTCCGTTCCCTCCGCTCCGCAAGCGCCCGGCAAATGTTCCGCCTTCGGACGAAGAGAAAGAAGGCATACTAGAAAGCGCTCGCCGGCCGGTTCTGACTTCGGATGATCCGGAGATGCAATTGAGTTGGGCTCAAGATACTCTCGCATGGGTAGAAATCGCTTCCCAAAATGAAGCCAAGATATCCGAGAATCAAGCAGCCAGAGCTCAGACGCCTCACATCGAGCATCAACTACGAATAGATGCTGTCAGTGTAGTGTCGTTCCTCGCGGATCAGCATCACCCCAAAGCAACATTCATGAAGGGTATGTGGTTGGAATTTGGGAAATTTGGATTCCGATTAGACAAGCAAGAAGCGTTTCGATGCTTCCAACGAGCAGCACAGAGAGGTTACGCAAGAGCCGAGTATCGAATGGGAATGCAATTCGAACAGTACAGCGAGCCGGACAAAGCAATCAAACACTATAGGCTAGGTGTAGACGCCGGAGACTCGGCCTCCAACTATCGTCTTGGGATGATGACTCTGCTTGGACAGCATGGCCAGCCTCTGGACTACAACAAAGGGATCAAACTTGTAAGCTACTCCGCTCAAACGGCCGACGAGAATGCCCCTCAAGGGGCCTATGTCTACGGCATGTTACTAGCCCATGAGCTACCCCAGATTAGTCTTCCGGAGCAACTGCTGCCGCTGAACATTTCTGCTGCAAGATTCAATATTGAGCACGCCGCATATCTAGGTTTTGCAAAGGCACAGACAAAGATGGGAGCTGCATACGAGCTGTGCCAGCTTGGCTGTGATTTTGACCCCGTACTTTCACTCCATTATAATGCGCTTGCTGCCAAACAAGGCGAACCAGAGGCTGATATGGCAATCAGTAAATGGTTCCTATGCGGCTTTGAAGGAAAGTTCGAGAAAAACGAGAAATTGGCCTTCACATATGCGCAACGTGCAGCACAAAGTGGACTGGCAACGGCCGAGTTTGCGCTAGGATACTTCTTCGAAATAGGTATCTTTGTACCCGTCGACATCAAACAATCAAGGACATGGTATGAAAGGGCGGCGGACCATGGGAACAAAGATGCCGTAGCGAGGATTGAGGGCATATCTCGGTCAAAGACGTTGTCGAGGAAAGACCATGATCAAATAGCGGTTGCCAAGATAAAATCGCAGTATGGCTCACATAGAGGCAAACGGCCCGAACGTTTCAAGAATGCTCCTGCGCCTATGCCTACCATATCGGACGATCCGGCTGCAAGACCTGTTTCAGCCGCTCCTTACCCACTTGATGACGGGAGAGGACGGCCGTCACCGAGACCCCCAAACGGGTCTTCCTATGCCAATCCAGCTCCTTCTGGGAACATGCCCATACGGCCGCCATCTACTGCCCAGTCCGATGTTTCTTTTGGTGACAATAATTTCAGAGGTTCTGGCTATCCCACGTTCCAAGCTACAAGGCCAAAGCCAGGCGTCGAGAATATAGCAGCCGTTCGTGGCGGGGGCACTCCAACTTACGGGCATGACACCATCCCAGCCGGTCGTGGTAGAGGCGCTCCATCCTATGGGCAGCCCAACGCTCCTGGAATTCAGGGTCAGCGACAGTCTGCCCCGGGCTACACAAGTCCCCGAATGCAAGGTTCTCCAGCTCTAAGTGCATCACGACCCCAGAGCGCTCAGCCACCAGCCATCGATATTGGATTCTCTGCGCCCCAAGATCCCTCAGGCGCTGACAGGAGAAGGCGGCAGCAGCGGATTGATGATGCTAACATGGCTCGACAAGGGAGTATTCCACCCCTTGGTAACGGACCTCATCCTGGAGCCCCGCCCAGGCTTTCGAGCTATGAGGGGCCAGACCGAAATCAAGGCAGACTATCGAGTTTACCTCACCCGCAAACTATGCCCATTCGTACAGCCAGTCCTTTACGGAGGCCTGTCACATCTGGGGGAAGACCAGGAGTGTCACTGCAAGACCTTCCTTCGAGACCCGACAGCGCTGCGACCTTGCCGAATCTCCCTCCTCCCAAAATGCCTAATCCAGATCGAACATCTGCTACACCGCCTCCCTCTGGACCCTTGGCAAGGCCACCAGGGAAAGGGCCGAAGACGTTTCAAGAGATGGGAGTACTGACAACAAAGCAAGACAGCGATTGTGTGAGCATTCTCAAGTCAGCCAGCCTTATGATTAATACTGATTGCATTTTAGGTGATTATGTAAATCTATAGGCATGCTGGCCTGAATATAAACAGTTGTGGATGACGAAGACACCCTCTTTGGTATACCCTAGCATTTTGATTTAGCGGCGCCGATGCATGTATAGAGGGATTAGGTAGTGCTGGGTTCTGGGTAGGGTTCGATAGTAATGTCTTTCATCATGCCAAATGAGCTAATAGTCAGGATCTGCCTTCCCGCTCCATCCATACCTATCCTCCAAAAGTGATCTATTGTATCACAGATCCATCGACAAGTGATTGTACAATCGTGATCGAGAAGCCATTGGAGAATGGCTCCTCGCAAAGAGAAGTCAGAGAAGACGACTGCGGACCAAGGTGCCAATCTTCAATGAAGGCTTCTGCTGACGACTCTGATCGATGTAATTTCTTAGGGTCTGCTATGATCGTCGACTATTTGAGTATGAGGCCCGTTAGCACTCAGACGTCAGCACGTCCGGGTCCTAACGATTGCAGAGAAGCAGAAGTCAGTTTTGTCGTCCCAACGACCCTCGGGCACATAGCTCATGGCTTGTCTACACCACCAGCCGTCCATACTCGGTCAGCCTTCAAAACGCTCAGACACACCAGCATGACCATCACTGTCTAACTATCTCTATGTTTTAGGCGACAGATGTCTCAGCCAACCTGCATAATAAGGTCACCAAGTGTAAGCGATACACTGGCTTTACTATGCCCGAGTACCTGGAGAGGGAATTGACAGCCAATCTATTCCCAGCACAAGCGGCAAAGACTCTAAAGGAGCTTCATGAGAACCAGATGATCGCTGGAAAGGCTGCTGGTAGGTAATGCGTCAGACGCATTATCTGAGCTCAATGACATGGCTTTCCTAGGCAAGCAACTGGTTTACCATGCTGTGCAAGACCCTGCAGACGCCATGAGCCTTGAAGATCTCGCCGCCATGGACAAAGAGATCGCCACTCTCCGCAATACCATTGCCACCTCCAAGGCGAACGAAAAGCTCCTACGGGCGAATCTCATCTCGGTCAATGCTACGATGTCTACTGACGAGCTACGAAACAGTGTCATTCTCCTCGAGAATGATAAGAAAGAGCTGTTGAGACGTCTTGGCTCTCTACGCTCGGGCAATGTGAAGCCGGTGCTGCCGGAAGAAAAGGAAGCAGTGGACCGGGAGTGGATGCAATGGTCGAGGAAGGCAGCAGTGAGGAAGGAGATCTGTCTGGAGCTATGGGAGATCTGTACCGAAGAGGTACCGGAGGGAAAGACGAAGGAGGAGCTGTGGGTATGTATCATTGATTGTTTTCTGATACCAGGTTGGAAGTCGCTGAAGCTGGGTGTATGTAGGAAGATTGGGGTCTTGAAGGTGATGACGACTAGGACCATGCTAGACAGCTGGGACGTAGCCGTTGCACTTGGCATGGGTTGGTGATGAGGATACTACGACATTCCAAGGCCATCTGGTTGATGCTACGTGGAGCATAGCTATGAATAGCGGGATTTTCACACCCGAGCTTTCATAGCTACATTCGAGCCATAATTGCAAGCAATGTAATGAGATCATTCGAAAGCTCCTGTAGGCGTGATCCTCATTGTATGGAGTGATCATCTGCTTGACCCAAGAACCCTCGTGACACCATTCTCTCACAGGATTTCAAGCTCAGCGCAGCTTCTGCCTGCATCCTTAATACAGTACAGACCCCAATGTATTGTGAAAGTTAAGAGCATTGACTTCCTACAAACACGAATAAAGCACATAGCAAGGCGACTTGGATTGATTCAGGGCGTATTGGGGGCGCTCATTCTGGCGGCAGCCTCGGCAAAGGACCCCTGTATGTATCTCCGCAAAATGGTCGGGAGAGCTATTCTAGAACAGTTCTAGCGGCGGCTGAAAATCAAGACCCTGGCCTCCGCATTTCCAAGAATTACTGGTACAAGCATCAGTCAACATCTATCCGCCAACCCAATAATTGAGACTGTACAGCTGAAGACTATCACTGGTATTTAATTGAATCTATAGTACTGTCGAGATATCAACCATCCTATGAAGTGCCGTCATGGCGACCTTTGCTCCTCGACTCCCCGCCTCTCGACCCCTCACCAACCAGCTCGCTCCCTCTTCACCACCAGACCAATCGTATTACAATATGCACAATGGCGCATCGCAGACAGCGAATTCGAATCAGCCTGCCAACGGGAATCGCGTGCAGCATCGACTGTCCACTGATTTCAAATCAAATGGTCACGCGCCTGGCGTCGCGAATGGGAACGCTGGGATGCCTGTGCCCAACGGGTTACAGCATCATGCATCGAGTGGGGGCTCAAGGCACAGGGGAACAGTCAGTATGGGGGCTTTTGATGGACCCAGGAGCCCACCCAACACCAAAAGTATGCTCCATAAACATCAGCGGAGATAAGCAGAGGGTAAGATTGACTGACCAATGCTTAGACACCTCACATGTGCCATGCAAATTCTTCAGATCAGGTCAATGCCAGGCTGGAAAGGCTTGTCCCTTCTCTCATTCAATCGACACCACGACTGTTGACACGCCCTGCAGATACTTTGCCAAGGTATGGTGGACGTCTATGTCACTGGCTTAGATTTTGGCTTTGAAGACTGTACTGATAGGGCCAGGGTAACTGCAAATTCGGTGCGAAATGCGCACTAGCTCACATACTTCCCAACGGAAGAAGAGTGAATCGACCCCAACAACAAATGGGAGGGCAACTCCATCTCGGCGGCAGGGTAGATCCGCAACTATACCAGCAGTCAGATCCTGCGTTGGCACATTCCCTGCTAGCTCAGCAAGCAAACGGTGCTCCACTACCTTTTGGTCACCAGATACCCATCTATTCGGACCAGGAGCTTGCGTTACAACAACAGCAGCAGATGCGCGAAAACCTCCCCACAATAGCCACCGGCTACATATCACACCTGGAATCTCAATATGGATCACCGCGAGATGATAGCCGGAATCCAATCTCCCCGATTGCCCATCTTAGCGTTCTTGACGCACCAATGCCAGCATCCTTTGATAGCCAAGGTATTTCGTACATAGCCAGACACGGCGCGGTCGCTGCATCCGTCCCTTCCAAGTTCGGTCTTGAGTCACCTCCAAGTTCGTTACCCATCAAATCCGCTTTACCTACGGACGCTGTTAGAAATTTACATACCTCTGTCTATGGAAGAGAGTCTCGAACGAGGGGTCTCGACATAGGCTCATCTCCTCCTGGTTCCGGCGACGAAGGCTTCGGCCAACGGATAATGCATTCGCAACGAGTCACGAAGCCTGGCGTCATGTCTGCGAGCTTGCCTAGAGTACGAGGCTCCGGCGCTGATGACTGGGACGACGTCTTCTCATTTGGAGGAGAAGAAGACTTCCTACCCACAAGCCTCTACGATTTGTTATCGCCAGAAGCGAAGGTGCGGAGACCATCGAGGACAGAGCAAGATTCCAAGAATCACCGCGAGAGCCTCAGCGGCGTAGGCACACCAGCCGATTCAGCGAGCAAGGTCGGATCGCCACACAACGGAAGCCCGTCACGTTATGGCGCGCTCTTCGCCCGCCAAAAGCAGGACGAAGCCAACAACTCCGCGTCCGCCTTTGGCCACGTCGGCTCTCCCCTCCGCAATTCCTCGCTCCATCCTCTGGCCAGTCCGAACCTCCGCGCTACCAGGACATCAGGTGACATGTCACCCTCCTTCGCCAGCCCCCCTCGCCAGTCCTCCATGTCTATGATCTCACAGCAACTGGCCCGAGCCAAGCTCTCATCGCAGGCTCCCGAATCCATCCCTAACGAGGGCCTCGGCTACAATAACAACAACTTGCTACCCAGCTTAGCCCGTCACCCATCTTCGTCGTCCAATCTGTCAAACCGTGCGGTATCATCGGGTAGCATTGCCGGCACTGGCCGGATCGAAGAAGAACAAGATGGTGTGTTTTCGATGGAAGACGACGCTGACGACCATCGGAGACGGTATTCTGGCATTGGCAGGAGTCCTGGTGCAGGAGCCAAGAACTACTGGGGCTGATCGTCACGATGTGAGGTTTTAGCATTTTAAATCTGATGACCGATGTGGCTCCCCGTCATTACACCTTATGAATATCCATTCTCGGATACACCCGTTGGAAAGGTTATCTGGTAGCTGGCTTCGCCAGTAACGATAGCATTGATCTCTTGCTTGCGTTTCTCAAATTGCATATAAAGCGGGGATTGCATTATATGAAAGAGCTTGGAGCTCCCACGATCGGTGTTGTGGAGGAATGATCTCCAGCGGAAAGGCTTGTATGTAGAGAGATGTTAGAAACTGCAAATAGATTTGGCTCGTGGATTAATATAGTATAATATATCTTTTTGACCCCATCTCATCAATCCCAAGGCCGAAGAAAGTGATCTCTAGATAGTCGTACAAGATATTTACAGATCTAATCGGTCTACCACGATCCCCAAACAATAATCCTACAACTCATCTTTAATCTTCCTCTCCTGCTCCTCCTTCTGCACCACCTCCTGAATACTCTCGCCCCTCTGCACCCCACCCTCACCCTCATCGATCAACGGCTCCGCCTCCTTCAACACAGAAGCTATCTCATCATCATACACCGTCCACTCCGGCACCTGCCTCCTCGCCCTCGACAACTTCGGCTCCTTCGTCTCCGGATTATTGCAAAGATCAATCGTCCGCGCCTTGCTCAAACTCTCATCATCGCACCACGTCTCGCACCAGAGCCATTCCTGCGGCAGACTCTTGATCTTGAGCACATGCTGCATATTATTCGGTAGGTCCTGGTCCAGGTTGCTCAGGGAGCCGGGGTCGGCGGAAAGTTGTTGGTACTGCTGCCTCAAACGGTCGCCGGCGGCGATCTCCCGGAACTTGACCAGATCGACGACGTAGAGCGCGCTGATGTGGTAAGGGGCGCCGCGCAGGAAGTTGGCCCAGTAGCCCGTTTTCCAGAAGCGGAACCCCTCCATGCTGGTGCGGGAGTCGCACATCGGTGTGAAGCCGTAGGGGGCGCCTTCGAGGTCGAGCTTGACAAGATCGTACATGTCCGTGCGGACGATCTGGTCGGCGTCGACGAAGATGACCTTGTCGAGACTGGTGGGGAACAAGACGTCGAGGAAGAGGATTTTGTAACCCCAGATCTCGCGCTGCTTTTCCGACTGTGAGCGTAGCCAGTGCGGCCACTTGAAGGTGACTAGTTCGTAGTCGAACTTATAATGAGCCGCAAGGTGAGGGAGTTGGGCTTTGAAAGACGGGGAGAGGAACTGCGCTATGAACCAAAATTTGACCGTCTTTTGCGTATGGCGGAGGACCGAAACCATCATGATGCTAAGCATGCGCTCGTAGAGATGGCCACTGGCGACCGAGAAGATGTTAATGTCCGCGTGCTTTGGGGCGGAGGGGGCAAGCCCAGTCCTGGAAAAGATCGAAGAGGCAAATTTTGACGCACGGTTGAGGTAGTCGCCAGGCGTGCCGGCTTTGACAGATTCTTCAAGGACATCTTCGGCTTCTTGGCCGGGTCTGCGGGATAAGCGTGGGTAAAGGGTTTTGCCTTGAAAGCTCATGAGACAGATGTCGGTAGACTCGTCCCCAGGTTGGGCGTTGTAGCCGTTTTGGCCAGCACTATCGATTTTGAAGATTTGTTCGCTACGGCCTGGTTGAAGCCTGAGTCTCCAGTAGCCCGGGTTGGCTTTAAACTGGAAGTAACCTACATTGGCCATGATAATTGTGTCGGCAAATTGAGGGTCTTTCTCTGTTCCGAGGTATAGCTGGACGCCACGAGGAGGCGGACCAACGGTGACATCCCTTGAGTGACCCTCAATGAGTATGTGCTCGAGCTCATAGATTGCATCCACATCAGCGCCTTCTTTCAATGCACTAAGCTTGATGTTGTCCAGGTCATGAATGGATTCCTTTGGAGCGACAAGCCAGGCAGGAGGTACATCCAGTGCCAGATTGAGCAAGGCCTCCTTGGGTAAGCCATCGAACGTGGCTTGAAGGCTGCGAAGATCGCCATCTTCCGTGAAAGTTGGTTTGGCGTCTAGCACATGCCGATAGAATCGCTTGACTGGTAGCTCTTGTATTCGCTCCTTGGGATTGAGGTATAGTTTCAGATGGACGCCACTCAATTCAGAGAGTACTTTGAGGATGGGTATCCATCGTTGGGCTATCTGACTTGTTGGGTCTATCGAAGCGACAAGGTGAATAGAGGATGTATCTGCGTCCCCAGTCTGGATTCTCGTGTAGTTTCCAGCCCAAGCCTCAAATTTGTTCATACGCAGCGTTGGGCCAGATTCAAAGATGCCTTCTGGTATATCAGATATCGTGGAGATGGCGATCGTGGAGGCAAGGACAGCGGCCGCTAGATATGTTCTGGGCTGTTTTTCAGGGGCGACCGCCGCAACGGCAGCGTTTGCAGGATCCAGCCGCTTGGCATGCTCGTATTTGAGAAGTTGATCAAAATCATTGGCCGTAAACAGCATGGACTCAGGTATTGGTCCGACTACTCTACCATTGAGAATCAGAGCTTGTTGCGCACGCCCTATACCGCAATGGTTGAGGATGGGCTGGAAAGACTGCCAGAAGTCTTTCGCGTAGTCAATCACATCTTGAGAGTATTTCTCCGTCTTGAACGCTTCGATTTGGTCGGTGGATTGGAGCTTACTTCTCAGATTCAATATTCCTTCTAGCGAAAGGGCTTCGAATACATGGCCCGCCTTCTTTTCAAGTTCAGAGATCATGATCGAATGGGGAAATCCATCAGAATCTGTAGGGCTGTGAATGAAGGACAATTCCACATCCTGGGTTTTCTGGAAAAACGCAATAGCAGAAGAGAGGAGGCCTGCTCCTTTGTCGGAGTCCAGGTCAGCGACGACCAAAAGCTGCGCCAGTCCATGCTCCGATGACTTTGTCTCATCCCGCGGGGTCAAACGCGGTATTGTTTGGAACAGAGATTCATGCTTTGAGATCAAATTGCCTATGTCGATGACTTGGATGCTGTTTTCGTCCTCGGGAATGATCAAGGCATTTCGCTGTGTGATGGCGTTTTCTAAGAACTGGCCAGCAAGCCAAGTATCCTCCGGTATCACTTCTTCGTACACCTGACGTTGGATGAATCTTAGATCCATGTCTATTTTCTGGCTCATGACCTGCAGCCAAGCTTCATTTCGGGGCATGGCCACTCCATTGGCGAAGAATGGCGCAGGGACTTCATTAGCTCCGAGGCGCTTAAGGTAATTCTGCGTTTGCTGCACCAGTCGTTGGGAATGCTCTGCTTCAAGGACCGTTTGGAATTCTAATGCATTCTGACCTCTACGCGGTGTCCGATCCTTGACGGTGGAGGCGAAAGCTTCTTTGTCAGCAGACGCGATCCTTTTGCCTACTGCAGACTGCTCAATGTTAGAGGCTGCTTTAAACGTGGTTATGGGAATGTCATAATGAGGTTTCTTACCGCTTCAATGTATGCCAAGACTGCACTAAGACCGTACGTATCTCGAAGATGATAGACAATTTTGACCTGATCCATGGCAGCTGACGAAGCCGTCAGAGGTACAATCCCGAATCGAATGGGTATTTTGCGTTTCACAAAGGTTTGCAATGACTCGATGATAAGCTCTGCATCTTTAACGTCTGACAGATCTAGCGGTAGAACGATATTGTGGATGTCGCGTCGAATTTGAGGCAGTTGGCCAGGGTAAGTGCGCTGAAGGAGCTACAGAAGAATGTCAATGCCAGAGAAATTGCCGAAAAGAAAGGATATAGGCTGACCGCAGAGCTATGTGAAGGCCAGTCACTATATCGCTTGTCCTTCTCGATATCGTTGAGCCAAATGATGACTCTGCCTCCTTCAAGAGCATCCCGGTAGTCATAGCGCTGGCTGTCGCCTTCCACTTTAGCCTCCGCAATGGCCGGATGAGATAGTATTCGCACTGCTTCTAATCCGCTAAAGCCAATATCACGCAAATTATTCACAATGGAGCGTTCGCGCCGTAGCTGCTCGAGAAGGGCAAAAGCATCCATCTGCCGACCCTGCACTTGCATACCATTCATCCAGATGACGTTATAGCCTGCCGGTAAAAAGATCTCTCGATTACTGCTATGCTCCTTGATAAAGTCTGTTGTACCGTTGCGTTTTGTCAAGGCTGAAGAATGCTTGGGAAAGTTCTCCGAGACCTTGATCAATGTCTCAAAAGGATTATCGCTAGCCATGACAAAGCTCGCAGTTTTCAACCCAAGTCCCGATAGATCTTTAGACGAGAGAGGCTTGAGATCTGATACTTCCTCGTCGAGAAGTAAGATCTCCGTTGCCCTATCGTCCTCGTTTTCTGATCCAGTGCCCAACAACGGCGCCTGATCCTCTGCACCTTCGCCACTACCACCACTTCTGTCGTCGATGACAATGTAGTCTGTCCTTTTGAGTGCTAACTCTATTCCATAGCCATTCACTGACAATCGATTTGCAGAGGACGAGGTAGAAGGTCTGTATCGGAGTCGGTAGGACGTCTGTCCGTTACGAGCTGTATTACTTATCGTTTGATGGAATTGTCCGAAAAGAGGAGACATTATATCAGCGTAAAGAATTGATGGATAAAGTATAGATTCGGGAGTTTCGGCAAGTATTCGATCAAATGGCAAATTTTCGGGGGTTCTATACACATTAGTATAAATTTTTGGAAGTTGGTGTGCCTACACTCACTTTAATGCCGCTACATCTTGCTGCGCTCGGTCTAACGCTGGCGAACAATACTGCTTGCCGTTGAAATGCACCCACACCGGACACGCTGCATCTTGAGCTATCATCAAAGACGGTTCAATAGAAGTGTCGTAATATTGGTAGTGGGCCTCTATTCGCGGAGCTGCTGAATGTATGGAAAGGGCAAACTGGAACGAAGCTAGTGCATCGGGGTTCGTGATGTGTCCATCGTCCTCCAACAACTGTAGAAACGTGTTATATAGCTCTTGATCTGTACTGCAAGCCGCGAAGTGCCCCGTGGCAACTCGGTCAAGAAGGGGGAAGTAGGCGGTACTATTCTCTTCTGCAGCTGTCTCCCTGCGCAAGTTTCAGCTTTCGTATTTGAGAAGCTGTGAAATATGCAAGTGACAAACAGGAGCTCCAAGATATAAGGGGCGGCATTGAACGAAGCTTGCAGAGCAACATTGACAGCCAGACTGGCTGAGACTCGTTGATTATAGGAGGAACCCGAGATCAAGAGCAGCCCCAAGAGCTCTGGTGGTAATAGATTGAATCGCATGATGCCCGCAGCTTTGGATGATCCTCTTCTGTACGCGATAACACATAAGAAAGGCCTAGCAGAGCGAGGAAAGAAGTGGCGCCTGATGTAGATATATTCTTCGCGTCCCCATGATCAATTCCCAGAAAATACAAAGGTTGCAAGTCCTACAATGCCACGAGTTCATACTTCGTTTCGGCGCATATCTGTACAATAAATTGAATTAATATTCGGGCCAGATTCCCCGGGCGATAGATTCACCGCGCTCCAACGCGGATCTAGAGCCGCGTTCGACATGGGTGTGAAATGGGAGCTGCCATCTCACATACATTACCTATCGATCAAACAAGCACACTCCTTGAATGTACGTTGTCTTCGGTTATCGTGCCCTTTCCTATCGAGAGTAGAATATTCTACGTTAGCAAAATGAATGAATGCGAACGTCGTCTTCACACAATCAACAAATATCTTGCGAGAATTTCACCACAAAGGCCTCAACCATAAAGAAACTTGCGACGCACTCTCCATTTCTCTCCTCATCTGCTCACAGTATGCCTATCACGAACACTCTTGCATTTGCGACTGTCGATGTCTTCACTACGACGCCTTTCAAAGGTAATCAATTAGCGGTGGTCCGTATCCCTCCGGAGCTCAATCTATCCCAAGAAACCAAACAAACAATAGCGTGCGAATTTAACTTATCCGAGACAGTCTTTCTTCACGATCCCCAGGTTTCTCACGCTCAGCGCCGACTTGACATCTTCACTCTCAGCCAGGAATTACCTTTTGCGGGTCATCCAGTCATTGGGGCGGCCTGCTATATCTGTCAGCATCTAGAGACTGAAACAGATCAAACAATAATGTTGTGCAAAGCTGGTCCTGTCACTTGCCACTACGACCGCAAAGACAACTTCATGGAAGTCGAAACCCCTCACAACGTCCACATACATAGTCAGACTGTCAGTGGCAAAGCTGTCCTAAAGACACAGCCATACTTATCCAACATATTGGCCGCTACGTATTACTTCCCCATTGTTTCACTTGTTAGAGGCCTATCCTTCATCCTTATCAATCTACCATCGATCACTCCGTACATGGAGAAGCTTGAGGCGGGCACTGCATGTATCGATCCAAGCTCTGCTAAGTTGGATGAAGGCTGGGAGCCGTCTTTGATTGGGTTTTATTTCTACGTCATAATATCACATCCAAATGAGATAGTCCAGAAGATCAGGACCAGAATGTTGGAGCCAAGTGTTGGCGAGGACGCCGCTACTGGAAGTGCAGCTTGCACGCTTGCCTGTTATTTGGCCTTGAAAGATGGAGGATCGGGTAGGACTTATCAATACAGTATCGAACAAGGCGTTGAAATGGGCCGTGCGAGCGAGATTCACGTCAGAGTAACGCTAGATACGGAGAGTAAGACGGTGCATAGCGTGGTTCTTGCGGGTAGAGCGGTACTCGTCACTCAGGGATTGCTGCACTTACCTTAGAGACGCTCGATCGGCAGACTGATTTGAAGAATGGGACTTGAAAGCCTATGATTCGACGTAGGAAGGGTAGCGCGACAATAGGCCATTGTCGTGTACCTGCCTGTACGACTATAGGTGTCACCATGTACTGGCCCGGCGCTTTGAGGTCGATATTTCAAGCCGATCGGTTAGGCCACTAACTCCTCTGCGATCGCCATTATGCTGTATCGGTCACCTTTCGGTCAGGGTTCGACGTTTGAGGCGCAGGGAAAAATTCGCCTTTACTGAACCTAGAATAGTACAACGACAGGCAACAGCTTCGGCTGAGTTGAAGGACGCAATTGATATACCGATATAGCCTTTGAAAGAGTATATCCTATCTAATTGAAAACGGAAAGCACCTTAAAGAGCAACGTCTGCAATCAGAGACTTAAGATACTTTCCATATCAGCGGCGGACTTTCCAGCCATACTACTTCAAAACACTAGGACGGAGGAGCATATCAGCCGAATGGTCATAACCTTCTTGCAGTAAAGTACAGGACGATACTCAGCTCGCTTCCGCTTTGACACATTGGCTACTATAAGACAGTGCGAGGAGGAGAACAAAGACGACTGCTGCACAGCCTCGGCAGGCATGCCCGCACGCCCTATATAAAGAAGTAATACACCATCTGCTCAGTTGTATTCCATACTCACTCGATAGTGCACTATCATCGGAAAATGATTGCCGTTCCGTGGCTTTGGCCAGGGCTGGGAAAGTATGAAAGAAGGGCATTCACATTACGCACTATCTCAATACGGTCCTATAACATATAATTACGAAATACTTGGCTTCAACCATGGTGACTGGAGTGGCCGATTACCACCCGAGATCTCGAGGTGACTGACTAAGGGTGGCGTCACCAGTTTCCTCGTCAAACTCGTTCCGTTAGGTGATCCATGCCCGTTGTGCTTGCCGGATCACGTACCATAGTACGCTTTTGCTGCATGTCAATCACGGCTTGCACAATGTGTCGCGATCCCGAGGGACGGCAGGAACAAAGCATGCCTTGTTTCAAATCTGATCGTCTATCCCAAGCACGAGAGCAGTGAAACAAACGGGTCGGTTCGAGGACCGAGAGCGTGTCGTAATACAGGGTACAATGATCGATTATGATTGGTTGGGTTGTGATTTTCCCCATGGCATGGCAGCTTGCATACTTGAATGTGATAATGAAGTACTCTTCTAGGACTCGATATTTCTGCGACCAGTCCGTCAATCCATGGTATTTGGCAATTTGATCTGACGGGGCTCAATCGATGCTCATCCTCGACCGATCTACTTTACATGTATAGAACAGAACCCCTTCCATTTCGAAGCCATTGGATCGCTGTATGCTGCGAGGGAGGTTAGTAAACTGGTAAATTGTGATTAGGTTATCAATCGGATGTACAACATAAAGTGATGAGTCTGAGCTGCGAGGATTGTTTGTGAAGATCTGACCCCTGCCGATCATCTAGTTCTACTTACTGACTACAGTATGGCTGGGAAGCTATTTCCTTCCATGGAAAGGCTAGAAGGTCCACTCTCGGCCAATCTTTTCGGCGTTCTCATTGATTGACGCGGATATGCGAGGCACGCGATGAATTGCACGTGGGTCAGATCGCCGTACTTGTATTTCCCATGACCCAGTCCAAAACAACTCGGTCTACTGCCGAGACGGTGTGCTAAAGCCAGAAGGCAATTCTCGATCAGACGCGTCGCTTTCCTAGAACTCGAGCGCCGGTCTGAGCGTGTGGTCGACCCAAAGGAGTATATCCCAAGCTAATACGGGTTGCAGAAGAATTCGATAGAAGTCAGAAATCTATATTCTAGTACTCCTCTTCGAGCCTCTTCGAGGCAGAGTGTGGAGAGGAGGAAGACGCCACAGCTTGGCCAGTTGGAGAGGCTAAGGCACAAATATGCAATTACGCATAGAATACGGAGTAACCCTCAGATGGTCATATGCAGGTAATACACCGACCAATTAAGCATGAATCTCCCACCTGTCGGAGTCTGAGAGACAGATCGGAGAAGGCGGAAGAGCTGCTGCGAAGCTCCAACCCCACCAATGTAATTGCGAATTGGCCCAAAGTTCGCCTTTCAAGAGCCCCGCCATTGAGTGGCTAACGAGCCGTCTGCAAAGGAAATATGCAGCTGTCTCGAGTCCCAATGTACCTTACCTATGAACCTGCGGTCCATGTGTGTGCTATGACAGCCACGAATGTGAGCATGTCGTATGCACATAGTGAAACACGGCCGCGAAGGATACCGTTGTGGGTGCAGCTGGGAGGGTGTGCGCAATGCCGAACGCTGGTTGGGATCATTCTGTAGAAGATTGCGGTAGAAACCGAAGTTGAGTCGAGACGGGAGGAAAGGCGGAACGTCTGCCGACTGGGATTTGGTGATAGACAGGGGGATCAAGGCAGATCCCTGGATTGGCGCAACGCGACATTCTATGCCCTAAAAGGCCCCTAAAGGAGCGTGGCTGGAAGAGCGATTTAGCGATGTCCCGCATAGAGAACTGACAGGGGGGAAAAGAGCAAAAGAAAATGTGAGGATCTGGCAAAAGGGAAGCAAGTCGCCTGCCCTTTTGCTAATCTTGTAACAATAAGATAATCAATACCTGTACACTACACATACACGAAACTGTCGTTAATGAAACACCAATCTTTGCTTACTTTGCACCACCAACTGATACATGTCTCTGTGCCTCTTACAATCAATACCATAATCGCTATTTTCCACCATCTTGACACCCACACCACCACGATTGAGCCACCTTCGCCGCACCAGCACTGGATACGAAACACGGACACGCGTACCCATTCGCAGTTTGCTTCATCCTGTACCTGCTGAGAGCGCCAATTGGGCCGCTGTGACCGTGTCGGTCCTCCAAAGCATCTTCCCCCAGTTCTCTCTGAAGCCCAAGAACTGCCTCGCGAATTTGCCGTCTGTGCACTTTGCATCGATTTGGAAAAAGAGGGTTTGCACATCACGTCAAGTCCTGGCTGAGCTTTCTCGATCTTGGACTTTTGGCTTGGGCGGAATCGGAGCTGCGGAGAGCAAACCGCACAGCAACGACCCACCAAACATCAACAAACACCAAACACCAGCAACTGTCAAAACCTTTCGCTTTGCCAGCAGGGTTAGCTGAGCATGGGGTCTTGAAAGTGCTCTCATCCGGTCATCGCTGATTCGCTTCACGGCTGAGACGCTTGGATAGACGCCTCTAACACTTCCTCCGCGCCAAAAAAGTCCACCTGTGTCCGATATGTCACCCCACGAAAACTCTTCTCCCACCCCTTTCACAGAGGGCGCCGCCTTTCCTTGGATCCTCGAACACCTTCTCGCATATCCAGGCAGCTACGAGATACCACTGAGAACAATGTATACTCTGAACTCGGCCCCTCCGGCCAAACAGCATCCCCATCAACCGCCCCAACCCATTCACCCAGGCACCCCCTCACTGTCATCTACTGCGTCAAGTCCGGATAGCTCTCCAGCATCTCCAAACTTTCCGCCCGAACAACAACACCAATTGGCACCACCCAGTGCAACCGAGCATTTCAAAAGCTGCCTTATGACACATATCAGCAAACTGCCCTCTCAACCATTCTCACTACCGCCTAGTTTCATAACGTCATTCGTTCGACGCTGTTTCACTACCGATCTTTGCCTGGTCGACTTTACGCAGGCACTGACGGCAATGGACTATTTGAAGGACCTGGAGAATAGGAGGAGGAGGGAACTCACACTAGCGCTACAGAGATTGGAATTGGATCAGGATCTGATAGATCAACCTCGAGGGGATATTAGCAAGAATGCGAGGATATCGGACTGGGTGCAGAGCATGCGAGACAAGGAGCGAAAGGTTGAGGCATTATACACCCAGGTTTACATTGGTCTTCGACGTTGGGTATGTGTCCTCTTTCCTATCGGAATTCTATGATACTGACTGAACAGACCCTGATCAATGAGATGCGGCTTGAGCCCTTCAGCAAGGCGAACAGCATTGCGATGCTCAATACTCTCTATCCTCCCACAACCACCATTCCTCCAACACGTCAGCTGTCAGGACACATCCTTGAGTCCCAACGCAATGCCTTTTTTCGTTACATCCAAGCCGTTGAGAAAAATGGCAAAGAGGTGCTCAGGAACCTTGAACTTCAAGGACAGCGAGATGAAGACGATAACGGGTGGGCCATTGTACGTGAAGCAGTGGATAAGTATCTTCGTATCGCCAACGGCGTTATCGAAGAGTGCCATGAAGTCACGGGCCCGAAGTACTTTGATCCCGAGACGGAAGCACGCCGACGGGGCGATCGGCGGGCAGATTCGGGCGTCAGCTTTGCTACAGGCGACCTTCCGTCCACCGGCGATAGTACAGGTGGTAGAAGTAACATATCTGCTGACAAACCACTTCCGGCGTCTCCACCAAAACTGGCGACACAACCAAGACTACCACCAAGCGCACCGCCTACACCTAAAAAGCGAGGAACCACACTCGAGAAGATTGCTCGGGAGTTACGAAACCTCCGATCGCGCAACGATGTCAAAGAGATCACTAGCAAGTATAATAGCCCTATGACGGACTCGAAAGAACTCAAGGGGCGCTCCTTAAAGAAGATGAAGTCAACCAGCTCGATAGGGGGCTTGAGAGCTAAGCATGCGAGATTTGGTAGCGACGAAGTCAAGACTGATTTCCATATCGACGACGCTCGGCGACAACGTCTGATATGGGAAGCCCAAAAGGAAAAGGAGAACAAAGCTCCACCGAATCTTGGTGCGAAAGGGAAGCAGAGAAGCTTTGAGATGGAGCTTTGAAGGGAGGTACTGACTCCGCATGTGTAACGATGTGTTTGATCCAGCGAAGGCGTTGGATGGATGATTTGGCCTCATGCCACCAAAGATATGATGAGCGTAATGAACAGATCGTATAGGTCCTTTGATGTTTGTTCCGACATCTCCCATAAGGGAAGGAAAGAATAGGGGGGCTAGCCTTAAAATTTCGTTCTACGGTCCTCGAAGGCGACTATGTATTTGATAGACGTATTGAATACCTGTAACACTACCCGATACCATGATAGACTATTCGCATGCAATCGCGGAATCTGGCTGCTTTTCTCGTCTCTTCTTTAGCCTGTCCGATGCAACTCTTGTGGACGCCTCCAATTTAGCGTGCCAAGAGTCAACCTCGTTGCCTTTGCGGTTTGTAACTTTTCCTATGTATCACGACAAACACCACAATGAGCAACTTCGAACAGGACGCTATACTGCAAGTTTGTCCTCCGCTTGTTAGCGCTCCATGGGTTCGCTGCCACCCAATACCAACGCCCTAGCATCACCTTTGGCGGTACAGCGTAATGGCGACAAGCCTGCCGACCTCAACATACGCAGCGTTGTGCTCGGAGACATCTCTTTCAAGACGTGGTATCCCTCGTTCTACCCTGAAGAGCTGATAGGGAGGAACGTCGATAGACTCTATGTCTGCCAATGGTGCTTTAAGTACTCCAAGGATGTCTTGCCGTACTTGGCACATACAGTTTGCAAATACCATCTTGCTCTGAAGACGCCAGTGCTCACAGATGATACCAGAAACAATGCCCCCGGATAATCGCATCCCCACCCGGCCGTCTCATCTACGAGCGTGACCTCCACGCCATCTACGAAGTCGATGGCGAAACTCACCAACTCTTCGCTCAAAACCTCTCACTCTTCGCCAAACTCTTTCTCGACAACAAGTCCATCTTCTTCGACGTCACCTCATTCAACTACTACCTCCTCGCCTACACTCCACGACGAGACGACAACGACTCCACCCACAATATCCCCCAGGTCATCGGCTTCTTCAGCAAAGAGAAGATGAGCTGGGACAACAACAACGTCGCTTGTATCCTCGTCTTCCCACCCTGGCAGCGCAAAGGCCTCGGCAAGATCCTCATGGGAGTGAGCTATGAGCTCAGCAGGCGTGAGGACAGGATGGGAGGGCCGGAAAAGCCATTGAGCGAATTGGGGCGGAAAGGATATATGCAGTTCTGGGTCGCTAGGGTTGCGAGGACGGTGCTGGGTTTGAGGAACAAGAGTACGGCTAGTGTGGGCGAGTTGGCGGAGAGGTGTTGGATGTTATCTGAGGATGTGGTGGGGGCGCTGAAGGAGATGGGTGTTGGGGGGGGCAAGAAGAGGATGGATGGGAGTGTGGTTGTCAGTAAGGCTAGGGTTAGGGAGTGGGTTGCAAAAAGTGGGGTGGACTTGACACCGCCGGTCAGTGAGCAAGGCTTTGTGGATGAGTGGGCGCCTGAGGAGGATGGGGAGGAAGGCTAGCGGTGGCCGTTGTAGCTTGCCATACGACAATCTCATCAAGGCTTCAAACGAAGCACACTTCCACCTCACGAACGACTTCTTCGACCTAGACAGTGGACACTAGCTATACCTAGAAAAAAGACTGCCTAGATTCGAATCAATCCACCGCTCTCAACCCCCCCACCCATCACCACCCCTTCCCCCAGAAAGAACATCTACAATCCCCATCCCCATCCCCTTCCCTCCCACATCCAAGTATCTAACCACCCGATCTCCCTCCCCCCTCCCCTCACCACCCCTTTCCCCAGTGCTTAACAGATATGAAGATGGACATATATCCATCATCGCCGGCCCCAAAAAAAATAATTGATCGTATCCAGTAAAGTGACCTGTAGCTACCTTCCTGCCTTGAAGTTTCACAAATAAGGATGGATAGATGTAGGTAACAGCAGCAACAGATGTTGAACGTAACTTGGCGAAATGAATGTTGTGCAAGGGGGATGGATGTTCAAGGGATGAAATGGTAAGATCGATTCTATACTCCGTAACAATTTTTGGGTATCGTTGTCCCCCCTACGCTATGCATGCATGCACGCACCGTGTAAAATGCCCGACAACGCTCCAATCTTCCGCAACGAATGCAAGTACATGGCAATATGCCACCCCATGAAGCCCAGAAAACGCTGCCACATTATACATCTCAAGTCATCCCACATTCCACATTTGCATACCGACCGTGAAATCTGAATCATCGCCTCCTCCGCCTCTTCGTCTCACCATACATATCCTCAAACAAACACGGTTTCCTCCCCACAACTCCCTCCGCAAGAGCCAACCGCCTCACCACCTGAAACGCCCCCGTGCCTTGACTCATACTCTGCCCCATAATGATACACTCGCTGACCCCCTCCACCTTATCCGTCTTCATGTGCCACGCCGCCTCAAACAGATGATCGGGCGTCTTCTCGAAACTGGCAAGCTGCAGCACGCTGTCCCGCATCTTGCTCAGGCCAAAGCGCGTGATGCCGAGGATCTCGCCTTTGTACGTCATCACGTCGGCGAGGAGTTGCATGTGGCGCGGATCGATGTCCATGTCGCCCATCACGAGGCTGATTTCGTCGATGATGGTTTTGCGCGCGGCTTCGATGCCCAGAACGTCGCGCATCTCCGTTATGGAATTGGTCTTTGTGGCGAGGCCGTTGATACCTTGCGTTGTCATGCATGCTCGCAGGCCGTAGCCTTCGACCAGCAAGGAATTCCTGCCGCTGTCGTCGGTTTTGATGATGGCACGAGAGGCTTCAGGGTAGCCGCGGATGGGAATGTTCGGTAGCAAAAGCTTGATATTCTGCACACGGATCCAGAGCTCGGTATCCTCCTTGAGTCTGTTTCTCTCCGTCTTGACCTCGCCACGCTTCAACTTATCAGAAGTGGCGATGTTGATGTGGATCGTGTTGGATTTGTAAATTTTGACATCGAGAGGGCTCAGCTTGAGCTTTTTGTGCTTTGTGATGATCTGCACGATGTCGCCGATTGTTAGATCGAGCTGCAACCGGCCTATTGTCTCTGTATCGACTCTGAAAGAGACATGGCTGCTATGGGGGGACCAGCCATCGTCGATATGGTAGATGACCTTTGAACATTAGCCGATATGCGTATACATACACACTAGGGAAGCTTTACATCTCTCAAGAAAGTCTGTTCGATACGACCTTTCACCACCCGTGCAGCTATTTCATCCTTGCTAATAAGGTCGCAGCTGATCACCGGGGTACTGATGGCCTTAGAGGCGTTGATGATTTCCTTAATACGTGGGACACCCTGTGTAAGATTCATCCCAGCGACACCAGCAAAGTGGAATGTCTTCAATGTCATTTGCGTTCCTGGTTCGCCAATTGACTGCGCAGCGATGGCACCGACGGCGGAGCCCGGCTCTACTTTAGCTCTGTCGTATTTTCGTAAGCAAGCTTCTATGAAAGCTACGAGAGTCGGCCTGGACATCTTGGCCGTGCAATCCGCGTAGTGCTTAGCTTCTTCCACTAAAGATATTCAGCACGATTACCAGGCAAGCTGGTTCCAACACTTACTTTGGCCAAACTGCCTCGCTTGATTCTTCTGGAGACCGTCAGGCAGCCCCAGTCGCTTTCGGATGGCGGCTGCTTCGTGGGCTTTCCGGGTGGTGAAGTCTTCTATAGTCTGAAGAAAGTCTCTCGCGCTCTCGTTAGCGTCGATGCCATCAGCGGTCTTATCATCATACTCCATTTCGAGTCCTCGGGCGTTTCTACGGACCAAATTCGATCGCTTTGGGCTCAGTTGCTGACCAGCCTCTTTTATTATTTCCCAAGGAAGCAAGGCCCGATCCGCATTGTTCCATGTAGTGGCCTATATTCATATTAGTGCTGGAATCAGTTTATTCATACGGCATGGGACTTACCTCTGCGTGCGTGAAGGTTCTCTCGAAGTGTACAGGCTTCGCCCTGCCCTCCATATCGACAGGGTCAAGCTTGTCGTCACCAAATTGAAATTGAACGACGTTCTGAGATGAATTGCGTACAGTATCATCGTAGCCAGTAGACAGATCCTCGAGGGATTTCATCAGACGTCGAGACATATATCCAGTCTCGGCAGTCTTGACGGCCGTGTCAACTAAACCTTCCCTCCCAGAAATGGCGTGGAAATAGAATTCCGAAGGTGTCAAACCAGAAAAGAAACTGTTTCGAACGAAACCTTTTGATGGTGGTTGGCGAGCATTCTTTGGAAAGTGAGGAAGGCTTCGATCTTGGAAGCCGTCCGACACACGGCTGCCACCAATGATCTGCTGCCCCACAACCGCTACCATTTGGGAGACGTTGATATTGGAACCTTTCGAGCCCGACGTCGCCATAATCATGGGGCTATTCCATCTACCAAGTTCGGCAAAACAATGATCTCCGGCTTGCTGTCGAACTTTACTCAAGATACCAGATATTCTGTTCTCCATTGTCTGTTCCTCGTTACAACCAGCGGCTTTCTCAAGCTTCCCTTCTCTGAACTTTTCGATCACCAAGTCACACTCGGCATATGCCCTCTCGACGAGGGTTTTCTTCAAACTGGTCAGCTTTTCGCCAGGATAAACATCGCCGATACCTATCGAAAAGCCTTGGTTTGTCAACCAGCGAGCTGAAAGCCTCGCGAGACGATTCATAGCTGCAACGGCAGCATCTGGACCAAAATCACGCATGATCACGTAGAAGACCGAATCTTTCTTTCCTGACCCGATGGTTGATTTATCCATCACACCACACATGATCTCCGAGTTGCGTATACAGAGCCAGCTGTCGTTTTCGTTCATGTCTCGATGCACTCCTTTTTCAACCCGGTACTGTCGACAAGCGCCATCGAGGTTCACGCGGACATCGCAACTCTTATTGGGACGCATCATAACGTTGAATATTTGTTTCCCAGTCCAAAGCATTACGGGTTTCAATACGGCAGGTGGTGGTAGATCGATTTGCATGTTGCCTTCCACCATATACATGCAGATGTTAGCAAACGTCTTCCTATCGTAGAAAACGTCTTTGTTGCTGAGCAAGTAAGAGGCTGTGATGAAATCCTGTATAGCAGAAATGATAGGTTCTCCGTTCTTCGGTGTTGCCAAATTGTGTTTCACCCCCATGAGCTCAATTGCCTCCGTTCGAGCTTCTTCTGTTTGCGGAACATGGAGATTCATCTCATCTCCGTCAAAATCGGCATTGTAAGGGTTGCATACACACTCATTCAGCCGAAAGGTCCGATGGGGTCTAACCCTAACGTAGTGGCTAAGGATACTGAGCTTATGAAGGGAAGGTTGCCGGTTGAACAGTGCGATGTCATGATCCTGAATATGACGCTCCACGATATCTCCGATTTTCAGATTCTCTGCATGTGATCTGCCGTACTTCAAAGACTGCTTTATCCCGCTGTGCTTCTTGGTAATGTAATTTGCTCCAGGCCATTTACTCGGGCCATTCCTAACACAGACCATTAACTCCGCTATATTGTAACGAGAAACCTTTTCTGGGTACGTAAGATTCTTGGCCACGAGTTCGGGCATCGCAACTTCGTCGATGCCGAGATTGGGATCCGGAGAGATGACAGTACGACTGGAGAAATCCACACGCTTTCCAGACAGGTTTCCTCGAAAACGACCTTGTTTGCCTTTCAGCCGTTGACAAAATCCACGGATGGCAACGCGAAAAGTGTTAGGTTGGATCCCAGGGAGTTCGCTATTGATGATCATCGCCAGCTGTACCTGCATAAACTCCCACTGCGTCATAAGCGTAGAGATTGGCTGGCCCGACGCAAGTCCTTCCCGGAGTACAGTATTTATGTATGCGAGGTCAGAGACCTTCGAGGTGATGTCATCTTCCGTCGTCGCGCCATCTTGCGGAACCGATGGTCTGATACAGACAGGAGGTACCGGGAAGTACTGCCAAATGAACATCTCCGGTCTTCCTTCAGCTGGGTTCATGCCCAAAAGCTCACAGTCCGAGGAATTGATCTTCTTGAAAAGATTCAAGATTCGTAACGGATTGAGGTCATCTACGGCTTTCTTCATATTCTTGTCGATGTAATCATTGGATGCCCTAGCTCCTACGAAGGATCTCTCATATTCGATCTTAGCAGGTGGCGGCGTCTTCTTTAAAGCTTTTGATATCTCAAATTTGCTGAATTGTTCGTGTATAATCTTCAACGGATGGGTACCAGCCCGCTTGACTCGTCCATTGATGGTTCCGCATAAATGGCATTTGCTCGTCTTTCGGCATTGGTCATTGACCTTCTTGCAAATCTGTGTCTTTCGGAGGTTATCTATATGGGGTCGACGTATGTCTCGAAGAAATTGCCGACGTTCGCTCTCTGTGAGAAGAATATGGGAGCAGTTCTGACAAGGATTAGTTCAATTCCATCCGGGCGACGCAAATATCTGTACTTTGCAAATTTCTTGGAGCACAGTAATAATCATCTTGAGGTAGCCAACATGCAACGCAGGCAGAGCCAGTCTGAGGTACCCGAAATGGCCATTGCATGTTTGCAAAACCTCACCACAAGTATCGCAGAGTCCCGACTTCATGGATATACCCATCTTAGTATCAAGTGGGCCATTGTAGGCTGGAGCTCGGTCCCTAGATAGGTCGTAGAGATCTCGGTCACAAACTTCGACAACGCTCTGTTTCAGGATGTCTTGAGTAGAACTATAGCTTCTCAATATCTGCCTACTGTAGAAGGTACTACAAACTCACGCGATCCCGAATTTGAGCTCCTTGATCCGTTTGGGGATTGTATCCACGACCTGCTCCTTCACCGATTCCGTCATAGTGGCCATGGTGGGCTGTCCAGTGCTATGTATGGCTAGAAAGAGGTAAAATCTTGTGATGGAATAGTAGATGCATAGATACCGTTTTCTTAAAGGGGTGTTGCTGCAATGCTACTAAGTGTATTGAAACTGATGTCGAGCATCGAGTCAGAGCCCAATGTCAGGGTAGTGGGGTACGAGGGGCCGTAATGCTTATCAGTATAAGCTTAACTTAGGCTCAATCACCCCTGGAACCTGGGGGACCGCGTGTTCGCCTAACTCGACGAAACCACTTATTGGCCCTGAGTAAAACGACGATTATAATAAATACTTAATGGTCAAGCTATATTCTTTGTGCACAGCTGTAAAGTTCTACAAGCAAGTACATTTGATGGGCGACTATGCGACTATTTCGCTAAAAAGGCTTGAAAGGCAGAAGCGTCAATGGCGATGTTGCCAACGGCTCGCAGTTTCTTTCTACCCTCCTTTTGATTCTCCAAGAGCTTTCGTCGCCGACTAACATCGGCGGCATGAAGCTTCGCCAAGACATCCTTCCTGAAGGGCTTGATCGTCTCCCTCGCCACTATTCGCCGTCCAGCGGAGGCCTGGATGATCACCTCGAACATCTGGCGATCCACATGTTCTTTGAATTTTGTCACCCATTGTCGTCCAAGCCTATCGGTCTGACTAGTGTGCACGACTCGGGAGACGGCATCCACGGGCTTCCCATTGACAAGAAGCTGGAGCTTGACGATACTGCTTTTGCGCCATGCCGACTCTTCATAATCGAGGCTAGCATATCCTTTGGTTATTCCTTTGAGCTTCCCGAAGAAGTCGTCGACAAGATGAGCCAAGGGGAGCTCGTATTTCAGGATGACCTGGGTTGCCGTGAAGAACGTTAGCTCCTTTTGCTCACCCCGATTTCCTTCGCAAAGTTCGATGACTTTGCCCAAGTAGTCCTCCGGTAGTGTGATGGTCACCAGAACGAAAGGTTCATGGAGCTCAGCGACTCGAGAGAAATTGGTGCTTTGAAAGTCAGGAAATTTGGCAGGATTACGAATAATTTCTTCCATTCCGTCCGTCCAGATCACCTTGAACGGTACAGTCGGTGGAGTAATGATGATGCTTGCCCCATGCTCTTGTCGTAGCCTATCCTCGAAGACGGAGCAGTGCAGCGTTCCCAGGAAGCCCAACCTCCATCCGGATCCCAATGCCTCGGAGTACTCTTTCTGTATCGTGACACTTCGATCATTCAGGACAATCTGGTCTATACTGTCCTCAAGATGCCCATATTCACTTTGGTCCGTTGGAAAAGCGGCGACGAAGACCATAGTCTTCGGCTCTTCGAATCCAGGGAGCGGTGTTACAAGCTTCTCTGCACCAACCGTAGTGTAGGTATCTCCCACCTTTGCTTCTTTACTCTGTTTCATGCCGGGATTGAAAAAGATGTAGCCAAGTTGTCCAGCGCGTAGCATAGTTTGCGGTGTCTGGTCAGGGTACATGATCCCGACTTCTCCAACGTGGTACTTGAGTCCCGTTGCAAAGGAGAACACTTGGTCTCCAGGCTTGATAGTGCCATCAAACAGGCGAACCAGGAGGATGACGCCTCGGAACGTTGAGTACCAGGAGTCGATCAGGAGCATTCGAAGCGGCTTGAGGTGGTCACCCAACGGACTAGCAAAGTCAGTATCTACTTGGCAATATAGGGTTTCTTTGATCTTACGCGGGAATCTGTTCCACAACAGTAGGCAGGATCTTCTCGACATGCAAGCCTGTCCTAGCAGAGACAAGCACAGCCATTTTTGGATCAAGCTCGAACGTATCCTTGATCTGCTCTAGCGCTCGCTCGGGCTCAGCCGACTGCAAATCGATCTTGTTAATTATAGGCACCAACTGAAGCCCTTCCGAGAATGCTAGATAGAAGTTGGCGACCGTCTGAGCCTGAATACCCTGACTGGCATCGACCAGCAGCAACGCGCCTCCGCAGCTGGCATAACTCCTAGAGACCTCTGCTCGAAAGTCCACATGGCCTGGAGTATCCACCAGATGTAGTAAATAGTCTACCCCTTTGTGATTGTAAATCATGCTGCATGTCTGCGCCTTTACCGTGATACCACGCTCTCGCTCCACATCAAGCTTGTCAAGGACTTGTTTCTTTCCTCCTGGCTCGATGGTACCAGTAAGCTCAAGGAGCCTATCGCTAAGTGTACTCTTTCCATGATCGACATGGGCGACGATGCAGAAGTTACGGAACCGCTCGAGTGGGATCTCGGCTATTCGTTTCTCCAAGCTGCCAACAACTTTTGATGCGTATCGCGGTGAAGAGGACGAAAAAGTGCTTCTTAAGATCGGAATCTGGGTCGGAAGTCTGGAGCCATGCCGGGCCTTTAGTATCCGCTGAGAACATGGTCGCATTAGTCACAGTGATGATCTAGCATTTCCTCCTCCTCCTCTTATTCTGGAATTTGATGTTGTTGAAGACGATTCGTGCCCAAAGAATTCAACCTGCGGAGAAGATCCACGGCTAAAGCTCGGCACATTGATGTTACTGTACCAACCCAAACGAGCCGAAATCCAAACAATGAACTTATTGAGATCTATGCCAAGAACATTTCGGCGGTCTTCCAGCCTGTAGTTCCATTGCAATGTCTAACGATAAAGAGAGATCGAAGGTGCATAAGCTCTCGTTGAAAGGTTGGGACTTCGCGTTTCCCAATACCATGCCCGGTAGGACTAACTATGTCGAAGGTTCCGCTAAGCTCATCGCCGAGTTTGTAAATGCTTCAATCGGATGTTGGCTCTCATCAGACTGATATGACGGTCGTAGTTTGAATACTCTATCAATTCTATCTTGTGAGTTTTATTATGCTCGAGCATTCATCCAGCTTATTCTTCGAAGATTCCAACGAGGTGTATATCCGGCAGAGGATTTCACTCCTGTCAAGAAATATGGCCTCAATATGCTTGGTAAGTGTTTCACTTCCACTTTACATCTGTTAGTATTGAAGCTGTGATAGTCACGTCAGACGATCAGGTCAAAGCCTATATCAAAAAGATCATGTCTCAACTCAACAAATGGATGACCGGCGGCAAGATATCAAGGCTTGTCGTTGTGATAACCAGTAAGGAGACAGGCGAGCATATTGAGCGATGGCAGTTTGATGTAAATCAGTGATGTACTTTACAATTATACCAGAACTCACGATCAAATCATCTAGGTCCAAATGTTCGATAAAACTTCCAAGAAGCCAAAATCGAGAGACGCCAATAAGCCAGCAGACAAGGAAAACGCTGCTCCTCCTCAAGAGGATGCAGCATCAGCGTGAGCAAATATTTGACTCACAGAGCTCCTCCCTTGTTGATTATATCCAAACAGCGAAACCCCCACCCCACAGCCCGAAAAAACCGAAAAGGAAATCCAACTCGAAATCCAAGCCGTCTTCCGCCAAATCACTGCCTCCGTAACCTTCCTCCCCCAACTCGACGCCGGCGACTGCACTTTCAACGTCCTGGTCTATGCGGATGCTGACAGCGAAGTGCCAATGGAATGGGGCGATTCAGACGCAAAGGAGATCGAGAATGGAGAGAAGGTGCAGCTCAGAAATTTTAGCACGTCGAATCATAGGGTGGATACCCTTGTGAGTTATCGGCTGGCGGACTAGGCGTTCAAAGGTAGGAGAAGGGAGTTTAGCGTGATAGTGTGAGTGCCTGATTTTAGGGGGGACCTTGAGGGAATGATTTCGAATATGCCAGCATTGGGTCCAGCTTTGCAGAGCCTGTTTTACTACAGATTTTCTTTCTAGCACATAGGTAACACGTTCCAGAAGGAGCAACGACCGAGGAAGTTAACAAGTTGAGTCACGACACGATACAGTGAACCACCTATCTACATCCCCTCTAGGCCACCTCTTCCTGTATCCGAAGCGGATCCTCCGCTCCACTACCTCAGATTTGACTAAGTTCAAGCAGGACAAAATAAATGTATCTCTGATCTCTTCTAAAAGGAGTCCGATAACTCTCACTTGGTGATACCGACTTTGGCTTCCTGTTGATCCTACTGCATCAATTTAACATATTCATATAGATGTTGTATGAGCTTGCCATTACTTCCTTTTGTACGTTATCATGAACGGTCGAATTGCGCATTTGCCTCAGGAGAAGACCGAAGGCTTGACTTATCGTCGATCGTATGTATGGGCTCAGATTATTCCAGAGATTACTTAGGGGTCGTTCTGATCCATGCATGGAATGTTTGGAACAGGAGAACTTTTCTGTAATGTCGGCTTCTACGGCGGCTCCATCTCTCCGAAATCTTCCCATGTCTTTCCTTTCGAAAGAGATGAATCATTTCCCTTCTTTTCACTGCCAGATTTTGCATGTCCTTCGGTATAGTCTTCACGCTATGCTATGCATATCCTGTTGAGCGTTGGAAAGTCTGTGACACGCGCAACATCTGGCTTCATATGTGGTTCCCCTGCTTGTTCCTTTCGAATTTCGAGGATGGAGTCGTACGAACACCTTTCAGCTAAGGCTGGGAATATTTCTTGCGCCAGCTTTCATGTGATCAGAAGATGGCTCTCAACACCCTCGATATATCAACATGATAATACTGCCCTACACACTGCGAAAAATTGAACAAAATCAAATGGGATATCAGTCAAGACGCCCTAGTCCCTAAATTTTCCACGAAGCTCATCGACTTCTTTTTGCAACGCCGTTAAATCTGCCATTACGTCCTTGCTCTCAGTGCTGCTTGGCGTCAGCGTCATTGGTGTCATTTGGAGGTGTGAGATAGAAGAAGCCCCCGAGTCACTCCTGAGGCGTTCTGTAACTGCCGTGCGATGATCCTCGCTGAGCCGAGAAGGGGTATAGCTGCTTTGGCTGGATCCTCGCCTTCTTGGGGGCGGGGGCGGAGCCATTGCTGGCGATCCGGAGAAGGGCTGTGTTGATTGTCGTTTGACGGATGAAATGCTCGGACTGTGATTTGGTGGAACCGGAGGGCGAGGTTTAAGTGGCGTCAAAAGTACTTCATCGGTGCTAGACTGTGATTGTGTTGGAGCAACGGACTCGGTGGTGGAGACGGAAGATGACGAGTTTACCCGAGAAAGGCCACCAGCGCGACGTGGTGGGGGAGGGGGCGGCACTGTGGACGCGGTGGACGGAGGGGATCGAGCAACTCCTGAAAAGTCCGGTTTTGATATCGGTGTAGACCTTTCGGAATTTGCAAGGGGCTTCGGTTTTAGCTGGCTGTGTCTTCGTGAAAGTGGCGGTGTGGGTGGATCACGCTTTTGTGACATTTGGCGTTTTGGCACGTTGGCAGATTCGGAGTACGTTTCCCGCTTGGGGATGGAAATAGCTGCGTAGCCAGCTGCTGTTACAGGCTCTGCAATGGACCCTGGCTTAGATGGAAGAAGTGGTAGTGGCTTATCCGTATCACTGGACGTTCGTGGTGACGTTGGCGTTGGTCGACCAATGGATGATTTTGTGCTTATTGTAGGGCTCGAGAACGATAACGATGGATCTTCGAATGATACAGTCTGTGGACCATTTGTATTGACCAATTTGCCATGGCGATGTTCTGGTGTAGAAGGTTTACTCTTCTGCAACCTTGGTGATGGGTCTCCTGTGGGCTGCTGCCGCTCATCTTCTATAGGCGAGCCCTCATAAGACGTTCTAGGTGACTCATGAGGAAATCCAGCCGTTGGCTCAAGAATGGACTGCCGTGATATCGAAGACGCATCAGTATTACTGCTGCTATCACCAACACTGAGCTGCCTGTGGAAAGTGACTGGAGGAGGAGAAGCAACAGGAGGCGGAGGAGTAGATTCCTTTCCAGTCAAGAGAAGCCTTTTAAAATCATCAACATCGTAAAGCGGTCTTTTCATGTTGGGCTCCCCATTTTCAGATCGTTGCTCGCTACTGTGACTGTGTAGGCGGTGCTCCTCTTTTGTGCCGAGCCCGGAGAGAGTTTTCTTGAACGGATTTCCGGGCATCGAAGATGGCACTTGAAGGGCCGACGGTATGTTTCGCGAGTTGGTCAACGTATTTTGCCGTGTGCCTTCGTCCTCCGTACTGCCCGCCGTTCCATCGGATCCTGCGCTGAAAGGATCTTCGGCAGACCCATCGTCAGAGCTCTCTGGCGAAGTGGCACCAATCAATTGTGGAGATGCTGGGGTGCGCGATGGAGTAAAGAATTCCTTTGGCATGCCATGTCCGCCGTCTAACGTCGCGGAATGGGGAGATATGATTCGAACAGTCTTGACTGTCTTCGACTTATGGGGACGTGAAATATCTAAGTTAGAACATTAATTTCATCTTTTGTGAGGGACAACTCGGCCCATAAAAGTGTCACTGACTGGTATCTAAAGATGGTATCCGAGGTTCCGGTTTACCGTTGTTTATTGCTTCAGCATTCTGCTCAATAGGAACCTTACGGCGGAAAGGGTTGGTGCCAGACATGACGAATCCTCGAAGGAGTGGTCGTCATGAGAGCAGACTGTCTCAGGAAAGCCGCGTCTCGTTCGAATACATCTTTTGATAAGAGCTTCGATATTGGGACCCAGGACGGTGAGCCGATTTAAGGTTTAAATCCTGCGTCTGCTTCGCGGACTTTAGGCTGCCATTGTCCGACCCGAGTTTCTATGTACATGCCGAACGGACTCCTCATTAACAGACGTACAAAAGAAAGCATTCTACGATAATTTGCGCTCGTTACATGACTCAGTGGCCTTTGATTGATCCATAATGGCTTTGGATGTCTTTCCCTTCTTACAATTGGCAACCGAAATCCGTCTCCAAGTCTATAGGCTAGTCCTCCCATATTCTGAGTACCTCACGGAACTCGAAAACAGCGACTGTCCAGTGAGATGGCACCCTGGTACATGTCCCAGTATCATATCCGTCAGTCGCCAGATCCACCGTGAGGCCACCGAAATCCTGTATCGTGAAAACACCTTTGCGATCTATGTAAGGCACCCGCGCATACCGCGGCTACCCATGAATGAAAGCCGAGCAGATCCCGAGTCTTTCATGCTTTTCTCATGGAAAAACAAAAGTTGGGCAAGTCCCAAGAACCCCAAACTCCAATATGCTGTCCTGCAGCATCATCGGAATTTCCAAGACATCAGAAAATTCTACGTCAGTCTGCCGCCGTTAGATGATCTCCTGGGTGTGGATATGTACATGCAGAAATCATCGTACGCAGCTTTCCATGGTATCAGCGGGTGGATACGGAAATGCTCAAAGCAGGCCGGATGCATTGACGACCAAGAGAGCGAGCGTATCTCATACATACAGCAAATCAAGCAGCCCATCAATGAGATTGGAGAGCTATTGCAGAAATCACCGAGGATCGACGAGCTTCATCTGAGTCTTCAAGCTAGAGAACGGGAGATCTCTTTCGCGAGTTACATGTTGCAAGCGTTGATTACTCCTCGCAAGGTTGGCAAAGCACGCTGTTTGTACATTCCGAAGTACGTTATGAGCAGACTAGACCCGTGGGTATGGGGTAATCCCGACTATACTTTGGCGCGGAATCTCGAGCGTTTGCTGGAAGAGCCGCAGGAGGACAAAGAGGAGTCTCACTTGTCGAAAGATATGGATGAGATGTATTTCGTACTTCAATCCATACGGGCCAGACAGCAACTCGAACCAGCGGCGATACCCAGTTGGCTCCAAGCGATGCCGGAATAAGCTATCCTGGGATACAATATCAAATTCTGCCACCGTTTACTGATCTCCACGATACACATGCCAACCTGACATTGCTTCAAACCAGCGTCTTGCTAGTTGCCCTCCGCTTTGTGTGGGCTGGCTGAAGGCCACCAGATTTTTCGGCACTCCTACTCCATAGAAGAAATTCATTCTCCCGCATTCGAGCAGATCCACTCCCACCCCTCGACCTCGATTTGATTTCGACGTCCAGATCCGGGAGATGCCAAGCAGCGCAACATCTGATGTAGTCGACATCGAAATGGAAGAGCTCTTACATGCAGTTGTTACCCCTCCCTCTTTCCCAGAACCCGAGGACACCACTTGAAAAGCGTTGCTGATCTTTTCAGCCAGGCAAAACCCTACGCATCGATCTTCCACCATGTACAGAAATGCTTTAAAGCGGTTACCCCTTTTGTCAGGCTTTTTGTTATTGACCTTCCGCTTTTCGACAACTTTCTCGGTCGAATGGAGTGCACCCCAGAGCTGATCATCCTCGATATCCGCGGCGGACAATTCTGCGTTGACAACTTCAAGCACTTTTCTTACTTTGTTCCTTGCCGCTAAAGAGCTTTTACGGTCAACTGTTACCACCATTTCAACCTCACTCCCCTTTGTCTTTTCGGATTGCAACCTCCTCACGGTATCATCTTTCAAAAATGCCTTCCCCATATTCACGCCTCTAGCATCCATTGCGCAAAATTTGCTATGTAGAGCCGAGTCCTCTTTCACAGATGGGATGTATTCCATTCCGCAAGTTCGACAGGCCTTTCTCACTTCGCCGCCAAGATCGATCTGCATCTGTGTCAGAATCTTCTGGTCGATCCGGGGCACTTTGCGAGCGTTGGCAGTAATGTCTGACAACGGCTCGCTCGCGGATGCCTCATCGACTACTGGACGCTTGCGTTTGAGGAAGGAGAAAGTGGGTTTTCGCGCTGCCGGCAAAGGGGAAGGTAATGGAGGTGGAGAAGAAGGCGCAGAAGAGAGCTCGGATTCGTCATGCGGAGCGTCGGACGAGAATAAGGCACGGTCGGCTGCTGGTGGACTTGAAGGCGCCGATGCGGATGAAGATGCCGGAGCTTTGGCAGTGACTACTTCGGAATGAGGATTGATCACATCTTCGGTAGGAAGAGCCGCTTCATCTGCGGCGTTATCTTGGACCTGCTCCTCTTCCTGGTAGTCGCCAAACTTCTCCTCGATCACCCTCCCAGTCTCGCCCATCCGTATTCTCTTCCGTGGCCTTTCGGTATCATAGCCACTGTCGACGCGCGCCCGCTGCCTCGAATATGTTTTGACGGTGCCTCTTGGTTAACTTTCAGCATTCCAGGCTCTATAGATCTCATGGAGAGCAACGACTACCTTTTGAACGAGTTTGAGACTCCGAAAGCCATTTCTGTGTGCATGGAATTGATGTATCTTTGAGGGAAATGCACAAAAATGTAGCTATTAAAAAAGAAGGAAAGCTGCCATGAACTGTGTAAATACCTTACTTTACTTGGGCAGAGGCGCGTCACCAGAATTCGACGCGTGAGTGCCTAATTCCGAAAGCCGATGCTAACCTTGAGAAAGCGCTTACATAATACTAAAGCTTGGCGGTTGATAGACAGAATTTCTGTGAGTTATCCGCTCGATCTTGTACATGTCTTGCCGAGACATTGCTTTGGATTGGGGCGGAGCGTTTGTAGGCCTGATTTCCTGTAAGCAGGTAAATAGATCCCTTAGGAGTGACACCTCCGTCCTGGTCACAGGTGCCTTTAAGACCAAAATAGCCAACACCAAATCAAAAGATTTGGTCACTGCTTCCTTCAATAGAGGTTCAATTTTCTACAGATGGTGCACTCGCCCTATGCTACCGACTACACTCCAAAATCTACCTCAAAAGGAACGCTGCCCTCCATCCCAGCACCCAACCCCACGCTAAGGTCAGAAAGAACGCCGTATGCAACGCTTACATGCTATATAAATGGGTATCTTGACATAGGAAACCAGACCACAGTTGCGGTGCATCAGCGCTCAGAAGCCGATGGCGCACTCGACTGCAAACCCAAGCTCAGTCGATTGAAATTGGGAAGTGAGGGGAGCTGCTTTGTATTCGGTGGCTGGTCATTTAGAGGCGTCGGTTTGTCCTTCTCCGGGGTCGGAGGGGGCCGCTCATCGCTGTAGAGGCTATTGGTCGTGCCATTCGTAAGCGCACCACCACCACCAGCTTTCTCATCTTGAACACTGTCCTCCCTGCTAGCTGCCTCCCCAACTTCTTCCACCACCGGCAACGTCGGGCCCGTGATGCCACCGCTTCGCTCTACGCTTGGACTACGTGCAGCGCTCGACGGTCTATCACGATGAGGTTCATCAATGGCACCATCCATCTCAGTCTTGTGAGCTTGCGTTTCCGCTTTCTCGGTGATTTTAGCCTCGTTGGATTTCCTCGAATTGTGAAAGCTTTGTTGCCGAGCGGTGTCGACGTTTCCATCAAGCTGCTCACCACTTTCAATTTCTCGCTCTTGTTCTTCTTTGGTCATTGTGACGGCACTGATAAATTTGATAAAGCGCTCGCCGTAGCCTTCAGGTGGGATGGGTGAGATTTGGGACTTGTCGCTCGACATGCCCTTCCAGAAGTGTTCGACGCGCTTTACGAACCCGTACTAGAAATAATCAATTGATGGATTTTATTAAGTCGAATTTTGGCAAGACTTACGTGAGTAAGACAATCAATTATACCAAGATAGTATATCTCTTCACCAGGTTCTTCATTCTCATGAGTAGCTCTGAAACCACCATCGTCGCGGTAGAAGACGGAATTCTTCTGCTCCTCCATCTCTTCTGGCATCTTGCTTGTGCTCTTATCCATTGGGATCGGCTTCTCCTTCTTAACGATCTGCCGTAAATGTCTTGCTTGTCTTGCATTCTCAAGCTTCGATGGTGTTCGAGTAAGCATGTTGATTTGAGGATCATTGCCGTCTCCACCGGGCTCAAAGACTTGAAGCGTCTTGTCGCGTAGCTTTTCTTCATTGCCTCTGGTCAAGTCATGTATACCCACTAGCATTGAGTAATCCATGATCTTGAGTTTTTGAAGAAGAGCAACGTCTCGCTTCATCTGCTCAATAAAGAGACTCTTTTTCTTCGGTCCAAATTCGAAATGATTATTCCTCCGTAGCCAGTTCAAGTCTTTCATAGTAGCTCTCGGGTTCTTCTCTAAGATATCTTCCTTCAACTCGCGCCCAATTGTCGACCCTTTTAGATCAAATGTCTGGTGGATGTCTCGATGCGGTGGAAACAGGTTATTCATCACAACAAAGTGGATTTTTTTACCATATGCTACCTTCACTCGGTGAAGTCCGTAGAATTGAGATATGAGCGTGTTAGGGTATCGTTCCACGTGCGCGTAATATTCTCTCAGTACTTTCCTCAGGAGTTTGTGTTCAGCATGGTGAATGGTTTTGATGATATATTTGTAGTCCCGGGAAAAGTAGAAGAAGCTGCCACTTTTACCTGGAGAGCCGAGTTCCGACAGTATGTACTTGCTGGTCAAAGACATGAGGTAGTCTGCGGGATCGAGCTGAAATTTCGCCCTCAGGCGACGAAATACCCAAGGCGCATAGTCTTTGAATTTGAAATCGTATTTGGCAGATGGAGTTAACTCGTTACCAGTGCTGTCCAATCGTAAATAGAATGGTCTCATTGGTTTGTGTGGAGACTTACATATCGAAGCGAAGTTTGTTTCTCGCGTCGAAGTCAGCGTCAGTAAGCTCTCGATCGACCTTCGCGTTGTTCCTTGAAACAGTAAACCGTATGCCCGTCAGCATGTTGTACGCAGTCACCCAATTGACATGATCTTTATCGACCTTATTGCCTATTATAACCTTCTCATCATCCTCTTCTTCTTTTCTTCTCCTCCGACTCGCCCGTTTTTGTCTCATGGTCTCTGTCCATTTTGCGACGTCGCTATCTGCAGGGACCTCGTCAAGATATAGGTCCGAATGGACCGATCTCGTTGGTGCTCGTGCTAATGTATTGGATGCTCTGGGTGTTCGAGGTGTTGGGGAGAATCGACCACTCTCGCTAGCTTCGCTTGCTGTCCCCGGATATGAGAAGTCCCGTGATATTCTGCTCGTCGAAAGCCTAGGCACTTCCAGCGTGTGACGATGGTGTAGACGAGGTGCGGCAGGATGCAGTGAGCTATTTGACGGTCCGCCAAGAGTATGATTGGGATTCGGAAGGATAGGCGGTGATGAAAATCTGTTTCTGGGCGTACTAGAAAGCTCATTTGGGGCTAGGGCTGCTTGTGAAGTAGTTGGTGAAACCTCAAAGTTGTTTAGATATGTCGGATGTAGACTGTAATTCTGTGGAGCTGAAGAGGAATGAGCCCTAGTGTGCCCTTTGGAGCCTCCGTTACCAAGTCGACCGCTCTCAGGTGACTTTGGTCCCAAACATTGAGGGTCTGTTTCTTTCCCTTGTGCGGGAGAAGATACTTCTAGAGTCGCGCTGGGTTTCGAAGAGACACTGCCAAGTTCAAGGCTGTGCTTTGGGTCTCCTACCAAACCTCCATAACCATTCATCATAGAATTCTTGCTCTCACTCCTAGAATGATTCAAGCGCTGGCTGTCCGTACTATCACTAGTTCTTCCGTTTGGTAATGAATGCAGGCTCGAGTTGATTCCATCAGATTCACCAAGGAACACACCTTCCACACATTTGCGCTCCCTTATCACGTCTCTAGATTTGCCGGTTACCAACAGACCTTTGACGTCTCCGATAGGATAATTCGACTTTTCGGTGGAAGCGCGATGGGGAGGGTCGTATGGTGATTCATTGCTGGAGGCTAGGACGATGGGTTCACTGATGTATTTGGACAAAACGGATGGCATAGCGTTTCCAGGGCACCAAAATAGCTGCTTCTTCTAAGCATGCCCGGATTCGCTAGGTTTGGCAACCTTGCAGGCTTTCCCTCAATCAACTCTTTTAGAGCAAGTATGCTCGGGTCTAATTCAATGTAAAGGAGTATCTTAGACCCTCTTTCTCGTAGTCGGTGGTATCAGATCGTTGCGTGATTAGGAATCGGGTAGGGAGCGAGAAAGATTGGTGCTACTGCGTGATTTCATTAGCGTGCACCGCGCGGACGCCCAGACCAGGACTGTACAGCTGGGTTTGCGGTGGACGGAAATATTGGTTGGGGAGAAGAGAAGTAGAGATGGCGTGGAGACAACGACTTCAATGGTACGCATGTCTCGTCTTTGGTTTTCTTGGATCTCCGCCCTGGCCTTGGCATTCAACGGGATCTACAAGCACCGACCTCTCCACCTCTCCTCCCTTTTGCGTCAAGAAAGATATCGTACCATCACTCTTCATTTTTGGTGATGAAGGAGGAACCCGACCACGATGGATACCATAGTGACAGCAAGATCGTATGCTCAGCAGTGGCTTGACCAAATCACCTCCTCCTCCACGTTCTCTAATCCGACTGTCATAGCTATCATGTTGATCACTGTCCTTGTACCGCTCTTGCTCTTTGTCGAAAGCTTGGGGAAGGGACTCCCTGCACCATCGAATGAGGCCTCGAGATCGTCAGGTGCCATGCGTGAGTCTGACGGGAACAAGAAGGACGATTAGCCATGTTGGATTATGGGCTCTTGACTGTCTTACTCATACTACCATCTTGTATTTTAAGGTATGTGGTGATTTCACCACTACCTTCCTCATGTGATCAATCACATCTTACCAACGAGGGATATGCAAAATGTCCACGTCCTGACTTTGTTACAGTCACTAGGTCCATGCTAAGATCTTACTATCGTTTGAACCGTTGATTGGCTTCGAGCCGAACATGAAGAGCATTATTTGTGCAACTTGTGCCCACCAAATATGCCCTTAGCCAATTCGCAGCTTTCAAAGAAGGCTTTATCTCGCATGAAACCGACTGACTTGATCGACGGGGAAGGCTTTGCACTTGGCAATACCATCAAGTCAAAGAGGGAGGTAAGAGGGCTCGGAGTGGGTGGAAGGAAAGGGAATCAGAGCAGTTTAGAGGAAATGTCTAAAGTATACGAAGCTGCAACAATCACCTGTCATGTGGATGTTTCGAGATTTGTGTTTATCATGACATACGACAGTTGAGGGTTGCATTCCGAACATCTGGTTGATTGAAAGATATCTATCTAGTCTACTGTCACCCATCGAAGTCCATAGTCCCCAAGCCTCCTGATTTTGGATGGACCACGGATTGTTTTGACAAGCCCAGAGGCGAGCTCGGCCTCTAGCGCGCAAGACATATTCCTGACCCTTGACCAGACTATGTATCAAAGTATGAAAGGCGGTCATCAATATGAATATATACTTGAGCCAATTTGCTTAGCATTCAGACACGACCTATGTCAAACAGAGACTCTATCTATCTTTGGAACAAAGCTGACACGCCGACGAATATTAGCGAGGAAAGTGCAACTTACTACTAGGGCCGCAATTCCTTGGAACGACACGGTTGTGCTAAGGATGATAAGTCTGGGTGCAGGTTATGATTTCCGCTGGATGATCTTGGAGAAGCTCCGAATGCAGAATCTCATAAGTGAATCAAACGACAGCGATAGAAGTTCTCAGAAATACGGATTAGGCTGCATACACCTCAGGTGAACGCAAGAGGTCCACCTTCTTTGTGTAACAAAAGTTTTACGCCACTTGAGGATTACCAGACCACAAGCACATCAATTGCAGCTGCGGCCCGTGCAATTTTGGCTAGGAAGGGTTGCAATAACTTCGTAAAGAGAACATGAACGACATTGTTGGTGCCTAAATGCATTACATAGCCCTGTCTGGTTTGCTGTCCCCGGGCGAAGCTATCACACCTGCTGTGTCTCAGAGGACGTCAAGTCTCGCAGTAACGTCTCCTCTGGATTGGCGATGGTCGTGATGGTGCAGCATGGAGCGAACCCTGAGAGTGAGGCGCACTAGACTTGATATCTGAGATCGCCTTGAAAGATTTCTCCTCTGAGCGAGCTGCCTATACGATTTCGAGGCAAGCACGATCTGGCTCCGAGAGCGATAGCTGCGGAAAGCAACATGGTGGAAGGTTGAGGCCTTCGGGACTATCGCATTTTGAAGATAGAATATTTAGGACAGGTGCTCGGCCCACTCCACTCGATGAGTCGGTTAAGGGACACATTTCGATTGCATGGAATATCGCTGTTTGCCCGTCTCATCAATCAGATTTCTCCGGTGAGGCTAGGATTAGGCGGCCAGACTGTGGATACTGGCGTGATGATTTGTTGAGATAAGGAACACTGTGCATGCACTCGAAACCTACACTAAGCCGCATTCGCACTGATTCATTGGTGTTCCTCGATCTGTCAAGAAAGTCTTTCTCGAATATTCCGAGTTAAGAGATGCTGTCTTTTTCTGACAGGAAGAAAAATGGAGAGATTGAAGAGCACTGTTGAGACGCTTCGACTCAGGAATACCTCTCAGCCAAAGATAGTGGTCAGCATTTAGTTGCCAATGCTGACAAGATGGAGAATAACGGACAACAGCTTCCTCAGCATCGCCCTCGCTCAATATGCTATGGCACGGATCACGAAGAGTAATGTGTTTAGGTTCCAGATAATGAGAACAACCTAGGATGCAAATGGAAATGGCGATAAAATCTCTCGATTTTATGGGTTTGCTCAAAGATTTCTTGCACCTCATTGGCCTATTCCTTCCTTCGATGGTTTCGACAATTTTCCACCAAGATGGTTCAGTATAGGCACCCAAATATATCGAAAAGGCACATTCGAGGACCTGCAATCCGCTGCAGGGACATGCTATGCGGATTGCTGCGACATGCGATAACGGTGGAGTGCATGAAAAGAAGGGAAATCATTTTTGTTGATTCAAGAGACGCTAAAGTATTAGCGCGTGATTTGGTTGTTGATATAATAACCCCACTTCCGCCCAGCTCTTCCCAAGGGACTCGAACGACTTTGCGCCCCAGGATTTCAACCATCAGCAACCACATCCGAATTCGACTTCTTGTAGCTCGTTCGAAAGCTCATCAACTCCACTATCATCCCATACCAAACATACAAGATGCCTCCCAAGAAAGCAACCACTGCTGCGCCGAAGGCCAAGGCGTCGTCGTCGACTCCCGCACACGCATCATACAGAGTAAGTTCGCTTTTCGCTCAAACCACCACGATGTCGCATGACTTCGGTCCTTATTGGAAGTTGGTCGCATACATCTGCTGACATTCATTCCAGGACATGATCAAAGAAGCTATCATGGCCGTGAGTCCATCGCTCCGTGCGCATTTGAAGTTGCTGCTCCATGGATGCTGGGTTCACGCGACAGCAACAATTCTCCACCACAACAGAGCATTCACGTATATCAGGATTGTCGAAGCTGACACGCGTTCTCCACACGCAGCTCAAAGAGCGCAACGGTAGCAGGTAAATATCATTCCTTTTAATCTCGAAGAAATGCGCTCTGTTTACCTTCTGCGGGCGCGTCTCCAAGAGCTTTCACTAACATATATCCTCTCAACAGTCGCTCTGCACTCAAGAAGTACATACTCGCGAACAACAAGAACGTCACGCCGGGCCCCACCTTTGATGGCCAATTCAACCGTGCTGTCAAGGCAGGTGCGGACAAAGAAGAATTCGCACTCCCAAAAGGTACGTTGATTCATATATCGTATATGTACCCCAAAACTCAACTTCGAGGCGTCCTTATCTTGCTGTCTGACCTTCTTATTGCATCATCGTAACCAAAACTATTTGTATTACTTTGCCGTCGCGTTGTTTCCAAACCCCCATGCTATCATCACACGCAAGATATCATATAGTTGACATACTTCAGGCCCCTCTGGTTCAGTCAAACTCAACAAAAAGCCATCGGTCGCCGCACCGAAAGCCGAAAAGCCTGCAGCAGCAAAGAAGCCCGCCGCCGTGAAGGTACGTCGTCCACGGCCTATCAAGGCAACCCTAATCAATGTATGCGTGAACAGAAGACCGCAACAAAAACCAAGACCGAAGCACCAAAGAAAGCCGCAGCACCCAAGAAGACCGCCACCAAGACCAAGACAGCTCCCAAGAAAACCGCCGAACCCAAGACCAAAGCTGCAGCGAAACCCAAGGCTAAAGCCAACACCGGCACCAAACGTGCCAAGAAGACACCCACCGCCGTACGTCGCTACCATTTCCCCTTCATCAATACCAACTATCGCTAACACTCCACCAGGCACCCGCAGTCATAGAGGAGAAGAAAATCCTCGGCAAAACGAAATCCGGTCGCGTCACCAAAAACAAAGCAGAGCCCGCCCCCGCCAAAGCGTCAGCGAAGAAGACACCCAAGAAAGCCGCACCGAAAAAGACCGCGTCGGCCAAGAAGGCTACGCCGAAGAAGGCAGATGTTTCCGCCGCTGCGGAGTGAAAAGGCCAATTTCTTGTCTTTTGTTTATCACAGGATAGAGGCTTCTCATGAAAGGGGGTGCGGAGGGAATCGGATTGGATAATGCATGGAGTTTTTGCAACCTCGAGTGCGCGGTCGCGTCTGGATTTTCATATCTAGATGATGTTTCGTGCTGTGTGTTGGGTTTTCTGATAGATACTCTTGACGTCCCAAACGTGTGGGGAGGGGTTTATCTTGGGCGCTTGATGCTTGCTCGGCGTTTTCTTTCGTGTATCGAGGGTAGAGATGGGATGATGTACTTATATCCTTTGCTACCTTGCAAATCTGAAAAGCTATGACGTGGTATCTATCTAGGCTTGATGTGATTGTCTTGTCTATGTTTTTTTGGTTTCATCCTGTTCATTTAGAACGCGGAGTGAGTACTATGACGAAGGTATGTTATTTGTAGAGGTTGCTAGGTAAGCAATTGGGAGCCGTGAAATCGTCACCTTCACTGTTTCTGATACATCCATACCAGACACGTAGAGTACCACCAGTCTCCTTCCAAACGCCGCTGTAACGCCGCTGTAACGCCTTGCTTCCCTCCTGATACATACTCCATATTTAGCAATTATTCCATTGAAGCTACGCCGTACCCCTCGGCTTCTTCTTATCCTCCTTCTTAGTCTTCTGCTCATCCTTCCTCGCCTTCTTATTCGCCTGCACTTTCTCCTCGTTCTTCCGCTTCCGGCTCGCCACCTCCTCCTCGGACTTCTGTACCGGCTTGAAGAACCCCTCCAGTCGCGCCTGCTGCGCCGTCTTCAGATTCTTCGTCAACTTCTGCGCTGCATTCCGCACTCGGTCTTCGCTGAAGCCCTTTTCTGTGACCAGGAACTTTACGAGACCCTCCACATCCGGACCGTTCCACTTGAAATCGCAATCCGGGTGGTCGGCGGGGCGCACGTCCGGATTGAAGAATAGCTCTCTGGCTTCTTGGTAGGGCCAGTCCTCGGGTAAGGTATACTTTTTCTTGGGATCGTTCTTGATGAATTCGACTACCTTCTCGAGGGTACCGTGTTTGCGAATAAGCTCTAGTGCCGTCGAGGGCCCAACTTTGGGTACGGGGTCGACATAGTCGCAGCCTAGCAGAATGCAAAGGTCGATGAACTGTGGACGCTCCATGGCCAAGCCAGCCAGGACACGGTCCAGGTGGATTTCGAGGATGGGTTCTTTGCGCTGTTCGCTGAAAGTTAGATGTCGGAGGAGGATGGGAGAGTCGAAGCAGAGCGTGTCCATATCTTCGGAAGCGGCAGCGTAAACTTTCCCTGCTCTTGCTAGGACGGCACATTGCGCTTCTGCTTCTGTAGGTGCGACGATGTAGGGTACACCCATCAACGTCAGGAGTTTCTTGCAGTCGTCGTTATGCTCGCGAGTGACTCTGACCGTCCGCCGAGAGAATTTCTCGACGTCCTCTGCTGTGCCGGTCTCCTTTGCTTCCTCAGCGGCTTCTGTGGCTTCCGTTTTCCGTGCAAATCTCTTTGCCAGTTCGCCGGATTTTAGTTTTGGTGGAGCACCATCGAAAACGTAGAGTGGCTTTATTCCATTATCAACGATACGTAGCGTGCGATAGAACATGCCCATGAGATGTGATGTTGTTTCGCCGCTCTCATTCATGAGTTGTTGACCCTCGGAACGTACGGCGATGAGAAAGCTGTAGATGCTCATGGAGCTAGATTCCTGATGTCAGCTCGCTGGCCTTCCCACGGATCCTGGCATTGGACTGACGCATCCTGTTACATTGTCAGTACTCATTCCACACGAAGCATCGACTAGACTTACAATGGCAACTTTCCTCCCAAAATGGTTCTTGATCTCGCCCGCTTTGATGGCATCTGGTGCATGATCCTTCACGATCGAGGCAAGCTCTGTAGCGCATTAGTGTACGCATTCCGACGATAGATCGTAGACAAACGACGCACGTTTGATCCCCATGATTGAGTTCTATGGATGAGGCGTGTGAGGTATGTCGGCTGTCTTGTAAGGAGCAGGAAGTGAAGTTGATCTCAATTGGACGGCGCGTCAAGAAACGCGCATTGATGGAGAAGACGCGATCATGCCTGAGCTACACCACCACTTTACGATCAATTGTAGTCCGAGCCATCTGTAAGTACAGTAGGACGCTGTTGCCGACCATTGGATTCGATTGACAAGACCCCTGCAAGCTTCCCTGTGACCTCATGCCTCGGCCTCCTCGGCAGCAACCAAAGGGTGGAGTATTTTGCATTTCATTTTCTCATTGATCTTCCGCCTTATTCGCTGTCTCTCGATATCGCTTTTCTTTGGCTCTTGTCTGCTTTACTTTCATGATGATCAGGAACACTTTACGTAGGCAATTGCGCAAAACTAATAGGACACCAATTATCAGAAAACGATATGCACATGCTCCAGTTACACTCAATTGGGAAGATCCTCTGGATTCTGCTTCTCTATTCACAGAAGAGGAGGTGGCAATTCAAGAAACAGCAAATTCATACTGTCAAGAACGCATGCTACCACGAGTGCTTGGTATGGAATTGCTCGGCCGACAAGCGTATATCTACTAATCCAGTCAATTGGAGATGCATATCGGAACGAGCACTATGACCGTAAGATTCTTGAAGAGATGGGCGAGCTGGGACTACTCGGGGCTACCATCAAGGGCTATGATTGTGCGGGCGTCAGCAGCGTTGCCTCTGGTCTCATAACCCGAGAAGTTGAAAGGGTAGATTCTGGATACCGATCAGGAATGTCAGTGCAGAGCTCGCTGGTCATGGGCGGAATAGATGAGTTTGGGACGAAAGAACAGAAAGATAAGTATTTACCAGCAATGGCAAAGGGCAAGGTCCTTGGATGCTTTGGTCTCACAGAGCCAAATCATGGCTCTGATCCCGGGTCAATGGAGACAACTGCCAAGCCACATCCGTCCAAAGAAGGATATTTGTCCTTATCTGGAGCGAAGACATGGATTACCAATTCACCAATAGCTGAGGTCATGCTTGTCTGGGCGAAATTGCAAAGCACCGGAAAGATAAGAGGCTTCCTGATAGACCGTGATCAATGTCCACCTGGTACCTTAGAAACACCACCTTTGAAAAACAAGAATGGCCTCCGAGCTTCCGTGACCGGAATGATCCAATTAGACGAATGTCCTGTCCCTGAAACGAACATGTTCCCTGACGTTGAGGGTCTGAAAGGACCCTTCAGCTGTCTCAACTCTGCCAGATATGGCATTGCTTGGGGAGTAATGGGAGCTTTAGAAGACTGCATATCACGGGCACGAGAATATGCCTTGGAGCGTCGCCAATTTAAGAATAATCCTATCGCGAAATATCAGCTCGTTCAGAAGAAGCTATCGGATGCCGTCACTGATGCTGCGTACGGTATACTAGCTGCAACCCAGGTTGGCCGTCTGAAGGATGAGGGCAGGTTGGCTCCGGAGATGGTCTCGATGATCAAAAGACAGAACTGCGATCGAGCCCTGATCAATGCTCGAACGTGAGTAGGCTGGCTGCAATCGTCTTATCCTGCTGATACCACACCAGATTACAAGAAGTCTTCGGTGGAAATGCTGTTAGTGACGAATACCATATTGGTAGACACGTCTCGAATCTTTTCGTAACGCAAACTTATGGTATGTGCCATGCAATTTCCTGCCAGCAACCTTGCTGATTCCCTACAGAGGGCCAATCCGACATCCATTCTTTGATATTAGGCAGAGCAATTACGGGTCTACAAGCCTTCGTGTGACCATGAGCCAAGGCTGACAAGCCGAAACACCGATACCTGATGTATGATATGATGCAAGGGCGGCATAGGTAGAAGCATTAATCGCCTTCTAATTCGTTGTAAAAATTACATCTAGTCGACGTTCTTCACATATGACACTCAATGACTGTTATTTGTATCCCATGTGCTGGCGCGAAGGCAGACCATTCACGCCCATAGGAGCAAGTTTGCCTACGGTAGCCTTCAAACCTCATAGGATATACTCGTGCTAAATACAACCTAGGTGAGTCCGCTCGCTTAGTACCTTATGTAGCACCGGGAGAAGGCACTAATCACTCGATTTACAGCTTTCACAAACGGATTCCAGTACGGACAGGCCCATAGAGCACGACATCAACATACGCTAATCCTACTAAGACTCTGTCCTAGTATTGTTCACGAACTTGATTGACAATTAGCGTTGACCTTATATCAGTATCTCCCTAGGATACAGCTAATAGCAGCCTAGTATTCAGGCTTATAGTACCCTAGAGCTCGATCTCGGACCTTGGGAGTATGGGAACAGAAGCAAGAGTTTGGCACTTGGCTGCACGAATTCCAAGTTGGATTTCCCCGATTTTGTTCGTGAATGGATATAAATGGTCATATCCAAGGGTTGATCATCAGGCCATTTGTGGAGTATCTTGTTTCGCATCTTACCCCTATTTGCCTAAATCTGCTCGTTTTGCGGAACTGAAAGTCGCGCGCACCACGAGCATATCTGAAAGTCTTCTTCTTGTTCCTACGCAACAACCACGCGTTGGTATGGCTCCAAATTCTCGTAATATCTTAACGACATGATAAATAAGATATCCTTAGAGTCTTATAACTTTCCAAGGTCTTGTTCCTATGTAGAACCCAAGTCTTAGGAAATTCATGCGATTGACTACCCCTCGTCAGAAGTTACCTCGGCTAGAAAGTTAACTCCGATAAAGAGACGGATTTCTTACTACTACAGCGTCCTCCAAGAATAATTACATGTAAATCCTAGGCCTTTATAAGCATGCATTAAGGATGACATTAGACAAATCTGGAGTCATGCCAACGCGTGGTTGTTGCGTAGGAACAAGAAGAAGACTTTTAGGCATGCTCGTGGTGCGCGCGACTTTCAGTTCCGCAAAACGAGCAGATTTAGGCAAATAGGGGTATCTTGCATATTCTACGCTAAACAAGGTGCAGAACTGGAATCCCGTTCAATCGATTCAATATTCCTATTCTCTTTTCTTGTGCCATTGCTTCAATCAGACTATCAACCTCGATCGTATGTCAGAGTACACTCGTGATGGACGTTATCAGGTGGTCATCGCGATGTATTCTCGCTGCTCTCCTCTTGGGCCATCTCCCCATCGCAGCATGCCTTAGCGATAAGATCAGGTTCACCTACCAGTCGTACATGAACGATGTCAATGTCTGGTTCACAATGTTCACCCTCTGTCTCGCGCCTCTTGTTTCCCACATCGCCCTCGGCCTTCCCAAGACCGTGATTATGGAGGCATCCGCAGATTCGACGGATAGCGACCGCTCATCCAAGTCTACCTATCCGCCTTGGACTGAGCGCATCACCCTTTTCAACCCCGTCACTATCGTCTGGCGGTACTACGCAATCGCGTATTTCCGCCTTCGCAACCAGTCGTGGGACTCTGCGGAGCTTGCCGCGGTGAATGCGGCCTTTTGGAATCCTACAACACGCCGCTGGGACGGGACAGAAGCAACCCTACTCTCTGCTCGCAGCTCCCTTACTAGTCCTCCTGAGACAAGCTACGTGAAAATTATTTCTGGGTCGACTCTGGCTACCGTTGTTTTGACGCTGCAAGGCGTGCAGGCAATCTATTTCATGATTGCAAGCATAGCACCTTTAACATATGGGTTTCCCGATGGACTCCCGTACATTTTTTTGCCGATCGGATTACTTGGGCTACTCAGGCTACCCGCCGCCCCATGGGTCACTAATGAATGGGGATACGACTTCAGCAACTCGAAAATAAAGACAGCCCAATTAAAATCTTTGCGATTCCGTAATGAAAAGCTAGCTCAGACCTACAGAGTGCTACGGAAGCCAGTCCCTGGGCAGTATATGGCGCTCAACATGACGGATCTATCAGAACGAGAGCAAGGCATCGTACCCGCACGGCCATCCGAGACAATGCCAAAGCTGCTCAATATTGGAAACTGGAAGTGCAGTGTTTATCGCGCATGGTGGATCGTCTCTATCGTAGCAATCATGGCTCTCGGCCTCGAAGACCTTACCGTTGCTCTTACGCCATTCCGCATCGGGCCGCCGACCAGTGTCTCGCTCATTGCATACGAGATCATGTACCTCGAATTGTGCGGCGGATTACTTTTGATTACTCCTGTGCTCGTGCTGCGACGGAAGCACACAACAACACTCATCCCCTGCCTTCAAAGCTGGTGGTACAAGCTATATACATGGCTTATGATCTTGACCGCACTCACGGCGTTTATCCTTGCTAGTCTAGAGACGGTGCAGCTGCCGGATGGCAGTTACACGAGCCGGGCGCCTATAATCTGTCATTGGGACCAGTGTAAGCCGTGGAATAAGACGAGTGTGTTGGCAGGTGTGAGACGGGACTGGGAGCGATTTTTCAATATGTCGCACATTGGCGCTTGATAAGCCACTGGTCAGTATGTAGACGGACCCAGTTCAAAGGAGAAGCTTATGTCTTCTCGATCAAATGCTACACTGTTGCCCAATATATGCGATTTCGATAGCGGTACCAACCACCACTCGGAACCCCTTCTTCGGGGATACCTGCATCAGTCGGAGAGGAACTTCGACGGAGTGAGAGCTTCGCGGAGCAGCGACCACAGAGGCTAGGAACTGCCAGCTGTGGAAAGTTCCTCACGCTACGACAACGGATTAACTCGGGGAGAGACAGACCATAATTTCTTTGCATGGTCGCCAATTTTACAGATATAACGGCTGATGGGCGGGCGTCACTGTGATTTGTTGAGCGTTCCCTAGGCCAGCCTGGTCCGAGGCTCTGGCCTCCGCTGGCCAATCTTGAGGGCAAGTCAAAATCATACCGCGCTGCGTACTTCAATCTGCCAGGCGCCGAGACCCAGCAAGTGACCTCTAGTAGAAACCGGCTTTTCGCTAGCGAAACCAGGCTTTATGGCTACGACTCAAATTACAAACAACGATGACTTGTATTGCCGTAAGAAGCCACTGAAAAATCGTTGCATCTGCACCTCTCATTCGATGCATGTGCTCGGGCCCTGAGACAAATCAAGCCTGGGAAATGGAATACTCCATCTAATGTCTCATACCGTGAAACCACAGTGGAGCAAGAGTTGGATCGAAAACGTGACTCTGGTTCAGTGGTGAGACATCATATTATCAAGTGCTGGTTAACAAGGTCGAAATGCTCAGGAAGAACGACTGGCAGCGGCCAGTAGATTGTTAGAGTAGTTCTCATACAAAGACAGGATGTGCGCTTACTAGGATGAGGAGACTTTCCACTAAATGATGGATAGCTTGTCCGAATGACCGATGAAACAAACAAAAGCGAGTCAGGATATGGATTATCAAAAGGCAGAATAGGTTAGAGCCAGGTCAGTATTAAACACGACAGCCCCGAATGTATTCAGCCTTGAAAGCGTCTAGGTGTCAAAATGAAGACGAAAGGGACGCCGCCCTTTGGAGATTTTCAAGTCAGCAACGCCTATCCGGGGCCACGACTGAAGGAACATAGCATGGCACAAGGGATTTGATATCAGTTAAGAATAGGTCTGGTTTCCAAAATCTGTTCATGCAAACAGCATTAGCAATGGCAATGGCTTCAACAAGAACATATATCCGCTTTGCTCATGACAAGCGTGAACCATATTGAGGACAGTGAGCGAAAGCTCGGTAAAATCTGCGAGGTCTTATGCATATACCGGAGCACAGTATTAGTGAAGAAGAGTTTCTCCTGCGCCCAATCAGCTCATTTCCGTGCTCCAGATCATAATTTCAGGAATAGGAGCCTATGCCCTTTCAGGAGCATCAAGCTTCGACATTGGGAGACTTGGCCGCTTCCGGATCCTTGCCGTTGTCCCTCCTGCAACTGGAGTGGCATGTAGACAAGCCGTCGATAGTGAGACAGTGCGAGGTTCTCCCTCTATCCATGAGCTTCATCTCTCCATCGCGACTTCCGAAATGCTCCTCTAGGTGCATGTGTAGTTGCACTTCTGGTTATTACTGGGTCAGCCGTGCCTCCTACCAACGTGCTGATAATCATTAGCCCTTGAGCCTGGAGACCTTTCAACACTTCTCTCTCTCGGTTAACACATACAACATAGTCTTATTTGAGCGACAGATTGCACTTTAAACACGCATGGTGATATGTAATCCTGCGTCACTTTTCCGCCACTGCCGCCGGACCCAAAATAGACGCTAAGCCCCACGCCGGAAAAGCCTTCGCCTTGCGGTCCACGGCTACACCTTGTAACCACGAGATCTTACAACATCAAACACCACTCGGCTAGACTCACTCTTCAACTCTCACCTCCTATACATCACACATCGAAAGACTAACCTCATCCCACGAACACAGCATAGATCATGGCTCTCAAGCGTATCAACAAGGAACTGACGGATCTAGGCCGGTACGCTGAAACCTCGAGTAACGGAATTGGGCTCAACACGAAGCCAGCGATGTGCATGAGTGCAATAGCTAACGAGAAGATTGCAGTGATCCTCCCTCTTCATGCTCAGCAGGACCTATTGGTGATGACCTCGTACGTCGTTCCCACAACACATTCAGATCGGTGCATGGTGCTCATCTGCGATACCTGACTTTGTGTCACGCATACCCCAAAAGTCATTAGCTAACTCGAGTCATTACTGTAGTTTCACTGGCAAGCGACTATCATGGGACCTGTACGTTGAGCCTTATCGCTATGGCCTTAGACCACCTTTGTCTTTGATGGGTGATCATGGTGGGGTTTGCTGTGAACTGACACACAGTTTCAGGGCGACAGCCCATACTCAGGCGGTGTCTTCTTCCTGGCCATACATTTTCCTACGGACTACCCTTTCAAGCCACCGAAGGTCAACTTCACTACCCGCATTTATCACCCAAACATCAACTCAAACGGTAGCATATGCTTGGACATCCTTCGTGATCAGTGGAGCCCCGCCTTGACAATCTCGAAAGGTACGGAAATACAGACTGTTCTTAATACAAGAATCACAGTGTTCGATTTGAAATACTCTCTGACGTGTAGTATACAGTGCTTCTCTCCATCTGCTCTATGCTCACAGATCCCAATCCGGATGATCCTCTGGTACCAGAGATTGCGCACGTTTACAAGACCGACCGCTCGAGGTACGAATCTACTGCGAGAGAGTGGACTAGGAAGTACGCTATCTAGGATTGAAAACAGCAAGGCCAAGGGTGTCTGGTGGCGTGCCGCATGTCATTGGCGAGAGACATTGTCATGCCATGTCGCGACAATACCAGCGGTATTTTCTTGACAGCATACATCAACAAATACAACCAACAACCAATGAGGTCTTCTAATTTTCATTGGTGCATGACTTTCACAGTAGCCGGCAGATCGGGCAGGCTCTCTGGGTCTGGGGGGGGTGCGTGCATTGGGATTCATGATGCGTTGTCGAGCGACAGGCGTGTATTTAAGGTAGCAACATTTGTTATTGCATAATTCCGTCACTACTGAGTTGTGACGTTGAAGAAGAAAACGTAGATTTCAGATTTGTCTTCTAAGTCAACATCAAATATTGACATAATTAACGGGCTAGTGCCAAGTCCAGACAAGGACTCGCGCCTGCCAACGAAATGGAAGTCGACGCGTGATTCATATCTCAAGGAGCGACTCGCACTCTCGGTTCCTGTTGAACTCGTTGTTCCTTCCTGTATTCAACACCTACAACAAACGTTGTGTACAGAGTCGCTACCCCGAGATAGCCACAACCCAGCAATCAGCCTTGGAGAACAATTCGAGCACGTTTGGAGCCATCACCAGCTGACAGTTCTGTACTTCAGACGCCAGTCTCACTGACTCACCGCTTTCCAAGATGACAATTGTTGCTGACCTGGGCTCTGGCCAGTCCGAGAATTTTGACCACTCATCACTGACAAAGATGCTCATTTCGAGCGAGAAGAGCGCCGAAGGACCAGAGGACTTCAATTGGAAAGAAAGAATTTGCCGCTTCATAGTCATCGCTGCGTGTCGGTATGCTCTTGTCGCCTTATCGGTCCTTACCCACGCCTTGATCTTCTTCTTCGGGTTGATGCACTACGACAATAGAATCGACGAGTTCACGATACCCAGAAAGACAAGTGTTGCTCCGCTAATTGCAGATGCTTCGACCCTGGTGCTCCACTTCGACCTAGCCATTGTTCTCTTGCCTCTATGTCGTACGCTGATTTCGTTACTGGAAAGGACCTGCCTCCGCTATTTCTTGCGCAATGATTATGCGGTACGTCTTGTCGAGCCTATCACATCTCATTCCGTCCAGAACCTGTGGCCGCAGGCCTTTCCTCGGTATGGGTTCTCTTCCTGTACTGCTCAAACCATCAATTTCGCCTTTTTTGAATGACAATACTATTGACTGAATTCCGTACAGGTGTCTTACCACAGGATCGTAGCATGGTCTATGGTCTTCTTCACCTGGGTGCATGCAACCGCCCATTGGATCAACTTTATCCAGCTAGCGACCAGAAATGGTCAGGGTTCTAAGGGCTTCTTCCTCGCCTGTTTTACTACTGGATCTGGTTTGTCAGGACACATCATGCTCTTCTCATTGATGATAGTCGCTCTTACTTCCATCGAACGATATCGAGTTTTGAATTGGCAGCGGTTTTGGTCCAGTCATCATCTGTTTCTTCTATTTTTCGTCGCTTGGTCCATCCACGGCGCTTTCTCTACGACTAAAGCAGACAAATTAGTGACCTGGACTCGCACAGCTACCTTTTGGCAATACTGGCTGGGAGGAGGACTCCTCTACTTGGTGGAAAGAGCTTTTCGAGAACTACCTGGAAGGCACAAGACGCACATCTTGAAAGTTGTCCAACATCCCAGCGACGTGGTTGAAATACAGATCAAGAAGAGGCAAACGACAGTAAAGGCTGGACAGGTACATATTTTTCGAACTTTCTTTTACTAGCGCTAAATATATGGGTCAGCATATCTATCTTTGTTGTCCAGAAATTTCCTTGTGGCAATGGCGCGCCTTCGTCCTCACTAGCGCTCCTGAGGAAGACTATCTGGCTGTCCACGTCCACTGCTATGACCAATTCACCAAATCTCTGGCTACTTCGGTCGGGTGCAATTTAATATGCCTAAAGGACGATAGATCGATGGAGACGTCCTCGGTTGTTGGCATTGACGAGAAAGCTGTCAAGCTCGACATAGATCCTAGCGTCCGCAGTCTTCTCCCTCCTTTGTCAGTCGATAGGCCCTTTGGATTTAATTTCGACGGCATTTTCGAAAAGGAAGTCGCGATTCTGGTGGGAGCAGGGTACAACGTCACGTAAGTCACCTGGGTTGTTTCATCAGGATGATCTGGTCCATGAGTCACAGAACTTGCTTTGGGGAATGCCCTCCTTTCAGATCCTATCCTATATAACAAACTCGACCACAACTTCAGCGAAGAGGTTGCCTTCCATCAATGCTGTGCCTGCTTCTCGACTAAGGCTCATGGCTCTAGCATATACTCTGACGAAGAAGTGCTGACTCCGACCTTTACATAGAGCCTTGGCTTCCATCTTGAAGAGCATCTGGTATCGCCAGAACTTTGCTTATGAAAGGACTGCGCTCCGTAAGGTTTACTTCTTCTGGCTGTGTGATGATTTGACCGGCTTCGAATGGTTTAAAGCCCTGGTCATGGCTATTGAGGCGCAGGATATGGACAGCAGCATTGAGATCCACCCTGTAGGCCACACTTTGATGGACACAAAAGGCAAGATGCTGATAGATAACAGTACTTTACGAATAGCTACATGTCCAACAGTGCCATTGGTACTGCAGACAAAACTCCGGATGCTGTCAAAGATATCTTTGTTGGGTTGCGATCTCCTACGGTATACGGTCAGCCTAATTGGGATGCAATTTTCAGAGCCATCACACGGCTCCATAGCCCTGCCAAACGGGGGGTCTTTCATTGCGGATCACCAGAATTGTGGGGCGACCTGCTGGTCATGTGCAGAAGGTACCCTCAGGAAGGCTTGGTAGTTGAGTCAAGCGGACAGACTTTTTGAGGACTGTACTTGCTACATCAGGAAGAGCGCTGTCAGATTATGAAGAACTTCCTAGGCGTTGGCTCTATCTGCTGAAGAGGTACTCTTCGTGACAGGTGTCTGGAGGAGGCTGGGGTGTATTGTATCGTATGCCATTTTCGATGCCAATTGCCGAAGTGGAAGGTTGCCTTTCTCCAGCTGAAAGGGCAAGAGCATGCATATGAGAGCTACAATATCTTGTCGATACCTGTTTTAGCTTCATATACTTGACGTGAAATCGCTCTGTACTGGACCAATGCCAGACCCTCGACGGTGCCACATATTCTAGAGCTAAGCTGGTCGATTCCGTTAGGTTTGGTACCTGGCGTATCAGACCGATCACCTTCTCATATGCAGTCTTCAACACTCAGCACTGGAATCACCTTCTCTAGCTTCTCAGGAGTTTCACTAATGGTAACATATCATAGAACCTTCACTTTCGAATCACATAACTCGGTCAAGATATTCATAGTCATGTCTTAACACATAATCTATGAGAGCTTTGCCTTCCGGGACCACATGGTCGAGTGCCATCCGTCTTCCACGGCAGGGACATTCAGGAAATTCCGTTGCACTCGAAAATACTACCTAGTAATCTTGATCGTGTGGAGTGTAACGGAAGCCTGAACTTACCTATACCATCTGGCACATCGCAATAATAGCTTAGCTGACCGTTAACCGTTAACGCCTTTGTATAGAATAGCACCAATTATTCACTAGCCTAAAACGGGTTCAAGGCCGTTGAGATGCCAAGCGTTCGAGAAACGAGCACAACTTCACAGCTCTAATACAAACATAACACTTCCCAGGCATTCTTCCCACGACATCTCCCAATCACAAATCTTGAACGTCCAGGTTTGACCGTATCCATCCTCTGACCGCATCATCCCCATATACACCAACTTTAACGCCGACAGCTTTAGGGAAAGTCCAACTTCACCCTCTGCAAGCACAACCTACACACTAGACACGCCGGCCGCTCCAATATTTCGCTTTCGATCCGGTACTAAGACCACAGTCACGGTATACAAGACTGCTTCGAAGGCACCGGCTGCTCCATTGTTACACCTTTGGTCCCACCACCTCATCTGGTGGATCAATTCTAGCGCTCCCCGGACTACCTCCGTCTTGCGGAACAGATTCACCGAAAGCTTGATACCCATTCGTTGAAAAGTCCAATAGCATTATCATACACGGAAATCTGAATCAGATCAAGATGGCGTCAGCTTTGGCGGATCAGGCCAGCAAGATGAAGCTGAGGTGAGCTGCTGTTATTCAATGTCGTCCCAAAACTTGGCTAACATCGAAGTCTAGCGATGGTTCTTCAGGCCAGAATGCAAAAGACAGATCAAAAGCGCCTACGAAAGATACGCGACCACAGACTGAGGTGCATGCCAGCATACTTCGTTGAAAGCGCGAGAGCTAAATTACATTCTAGGATGTGACTGCTACCAAAGGCCTTGAATTTGAAGACTTCGTTCTCAAGCGGGACTTATTGAAGGGCATACATGCGGCTGGCTTTGAAAAGCCTTCGCCTATACAAGAAGAGACAATTCCGGTGGCTTTGACAGGGCGAGACATACTAGCACGAGCGAAGAATGGTACTGGCAAGACTGCCGCGTTCATCATCCCCACACTTGAGAGGATTGAGCCGAAGACGCAAAAGACGCAGGCTCTGATCCTCGTTCCCACAAGAGAGCTGGCTCTGCAAACGTCGCAAGTCTGCAAAAGCCTTGGGCAGCACCTTGGCATCAATGTCATGGTCACTACTGGCGGCACTGGTCTCAAAGATGATATTCTGCGATTAGAGGAGACCGTCCATATCATCGTTGGTACTCCTGGACGAATAGCCGACCTTGCTAGGAAGGGGATAGTGAAGTTGGACGAGTGTGCAACGTTCGTGATGGACGAAGCGGATAAACTGCTGTCTCCCGAATTCACACCCACCATTGAGCAGCTGCTCAGCTTTCACCCCAAAGAACGACAGGTCATGTTGTTCAGTGCAACATTCCCTATCATAGTCAAGTCTTTCAAAGTAAGTTTGATTGGCCATTATTATTGTCAATGAGCTCACCAGACTAAGGATAAACACATGAACGATCCATACGAAATCAATCTCATGGACGAACTGACCCTCCGTGGAATCACCCAATACTACTGTTTCGTGGAGGAGAAGCAGAAAGTTCATTGTCTCAACACCCTCTTCTCTAAGCTTCAAATCAACCAGTCTATCATCTTCTGCAACTCCACCAACCGTGTCGAGCTTCTTGCAAAGAAGATCACCGAGCTCGGATACTCGTGTTTCTACTCTCACGCCAAGATGCTGCAACATAATCGTAACCGTGTCTTCCATGATTTTCGCAATGGCGTCTGCCGTAATCTTGTCTGCTCTGATCTCCTCACTCGTGGTATTGATATTCAAGCGGTGAACGTGGTCATCAACTTTGATTTCCCCAAAAATGCAGAGACTTATCTTCATCGGATCGGTCGTTCAGGCCGTTATGGACATCTTGGAGTAGCTATCAATCTAATTAACTGGGAGGATCGCTTCAACCTCTACAAGATCGAACAGGAACTGGGCACTGAGATCGCAGCCATTCCACAGTCTATCGACAAGAAGCTATACGCCTATGACTCACCTGAGAGCATCCCGCGCCCACCATCGAACTACACCACTCAAGGTCAATCGACTGGTCAAGGCCATCAAGCTGGCGGACCTCCACAGCGGACTAATCGAGGCCCTGGAAACGTCCCAAATGGGGGTTTCGCAGGGCAGGGCCGGAATCAAGCAAATGGAAGCAGCTCTTCAACTAATCAACGGCATCGTGGTCAAAGCGGCGCTCAGAGAGGGTCTTCTGGAGGATATCCACCTCGAAATCAACAGCCGAACGGCACTACGGTCCAGTAGGATCGACGTCGTTGTGTCTTTGATTTCCCGCACTTTATTCATTCATCATCGATTACCTTCGCTCAAGACGACCCGGATCATGACCTCCTACGCCCGTAAATATCTTACCATGCCATGTTCTTCTACAGACCTTCACCTTTTCGTCCCGTCCCATTTGCGCTGTATTGTCGTCTCTGGAGCTTTCATGCCGCCAGCGGTATCGTGCAGGCTGAGAGACGACGTACAGAAGGGGTTTGCCTAATGTGCTTCCATACTATGCGTTAGTATGGAATAATATCCATTGTGCTAAGCCATTACTTTTTCGGGACAAGCCCCTGGCTCTGTCCCATTTGCCCAATTTCAATCCCTCGATCGCATCTTCATAATCGACTCCACCGGTTCACGACCTCTACTCGAATTCGCTCATTCTCCATCCCATCGACACTATCACAATATTCTCAACTCACTTCGCCATCCCGTCGTCCTCAAACTTTACTATAAAATTCGATCACCAACACTTCAACTCCTCAACTCTCTTGGACCTTTCCCTCAAACCTAGCGCTCTCATCAAGATCAAACCACAAGCAGTATCTCTGTTTGAGAGCAGTGGATCTTGTCCACCACTGCCTGGATCAATATCGTCTACCATGTATTCCGCTCCAAGGAGGGAAGATGGGCCATATTGGACAACCCCTCGGATGCCGTTCTCCCTGTGGCAGAACACGACAAATAAATTTTGCACAGTGGATCGATCGCTGGCAAAGCACTTGAAAAAACACCCCAAAAAACAAAGGAGGCCACAAGCGTGCCCTGAATGGGCGCAGACCAGATAACAGCATGATTCTTAGCTAGCAATAGTCAATGGAAACAATGCTGCCCTCTGATATCCTTGTGAGATGCGTGAGACCTCGTCCACGAGCATGCCGAAACAGTATAGAGAGCTTCCAAATACTGTAGTACAGACATGAAGCCAACCTGTAGTACCCTACGCCTTGCCTGTCCCAAAACGTGACCTTTCCACATTCTTGCTTCACTACGTTGGCACATCAGTCAAAGGCACATACCGAACCCCAAACTGCTTCTCCCTAACAACGGTCCCATCCTCCATCTTATCAATGATCCATATAAACTGCACATCCTCCCCCACAGGAATGAACAGCCTTCCCGGCCTCCTCAACTGCCTCACCAATACCTCATGCGCCTCCTTCGCCGCCGCCCCAACATGAATAGCATCATAGCCCCGCTCCCGCTCCCGCTCCCCTCCCTCATCATCACCATCATCATCCGCAAACCCCAACCTCCCATCCCCCTTCACAAACCTAACCTTCCCACTCTCCAACCACTGCCGCCCCTGCTCGCTCTTGGCCACATTTCTATTGGCGAGATCGACAAGACCTTGGATATGATCGATGCCGATGACGCGAGCCTGCGGGCCCAGCAGCGACGCGAGGACGGCGGTGAGGTAGCCGCTGCCGGAGCCGATGTCGAGGACGCGGGCGTCCGGGCGCGAGGAGAGGTGCGGGAGGAGGGATTCGGCGGCCGTGGCGTGCATGTGCGGTGCGGAGATGGTGGCGGCGTGGCCGATTGTTTGGGGGGAGTCGGTGTAGGGGGATTCGGGGCAGAAGTGTGCGCGATCGACCTGGTGGTTTTGGGTTGGTGGTTGTTAGCTTTGATGTTTTGTTGGTTTTTGTGATGGGTGGTGGGATTGATGTACATTCAACATGGCATTTTTGACGCGCTCGGAGGTGATGAGGCCGTTGCTGGCGAGGTTCTTGATCAGGGATGCGTTAGAGGAACCGGAGGATCTCCAGGCCATAGCGCCTGTCTGGTTTCTCAGGGGAAAGGGTTGAATGGCTGTGAGCGCGGTAGGCGGAGTGATGGACGAAGATGAACGTGCATGGAAGCTTGGGGTGGATATGTGTGTTGATGCTTTTGCTTCTCAGGTTTGCGCATAAGATTCTTAGCTCAAGAAATACGGTGGTGTACGAACGTTGTGATTGCTGATCGAAGAGTGTCAATAGCAGAATGGGAATGCGGAGGCCCCACCTTCGGATGCATTTTCGCCCCGCATTGTGATGCATGACGATAGAACAAAACTCTACCAAGCAGCAAGAACAGCAGACAAAATTGAGTCTCCAATGGATAGCATGTGTGGTACAATGTCATATGTATTTCCGATCAGGATCAAGGGTATCTAAACCTTCCATTGTTTTCTCGTACCTGCAACGATTAGCTATTGGCTGCCTCGTATCTCGCAAGTACTGACATCGTAAAGACAATCCCTCCGCTCAGTATCAGTCTCGCCAGCCGTGGTACTGCGCCTGACCAGAAGGTCAAGATACCCTCATTCTTGAAGATTTTGGCTGCGCAATCGAAGCTGTTTTTGTACTCCTTCCGGGCCTCGATTGATTGCATTCTGTTATTGTTCAGCATCGACAATTGGTTGGCCGGGGAGGTGTTGGCTTACCGTGTCTTGACAGTGTCCAAAGGTTGCGTGGCGTAGCTGCAGCGGTCAGAGTCTCCCAGCGTTAGTGGTAGTAGCCACTTACACTGTAATGAAGCCCGCCAGACCCCCTATGGCAAACGTGCTGATAGTCCCTAGCTTCTCTCCTGGAGCAACATAGCCTTGGGCGAATTGCTTTATTGCTGTGTAGCTTCCAAATCTCGTTGCAGAGTTCGCAGCTTGCCGGGCTGTCGTAGGGACAAAACCTTGGAAGAAACCTCTTACACCACGTTCTCGGAATATGATACCTGAGCCATGTAGGAAGCCACGCATGCGAGGATTGGCAGATTTCCGATCATCGATTCTCCATAAGGTCAGCCACTTGGTGAACCTCGGGGACTTTGTGTGTGCTCACAAAGTAGTCTTGATGCTCTCAAATGGTGTAACGGCCAGTAACGATTCCGTAATTCCTGCCCCAAAGCCTGCTATCACCGTTCTCGGTCCAGATATGCTGCCTGTCTCATCTTGCAACATTGCCTTGTACTGGTCGAAAGCGACAAATCCTGCTCTTCCTCAGCCGCTGTCCTCGTAGCTGGTTTTAGCAAGTCCACATACGTATTCCCGCTTTCAAAGAATTCCCAATGATCAATGTCGTACATCCCGCGTACCACGCCTTACCGAATGGCGGCCATCCAAGCTTCTGTCCATCTGGTAACCTTCGGTTGAGTTGTGTCCTGGTCTTGGCAACTGTGGGCAATGGTCAATTGAGTCCAGCTTACTACATAACGACTCACGTACATTCGGCAGGATATGTGATGGCTGAGAAGAATCAGTATCGACGGGCATAAGGCATAGCTCAATGCTGGCATACCAATTTCCACAGCTCCGGCTGTTGAGCCGGCAATGATCGAGCGCAACGGACTTGGCTGTGGAAGTCAGTTGCTGTGACACGGATAGAGGCAAAGGCAAGCGAACGCACATACCTTTGTCTTCTTATCTGGATCAGAACCTGCCATGTAGAAAAGATATTCAAGATGCGACTCTCGAGCTTGAGGAGAAGGTTAGCCGGAGTCCAGCGCCAAGCTTGCGGATTTCTCTAGCGCCGAATTTCTCCAAGAGCATCATCGCGCTTCTTTCTCTTCAGAAACTCATAAAACTTCACAGTCATAGAATGATGTCTCTTAGAAGCTTCTCCCGAGCTCTGCCTCGTTCGGTGCCGAAAATACTTGCACGATGCCAGCCAAGAACATTCTCATCCCTCCCCCGTGCCTCAGTACTACAGACGACTAAAACGACTTCGATACCGAAATATGCTGCATTTTCGACCTCAAGAGCTGCGCGGGCGAGGGAAGGCCAAGGTAGGATGATATTGTCATGAGTGGAGGTACTCAAGCTCACCAAGTATTCAGTCGACAAAGAACTCTCTGCTAAGATCGAGTCTGAGCTACAAATGGAAAAGGAGATGAGGGATTCAGAAAAGCTTCCAGCAAACATCTCGGACTACCTAGACAGCAGCTCTTTCGAAGTAGGCGACTCATGTCCAGCTCTTGCTTGTTACTGAATGTGACTAGCTCCACGATACCCCAGGACATGAAGAAGTTGTTTTAACCCGGCAATTCGGCGACGAATCGTAAGCGGCCATATACTGACCTCCCTAATCTCGTCCTCGAATCTAAATTGCTTCTAGGATCCGGGTGAGCTTTTCAATCGCCGACCTGAACGCCATGGACCAAGATCAAGATGACTTCGGTGAGGATAAAGCTCTCTACGACGAAGACCCCGGAGAAATCCCAGAGAGCGCTCAATCAGGAGGCGCAAACACAAAGGGCATCATCAACCAAGGCAAGACCAAAGACGGCAATATCAAGGTCGGACCCGTGGACGGCATCGCGCCCGCCGACAGGGAAGAGCTCATGGACGACGAGTCCTCCAACGACGAGGACCCGAGCGCCGAGCCTAGCTTCCCAGCACGCGTCAACGTCATGATCGAGAAGAAGGGCAGGGGCACATTGCAAATCGAGACGACAGCCCAGGATGGAGAGGTCGTTATCGACAACGTCTACTATTTCGCAAACGCGGAGCTGGCGGATGCCCAGACTGCGGAACTGGATTGGAAGCGGAGGAATCTATACGAGGGTCCACCGTTTGGGAATCTGGACGAGGACTTGCAGGTGCTGCTGGAGAGGTATCTCGACGAGAGAGGAGTGAACACCGCGTTGGCACTGTGGGTGCCGGAGTACATTGACTTCAAGGAACAGAGGGAGTATCTCAACTGGCTGACGAGTAAGTCGGATCCTCGTCAAAGAATGATCCCTAACAGCAGCTAACGCGGTCTCGCAGATGTGAAAGCATTCGTCGATGCGTAGTCTGGTGGTCCCGAACCGAACCGATCCATGCCCTTTCTATTCCCACCTTGTACTTGTCGACCACCCCTTTTCCACTCTCTGAGCGACTTCGCGTTACTTACATAATCCTGTACTCTATCTACGGCGCGTGGGAAGATGTGCATTATATCACTCAGCGGAATCTGACTTGACACCATTTCCCAAAAAAAAAACGCCAAGTTGCCGTGCTATCATACAACCCAAATTACCCATCGCCATTGCACAGCTTTTACTTACTTTCAGACGCCAGTAAGTGGAAATTCGTGCTTATATCGATGCTCTGACAACGCCGCACCTGATATTCTCGAACCATCGATCCAATACCTCCATACATACGATAAAATAGCACACCTTAGTACCTCCTCCTCCTCCTACTGCATAGAAAATCTCACCCACAGACCCTTTCCCCCATTTTCTTGTAAACACCAAAGCCCCGTCCAACAGCCATCCATCCATCCATCTATCCCCTTCCCTCCTCCTTATACGCACGATGATACACTCCCAACATCCAAAGACCGTGACGACTGAATTGCGAAAGTATTTAATAAGTGGTAACTAATGTTGGCTTGGTAAATCATCCATGTTTTGGTCTGCGAGGTTGAACTATGATCTATGATCGACAGTCATAGAAATCGGAATAGGAATGAGAATAGGCATAAGAGACTAAAGCCTACAGAACACGGGCAAGAGTCTCCCAAAACACCAAGGCAAAACTAAGGCTATATATGAAACGCCATGGCAATAACCAAGCCATCCCATCCCATCCTACTCAATCCATTCCCTCCCATCGCCCAAACACCCAAAAAACACCGACCCCACCCAATCCATCTCCCCCATCTCCCCCAACATCCAACCCCCCCCCAACAACAAAACTAACAAACCCTCCACCCACCCCCATCCCCTTTCCCCTATCCACCATCCATCCATCCAAGCATCTCCCAAAAGATCCCACTCCATTCCACAACCACAACAAACACAAAAATCGACAACCGCCGTCCCAAAAAATAGCGTAGCACCATCCAAGCTCTACCCATCCCCTCCAGAACTCTCCGGCCTTCAAAGCTATATAACTCCCTCTCCCCAACCTCTCCGACTCAACCCCCAGCTCCGCCTTCATGAAGAAGCGGTCGCACACGTTAAGGCGTCGTCTATGATCTGTTTAGAATCTACGGTCGTTAGGCGGATTGGGACGTTGTAGCCGAGGACCACTTTCGCTTTCCCCCAATCGGGCATTGGTTTGGAGCATGGCTAGTCGCTGACGCGGGGTGAGGAATGATGGCTGTTGAGACGGGTTGGGACGTTGTAGCCGAGGACCACTTTCGCTTTCCCCCAATCGGCCATTGGTTTCTAGCATAGCTATCCGCTGACGCGGGGTGAGGAACGATGGCCGAACCCCTTCTTCTGTCGAGTGCGACATGGCTGGCCGTAGAGCCATGCTGTGAAATGGTTGCTGAAGACCGTTCTCGCTTTCGCTATCTACTACTTGCGACGTCGTTTGTAGCATAGCTGGCCCTCGAGACCGGACAGGGAGTAAACGTCGAAAACCCCTAGTCCTATCCGCCAACGGCAGCATGGACGTTTGCATATCATATTCATATCCCCCCTCACACCCCACTCGTCCACGAGACGCCAAAGACGGTGGTGGTACCATACGGCTCTTCGAAATACCCATCACAACCTGTGACAACGATCGCAGAGGTCGAACGGGAGATACTCGCTGGTGATGTTGACCTTCGTGCTGTGGATCTGATACGATCCTCGCATCCCTTGCGATACGCCTTTCGATATCGGGGAACGTATATGAAGTGCCCGGTACTGGGCCCCTGGCTGAGATCGTCACGTTATCTTGTCGTTGAAACAGGCTTCATGGTGTTGGGGATTGCGGTGGTGGTGCGATCGCCGTTATTGGCATGAATCCGCTTGGCTGGCCTTGCGGAATGGGCTGTAAATGCACATGCCTGTCCATCGGTCCTAGAGGTTTTTGTCCTCGATCAATGGGAGGCTGCTCCATTTCACCCATCTGGGGATGACCATTGTATCTGTTCTGGCGTCCCGTGATCGAAGAATTGTGTGATGGTAGTATCGACGTTCCTTGAGGTTTTGATGACCTTTGAATCCGACCTAGTGCGGTCTGACACCCTCCCCTAGCCTCACCGCACCCCCTTGTCACGGCCCTTCCCCTTGTACTCACCCCTCCTCTCACCATACCGCCTCTTCCCCTATTCACCGTCCCTCCCCTCATACTTCCAGTCCTGGCCACTACCGACCGTGACACAGTCGCAAACCCAGCAGCGATCCGTCCTCTCGCGTAAAGCTCAGCCCCCAACGGATACACAGGTCCATCCACAGACATCACAGGACCACCCATCGTGTCTCGCTGGATGGGGAACGGTCGGAATCTGTGCTCTATTTTGGCGGCATCATCGTCTGCGTATCGAGACCGAGTCCGTTGGGAGACGGGCTCTGAGTCTGACGCTGGTGGTGCGCCGAACGTGAGATCCACAGACGTAAGATGTGCGTGGATCTCCGCCTCCTCCACAGTCAAGATATCGGAGTTTGAATCATCTCCGTACCCTTTTCGAGTTTTGGCACGTTATAGGTCCCTTGAGCGTCTGCCACACCTGATGCCTCGTGCATCCCGTTGTAGCTCCCAAATGGGACCATATCCCCGTATCGAGACCAAGATTCTTGATCCTCAGACTTTTTCTCCCCAGAGCGCATCTGGACGCGTTCCGAGCTTCTCGTGACATCCCTATGCTCGTCCGAGACTATTCTCACTCGCTTTCTCTGCCTTTCCAAGTGTGTGAGGTGAGGAGCAGGGTCGCTGGAATCGTCTGGGAGGTGCCGTTTGCCCCATCCTTGTTTCCACAGTCCGTTTCCGTCATCTGTTGATCCTTGTCGCTCTTGTTCCCTGGGAACCTTTTCGAGTGATCTTTGGGTCTCTTGTTCTTCTCCGAGCGAGTCGAACCCTTCTGTCTTGATTGCCTCCCCCAGTGGACTTGCCAAGATGTTTGGAGTCGCCGACATTGTCGAATTCGCGGAAGGTAAACCTTGATTTTCGGACACTTCAAGAGTAACCGGCACAATATCAGACTTAGCCAATGCGGAGGATGTGTATACCAATTGGAAACGATTGTTCATAAGCTGGCAGGTTTCATACACTCGATGCACAAGCTTTCTACTTCGGGGTCAGATGCTGGAATCATATCGATATGTTATGTACGAGAATGATGTGAGCTCATTGTCGTCGCAATGCTTGAGTATATTTCAAAGGAAAGAATACTGGAATAGCTTATCAATGCAGCTTGAGCAAGTATGAAAAAGTAAGAAGGGTTTCCAACAGATGATTGCAATAGTCACTCGCTACTTCTCAAAGTAGAAAAACAATTCAACCAAAGCCGTTCAAACGGTTCAATGGTCAGTGGCTTGCTTAGGTTCCCATAAGATATAACTTCACCTTACTGCACCTACCTACGATGGTAAACGTAGAAACATGACCTAAAATCTCATTCATATCATGGACATTTCACATGGCGGTAGTCAAAGACGCGATGCTCTTCAAAGCTTACTCGTAGCACAACACGAACCATCCTGCCCTACTTTGGCCTCCACGCTTGGCTGTTTGTGCTGCTCGCTGATATCCGTGCTGCGGTTGAATTCCTGGTTACTGGGTGGCACATCCAGCGCAGGGTTCTTGTCGAAGAAGTTCACGGGCTTCAACTGCACCTTGATGATCTCGCAAGGCATGACTGGAAAGTCTTCAATTCTTGTGATATGCTGCAAGCCAAATTGCACCCATACGACGATATCGTCATTCACAACGTTCTCCTTGCGGTTCGCCCATGCACGTACACCAGTACCGCCACGGGACTGGTTGGTGTATTTGCCGCCGGCGTAGAGCTCACCATCATGATACTTGGTGACGTAAATGTTATGGTCGGCGAATTCAGCTCGCTTGTGATGGTATGAATCGGGGTCTGCCACCATCTTTTGAAACGCGGGTGCTTGGACTTTGTATGCAACTGCTTTGCCATTGACAGGATTCCTCGAGGACTCATTCTGAATCTTGTAAACACGATTACTATTGTAATCTGTATCGAGCCCACTGGACTTTCGGACAACAGTCTCCTCGGCTGTGTACCCAACGCCGTGGGGATTAAACTCTGATCTTGGCATAGGGTGGACTTCTTCGTAGACCAGAGTATTTTTATGACCATCGATCGCTGGATCAACCCGGAGGGAGAATATGTGCTGATGGTGTGCAGCAAATACGCCTGGATGGACGACTGTTCCCCAGGGCACTTCGACACCCTCATCAATGGGTTGAGTGCTCACGATACCAGTCGCTCTGACCTCATACGTCAATTCGCCTACTTGATTGAACACAAAAGCCATGATGTACTCGTAATTGGCTACGGTGATGATGGACTGGAGGACAAGCTCCCGACTACGGACAAGGGCTGCTCTGCCGGTGCGATAGTTGGTGTGTTTCCAGCCGATTCCAGCATCCTGCTCGTGGATACAGACTACATTGTCCATCGGCATTGGCTTGCCATTGTCATCTGCAAGGACAGCACTTAGATAGTGGATCGAACCGAGACAGTCGCATCCAAGTTTCAGGTTGTTGGCCATCATGCCTGCACCTGCATCACCAAGGTCGAAGGCTGCTTTCTTGTGGAAAGGGTGACGAGGATCAGCATACGGGATGTTCATGTCAGAAAGTGCAAGACGGTAAAATAGACTTCTCCCTGCATAGCGGACCTGTGATGGTGAGTTATGTGAAGTCGGCATTGCATTCAGTCGGACTTACATCATACAATACCATTCCCTCTCTCTGGTTAAAGCCTACTCTGAACGACCATTTTTGCCATTCGATGATCTCCCCAGTCTCTCCTGATTTGATGACCTTGAAGCTTGCGCCTTCGGGTTGGATCACGTTCAGTGGCTTCAGATCTGTTCTTAGCTCATGATGCTCCGGTGTATATTCATTTGGCGGTTTCACCGTGAGCGGTTGAGTCGCTCTGGTTTGGTGATCAGCACCAGTAGGCAGGAAGTCGATGCGGGAGACCTTTAGTGTCTCGACGTCCACAACTGGGGATATGGCTAAAGGAAACGCATAGTGATTGGAGTCTTCGTTCGACGGGTCATTTGGATCACGCATGTAAAGAAAACACTGGTACATTCGTCGGTCGTCATCGACACCGTCGGAGCCTCAATTATGTCAGTAGATGGGAGGCCTGAATGCTGATAATGCGTACCGTATATCCAGGGATCACTCACGATAGAGGAACCCTCTGGAAGCCCCAACTTCGCTATCTCTGCTCTTACACCCTCGTCTTCCAGTGCAAGTTTCTCTACGGTAAGAATCTCTTCCACATCTGCAGGAGCATGAATGTTCGGGCCAAGCTTCACATTACTCTCTACTTTTTGCCTGGTCAGGTTGATTATGGCTTCGTGTAATTTGTCCTGCGAGAAAAATGAATATTTTCCAGATGCTTCGTATCGAACACAGAGTCTCCTGTTCACTTACGGTATTACGAATGTAGTACGACACGAAGGCTCTTCTGTCAATGCGTGGTAGTCTGGATCCTTTATGTTCGGCCTCCAGGTACGGCACTAAATCGGATTTTGCGGGCTCCTCGAGTGTGATGGTTTTGAAATGGAGGACCGTCTTATTGGGCCAGGAGCGCTTGATGAGCTCTGCAGAGCGTTGGATCTCAGAGGCTGTGATCGGGCAAAGAGGGTGTGCTGCAATCTGCTTGATTGCTTCGTGCATAGGAGCCATAGACAATTGTTCTGTAGACATCTTGACTGATTGACTCTGATCTGCTTGTATATATTTTATAAGTGCAAAGGTATACTAGGAGCAGTCTTATATTGGTAGTGAAAGATGGAAATCCAGCGTGCAACGTGCAACGGAAGGCTCTAATCGAAATTGAACATCATTGTAGCACGACTCTCGAAGCTAGAACGGGACAACTCGATCTATCGCTCTCGGGCCTCTCCTCTCCACGATAGCAGCTCTCAGTGCCGGAAAGGCAATCATGTCTCACGCCTGCGACTGCCCTATCAAGTAAGCCCATGTTCATCTGGGCCGTCCAGATAGAGGAACTGTTGCTTATCGGGAACCATTATAAGAGAAGTAGGCTGCAAGAGGGGTAAGTTGATGCAAGGAGGGAGTCTAGGTGTGGGATTTTCAGTGGGGTGGCATGGTGGCTATCGCGTCCCAGGGGATCCTCTGCCGGGAGAAGTTAAGAGGTTGCTGACTGTCAAAAAGGCGGAATTTGCGTCTTTGCCCTGATCAGGTAGGTCCTTCCGACTATCAACGTCTTCTCTGCTTCCATTATGTAATCACCGAAGACCTGGAGTTTCCTTCTGGCCTGGCAAGCTGCCGGATGATGCTGGAGAAATTGGGACTTTATGTGTGAACGATAAGCTCTGATTGGCCTCTGGACAATATGTTCGATGTTCGTCTAAGGCAAAGCGTAATAAGGCAAACGCGGCCGGGATTGAGTTTGATAGAGACGGTCGTGCCTTTGCGCGACGAGAATATGTCTCGACGTGCTACGTGACGTAGCTGGTTGGTCGAATAACTCGGTGTCCTGCGTAGAATAAGCTTGCTTCTGATTGGATCTGTAAGCGAATCATAAGTGTAGGCTAGTCTTTTGTACGACCTCTCCAATAATAGAAGGTTCTAATGATACTAAGACTAGGTACTCGTCACGTAACACACTGATGCCTTTACTAGAACCTTGCCAAGTGCTGCGTGTGTTGGAGACGATCGACTTACAAGAAGCTAGCTATCAAAGCCTATCGAGTAGTAGATATCAATCCAAAGATAATATGTACATTCAGAACACAAGTCACTGATATCACAAATCCTTTCTCGATGCAATCTCGCTTTGACACGCAAGATAATGTGTGGCATGCAGTCACAAAGACTCCTGAATCCCAGTACACGTCCGCTTCAACTCGCATCTCAAGCCTCCTCACCTCTTGACAACCAACCAGACAGGGCTTGTCTCATTCTTCTCCTTCGTCCACCCTACCTGTTCCAAAGTTTGCTTACTCGACTCTCCACCCTGAGTGAAGCTATCCAGCGCTATCCACTGACCACTCCCGGACTCGCGAACCTCAGTGAGGCCCTTCGTTTCATTATCCGGACAACCCAGTCGCTTCATCAAATCCCTGACCGTCAAATTGCACGGCACCTTATGCTTTGAGAAATCGAACTTCTGGGTGCAGAATCCGTTAGGCCAGTCGCAGGGGCGGACGCCGCCGCCCACAAAGAAGATGGTCGTATGATCGGCCGGCGAAATGTATGACCAGCCTTCGCCCTTCAAAAGGTGTCCGTCGACATACTGTCCTGGTGGTTCGTACGGAGGGCATTGCGGATCCGAGTACGCTGGCAACTGACATGGCGTCCATGCTGGCGGTGCTGTGAAAGTCGCAGGCGGCGCCGTTGCTCCGTAATAGGGGATCAGGCCTGTCAGCAATGGGCCGTAAGCGGGGGGTGGTGGACCCCATCCGGCTTGACTTGGGGGCATTCCTCCGTTGGGAGGGTTGCTGGCAACAGGTGCGTAGTCCCGAAGGCTGAAATTGGGGTCATGCATGATCATAATGCCAGGAGGGATGCCGCCATTGGGGACTCTACGGTTAATTGTGATCCAGCGTGTTTCAGACATCTTACTGTTGATGGTATGAAACAGGGGGAGGATTAGAAGGATGTAATACAGGACTTGGAAGCACAGCAAAGATTTGAAATATGGTCCTTCAGTATACAAAGTGTAGAATAGAGGCAGATCCGTGGTTATGATAGGCGTGGCTAGGAAGCAACTGTAGAAAAGTTGGAGGAAGCTGGTTTAGAAGTACTGGAGCTGAGCAAGATGCCGGATATCCATGGTAAAGAAGACGTAGTACAACGGATAATTGATAGCGACGTGCAACAGAACATTTTGGATCAGATGCTGCGTTTGAGCCTATCGGCGTTGCATCTGGCAGTCTGTTTTTAGGACGCAGCGCTTGGGCAAGGCGTATAGATCCCATTAATAGATATAACATCGGTATCCGTTTGGATTCTTGATGACTCGGGGTGGCGAGTAGTAGTGGGACCAGCGTGCAACAAACAACAAGTATTTCCAAACCACCACCATTGGAGGCATCGCTGTTGCCTCATCGAGACACCTCAGGGCCGGGCAGCTGATGGCAGCGACATCAAATCATCCTCCAGCAATAACCGCCAAACCATCGTAGATAGTCCGCTTCACGGCAACGAAAGATCCCTCCAATGTCCGCGTCCTGATCTCCGGTAGATTTAGGCCACCACCTTCCACTTCGACTTTGCCTGCCCCGGATTTTCGCACCGCAACTAGCCCATCTATTAAAAGGGTTCCTTCCCCGCGGAACTCGGCCGTATGCCCTGTGGATTGGAGAATCTTTCTCAGATCCGCTAACCGAAGATCACCCACGTGTAACGGTTGGGCGACAGAGCGCGTCGCGGCCACCATACTGTCAGGTAAGATGTCCAAGACAGGGGCAAGCTCGGGTGCTTTCTCTGATGCAACTGGGATATCTGAGAGTTTGAATTGCTCGGCTTCAGCACTCAGTAGCTTCAACTTCTTCCGGCTGACGACATTATCCTCTGGCGATTCCTTTATCATGGCTGCCTCCAGATAGCCCATAAGGGTGACGACTTGTAAGCCTTTGACATTTTGCCAATGGGACCGCCGGGCGAGAGCTTCGCTCAGTTTCACAGTCCACGCATTTGTGTCAACACTGGCATCAACCATCTGGCCGTTGGCAGGTGTGAACACGATGTCGCTGGTCTTCCCTGACTCATCAACAATGTCGGTCTTCAATTTTTGCTTGCAATCGTGGGCCAGAGTCGTCGTCTCCGACGGACTTCCTGATACGAGTATGAGCTTCTTGGGTTGTATGAGAGGGATCAAGTTGGACAAGCTTCGCTGATCGTGAAGGCCTGCGAAGTCGATATGTGCAATCCTTAGGTTTGCACCAACTGCATTGGTATTAAACGTAACCTTAGAGGGTCCAATTGCGACAATTTCCACGTCGTCCTCGGATTCGCCAAGAGAATCATCTTCTTCATCTTCCACATGACCATTGTTGCCAGTAGTATTCGATCCGTTGGTAATTAGTCCACCACCGGGCGCCTTTGCTGACTGTCGTCGTTTGTTGGGGCTGTCAGGTTGTGGTCTGTTGTCGGCTTGCAACCCCGAGTCTTGCCACTTGCGTTTCTGGCCGAAGCCAGCCTGCTTCCGAGGATCAGTGTTCCGCATGTCTTGACCATCAATTTCGTCACGTTCTTCGGCTCGTAGATAGTCTTCTGCTCTGATCATGTCACCGAAATCGTCGCCCCGCCGCCGCTTGTTGACAATCGGGAACATTTGCTCTCGGCCTTTCTTGCCTCGCACATCGTAATCATAAACACCCTTGTGCCGTAAAAGGACATTGATGCCTAAGATCTCCGAGCCAAGGTCCGCTTTGTTACGATTGAAACGTGCTGTTTTGGCAGTCGTATTCAGCGCCTTCCCTTGCCGCTCAGGATCCGACTCCTCTGAGGAAGAGGAGCTCGAGGAAGAGGTGTCATCGACGGCATCAGCTGCTGTCTCTAAAGCTGTACCATTGCTTAGCCTAGAAAAGTTTACTGATTGCCTGCGCGACGCAAGACATTGCTGATATATCAGGAGCTCTTTTCCCTCCAGAGGGGTGCGCTGAGCGTCCCTGAATTGTAATTCTCGACCACTGCTATGGACCTGGTCAAGGAGTTTACCATCTTGACCTATCTCCATCGCCACGCCGTCTCTCCTCTCATAGTACCATCGTAACAGTGTAGCACTGAGACTATCGTTCTCTCCAGCGCTTGTGCTTCCCTTCCCATAATCTTCCGTGAGAATGATCAAGTTTGCAGGGTCTGCCGCGATGCTCTGCAATATCTCCTTCGAGAAACCCCAGGTCATAGAAGTATCACTCGCAAGAATGACCCGAGGGCCTCTTGCTGAGATTAGCCTTTGTATTCGCTTCCGGTGCTCTACGAGCTTCAAATACCGAAAATCAAAAGGAGTGCTAGAATTGCCGATGCCTTGGCTTGCAGTATCCTGATAGGACGTTGGTTTGCTTTGATTTCGTTTGTGCTGACGGGACCCGGTATTACTTGGTTCACCCTCGAGTTTACGGACGACACTCTCATCCATCCATTCGAGCATACTCCGCGCATACCTCATAGTGGCACCCACATTCCTACTCGCTAAATACAGTTTCGTTCTTTTCAAGGGACTGTCACTGGTGTTATCCGCGATATCCTTTCGCCATGCATGCTCCAAAATGTAAGCCAGCTCAAGAACCCTAGCGCTGGTGTCCGTCGGGATCAATACTGTGCCTCCTCTTGCAACTGTAGTACGTATCATATCGAGCAGTAAGTCATCTCTCTTCTTCCGTCCACCACCCATGGCATTTTTCTCTGCCCCTCTAGCACTGCAAACCATCGCTGTCGGCTTACGAAGCTCTTCGATGACTTCTGCCCCCCCGCCGCCTGATCCCCCCAGCCATGCGGCGCCAGCGAGCACATTCTCCCTTGCTTGATTCCAGTCGACAGCGTAGACAATAGATTCCATACCATGCTGTATCCGCCATATCGTACCTCCCAATGTATGTCCTGCATTGTAGGCTGTGATAGTCAAGTCGTTCAGGGGCGGAGAAAAGGGCGATGCTATCGGTTGATGAGGTTGGGAATACTTCAGAGGATGGATGCGAGCGAAGTAAGAAGCGATCTCTTCAGACGTAGGAGGTTGCAAAAGAAATTGAGGTGAGACTTCGGATTTCGAGGAAGAGAAGGTGACCGAAGTATCTGTGGGAGAGCTTTGGGGTATTATCGTGGATGCGAGCGGCGTTGAGGAGTAGATGTCCTGTAGTAGGGTTCGACCGAGACTGATGACTGGTGAAGTAGCGTAGACAGGTACTTGTGCGAATGAGGGGATATGCTTGCAGCAGTGGGCGAAAGCTGCAATGTGGGCTGAAGTTGCATGGGTGAGGAGGATGATCGAGAGAGAAGACACATGACTATGGGGGAGGAAGTCAGTCAATAAGATATATTCGAGGGATCAAGTTTTGAGGGAGAATTGGGAAGTGCAAATGCTTTGATTGTATAAGTTGTTGTACATAGCATACAAAGCATTTGTCTAGCTGGGCAATTTTTGACAAGACTGCTGTCGAGAGCTCCTCAATCCACCCAGACGACCTACCTCTCAAGGTTCTTCAACTTCTCGACGTCGAAATCATCATCCCATCCAACGTCTATGAGAACCTTGACACCCCCATCAAGTGCCAACAGAGACTGAGATGCTGGCGAGCTTGACTGGGCCCCCAACAAAGGCGTGAACTGGAACATGGCGCCCTTCGCCTATGGTCCCTCAGCTTCGTCCATGTAATGTCATCGCAATTTTGCAGGATCCACAGGGAACGCCTCTGATGATATGACTATTGAGGTTAGCGAAGAGGAGACTAGCTATGGCTGAGGTTCGACGACGGCAAAGACGACCTTATGTGATATGTTGCAAGATGAGAGATGGTAATACGTTAGCTGCAAATGAAGGTTTCCATTCCTGGCTCTAGTCCAGCCGCTATTCTAGCCCGCTTGGCGTTTATCCGGACGTTTATTACACTTAAGAAGTTTTCACTCATGATACCTATCGAATCACATGTATCTATTTACCCGGGTGCGTCATTCTATCAGCTACTGGAACTCTACGCCTGCAATATATACATTCGAAATTACCTGATCTACTATTGGAGATATTCCGCTCCCAAGAGTACGCGCAATTATTCGCAAAACATGGACCGACATGCGAATACCCCCCCGCACCCTGCCCAGCAATCCTTACTACCAAGTAGTCGGCATCTTGGGATATTCGTTAATACTCAGACCTAAGTCTGTGAACACAGGATGATCTCCTGTATGATGTTAACATGCATTTTGGCTATTCCCCCGAAATGTCTGCTTGCCTTTCAGATGCTCAACGCGGATCTCATCCTCGTGCTCAAGCTTTTCAATCTCTTCTAGGGGAGTCTCCTTTTCAGCCGTTTGCTCTTCCCCGTCTTGTGGCTTAGTGGCTTTTTCTAAGCCTTCGTCTTTGTGGCCAATGATGAGGAATTGCGTGTTTTCGTAATCTAGGAGTTTTGGCTCGAGAGGCATCCAGCCACGCCCTCCGAAGTCATCAATTATCCTATAAGTGTAAGTAAAAGCTACCGGCGATTTCCGAGGAATCCCAGAAAACGTACTCTTTGGGGTACTCAGGCCCTTGCGGCAAGCTTGCGTTAGCAGGAGCTGCCGTCGTTGGATTTTTGGCACTGGTGAGATAGCTGCCACGCTGCCTGAGGCCAACCTCTTGCTGCACTTCGCCGACTTCGGAAGGAATGGTTAAGATATACGCCAAATGCGTCTCTCGGCCAGTCTTGGTGATCGCGTAAACACCTTCGCCAATGGGAGTTGCAGCAGGAGTATGGCGAACACCTAGAGTCTTGGTACTGTAATCGGAAGAGGACAATTGCTGCTTGACCTCTTCGAGCGTTGTGTTAGTCTTCTCCACGAATACCATGAACCTATCCTTGGGAGAGACCGGCAAGACTTTCTTTGGCAAGGTTAGCATGCGAATGTTTCTTTGATCCCCAATTGGGCCTTCGCTTAGCTTTGCACCGATAGGCATTGGTCTAAGCACAACATAACTTCGAGCTATTTCGTTGACATCGCTGGGCTCGTTGATGCCGACGCGACCACGGAAGAAGAAATATATAATACCCTTTTCGAGTATATTTGATGGCATGGCTTTCTCACGTTCCGCGGAGTCCTCAACTGCATTGTCAGCTGCAGAGACTTTGCTTCCAGTTCCCTCCTCGGTGACGTTCTTGTCCACGTCTTTGCTCCCGTGGTCCATCAGAGCGTCGAAGCCGTTTTTCTGCGGCTCTTCCTTTTTACCTTCATTGTCGATATTGCCATTAGTCCCAAGCTTTCCATTATCAGTAGCCAGTTCCTCTCCCTTGGTATCTCTCATGTCTTCTTGGTCGCGAACCTCCTCCTCTCTTCTAGCAACCTCGTCGACGCCATTGCTGGTATTCGCGGGCTTTGGCTCTGCTTCATCCTTCATCTCAACATCTTCAGACTCGCCATCCTTCTTCTCGATTGGCATAGAAGCCTCAATGGTAATCTGCTCCTTCTCATTCCCCTTTTTCCCACGTTTGGCCTTTGGCGCAGCCTTTAAATCTAATTTGCGCTTGCTTCCAGCGCCGGGGCCCGGCTTGTTCTGAGGTGCGCTGGGATTCAAGGTGGGATTTCCTGCATTACGCGTAGATCTTCGTGTACCTGCCATTCTGATGTTCCTGGGGCTGGTATGCGGTGATCCAGTAAACGACGGACAGATGAAGCGCAAAACAAGCTGTCGGACGGACCATGGGCGGGCGTTAAGCTTCCGGGATGCAGGCACAATGACGCTATACCCCGGATTATATCGCACCGAGATGCGGGTAAGCTAAAATGGTGTTTTAGATTGGCTCGATCACTCCACGATCAAGTAAGCACAGTATCTTATATTTGCGAGCAGAGAACGGCTATTCATATTTCATGACATACCGTCTCTAAGAGCTATGGCTTTGGAAAGTCCATCACAGGATTGCAACCATAGGGACAGCATAAGTAAGCGACTTAGCAACTGAACAATTTAGTAAAGTCTAAGTGTCATTGGTGTCGTAAGGTAGTGTGATACTGCAGCTGACCTCCGAGGATGAGGCTGTGAACCACTTTTGTTAGAGTACAGCATTCCCTCACACCACCCGACTCAATGTACATAATTCCAACATCTTGACTGGATAATTCAGAATCGGGATTACTGCCAGCTATCGATGATAAGTTGCTTGGGAGAGACCTAATCGATCCATCAAATCATCCCGATTTATCCATCATGGGCAACCCTTTCAGGCGTACATCCTCCAGTACGCCAAAAACCGCCAACAATGGTGCAAGCCCACCATCAACCGACACCCAGAGCTCCACCGACTCCACTACTCCCAGTGGTCTCTTTCCCACGGCCCAGGTGAACGTCGCCACCGCCAGCAAACCCCAGTCCGAGTACTTCAACGCCATGGCTGGAAGCCATCTCTACTCCAGCCAGCTTGCGGGTCACCGTAAGTACCATATTACCTAACCCAGACTGATTGAACCCCAATACCAGACTCTCCTCCCTGCACCCACCGATTGCTGATCCAATGCACAAAAATTTAACTGATCCTCACCTCTCCAGATGACGCATCCTATTATGAGAACTGGAACAGAGAACGTCAAGAAGCGATCGCGCGCGGCGAAGATCCCAACGCGAAGTTCCTGGCTCTGGTGGCTGAGAGGGAAGCAAGGAGCAAAAAGGCGAAGCTGCGGAGATTGTTCTCTGGGAACAAATCTCATAGGCAAGGTTTGACGGAGGAGGAAGAGAGGGAGGCTTTGGAGAGAGATAAGGCTGCCAAGGCTGCTCGGAGCGAAGATGATGGTGTGATCAGATGAGATACTGAATCAGCTTGTCGCTGGCACTTTGAAAGATGCGTTGGTGGGAACTGCACACAAGTATGATGACATGAAGGCGTGGAATCCAAACAACCAAACTAGATTTATGGTTCCGCGGTCTTTGAAACGACATTCGCCATATTTTCTTCTTCCTTCTCTTGAATCGCTGATCGTACCCCGCTTCTTCTCTTATTTTCTAATCTGTCTTTGTCCCGCTGCATACTCGAAATCAGCGTGCTCTTCATCCTTATCTTATGCCCGTACTTGTAGAAGAGTACAGGGATAGGTATGATGGCGATCTGGATGAGACCAAGCAGTGTACCGGCCCAATGAGGCCCCAATGTCGTGTACATTGCTGGACCTGCTAACGGAAGCGTTCCACCGAGGAAAGAGCGGATGACGGAGTTTCCGGCCATGGCAGAGGCAGCGTAGACTACAAGCAGCGTTAGCAAGACAATAATTGCAAAGTTACTAGCCACGGATGAAGTGAAGAGTCAGACTCACTGCCATAGCTTTGAGCCAGGTAATTCGAGGCATATATGAAGACAGCCGTGTTTCCTGCGCCAAAAGGAATACCTGCTAAAATGGGCCATACCCAATGCACAGGCGGCACGCAAGTCCAGGCAAACCATAACTCTCCAATCGGTACCAAAGCAGCGGCGATGCAAACGATGCTGACCATCGCTTCTGGTGGCACCTTGCCAGTCTCCGGATCCTTCTTGTGACCATTGATCATTCGACGGATCAAGGGTTCGAGGCCAATGATGAGGAAACACCCTACCGCTAGGCCCGTAAATGCAAGACCGGTGATGCCCGGTGACCAACCCCTGATGCCTCTGAAGACGATAGGATACGCGACGAAGCAGAGGTAGAGAATGCCATAGATGATCGCGATGTAGATATCCCAGAATATGCAAATAGGCTCTGTGGCTATCATGATGAAGGGCCGGCTGAGGTTAACTTTGAGAAGCGCTAAGAAACTGATCTTCTTGTCGTCGTAGCGAGACCAATACCGATCGTCGTTCTCCTCTTTCCGGCGAAGCTTGGCTTTCTTCTTAAGTAATGCTGGCGTGTAAGTCTCTTTTTGAATACACAAGAACCCAAAAGCGACTCCAGATATCATCATTACGATCCAATTGGTCCAGCGCCAGCCGAGATATCTGACAGCTAATCAACACCTATCTCAATCGTCTCCGAAAGTTCAGTCAGGACGTACTGGGTAGAGAAACCTCCAATGATAGGCCCAAAGGTCGGTCCGTTGAGCGGGCCAATCGACCAGATAGAGAACGCTAGTGCTCGATAATCGTCGTTGACGATATCGGCGACCGTACCGGGCGAATTGGCTATCATTGCACTTCCAGCCACGGCTCCAAAGAAGCGTACAACAACCACTTCGGCTAAGGACGTTGCGAGGCCGCACGGAATGATCAATAGGGTAAAGATCAACATGCTGACAATATACACAGGCCGTCGGCCATACATTTCAGAAACGGGTGCTAAAATCATAGACCCAACAGCGAGCCCAACGACTAGGCACCTTTCAGCGCTGCAACTTGAGGTCTCTCAGCACAGCCACTTACGGTAGGACGTTACGCCCAACGTAACGATGGGTTCCGAAGATATATGGAATTCTTTCCCCATCTCTGCCAAGCCTGTTGTATAAGATGTCGAATAAACAACGATGCACCACGTACCCCATGAGATAAAACCTATAGTCATGCCCTTGTACCATATAGGCCAGTTTCTAGGGTTCATAGGATCGTTATCATCGTCCCAATCCACTTCGAAGTCAGGATTGTTGGTTCCTGTAGTGTTTATCGACGCAGCAATTCTGGAAATAGTAGACTGCAGCGCAACTGGCAGTGGTTCTGGGCTAGCCAGGATTTCTTGAGGGCTCTCCTGATTAGGCACATTGTCGCGATTCGAGACGACGTGCTCTATTGACTTATGAGATTGTAAGCTTGAGTGGCTGGACTCCATTGGTTCTTTTTCGTTTCAAGGAAAGTGTCTAGCAAAGCTACGAAAATGAGAAGAAGTTTGTCTTATGGACCCATACGAGGAAGTCTCAAAGCAAACAAAACAACCAAATAAAGTCAATTGATAATGCAACAATCTCACACGTTCTTTCTAACCGTAATCAGCTTTCATAAGCCGTGAGGAATGACCGACGCCGAAAATGGAACATGACGAGATGAGGGAATGGAATATTTTCCTTCCAATTGCATTGATATATAATAGATCAGATGCAAGCTACTTTAGCGTACGTCATGCAAGATCCCCTCGTTCGATAACGCCCTGCACCTTCGCTTACAGAGCAAGTACCAGTTCTGAGAGGAGTTGTACTCTCACCGACTTGATCGACATCAAGTACCGATATATCCGGTTATAGCCGAGGGTCTAATGGCTTAGCGTCTCTTGCCTCCCGTCCCCGTTCCGACATCCCTCCATTCGTGCTATTTAGGCATCAACAGCCACAGACTTCAGTTGAGACTTTAGCTACAACATTCCAAGACTTGCTAAGAACAAACATACGAGAGTACCCCAAATCGCAAATATGCCCACAACGAACGACAACAACCCAGTCACCTTCGTTACCTCCACCCTAGGCAATGGTGTTTCGGGCGTCGCCAAGACCGCAGGCGGTGTTGTCGGAGCTGCTGGTCGTGGTGTCGGACAGACTGTCACTGGTGTCACTGGGAGCATGGGAAAGCCTGTCGGTGATGCGTTAGAGGCCTTGGGGAACGGTGTGGAAGGTGGGGCAAGGAGCGTGGGTGACGGCGTTGAAGACGCTGGGAAGGGAAAGAAAGGATTCTGGGTTGGTGGGGTTGGGAAATGAGAATGTTTTGATAACAAGGGTGGGTAAATGGTGTGGAGGAAGACTGAAGAAGATTGAAATTGATGCCAATATCTCTTGGCGGTCTGTGAATGTTGGTAGCTTTATGTGCTGCTAAAGGGTGGTTCATGCCATATCATCAACTGTGTGCTGGCTCAACCCACTTTTCTATTACCCTCACGGCCTCGAGTATGATGTTCTTAATTATCAGAATATGAGTCATAAATTTGGCCAGATGTCTGGTGCGGAATCTGCGAATGCTACGTCCTTGAAATACCTTACCTTGGGTGGAGTGAGGAAAATCATGGCTTTGGAGCAACTACGTATGGAGACGCACCCTTTTTGATTGCGCTGAAGTGAAGCGTTGCTTCATGTTGAGGCGAATAGTAACGCTTTCAATTGCGACTATCGATACCATATGCTTCCCAATGATTGAGGTCTACCCTTTTCCCTCAATCGACTCCGTCTCCCATGATTGTTTAACCCATGATGGAAGATAGCAGTTTGCTATGCCGTTGGAATAAATCCCGGACTCTCCAGGTACGAGGAGGCTGGGCTCCGCATAGAGCAATACCCCTGATGGGCAAGATGCTAACTCCAACTTTCCTACCTAGATGCTCAATCAGCCAAACTTGTTCGCCGTGAGAAGATGAAGATTGAAGCTTACTGGAGGTATAGTGCACAATGAAAGGTATTTTGATCTTTGAGCCCGTAATAGCTCACGGATACACCCATCAGCCTCCCTGAGCCTGAGGGTCCCTCCACGGACGAGTCTAGCAAGAGGGGCGTAAAGTCAAGAGTGTTGATAGACTGGTCATAGACTTTCTTGAGATTGGTGAAAAGCAGGACCACCCAGCAATCCGACGAGACTTTTCTTCATCGTAATAGGCCACCCAAGTCTCGCTCCATACCAGAGACGCGGTCTTCCAAGCCGCGCTTCTTCTTCTCTAATTCACGAATCTCCTCATCTTCTCTCCTCAAGTCTTCTTCAGTAACCAAATACCCTTGGATACCATCGCTACCTGCGTCAAGGCCAACGTCTTCGTCTTCATTTTCGTTACTTCTATCACCACCCTTGTGACTGTTTATTCTCTCCAATTGGATCATCTGTTTGGTAACTTTTGATTCATACCGTGCTATTGAGGAGTTGAGTTGCTCGTAGCGGGCACGCAGTGACACGATCCTCTCAGGAGCGCCTGGAATGGGGCTGTCGAACTTTAGTCACTGCATTGACCTTGCATCTGTGAAGGACCTACTATACCCCACAAAGCTTCTCGGCGCCGCTCAGCAAAAGATGCACATCCACCTCTCCGCGCTCTTTGCTCTCCCTCGCGCCCTCCTTCCGTATTTGCTCGCCCAACTCTCCACCTAAAAGTGTAGCCACCGCTGATCCTTGTTTCTGATTTCTCATCAAGCCAGCGCCGTGTGCGTAGGGTTGTGTAGTGGCATTAAGACCATGGCTTGTGCTCCGGTGGGGGACCCCCACTGTTTGTGGGTCAGGCAGCGTGAAGGTGAATAGAGCGCGTTCATGAGCCTCGGTGTCTCGGATTAGAGAGGTGATATCATGAGAACGTAGCAAGGAGTTGGTAAAGATCTTGGGAGCGCGAAAGCTATGACCGGCTGATTAGCTTGTATGCTCACTTCTACCGCTATGTCTTACGAAAGCTCTCCGATTGCGGCGGATGATAACGAGATCTGCTCTAAATGGTTGTCAAGTAGCGCCATGGCTTTCCTTTACAATATACAGAAATTCACGCGATCCGGCCATTGATTTTGGTATTAACAGCGACGTGCTTTGATGCCAAGGTTAAGTCACGTGATACTTGCCAGGGCTACCTTAATCGTAACACTCTAAAATCATCAATTACAGTAGGCTTACGAAGTACATCTCTGAACAATACTGACATAATCGTTCACTCAAGATTCAGAGTTGAGAAATCGCCGATTGCGCTCGGAGTAGTGATATTGCTTTGTCATCCGCGGCTCAGCTTCTACCTCGACGCTCCTTCCACCAGTAAACATCAGGTGCTCGTTCTAGACAGTCTTGAAAAGCATCATCCACATCATCTCTAGCAACTGCAAACAGATCGGTCTGGAAAGACTATCGCTGTTACCCAGCGGTGGTAGGTAGTTCGCTCCACCATCGTCGCTCCTTGTGTCTCATTCGCCGCTCGGCGTTCTAGAAGCTCGTTTCGACAATACGGCTACAATGCCTGGGGAGAGGCGGAACCTGAGGTCTAACAAGGAAACATCATCCTCAACGAACGGCGAGAAAGCAAGCTCGAATTCTACCAGCTCAGGCTCCAGCAAAGACAAGCCTGTGCCGACTAGAGCAACGTCATCAAAGAGCAAAGCCGTACCTTCAAAGAAACCCTCTGGAAAAGAGGTTGGCGGAGATAGGCCCCAGACGAACGGCTCTGACCCTATCGAGAATGGTGTCAACGGGGCTGAAGATGTGGACATGGTAGACGATGGACCTGAAAAGATCAAAATCGGCACCAACAAAGACGGCGAGGACGAGATGACTGTGGTTGTGCCCCCACCTAAGGGTGTCAAATTATCCGGAGAGCCTGGCAAGGACGAGGAAGGAGACGTTGCCATGGAAAATACCGTGAGCGTCGAGGACGTCAGCCATGAAGCAAAGGCAGACCCGAAATTGAAAGCCATCGCAGGTTAGTTTGTGCAGCATATTCATCACACATATTTGCGATTGTGCTTGCGTTCGTCTCGGCAGCTACTGATTTACCTTGTACAGACATCAAAGCCAATTTCGTGTTACTGGAACGGGCTGTTGCTCAATTTGACGCTCGCTTCACTTTACGTGTCCTTCGCTCTATGTCCTCCGTTCGAAAACATCTGTCGCCGGATTTACTCGCTCAAGTCATTACAGAGACATACAGTTCAAACAATCCTGTCGCAAAGACCCTCTTAGCGGCCATTGAGAAAGAAGATGCGTCTTTCGAAAGTTCTGATGCTGCTTCGGAAATGGAGATTGACGGTCAGACGAAGGACAAGACATCGAAAAATAAGGACCAACTCCCAGAAGTTGACATATATCTCTCCATTCTCACCCAGATCTACCTCTACGACAGCAAAAGAATTGAATTAGGGGCCAAGTTTTCTGGTAATCTTGTTGAAAAACTACGCACCCTCAACCGCCGTACTCTCGATCCTTTGTCCGCCCGCGTGTACTTCTACTACTCCCTGTTTTTCGAGCAGCTTGCTCCTCTTCCTCCTTCACCATCCGCATCCATCATCTCTATCCGGCCTCATCTACTCGCTGCACTTCGGACCTCTGTACTACGAAAGGATCAAGATACGCGCGCGACCGTCTCGACGCTCCTACTTCGGAACTATCTCTCAACATCCCATATTACTCAAGCTGATCTTCTAATATCACATTCCGAATTTCCCGAAGCGGCATCGAACAATCAAATCGCACGATACCTCTACTATCTTGGCCGGATACGTGCAATTCAACTCTCATATACCGAAGCTCATGAGCATCTGACAGCGGCAAGCAGGAAGTCGCCAGCAACCCCAAGCGCCGGCGGTTTCTACCAGGCAGCGTCAAAATTACTGGTTGTTGTTGAGCTGCTGATGGGGGATATTCCGGATCGAGCCATATTTCGTCAGCAAAGCCTTGAGCATGCCATGGAGCCATATCTCAGCCTTGTACAAGTTGTCCGTGTCGGAAAAACTAAAGGCTTCCTGGAATTTGTACAAGCCCACAACGCTCTTTTTCGACGTGACGGTACATACACGCTCATTCTTCGACTGAGGCAGAATGTCATCAAGACCGGAATACGGATGATGTCACTTTCGTACGCCAAAATATCGCTACGTGATATATGCTTGAAGTTGGACCTAGTGAGCGAACAAAGTGCAGAGTACATTGTGGCCAAGGCAATTCGAGATGGGGTAATTGAAGCTTCGATCGACCATGAGCACGGCTTTATGAAGAGCAAGGATGTTGGTGATGTATACGCTACTCGAGAACCCGGTGAAGCTTTCCATGAACGCATCAGAGCCTGCCTTGGATTGCACGACGAGAGTGTGAAGGTGAACAGCCTTGGAGTATGATTGATGATGTAGCGCTGACATTCATCTAGGCAATGAGGTACCCCATGAACCAACATCGCTTGGAGCTGAAGAATGCACAGGAAGCCCGCGAGAGGGAGAGGGAGCTAGCAAAGGAGATCGTGGAGGGAGAGATGGACGATGATGATGCTGGAGGAGAATTCGAAGGAATGTGAAGGGATAGGACAAGGAGCGGGCATTTGCTGCCATTCAACCACCAAAGGGACTTGGGATACGCATAGCCGATTCGCCGCTGTTTTACTATTACCACCATCGGCCATCAAGGTATCACAGTCCCTCAGCGTTTCTAATACCAGGCAGATGGAAGGGAAGCCAGAGCTTTAATGTGGCTTGAACCACTTCCCCTGTACTCGATTATCCTGCTACGATGGCTTTCAGAGGCGTCCTAGCATACATATAGAAGCCCAATATTAGCCTACCATTTAAACATCAATACCTAGCTTGACAAGAATGCTTGCTCCAAAAGCTCCGTCTTTCCCACGCCAACCCCACCCCACAGCCAGATGTAAGCCCCTCTCTACACCACCTACACATCACTCATATCTTCCCCAGGACTGACGTCTCCACCCGCATTCGACGCGCCATCCACCTCAAAGACCTCACCTTGCTCAAACGCATCATCAAGAGCAATCCTGGGAGTCTACAGAATCCCGATTTTGCAGACAATGGCAACACGTCGCTCCACCTCGCTGCACAGCTGGGCTTGCTCGGTGTGGCGGTGTTCCTCATAGACGCTGGGCATGAAGATGGCGGCATTAGTAGAAATGCGAACTGGGATACTCCACTACACCTGGCAGTCGAGACGTCCGAGGAAGTAGCGGAGCTGCTGGCGACGAGGTTTTCAAGATGTATACCGTGGAAGAATAAGCAGGGTGCTGATGCTGTACGTGTCTGTCCTCTCTCCACTTTAGCAGAGATGATATTAAATACTTACAATACTTCTCCTACCTAAAGTTGACGCTCACATCCCGCTCTCCGTACACACCACTGATCCCACTCCTCCTCGCTCTCTCCCCACCCCCTACAATATTCAACCCCCAATCATCATCCCCCCCACTCTCCACAAGCGATGTCTCTGGTAACACACCCCTCCACTACGCCTCCGCCTACGGCCAACTGAAAAACTTCCGCGAACTCCTCGAGCACGGCGCCGACGCTTCTGCGAAGAACGCCTGGAGTTGGACGCCTGTCTCCTACAGCGCGAGCGTACAGGCTGAGGTGTATTTCAAGGGGCTGGTGAATGCGGCGGAGAGGGAGAGGGAGGTTATGGGTATGGGTATGAGGGAGGGGGCGGGTGGACGGAGGAGCAGGAGTCGAGGGGGGAGTGGGGGGAGGGTTACGCCTGGTGGTGGGGGTGGGGTGAGGTTGGTGGGTGGTGAGGAGGGTGAGGAGGAGTGGGAGAGGATGAGGTTGAGGGCTGCTAGTGGGGGGAGTGGAGGGAGTTTGGGGAGGGTGAGGCCGGGGAGTGGAGATTGAATGTATGCACGAACGGAAAGTTGTAAGGCGATGCACACGATGGTGTAAGTCATTCTGGTGCAGGAAATTGAGCTAGATTGATCTCGATGATGTCTATATGAGTGGATGCAATGCTATGGTATCTGTGTAGAGGAGTTGCATGAAGAAGCGTGTAAGAATATGATACATAATTGGGAATTCTTTCTGCTTTATTTTCTCCTCTTCATAGTCTTCACACACATCTCCAGCAGTCCCTCCTTGGCTTCAGATTCTGGAAAATTGCTGACCGCTTGAGCAGCTTTGTCTGCGTATTCCTGCGCCAGAGCTTGGGTCTGCTCAAGTCCATTGCTCCGAGCGACCAGATCCCGTGCCATCTGAACATCTCCATCCGCGGCAAATTTGCGCCCCACAAGGACGCCCAGTTGCTGATTGTCTTTCCACGCGAACAGTAAGGGGGCCGTAGCTAGTCCAAGCTCCAGATCTGCACCTGCAGGTTTGCCTAATTCCGCAGCGCTGATCGTGTAATCTAGCATATCGTCGACCAGCTGGAACGCGAGCCCAAGATTTCGCCCGTATGCGTATGCTGCTTCGACGACTTCCGGAGAGGTCTGGCCCAAGAGAGCCGCGGCTCGACAGGATTTGCTGATTAGGCTTGCGGATTTAAGATAAGTTTTTTGAAGATAGTAAGACAGAGTATCATCATTCCATGTTGGTTGTGCCTCGTCTAGAGCCGTGTTCTTCAGCTGCATGAATTCTCCTTCCACCAGGTTGGCAATGACTGTAGCCAATAGTTCTATCACTTCCGCATCCCGTAATCTTGCCAAAGCTACGGATGCTCTTCCCAGCAGGAAATCCCCTGCTAAAACAGCCATCTTATTTCCGAATGCAACATTTGCCGAAGAAACGGATCTGCGAGAAACTGAATTATCGATGACATCGTCGTGCAACAATGATGCTGTATGTATGAGCTCTGTGATCTCGGCGAGTCGTCTTTGGGACGGAAGGATGTCAGAGTCTTGTAGGGTATACGCGGAATCTAGCGAGGATGCGGAGAGCGGGTTGGTAGCTGGAGAGGATGGATTGACATCTGCAAGGATGTTGGAGGGTGATATAGGATTATCGATTGTGGAAGAAGTAGGAGTTACAGCCTGCCGTGCTGCCTTGGGTGTGATAGCCGTAGCTCTTGACATAAGAAGAACAAGCAGAGGCCGTACATGCTTTCCCTCAGAGCTTGTGTAGTATTTCGCAACCCGGTCCAGCATAGGATGCCCAGAGCCGAGAAGCTGCTGTATATTCTTATTAAGGAACTTCAACTCCTTTGCAACAATCCGTAATGGATCCACGGACACGCCTGCGAACGAGGTCTCAGTCTTCGTGCCATTGAGCACATGTTTCACAGCCGAGACTGTCTGAGCCAAGCTTGACTGGTTCCTTCGGCGCGCAGGGGGATACTGTGTAGAAATCTTCGAGCTTGTGGTGAGGTCACGTCGGGCGTAGAGGCATCTAGGGCAGATGTAGGATCGCTGCTGTTGAACAACTTGTGAAGTATTCGCAAGCGACGAAAGGCGAATTCTCATGCTCAGGCGCTAGCATGAATGGCCAACGAGAAGGCGACGTAGGCAAGGAATTCACCGCGACAAGGCGAGGACCGCTATATGTATCTAGGAATATCATAGAAAAATATTGAACTAGATGAATGATCTGCAGACAGGGATCAATTGCGCCGACAATCCGATGTCTGAACGAAGACTAGGTATGTAAATCTGGCCCTGCTCAACCCATCGTGCATCATGCATTCAGTGACTTCTTTAGCATAGTATTGAAAGCTGTAACGATGCATCATGGTTCGCCTCAAAATGACGGCCGAGATTGTTCGGGCTCTCGAGCGGCTGCAAAGTTGTGGCCAGCTCCCAGAGCCTTGCGATGACTCTCACTTGGATCAACCTGTCGTTGGAAAGCCAATCTCCCATGGACATATTATAGAAGTCTCGAATATTCTGAAGGCTGTAAATGGGGACTTGCGGGCCGCGAAGGGCGATGACTTCGTATCCCATCATCTAGACTCTCTGCTGCGAGGATCCCAGGTCTACTCTGAGCCTCCCAAGCCCAGGAAAGAACCCGTAATTTACAGTCTTGCTTCCGTTATGGTAGTTATTCCTGCTGATGTTTGGTAGACTTCAGAGTACAAAGCCTTGATGGCTCGCCTACGCCGTGAAGAGGAAGACCGAGCCTACGAGCGAATGATCAATCCTCCACTACCAACCGCGACCTTGTCCCAGCGCTTCGCAAGTCCTCAACCGCACCTCTTTCCTACATCACAAGAGGATATCGGCGAGGAAGACGCAATATCATATGCGGACATCAACAGGCAAATGGCTTTGATTATCAACATACTAGTTTCCATAATTGCCTGCAGCGTAGCCATATGGCTTGCAGCACGCCACTGGAGTACACCGTCTAGGCTTGGATTGAGTATGGGAGGCAGCGGAGCAGTCGCCGTCGCAGAAGCTGTGGTGTATGCCGGGTATATAAGAAGACTGAAAGAGGCTAGAGACAAAGGAAAGAAAGAAGTTGAAGTCAAGGAGATTATCAGATCTTGGGTCATTGGTCGGCAGGAAGAGATCACAGATCACAAAGACACGGCTTCTATCACAGCAAAGGCGTCACGAGACGACACTATTCGACGGAGAAGGCCAAAGGGCAAATAATCTCTTCCATTGATTCCTTCCAAGGCATTCCAATGTATTCTATATATAATGGGTTTTGCGTCTGTGAGCCATGTTATTCACAATCTGTGCAGTACTGCCAGAAGACGCAGAAGAGCAACCTGAATCAACTCGACACTCCAATCATCAGGTCACTTAAGAAACACATTGTCGGTAAAAACTGCATGAAGGAAGAAGGAACATGCGCTTCAGTGCTGCTTAACATACCATGATTGTTTGTCACATATCGCAAGAAGGGCCTATGTGTGGGAAGTGCTGACGGTACATGAAGACACGGATGACTGAATCCTTGTCTTGAGCTTCTCTTGACACCAGTCTATCAATACTGCGCCTACAAACACTTATCGAAAGTGTTATATTTCAAAGTGGAATACCTCAATACGTTTTACTTGCAACATCTTTGCGCAGCTTAAATATACTAAGCCCATGGCTCATATTACCACAGACTCTCCTCTCCTCATATCAACATTTGTTGTCACCAGACCCGACTACACACAAGAACCTCCTGTAATCCCACATCTGGTAGGTGTATACCGAAAAGGACAGGTCTGGTAACCGTCTCGTCTGTGACAACCTCCGGCATGGCGGCGGGCCTACTCTTCACATCTTTGCCTCGGGAAATACGAGACATAGTCTACGGTCACCTCTTCAATCATCAAGACCATATCGTAGGCTACGATAGGCGCTACTATATTGTCTCCTGTGGAAACAAGGCTCTTGACAATTTCCTCATCATGATACACGAAAAGGCTTTCGACTCATCGGTCGCAAGAGAGATGTGCGCGGCATTCTGGGTTGTAAAGTTTTCTCAGCACACCCTTGAAATCAGTTGGTTGGATTTACCGGAGCTTCTCAACCCCGGTCTAGTGACGAGGCTGGAAACGACTGAGAGGGAATCCCAGACCCTGCTTTACGGTATATACCCTGGAGTACCAGTACCACTCATGACGTCAATTAGCCTAAAGGACTTCGTCACGGATCTTGAGATCAACATCAACGACGATAGAGTGGGCAGGATGTCTAACGAGAAAGATTTCTGTGGGCTCACGAAGAGACTGCCAGACGTCCTTCGCTTTCCCCATCTACGCCGTGCTGAACTCAATCTCTGGGTGCCGCGTAACTGCGACTGTTACTCGGAGGTCATGCCACTAGTCGAGGCTATCTCACACACCTGCCGGAAGTTACGACGCACCATAGGCACCAACCTCAGCGTTTGGATCATGCGGAACTGGCCTCACGATTGCTCCACTTTCAGATTCATGGATCACGATATCAGCTGGATGTGGGAGGTAGCTGGACAGGGAGTGAGAATGATACGAGGCATCCGTCCAGCGACGGCGGCGGAAGACCGTATCAGAACTTTGATGTCAATGGACTTCCGACCAATGGATTTGAAAATATCCGTTGTGCAAGAGCTGCGTGATGCCGCTTCGTTGTTTCCCCAGAGGAGGGAAGATGTTGCGGTAGAGGAAGGTGGATTGGCAGAGGCGGTTTAAGGTATAGACCGGAGTGTTGAGTAAGTCGCCACCTTCACGATTTGTAGGATATGGGGAGGAACTGAGTGTGTTTGGTAGTCAGTACACCACCCTCACCAAAAACCTATAAATGCAAAAAAAAAATAGCAATCGATCTGTAGTCGTCCTTACCACCAAGACCGACACCATTCCATGCCCGGCTTTCCCTTATCGTGTCAAGATTCCGCAAACTTACCTCAAATCATTTGAACGTCTGCCCAAGACACCACTGCTATACAACATACACTCACCATCCCCTATGACTACACATCAACCCACAAACCTAGTCCTTCCCCATCTAATCCAGTCACGCATACTCACCCCAAACAATTCCTCTACGAATAATAAGTACCCAACAACACCTTATTCCATATCATGGAATAGAATAACCTGCAAACGAATCCTCTATCAGAAAATGAAGAACAGCCATACATTTCACGAGCCCCTTTCTGAGCCAAAAACATCTTCCTCATCAATACAAGAATCCTCCGACTATTCTATATCTATCCCCAATGCGCCCATTCTACCAGCAATACGCAGTAAATTTTCAAAACCATCCACTTTCCAAAAAAAGGACCAGCAAAACATCTTAGAAATATGGCCCCAAAAACCCCATGACCGTGCCAGATAAACTCCACTATACCCTTTTACAAATTAGCATTTCCACATCTGAAAGAAAGCCTACCTATAATCAATGGGGAACGCTACTTACTACCAAGCACCCAGCCTATCTTTCTGGCATGCTATTCTAGATGATACGAAGGCTTTCTTCGCGGTAGCTTTCTTTCTACTTGATAAATCGAGGGACCATGCAACGTGGAAGTTGAAGATACCTTAGCCCTCGAAACAATCGTGATGGTGTGTGTGTGTACCTTAGCCTTGCACGGTGGATAATAATGAACGAGCTGTGGAATAGCTATAAATGACGCCCGGCCAAGGTATTTATTGGCTCCGCGAAGGCATTATAGAGGCGCTACGTACCGTACCGTACCGTACCGTACCGGCGGACTTGTCCCTGGATAGCAGAGCAGCGTCTTGCAGACAGCATATCCAAAGGCGGGCGCAATATATACAAAGAGTCTAAACCGTCCCGATCCAAATTCCCACCCAATACCATCAAAGCCAGATTACAACTCCGAGGCCTATGAGCCCAACAACTCCTTCCGTCCACACGAATTCGTACCTACTCCGAGCCCCTCCTGTAAACACCTGCGGCCCAGTCCCATTCAATCCAACGCCACTGCCCGTAGGTGCTGCGCCCAGCCCGCCCAAGATATAAGGACCTAAAGCCTCCGTGCTCGTTCCAACGATAGCATAGCTGCCTCCAGGTACGAGCGAGACTGCGGTTCCGGAAACCGTGATGACGCCACCGGGGGTAAGGGTCTGGGTTCCGACAACGTACTGGCCTTGCACGTTGGGTGTTATAATTTGCGTTCCAATGGTGAGGTTTGGTGGCGTCGTGGGAGCAGGGACTAGAGCTGAGATGAGTTGCTCTGTGATTGTCCCTACTACGGCTTGCGTCCCGCCTGGTGCAAGTGAGACTGCGGTTCCGGAAACAGTGATGACACCGCCGGGAGTCAGTGTTTGAGGACCGACCACGTACTGTCCTTGTGCGTTGGGTGTTATAGTCTGCGTGCCAATCGTGAGGCCTGGTGGCGCTGTAACGGCAGGAAGCAAACCTGGCGTGAGTTGCTTCGTTACGGTTCCTACTAGAGCTTCGGTGCCACCCGGTGCAAGTGAGATCCTCGTTCCGTCTACCGTAACCGCACTGCCAGGTGTTAAGGTTTGGGAACCAAAAATATACTGACTTTGGGCGTTGGGTGTCACGATCTGACCACCAACTGTAAGAGCGGGCTGGGTGGTGACCGCAGGAACGAAACCTGGCGTGAGTTGCTTTGTGACAGTCCCTACTACCGCTTCGGTCCCACCCGGTGCAAGTGAGATCTTCGTTCCGTCTACCGTGATCACACTGCCAGGTGTTAAAGTTTGGGAACCAAAGATATACTGACTTTGGGCATTGGGTGTCACGATCTGGGCGGCAACTGTAAGGGCGGGCTGGACGGCGATCGTGGGAGCAGTCGGCGAAACGGGAACAATCTGAGAGCCTTTGGCATTGCTGGGGTTGACGACTGTGGCGGGGAGTACTGGCGATGTTGAAAGGATTTGAGAACCTTGATTGTTTGTCGTAGTAAGAATTATAGCTGGGATGAAGGAGGTGCTGGAAACAAGTATGCCTTGAGCGTTTATGGAACTGATCACTGTGGGCGTAGAGGCTGTCACCGCCATTGTGGAAATGCCCGTTGAAACCAACGTTTGGCCCTGAGCATTAGTAGTAGTTCTCACGACGGCGACAGCCACTGCCGTACTCGTAGAGAGGACCAGACTGCCGTGTTCGTTCGTTGAGCTTATGATCACCGGGACAGGCCCAACGAAGGGTGACGGCGCAGGGGAAGCCGGTTTTCCTTCGGTATTCGCAGAGCTGGAGGCTACGGGAGAAGCAGCTGCCACGATCGTTGAGACAATGCTTTTGCCTAATGCATCAACGTATGTTGTTGGTATCGGGACAAGAACGGTGGGTAAGAGAACAGGTGACATGCCCAGCGAGGATGCGCTTGTTCCTCCCATCGTTGCTCCTTGACTATCTCCCGGATTGACCACCACAGGCGTATCATGCACAGTGGATTCTCCTTTAGGGGCTGGAGGTTGAGCATTGAGGACAGATTCGGGTCCAGAAGGTTTGGGGGCTGTCGGCGGTGTAGTTTGCTTATCGGGACTTGGCGGACTTGGTGCGGGCGTGGTTTGTGGAGCACTTACAGGTGGCGACAACGTTGGTGACAGAACCGAAGGTATTTGGCTACCCACATACTTGGGGCTGGTGGTTTGCTCGGCAATGGGCTGTGGCGTGGAGATTGGTGCTGCTGCCACGGCCACCGAGCTTGTGCTCGAGCTCGTGGGCTTCAAAGTTGTTGTGGGGATAAAGTTCGATTCCGTTGAGGTTGAGGTTGCCGTGAGAAACAAAGCCGTTTCGTGAAACTGAAGTGGCCCTACACAGGTGCCTGGTGCATTACAAGACCATAAACCCAAATCTGGGAAGAAGGAGCTCAAGATGCCCTGATCGTCACAGTTTTTCTCAATCATTGCTGAGTAAGTCCATCCTCTAGGATCGGGGACGGCATCGGTACCCACACTTTGCACACCCTCTGAAACCGGTGGGTGGGAGGGATATGTCAGTGTGGGAGCCTTGTCGTTGATGCTGGTGTGGCCATCGTGCACATCGCAACCATCCTGGTAGGTCAAACAGGTCGCATGCCCACCTATGCTCGTATGGACGGTGCCACATAGAGAGTAAGTTGAAGGGTAGTCCAGGTAGGCTGTGGTAGGAAACGCCCTAAAGGTTGTTAGATTTCGGTGATGTTGGATCATCTCAGTATCATGCGAGGGTGATCCTTACAGGATTCGTGTGGAATTTGTGCTCCCAACACGGAGAATCACAGACGTTGTTACAGTGCCAGCGCTGTTCGTGGTCGTAGGAGAGGTATAATGGGTCAGGTTCAGATCGGTATTGTAAATGGTGGATGTCCTTGTAGTATTCGTTCTATTGTTGACAATCAAGAGCAGTGTTGCCGCAGTCACGGTTGCCGTGATGGGCATTTGCATCCATTGGATGGAACGCACAGGCTGATAATTGCGCCAGCAATGTCCTCCACATCCTGATACTGCAGTGCCTGGCAGCGAAGAAATTGTCGAATTTGGAAAGGATGCTGACACTAGGTATCAGTGCGATGAAATTGGGAAAGGCATTACGGACATACTCTGCTGAGGAAAGGCTGACACATCGAGGTAGCATAGAAACAGTGCAGCGATGGAAGAAGAGAGGCGCATTGTGAGCATCGTTCAGTCTATGGAGGAGAGAGAAAGAGAGCACAACGGGAGCAACGAATGGAGGGTGGAAGGAAGGCCTATGAGCATGAAATCATATTCAGGAAGCATAAGACATTCAATCCAAATGAAATACACATTAAAATAGAAATAGAATTGTTGCGTGGAGGGTTAAGGTAGGACTAGAAGAAGCAGTGAGCAGCTTGGGTGAGTGGGTGATGCATATGCCGGCGTCCGTACCTGAAGATCGACCATGTAGAACTCCCCATGCCTTGTCCTTTCAGCCTTCAGGTACCTAGTCATCTTGACCAGCTCCAAGGTGGCTAGCCTTCCACGCCATCCTTGCGGGATAGAATCCTTCCATCCCTGGATTTACCGTGAGAACGCCAGCATATGCGCGCGCTCTCAAGCCTTTGTCTTTCTTGAACAGCAATCTTGGATTTCCAACAGAGTCGGAATGGGACATCGAAGGACACTTCTGTACTTTGTTGACGATGAAAAGTCACATATTAAAGTAGTACCAAAGTACCTTACGTAAGGTAGGAGTGGGGCTCTCTATGCCTTGGCATACATCCTTGTTCTTGCTCTATTGATTATCTGGGCTCGATCCGACGGTGTGGTAAGCCTACCAATAGGATGACAACAATAGAACAACATAGTTCAGACTACCTTCAAGTACCAATACCATAGTAAGATATACTAAGGTACGTAGTAGCAGAAGGGTGCAACGGGCTACTACAGATTGCGCACGTTCCATACTCGCACAAGTCAGCACTAACAGTAGCAATAACCGTTGCAGTCCTTATCCTGACCTCGGAGTGTTTCAGATATAGACTATCGGACGCTTTGATTGGGTCCAGCGTTGCTTCCTCTGCTTTGGAAGGATCAGCTAAAGGACCAGAAGGTGGCGGAGTCGTGCTATGGGCCCCAAGGATCGTGGACTATTCATTTGTTGAAAGTGTTTCTCCGGAAGTTACTACATAGTATTCTAATACACCTGAAGATATTAGTCAAAGATGCTCGTCTTCGCTGATGCACCTCACGCATGGCTGCATTGAACAACGCAGCACTCTGTCTGCTACAATGACATGGGCATCGAATTCCTCTATATCTGGTCAAGCTTGGGTTCGTGTCGCAACCCAAGTCCTTGCTGTGAAGATGAGTGTGAGAGCGAACCTCGACATCTTTTGACATGGTCCGTGCAGATGCGGATGTGCCCACAGCCTTTCTCTTGAAACATTGGTTACCTTACGGAGATCTGCCAATCTAAGTCATTCCTTCGCCTCCGAAGGCTGCGAAACAAAAGTACAAGCAAGCAAATTGAATTATATAGCAGCACATGCACTCATGGTAGACAACATACAAGCATATGGGACTCACTAGACTGCGTAAGGCCCCCTTGAAGACCGAGTGGTCAAGGCGTTGTGAGAGATGCCCTTACGTGCTACCATATCACTTACATAGACTGCTGAGATTTGTGTGACGGAAGTACTAGCAAACTCCTTTTGATCTTGGCCGTCAGAGCGACCGTAAAGCCTCCATCGACTCTCGCCTAAGCATTGAGTCACTGTTTGACGTGGTTCTCAGGTATGGACGTTCATAGCATCGTATCGAGTAATGATTACTTGACGACTGTACCGATGAGATGCGATAGGAGGAATCTGCTCATGATAGTCGCTCTAGGTTAAACCGCTGCTTTTCATTCTCGGTATACTTGTCCAGGCATGTACATAAAATGCAGAAGTTAAAAAGGAGCGACCCATAGTCGTGATGAAGCAATGCTTTCGAGCAGGAGACTGCCCCAAGAGAGCACATAGCAGCGCACCGCGGCTAGAGCGCTAAGTACTTGTTCTAGTCTTATTCATTATTACTCTACTTTACCGGACATGCGGAGTACATGTACTCGATAAGCGATCTATGGCTCATGGAGTACGCAATGAGCGAAACGTCGGTACGGGCAGGCCTTCCGCTGTAGGCACAAAGCGCTACTAAAGCCATTCCCAACCCAACCCAGACCGGGGAACTCCTGTGGGTAGCAGCGAAGGAGTCCCGGGTGATAAGAGGGTGAAGAATACCCCGATATTGCTAATCTTTCACTGCCTTCCCTGCGGAACCTTTCTCTTCGTCTTAATACTCTCGTTGTCTTAATACTGTTCCATTAGAGGGTACTTGGGGACCGTTTCATCCTTTCACTTTTCATAGTCTTCTTACTTCAGTCAGCACTGGCTTGATCATCATTTCTTGATGCTGCAAACCTTGCCAGTGGCACAGCGCTGAGTGAAAGCTACTTTGCTTGGCCATACATTCAGAGATGGCTTCTAGCATCTCCCGTACCATCCCAGATCCGTCACCACCTACAGGCAACACGGTGCTAACCTTGCATGACCCTCCCATCACAGTCCTCGTCTCTACTCGGGCCATTATTTCGGGCGAGCTCGATGCAGCAACAATAGTCATCTCCCTGAATACCGGAAAAATTACCGACATCTTCCATTCAATACTGCCACCCTCATACTTCCCAAATGGAACCCCTTATGTCGACCATTCGCCCCATATCATTCTACCTGGCCTCGTCGACGCACACGTACATCTGAACGAGCCTGGGAGAACAGAATGGGAAGGATTCTGGACAGGGACGCAGGCTGCGGCCTCTGGAGGCGTCACTACGGTCATCGATATGCCTTTGAATGCCATCCCGCCGACTACGACTGTGAAAGGGCTGAGAGAAAAATTGGAAGCAGCAAAGGGACAGTGTTGGGTAGACGTGGGATTCTATGGAGGTATTGTACCTGGGAATGTCGAAGAGCTGAAGCTATTAGTACAGGAGGGTGTCAGGGGCTTCAAGGGCTTCCTCATTGACAGCGGAGTTGCCGAGTTCCCGGCAGTCTCTTCAACAGATATTGCAGAAGTAATGATCGAGCTAGCCGACCAACACACGACCCTGATGTTCCACGCAGAAATGATTCCTCCGATAGCAGACTCTGTGGGCGACAACGTGCAATGGTCGTTGCCACCCCTTGCCCCTATTGGACCTTTGAATGAATACAAGACATTCCTCGCATCTCGTCCCTCTTCCTTCGAGACCTATGCCATATCCGAGATCCTAAACCTTGCTCACCTTGCACCAAATCTCCCATTACACATCGTCCATCTCTCAGCAATTGAAGCCATACCATTGCTTCGTGAAGCACGCGAAGCTGGTGTCAAGGTTACAGCAGAGACGTGCTTTCACTACCTCTCGCTCGCGGCCGAAAGGATCCGCAACGGTGACACAAGGCACAAATGCTGTCCCCCCATCCGTACACAGGCTAACCAAGACGGACTATGGGACGAGCTGCTCAGGGAGGATGACAGCGTCATCAAGACAGTCGTATCGGATCATTCACCTTGCACCCCCGAGCTCAAGCTACTGCCTCCACACCTTAATTGCAATCAGCTTCCCACCCCTCCGTCGGAGAACGACAAGGAACCAGGTGACTTTTTCTCCGCTTGGGGCGGAGTCTCCTCCGTCGGCCTCGGACTACCTATACTCTACACCTCAGCCCAGGAGAACAAGCGCGCGATAACAGCTGCAGACATAGCGCGCTGGTGCTGCGCCAACACTGCACGACAAGTCGGACTCGAGAAGAGTAAAGGCCAGTTGGCCGTCGGTTTCGATGGAGACGTATGTGTATTCGACGACGAAACCGAATGGGTTGTCGGTGCAAGCGGCGAGGGTATGTTGTTTCGCAACAAAGTCACCGCTTATCAGGGAAAGAAGATGAAGGGATGTGTGCGGGAAACGTGGCTTAGAGGCAGGAAGATCTATGAGAGAGGGAAGGGGTTCATTGATGCGAAGCCCAGTGGCAGGTTGTTGCTTCAGCCTAGACAGCCGTAACGCAGAGGATGACGGCTATCAAGATTGGCAGAACAGCTGCCGAATGGGTAGGTACTGTTGGATTCCCACAAACATCCAGACACAACATTCAGAGAAATCCCGTTGCGAATTTGATTTCGGCCACCGTTGAAGAGAGTTGAAGACAGGGGAGTTTTGCCTCTTTCCTTCTTTACAAGGCTGGCTTCTAATCATGTCGCTACGATGACTCTATCTCGGATCTGGCAGGTAACAGCCCCACTACATGTCATTTTGCTCGTATCTTATGAATTACAACAAGGCGTCTACTGGCGTCAGCCGTGATCTACGGCTGTAGACACAGATCGTAAATTTACTCGACCCAATATACAATGGTCATATGCCGCCATGTCCCCTCCACACATCCGTTCTTCTCAATGCTCTTTGTCAAACTACACCGCCGACGATGATTTTCGCTGCTATTGAGCAGCGGGGTATGGCTAGGATATGTACGGTCAAATTTACCTTTTCGCGATACTATTCTCTGATATGGTCTTTGTGAGACTACGGACACGCTGATAAAAAGAGGAGAAGGACAATGAAGGAAGGGACTTACATTTGGGTGCGATTGAGACAGATTGATGAGCGAATTGGTCAGTAATCTATGAAGCGGCAACATAATCGCAGGGTGCGGGATGACTACTCACCTTTCTCGACTGGATTCCTCAGGAAGTCCTCCTACATCGCATTCGCAGCCGGTCTATACTTTGCCAGCCAGGTCGAGGCGATGATCTCGATCTTCTCTGCCGTCGCGGGATCCCCAACCATGATCGCAAACGCTTTCGCCGACTCCACCTGTTTGCGTATTGCATAGGCAGTCGAGATTTCAGGATCAACGTTGAACAATCGATGCGCGGCGTTGTTGCGCAATGCTATCACATTCACAAGGGTGGAGTGGAAGCAGAATCCGCGTCCCTCAGGATCCGGGTACATGAATAGCGAGTCGGGATGTTGTTTGACGTGAGAGCTAGATTCGTCCCAATGTTTGCAATACTCCTGCAGTTCGACTTGCTCGGGAACCTCGAAATGATATTTTTTGAGGAAGTCAGGATCCTCCACCTTGGCATAGGGGAAGGCGCTAGCTTCGAGTAAGGTCTGGATTTGACATAGAAGCTCGGGGATTAAGATCGGCTCCTCACGCTCGGGATGCAGACGCGTACGTAGAAAAGACGCTTTACTCGGATCGAGGGAAGATGGATCCTGGAGGAAGGCCTCGTATACATGCTTCGTTTCGGATGCACGTCGGTCATCTCCCAAGATGGCTGGGAGCATCATTGCAAGTTCCAGGCTTGCTTTGCTCAACTCCCAATGGGAACGATGGACCGCCGCATGTCTCAGCTTCACATTTGCTGCAAAGAAGTCGACTCGTGTTCCATGATACGCACGGGATAGCCCCACCTTTTCAAAGAAGTAGGCCCAATCGGTGAGCTCGATCTGGCCGGGGTCGTTCCACTGTCTGTGAGCCATTCGAAAGCGGTCGTCATCCTTTCCCCCCAAATCGAGATTGAACCTTAGCCAGTTCACATCTGTCAGCTTCCCTCCACATTGTTTCTGAGCGTACTCATGGCAGCTGTCCTCGTTGCTGACCCGAAGATAATTGTACAAATAGTGGAGTTCAGCGAATGGCTTGTTGACGTACTCAATCACCTTTAGGGGTGGTACTGCGTCAATGTCAACGGTGTCATTACACCAGTTACGTTTCTGCTCGTCGCCAGCTGGTTCGGTCTCAGCACGACTTACTGCAGGATCGTCGTCGCCCGGCTCATTCACTCTGTCCAAGCTCGAGCTGTCGCTTAGATCCCTGGAAATAACGACATTCTCCTCGGCAGCTTTGCGGATTGCTTTCATACCTGACATTTTCATTCCTAGGGTGGAGAACCGTGTAGTGTGCAACTCTCGAGACTCGGCTTCTGTGAAGATGGAACTTACCAACTTTGGATCGTCGATGATCTCGCATTCTTATACTAGTAGTCTGTTCAATGGCAATTGAAAAGATAGCGCTCGGCAGGAAAAAGGAGGACAATATACTTTGTGTTGCGGTTGCTCTTCTCCTTGTATAGGGCTCAATGTGATAGACCATATACATAGAGATCATTCTGCAGTCACACATAATGATCGATATTGTACTTTCGGTCAGTGCGTAACGTCAAATTGACTCAGAATCTTTGTGGCAGATTTTCTTTCAAGAGAGATGGAGGGAGAGTCAATTCGTTTTACACAAGGAAAACAAAGAGAAAAGCAGACCTTACACGGCATCAATAAGGTTGTGGAGCTTTACCCGAGTGTTCCAGTGAACAATGAAGCTGCTTTCGAGCCACATACCCAACAGCACTAGCTACATCTCGACAACAGAAGCTAAGAAACCGGTCAAGAAGCGTGATCATGTGTAACACACAAAACGGGACATAATGGGACCATTGTTGTTCTAATTGACATCGTCGTTTTGTTTGATCGACACGGAAAGGCAATGGTAATTCCATGTTGAAATCTATGCAATATATCTCGAGATACGATCCATACGAAGGGAGTGATACTGGCCGAACTATCGGAAAATTAAATCAACACTATTGTAGGAGAACGGTGTAGTTTTCATGCTAAGCCATCTATGTAAGTAAGAACAGACGTCGTCATTTCTTTTGTCGTGCTATGTATGAAGCATAATACTTCTATGTTTCTTGGCAGTGTTGATATTGGACGCTGGCCGACCGAAGTTTTGCCGTTTCATCGGTTAGGATACTCTAACTGTCCTATACCAATCTAGGTTAGGCTGCTAAATGCCCAGCGATGATCTCCACACTTTTTTCACTCATACTACCTGGAAGATCTCCCACAACTCGAAGCAGAGCGCAACAACATTGGCATAATTATGGCTAGGGCCACGGCCATTACGTCGCAAATGACTGACATGGGTTTGACATCCTCTCAGCTCCGTGATCCTCCCGCGACTGATGGTACGATGGACGATCAACCCAAAAGCAATCGAAAGAAAGTCAAGTCAAAAAAGAGGAAGAGGAAGAGCGCAGAGGTAGACCAGACTCTTGACCCAGACAAAGAGAGCGCGAGAACGTTGCTGCAAATGGCTGGATCTGGCATCTCGGACCGTACAGCTTCATACTTTGGCAACGACTTCGCGGCATCCCAGCAGCTCATCACTGAGAGCTCCTCAATACGATCACCCGCTCTACCAAACGTCGAGGAAATAAGGGCAGGACCTATAGACAAGCGTGGAAGCCAACGAAAAACCGACAGGTATGGAAGGAGGAAGCGGAGCGGTGAAGCTATCTTCGACTACCGCAGCAGTGAGGAACGCACCGAAAAGCCGCGATATTCACAACTCCCCGCTACGCCTCTTGATCAGATAGACCGTTTACCATCGTCACCATACGAAGAAAATCTCTCACGTTCTCAGCATGCCCTGGATGACATTCCTACCGATGACGAGACAGCTGTTTTCGACAAGGCGTTTGCCAGTGACACCGCACCATCTGAACCCAATGTTACCCATCACGGTATCTTCAGCTTCTCGCAGCAGCCGCCTGATATTCCTGACCAGCATGGCGAGATGTTCCCTTCATATCAATTGCCCACTCATGTCTACACGTCTCCCAGAATAGTTGAAAGGCACAAGAAGCGCAAGAGAGATACTTCATCAGTGATGGACAATGTGGGCGAAAAGCGACTGCCAATCGCAAATGAAGCAGGTTAGTATATCCTTGACTGTGCCTTAGCTTCCTTCCCGACTACTTCGAAGTCGACATGAGTATGGCTAACTTATGCTTAGGAGACGAGATACCCATTGATCCAGAGCTACACAGCATGAGTGCTCTACCGCCTTCAGTGGATCTAAGTGCATTAGAAAATGGCAATAGCAATAGTAGGCAGGCAAAGAAGAGGAAGATAAAGCCAAGCGGCTCCTCACGACCAGGCAAGCGCAGATCAAATGACAAGATCCAATCCACCAATGAGGAGCAGGAACAATACCGCAATACTCACATGCAGCAAGATCAAGAAAATTCCCAGGTATTGCTAGGAATTGAGGACAACGCAAGACGCATGTCGCCAGAGCTCGGCACGCCTTCCATGGAACACATCGCCCGAGGAGGCCTCGAATACCTCAACAATGCGTCGGAAGCTGTGAGGACTCCTCGACAGGATAACCATCCTCGACAGACAAAACATAAAGAGAGACGAAATCTGATGAACAATCTCGCTAATGTGCACAATGTTGATGAAGGCTATCAATCTGAGCGCTCGATTAAAGACGTCTCGGAAAAAGGAGGCGCATTTTCATCTGGCGAGATTGCGAAGCTATTTACTTTTCGTGACAGATATTGTGATGCTAACAATATGAATTATGCATTTTTCAATAGTCTTATCCAAACGCCGATGAGGGGTAACGCTCAAGTGACTGCGCTTTTTAACAAACTCCATGAAGTCCTTCCATATCGTCCGAGGATGTCGGTGCAGAAATTTGCACGACGCCGATTCCACAATTACAGTGCACGTGGGACGTGGACCGTAGAAGAGGACCAGGAATTGAGACGAGCGGTTGAGGAGAAGGGGAAGCAATGGAAGGTTGTAGGGGAGATGATCGACCGTATGCCGGGTGATTGTCGAGACCGATATAGAAATCATTTACTCAATTCAGAGCACCGCAATCGAGAACAGTGGACAGAAGAAGAAATCAAGAATCTTTGTCGCGCGATCTTGGAGTGCATGCAACTCCTCAAAGACGAGAGGAGACGAGCCAGAGAGGAACAGTACGGACCAGATTCTCAAGAATATGAAGAGAGCTCGGAGCAAGGTGCCGAAGACATCAAGGACATCAATTGGCAAGCCGTCAGCGATCGTATGGGCGAACACGGAGGCGGCAGATCAAGGTTGCAATGTAGTTTCAAGTGGAGTCAGTTGAAGAAACAAGATCAGAACAATATGTTGAATCTTATTAGAGAAGCCCAAGGGATCAAGCCCAAAAGGTCAGGCCCAACTAAAAATCCCTGGAGGCAGAAGAAAGCTTTGAAAAGGGTGGCGAACATGAGAACGGGCGATCAGTACGCGCTTCTCCAGTCAATATTAGAAACTAATGCTACATCTGAGGGTAACATTCCTTGGAGATCATTGGGCGACGAGGCACTCCGAGCAACGTGGACCGCGGCGGAGAGGAAGTCGGCGTGGTTGAAAATGAAGGAGAGTATATCGGAGTCAGACAGTATGGATTATCGTGAGGTAATCAACCGATTGATCACACGGATACTGGCTGAGAGTGACGGGGAACCCAATGAGAGGTGGGATCCTCGACTTCATGGCGATGTGTCTCAAAGTAAGCCAAGGAAGTCAAAGAAGGCCAAGGATAAGGAGAGGGTACGGTCTAGTACAGAACCGGAGAGGAGGAGAAGGTCCGGGAGAAGCAAGGAAGAGAGAGAGCAGGCGAGGAGCAATGAGTTTGTCGTCGAAGAAACTGACGATGAGGAGGAAGATAGAGACACCCCCCAGACAGTTAACCCTCTTCCAATTTCTGCCAAGGCCAACGATTACGCGGAAATGAACAATGAAGCTGCATTGAGGATTGCAGACAGAGAAGAAGGGGACGAAACTGCGCGCGCCAACAACATAGATCGAGATTCCCTCTTCGAGGGATCAGATGATGATGGCGATCGTCGGCCGCAGGACAGTGGAGAGGTTATTTCGGGATGGGCGAGTCGCATACAACTGCTGCAATTCGCTTAGATTGGACGGGGAGGCATACCTCCATCTTCGCTGCAGGCATTTTGGCAGCACACTACCAACGTAGTTGAATCATGGGGAAAACGTTACTTGAAGGTAGGATTGTACTCTTGTCAACCCAAGTTGTTGGATTTCAAAGGAGCGACAACTATGCGGCAAAATGAATGTGAGTAGCAAAAAACGTTCAGACACCATAGCTTTCTCCCCAATTATCCACCTAAACAATACTGAAACCCCTTAGACAAAGTACGATCATATGAGGGGTATCCAGGGGTATCATTCTCCGTCATTAAGGACGCAACCAGAGCTCCTACAGCTCCCATTTCTATCCAGTCCCGCTCTCAGTTCGAGAATTTGCTAGGCATCTTCTTTCTAATAAAGCATGATATATTAGCGATTTGGTGTGGCAGAAGAGACACTCAGACTTTGGACTGTAAACGACTGTGGGTCGAACTTACCCAGTAACCTTCTCGATGGTTTTACGAATATAATCCGTGATTTTCTCATTCATCGCACGGTTCTTCTGGGGGTCTGCGAAGCGCTGGCCACCGAACTTCTTCTCAGCAGCGTCAAGGCCTTTATCCATGTAGTCGCGGCCATCGCCGCCGCTGGGATTTCCTGCTGGAGCGGAGTTCATGATGAGAAGTTTGTGAGTTGTGTGTTGAGACTGGTTGTAGTAATGGGTTTGGAATGGGGTTCGCGAGGTCGCTGAGGGGTAGTGTATGCAATGACTACAGCAGAAAGGATCAGTAAGATGTGACGACAGACCAGACCTGGTGACTAGTGGGCGCGGGAAAGTTGTTCGCTCAGGAACGAAGCCCACTGATGATTTTCAATGCGCCAGACTTACTCTGAGGATTCTGAATATGTGATGACGGCTGCAAGTCTTCTTTTAACTGTAGAATGTTTGATGTGGGATGGCACAAAGAAGTTGGACAAAAGAGCCGGGCCGAGACCATCAAACATCGCAGCAGGGACTACTTGCGCATATGCGGGCCGTTATCTGGCCGGTGCTAAGCTCTGCTGGTTAAGTTGATACATCAATTCGTGAAGCACAGTCAAAGACTTCGAGAAACGTTTAGATATCACGTCCGAAGCGCCCAATATGTCTACATCAGAGCTCCAACATACACTGTCTCAGCTTCACTCGACAAATCCCCCATCGCCGCAGAAAACTGCCTCCCTCCTCACCACCGCAAAGAGACAACTCCTTCAACTGAACGCCTTACTACCTACATCGAGCACATCACCACATATACTATCACTCGCCCGACAAACCCTTGAGATAGGCGCCCTCCTCTCTATCCGCCTCCAAGATCCCGACGCCTTTACACGCTACTTCCAACAATTGCAACCCTTCTACGAGCTTCCACCCTCAAATTTCAAACCCGCAGGTGATGGCCAGCGCAGCAAGGTCACCGGCTTATATCTACTGCTGCTGTTGACAAAGGGCGATTATGCGGGCTTTCATACTGTGTTAGAGGGACTGGAAGTCGAGAAGGGGGGACATGCTAATGGTGACAAAGCTGCGCCGGGGCTGGAGGCGGATAAATTTATTGGGTATCCAGTCAAGCTGGAGAGGTGGCTGATGGAAGGGAGCTATGATCGAGTATGGGCAGCTACGAAAAGGGAGGGGGTGCCAGGGGAGGAGTTTGGTGTGTTCAGTGAGGTGAGGATCACACAGTTGTTGTGTCATGGCTGGTCCATATCGAGATTGATGATGCTAAATATCCCGATCCAGGTCCTCATCGGCACAATCCGCTCGGAAATCGCATCTTGCTCGGAAAAAGCTTACCCCTCCCTTCCAATCGCGAACGCGAAAAACTTGCTGTTCTTGGAGAGCGAAGGTAGCGTGGTGGAGTTCGCCGGCAGACGAGGTTGGGTGGTCAGAGATGGGAGGATATACTTCCCGCTGCAACAAGGAGAGGATATGAGCGACGAGAAGGATATGGCGAGTGAATCGATGATCGCTAATACGATTGGGTATGCTAGGGAACTCGAGACGATTGTCTGAGCGCTTCGTTATTGTTGCGACGTAGATGCATTGAGCCTGGCGTTACCATTGATTGTTTCTGAGTGTTTGCAATATACTATCCAACTTTTCATCCGTGATTGTATCATCCCATATCCTGAAGAACAAGAAATGGGCGCGACTTTCCGGAGACTTCTGTGTTTGATGGCAAATTTCAAAAGTACCACGAGCAAAGTGCAGGATTCATCCGGAACAAGATGCCCTGAGCCGCGGTTACCCAAAGTAAAAGAGGATAAACCTCAGCCTCAAAGAGCCGACATTTGAAAACGAAAGTCCAGCATCCGTCCTGCGAGAAACAAGCATTTCAATTTCACCAGCATATTTTGGAGGTGCTTTTGCTTTGCTGTTTACTACCGAACCGATGGTGGGATGCGTATCTCGGTCTTTCCCAACATCAATCAAATACCTACTCGGTCTTCGGGAATAGAGAATATGCATAGAAAGGAAAGAATTGATACGAGTTGTTGACATATCCAGCCCTTCTCCTTCCTAAATCACAATACCTTCAAAGAAACAAATCAAAAGCCTGGAGAAGCGATACACACACCGAAATGACAGTCCTCAGTCAGAGGAGCTAGATCTCGCAAAAGGGGTATATAGCCGCTAAAGCACCTCCGCTAAAACCACACTCACAACACCCACGCATCCTTCATAACGACATCTTTCCTCTCCGTCTCCGTTCCTTCTTCCGCCAAAAGATCCCTAGAAGAATAAAGACTAGGCTTCAACCCCCATTCATTGCCCCCCATGATATCCAGATGCGAATACGCATCCGCCTTATAGAAGATCCCCTGCCCTCCTCCAATCGCCCCTTTCTTATTGCACAAGCCCATAGCATGTAGCTTCGCGAGCACGCGCTTGACATCTGCCTTGTTCTGGAAATCCTCGGTGTATATACAGATGAGACGGCTTTTGTCCGGGGTACCGTCATCCGTGGCCACCTTGGCTGCAATACCCAGCTCGTCGTTCGCTGTGGCTGTAGCGACGAGTGACCATGCTGAGTTGACGCGGTCTGGCGCGGGGAAGAGCATCCATTTTCCGGTCGTGCAGCCGTTTTCCTGGGCAGCGGCACGAATGTCTGATTCGAGCTTTTGGCGTAGGAGCGTGATCTGTCGGGTAATGATTCCTTTCGCTTTCCCAGCCATCGAGGTCTCGATTTCCGCCTTGTTGGCTGCGAACTCGTCGAGCAGCTCACGCCCTGTAGTCTTGAAGCCTCGTATGTCTTCATTGGTGTGTCGGTGATTTGTATGGGGATTGCCGATGAAGACCCAGGGGCCGCTGGTCATCAACTGCGTGGTGAGAGGCGGCAGGCGGGATAGGAATTCGGCGACGGTTTCGGAAAGCTGGCGGCCGCTTGGATTACCTTCATAGGTGTTGTACAGTGCTCTGGTTTGTCTGGGAGCGCATGCTTCCTGGACCATGGTGGTGAACGCAATTGTCGCTGGTTGACGAGAGTGTAGTTTCCAGAACTTGACTGCGTCAAATGTTGATACGCTCTGTTCAAGGGTTGCTTTGTAGTCGTCGTCCCCTGCATTGATTTAATGATAGAAACAACTAAGTTCAGCCTGACGGGACGAACCATAGAAACTCGAGTCGTCTGAGAGGTAACCGTCGCTCCAAATTTCCTCCATACCATTCCCTCTCACAATTACATTTTCCTCTATGAGAAACTACTTCACGTTTTACAACGCGAGCACGTCTAGAGTCTACCATCAGACTACAATTTTCTACAAGTTGATAACAGGACTGCCGATCCATCTAGCTAGGTGCCAGGCACCCATGCAACCGGGGCACGTGCCGGGGACAGGGCGGAGTCACGGGCCGGCAGCCGCGTTAACCCTAAGGTGAAGTCTTGAGCAAGCGCTGAATCGACAGGGACCAGGCACCCAGGGTAGCCAGCGTTAGAGACTAATTCTAGCCGTACTTTACGGAAGACTTACCAAAGGAGTAGTCGTGCCAACTACATGTAACTCCCGAACTTAACAGATCAGGATCAAGTAAGGGGAGAAGCCTCCAATCGAGCGGACTCATTTATGGCTGCTACGAGTACAGTTTGAAATAGCACGATTAGGCCTGTCAGAGAGATATCTTGATCGTCGACTCGACCCTGCTCCTGTGATGCCCGTCCCTGTTCCTCAGGATGGTATAAGTCATAGACCTCCCAGACTAGCTCGGAACATAGAACAGTAAGACTTCACCTCGACGGTACCAGATATCCCTCTTTTTGTGCATCCCGCTTGCCCTCAAAGATTGAACTTCTCCCAGTCTGGATGGTTAATTTTAGCCACTGAGTACACTCACATGTCATCATGCTGCACTTTGGGAAGTCGTCCGGCAGATCTCGTTCTCTTATATGATATTCTCCTTTGACGCCATATATAACTCTTTTTCATTCTTCCGTCGATTTTCCCCTCAGCTTATTCGCACACTTTTTCGATAGATCTGCTACACAACGCTGCTTAAACCCAGATGAATCTGCTCCAGCTCGAGCGTTTTCGCAGCTCTATGCTTAAAGCTCGACATCAACATTTGCTGCATGATGATTTGATCAAATCACATCTCGAGCGTCAGAACTTCAGCTGAAGGAACAACACTTGATCAAAGCAATGAATCATTCAATGGTCTTACGATAGATTGACAGGCATGCGGGATTAAAAGGCATCAGGCTCACAGGTCCAAGTTTTAGCCGCGGCTGACATCACCACGGTATATTCGGTTGTTCACGCTGAAAGCAGTAATGGGTCTGAAGAGCCAAATTGGCACGCTTTAATATCATACTTTTCCCTCCCGGACATCGTCAGGTCGAAATGTCTCTGCACGAAGCAGTAGGGACCGAGACCATAGCTTGCGTTCACCTGAGATAAGGCAAAAAGCTTTCCGATTAACTTATACAGAAGTTTTCTTAGAAGAAGTGATCTCTGTATCGCCTTTACGTTTTGACAAGCATTTGTCAATGAAGAATCGTGGGAGCAGGGATCCTCTACTGAGTGTTTTTGTGATTCGCCATTGCAGCTTTGAAGTTCCTTCGGCCGCAGACTCTTCCATTTTGGGACGCTCAAAGTCCGTATAGCGCTAGCCGAATGGGGAAATAACACAAGTCCGAACTTCGGACATAGGGTATCCATTCTCTCCGTCGTCCACGATATAAGTAAGGAGGTTTGAACTCATGAAATGGCTTTCCCCACATGTTCACTCTTGCAAGATCCTGGCGACATTCCTGCAAGTTCAGACAGAGACCCTTTCCCTTGCTGTGCGTGTGGTCGTGTTTCAGATTTCTCCCATCTCAACCTTTATCAACGATGGCTCAAGAGTATGCCAGCAACAAGCCGAAAGAGTTCCAAAACCACATCAAGAATGTTGCTATCGTCGGAGTATGACTTTCCTCCGCGGTACATTTGCTCTCAAATCGGGACTCTATGCTGAACTCCGTAACAGGTCGGTGGTAATGTCGGCAAATATATTGTCGAAGAGCTGGTCAAGACCGGCAAGCACAAGATCAGCGCAATCACTCGTACCGATAGCACGAGCATGGTACCTGCTGGTATCGAAGTCAAGAAAGTCGATTACGATGACCAGGCTTCACTGTACGTTTTTCAGAAGTCATTATCATCCTATGTGAACAGTCATTCGCGCTGTGAGGACTTCACCTGGATGCAGCAATTTCTCTTCGTTTCAATCATTCCGAGATCTCTTTGACGGTTCTGTCAATGTCCTCGTATCCACGTGAGACAATGTTGACATGAATGATTGAATTAGCGTGCGGGCACTCCAAGGTCAGGAAGTTCTCATCATCTCCATGGCGGCTACAGCGCCACCTGAGCAGCAGTCGAAGCTTATTGAGGCTGCCGCAGCGGCAGATGTACCCTGGGTCTTACCCAACGAGTGGGGTACCGATGGAGAGAACAGGGAGCTAGGCAAGGATACCCGACTGGGTGAGATGAAAGCCAAGTACCGGGCGCGCATCGAAGAATTGGGGAAGAGTTCTTGGATCGGCATCGCCTGTAGCTTTTGGTATGAGTTCAGCTTGTCGAATGGCAAGGAAACGTATGGGTTTGACTTCAAGAATCGTGCCGTCACTTTCATCGACGAGGGGAAGACCCGTATCAACACCAGCACCTGGCCTCAGTGTGGTCGAGGTATCGCCGGCTTGCTTGGGCTGAAGGTCTTGCCTGATGATGAGAATGATCGGAGCCCATGTCTTTCGCAGTTTCGAAACAGATTCGTCTATATATCGTCCTTCCTCGTCAGCCAGAAGGATATGCTTGATTCCGTCATGCGCGTTACCGGCACATCGCTCCAAGACTGGAAGATAACCCATGAGGCACACAAAGAGCGCTATGAATCAGGGGTGGCGGAGTTGAAGAAGGGAAACCGGCTAGGCTTCGGCAGGCTGCTGTATACGAGGGTTTTCTACCCTGATGGAAGCGGCGACTATGAAACGTCGAAGGGTCTGCAAAATGATATTTTAGGCCTGCCAAAGGAAGACATCGACGAGTATACCAGAGTAGCACTGCGTATGGCAGAAGAACAGAGTGGGTGGGGGAAACACTAGATGAAGAGAGCGTGGGGACACGGGGTCAGTTGGTATCACTACACCCTAGAGCTCGCTGCGCTGTTCGTCTCACTCCCTAGGCACCTAGGAAAGCCAATAAGAAAGTTCTCCGCTATCATCTTGAGGCATCTTATACCGTAGCCAATTGCGCACCATTGTCTGGCTCTCGGCTTGTGTTCATACTGTTCATCCTTACTCACATCTCCCTTCCCGGATTTCCAATCCTTGATCGAAATGTAAAGTCACAGCTTTAAACGCCTTTATCAAATGTCTGAGTCCCTTAGTCGTCGCGCTCCACCTACCTTAGGGCATGGTACTCCATGGATTCAACGTCAGGAACATATCATGCGGATTGTAACCTAAAGTTAACACTGTCCAGCATGTTCCCAACAGCTCTGCTGATGTAGATGTGCATCCGGGTTGGGGGAATCCATGGCCCGTTTTATGGAGTTGAAAAGTACCTTTGGACTTGGGTATGTTGTATTGATCAGGATCGAATAGGGGAAGTAATTTTGATAGCATTAGGTTAATCGTAGATAAGGTGTTGACGCCCCCGTCGCGCATAGTGATTAGGTTGATGGGGGTGAGAGAGGTGGTTTTGCTATACATCATGGGCATAGTGTGAAAACTGCAGCAGTGAATTTAAGCCAAAGATACTTTCGTTGCTCGACGCGGTTCGGGTGCATTGCATATATCGCTCCAGAATTATACGACTGCAGCTTATATCTCTTGCAAAGGTACTCCGGCGGTAATCTCAATGTAACGCTTGGAGCTGCAATTCAATCGTTTGGCGTACCGTGACGACGTCTATGGAGAATCTTCCACAGTGACATTTAGTATTACACAGTAGCGGTGATCGTGCGGAAACATGAAGCGGTCAAAAGGATCTGCGGCATCGATTGTGGGAGGATGGTCGCCAGGAGGTTGGAGTCTGAAGGAGAAGTGTGGAGGAGAAGCCATAATTGAGGGAGACAGGAGAGAAATAGCATAAGCTCGATCCCCTGAATCAGGGAGCGAGAAATGGCGATTGGATCAAGTACAGAATCCAAATGTCTTGACGCCATTGAGCGATGCATCGCATGATTTACCAATTAATTTAGGGCGGCGGTACGCGTACACCTTATCTAAGTCCGCGTACACCTCTTCTAAGTCCGCGTACACCCAGTCCTGGTGCGCGTACACCTCCCCCCATTTGGCCTAGCGGTCGGCTGGCGGGAGCATTCCGAGTGGTCAACTAAGCTTACCCGAGTAATATCCGAGTGGTACGGCGGAAGACTATCCGCTCCTTGGCGCTCCGCACTTCCGCTGTACCGTCCTGATAGTAACGACTACTCAGCGTATTATGGATAGATCATACTCACGATATACGCATTTCTATACGGAGTCTGACGGGCTAAACCCCTTTAAAATCCGTCCATTGGTGGGAAAGTTGTGGGTAATAGCATGATGTGACCCGCCAGTAGCCCCTAAGCCAAATGGAGGGAGGTGTACGCGCACCAGGACAGGGTGCACGCGGACCAGGACGGGGTGTACGCGTACTGCCGCCCTTAATTTATAGCCTAAGCAGGTGGTACTGAGCTAGTGGTATTGTAAAGTAAATCATAGCCTTGTGTAACAATCGGCACGGGCCATTCCCGCACTAAAATAAGAGCTGAGCTTCGGGATGATCTGCTCAACGATCTTTAAGATTCTCCAGCAAACACCGAAATGGATCTCGTCAAGGTCATCTTCCCATGCCTTCCTATCAGCCGACGTGAGGGCAGTATCCAACTTCCTACGAAAACCGCAGGCTACCAGCACTTATCCGAAAAGGCTGCCGTGCAACCATCCACACGTACCGTTAACGAGCCGAGACTGTGCAGCGATGAAGCCGCTATATCCATCGTATCGACAATGTTGGCAGCTGAGAAGACCGGTCCATCTCTAGATAATACTATTCAATCTATCGTGCACCAAGCCGGCGGATGGTCTGAGTATCTGGCGAAGAAGATTTTCGCGGGTTTGGAGGCAGTCATCAAGTCCGGGGAACGGATGAACGCAGCGATGCAAGAGGCGTACGACAAGGCTTGCGAAGCTGCCAAGATTTTCGAAGGGTTTGCAGCCGATCACCCGGTTGCGACGGCGGTGTTTTGTACGGTCATTGCTTTGGGGGTCTTGGTAGTGTTGGCGCCTTACGCACTCGAGTTGCTGGGGTTTGGTGAATTAGGACCGATCGAGGGTAAGAGATCGTTCCTGTTGTCGGTCACAGTGCGGAACGTGCTAATGTCGTAAACCAATATAGGTACTTGGGCAGCCGTGTGGCAGTCTACGTACGAGGGTTTGGTACCCGAAGGGTCACTGTTCTCCTACTTCCAGAGGCTAGGAATGACGTGGAGGCTGGGAATGAAGTGAAGGACAGATGGTCTCTCACTACTTCAGCTTCCGATGAGCGATGGCAAGGAGCAGACATGACTTTACAGTAACGAATCATGAATTGATGTCGGAATATGCTCATTTATCACTCTAATGTTTTGGCATGATATTCTTCTCTTTATCCCGACGTCCGTTGTCCATATCATGCCGCACGCCTCTCGAAATCATTTTAATCCTAATCCTCATGCTTACACGGTGCATAACTTGCTTAAGCCGCAGCAGGAGCGAGTCATGAGGTCAGTAGGGTAATACTGGATGGTATAAGGCTTATGGTCGCACTCCGACTATGTGATTGTAGCTCACTGTCTTGGAACTGCTGTATTGACGATAAGCTCGCTGCAGCCTGCTCTATTTCCGCAGATCAAACAAGACTAGCGTCACAGATCACGTGCGATTCTCCATACTGACCTTTATCCTCCATGTTATTCGAGCCAGGAGATCCTCTTGATCCCTAATACGCTGCCGGACGCTATGGAGATCACAGGACCCCTCTCCAACGTGTGGGCATAGTCAAACCATAGGCTTGCAGTATGCAGCCGGCAGGCTCCGAGCCATCAGAACCAGAGCCTAACGTTTCCTCAACAGTGAGCATCATTCTGGACTCGCAGCCGAGCTGCTGTGAGTTCGCAAAGTCTCACAACCTACTGGTTGTGGGAACGTACAATCTCATTACTGGACAGGATGCTGGAAGTCAGCGTACTGAAACACACGTGGAGACGCCGGTTCAGGAAAGGACCGGCAGCCTTCTAGTATTTCGTATCACGAAGCAAACAGCAACACTGCTTCAGACTAAGGTCCTCTCATACGCTGTCCTGGATTTACATTTCTCTCCTACTGATCCATCCATCTTTGCCGTTGCAACGAGTGTGGGTACCGTCTCCTTCTTTTCTATCGACTATGAGCATGACGGCGCTTTGATGAATATCAGAACCATGACTGTATGGGACCCCTCTGTATTGGTCCTTTCTCTTGCATATCAGACCTTGAACGGTACTTCGAAAATAGCTGTTTCCGGCTCTTCGGGGAGCATTGCAGTAATCTCTGACAAGCATACTGAACCCAGAGTGATAGACCCTGTTCCGGCCCATAGCCAAGAAGCCTGGACTGTGGCTTGGTCAAGACAAGGTCTTTCATGTGATAGTGATCTTGAGACTGAACCGTCGCTGTACTCAGGTGGGGACGATTCCGTATTGCTGAAGCATGATACAAGGGTACAGCATTCCCTGATTCGCGATCAAAAGACACACACAGCTGGTGTAACTGCAATCGTTGTATTGCCCATGCTTCACGAGGGCCAAGAAGTACTCATCACTGGAAGCTATGACGAGTACATCCGAGTCCTGCTCCCTCCATCGCACGGCCGAAGCAAGGCAACCATTTTGGCTGAGGCGCGCTTAGGCGGGGGAGTTTGGAGAATTTCGAGACCATATAACGATAACTTTGCGCAGGATGAAGATGACACCAAGTTCAACGTGCTTGCCAGCTGTATGCATGCTGGAGCCAAAGTCGTGCAGATCCGAAGGATAGTCGGGACATGGTCCATTGAAGTGATGGCCAAGTTCACAGAACATGAAAGCATGAATTACGCTAGCGATGTTCGGGCAAACGAAGAAGGCCATTTGTTCGCCTCAACTAGCTTCTATGATAGGAAGCTTTGCGTATGGAGTCTGCCCTGTTAGCCACATTCGAAGTCATAGCTGAACGGATCACTTACACCTCGTCCTCACGTCCTCGCTCTCAGATGCTGTATGTGCTCAGAGTCGACGTATCGAGTGGGAAACACCCGTCCTAAAAATCCTGAAATCTGCCTCACGGTAACTGTATCCTCAACCCAAATCCCACCAATTTATTTCAGCCCCTACCCCGTGCACCCAGCTCACTATCCTCAATCGCCTTCTTCAACGCTGCCTTCCTCCCCTCCCTCCACGCCTTATGCATCGCCTCAATCTTCCCTCCCAGAACGACCGTAGACCCCGGCTCCAACAGCACAACCCCTCTCGCAACAACCGCATCCCTCAACACAAGCTTACACCCAATACTCATCCCCACCCCCACCCCCTCCAAGGCCTTCAATTCAATCCCATAAGCCCGTCGTCCAGTTGCATCCTGCAACAACAACTTATGCGGCCCCCCACCACCCCTTTGCACATTACCCCCCACATCATCTCCCTCTACCGGCGCAGCCACCCGTATAATCTCCCTCCCCTTCGTACCCTCGCCCCGCTCGAGCGCCTCAATAGCTTCGATCTGCTCCCAGCGGCTCTTGCTCATGTCCTCCACGGCCAAAACTTGCACGGCTATAGGGCCAGCGAGAAGGCGCTCTTTGATATTGGCGTTGTGGATGTCTTGCGGGAAACAGGTGGAGGCGCTGGCGGCGAGGGAGGCTGTGATGTCGGATGCTAGGAGGCGGAAGCAGGCTGTCTGGGTGAGGGCGGGGAGGGGCGTGGTGGGACGTTGTGTGGTTAGGAATGCGGAGAGCCATGTTGGTGTTGGGGTGAGGGATTTGGTGGCTGTTAGTTGTGAGATTATTTGGGAGGAAGGGTTTGACATTTTGTTGATGGATGCTCAAGTGGAGTGATGTCCCGTGTTCATCTTCCTATTGCTCCTATTCTATGTAATGTGCAGTGGAAATCAAGATGTATGGAGAGCACATGCTCTTATTCACGCGCTGTGTCTGCTTCTCACGCCACAGGGCAAATCGGTTCGGGAGCAACCGCCCGGAGGCTTCCCCCCAAACTACGCGAGTACCCCCAAACATCGAACGTTTGCCATGTGGACTCACTTCGTCCCTCCATTGCAGACACAATGTCAACGATAACATCCCCACGCCCCTCCGCCCCCTCCATCTCCATAACCAGTTCCCCCACAACCTCCCGCACCAGCTCCCCAGCCCCCACCACCCGCCGCGCCAACCGCTCCGCCCTCCGCGACTACTACAACCTCAAAGCCACCGCACCCGCCTCCCCAACCCACCCCTCCCCCACCTCCGCCTCACCCCCCAAAAGCCCTCTCGACGAAGAAGGATTCAACGCAGACGCCTACATCAAATCCGTCCTCGCGACCTCCAGCCTCGAAGGCGTCCTCCGCGTCGAAAGCGGTCTGATCAACGAGATCAGAGGATTGGACGGCGAACGAAAAGCGTTGGTCTATGATAATTATTCCAAGCTGATTACGGCGACGGATACGATAAGGAGGATGAGGGCGAATATGGATCCGTTGACGCCGACGACGGGGACGTTGGGGATGGCGGTTGGGTATATTGCTGAGGCGGCGGGGGGGTTGGCGCAGCAGGCGAGGGGGAGGGAGGGGGAGGAGGGGAGGGAGAGGAAGAGGAGGGAAAGGGAGACGGTGAGGTGGGTTTTGGGTACGCCGAGGAGGTTGGGGGCGTTGCTTGATGGTGGGAGGAGGGAAGATGCGGATAGGGATTGGAGTGGGGTGAGAGAGATATTGGGGAAGTGGAAGGAGGTGCGTGGAGTTGATGATCTAAGGGATGAGTGCGAGAGGATCATGAATTCGAAATGAAAGGACCTAACTCTATCTTATGCTCAATCGGCATGGCACAACAGATGTTTGAGACGCGTACGATCCACCTATCGCCGAAAATGCTGGGGATGTCATTCGTCATTACTACATAATACATCATACCTTTCAGGAAGTAAGAGCCTCCCAGCCATATATCACCCATGGAGCAACCATGATAGCTCGCTGGGCTCCATCGAGCCTCCGAGTCCCACTATGAGCCCTGGAGAAATGACTCGCATCGAGAGTGCCCCCAGGTGGAACAGCCTTCGTTGCAGTTATCACTGCCATCTCTGCCGGGTAGACATCCTCGGACAAGCTAGCTAGCTGCAACCAGCCATGCGGCTTTGAAGGGGCCAGCATCACAGCTGTCGTTGCTTCAGACAGCTCTGCTAGGTCTCCGTCTTTGTTCTCTGGGAAGAGGACAGCTATCGCGGTTATTAATTGACCGACTTTGCTCATCTGTTGAGTACTTAGATTGTCTCGTGTTCGCAAGTTGTGCAAATCAGCAGTAACCGTTTTCACAGTGTCCCGATCGTCGTTTATTACAGCTATAGCACCAAGTAGCGTAATAGCATCTGCATGACCTGGGTTTTTGCCGAGGCAATCAATCAATTGCTCTCGGGCTACGTTGCGTTCCTCTTCCCCACCTTTTGCCCAGAGCATCTGCACAAGGAGACATACTATATCAGGGTTGCCCTGAGTCTCCTCCAGTGCAGACCGGAACATGGCGATCGCTTGGTCCATCATTCCCTGATGATAGTAGCCTAGACCACCAGTCATGTGGGCTGATAGTCTGACCTTATGCCATGCGCCGCTCTTGTGGTCCTCCTCTTCGGAAAGACTCAAGGCTGTTTCTGCGTTCTCAGCAGCAGCTTCGTAATCCTGCTCTGCGAGCTGCGACCTGGCCAGGTCGGTCTTTGCTTGTGCGAATCGCAGCAGTGTGACTGAAGACTCAGAGGTTTCATAATCGGCTTCAAGCCTTGACGCTACTAAGTCTAGATTGGAAATCGCGTCACGGTAATCTCCAATTCGCTCTGCGAAAAGTGACGTAAGATGTTGGATAGGAAGGTTAGTGGAAAGTTGTGAGCGTAGCTGATGTAAGGCGAATAGGGGTTGCAGGACATCAGTACCACTTCCTGAAGTCGGAGACAAAAGGAGGTGATCGAATGTCGACACCGCGTATTGTCGCTTGATTATTGTGGAGGATGAACCCGCAATCTCAAAAGCGTGAGCGAATAACGTCCGAGCTTCATTGGCATCTGTCAATTGAGCAGCCAACAAGCCCTGCCCAACCCAGGCCTGAGCATAGTCAGGATCTGTAGACTGCGCACGGGTATAAGCTTCATTAGCCAGCATTCTATCTTCATTGATCAGATAAAGCGTCCCAAGATTTGTCCACACCCTTGCACTTTTGTCATTGAGATGAAGACTTCGAACAAACGAATGCTGAGAAACCTTCGGGTTCAGATCCGCAGTCACAATCCCCAAAGAATTCCAGAACTCCGCATTCCCAGCTTCAAGCTCAATTGCCCTCTTGAAGCACTGAACAGCTGCTTTGAGATGTTTAAAAGCGTCCTTCCTCGATAATGCTTTTGCCTCTTCACTTTCGCATAGCTGTGCCCGATATTCAGTCCAGCCGAGGTTATACCAGGCAACAGCTCTAGCGTGGATATCGTTCGCACAAGCATATATCGCCCGCTTCTGCGCCAATATTGATACATGTATGCTGCGTACGAGATGAGTCATATCTGGCTCATCTTGCCCGAGAGACCGCAGGACATCCTGACCAATGCCATCAATATCCGCCAGTAGATCGTAAGAGCTGAGGGCGTTTTTGGCCGTTAACAGCGAGTGTAAGTCTTTTAGCGGAATTGTTGATGCATAAGCCTGGACGTATGTGAATACTGAGCAAGCATCGCCAACCGCTTTCCAGAGGTTAAAACCTTCCCCGTGGATTGTGACGATACCATGGGCGACACTAATGGCCTTCTTTGCGGCATCTGCTGCGCGACCAAAGAAGCCGAGTCCAACACTATGCCAAGCTCCTTCAACGAGACTCTGCAAAAGAGCAACGGAAACCCCAAATTCGGAGGGCCTGGTCTTCAGGACCGCCTGATATCCAGCAATGGCGTCATCATATTCGCCGAGTTCGCGCTTCACATTGGCGAGCATGTACTTGGAAAACCAATTGTCTCTAATGCTGTCGTCTTCGGATGTATCTTCCAACCTCTGAGCCTGCTCTAAGGCTTTCGTAGCCGCAACATATCGACCGGAACTGTGGTAGCTCTCGCCAAGCCCTACCCAGCAATCATAGTCGGCCGGTGCAGTCCGCAGAGCCGATAGAAACGACACAATGCTCTTCGCGTACTCTTGATTGTTGAGTTGCGTGACACCAAGCGCCGCAAATGGCCAGCTCACAGCTTTCTTCTTAGACCCGGGAGCTGGCTTGGCTCTGCCAGAATCGATCACACGCTGGGCCACAACTTCAACAAGATCCCATTCGCTAGATTTGGCGAACGACTTAGCTAGGCGCTCGGCGGCTTCAATTTCGGAAGATGAAAGCTCGAAAGCTTTTTGGAAGCACTTGCGAGCACGTTTCTTGTCTTTTGCATAATCGGCGTAGTAAACACCAAGACTAGTGTAAGCAGGAGCATAATTCAAATCTGCTTGAAGAGAAGCAAGAAATCGAGCGTATGCGCCATCACGGCTCTTGCGCGCTATATTCGATTCGTCCTGATTCCAGATGCACATGCCAATACGATACAAAGTTTGAGCTCGAAGCGATCTAACTCGCACGTCGTCGCCCTCCATCTCGGGGAGGCAAGCTTCAAGCTCGGGAAGACTAGTGCTGTTATCTCCATTCAAAGACTTACACCAGGCCGCCTCTGCTCGGATTTTGGGATCAGTACTACGCTGTAACGCGCGGCTCAGAAATGCTACCGCCCCAGCGTAGTCTTCTTGTTCTTCCAAAATCAACCCAACACCGAGCAATGCAGATGTTTCTGTGGGTTTTCGGCGCAGTATGTTCTCAAAGATCTCGCTGGCTTCTGGATGGTGTCGTGATGCTTGAAAATGAACCAACGCCGTGGCTAAGATCATGCCAACTGCGTCTGAATTCCTTTCGAAGCTGGAGCCAGATCTATTGGACTCACTTTGTATCTTCCTTTGCCCTTCTCTTGCTGTGACAGCAGCGCTTTCGTACTCTTCAAGGTAGAGGTAATACAGTCCCACAAGACGATGTGCCAGTATCGAAGAGGAGCTTTCTTCTATGCCTTCACTCATCAGGATAAGTCTATCCTCTGCGGACATCGTGGCAGAGTTTTCGCTCGCCTCCATGTCCATATCAGTACTGACCTGAGGTTGAGGAAAGGGGGAGATATCGCTTCCGAGGTAGGCCAGCAGGACTTTGGCCAGGCCCTCGTTGGGAAATAGCTCAATGAAATCTCGCAGCAAAAGTACGTCTATTGCGTCAACCTCTTCGACATCTTCCCACCCAATCTTGATTTGCCAAGCCACAAGAAAGGGATGTTTCAGTATCACCAAGCCTTCCGCTAGCTTTATGACTTGTTGTCTCCTCTTTGCTTTCCTCGAGACTGGCGATACAACGAGTGTATCGTAAGCATGTTGAAGCAGCTTTTCTTCGTATTGACGACGAATATCATCGTCATGGGTCCAGTCAATGACAGCGCCATACAGATCTTCCAATTGGCTACTCTCCAGTACTTCCCGCTTCACGTCCGCCGTGACTTCGTCAATCTTCGCTCCCAGTCTAGTCCGGCGTTGCCCAATGTCTGTATTGATCCGCTCCTTCTCTTCCGCTTCTGTTAGATCAGCAATCTTGGCGTAGGTCAGAGCTGGCTGAGGCACTCTCCCTTCAAGATATTCATACAGTGGACCTGTAGGTAGATACACTTCCAATGAACGCTTCAGCTGAGCCCGCGATCCATATTTTTTCGCATCATTGGTGTATTTGTCCAATACAGCTTGACACCGGTTTCTGTCATCTCTTTCCATGTACAATTCCGCCAAATGTATGACAGTATCGTGGTATGGGTCGAGCTTCTCATTCGCCTGTTTCTCGTAGAGGGTAACGAGCCCCTGCCATGCCAAAGGATCCTTGCCCTTGGTCTTTATAGCCACCCTATAAGCGGCTTCCGAATTTTCATTCTGTCCCTGTTTTTCATACGCCAGTCCGAGGAACACATTGGCATTGTAATTGGATGAGTCTAAAGCAATCACCGCTCTGACCTGCTCCACAGCGTCCTCATACTTGTGAGCATCCAAAGCAGCCTTAGCAGCCTTGAGAGCTGTTTTTGTAGCGGACATGGTGGACAGGCCTCAATGTTTTCGCACGAATATGCAACTTAGCGTGCATGGTGCCGGAGACAAGCTTCTGTATCTTAATTGGCTGTGTAGAAACGCTCAAACATTGGTTGTGTCAAATGCCAAATGCCAGTGTGACATGGAAGAGCCAAGAACAGTTAGACTATTGGACTCAACTTGAGCGCGGGAGATCGGCAACAGGGAAGCTCTTCTGGGTATCATGCAGCTGTATCTATGTTGTACTAGTAGTATGTATTCGTATCCGCCTTGCCTCTGTAAGACATTCAACTCACTCTGGTACTTTTCCGTCCGCTCCAAATAGAAACAAAGCGTATCGCTAAAGTTGGAAGTCACAGTCTTAGATATGAGAATAACACCGAAAAAGAATCAGAAGAGCCTTTAGTGTTTATTCCTCTCCTGCTCTCCAGTATAATGCTCGCTCCTTCGGGCTCCTAGACTTCCTTACCGATCATGGCATCTCTCCGACTTAGAATAGAAGGGCAAACCTTCCGCGATCCAAGAAATCGAGAGGTGACATTGCGGGGAATCAATGTTGCCGGAGACGCCAAATTCCCTACAAACCCCAACCTACCCTCGAATAACCCAGAGCATTTCTATGAGGGCGACGATCTCTCCTTCGTTGGTAGACCCTTCGCCATAGACGAAGCTCATGAACATTTCTCTAGACTGAAACGATGGGGTTATAACCTGATACGTTATATCTTTACTTGGGAGGCCATTGAGCATGCCGGACCTGGCAAATACGACGAAGAATGGGTCACACATACCCTCGACGTTCTGAGGTTGGCTAAGGATTACGGCTTCTATATCTTTATCGACCCTCATCAGGATGTATGGTCCAGATTTACAGGTGGATCTGGGGCTCCTATGTGGACTTTGTACGCCGTTGGTCTCAATCCACGCACGTTTCCTTCTACTCAAGCTGCCTGGGTTCAAAATACGTATGCCGACCCTTCCAAATATCCTAAGATGATCTGGGCAACCAATTATACCCGGCTGGCATGCCAACTTGTTTTTACGCTTTTTTTTGGAGGCAGGGAGTTTGCACCCAAAGCTATCATCGACGGCAAGAATATTCAGGATTACCTGCAAGATCACTTCGTCGAAGCTTGTAGGCACCTAGCTATGAGGATTAAGGAAGCAGGTGACCTTCAGAACGAGGTAGTAATTGGCTGGGAGAGCATGAATGAACCCAACAGAGGTCTTATCGGTTGGCAGGACATCACTGTTATCCCAGAAGATCAGAAACTGCAAAAGGGACCTTCACCGACAGCGTGGCAAGCAATCTTGACAGGTTCCGGCAGAGCTTGCGAGATGGATACCTGGGAGTTTGGTAATCTGGGCCCCTACAAATCTGGGACCGAACTCGTGGATCCCAAAGGAGATTCTGCGTGGCTGCCTGCAGACTACGATGATTCAAGATATGGATGGAGAAGGGATTCTGGGTGGAAATTGGGCGAGTGTTTATGGGCACAGCACGGAATCTGGGACCCATCTAACGATAAGGTGTTGAAGAAGGACTATTTCTCACGGGATCCGAAGTCGGGTAGGAAGATCGACTATGAATACTTCACAAACAACTACTTTATGCCTTACTACCGGAGGCACCGGAAAGCCATCACGAGTGTACACGAAGATGCCATGATGTTTTGTCAACCACCAGTCCTAGAGATACCCCCGTGCATAAAAGGTACTGATGATGATGACCCTAATATGGTTTTCGCTCCACACTTCTACGATGGAGTGACATTGATGATGAAGAAATGGTGGGTCCTGACACATTCTATCTTAGCCTATGCTCACATGGCGTCGCAGGAACCGCTATTGGAACGTTGATGTTTTTGGCATTCTGCGCGGGAAATATTACTCACCGGCATTTGCTATCAAAGTAGGCGAAACAGCCATAAGAAACTGCTTCAGAGATCAACTTTCTGCTATCAGGAAAGAGGGAATGGAGTACATGGGAAAACGTCCTTGCATCTTCACCGAGATTGGGATTCCGTATGACATGGACGACAAATATGCATACAAGACGGGTGATTTCTCAAGTCAGTCTTCCGCCATGGACGCCAATCATTTCGCACTGGAGGGCTGCGGCTGCAATGGCTACGCCTTGTGGGTGTACGTGTGCACAGTAAGCACACCCGGTGTCCCAGTTACGTTTCGTATCATAATCTAACAAGAACAGAATAACCACGAATGGGGCGACCTTTGGAACGGCGAAGACCTCTCCATATACTCCCTCGACGACAAACCTCTCCCCCTCCACCCGAACCCCAACTCCGAAGCACCAGGTCAGCAATCCCGCACCGAGTCCACCATATCCGTCGACCGCTCCTCGCCCGCATACTCCGAGAGTCGCTCGACTGATACCTCGCCCGTCCTCCCAGAAACCCTAAAACGCAAACTCGCCTCCCCATCCATCTCATCCCTGAAATCCAGCACCCCCGCCGAAATCGGCAGCACGCCCGGCTTCCGCGCCGCAGAGGCATACGTGCGTCCCAGTCCCATAGCCACCGTCGGCAGCGTCACAGCGTCAGGTTTCGATCTCCGCAACGCAGTCTTTACCTTCTCGCTAGAGTGCACGGAGCCCGCTACGCAGGACGCACCCACCGAGATCTTCCTTCCTGAATTCCATTTCCCGCTCGACAAACTCGCGGTCGGGGTCAGCAGTGGGAAATGGACCATCAGCGTCGATGAGTCCGAAGGTGGGCCGATCCAGAAATTGCGATGGTATCATGGCGTTGGCAAGCAGAGTATCAGAGTTGGAGGCGTCCAGCGGCGGCAGGGTGTGGCGCTTGACAACGGAGAGGAGGAAGGTTATTTGGAGCAGTGCAGACGGAGCAATTGCAGTGTCATGTAGTCAACGTCTTCGATGTGATTGACAAGAGTGCTTTTGTGGCGAGAATGGTTTACGGGTCAGGTCATCGGCGTTTGAGCGCGCAACATATTCTTTTGAGCAAAGCGTTGTGGCTATCGTTATTGTACAATTCTTAGCGAGGCATTGGAACATGATTTGATTATTTAAATTTCGGTCTTCAACTGAACTTTTTTGAAGAAAGGCTTCAAGCCGTCAGTTCCAATACTTCGCTTGCGGTGCAATGTGCCCCGTCTTGTCTTCGCGCCGCCATTCCACGTTCCCTGTTTTATTTTCAACGCCTGGTATCATGCAAGCCCCTGCCCATACGCACATTACGATCATCGCTCCAGGACCCTTTCCATGCCAAAACTCATCCCAAATGCCCCAAAGAAATTTATAACCAAGGCCTCGCACTAGAAATGCTCCTTTCTAATATTGTCACACGTGCCATCACAAATCCCCCTTCCCACCTGTAACTTTGGCAGCTTGCACGGCACTCAGTTTCTGCGTCCAAGCCTGTGCCGGTATAACCTTCTTGACGGTGCGCAACTCGTCGGAAGCGTAGCCAGGGACCCGTATATTGTAGTTGCGCTCCAAGATGAGTTGAATGTCGCGCATTTCGAGAGTAGAGGATTGGCGGAGTTTGGCAAGACGGCAGGCAGCGACTATGACCTGGTCGACGAAATCATCGGCAACTTGGAGGAGCGTCTATAGTCGTGTCAATATTAGTTCTATAGGTGAGGTTGTGGAACTGGTGTTGAAGCAAAGTAAGTCTCACCTCTTCGACTTCAGCAGTCAAGCCCTCACCTTCTCCACCTTCACCCCCCGTTCCGCCTGTGACCTGCCTCACCAGTTCCTCCAGCTTCTTCTTACTAAGGACCCTCTCGCCTTCACCTTCAAGTATGAAGCCTGGATGTCTCTGGATAGCTGGCTGACCTATGGGCCCCATGGCGATGGGTCCATTGGTCAAAGTTGGTCTCGATGGGCCCACGGACACTGGCTGAGTAGGAGGAAGATGTAAGTCTTTGGGGATGGGCATTTTGGCGTGATTGTTATGGTTCCGTTGATCAGATGATGGGCCTTGTGTAGCAGATTGAGGGGTCTGCTGTGGGATGTTCGGCTGAGAGAAAGAGCGTGCTGCATCCCGCGCTGCATCCACTGCAGCCGAATGAGAAAGTGGGACAGGTTCGTGAGGGATAGCTGATGGATGGGAAGGTGCGACTCTTGGTGAGTTGTGCTGCGCATCTTGAGGGCGAGGGTTCGTATTGATGTTAAGCGGGGGATGTGAATGTGATACAAGGTTTTGATTTGGCTGCGGCCGTGAATTGGGCAATTGATTTATTTGCGGTTGCGTCAACTGTCCACTGTAATGAGGACTCATAGCCGAACGAGCAGCTGAGTTCGTCTGGTTTCTTGCAGCGTCGACTGCAGAACTAATTGTGTGTGGCTGACTTTGCGGTTCTTGTTTGATCTGAGGTGGGCCCCCAACACCTGTGCTGGTCCCATTCGGAGCTTGAGAAGTGGATGCAGCACTTCCTCCGCTACCAGTTTGACCATGTCCTTGTTCCTTTCTGGAAGCTTCTTGTTGCATATTGAAATTGTGTATAGTCTGTTTGCCCTCCCTGATCATCTGATCCAGGCGACTGACTTGACCGCGATAATTTTCACTCTCCCTTTGGTCGAGAGGTTTACCTTGCTGATTCCTTGCATTTGCTGCTTGGTGAAGCTTATTCAGATTCATGGAAGCATCCTCGATCGCTTTCAAGTTCGTGGCATATTTCTGCTGAGCATCTCGGATCCATGACTTCATAGCGGTCTCGTTGCCATTGAGATCGGGAGGTGGGGTGAAAGTCAGGCTTTTGACCTGCTCGACCACCTTTTGGGAGAACTTCGGTGGCCCTTGGGGTGGAGCGGCTCCTTGCGTATTCTGCGCCGCTGGTCGAGCTTCCTGCTGTTGACCTGGGAGGCCCGAAATCATTGGTCTATTACCACCATGCTGCCCAGCTCGGACTTTCTGCATAGTTTGCTTAATGTTCAAGGTCACCTCATACAGTTTCCTGTGTGCCTTTTGATATTCTTCAGTATTTGGGTTCTGGTTGTCGATTTTCTGCCATAGCTCTGTAACACCAGATATATATTTTTCCTTTGACTCTTCTGGAAAGGGTGGATTGTCCATTTGGCGAATAAGTTCAGGCCTGATTAAAGACTTAAGATCGGGCAGAGGCCCCTGTCGCCCAGGGGCGGTAGGATTGTTCATGGTGGTACGAGAGGAGGTGTCTGTACAGGGGTTCCAACCTAAAGAGTAATGCGGACGGAGGAATCAGAAGTATGTAAGTTTGAGAAGTGGATCTTTAAGTGCGGCGGATGACAGAAAATCAAAGCAATTTACCATTGCCAATGTGTAGTATTAGACGTCTTCAATGCAGAGACAATGGTCAAGATGGTAGTGGGGTATCTACAGTCGGCGTGCCACCTTTAGCGTACGCAGGACTCAGAGATTTGGCTCCAGTCAATCATCCTAGTGATATAAGCCCATAATGTCTTACTACCACATTACGCAACGAACATCAGTCACAGCAGATAATCCGATCCAAAAGCGGTTTGCTATGCAGATTGTGATTTAAAATGGGATGAGGGGAGAAATTGCGGGTTCAGTGTTCACGGGTCGCAAGAGTATTGCATACGCTAAATTAGTTTTACGAAACCACACGCGTCAGTCCTGATGGGTCTTTAGGCCATAAACGACACTGCTATCGTCATCATTCTGTGATGTGGTTTCTGTACGCATTTGACATCTAATATTATGTTTGTCCTTTCATGTCTTCGACAATAATAGCCCTGGTCCCATGACTACTGTATCATGAGCAGTCAAATTCAAAATCGAGAGGCGTTATTGTCGCCCAATGCTGTAGAGAAGCATGGGCAGCAAAATGCACAACGACCAAATAGTGGAGGTAGGCTTCACGTAGGACGTGTGGATCGTCTCTCTGACGATTCTTGCTTAGGGTCGAACAAATCTCATGATGCTGTCCAAACAGACTCTTTTGCCGACGGCATACAGACCAAGGCTGTACCGTATTCTTCCATGCAATTTCCCCTGAGCAAAGGCCCACAGGGTTGGAAGAAACGGCCGCGCAGCCCTGGCTTGAAATGGCACAAGGATTACGACACGCCCGAAAGCGTGACAAATGGGCGCGTTCTTGTGATAGATTATGTCAAACGAGGTAGGCTACTTCAATACGCTGAAACATTATCGAACACAAGCGGGGGAATGGACGTGAATCAGAATAGCAGGGGAGGCACTGATGATTGCAGACCAGAGCAAACAAGGCATGCGTAAGGTCGCTGCCCAAGAGATTGGTTCAATTGATGGTCTTAGAAAGCTGTACTCCAACGTGATCTCTAGTGCCTTATCTATCGATGTGACTGTTCTGATGACTCTGCACAGCCTGATCGCTGTGGCGAGGCTGTTCTGCGTGTCTTGCATTGTCAGAACGCCGACTGGGCGATTCACTTCTTACTACATAAATTCAACATAACGGCTCGCGATGACCTTGTTGGTACCGATTTCGGAAAGTACGTCAAGTATAAGCGGCCGGAAATACGTGGCGGGAAACCATTCTTGAGTGCTAAATCGTGGAAGACTACCCACGATCCATGGAGAGGTGTCAGCCGAACCTCCTTTGGTCTTGACTATCTGAAACACTACGAGTGCCCGAAGTCAAGAACCAAGAAAGAGGACGAGAAGGACAAAATGTTCGAACTTAATCATTACGATGACGAGGACCAACCAAGATACGGCTGGGATGTCTATGTCCAACAACTAAGTTGCTACATACAGCATAAGGAAGCCATTCATGACATACCGAGCTATCTGGAAAGCCCGTACAAAAATGACAAGAACGGGAGTAATCCATACAGATACGTGCCAGACCTGCAATCGTTGGACAACGGTAACACGATTATCATCTTCGAGAACTCCCAGTCCGGTTCTATAGAAGACACAGCAATCGTTGCACGACAGCAATGGGAATCCAGATGGCGGAGACTGCCTTTTTATCTAGCTTATGAATCCCATGATATATCCAACGATGACAATCTGGCCTTGGAATGCATGAAGATCATATTGCAAGACGTTTGGAAAAGCATCACCGAAAGCTGGGAAGATTTCCTTGACGTCTGCAACACCCACGTCTCCATTCTCGAAGAGAAAATCTACGAGCAACCCGCTGACGAGTCGCGGGCCCCAGAGCTTTGGACCAATTCCAGCATGTGGCTCAAAGTCGAGAGACTCGCATCGATACACGAGGCCGTCCTCAAGGAAACGCAAAACAACCTGGAGGAATTCCTGAGTGAAGGAGATGTAGAAGAAGAATGGTTAAGCGCGAGTCCTGGTGACATGAAAAAAATCAATGATCTGGTACAGGAGAACTTGACGAAGCCGACGGCGAACTTGGCCGATCTAATGTACAAATCCGTCGGCATCAGGGACAGTAGACATGGTTTGCAGCTGAATACTAGCATGTGGAGATTAAGGTAAAGCTCCTTCAAACCTCCCCTCTAATCCCCTTCCAAAATACAGATACCATAGAACTAACGCCCTCCAACAGCTGGATAACCTTCATCTTCCTCCCCCTAGTATTCATAAGCTCCTTCTTCGGCATGAACGTCTCCACCTTCCAATCCGGCCCCGGCTTCCCCAGCATACGCTACTACTTCGCCTCCGCCGTCCCCCTAATGGTCGCCACCCTCCTCGGCTGGTACCTGATAAAACACTTCCTCGCCCGCCGCCGCCAAACCCCCTACCAGCGGGGCATCTACGAACACCTCTTCTTCGAACTCGCAACAGCATACCCAACCCTCTGGTCCCGATCCGGGCCTCACAAACACGTCGCACCTCAATCCCCGCTCGACCGTCTCAAATGGCGCCTCGTCACTGCATGGAACGATCCGGCAAAGACCGTCCGCGCCGGCGCTGGGGACGAAGATGCCGAATATGATGATCTGGGCGCTTGGTCTCGCGTTAAGCGTACGCTAACCCGGCGCTGGACGTCGCAGATCCGTGTCTCGGACCAGAATATGGGCGCTCCCTCCTCCTCCTCCACCACAACGCTCGAAGAAGGTGGAGGGGAGTTGACAAGCCATGTCGAGCATAAAGCGCCCGAGCAAGCTGCACAGTTCATGCGGACGGCAGCGACGGGCGAATTACCGGGTGGGATGTTGGAAGTGCCGACGTCGGCGGAGGTGGCAGGAGCGGCGGCAGTGTTTACGAGGATGCAGACGGTGGGGTCGAGGCCGGGTAGTGAGGGGAGTAAAGGTGGGTCGGGGTCTAGTAGAAACAGTGGCATTATGGTTGAGGAGGAGCCGAGTACGTGGTTGAAGGATTATGGGGGAAAAGGTGATGATGTTGCGATGTATTGAGTAGATGAATTACATATGGATTTGAAAAAGTGATACGAGGTATGTATTGATGATGTGTATGAGGATGTGGATTTCAGCGTTCACCATTTAGCGATAGCATACTCACAGTATGAGATTTCGAATTTGACTCCATGTAGTCCGCTGCCCAATGCAGTATGATGCAGTTCCAGTCCATGTCGTGTGCTGTCCCTGACTATTACCAATAGGCCGTTTATGCCCTCCCGTATGTTTATGCAAGTATCAACAATCATGTTCTCAAGGGCTCCCCAATGGCCATCAAACATTCAGTGCCTACGCCGATGCTCGTTATCTTTGATCGATGTTCCCCTGATAACGCTGACCACATCCTCCACCATATTCCCCACTTTACTATGATACTTGCTTCCAGCCTTACTCGCCTCACGGCCCCCGTCGTTCTTCTGGCTCCTGGAGCCGGTCTGACTCCGACCATGGTGAGAAGAACTTCGGTGTTTCGATCGCGTACCGTCTCTCGATTTATTCGTACTCACCTGGCTGATGCTATCGTGTGGAGCTATCGACGGGAGAAGGTTCTCTCGGGGTTCGATCTTCGGCGCTTTGGTATTTGCCCTGTTGTTGACAGTGGTGCTGGTGGCTCGGCTGTACTGTGACGCTTGGCTATGTGCTGGTAATGGTACATCTCGAGCCGACCTCACTACCGTCACATGGGCTGAAGGCGGTGGATTGGCGGTCCCCTCCTGCCTAATCGTTTTACGACCAGAAGAGACGCGCGATCGTGCATCGTTATCAATCATTACGATCGGGCTTCTTTGTGAAGCGACTTGAAATTTCTGTGGGTTTGAATAGGCAGTATTATGCAAATGCGCAGAAGAGGCAAGAAGTGTTTCGACTCTTGGCGGTGGAGGCCCGATAGTCAGCGCTCGGGTTCCCGGGTTGCCGTCCGCGAAGGAGCCATAATGCGTATGAGTAGCCTGGATCGGGACCCGAGTCGTAGAACTAAAGTGGCGCCCTTCATATTCCGCGGGAACCTCAATAGTCCGGTAAGTGATACGCTGTGCGCTCGGAAGCTGTTGACGATTTGCGGAGTCGCCTTTCACCATAGCGTAAGCTATAAAGGCGCCAGCGGTGGCTCCAACGAATGTACCGATGATCGCCTTCGTACTTATCTCATCAGAGTGCTTGGGTTCTGGTGCTGCAGCGCGAGTAACAATGACTCGGGGGGTTGTGACGATCTGATTGACAACGAGAGGAGCAGGTTGTCTCAACACAGTTGGGGCAGGGTCACATGGCGTTGCTGGAGCACTGTCGGCGATGCTACTGACAACGTCTTTCTGCCATGCTCGTATCTTGCGATCTTCTGAATCGTCACTTATCATACCAACAGCTTCGAAGTGTTCGTCTTGAGGTAGGATTCTGATCGTCCTATCAAAGAAATTGAGGACAGTAGCCACTTTGATTGTTGAGGGTTTTTTGTGAATGTGCAGATTCGCTTTCGACGCAATACCTCAAGCGAGTATGAAGGTGATGAGGGATCTTGTCTCTCCTCAGTTGCTCTTATGTCTACCTCTCTGCCGACCTGATTTTTATTTATCGTGGTTGGTGGTGTCGTGTCGATATGAGTAAAAGTAGGATCGCCGAATCATCAAAGTTGCCGGAAGTACGGGAGGAAAAGCTGATACTGACACGTCCTGCGCAAGCTTCAAAGTATAAATGAGGGTCAAGTAGTCGATGTAGTAAGCCTGGATTGACCGTGAACTTGAGTGGACGGTTGCAAGGCCCGTCGTGGGGAGCATTTAGTATGAATGAAACCTCATTTCCCCGTCTGTGACGACGAATAGATCGATCTCCGAGAATGAAGCTTCGGCGCTGATCACATGGCGAGAGCTGTCCATGATGTGGGTTGCTGATATTCTAGGGGTGTCTGGCTTCATTGGTGCCCTACCGGAAATCATGGTGCCTGATGGATTTTGTGAATGAGCCACGTAGGACAACCTGCAGCTAAGACGATGCGCGAAGACGAAAGCTCCAAGGCTCTGCCAACGAAGCTAAACATGAGTTCTTCAGGATTACTGGCTGATCCATCACTCAAGCGTTCTGTAAAGAAGTATTAGCTAATCACAGAAGCAGCAATAGTGGCCCCAAGCCGACCCAAACGTGGTCGAGCTAGATTGCATTGTCAGCATATGATCTTATTTTGCATCTGGTCGATCAGAACACTACATCTAGAGGTGAAGCCCGAGTTATCATGTCTTTTTATTTAGCTGAGTGTGGCTTCAGCAGCCCTTCACATGTAGCCTACCTAGTGACAGAGGGCAGCAGCGGAAAAAGTATCCTCTGTAGGACTCGGGATACATTTACCACAAACGGACAGAAGAAAGAACGTGGAGCAAGTTGAAGTGCTCCACGGAGGTGCATGCAGCCGCACCTTGAGTCTTGTTGAACCTCGATGTTCTTGTTGCAAAAACAGAGCCAGATCCACAAGTCTCAACGCTACGAAGTGACGATCCATGAGGGAGCTTTGATGTTGGTATCGCAGCTATCATGGACGCCACTTGATGAACCTCTCTTTCTTCCGAAGCTTTGCCAGCCAAAGCCCAGATCAGATTGTACAAGAAGGATCCAGGGAGAGCGTGGCCGTCCGGCGGGAACACTTACCTTTGCAGCTAAACGATGTTCCAGATGTCCTCCACGGCGTTGCAGAATTTACCACACGCTACGCTAGCACTCAGGCTGTAATTACTTATGCTGATAGTGTCGTCCTTAATGCCATCGGCAAAGTCATCATTACCTTTGGCCATGGCACCAACGAAAACGCATACGCTTTGTTTAGGCCCTATGTCTTGTATATAGTCTTTGACCCGAACGACGTCGGCATCATAGCTAAGTGTAACCTTGCGGCAATTTGGTGGAAGATGATCCGTAATGGGGTTCTTGATGACCTTAAGCAATTTTTCTTGTGAATTGGTAGAGCGAATAGAGAGTCGATGTAAAAGCTGGACCATGAGACCAGCAAAGCGCTTGAATGTGCGAGGTATGCGGACTGTAGGGCTGACTTCTATGAGGACACCTTTGGCAGTATGGATATAGATCTGTAGTTTCCCAGCTTTGTTCACAGGCGAATCGAGAAGAGTTAGGAGACACTAGGTAAAGCTCAGCAAGAACCAAGCGACGGTGAAGCCTTTCGAAAAACTTGAGGAGCAAACCTGGTGTGTGATATCTGGTCTTGCGTCACTGATGTCTCGGTTCATTTTGCGCATGACCCCAATATGCTCGTCGCTGTTCAGGAGCGAGTACTTCTCGTCTCGCATGTTGCCTGTCCGGCCACCATGTGATGCTTTGTAGGTCTCCAGGCTCGCATGTGAAAGAACGACGACGAGTCTCTGAGAGTCTTTGTCATTGGAGGGAATAGGGACATGCTGCTCGGCGACGAGCTGGGGAAGCTCAGGTGGAGGGCATGACTGCGTCCCTAGACGGTAGTGCGTAAGCGGAATATACATAGTATAAGAGTAGGTCATTCCTGTATGAGTTTTACAGAGTAGACTCAGATCTTACTTGGTCGCTTCCGCACCCTTTCCTGAGGAGACATCGGTGCCATTTTCCGGACTCGAATTACGGTTTTCAGTGTAGTATTAAGAATTACCCGAAGTCGGCGAAATTAGTACAAAGTGCTGCAAGGACGATATGTTTGTGCTTGTGATTCAATAGAGGGTATAGATGGACCAATGCAATACAGATGATAGGAGATCTCGTTCGATAATGTTCAGGAAGAAGTGAGTATGTACGAGAGTGAGAGCGGTAAGATGTGAAGGGAAGGTTCTTCGGTGGCACGAGCACGCCAAGATTTCGTAACTCCGGGGAAGCAAGAAGTTACTCCGTGCTCCGTACGGCGTACGGACCCCCCACCTTGTTTATTGCTTGGCCAGAGATTCGTGTAATCATGCGTTGATTACCTTCAACCCTAAGGAGTGCTTGTGTACGTACCCAGAGAAGTCCGCTTCAGTCTACCATCATGCCAGCAGCCCTCTTGACAATCTTGTCGTTGCATCAAAGCGATCATCGCAGTGCCAGGCATTGACGTAGCGACTTCTGCAAGTCGCGTTCTCAGAGACCAAGAAAGCAATGCTGCCTCGATAACATTTCACGTTCGCAATGGAGTCTGCAACCCAGCGTCTGCTCAATGATAAGCTCTATGAGAAACGGAAACAAGGTGCTCTGGAGTTAGTCCCATATAGTCTTCTCACGCATCAAGGTAGCTGACCATCGATTCTTCAGGATCGAACGAATTGTCCGAGAAGCAAGCGCAAACCGGGAGCACGAAAAGATATCCAAGATCGTCGATCAGCTCTGTCAGGATTATGCATACGCAGTACACCAGCCACATGCCAGGAATGGTGGGCTAATCGGTCTTGCCGCAGCCTCAATAGCATTGGGTTCGGTAGGTCCCACCCTGAATGAAATCGACGTATCATCATCTAAGATATTCGTAGGATGATGTTGCTCGGTATCTCAAGGCGATCGTCCCGCCAGTATTAGCCTGCTTCCAGGATCAGGATGCCAGAGTCCGATATTATGCGTGTGAGAGTATGTACAACATTGCAAAGGTCGCAAAAGGAGAAATTTTATTGTTCTTCAACGAGGTTTTCGATGCCTTGTGCAAGGTACATGGTGTGCGAAATCTATGATTTACAGCATGTTGACGATTGGAGAAGCTTGCCGCCGACTCCGAGCTTTCAGTGAAGAATGGCGCAGAGTTGCTTGACCGGCTCGTTAAAGACATTGTAGCTGAATCAGCAGCAACTTATGTGTCTGTTTTGCAATCCCCTGAAGAGGCTGTCCCGAGCCCAAAATCAACCAAGGAGCCTGCCGAATATGAGTCAGACTCTTCCGACCTTCCCACAGCGTTTTCCCTAGCCAAATTTATACCCTTGCTTCAAGAGCGTATATACGTCATCAATCCATTTACTCGTACCTTTCTTGTATCTTGGGTCACTCTGCTCGATACAATACCAGATCTGGAATTGGTCTTTTATTTACCAGCGTTTCTAGGAGGCTTGTTCAAATTTTTGAGCGATCCCAACAGAGACGTACATGTCGCAACACAAGGGGCCCTTGAAAGGTTCCTCAACGAGATCAGGAAGATTGCCAAGATCAAACGTGGCCTGGCGGAGAGCCGTAAAGGACATAGTGATGACCAAGCAAAAGGTTCCAGCTCGAGCGATAGTGGTAGTGTACGTACTGAACGAAGTAGTGGGAACGAGAGGTCTGATGCCATTGACGGTGGCTCTGGAGGCGTTCCAGACGAGAAGAGCGGCAGGGGAGATGGTGATTGGGTGCCCGGCCAGGACGTACAGGTTGACCATTCGAAGATTTTAGAGATACTTGTGGCTTTCCTCGACTCGTCTTCGGGTACGAAATCCTTCAGACCTTCTTTCTCTAAAGCTGACGTATCCTGCTAGAGGAGGAAATACAACTTACTGCTCTCCGCTGGCTTGATACTTTCTTTGAAATCTGCCCAGAAGATATTCTGGCTTTCGTTCCTCGGCTTTTGTCACAAGTCCTACCGGCGATGGCCAGCGGTTCGGATGTTGTCCGGCAGGCTGCAAATCGACTCAACAATTCCCTGATGGACCACATTTCATCTCTGCCCAATGAGATCACTGCAGAGGATGTCCGACCGCCACCTCTGTCTCGTATTCCAACAGGCGCTCTCAAAGAACCCACAAACGCACTCAAGGAAGCCGACACCAGGTCGAGGCGAGCTTCCACCCCTACACCAAAATTACCCCAAGCACCAGACGCAGATCATGAAGCGAATAAGGACGAAGATGCCAACGCCCAAACACCTCAATCATCAGCTTCACATACATCACCACAACCGGTCACAGACCTGGATTATACGGCGGCTGTCGGCGCCCTCACCTTACATTTTATGAACGAGCACGAGGCTACCAGAGTGGCAGCAATGGCATGGCTCATAATGTTACATAGAAGGGCGCCTAGTAAAGTATTGGCTACCAATGATGGCACGTTCCCAGCGCTGCTCAAGACGCTTTCGGATCCCGCTGAAGCTGTAGTGACACGAGATTTGCAATTACTTTCCCAGATATCCAAAAACAGTGAGGATGGGTACTTTACCTCCTTTATGGTCAATTTGCTGCAGCTTTTTGGTACAGATAGAAAACTCCTGGAAACAAGAGGCAACCTCATCATTCGACAATTGTGTGTCAGCTTGAGTGCCGAGAGGATATACCGAACTCTTGCCGACTGTCTAGAAAAAGAAGAGGTAAGCTGGATACTGACGGTAGCGGACTTGGCGCTGATAGGCAAAATAGGATGTTGAATTCGCCAGCATAATGGTGCAAAATCTCAACAATAATCTTATTACGGCGCCTGAGCTTGCGGAATTGCGCAAAAGACTCCGAAACTTGGAGACGAAAGTGAGAGGCTACCATAAATCAAGATCTTTTTGTGGACTGACCGGTATAGGATGGCCAAGTGTTCTTCGTAGCACTATTTCGCTCTTGGTGCCAAAATGCCGTCGCAACCTTTTCCTTGTGTCTCCTCGCACAGGCTTACGAGCAAGCGTACAATCTCCTGCAAATATTGTGGGTGATACCCTAGCATTTCCCAATGAGTCCCCGCTTACTGCGGACAGCGCGGAGCTGGAAATGACGGTCAATATGCTCATCCAGATCGATAAGCTGGTGCAGCTCCTTGAGTCGCCTGTCTTCACATGTCAGTCTTTGTTTTCTCGGAGGCTCGAAATTGCTGACACCCCTCAGACTTACGGTTACAGCTCCTCGAACCGGAGAGATACCCACATCTATACAAATGTCTCTACGGGGTACTCATGCTGCTCCCTCAGTCCTCTGCATTTGCGGCACTGAAAAACCGCTTGAATAGCGTCAGCGCTATAGGCTACCTTCACATCGCCCCTCGAACGTATGTTGATTCCTGCCCCTCCCACTTTCAGCAAAAGAGCTCGAGACTAAACTTGATAGCACTCAACAAACACCAACAGCTCCCTTCGACAGGTCAAACCGTCTTAAGCCTCGTGAAGATGGGGCCATAAAATGGCCAGAGCTGCTTGATAAGTTCAAGAGTGTGCAGGAGAAGGCGAGGAGGGCACGTCGATTGCACGATCAGGATGAGTACGGCCCAACGCTACCCAATGCAGCGATAGAGACGATAAAGGACAAGACATTGCCGGATGTGCCGAGGCCAGGTCTGCGACCGCTGAGTGCTGGGAGTGCTACTCGGGGAATGCCACCCCCGAGTGGTCCGTTGCACAAGCCCAAATCCAGCCTGGGGAACCTGAGCAGGTTCGCTGGTGGAGTGGCTGGGAGGAAGTTGAAGAAGTGAGCATTGCATGGTCTTAGCATATGGACCGGGTAATAGGCGATTCGGATCAGCAGCGGCATTGTAGGTGTAAACTAAGATATACTACGTCCTGGGGAAGCAGTCTTCCAGTCACAGAAATATACATATTTTCTCCAACAGAGTTTGGCAATAAACCATATTCGCAAGTCTTTCATTATCAGAAATTCAAGAACGTGATCGTTTGGAAGTTGGAAATTATGGACCCTGGGACAGTACTTTCTTGACATTGGCTCTAGCCTCACCTCAATTCACTCTATAGCCTCCTAAAAATATATGAATAGATCTTCCCTTTCGTAGAGAGAATTTCTCTCTTTTAGGTACAGCACCAATCTTTCATATTCTCTAGATAATGTACGTCGAATTAAATGAACAGATGGGCCACATGAGGAGCGTGATAGCCCTGCCTCGGGTGTGGGGGGATGTCAGGTCGATTCTGTATATAATACAATAGAGCAGGGGCAGTGCTTCGTTGTAGATCTGCTTGTTAAGAAGTGGTATTTGTGGGTGCATGTGAAAGGTCAAGGCTTGGCCATCAGGTGTACAGTACAGGGTAATGGCTCCATTTATGGCAGCAGGATAGAGACGTTCGCAGTAGATTTCAGACGATGCGATCATGGTGCCTAGACGGTCTGATGGGAGAGTTGATATAAAGTTAGAAGACTCTGCTACTTAAATGGTAGGAAGCCGGCGTTAATGGTACAGGGTTGGGAGAGCCCTTTACTTGAAGCACCTGGACGGTATAATACAGGTCTGCCGAAATATAGGCACCTAGAACTCTAGGTACCCACACTTGTCGAACAAAGAAGTGGTAAGAGTATTGAAAAGGCCGTTGTGATACTCCGTACATCGCAGGCGAGCGGCTCCGAGTGCCAAGCCGGAAAACTTAGCGCTTGGACTCTCCGCATGAGAGTCGATGATCACATTGTACCTTAGTCAATTCTCCCGACAAAGAAACGTAATCTCTACTAAATGCGCAATTTAATCCAATGTTTTCGTCATGCTAGATCGTGCATCGCCATCTGACTCGCCTACCCGTCTCGGACTTTAGCGTCTGTGAAGGTGGCGGGAAGCAACATGCCTGCTCACTGCAAAGTCGAATGAGTCCAAGCCGACGGGAGGATGATTGGGATTTTACGCCCGTAATAGACCTCATCTACTCCCTATCCGTTAGAGAAGACACCTATACACATAAGGATCCCGCGGATTGCTCGACTTCCTTGCCCAAGAAATCGATCTTCTCTGAAAACGAGAATGGATTCGAGCAAAACGCACAGCTCGGTAATTTCGACAAGATCTGGCAGTACCTTGGGCAGCCACTCGATTTATTGCCCCCGAAGGTCTCCTCGGTACCAGTGCAAGGATCTGTCATCTCCTTAACGGAAAATGACTTTGTCGAGCAATGTTCCCTTAAAGAAGTCAGGTGGCGAGACGAGGTTGAAGGTGCAAACCTTGCAGACAACGACGCAAACGATGATTCGTGTGATCCAGAGGGGTTGAAGAATAATCAAGGGAAGAAGAATCAAAGGAAAGCCGCGAAAAGAAAGCAAAGACGCGGTGAGAGGTCGGAAGCCCTGATAAATGGAAGGGTTCTTCCTAGTGGTAGCGAGGATGAATCAGGGAAAGATATTAAAGCTTCACAAGTCCTGGACAGGCAAGCTATCATATACAAGATACTTCATGGGGTATCGGAACCGGAGACGGCCACTAGCTGTTTGCGATCGGGAAAGATATTCAAATCTGATAGTGTCCGCGACTCTAAAGCAGTGGCCAAACAAGCCGTACAGATACTCAAAACCAAAAGAGAAAGCACGCTCGAAGTTGCGGCCGCGAGGAGAGCAGAACTGATAGCCACGCTTACCGAGACATTCATAGACGAAAGGCAGTATCTGAGCAACGTCTCTTTGGTGCAAAATGTCAGCACTAATACAAACGTTGCGGGAGATGGCATACATGTATTTGTCGATGCTTCAAATGTATCCTATGGCTCCATATACAAATCGTGTGTACTTTTGTTGACCAGCTTGACTAGATAATGATAGGCTTTCATGACGCCTTAAAATTGTCGCGCGGCCAATCGATCAACCAACGAATACGCCGCCAGCCCCTTTCTTTCCAAAACTTCTCCCTTATCCTTGAGCGCGGACGGCCTACCGCCAAACGGATAGTCGTAGGGTCCGACAATTTTCCCGCAATTTCGGAGGCCAAAACCCTTGGCTACGAAACCAATATACTCTATAGAGTACACAAAGCCAAAGAATTAACGCCCCGGCAAAAACGATTCTCCAGCATGAATGGAAACGGTACCGGCACAGGCAGCGGCTCAGAAACGACCGCTGCTACTGCGGTGCAATATGCGCCGGAGAAGTGGGTCGAGCAGGCAGTCGACGAGATCTTGCATCTGAAAATGATGGAGAGTGTTGTCGACGCTATCGAGCCTTCCATAATGGTGCTTGCCACTGGAGATGCCGCTGAGGCCGAGTATTCCGAAGGCTTCCTGAAAATGGTTGAGAGGGCACTTGGGAAAGGCTGGCGGATCGAGTTGGCAAGCTTTAGACACAACACCAGTGGAGCCTATAAGAGGAAGGAATTCAGACAGAGATGGGGATCTAGGTTCAAGATCGTGGAACTGGATGATTTTGTGGAGGCATTGCTAGGGGTTGAGTGACATATTGTCCTGCCTGAATCTGGTTTAACCGTATGAATATATATATATCCTCGCCAGGTTGGTGGTCTGTATCAGCGTTTCTGTCAAGGATCATAAGTTTCAGCCTCTATTCCACAGGAAGGCGATCCATAGTGACTGGTCAACTCGCTTGATAAAGCTAGTACTCTGAGTGAGCAATGAAATACCATCCTTGTGATTCGTAAAGTGCTGCAGGAGATATCTGCCCAAAGGGGTCGGCTGGGTCAAATTTCAAGGTTTTAAGCAAGAGTTATATAGTTGATACAATATGCCTTCATGAAATTGCACGCTAAGCTGGTGTTGAAATCGACTGGTGAACGTGCGCAGTGCGCATATGATAACTTAGAAATTCATCACACATACGACAGGTTCGAAAGGAATAGCAGATGCCAATCATTTATTTCCTCATGATTCGTGTCCTAGGCTTAGGCCGACAGCTCGCTCATCGTGGTATCACATTATCATCAACGTTCGTCTCTTCATCCGTCAATTTCTCATATCTTATGCCGTTTCCATCACGCCCCTCAACGCTTGTTCATACCCATGCCACTCTTGGACTTGTCACCACTGGAAATATGTGAGACTCAATACTTCCGTCGGTGTCACCACACTTACGTGCTCCCAGCAGTCTTGCCATGAGCCCCTCCACTCTGAGCACCACTACCGGTTGGGTCAGGCCAGACGTGTAGTTGAGGAAGTTTTGCAACCCACCGTGAAGTACGATCTGACTTATCCGCGACACTCTCTTTCAATTTCTGCTGAGTGGACTTGTAGGAATTGGGCGTCACATCCTCTTTGGTGCCTGCACCATGTCAGAGCGTCGTAGGCCTCGGCAGGATGCGAGGGAATAGTACGAGCGGAACCATCTTTACGGAATGCCTCAGACATCCTTGTTGACAATATATCGGCGGTCACCCCTAGTCGGAATGTGAACGGATCGCTCGCAGAGTGTGGCTTTCAGATAGCGAGGAGTAGCGGAGATCCTGATGCTGCAACCAAGTCCTGGCCTCGGCATGACGCAGGGAAACCTCAAATCGGAAAGCGCCAGCGCATCCTTCGAATGATTGTGAAGATGTGAACGCAGCCATGTCGTGGCAGCTTACGTATGGATCGATGTGAGGTACAATCAAGAGGTGATCGACTTTTCAAACAATGGGCCCGCAACACGAGTCTCGCAAGAGGCCGAGATCGACGCATCGTCACAGGGCGCACCTTGGCAACAGAGGCGGCGATGAGGCTGAAATATAATCGAAGATTGCCTCATAACTTACCTCAACCAACAATGGACAAATACACGCTTACAATAGCGTTCTCGGCTCCTGACGTTGTACACGACACTCCTCGCAAGGAGTTTCAGCGTTTCAACTCCACGTCAAAAACCGGCGAACGCTGGCATTTTCTACCAATCCGCATTACGAGTCTCAAGCGCCCTAACACACCATCTATCCTCAGCATGGAAACCAGACTCCCACAACCAGTCACGCTTTCTAAAGCTCCCTAGCCCGGAGGTCCGCGCGATACTTCACTGTCTCCATCTGGCTTAGGTGAACTAAAATTGAAATGAATGTCCCAATCTCGCTAACTACTAACCTGGTCAGGCGAACAGGGTCTGGCGTCTCCTTGCAATTCCCGTCACCCGTCTATAAGATACCTTTCTCCAGACTCTGCTGTCACCGTGCATAACCGATACATACAATCATCCGTCAAACACCTTCAGCATTTAAGATGTCTCATTCCACCCCGTCATCCACCAATGTTCCTTCCTTCATCGACACGGCCGCCTGCCTCTGCGGTCTTCTCAATCAGAAATCATCCCTGCCCGTCAATGGAGAACAGATCGAGATGTGGCGGTGTATTGGCGACGCCTCGGCTAACATCAACTCTGGAGGTAATGGCAAATGGTACAACACCAGTCTGCCGAGCCAGGAGCTGTCAGGTATCAACAAGCCGCAAAACTGGGGGGACAATCCGCCCGATTTGAGCCAGGCATACGTGTTGGAGGATCATAACGGCATGGCACTATATGCGAAACTTGGATCCGGTGGTTCACCAGACTTGATCGGCAAGGATGTTGGCTGCACTGGCAAGAATGACACAATGGCGTCAACAATGTACTACGCAAAGGGGAACGGCACTTCGAACTCGACAATGATGACATCCTCCTCATCTTCTGCCTCCGGAATGTCCTCGTCCTCTTCCTCCCCAGCTTCATCGGCAACTGGAATGGCGACTTCAGGATCTGTAACGACCACATCCGGCGCATCCACCTCTGCTGCAACCGGTGCTACCACATCGGCTGGTTCAACTTCAGCTAGCGCGTCTGCACCAAAGGGGACCTCATCATCTGCGGCGCCTCACTTCTCTTTAAGCTCTGCATTGCTCGTCGGAATGGTGCTCGCTCCTCTGGCTTCGCTGTTGATGTGATAGACGGCAGGGCGAAAATTGGACAGTGTTCAAGAGAGATTTGACAAGTAAATATGAAGGGGAGACATGGATCGGGGGTTGGAAAGTCAGGAATTTGGATAAGGTAATAGAATCTGTTGGATCTGCATGTGAGCTTCACCCTCGAGGACTCGAGATCTGGATCAACTCATCGGCAAGGTGCACGGGTATGTAAATACAGGAATAAATGGCTTTTCAGGCTGGCACCATCGATTTATACATACGAATTGACTTTATCATCTTTAACGGGAGTGGGGAGCATTGCAGTCAACGTTACCGATGTCACCATGTGGTGGCAAAACGTGCATTACTTTACGGATTTGCCTGAGTGGTTGGCGCGGCTAGCTAATTGCAGGACCCTTTCCCCTTCACGGCCATATCTTGGCATCAATATCCACCTTCTTCGTCCGAATCGTATCGTGGAACATCATGCACTTCCCTATTGCATTGAAAGCTGTGATTCGCTGCAGGGTACTGTCGCGACCATCTACAAGGTTCAACCAATGCTACTCTCCACAGCAGTCCTGAAGTGATAACTCGCATATGCAACGGCTGGGAAGTCATCGTTGCCAACATCCGCATTGGCAATAAAGGTTGGTAGTCGTCCCAGTTCGCCAAAAGGAGACATTCGATATGCAGGTCCACGGCAAGATCAAACGCTCTAGAATCCAAATAACGAGACACTTCCAATCACGGAACCTTTGTGTCGGGTGCTGGTCGAGGCAGGTCTTTTGGCTCATCGCCAATTACAGACCCCACTTGTTTCGTCTATTTGCAATCACTCGATTTTGTTCCTTTGATCAATAAGATTGTCAACGTTGTGCAAACTCAGAGATGGGTTCGCCCAATCAATGATACAATCTCCTCTAGGTGTTACATTCCAGATGCTACCGTCCCTTGTCTCAATACCTTAGACTGAGCGTTCGCAACGGAGTCATGCACATGCCAGTATTTCTGGAGAGTGTTGGCCACTGTCCAAGTAAGGGTCTGCGAATATCACAGATATCCGTTTGTTACCGTCGATGTCGTCGTCCCAGCTTATTGGCGGCTACCTGCAGCACGCGATGTGAGATACAATAGCCATATCCCAGTCACTGCAGAACCTACATTGCCTCGCGACGTACGATCCGGCAAGACGAGAATGTGCTGTACTTGGTACCTGGGCAAAAGCATAAGAGACCCTGCCAGATCTGACTCAACGAGTTCAACTTCTTACTAGCTATCAACACCGATCCATGGAAGAACAAGGACTAGTATCAGCATCATGCAGCGAAAATCAAGGACCTATGATCCTTGGCATCAGTTACTCTCTTCTCGCAATTGCGATTATAACGGTGATTTTACGACTACACCTCAGATTTGGCCTTCGCCATGGCATAAAGTCCGATGATTACACCATGGTAGCAAGTCTGGTCAGTCGCAGAAGTGTATACCGATGGTCGATGGCAATGGCTGACTATGCAACAGGTCGCTGCCATCATTGGAACTGGGTGTTTGACCAAATTGGTTGCCGAAGGACTCGGGAGGCATATCTGGTGCTTGCCTTTGCACCAATTACCCCAGACACTGAAATGGAGCACCATCGCTCAGATCTGGAACGTTACTGGCATCGGCTTAGCAAAGATATCGGTGTGCCTTTGTGTGCTGAGGATCATCGATAGGACTCGACATGCCCTAGCCATCTTCCTCTGGATCGTGGTTGCCTTCGTCTCAGCTAGTCACCTTTCGCAGGTCGTCCTCTTCATTGTCCAATGTCGGCCAATGGCCGCTATATGGAACCCTCACATACACGGGAAATGCTTCTCCTCACACATCACATACCTGGCGGGTTATATTGGCTTTGGTCTTGACGCTTTTACGGATCTTCTATGCGCCTGTATCCCGATCCTGATACTACACAACCTGCGCATCAATCAGCGGACGAAGCTAGCACTGTGTTGTCTCATCGGTCTCGGTTCCTTGACAGCGGCTTGTGCCGTTGCCAAGGCCATCACTCTAAAAGGCGTCTTCGTCCATGATTATACCTGGGCGCTCACCAAGCCAGCGATCTGCACCATCATAGAGCACCTCACGAGCATCACTCTCATCTCCCTTCCAGCGCTCAAACCCCTTTTCGATAAACTCCTCGACGTCTCCCGCTTAAGCTCCAGCAAGCGCTCGAGCAGGCCCTATCTTCGGCAAACACCTGCAGAGAAGAAGGACTCCTACGCCCTCGATCGATCGTTGAGGAGCGATGAAACTGAGCGAGCTGACGTGCCACTGAACGATACGATTCTGAAGACGACCGACTTCCGCCTAAGCTCGCACCATTCGCAATCAAGCCGACAATTCGAGGACGGTTGGTCCACGCGACCCCATTCGGTCCATACGGAAGGTATAGGGCGGTTTGAGAAGTCGATGGGTAATTCCTGGTCTACACAGTAGCTTGTTGATCCAGATAGGGGCTTGGGCGCTCGGGAGTCTCGCGCTGCTGAAGGTGATACCCGAAACTTGAGCTAGGTCTTGAAAGCTGGATGCCTAGAGCTATGCATCTGGTAGGGACTCGCTAGTCCTTACTTTTCTTTTCTTCTCCGGAAAGCAACTCATCAATCCAGTCTCAACTATGCTGACAGCAACCCCCTATCTGGTTTCTTCTGCATCGTACTTGATCTTCAACTCGATTCATCTGCTCCACGATACATCAAGGCGGCGTACCATTTGAATCCAGAGACTTCGGCTTATGCCTCTGGTCGCAATACCGACAACCATGTCCTCGCATCTACCCTCACTCTTGTTCGCGGTCAAATTCATCAGAGAATCGGTTCGATTCCTATTGGCGCTGGTTCACTGGTGGAGCTTGTGTCTTTTTTCTACCCTCACCCTCCAATGTCCACACCCACACCCTCCCCCCTCCCACCCCAGTGCCCACAACCACCACCCAGCCCAGCCCAGCCCAACCCAACCTTATACCCAACACACCCTTATACTCCATACCTCTTCCACTAAGGTACCCAAACATCAAACACAAAATATCAACTCCCCCCCTCAATATCATCACCCATCTCATGTCATCTCCCTTACCCCCCCCCCTTCACCTCACCTCATCCCCATCTCCCTTACCCCAACCCCCCCTCACCTCACCCCATCCCCCTCTCCCATCTCCCTCCCCCCTCCTCCCCCCCACCCATCCAACCCCCATCTCCCTACCCCCAACACATTCTCATTCGCAACCCTTTCCTCTAACAAAAACAGAAACATCACCATTGCTATTTCTCCCACTCATAGTCTTGCACAAACCTTCCCTCCCCTTCTCTAAGTCGGTTATGGTATGTTGCTGGTTCTGTTGATGGGTGAATTTGTATGGCTGGCTTCTTGATGGAATATACCTTGGTTTTGGTTGTTGAGAGGGGTTGTAGAATAGTGCAGGAATGTTTTGATGCTATGCTATTCTATGCTATTCTATTTTATTCGGGACTCTGTCATCAATTTCATCATATCTCATTGATTAGCGGGTATATGATGGTTCTTTTCGTCTTTCTTTCTTTCTTTCATAAGGTATTATTGCAAAAGTTCAGTGGGAAGGTTTGGGGGTGTGGATATGTGTATATCGAAACGTAAGAATCTAATAGAATACTACCAAAAAGCAGGAACTTCATGCTCTTTCGGATTGCGAATCTGTCCATCATCGCCACTGGGATATTAATATGGATATTCGATGTCGAGCGATTCAATCATTGTGATTGAAGATTGGGTTTACGTGGAGGTTTGAGCTGGTGTATCTATACGCAAGGTCTTCGGGGAAGGGTCTCGGTATTTCTGAATTCAAGGGGGAGAGATAAACCAAGTTTCATTAAGAGAAGAATTTCTGTAACTCTAGTCTGTTGTCAGATATGCCCATACAACTATAAAGGTCTGATATCAATAGTCGTTATGGCCGTCTCAACCGTTCGCAAAATCCATAAACACCAGGAATGCAATCGTTCCCATCCGCCCCGTTACCCATTCCAAAACCAATGCATAACACCATACCGAACTCCCGCTCAATGACTGATATACTGAAACACCGCGCTGACAGCCTGATCCGCCGTCTCCTGCCTCAACAGCAGATCCTGAATCTTCCCCAGCGCCCCCGCCTCCCCATCATTGACGAAGTGATTCCAGCTGCTCGTGTCGCCGTACAGCAGCGCCGGCGCCTTGAGGTACTGTTTCCCATCCGGCTTGCACCGTTTACACTTGAAGCTGTCGTGGGTATCACTCGTCGTGTCGGGCTTGTACTGGAACAGCTCCTTCAGCGAATCGAGCGAGAAGTGGCGTTCGACGTCTTCGGCCGAGTCGACGACGCAGGAGGATAGGGATTGTTTGTGGGATTGGCGCTGGAAGATCTTTTCCTCGATGGAGCCGGTGGTGATGAAGCGGTAGACGAAGCAGTCTTTTTTCTGGCCGTCGCGCCATACCCGAGCCAGGGCTTGCTGGTCGGCTGCTGGGTTCCAGTCGGGATCGAAGAGGACGAGGCGATTCGCGCCGATGAGGTTGAGGCCACAGCCGCCTGCTTTGCTGCTTAGGAGGAAGACGAACTCGTCGCCTTCCGGGTCGTTGAACTTGTCGACGAGCTTTTGACGCTTGTTGACATTCATCGTGCCATCCAGCCTTAAACAGCCATAGTTGCGGGATCGGCAGAGCTTGTCGAAGATATCGAGGGTCTGGGTATAGTTGCTTATAAGGACGATCTTGTCGTTGGTGTCTTGTCTGATACGGGCGAGCATGCGGTCAAGAACTTGCATCTTGCCCGAGTACCAAGTCTTGACATCTCGGTCCCTACCACGTGCATCTTTCGGCACGTAGTCATCAGGGAAGAACTTCTCACAGCCGGGAAGATCGTCTGGAAGGTTGAGAAGATCAGGATGATTGCATAGCTTCTTGAGCATGCCTATAGCCTTTAGCGGCTGACTACCCTTGCCTCTCAGCAAGGCCTTGATTTCTGGGCTTTGCACGAAATAGTTATAAAGGTCCAGCTGGAAAGGAGCAAGATTGCAGAAGACGACATGCTCATACTTGACAGGCAAGTACTTTGAAAGAATGTCGTTAGTACGGCGAATGATGAACTTGTTAACCAGAGCAAGTAGCTCCACGAGCCGCTCATTACCCTTCTGTTGATCTGCGTCCGTTCCTGCGGCATCTCGACCGCGGAGTATAGGTAGTTCGTAATGTTTTCGAAACTCGGCACGTGTACCTAATAGATTAGGATTGGCAAAGTTGAGCAGTGAAAAGTATTCCATCAAATCGTTCTGGATCGGCGTCCCAGATAGAATGACTCTGCGATCGACGTTCAGCCCATTGAGTGCAGTAAAAGTCTGACTTTCGCCATTCTTCAGACGATGGCCTTCGTCGCAAAGGAGTAGTCCAATCGGAGTGTTCGCTAGGTTTTCGACATTGAGCCTAAGAGTCTCATAGGAGACGATGAGGACGGGCCGTACCACGGATCGACCACTGGCGACAGACCATTGCTTGAGCTGCGACGTAAGTTCGTCCTTCGAAGCTTTACCATCTACCGCGAAGGGCGTCACGGCGTCTTTCCCAAGCCATTTGACCAGCTCATTTGCCCAATTACGAACCAGACTTGATGGACACGCAATGACACACTTCTGAATGGTCGATTTTCCGGCTTCCGGAGATTGTTTTAACAAAGTCCACATCAAAGCAATGCACTGTAGCGTCTTTCCCAATCCCATCTCGTCTGCCATGATGCAGCCATTGGCTTTCTGGTCGATAAGGCCCGTGACGCATCGGTAAAGAAACTTGACACCTTCGACCTGATGCGGTCTCAAAACCTTCGACAGCCTCGGATCGATGACTACAGGTACCTTTGGATGATCCTCAACCTCCTTCTTCAAGCCTAGGATATCTGCCAAACTCCTGTGCATGATGGGAACCTCTAGTGTTGGCTTGTTCTCTTCCTGACTTAGTTTCAGAACCTCTTCTATCGTAGTGGGCTTGTCATCGATTGTAGGATCGAAGAGGACGATGGCAAATTCTCCACTTGGATCATGTAGAGGCTTTGCAACAAAAACAGCTCCCTTCCGCATACCCAGTGTAGGCGCCGGTCGAAATGGATTGTAGCTTCCAACATCCTTGTTGATCAATGGGACCGCAAATCGCTGACGAAACTGAGTATCTTTGTCTTTGACTTTGAACACTGGATATTTGTTGACATCCCGATTCGCCAAAGCAAGACGGTCCTCATTTGTATATGGCTTTTCCCCATCTTCCACGCTGCCATCTGCATTCGCATAGCTTATCTTTCGCTTCTTCCTCGCCGGCTTCTCCGAGGACCGGGTCGGTGTAGCAGTGCCAGGACATCGGAAGGGTTTTATGAGACGGTCGATCGATTGCGGTGTACCGCCATACAACCGAACGGATTCCTTGCTTACAGGAGTATTTTCTTTGTCGGCGGACGGATCGATCTTTTTTGGCCGATGCATTGCGATAAGTAGATATAGAAAGTCAGTCCATCAAGCTCGATAGAAAGACTCTACTCTTCGCCTCGCTGATGTGCGTTCGCCGAAGTATACACAGACATCATTTCTTGGTGTTTGCCACCAAGACGCGCTGCAGTCGCGAGATCACGTGACCTTATCAACAACTATCAATGCCCACTCATCTCTACGAGTATCGCACATGTATTAAAGACATACTCATCAACGCGCTTTGTTAGTCATCACGAACATATTAGAGGATTCGTTGGAGTATGACGACCACAGCTATGCGTGCGCGCTACAGTCTAGCCCACAAGGAGGCAACCCGCCTGCTGAATGCACCAAACTCATGGCATCGCCCATTACAGTGATCAATGCGCAAGCTGTCATCGTGATCATGGCACCGTTCATCGATCAATTACTTACAACAAAGCCGATGCACCCGCAACATAAGCAATGGACGTGAGAAAAGCAGCTCGTTCATGCATGCTGAATCCGCAATTCATACGCTGAATCTCACGAAGCGTTTACACAGAGTCTTCCCGCGCCTGTTGCAGAGGTAAGTACATCCTGTGCTCTGCCGTTCTCGTACAACTGGCGCCCCTGATGACAACCCATGGAAACCCCCACGACATCGCCTATGATTGAATCAACAACTACAGCTCCGCTTGATACAGTCCCCTCTAACGGGTCACTACTTCCTCATCTCCCTGCGAAGATATCGCCTCAGAAATTACCAGCATCCTACGAACATATCCCTACCCAAGATCTTCGGTTCAGACGATAGCAACCAGCCAACCAACTCATGATTCATCAAATCTTCCTCAGAGACGGCGGAATTGCGAATCACGATGTCCTTCGTCGCCGATTCATGGAGTTTTCGCTGTACTGGTACCAGCATTGGCCCCAGTGACAACGCATTCAGCGAGCATATCCACCGGAGGCTGGTGAAATGGAAAGAGAAGGTGGTCGATAGCATCGCTGAAGGTCCTCAAAGCTAGAGAAATGGAATATCTAAGGGTTACCGTATCATGGCTGGTTAGATAACTAGTATAAGTAGTGGTAATTCTTTTAAAGGGATCAATGGGTTCAGGACGGTTACACCTGACTTTTTCAAATTGCTGGGAATGCATTGACTGGAAGGAATGCTTTTGGCAGAGTTGAAGACGTGCGCTTTCCCTGGGAGTATCGTGCGGATGAATCATGCTTGGGTGTGGAGGATTGCACGAATAAGACTTCGTGGTGGCGTATGTTCGAAGATATTCAACGAATCACCCATAGCATCGAGATCTCGGTGGCCCTTTAGCAATCAAATTATTGCAAGTGTATGCGCATCTGGTAAAAGCATAGATCTGCACAGCAGATCAGCTTCATTTCTAGTTCTGAGATTTTCCTGGAGTAGAGCTCCGCAAGCAGTTTGTGCACGCCAGATTGAAAAGATAGTGGTGATGGTACAAAAGAAAGTAATCCCTCGATCTATCCACCAATAGTCACTGTTGGCTCGGAAAGGCCGCTGTCAACGCGCCGGCTTTTGGATGCTTTTCCCATTTCGCAATATAGCATGCTGATTAGGTACCTGCAACGGGTCCAAAGCGTCACATGATTTGATCTTGTGTCATGCCACCAGTCTCCTCTTGAGCTTCCATGACATCTCCGGGGTTTTGGTACTTGACGTAGGTGAGACCGAGAGGCCGACCGCCGTACTGGTATCCGGTAAATTTAGCTAAGGAGCGTCAGCATGTACTAGCGATTCAGGAATCCCAGATTAGTCGTACTGATGGCAGTCTCTGCATTTTCGCGAGTGTCGAATTTCACAACACCGGTACCACGAGAGCGGCCATTGGGCTCGTATTGAATCTCCGCACGCTCGACCGTCCCAATGGTGGTGAAGAGCTCCACTAGGTCCTCGTTGCTGGTAGACCACGGTAGCTATGTCATGTCAGCAACATCATCGGAACATATAGGGATCCAAGCAGCATACGTTGCGAACGTAGATCAGCTCGCTTGGCTCTCCTCCAGAGGAAGCGAAGTCAGTGAAGGCGTTTGGTGGTGCGGCGCCAGCAGCAGGAGCAGCTGTGTCTTTATAGCCGCCTCCAGGAGGCCCTCCATAACCACCTGCATAGCCTCCACGTCCACCATAGCCGCCGCCAAAACCGCCACGGCCACCGAACCCACCTCGAGCACCGAACCCTCCCCGCATGCCGCCGCCAAATCCACCACGACCGCTAAAGCCGCCGCCACCTGGAGCTCCAGCGAATCTGTCCTCACGAACCTCTAGTGTCCGGCCTTGCCAGTCGTAGCCGTTGAACTGTGAGATGGCGTTGCGAGCGTCTTCAGCGGTCTCAAACGCAACGATACCTGAGCCTTTGGGGCGACCATCCGGACCGAGGTGGACGTCTGCACGGATGACAGCACCTTGCTGGGCTATACAAATCACATGTCAATGAGAAGCCAAAGGTAATCATGGTTAGTCGCTTGGGCATGTACGTACCGGCTTGACGGAACAAGTCCTTCAAGTCCTGCCAGCCAACGGTGTAGGGCAACTAAATCGGATGTGTTAACAGAGCCTAGCACGTAAGTGAAGAGAGGAACAAAGATTGGGCACGACAGACGTTATTGACGAAGATCTGACGTCCATTACCAGAGGCAGGGGGGCCTCCTCCATATCCAGCGGCCGCACTCCCTCCGTAGCTACCACCATACCCACCGCGTGGTGGTCCGCCCTCGTAGCCTCCACGGGCCGGAGGAGGTCCAGTGAAGCGAGGCTCCGATTCGCGGTCCTGCGTTCCTTAGGTGTCAGTACTATCATTGCTGCATGCATTCCACAATCGACCAGAACACCAGGATAAGAACGGTTATTGTGCTAATGCAAGCGTACCTCCCGAACGTAGACGAGTCTACCCATGAGGTTCTGGTTGCTGAGCGTGCTGACGGCTGACTGGGCTTGTTCCCCTGTTGCGTATTCCACAATCCTTGTTCTGTTAGTAATGGTTTCGATCACCACGTTGGGTTACTCACCCGCATCCCTACATAACCCGCGGACAATTGCCCAATCCGTCAATCCAACGTCCATCAACCAAAACAGAACCAGAAAGACCACCGTCTCTGCACATAGGCGCCCACCTTCGACATTCCATTCGGAAGCAACAACACATCGGCAAAAATCACTTCCCCCGCTTTAGATTCCGGTCAGCTCTTGTTCAAGGGGCCCTAGGACTGTTCTTTAGGAGGTGCACGTCCTTACCTTGCCTCATGAAATCTTTTAGGTGATGCCATTTCACATCATACGAAAGGTTTCCGACATAGACTCGACGTTCCTGTTGGGACGATTCTCGAACGGAGGCCATCATCTGCTCCTTGGCTTGCGCACGCTCCTCGAAGCTCCTGGCTGGTGGAGGTGCTGCTGATCCACGGCCGTAGCCTGATCCTGAGTAACCTCCTGCGCCGCCTGTCATGGGCGAGCGGGATCGACGATCGTTTCGACGATAGTCTTCGCGGCTTCGGGAACGACTACGGGGTGAGTAGGAACGACGACGACGTGGGCTTCGAGAACGACGTCTCGGGGATCGAGACCTCTCGCGCTGTTAGGTGTTAGACGTGGATGGGTCATTCGAATGTTATTTGAATTTCTCTTGGAGAAGCCTGATGTCAAGGGACGTGTAAGGATGGAAAAGTGTTTAGATGGAGGATGTCCATAAATGACTGTAGAACGTGTGATGACTGATCTGACTGCTAAAAGGGAGTGAAGCAGCGGTGTACGTAGCACGAGCTGGAAGTAGGGTTCCCCGGGGAACCCGACTTTTTGATAAGTTGTTGCGTGTGGGCCTAATCTCCTGCATGATGAACACCAAAACCAAAGAAAGTTGCTGAACTTACAGCGTGAGGTCGATAGACGTCTGCTGAATCTGTAGTAGGATAATAAGCGTGCAATTTACACAGATGCTCTATCATGCAACGTAATTGGATGCTGGCTAGAGTGAACCTGTCTCAGGTCCATCGCCCAAGCGGAAGTAAATCCACGCAAACGCGGTCCACCAGATCGCCGGGGGTAGACTAAACTTAGTGCATAGGAAAGATTACCTCGGGGGAGAAGGAGTGACAAACCCATGATATTTGCGATAGTTTACGATTGCCGAAAAGGTTGGCTTCTTCCACTTTACTGTGATAGTGATCGAGTTGCTGCACAAGGCGTTGAGACCTGGCAGCTGGTGATCAAAGTTGGCACGCAGGGATTTATTCGGCGCCGGAAGCGATAGCTGCAGCTACTCGACTGGGCGAAAGCTTCGGAGCAGACAATCCTTTTCAAGCCGTCCAGTCAGCTGTTTTACAGAGCTTTGTCCGTAAGTTGATAGGATGTTCCAAGAGAGAAGGAAGTTGGAGGTGTGGAGAGGGTGGGGTTGCAGTAGAGGCACGCCTTCTTTTGCCTTGCCGCTGGCGTTTCTTTCCGAGTGATAATTGCGATTCTACAGGCCGGTCAGCCTCAAACAGTTCTTGCGCAAGAAATGAAGGTAAGACTAGGATCCCGGGGAGGAGGATAGCTTACGGACGATTTGAGAGGCTGATGAGTAGATCAGGTCTTCATGGGGGTCGAAGCTCGGGCGGACCAGACGTGCAGCTGCCGAAGTCCCAATCACGTATAGTCGGTCGCAGTCGGTTTCGTAACGGGTTCAATAAGACGAATGGTAGGCGTAGAACGAATGCCCTCGCAGATGGAGCAAAGGGCGGAAGAGAGGTGTGGTGCAAAATATTTTAGTAGCTCGAGGTACCTTGGTATTTTGCCCGCACGCTAATCTAGCCCTATCAGCCTTACCAAGACAATCATTTCGCGAACCCATCTACGGCCTGTGATTGGCTTTCAACCACGACTCTTTCAATCTACCCTCATCACCGCCTCTGTAGAGTCAGGATACTGCATCCCACGCCATGACATCGGCTCGCGACTGGATAGAGCTAAGAGAGCAGTCCTGCAATCCACCACTTTCAATGAGGCTCAAGAATATGACTTCTGCGACCTGATTCACCCAAATCCTCGATGTCGGTGCGAGTGTGGCGTTCGATATTCCTCGCCTACTGATGGCTCGGAGACTTAGAGAGCTACTGCAAGTAGGCTTTATAGCTTCCTTTTTCCATGAAAGGGACGGTATATCATTGGTGTGTGACAGCGACATTACACTCAACGTCCGGCCTAGAGATTCGTTGAGTTGGTCATCTAATAGTATAGGGATTGGCATCGTTGACTTTGAGTCCTTCAAAGCTCTGGGTATACTAAGGTACCCCTCTCAGGGGAACCGATCAAGCATGGGGCGGTCGCCGGCAATGCAGGTCATATATTCCGGGCCCATCTGCCGCCGTAACATTGCCTTCCAACAGTAAAGAGCCTCCAGCCAACCTTCGTCCCTCGGCAATCCCGCCCTCAGGCAATTATCTAAGGTTCAGAACATGCATTGAGGTTAAGTACCAATGCACCTTAGACAAAGTTAGTGCAACGCGGGCGGTACGGAGTCCATGAATAGGTTGTAATTACGGAGTAGAATACTTGGATATCCTCCTCCCCGGCCTGTCAGTAACGGTTTTGGCTCTTGACTTTGGTGCTAAAAACAAAGGATAAGACTGGGGTAAGTGATTGACAAACTGATGCCGTTAAGATATCTAAGGTTCAGCGTTGAACGGGTATTGCCGCCGTTCGTTAGTTCTACACGTTGGCGGCGAGGCAATTCTTGCATTCACAGCCCACCGCGACGATGATTAGCTCAAAGGCGTTACACTCAGCTCTGCAGCTCCCTATAACTCTCAGGTCGATACTTTATCTCCCATGTAGCCGATCATACCACTCTTACGAGCACCAGTTACCTCCGCCATACAGCGCAGCCGAAGACTCCATCCTCTCCGCTGCCCTCTCCCACGTGCCCACGCATGGCTTCACTACAACAGCCCTTTCCCGAGGTGCCCATGACGCAGGCTACCTGGATATCTCTACCAACCTCTTCCCTCTTGGGCCCTTTTCTATAGTCAAGTACCACCTTGTTACTAAGCGTCTTGCCCTTGCCGAGCATGCACCAACGCCGCCCCAATCCCCTGGCAGCATTTCTCCAAAGGACGTATCGACCAACATCAGAACTCTAGCTCTACGCAGATTACATGCCAACAAACCAATAATACATCGATGGCAGGAAGCCGTGGCCCTCCTCTCTACCGTCCGCCACCTCCCAACCTCAATCAGTGAACTCGCCCTCCTCTCTGACGAACTGCTGTTTCTTGCCGGCTGTACCACCGTCACTTCCGCTTGGTACACCAATCGTGCTGCTCTCGCTGTAATATATGCTAGTGCCGAATTGTTTATGACCACGGACTCATCGAAGGATTTTGTGGAGACGGAGGAGTTTCTGACTAGGCGACTACAGGAAGGGGAGAAGATCCGCATGGTGACGGGAGGTCTGGGATCTTGGGCAGGGATGCAAGCAGGTGGTTTGGTAGATGGGTTAAGGAGTAAGGGCGTATGGATATGACAAAATGTCCTTCACGTTGGAGTGGCACAAGGTCAACATCCTTCGGCGAACACGATAGCTACGCTGTAGCACATGGACCTCTCGAGGTATTGAATCGTCAGAAAGTTCTTCCCATAGGGTAAACGACGTTCGTATGACCATGGCTACGAGGCTGTCAGGCTGTCAGGCTGTTACATGTCCTTATAAGGCTAGTCCACACCATACACGGGTAGCTGGCCAGCGACACTAGGGAGGCTCGTGTAGTGCTGCAGAATGCCAAAAATTGGCTTCAATCCACGCCTCCTGCCCAAGAGTTGTTGTGGCTTTGTTGCGGCACTGTATATACTAACCTTTAGCGATGTCATTCATCCTCTTCCACTTCACCCTCCCCTTCGTATGCTCGACTCTGCACCAACGCGTCTCTCTCAACCCTTTCCCTGTCTTCCCTCTTGATCTGCTCATACATTCCCCACACACGCTTCCAGCCTTCCACATTTCCCCTCATATCCCACCATTTCTGCAAGACCGGCCCAAACCTGCCCATGCGTCCGTACCTTCTCTTAGCATTCAGTCTTCGGATGAAAACCATGGTGACTTCATTGGTCTCAATGCCTTGATTGATCATTTCTTGCATCAGATCCGCCATGCCATGTAGGTCACTGAACTGGGTCCATTTAAGGAAGAGAATTTCGTTGTAAAAGGCTGTGCTGGCGCCAAGGACGTAGGAGATTGGGCCGAGACGTTTCATGTGGGGAAGGAGGTAGAGGGCGTAGAAGGATGTAGGGTGGTGACGGCGAAGGAGTCGGAGAGCAGAAAGGAGGTAGTCTGCATAATTATATTGGAGGATGGAGATGAGAGTGCTCGTTGGGAGGGCCACGGATTCTGGGTTAGTGGAAGAACTTTCTTTCGGAGCGCCCTGGTCGCCTGTCATAACGTTCTTTTTCGTATGGGTTGCTTCCTCCTTGCTTTTCTGCTTGGCCAACTTCTTTTCTTCGCGCTCCACAGTTTTACGCGCCTTTTCCTCAACTTTCATTTGAGCATCCAGCTGCTGCACCAAGCTGAACACCTCTTTTTCGAGGAGATTCCATATTTGAACATCGGTAGCTGCATGCTCTAGTAAATTGGCGACCAGGCCTCTATGATCATCGCACGCTTTCCTCAGGTACTCCTCGTTCTCCTGCATATCCGCTTCGCCTCCCACTACGACACCATTGGCCAATTTCAATGGTCGAAGAAAGGCTCTAGGACTAAGGCTAGATGATTCTTTCAATATGAGAGATTGATCAATGGCACGCGTATATGTCGGAGGTGCACGTCGTTGCAGTCTGGCATTAGACTTCGCCTTTTGTTCATCTCTTGCTCGTACGTCCTGGATAGCCTTGTCGAAGATGCTGTTGAGATCCTCATAGGGATCGCTCTCCGCATCCTGCTCGTCAGAAGCGTCTTCTTCCTTAGCTATGTCAGCTGAAGATTCGTCGATGTCTTTGAATATCCTGTCAAATATCGCTTTCTCGGACGGTGTCATGGTGGATTTCTTCGAGTTCCCTGCCTTTCCAAATTGAGATTCGACATCGTCGAATGGGACGTCCGAATCGGAGGAACGGCTGAGGCTGGGGTTTGCGAACACACTGTCTTCAAAGGGGTTCCTAGCAGGGTTCCGGGTATCGTATTCGCCAGCCTGTCTTCGAGAAGTGAAGCTGAGGCTTCTATAGCTTATGCAATGGTTACAGAGGGTCCTTGGGGTCCTTCGTGGGCGGGACAAGGAGAGCAGTGTTTTGGTGGAGTAAAGGAAGGGCAACAGAGAGCTTGCTTGGATGTGATGAATAGTCGATGGTGGGATAAGCAGACCCTTCATCGACATCATATAGCAACATCACTTTGTAGCATAATTTATCATCGGCTGCATCCACTTTTTTACGCCAAGAAACGTAGGGCGCTAGCGCCAGACGCGAGTTTAGATTGGTTTCGCGAATCTGGAACGCGTTCATGACGAGCCAGCCAGATCCAGATCTCAATGATCGCATCTGCCGACGAGACGACTTTTCACAATGGCGCCAGAACTTAGCGAATATGAGCAGCAACGACAAGCCAACATTGCGCAGAGAGACAAGCTTCTCAAGCAGCTTGCCCTCGATGCTGGCCAAGCCGGCCTAGGGCCTCAAAAGCCTAAAGCTACGGCCAAGAATGCTCCTAGCAAGAAGAAGACACTTGTCCGAAAGATCAAAGTAGAAGATGCTGGGCCGAGGAGAACATCTTCGCGTCTGCTGGGCCTGACCGCCGATAGCGAGGTTGCCAAACGGAAAGCCGAGGATGAATACGTTGCTGTACAAGAAGCTGCAAAGGTCAAACGACAAAGGCAGTCGGGAGATCTCAATCTGAGCGATGTGGTCGTGGGGGGAAGGGATTGGGACAAAAGCGAGAATTTTCTGGTTGATGTTGTGGCTAGAGGCGCCAACCCTTATGAACGAACTTTTGGAGAGACGGAAGTAAAGGAAACCTCGGATAAGGAGTTAAGAGCCTTGAGAGAACAGATGAGCGCTCTAGAATTGTACGATGGCTTCGAACCCAGCCGCATAAAAATCACGCCAGAACGAATATACTCGCTCGGCTTCCATCCCACGACAGACAAGCCCCTGGTTTTTGCGGGCGACAAAATGGGCAACCTGGGCGTCTTCGATGCCGCCCAAACATCCATTGCGGCGAAGAAAGAGAACGGTGTGAAGAAGGAAGAAGAGGAGGAGGAAGAGGAAGACGATGATCCAGATCCAGCCATAACGATCTTTCATTGCCATACACGTACAATTTCTTCGTTCCAGTTCTCGCCCATCAATCCTTCCCAACTCTATACTTGCTCCTACGACTCGTCTCTTCGCCTTCTTGATCTCACGAAGTCCAAATCAACGGAAATCTACGCTCCTGCAGACACGTCAGCCGACGAGCCCCTTTCAGGGGTAGAGGTTGACCCAACGAACCCTCACATGTTGTACTTCTCTCGCCTAGATGGTCACGTTGGCAGGACAGACACACGTGCTCCAAATACGGCAGAACTCTTCCAGCTCTCCGAGAAAAAGATTGGCGGCTTTTCGATGCATCCCGGAAACCCACATTTTGTAGCAACGGCCTCACTAGATCGATACATGAGGATATGGGACCTGCGAAAACTCAGCGGAAAAGTGGGAAAGCAAACGCCAGCCTTGATAGGCGAGCACGAAAGCAGATTGAGCGTGAGCCATGCAGCCTTCAACTCCGCTGGACAGGTTGCAACAGCTAGCTACGATGATACGGTGAAGATACATACGTTCGAGGGAATGGGATCATGGAAGGCTGGACACAAGTTATCAGATGAAAATATGAAGCCTTCATCTACCATCAGACATAATAATCAAACAGGACGATGGGTCACCATGTAAGTCATCTCCCTCCGCCGCTCTCTCCTTCCACTCGTACTGATGCATACCTACCCCAGCCTCCGTGCTCAATGGCAGCGGCATCCACCGAACGCGATTCAGCGTTTCTGCATCGGCAACATGAACCGCTTTGTAGATATCTACACAGCCAACGGCGAGCAGCTTGCCCAACTAGGAGGTGATGGAATCACAGCTGTACCTGCTGTTGCACAATTCCATCCTAGTGAGCAATGGGTCGCTGCCGGAACCGCTAGTGGTAAATTGTGTTTGTGGAAGTGATATTCAAGTGGCAACGAACATTCGAGAACTGTATAGACAAGTATAATTGAGTTTGGACATGACGCTGTGCACAGAGTTCAGACAACATAAATTACTTACATTGCATTCGTCAAGATCATGAAAACATACCGGACATCACCCAGTCTACTGCCATCCAGGATGCTTGCGACCCGAACTCCAAAGCAATTGCCTAGCATTCAAAAGGACTCCTGTTCCGCTCCTAGGCAGGATCCCCATCTTCCTCAGCCGAAGCGGAGTCTGATTCAAGCGATGGCGACAACGACGGCAACAGCTATGTTGGAAATTGATCGGATACAGAATCGCTACCCGGCAGGACCCTCTCAGTCTTCACATACATGAAGCTGGTATCAAAGATAAGGGGATGAATCGAGATTGCACTGATTATCTCTCAGGCTGAGGCTGAGTACGAAGTATCGGCAGCCTGCAACCTACATCGGCCGAACATGCCTATGCACGAACGCCTGATGGAAGCTTGTCGAAAGAGCACCATCTCTTGTTCGAACGGCTCCGAGGATTCTCTATCATGATTGGCCAATCAGTCGACATCAGTCTGCCAGCCGACCCATCTTGGAGAATCTACGTAAAGAGAGTCGATGAGGTTTGGTAGACACGACTACGCAAATACCCTTTGTGACGTTTTTGAGTTTGAAGAAGGATAGGGTATGCTGTCCCAAACGGATTAATACCCTGTTGTCTACAAATGGTTGTAATGGTGAAACTCACATCTTGCGCTGCCAATCGCACATCCACCTCTTCTAGTCGCTGAGTCAAACTCGCTATCTGTTCTGATAGCTTTTGATTTTCGATTGTTGTTCGCTCGGACTTCTTTTGCTCTACGAGGAGCCGGACGTGGTTGCGGAACGTCTCAAAATATTTCTGGGCTTTAAGTCTTTGAGATTCTTGTCGCAGATGAGAAACCTGCATGTTGCGTTCCGTCAGGCTTGCATTGATATCTTCGATCTTCCGTTGCAAAGATCTCGTATCTTTCGTCGATGCCTGGAGCTCCTCGATCAGCGCGTTGCTGGCATTGAGCTGCTGGCGTAGATTTTCGGCTTCCTTCCCCTTGGATCTCTGAGCTCTTTGGTTCTCTTCGAAATCGGCTTCGAGGTTCCAGAGATCTTGTTTGAGGCGGTTCACGTCTTCTTCCTTGGCGTCCCTTTCCGTTCGCAAGCTTGTGTTGCTGTCCTTGTATTCTTGATACAGCTCATGTTTCGCTCTTGTGCGGTCACTCTCTGCCACGCATTGTTCCTTCAATGCCTCAATCCTTTGCGTGTTGGCTGTTGCGGTGCCTTTCATCATTGATATAATCAGATCTGTTCCTGCCAATCGGTCACTTAGCAGACTGATCGTGCTCGAATTCGCCTTCTCGCGTTCTCGCAACGCTTGTATCGTCGACCTTGACTCCACTGCCTCTCCTCTCAGCGAAGCGAGTTCACTTGGATTCGAAGTCTGCATCCTCGGCTCCTCGGGATCTGATTTCACAATTTTCCGCTCATCAGGAAGTGCAAACTGCTCGTTGGCCCTTTCCAAATAATCTGCTATGAGACCACTCCATTCGTTCACCTTATTGGACGCTTGATATTGGTGATTGTCAACACAGAGACTATGCCGCGCTAGTGTGTTGAGCACGTCCCATGACATTTGCGATGGGTGCATCGTCGACATCAGTTCCAAGTCTGCCTGTGACGCGACCCACTGCCGGCCCCAGAATTCCCAGCCGCATCGAAAACCGGCCCTGTTGACGCCAACACAGGAGAACTTAGGGTCCTTGGGATATAGGCCGAGAACTTTCCAAGGGTCCCACAAGGCATCATGGGGTGCTTTGGCGAGAAATACTGAACTCATCCTTGCGAGTGACAAGGGTTTGTATCTTTGGAAATGGTGGGACGATTTGCCCAAGAAAGAGTGATGCGAAATCGTCTCGCGCAAGGTGGGAAGGTATCAACTATGGAAACGGAGAAGACAGTCTCAGACAACAGTTCGATAATCAAGTGGTGGGCTTCCCTAAAAGGGTAGCAGTATGAGACAGAATGCAGAAATTTCTGGATATCAATGTCGTTTATATAAAATATCATTCAGCGATGCACTGCAAAAAGCCTCTGGGACTGCCTTTATTCCTCAACAGGCCATGGGATAGGGTGCTACTGCGCCTTAGCTGAAAGTCGACCCCAAAGTAGGTATTCGAAGCCAATCAAAGCGCAGCATCGCATAACAAGCGACAGCTTCAACAAGTACTGCTCAATACCCCCTTTCCCGAGAGGAGAAGGGTTCTCGAGGGAGGGGAACTACGGCTGGAAAGGTGTGGCTGCTTCTCTGTGCTGGTAGTGAGCCTTGCAGGCGGAGACCGCCTACTGTACATCTAAGCGCCCACGTTCATTTCGAGACGAGGCTGTGGACCACCAATTCATCTTGACTCCGCAGGCAAATGCAGTAATAGGCTATGTAGGATGATACGATACGCCTCGTCATACAATCGCTAAAGCTTTCCATTCCCAAAGCCCATTTCTTGCGCGTGCGATGGGTGCGGATATCTTGTATCCAGAAAAAGGGGGCATCGCAAAGGGGATAAATCGAAGCACCCATCGAGGTTCACAACGATTAGAACTAGCGGCACAGCATTGTGTACCACGAATAGATGACATGTCTACTAAAAAGACTTACTTACAATAGAAATCTCACTCGCATAAAGCGGGGGCGGAAGGCAGGTCCTCTGTACTACTAAGTATTCTGTCTATGCACCCCTGAGTTCTTGTATGCATGCACATTATTTAACCCTAATCGAGCATAGCGTCTGCTGGGATCTAGGTGGGATGTACGAATTGCAGAGTCAATTTCTGGGGCCATTTCTAACACTACTCTGGGAGCCTTACTCAGACCAGTTGTTTGGAATAGAGATCGCGATTGGATTCATGAAAGATGTGGTTGTAGAAATCTGGGGCCCCTATGAGGGGGATAGGGGTCGCATTCGGATCCTTTTCGAAACCGCGTTTACAGCTTCCAATGATACGTGCGTGAATAAAGAGGTAATGTGAATGGACAGCAGCGCACCTTATGAAGCGACTCTAAGATAGCGTACTGAGCGCGATTATCAATCCAGTAGCACTACATTGCCCGTCTCAAAAGTAGTACAGTCCAACGCTACAGCTATATGAAGATTACGTTGCTACATACAAAGGCGTAATTTGCCAATGTTCACTGACGATGACTACAGCATCGATCCTTGACTGCGGAGCCGTTAGATGAGTAATACGCTTATACACCCGGTTAAGCTTAGAGCTCCGGTGAAGGCTCGACCTGCTCGCGAACAACAGTAGTGGTTGTCTCCACCGTAAGCTTGGAAGTCGTTGTCTCCCGAGTGATGAAGTGTGATCGAATTGCACTGGGTTTTTTGGCGATCTGGTGAGTAGAAGGCCGAGGGGATTTACCCCTGGAGGTAGAGGACGTCTGAGCGGTCTCACTGTGGTATTGATGAGGATTCCCAATCTCCGCAGCCATGGACTCTGTCTTCTTATCCAGACGTGAGCTCACTACCGGTTCCAGACGTACTGTTTTGGGTAGGCGAGTTTTATTCGGGTGGTGGCCAGTCAGACCAAGCGAATGTGGAGATGGGTCAAACTTCCCGGTGCTGGTTTCGATAAGTTTTCTGCTAGTAGTGGAAGATATAGGCGGCACATGAGGCTTGGGAAAGACCCGAACATCCTCACGTTCATGGTGAATGGCCGTCTTAGCAGGCACTTGACCGCTGGCGGGCTCTGCGTCAATAACGACCATCGCGGAAGAGGCCTTAAGCGTCGCCGAACCGGCAGCTAATTTGAGAGATGATCGAACATCGAGACGGTTGGTGTCTCGCGGTGACATTGTATTGTCAGCGAGCCATGCTTTCCGGAGTGACATTCCAAGAGCAACGGCTACTGGGCGCGCGACACTATTCCCCACGATCTTCCACTGTTCGCTAGGTAACCCTATGAGTACATCGTTGTCATCGAAACCTTGTGCGCGCCGAACTTCCATTATGGTTAGAAGCCTCTCGTCATCCCAGTGGAGGATAGTTCCACCAGAACCGCCGTTAGGATGCGGTGCGGTCAACACCGTTGGCATCAACGCGTTTCGTCGCACACGTTGCCAACGTGTTGAGCGTATCTTCCTTCCCTTGTCATTGTCCCAATTGTAAGTATCGACCTGTTCCTGAGGCATGTAACCCTTGTCGCATGCGTTTATGAAGGTCGATCCGCCAGGGAATCGCGGCACACTACCTATGCGTATTCGGTCTAATGTCGATAATGTTCTTGACATTCGATGGGCTGGAAAACCGATACAAGAAGTTCGTGCATCGGTAGACGGTAGATCTTTGGTGGCTTCCGCTGCGGTGATATACTTGAATGGAGTTGAAATCGTGTAGCGAGAACTCGCGCGCAGTCCATTGGCCAGTGTTGCAAGACTGGCCGAACATACGTTTTCTGGGTGTGCATGAGTGTGCGGCGGCTCCGGAAGCGGTGTCATACCTGGGGCAGCTATGGAGATGAAGACGCGACTTCGACTTTGCGGACTCCCGAAATTCCAAGCATCCAAGCCGAAGGTTCGGACTTGATAACCCATACCAACAAGGGCACTGACGATTAGAGCCAGCATATTTTCTGTATCGGGACCCCTAGCCATGCCCATGACGTTCTCCATCAGAGCATACTTTGGTCTATAGAAGTCCACGAAGGCCACGACAGAGGCCGCTAACGAACAGTTCAGCAGTGATCTGTCATTACTCTTGAATGGATTGGCGACCGAAAATCCTGGGCAGGGACTGCCAGCAGCTATCATCTCTACTTGTCCACGTTGGGCGATAACAGGGCCTCCCTTGCCTTGCATTGCTTGAGTAAGATAATCATTCACAGATCCTCGGAATAATCCAGTGTCATTCTTGGTCTTGGAGTTTGCCTTATATGTATGAATGGCTTCATTATACCAATCGACAACATGATCGAAACTCACAGCTCCGCCCTCCTCAAGTCCATGGCCAAAGTTTCCTCCGCCACAAAACATGTCCAATCCTTTGAGCAGAGGCTGGCGCGGGTCGGAAGAAGGATCCCAGCCCTCTTTCAGATAAGTGAATGAAGGTGCAGCGAGAGGTTGTGGGCCAAGATCATCGTCTTGGAGATCTTGCGACGTTATGTAATAGAAGTCTCCAGTTCCCTGACGATTGTAAGGCGAAGGTATCTTCCCCTGCTTCTTCTCGTCTTCGGAATAAAAGCGGACATGACACTCCCTATGAACATCTGCTTTATTAACGACCTCAATGCGATCTGTGAAGACGAGTTCGTTGGGCTCGGCATTGACATCGCCATAAGTCTCCTTCCGTCGTACGAGTCGCCTAACCTTGATCTTCCTAGCGATACCATCAGCCTCGTTTTCAACGAGTACCACAGGTTGAAGAATGCCTTTGATGTGCACTAAAAGCGTTTCTCCGTGCAAATAATCACGTCCTGAGCTTACAGCTCCACAATCGCATTCAAAATCTGATCCTTTTAGTGTTTGCCAAGCCCCGTCGCCCTCTATGTACCTTTGTCGGACAAAAAACTCTACGCCCATGGTAGCTGGTCCACCAAAGAAAGCTACCCGGGGCCTGCGAACGACTTCTTCGGCGTATATGGGAGAGTCGCCGCAATTGCAGTGGTCACTCAAAAAGAGCTCTTTCGAGAACGGATATGGGACCTTCAAGCATTGGGTGTCTGATGGACGATATAGCCAGAGTATTCCGAGTTGACGGCCATTTCTAGTCTCTGAGACCCTCTGCGCGTAACCGTACCATTCCTTGTCGTTCGACTTCCATGTGCTTGACCTATCTTGTGGTAAAGAAACAACATCGCCAACAACAATCGCTGCATTCGCTTGTGTGGGTTCGAGATCAGAATGAGCAGTGACGCGTGTAGCCAGCGTATTGCCTTTAGTAGAATGACTTGTATCCTCATTAGCCTCTTTGGCCGGGCCCACAAAAGGTTCTTGGCAGTAGAGAAATTTTTCCAATCGCAGATGCTTAAAACAGCTGTACACATATGGTGTCACGGTGGTTTTTCGCCTGGTGATCATCTCACCCGCTTCTTCCGACGGTGCGAACATGTTGGCCTTGGTCTCACGCTCCTTTCGCTCAGGTATCGCACTCAAGAACACCGGATGAATCTCGCTCCAGATGGGAACTTTCTCGAGAGTGGCGTTCACCTGTGAAGCTTGACACCATAGAAAATTTGCTTGAGAAGCAAGGACTTGACGAAAGTCCTTTCTACCATATTGATCTAACCATAGACGCATCAAATTGTCCGAACCATAGGTAATCTCAAGCCATCTGTAGAAATCAGCTCGGAAATGATCAAGAAGCACGCTTTCATGGATGGAGATGAAGTCCACGACATGCTTGGCCAGTCTGGCCATCCACAAGAACGGCTCATGGTATCTTCGATACTCTTCGGCTGGCGTTCGCAGCCGGTACCAAATGTTGTGCTTTTCACCTTTAGTGGACTGTATCCAAACTTCGGATTCGGTTTCTAAGCGAGACTCCCCGTATCCTCCGATTGAGAGTGTCTTGCAAGGCACTCTTTGCACATATTTCTTTTTGCCATCATACCATATTACGCCGTCAAAGTACAGGTGGACATTCCATTCATTGATTTCATGAAGTGAGGCTAGCTCATTTGCTCGAGGAGTCTCTCCGGGCTTCTTGTGTCTGTTGCCAATGCTACTCTTGTGCTCATGATAGATAACAAAATCCTCCAACTCGGCGTCAATGAATGCATCTTCGTGGACTTCATGAAGTACGCTCTCTTGTTGCTCTTGCTCAATCTGCTACTCACTTTAGCCCGCGAAGTATGACTGTGCTCAAGGTGCACCTACTACTATCTCTTGCAATACTGCCCTTTCGTAAGACTGTGATATGGGTGGTTCGTGGCCATGGTACAGTGATTTGGGAAAGGCCAATGGCGGAGGGTGAATCGCAGTCAGTGGTACCTCAACAATCTTCCTCTTCTTTGTTTTCGGTTTCCTGGATTCTTCACCGTTCGATGGGTTGGACGCCGACCCACTAGATCTTCTAGACTCGCTGTCCTGGTTGAAGACCGATCCCCTCTTATCCCTGAGACTCCGTGATGGTAGGTGGCTGGGTAAAGCAATATTGTGGTAAGAGGTGCGGGGATGGTTGGATCCCGATTGTGACATCTTCCTTGCCGCCAGATCTTGCGTGATGACCTGTCACTTCTCGTGTCGACCAATGAGCTGATCACTTCATCAATCACTACAGAAACGCACGACAAAGAAGCGGTGCCAGCGAAATGCCATCAGCACGCGATACTTGGAATATGTCGCGTCAATTTTCTTTCGAAACGCGCACTTTAGAAGCATCACGTGTTCATAGTTCTAAGGAAACTTCCACTCATGCCGTACCACTCGTACCAGCCGCACTGTACATACGAGGACAAGATGCTCCGCGTCATGTTCTAGCGAATACACTTTGTCTTCGAATAGTAAGTTCGTCAGACGTTAGCTGCTACGGTGGTTCATGGTTCCCCATATGCAAAACACACTCCGCCCCCATAGGAGATGCATGTCTCCGCTCTAATGAATTCAAGCTTCTTGAAGCTCTATTCCAATTGACAGAGTATATTGTACGTCGACATTCGTCAGGGCTAGATTAGCGCGGACATTATCAAGCTACGACCATGGCGGCTCTTACCCGAATAGAAGCTCTTGCTCGAGAATGGCTGCGACTAGATAGAGACATCGAGACACGATCAGAAATTGAGATGCTCCTTGAGGCTCATGACTTTGCAGCGCTTGGGCAATTGCTGGCCTCAAGACTCACATTTGGGACTGCTGGGCTTCGAGCACGAATGGGGGCGGGCTTTGCACGTATCAACAGTTTGACAATCATCCAGACATCGCAGGGTTTAGCTGAGTATTTACTGAATGAAGGAATTGCTTCACACGGGATCGTGATTGGCTACGACGCTCGGCATAACTCGAGGAAATTTGCTGAGCTTGCTGCAGCAGTATTTGTTGCGAAGAAGATACCAGTATACTGGTATGAGAATCTCGTGCACACTCCTATGGTCCCTTTCGGTGTACATCATCTCAATGCTGCTGCTGGTATCATGATCACTGCTAGCCACAACCCCGCCCAAGATAATGGCTACAAGGTCTACGGTTCGAATGGATGTCAAATCAATACCCCGGTGGACGAAATGATTGCCACTTCCATCATGAAAAACCTAGAGCCAATCACATGGGACCTTAACTCACAAGCCATGGAGCGAAAACCGATTCTGGAAATTATGAAAGCTCAATATCTCGATATACTTAAGCAGGAAATTGGTAAGCTCACTGCAAACACTCCAAAGTTTGTGTATACAGCACTGCATGGAGTCGGTCTCCCTTTTATGGAAGCTGTGGTAGGGACTTCGGGCTGTATGTTCATTGTTGAAGATCAAGCCAATCCGGATCCAGACTTTCCCACGGTGCGATATCCAAACCCTGAGGAGGACGGCGCTCTGACGCTCGCAAAGACTGTAGCAGACCGGGCAGAGGTCCACCTAATCGTGGCTAATGATCCTGATGCTGACCGCTTTGCTGCTGCCGAAAAGGTCAACAACCAGTGGATCCAGTTCACAGGGGATCAGATTGGCGTACTCTTGGCATACTATTTGCTGGAAGCTGGAAAACTGGGCTCCGACGGCTGGGCACTGACCACGGCGGTATCATCTCAGATGCTATCTATTATCGCCAGGGATACATTCAACATTGATGAAACCCTGACAGGTTTCAAATGGCTTGGTAACAAGGCTTTGGAGTTGGAACTCCAAGGTGACTCGGTTGCATTTGGGTACGAAGAAGCTCTTGGATACATGTTCCCCAAGATCGTGCACGACAAGGATGGTATAGCAGCTGCGCTCACTTTCCTACAAGCGTGCACTGCTTGGGGCTCACCCTGGGCCAAACTACAGCAGCTGTACCACCAATATGGCTATTTTGAGACAATGAACACTTATTGGAAGGCTTCTGATCCTGTCGTGGTGACGAGCATATTTGCGCGAATACGAGACCTGTTTACGCCAATGCAGATCAAAGTAGCAAACAGGAAATTAGTACGTTGGCGTGATCTGAGTGTTGGGTATGACTCTGGCACGTATGACCACCATGCGATCCTTCCTTCCTCATCGAACAGTCAGATGGTCACCTGCTGGCTCGGAGCCACGTATTCCGCAGACAGCGTAAATGAAGGTGACGATGGAGTTCGATTCACCATACGAGCTTCGGGCACAGAACCGAAGATCAAGAGTAAGCAGCATTTACAGTACCCTCGAGCTTTTGCTAACGTTGGGATTTGTCACATAGTCTATCTAGAATGCCAGGCCAAACACCAAGCAGCTGCCAGGAGCGGTGCTGCTCAGGTGCTGAATTTCGTCAACCAAGAATGGTTCAGTGATCCCAGCACAACAATCGAGGAGAAGTATCGTGACGGTATCCCGTAACGTTCGTATGGTTCACAATGAAACCACAATGCATGAAGATGACAAAGAGGTTCCTCAATTGATAGCACGGATGCTAGGTTTTCTACCCCAGAAAGCATTGACGCAGCATCTGACATCGGCACAAAGAGAATCTCCTAGACTACATTCGAGTATAACATCCGGGACGTTCGCAGGGGCAGCATGTCTTGTGAATCTCCAATGCCCGCAGATCCACCGTCTTGGCTGCCGAACTACGATAATCATTCGGTACCAGGAATGGTCTCACCATACCGAACTCCCTACCAGGCACCTATTCCTCCAGTGCCTTCTTGCCCCGCAGCTATCACGATCGCTGTGGCACCTGTCGTCCCTGTCGCAGCGACTTACTTCTAATCAGCAGCCTTGCTCTTGATGAGTAGTACACTACCTGACCCATCTTCCTACTCAGTATGGACAGACAATTACGGAGAAGAGAGCTGTAGCAGCCGTGGCATTCGTCTACCGCGACCGATGCCAAGTAGGCACTACTTTGGGTATTCCAGTCATTGTTCTTGCGACGTGGGTGTATTTGTAAGCGATTATGATGACCATCTGTAACGGAACTCTATCAGCAGCAGTGGGAGACGCCGGAGGTATGAATTTGACGATTCGAAGATCGGATCCGCCATCGTGAGGGTGACTTTGGGTGTATTGCTTTGGGAAAGAGGACAGCGTAATCGTAAGTGATTTTGGCGGCCTTCGTGAATATACAATAGATGTTATCATGAGTCATTTGAATATCTGGAAACCACAAGCTGAGACATCAACAGTCCCATGGTTCACCACAAAGCTGTCGTGAAAGTAAACATATTCCTTTACATCCCGCTATTTACAAAACTCCAGTTCCATCAAAGAACACTTAATAGTGAATCGCCTTCCCATACGTAGCCATCGCCGCCTCCTTGAACGCCTCCGCCAGCGTCGGATGCGCATGACTCGTCCTCCCCACATCCTCACTCGACGCGCCATACTCGATAGCCAGGACCCCCTCCGCAATCATCTCACCCGCATTCGGTCCCACGATATGAATCCCCAATATCCGATCGGTCTCGGCATCAGCGACAAATTTCACCATGCCATCCGTCTCCAAATTCGTCTTCGCCCTCGAGTTCGCCGAAAAGGGGAAAGTGCCGACTTTGTGCTTAACGCCCTGCTCTTTGAGCTCGGCTTCGTTCTGTCCGACCCATGCGACTTCGGGGTGTGTGTACATGACTGAGGGGATGGCGTTGTAGTTAACGTGGCCGTAGCCTTTGGTGATGTATTCGATGGCAGCGACGGCTTCTTCTTCCGCTTTGTGTGCGAGCATGGGGCCGAAGGTGCAGTCGCCGATGACGCGGATATGGGGAAGTTTGGTGCGATATTGTTCGTCGATTATCAGACGGCCTTTGTTATCGACTTCGAGGCCGATGTTTTCTATGCCCAGGCCGGCAGTATAGGGGCGGCGGCCGATGGCTACAAGGACAACGTCGGCGTCAAGCTGGGAGGCAAGTTAGCATCTTGAATGTACGGGGTATGGTGAAGAAATCCCTCACAGTCTCTTCTTTTCCGCCTTTGGCAGCTTCGACATTGATCTTGACAACATCGCTGCTGTCATCGCCGGAAATAACCTTGGTATTCAGCTTGAACTTCATGCCTTGCTTTTCTAAGATCTTTTTGGTCATCTTTGAAATTTCGGCATCCATCCCTGGGCCACCTATTTGCCCTAGAAATTCTACGACGGTGACTTCAGCCCCTAAACGTGACCAGACGGATCCCTGAAAATCAGTCAGCAGAGCCAGTGTACTTTTCGCTCTGCGCAATTCATACCATCTCCAGACCAATAATACCACCTCCAATGACTACCATCTTCTTTGGTACCTTGTCTAACGCGATTGCCCCGGTACTAGTGACCACCTTCTTCTCGTCAATCGTAAGTCCTGGGAACGGTGTCGCCTCACTGCCTGTAGCAATGATAATATTTTTGGCCCTCAGTGTTTGCTGCTCCCCATCTATCCTATTGATCTTGACCTCGTTCTCCCCCGAAAAGGCACCTGTACCAGGAATGTATTCGACCTTGTTCTTCTTGAATAAGAATTCCACGCCCTTCGTCAGACCATCTACTGAAGTTGTTTTCGCAGCCATCATCTGCTTCAGGTTGAGGGTGACGTCGCCAACTTCTATGCCTCGCTTTTTGGTGTCGTGTAGAATTTGATGATACATGTGGGAGTTATTGAGTAATGATTTCGAGGGTATGCAGCCGACATTCAGACATGTTCCGCCTAAAGCTCCACGCTTCTCTATACACGCCACCTATCTCCATATCAGTCATCGCCTACACAAGCGCCTACACAAGCCGTGCTTGAAGAGGTTGGTGGATATACCTTCAGACCCTCTTGTCCTGCTTTTATGGCGGCGACATAGCCTGCAACGCCCCCACCGATGATGACGAGATCATGCTCCTCTGATAGCTATTAGCAAGCTTCAGCAGCGCTGACTGTGCAGAGAAGGACCGACGAGCTTCTGTCGCATATCCTCTTCGACATCTGCTTGGGACAAGACGGAATATTGGTTGTTGGGATATAGCAGAGCAATTTAATGATGGTTTTACGGTCGACTTTGCAGCTACTTTCGGTATGAGTGTGCGTAACATGGTAGATGCCGGTATAAGCACAACAGAAAAACACCGAAAAGAAGGTGAAGATGAAAGAGATCTAATTGTAAGAAGCAATTGCAGCTTCAAAGAATAATGTTAAGTTCACCGAGCTCTCACGGCCAGTGGCGGCCTTGGCATCAGCCCTAGATATCAGACTTCCATCTGGGTAATCCATGGCAAGCATGCTCCTTTACGAACGTCATTTCATCGCTGATGCGGTCGATTTGGTTCAGTACAGTGGCTCTATGGGTCTATAGACCTATTTGATCCTGCACCTACTCGTCCGTAACTCTTTCAGGCCTGCTTCTTCCTTTGAGTTTCTTTCCATTCGTCAACCAATCCTCTATAATCAGCCTGACCATAGCTTCCCCCAAAAACCTCTCCCAACCAGCCCCAACCTTTTCGCCAGCTATTCAACCCCAGGTCCTGCAGCAAGAGATCAAAGTACGGAATTCCATCGAACACGACATCAGGATGCCTTGCGCCATATCCATAAGGTGTTCGCCATTTCCCAAATCTGTTGAACAGCGCTGTGTCATAGAGTATCTTGTCCCGTTCTGCCTTTCCGCCATTGGGATGATGGAGTGGCACAGAGGGTCTGGCGATTGAGGCAAGCGGTGCTTTTAGTTTATCGTAGAGGTATGCGTAGGCCCAGAGACTACTGATCTCCGACCTGAGAGCCCCTTGAAGCTGAATGACGTTGCCGAGGAAAACCAGATCTCTTGTATGTAAGGACGGTGGGGCAATGCCTCTGAACAAACGCCAGGGTGAGACTTGTTTCGGTGGCTTTTCCCGCTCGGTTGTTTGCGGTACGACTTCTTGCTCGACCACAAGCGAGCCTTGATCTACCTGGGCACCAGTCTGTAATTTGGGGAATCTCTCAAAAATCTCCATGTCAGCCCGAGCGTTCAGGCGATCCCATATCTCTGTCTGAACTCTCGAGAATTCTGCGCTTGGGATGCCCAGATCTGCATGTATTTCTTTGGGTCGAAAGTCGATTGTTGACGTGAACTTCCAGCCCATACTGCAAATTAGTGCATCCGAGCGTATTGAACTACCATCTTCAAAGAGTATCGTCTTCTGCCGGTCAAGGCACCTCACATCCTTTCTGATAACCTTTACCTGGCCTGTCCTCACAAATGCATAGATATCGGTAGGATAATTCAATATTGAAAGGTTCGCACCGTACCAGAACGGTGGCTGGTCAGGGATCAGTTTCTTCGTTTCTGCATTTTCTGCGATATGGGTTTGGGCTATCAGATCAGATCCCAGCTTGGTCCAAAACGTGTCGACGACCCACCGTCCAAGTTTGGTCTCATGCAGCGATTTCCTCAGGTAGCCGAAGCCGTCCGCATCTCCCCACACACATGGCGAAAACCACGTCAAGATGCGAACCGTGGTAAGCTTCTCCAGCCAACAGCTCATTGGGCCAAGCTTTATGAACGCTGGAGCCATATACGTAGGGCCATGTCCGGAGGCTCGGATAACCCAATCGACGTGCTTTCCATGAGCTGCCATTAGATACACAATGTCGTACGACGCTTTTCCACCTCCATAAACGGTCACATCTTTGATGGAAATATCATGATAAATCTCTTGTGCCTGACGAGCATAGTTCCCAAAATTGACAATCGGAGCTCCAAAGGTCTCGCTACCTTTGATGTTTATGGGCTGAGGAGACGATGTCAGACCGGTAGCGACAACGAGCTTGATGCAGGTAATGGTCCGGTGCGCTGGTAGTCTCGAGCTGTCATCTTCAACTTTCACTTTGTACCCTGGCTCGATCGAGGCAGTTTCGAGCTTTAGCTCCCACCCTTGATCAACCTTCTCAGCAGTTACGACCTTCGTTCTCAGCTCAATCCGTGCGGCCAGACCAAAATGTTCAGCGTACTGGCAAAGATACGCGTGGATGACCTCTCCTGGAATATGCTCTGGATGCTTCACACCAAATGACTCTCCCATAGGAAAATCAGTATATTCGTAAGTGCCTACAAGATTGTTGGCATTGAGCCCAGAGTATAGCCTCTCTTTGGCCCATACCCCACCAAGAGACTGATTAGAATCTATGATTAGTAGGTCTAAACTCGGATTCAATTGGAGAAATGTCTTTGCGGCAACCAACCCTTGTAGGCCAGCCCCCACCACAATGATATCGTGGTACGATCCCATGCTGTTCTTGTTATAATAGACAGTGAAAAGGCGTTCTCTGGGAAATATGCCAAATCAAGACTCGTGTGAACAGAGTTTGCTTAAGGGAATTGGAGACCTAATGATCGTCAACAGCGGTACGTACCCGTTCAAAGGAATGATCTCGTCGCTTGAATTGAAGGAATAATTAAGTACACAGAAGATCAGCAGCTGAAACCCTCGACTCAGCCACAATGTCAAGAGATGGAAGAGCCTCCCCTTCCCCGGTCGCATTGACCCTCTTGAGTCAAGAGCGAGGAGAAAGTGCTAAGCGATCAATCCTTCGATAGTCGGGGCCAACCGGGGAACAGCCGGTTGGCCGGGCGCCAATAAGGAGCAAATGGTCCAGAACTACCTTACCTTACAGATCGCGTTCCTGAATAGGTACGATTCGGTGGAACCGATGTATATTGTTATGAGTTACTCATTATCAGCCACGGTCTGGGTAGCAATGACATTCAAAGCATCGCATACAATCTTGCATGCCCATTTGATCGTTTCCTTCTCCGACTTACTACCCGCAATATCCGTTCTCCTTACTACCGTTTTTAGAAAGTACCGTATGCCACCAGCCATCTCGGAAATCTGCTTTGCCTCCAGGAATATGTCCAACAGCGCCTTTTCATTGGTATGGCCTTCATAGCCATGCTGAGAATGTAGAATCGCTGCTATGAGTAGAACTTCAACGAATATCCGGGTTCGCTGCTGGAGAAAGCCGAAGTCGAGGTTTTTCAAGACATCAAGACTCAGTCCACGCTCTGCAATCAATATTCCATACATCTTGGCCAAATTAACCAGGCTCCTCAGCCCTAACATCTTGTTCCCTTCTTCTGCTTCCTCTTCATCAAGCTCATCATCTTCTCCGCCCATTTGCTTGAAGAGGTCCCACAAGGCAAACTGAAATGACATCTTGAGCTTCTTATCGGAGCACACCCGCCTTGACAGAAATGTGTAGAACGGATTGTAGACCTTTTCAGCTCCGGCGCAGTGTACGATGACTTTTGCTATCTCAAACTCTTGGGTTCTCTTCAGACGAAGCTTCATCAGCCGGACATATGCGTCATTGTAATCTGTGGAGGACATGATTGACACGAATATCGAACGTCGAACATCGGTATTCATTCGCTGCTCTTTGGCAATTTGTACCAGATCGGCATTATTACTTTCTGCATGTTGCTCTCCTCTGGTACTATGCTGGTTGGCCTGCAATAGTGGATTTACTGTATTTTCGTCAGGAAGATCATCCTTATAAGTCGCACCGACTAGCCACCACTTCCCCACTTTGTCTTTGTCACGGAGATCTTTCATTCCTATACGAAGTGGCTCAGTGGCTTTGAGAGCGCGTGTACTTAAGGATCCAAGACTCTTCTTCATTCGTATCGTATGTTCCGAAGTAATTGTGGAAGCAGCTGCTCCGGTCTTCATCCGATTATTTTTCAAATTGTTGATTGTTTCAACCATAAATTTTGCCCTTACAGAAAGGTTTTCCTCTCCGGCCTTAACGATTGCTTTATGAATTTGGATGACTATATCCTTCAAGGACGATGGATCATCCTGCCGTAATTGCTGCCCAGCGCTGCGAATGATCTTTAGTAGAAGCTCAATATTGGTCTCGGACAGGTCACCGAGGCAAAGGCGAATGTAGTCATAGATTAATTTGCTTCCGATGACCTGAAAATTGTATAATTCCGAAAGCAGACTCATCAAGTTGGTTAACTTTTTCCCGGTGCCTTCTTCGATTGTAGATGCCTGGTAATTCTGGTTGAATTCTTCGTCAATTCTCTGGATTGCTTGGGCACCAAAGTTAGTCCCTATGACTTTGTACAATGCAGCTACAAAGCCTGCGTGAAGGATGATGAAAGTATCTTGCAGATGAGTAGGATCAGAGAGTAGTCCTATGAGCAGATCGAGAAGGGTAGTGGTGACATGCTGACGAGCATTATCCTGATACAGTTTTTCTATATCACCAAGAATTGAGATGACGTTGGCTTCGGAGAGCCGATTGAGGAGACCTTGAGTCTGCCGTCGCAATTTGGAGAGATCTTCCAATCCTGTCAAGTCTTCATTGCGGAGCGAAGGCGGTACATATTTCTTAGGTTCAGTTACGTCGGAACGAACTACAGGAGCCACATACGGGTTCTCACGTGTTCTCCATATAGCAGATTTTGGTAAGCGCTGGCTACTCTCGTCACTGGATGTATCGAACCCATCAAAGCCGTCAGTGTCCGTATTTCCTGATTCTCCCCCATCTTGGGAAATCGCTTCGAATTGGCTATCCCCAGAGTCGACCTCCTCTAACAATGCATCGCTATCATCAAAACCACTGGCGATATCCTTAGCTCTTTGTGCTTTCTGTCGCTTCCTCTCTAACCATTCGTCTTCTTCAGTCCTCTTTCTTTTGCCCCGTCGCTCATCGTTTAGATCTACCGCCCCATCTATACCGTCTAACAGCGAGTCAAGCCCATCGTCTTCAAAAGATTTAGGCAGCTTGTCCGTCCTTTTGACACCCAGCGCGCTTTCCAACGCTTTTATCTCTGCATCGTCTTCTGCGAACTTACTTCTAGTATCCTTTGACAATTGGGGCGGCGGCGACGGTGACGGACTACAATCTCGGACTCTATTCCTTGGCTTTGCAGGTTGCGTTTTGGAGACCTTCAAGATGGACTTGGGAGCCTTGGGCTGGACTGGGGCAATTGGGATCCTCGACTGTAGAACACCGTTTGACCTTTGTATCACGGAATATGCCTTGCTCTTCTGGTCTTTGCTACTCGATTCCTGAACCCTTGAGGCTTTCCTCAATTCTTTGCGCTTTGTTAGCCCGCGACCTTTCTTCTGAGAGCTATCATAGCTATTTCCAGACACTCCGAGTTCATCTAATAGCTGTCGTGGGAGCTTTGCGGTATTATGCATTGGCTCTCGTATTGTAAGTGTGTCAAAATTTTGCATGAGAGTGATGAAATTGTATCTTATTGGTGGATAGTCACGCCCTCGGAAGCTAACCTTTTGTAATTTGATGATTATCTAGGCTAGCCTTTCCAAGCTTAGAAGTCCCGTGCGTTAAAGTCAGCTTCCGTGGGGAGAATTTTGGCGCCGAATTAAGCGAACATCGAGACTTACACAATTCAACAGTCGCAGTACAACATTTCGACAATATCAGCCTTTCGTCACCTTACCGAACTTAATTGTTCAGGTCGTGATTGGCATCTGTCTACTTTTGCATCGGCGATTCCATATCTTCCGTTCCAGTAGTCCAATATGTCTTACCAGAAGCCAGAAAAAGGCGACTATGGTGATGGGCCGGTGCGTCTCCAGTGCTCTATGAACCGTGCTTCTCAGACAACTCGCTAAAGACGTCAACTGCAGAAAATACACAAAATCCGTATCACCCTGACAAGCCGCAAAGTACAGAGCTTGGAGAAGGTCTGCCAGGAGCTTATCGAGAGAGCCAAATCCAAGGACCTCCGCGTCAAGGGCCCCGTCCGGCTTCCAACCAAGTCGCTCAAGGTCACGACCCGCAAGACGCCGTGTGGTGAGGGAAGCAAGACTTGGGACACATTCGAAATGAGGATTCATAAGCGACTGATCGAGTGAGTTCCAGCAATCACATACATGAGGAAGGATTTACACTAGGTCATCTCTAAATTTACCCCTAGTCTGAACGCACCCACCGAGGTTGTCAAGCAAATCATCGTCAATATAGAGGCCGGAGTAGAGGTGGAGGTCACTATTGCGGCATGAGCGGTGAGATACGCGGGAATGAGATGATATCTAGTACCCCATTATTACAAGGCGAGAGGATAATTCATGCGCATCGAACATGGCCGAGCTATCTTCAATTGACGCAGATTGTCCCACAAACCGTTCCCCGAATTTACAGGCCACAAGCACGCACAGGAATCGACTGATGTCTTCATTGAGCCTAAAGCAAATCACGTTTAGACCCCTAAATCTATGATTGAATGGTATCCAAGCGACAGAACCGCTCCCCCCCCCTTAAAAGTCCCAACTACACCATTCTCTTCTTGGCGGCATCTCCGGCATAACACCGCCCTCAAAGGATCCATGTTGTTTTGCTGATGCATAATCATGCTTCGTTGCTGCATTGTATGCCTCTTCAGGTAATTCTGGGGTCTTGGTAAAGACTGGGGCCCCATGTGGAAACCATATTCTGACCCAATGGCCACCATCTCCTCTGTAGCACGGCTTACCATCTTGATATGACACTGGCTTACCTTTCCACGATGTTATCGTCTTTTCGGAATCCCAGGGGATGCCGGTCGCTCCTTGTGCACGTGCACCTGTTGCGTTGGAATCGAGAGCGTTGGCTAGTCGGTGGTCAGTATCTGAAATATATCCCTTAAAGCTCTCCGATCCTAGAAACCAGGACTGAACGGAATGACCGATTCGCATATGAAGTTGGAGACTTACTATTTTGACTGAATGGCCTCAATGGAGCTGTGGACGGCTGTCCAAAGGGTCCCGTGGCCGATGGTGCAGCAGAATGGCTATATGAATTCAAAGGCGCAGCTGGTGTCTGGCCCGCTTCTGTTGCTGCTGTGGATTGGCCGAAAGGACTGGGCACTGTAGGTCTACCAAAGATACCTGTTGGCGGAGGAGCAGGGTCATGTCTACATGAGTCTGGCTGTGCAGGGGCCGACGGTTGACTAAATGGGCTAGGCTGTGGAGAAGCTGAAAGTTGACCGAAGGGATTCAGAGGCTGAGTAGCAGCCGGCTGACCGAATGCTGAGGTCGGAATGGTTGGTTGCCTGAGGGTCAAAGAGGGTTGGCCAAAACTCGTTGTAGGGCGACCAAGCGTTGCCGGCTGCCCGAATGATGAAGGCTGCCCGAAGCTGGAAGTGGGGCCAAGCGATTGAGCAAACGCGGGAGGTGATGGTCTAACGAATGTTGATGCTGCAGAGAGCTGCTCAGAAGCAGGCAAGGGACCTTTTGCGTTTGCGAGATCTATTCTATTGGGATGCTCATTTTCACCACCAATGACATACTTGATGGCTCCGTCAATGTCGTGAAGCACGGTTTGTATTTGCTGCTCGGCATTGTTAACTAGGATTTGGGCCTCTTGAATAGCTTGCTGTTGATTTCCTTGAGCAGCCAATTCATAGTGACGAACTCGAAGTTCCTCAAAACTCTGTTCCCGTGGATAACCACCAAAGAGCTGTAAGGGTGCTCCTATGCCCGGACCGTAGGCTGATAGTATCCATTGAGGTCGTTCCTGTGGGGTCAGATCAATGGTTATGACTGCCTTGTCAAGCTTGTAACTGGTAGATTCTTTTAGCCAGTCATCCATCGCAAAGCAGCTGCCATCTTACGAATTTCCTCGGTTGTCTCGACTCTCTCGACTGGCCACTGGGACTGTGAAACCGTCAGAGGTGTAGGCCTTCTTTGGGGGAATGTGGCTTTGCACGTAGAGCCGTGGACAACGGATGCTTCGGCCTCTGCTCTCGCGCGAACGATCCTCCGTTTATGAATCGAGAAAATGGAAGGGAAAGGATGACGAAACTATTGGGTTTGCTTGGGGTCTGATAGGTCTGATAGGTCTTCAGTCTTCATACCTCGGTTTGAGCCGCTAGCTACATTGCCTCGCAGATTGTTTTGAAGAGGCGCAAAGTGATTACGATTGTTAGTCATCGGGGCATTGTTGCTCGGATGATCATTCTTGCAATTGTCTTGAAGCCACGTTAGCAAACTTCAGAGGTAGCACAGGTGCTGAGTACGTGCTGCCAAATCTGCAGTTGCCCGCCAGGAAAAATCTGCAAACGGGCATATCGAATCACGGTGAACAGATCAGAGAGCGGTCCCAAGTTTCCATTGCGCATTCTGCATGATAATATTATCGGAAGTCGTGGGTCTTTACTGTGGTGGTGGGAATGTAAATATTTACGGTTCAGGGATGGCAAATTGGAACAACGCCCTTCATGACCGGATGTATTCTAGTGATAAAAACAATAAGTCTTTGGACCATGCCCACATCCACAGGAACTCACGTCGAATGGTATTTGTTACTCCGCATTGCATAGGCTATGTATAAGGTATCACTTATAATAGTATCGGATGCTATCTGATTGAGGTTGTTAAATGCAAGATTATCAATAGTTCCGAGATTCTGTCTCAACTTCCACTATTCTAAGCACTGCTCCTCACGATCTCCCAACTGACTCCATCGATCTTTTCACCGCTAGTCATCCTTCGATATTGTGCATCGGGTATCGGGCGTTCCATTGCAATTGCACGCATCATCAAGGTGTCAGCAGCCCCTGAAAGCATGCTTCCTCTACCCTGGGTCAGAAACTCCGTAAACCAAGTCTCTTCCTCTTGATTCAAGGGAAGACCGATCAGCTCCGCTCCTCTTGTCGCTTTGATCTTCCCTACAGATTTTGAGTGTACGAATGTGATAAGCTTCCCAAAGAGAAATCGATGATTCAGATCGCCCTGCGTGCGCGAGAAGTAAAATGCTTCTGTGATACTTGAACGACAGAGGATCAGAAAGTAAGCCTCCATGACTTTGCTTGAACGGATACAGGGCTGGATCGTTTGGTAATACGCTACTGGAAGTGCGATATCGTTGGTTGGTGAATGGCGACAAAGGGTGTACAAGATCTCCTCGGGAAAAGTGGGGATCAAGCCTGCGCAGACACTTGAGTCAGCGTATTCTTCTCAGACTGCCGAGCGGAGCCAAGAACATCTATGCCAAACAGCCATAGCCACGAGGGACTTCCCTCGGTATAAGGAATCTCCTAATATTCGTAATGAGCAAACGGGGGTGTTTGAGAGAAGGGTAGGGTTCCCATGTGTAGGGATGGAAATGCGGAAAGGGTAAATTGCAAACAGGTCAGAGATACGTCTTACTAGGCTCAGTCAAGTAATCTAAAGCTCTCTATTACAGATGAATGTCAGTACCATCCATGAAGCGGGAGGAGATAATCACTTCGAACCTCTTCCTGTCTAGGTACCATATGCCATCGATGAACGTCCTGTACTTGACCGGTAGGTAAGAAGCTTTTGCAAATTCTTCGGCTCGTCGATGGCTGGAATGGGAAATATCTCGGAGAAGGTAATATAATACCGAGTGCTTGTGATGGTCTGGTGAGGAGCTGGAAGTGATTTGGGAATGAATATTTCTCAATTCGTGGTTGGACTCAGGAGGATACAATTTTGAGACTGAGTATCGAGCATATTTAATCATAATCGATTCTTCGAATTCATCGGATTGATAGCCCTACCTTCGCTGATACCCAAAGCAGTCAACAGTCGGTCAATGAACAACTCATCATCTAGAGATCGACGATGTTGAAGGACCTTTCGACGCGTCTCCTCGTCATATGCGATATTTGGATTCGAACCAAATACATTCTCGAACTCATTGAATTCGTCCATGTTCAAGAGATGGAGAGACTTGCGAAAACAATGTCTCAAATCAGAGTAAATGACGGATTATCTCCGCTCAGATATGCTATCTCCGAAGGAGCGGGTAGGGCGGAGACTGTAAACAAACACGACCGCGAGATGAGACCGTGACCTCACAGGGCGGTGGCAGCTATGGCTACAATGTCGCCAACGAGACCATCCAGGCGTGCAGCAGCTCGCAAAAAAACAGTTATTGATGACTCCGATGAGGACAATCTCCCGGAAAGCAAAATGCAAGGCGACGATGGGGGGGACTTCACACCAGCACCTCAGCGTAGTCCCAGACGTCAAAGTCAAAGAAAGACAGCAGAGGTACCTTCTACGCCCCGTACCGCGACCCGGTCGCGAAGGATACAGACAGGAGAATGTGTGGAGCCGTCGCAGATCTTCAGCCCACAACAATCTACCATGGCCCCAGAGCCGGTGTCTCCTACAAAGAAGGCATCGCCTAGGAAGCGGAAGAGCGCTGCGCCACCCAGGAAAGAGCGAATTCCCATTATTGTTGAAGACCCCCCTCAATTGCCAACGCCCTCCCACATGCATAGTACTCCGCTATCCGACATAACAGATGCAGCTGTCAACGAGCAAGCACCATCGGCGAACAGTCAGAAAGATTTTGTGGCAGTCAAAGCGTTAGATACGGTGCTGGAAAAGCCTATGGATATCGTCGTGAGATCGAGAACTCTAGCTGTTCCCCAGCAAATGGAAGATACGGGGCCTAAATCTCGGACAGTCATCAGGAGTCTCATACTTACGAATTTCAAAAGCTACGCGGGGAGACAAGAAGTCGGCCCATTCCATGCATCATTTTCATCTGTTGTCGGACCGAACGGCTCGGGAAAATCCAATGTTATTGACTCCCTACTCTTTGTTTTTGGGTTTCGGGCAAGTAAGATGAGGCAAGGCAAAATATCCGCTCTAATCCACAACTCGGCAGCCTTCCCAAGCCTTGATCACTGCGAAGTCGAGGTTTATTTTCAAGAGGTGGTGGATCTACCTGGTGGAAAGCACGAAGTAGTGCCGGACTCGACATTGATAATATCACGAAGAGCATTCAAAAACAACTCTAGCAAATACTACATCAATACTCGGGAATCCAATTTCACAGCGGTAACCGATCTACTCAAGAATCGAGGCGTCGACCTCGATCACAAACGTTTCCTCATCTTGCAGGGAGAGGTCGAGTCCATTGCTCAGATGAAGCCGAAAGCCGCAAGCGAGCATGATGACGGCTTGCTCGAGTACCTTGAAGATATTATCGGCACCTCTAGATACAAATCTCCGATTGAGGAATCGGCGGCAGAGGTAGAGACGTTGAATGAGGTCTGCACTGAGAAGAACACGCGTGTCAAGCATGTAGAGAAGGAGAAGGACAGCCTCGAAGACAAGAAGAACAAGGCCTTGGCGTACATTAGCGAGGAGAACGAACTTGCTTTGAAGCAGTCTGCGTTGTATCAGATCTACCTCGACGAATGTGGAGACAACCTGAGAGTGACGGAAGAAGCTATTGGGCACATGCAAGGCCAGCTTAATACAGAGCTAGAGAAGCACCAAGGCAACGAAAGCGGCATCAAAACACTAGAGAAGTCGTATAAGCAGGGTGCTAGAGAGTATGAAGCACTGCAGAAGGCGACCCAAGCCGTTATTAAGGAGATGGCTAAATTTGACAAGGAGCATGTCAAGTATGATGAGAAAAAGAAATTTTTAGTCAACAAACAAAATAAGCTGGAGAAGGCGCTGCAGACGAGTCGACTTTCTAATTCCGAGGCCAACAGTCTTGTCCAGAAATACTCGGATGACATCAAGCGCAACACCCTGGAGATTGCCACTTTGGAGAAAGAGATGCGTGTAGACGAAAAGGAATTGACATCCATTCGAGATGGTCTAAAGGGCAAGACTCGGGCTATTTCTGACCAAATAGCTACTAAGCAAAAATTGTTGGAGCCTTGGAACGAGAAAATTAATGAGAAACAGTCAGCAATTGCTGTTGCTATAAGTGAGCTGGATATTCTGCGCGAGCGTGCGTCCGCGGGGACTGTCGCGCTTGAAGAGGTTCAGGAGAGAATTATATCACTAGAGAAACGCCGCAATGCTAAAGAAACCGAGACTAAGGAGCTTGAGGCGCGGAAGTCACACCTCGAAAAAGACGCTGCCATAGCTCAGGAGGAGCTCACGAAGATAGCACAAAGAGAGCCCGATCTGAGATCTCAAGTCTCCGGCGCCCGACAAAAAGCTGACGAGGCCAAAGCCAGCTTGACGAGTACTCAAAGCCAGGGCAATGTGTTGAACGGCTTGATGCGACTCAAAGATTCAGGGCGCATCGAGGGTTTCCATGGAAGATTAGGCAATCTCGGGACCATTGAGCAAAAGTACGATGTTGCTATATCAACTGCATGCCCATCGTTGGAGAACCTGGTCGTTGATTCAGTCGAGGTTGGCCAACAGTGCATCGATTACCTGCGCAAGAATAATCTTGGAAGGGCCAACATCATCTTGCTGGACCGTCTGGCACGCAGGGATCTATCCCCAATAGATACACCTGAAGGTGTGCCTAGACTCTTCGATCTTATCAAGACCAAGAATGAAACTTTCCGCCCTGCATTCTTCAGTGTCTTGCAGAACACTCTTGTGGTCAAGGATCTCGAGCAAGCGAACCGCATTGCTTACGGCACTAGAAGATGGAGAGTGGTCACAATCGATGGACAACTGATAGATGTTTCCGGCACCATGAGCGGTGGTGGTACACGCGTCGCAAAAGGCGGCATGTCGTCCAAGCTGGTAGCCGAAGTTTCAAAGGAGCAGGTGAACAAGCTAGAGGTCGACCGCGATGAGATAGAACAGGAATTACAGAAACACCAGGAGGTGCAAGGCGGCTTAGAAGCGTCTTTGAGAGAGCTGAACGATCAAATACCTCAGCTGGAGACTGCCATTCAAAAAATTGGCTTGGAGGCGGAGAGTTTGAAACATGATATAGCTGATGCCCGGCGGCGAGTCAGCGAGCTCGCAAATGTGCAGCCCGTCTCCAGTCCAGATGATGCTCGGGTAGGTACGTTGGAAAAGCAGATATCGAAACTTGAGAAAGATGTTGACAAGCTTCGGACGGAGACTGTGGGACTGGAGAAGGAGATCCAGGACTTGCAGGACAAGATCATGGAAATCGGAGGAGTCAGACTTAGAGCTCAAAAAGCGAGGGTCGATGGCTTGAAGGAACAGATCGATACTCTGACTGAAGAGATATCAAATGCCGAAGTAGCCAAGTCGAAGGCTGAGAAGCAGAAGATCAAGCACCAGAACCATGACGAAGATACTAAGAAAGAGCTTGCCTCCGCAGCGGAGGAGCTCGAACGCCTGATCAAAGAAGTCAATACTCAGACCAGTGATGCAACTGGATCCAAACAAAGGGCAGAGGAAGCTCAGGAGGCTCTTAACAGCAAACAAGACGAGTTGGCTGGCCTCAAGCGAGAGCTGGACGGGAAGACTGCCGAGCTGAATGAGACGCGCGCTATCGAAATCGAGATGCGCAACAAGCTAGACGAAAATCAAAAGGTCCAATCAGAGAACCAGAAACGGTTGAGGTACTGGGACGAAAAGCTCCGGAAGCTGACCCTTCAAAGTGTTAGTGATACCGGCGAGGAGCAAGCCGCCGAAGAATTACCACAGTACACCAAGGACGAGCTAGAAGACATGGACAAGGATTCTCTCAAGGGCGAAATAGCCATCCTCGAGGAGAAGACGCAGAACGTAAACGTGGAGCTAGGCGTACTTGCGGAGTACCGCCGCCGAGTCGAAGAACACACCGCACGCAGCAGTGATCTTCAGTCGGCCGTCACTCAAAGAGACACTGCTAAGAAACGCTGCGATGACCTCCGCAAGCTTCGTCTCGAGGGGTTCATGATTGGGTTCAGTTTGATATCCTTGCGCCTGAAAGAGATGTATCAGATGATCACCATGGGTGGGAACGCCGAGCTGGAGCTCGTAGACTCGCTGGACCCGTTCTCCGAAGGGATCTTGTTCAGTGTGATGCCCCCGAAGAAGTCGTGGAAGAACATCTCGAATCTGTCGGGAGGCGAGAAGACATTGAGCAGTTTGGCGTTGGTGTTTGCTCTGCACCATTATAAGCCGACGCCGCTGTACGTGATGGACGAAATTGATGCCGCGTTGGACTTCCGAAATGTGAGTCCTTGAACCCGGACCGTGACTGTTACAGGGACCCGTATAACTAACACTGTAGAAGGTTTCCATTGTTGCAAGCTATATTAAGGAGAGGACGAAGAACGCTCAGTTTATCGTCATTTCACTCAGAAACAACATGTTCGAACTGGCATCTCGGCTGGTGGGTGTATACAAAGTCAACCATATGGTGGGTCCATGGATTAACCCCGTATGAGATTGTTCGCTAACCTCAATAGACCAAGAGTGTGACGGTGGAGAACAGAGACTACATTGTTAGCCGTGCCTGATGAAGAAGTGGCCAGGGTATATGACATTATTGTACAGGACCATGTGAGTAGTGTCGCTCTTACTGTGAGGGGTGGCAACCTCTGAGCTGTACATATGCGCTGCTTCTGCACACATACTGTCCAATCGCCAGTCTTTTGTCTTCGCGCTCGGTATAGCACAAACAGGCCAATACTCTCACCAGTTCACACCTATTTAGCCAGTACCTCCGGATAAGCACACCCCTCTTTGCCACTCAGAGGAAGACTCGTTCGTATGGTGCGCCTTCGCAGGCCAACCAGGGGGTAAAGTCGTCGTCATGCCTTCGTAGCTAGTCATGATAGGCCTCTGATCATTTCATTGACTCCTCGTAATCAGGCCGTTAACCCTTCTTCTCGCCCTTCTCCACCTCTCCATCGCCCTTCCCCTTCCTTTTCTTCGTCTTCTTCGCCTTGGCCTTCTTCCGATCCCTCTTCTTCAACCCTCCCATCCCCGCCTTCCACACCTCAGCATACCGTATGAAGAACGCCTCCAGCTCATCCGCCTGTACCTTAGTCGATAGCTTCACCCTATTCTTCCGCTTCTCCTGCGATTTGCCGTCTGTGGCTCGTATCAGGACTGGTAGCGGATGCGGAGGATGTAGATCAGGGAAAGGTGAGGAGGGTGGTAGCGGAGTGGCTGTTGCTGAGGGGGGGAGGCCGCTAGGTGATACTGTGGTGCAATGTTAGGCGATTCTAGACACAGGGGGGGGGGGGGGGGGGGGGGGGGGGGGGTCGTGGGTTTTTGGGTTGGGACGTCGTTTCTGGGTGAGGTAGATGGAGCCGTGCGCGCTGTGACGGCGGGATTCGAAGAGGGCTGTTAGACGATTTAGGAACTGGATGATCAGCAATTGATGCTGGAAGCCGATAGGGGACGTAATACCTCATCGGTGCTTAGATGTCCGGAAGCCATCGTCGCAGCTGGTTTTGCTGCGTGGTCCCTTGGTCTCGATGTAGGTACTTACTTACTAGAGGGTCGCCATCTCGGTGCGAGATTAGGAATTAAGCTAGGGACTCCCTAGAAACCTAACTACTCTAGGGGCTAAGCTCCCTAAAGACCCGCTAAGATCTATAATTCTAGGGGTACTGTACCCTATACTATACCCCATGCTGTAGGGACTACTGTACCCATGCTATAGCCATGCTGTAGGGACTGCTATCCCCATGCTGTCCCCATGCTGTAGCCATGCTGTAGCCATGCTGTAGCCATGCTGTAGGGACTACTGTACCCATGCTGTACCCATGCTGTAGCCAATGCTGTCCCCATGCTGTACCCATGCTATACCCCATGCTGTAGGGACTGCTGTACCCATGCTGTACCTATGCTGTAGGGACTGCTGTACCTATGCTGTACCCATGCTGTAGCCAATGCTGTAGCTATGCTGTTCCCATGCTGTAGCCATGCTGTAGGTAATGCTGTAGGTAATGCTGTAGCCATGCTGTAGGTAATGCTGTAGCCATGCTGTAGGTAATGCTGTAGGTAATGCTCTAGGCCATGCTGGTATTGCTGTAACTATGCTGTAGGCAATGCTGTAGGTAATGCTCTAGCTATGCTGGCAATGCTGTAGCTATATTGTAGCCATACTATTCCTATACTGTAGCCATGCTGTAGGCATGCCGTAGCCATGCTGTAGGGCATGCCGTAGCCATGCTGTAGGTAATGCTGTAGCCATGCTGTAGGTAATGCTATAGCCATGCTGTAGGTAATGCTGTAGGTAATGCTCTAGGCCATGCTGGTATTGCTGTAGCTATGCTGTAGGCAATGCTGTAGGTAATGCTCTAGCTATGCTGGCAATGCTGTAGCTATATTGTAGCCATACTATTCCTATACTGTAGCCATGCTGTAGGCATGCCGTAGCCATGCTGTAGGGCATGCCGTAGCCATGCTGTAGGGCATGCCGTAGCCATGCTATCGTCTTGCTGCAGGCAATGCTGAAAAGAAAAGTTCCCGGGGAAATTAGATCACGTGAGGTAGGTTGCTTGGCGGCAAAACCTTAAATAGTCACAGTACTATATAGACTCGTACCAACCATATACCCGATGCCACTAAGCGAGTATGGAACCAAAATTACTTACTAGCGGTATTTCTTGATCAACTTCCTTCCTTCTTTGCTACCTCGCTTCCGACAACATCAGCTTCGGCACCAGACGCAAGAAGTCACTGCTTCTTCCCGCCTCACTGCCTTGCATGCGAGTGTTGTGCTCAGAAGGCATGATTTGCCAACTTGCACTTATGTCACAGCTTGCTATGAGAGGCTCGCCTTGTCATAGTACTTCCCTTGTACGGCCTCAGAGAAGTAAAAGATTGCACAGCTGTTCCCGTAGATCGAAGACCTGCCCTCCCAGCGTGTGAATATGGGTAGTATGGAAATCTCCCCAAGCGAATACGAAGGAGTGAGGACTTGAGTCTACACCTATGATCCATTACTCAAATTGCCACATGGTTCGCTTCTTATACTTACCTATCTCAATCGATCTGCATGTCTTTGTGAAACTTCGATGGGGGAATGTGCCCCCTTTCGGATTTGTCAGCAGTACTCGCCTCGTTCCTTCCTCAATTGAAGTAAGGTAGGGAGCACCAAGCGTTGCAGGAGCTTTGCTCGGCCGAGTAGCCATGTGGATATCAACGGTGGCGAGTGTTTTCTCTACTGCTTGTGTAACGCATCCTTGGCATCGATGGAGATGCATCCCCACTATTAAGGGAGTTTCTCCTCCGAAAGCTCGATACATCGGTTGCTTCCCTTTCACAAGCCTTCTGTTGATTCCTACCAACGATTGAGTAAGGATTGTCTTTGCACTTTCTTACCTGATAAGCCACCGACACCATCATGAGGTTCTTCCCAAGCGTTTTTTTAGCTATACTCGCCCTGGTAGGACAGTGTAATAGCTCCTTGCAACCTGGTATCGTCCCTATTCCAAGTCTACCAACCGATTTTAGCAAGGACCCAGAGCATTGGGTGCATACAACACCACTCCTGAATACTGCCGACACCATCATCCCATCAACCAGTCTATCGGTCCGTCGACGGAGTGTTAGCCATCGTTCGAGGAATGCCACCCACTTCTGGAGAGGCTGGGAGAACGTCCACTATCTCTTCTCCTTGTAGGTTCATCAGTGCTTCCCACAGTCCAAGTTGACCTTTCGTATAGTGGCGATTCGTACACGAGCACAAGCTTCAACCCTTACGGGGAACAGCCCAGCCGGAGCAATCCACTCGGCAATCCAGTGTATCCAGGTGCTACCTCATCAGATGGTCCAAACTACGTTGACTTCCTAACAACTACGTACAATCGTAGCTTTGTCGAAGCCTACAACTTCGGTTTCGGTGGAGCTACCATCAACTACACAATAGTCCCGGACGCTTTTGGTACTATTGTGCAGAGCTTTGCCGATCAAGTCCAGAAGGAATTTGTACCAATATACGGCAATAATTCCAATGTGCCGTGGCGTTCTTCAAACAGTTTATTCACAATCTTCTTCGGAATCAACGACTGTGGAATGTCCTATGTGACCGGCAATGGCAACGTGATCAGTGAACTCATCCAGTCATACCAGAATATTGTGGACAAGGTTCGTTTCAACTCTTTTATACCGATCTCAGGGCTGACATATTTAATAGTTGTATACTGCTGGGGCACGCAACTTTGTTTTTGTGAACGTTCCCCCCATAGATCGCTCGCCTGGGACAACTGGACAAGGTCCGTTATATCAAGCTGCAGAAGCCGCTTACGTTGCAACTTTCAATGCCCGGCTTCGCGCGCTTGTCTACAGTATGGGCTATCGACACCCAGATACCACGTCTTTCCTCTTCGACGCCAATTCTCTGTTCGCTGAGGCCATAAGCGATCCAAGCCAGTTTACAGAGACAGCGGGAATCAAGAACACGACTACAAGCTGCAGGTCCTATGAGGAGTGAGTGCATCTGGCCAACCATTTTCTCCGCAATCAATACTGATCAGAACTTAGGGGAACGCCTACTTTGACATATTTTGACCCAGCATGCTTGGTTCCCGTGAATGAGTATCTCTGGCTCAATAGTCTTCATCCAACATACCCATTGCACAACTTCATGGCCTCGCAAATGGTCAAGTTACTAGGGACTGTGGCGAACACCACGTCAAATCAGACCTTAATGTGAGGAAAGGAATCGCGACGAAGACAAATGGTTGTAGTATAGGTTGCAAGCATGGCTTTGCTTGCGGATTATTTCTTTGACTCTTCCTGCATTTTAGGAGCAGCTAGGTACGATCCTAAAAAACGGGGTTGAACCGGGGCAGATAAAGCACTGATAGATAATTTAATTGTAATTTGCAGAGTCTTCGAAACATCCATGACTGTTGACAAGATCGCACTGCAAGCAGAGAATGCTCGGTATCTGCAAGCCCCTGGCCGGGCCTCCTCGCCCGCCAAAACCTCGGGCGTCCAAAGGGGACCCAGCAATCACTATTCAACCACGTGCTACATGATACACTTCACCTTCTCTCTGCCATTCCCATGTCCAACTTCGACCCTGTGAGCTATATCCCCGACTTGCCTCCTGTACATATCCAACCTGTCATGATTGTGAGATGCGCGTGGGGAGCATTTGCCCGCCGGAGCTGTCTCCGACCTCAACATGATGCCCTGATAGCACAAGACTGACTACGGGGGCATCTAGAATGCAATCCTACGGGGCGCTCAGTTGACGGTGGTTGGGGGTTCGCAGTCCAGCAAATCCCATGTCTGTTGTAGCTGAAGCCTTCCAGCGCTCCGAGCATGTCAAAATCCGGGACTTTTCAAGTATGAGCACTACAGACAAGCTGCTATTGCAGTCTGTGCCGGCATTGCGATTCGATTTTTGATTGCAGTGCCGGTAAGTTACTCGACTTGACGCATATCCTATCGGGTGTTTGCTAAATTGCCTGTATCAGATATTCGCGGTCAAGGCAACACTATGGGCATTGGCCTTCTTCATCGATTTCGACTCGGTGACGTGGGATGACACGTTGGTGGGAGGGTTGGACTTCCTCGCGAATTCGGTTTTGCAGGTCCCTTTCTTCCTGATGAGCTTGATGCGGTACATTACGCCGACTTTAGACCACATGTGAGGGCATCGCTAGTGCTACGATATTCCAACCTATGACTGACGATGTTAGGTTCATGGATTCTCTGCAATGGGTCGATCAGACCTATTATGCAAAGCATAAATCTGAAGATCCGAAAAGATTGCGTGCGACATATTACACAGAATTACGGATGTATCAAGCACATGGGGATACGAGCAAGCATAGGGCTCCTATGGACGCGGCGTTGGCCTTTCTGATACGATTTGGCAGAAGAGCTGGGATCTCATTAGCAATCTACGCCCTGTCATACCTACCATACGTCGGAAGGTTCGTCTTACCTGCTGCGAGTTTCTACACCTTCAACAATGCCGTAGGACCCGTCCCTGCTGCTGTCATATTTGGCAGCGGCATCTTTCTCCCTCGAAGGTACCTCATCGTGTTTTTGCAGAGCTACTTTTCATCGAGGAGTTTGATGAGAGAATTGGTGTGTCTCCTGTCACCTCTTTTATCTCAACTTGACGACTAATCCATGTGTAGCTCGAACCGTACTTCTCCCGGATACGTTTTTCTAAAGAGCAGAAGAAACGTTGGTTTCATGACCGAGAGGGCGTCCTTTTCGGCTTTGGGGTTGGGTTCTACATCTTCCTTAAGATTCCACTTCTGGGGGTACTGATCTACGGCATCGCGGAGGCATCCACGGCATATTTGATCACGAAGATCACCGACCCTCCACCTTCGCCAGCATACAGCGATAAATTTGCTGAGAGCCAAGTCAAATGGAAAAACAAACAGGAATTCCTCAAGCTACCGCTGCATGCTTTGGACGCCAATAATGCTGACACGGTGAGTCAAGGGAGAAATCCAATTGAGTCATTCGATTCCCCAGGAAAGAAGTTTTCCTAGCCAAACAGACAGCGAAGCCAGTTACATGCTGCGAAATATCTAGGGTTGATCCTACATGCAAAGTCAATGCTTATGAGTAATCGTTGGCGCTTTAACGAGTCAAGAATATCTTTTTCAACATCGTTCCTTGTCGATGTTTTGATCAAGGGTTGACTGCCTTTCAACATTGTCTTCTTGATCTTCTTGTTACTAGTCTCAGGCCCTTCCGGAGGTGGCTACGCTTGATTTACTTGTTGTTTTGTCCAGCGCCCGAAGAGGCAACTGATAGGCGGAAGCTTGCTTATCTATTCGCATACAAGAACAGCCATGTCTTCATAAGTCTCTAGTTCGACAACTGGAACCTTGGCCCAGAACTGTTTTGCATTCGCGGGGTCGATTGGCTTCCTTTGCCCCGCCTTCGGACGCTGCAAGGTATGATGTAGTCGCTCTTCAATGCTTTACTTCGTCCTGATATCCCTTGACCCATCCTCTCTTTCATCACAAAAGTAATTCGCGAGTCAGGCATCTCTTTTCTAAGGTATCCATTTGTCTACTGCCTGAGATGGGTCTCCACGAAATACGAACTGCTTGCAAGGTTGACTTGAAGAAGCCCGCCAACCAGCATGACAATCTTCATGTACGGCCTCATGCCTATACGCAAATTCGAGATCGATAGCTGACTTTAGTAGAACCGATGGCATCCAGATAGTACATGAGCCTTCTCACAAGCTTGAAATCCAGCATTGACCCCTCCTGCAGTACCATTTGCGGAGAAGATCAAAGATGGAGAAATCGTAAAGATTGAATGCGTGGATTGGACTGGCGGCCAGATTGGGAACAACGACAGCGCAGATGACGTGAAGAACATCGACTTGACCACAGTCCACTACCTGAGCGGGCCTTTTGAGATCGAGAACGCCCAGCCCGGTGATGTCCTTGTGGTCGAGATCCAAGACGTGCAGCCCTTCCAAGAGCAGCCATGGGGCTTCACTGGTGTCTTCGACAAAGACAATGGCGGTGGCTTCCTTGACGAAATCTATCCCCATGCGTACGCCTTTCCCCTTTCCATGCTCCAGCTACATTTCACTGACCCAGCCAATCCTAATACAGCGCCAAAGCTATCTGGGACTTCGAGGGCATCTTCTGCTCCAGTCGGCACATACCCGGTATTCGCTTCCCCGGTCTCATTCATCCAGGGATCCTCGGCTGCGCCCCCAGCGCCGAGATTCTAGCCGAATGGAACCGCCGCGAGTCCGAACTCATCAGCACCACCAAACTCGAGCGTATCGTCGCCCAGCCTCCCCAACCGAAGAATGTCCACGCTGGCCCTGCGTCCGGCTCCGTGAAAGAGAAGGTAGGTAAAGAAGGCGCCCGAACAATACCTGGTCGACCCGAACACGGCGGTAATTGTGACATCAAAAACCTGTCTCGCGGCTCCAAGACGTTCCTGCCGATCCATGTTCCTGGGGCGAAGTTCAGCGTGGGCGATTTGCACTTCAGTCAGGGGGATGGGGAGATATCGTTCTGTGGCGCGATTGAGATGGCGGGGGTGATCACGGTCAAGTTGAGCGTGATGAAAGATGGGATGAAGGATTTGGGGATGAAGAGTCCCCTTTTCTTGCCTGGGCCGGTCGAGCCGCATTATGGACCTGGACGGTACCTGACCTTTGAGGGCTTTTCGGTGGACGAGAAGGGCGTACAGGTGAGTTCTGACCCGAGCCATCATTGTCTCCTCATCCGGAATCATCATTCGGGACGCATGATACGTCTCGAAAGATTAACTTATGGCATTCGTCTCATACCGCACTTTCCGACGTCTGAATAGGAAGCTAATGTTGTGTGCCTTGGCAGCATTACATGGACGCCACGATCGCTTACAGACAGGCTACATTGAGAGTCATCGAGTACCTGAAACGATACGGTATTGATCCCAAATCCTGCTCCAAAAGTATGCGCTCACAGACAGCAGGCTACTCCGACTACCAAGTCTATCTCATGCTCAGCTGCGCCCCTATCCAAGGCCACGTCGGAGGTCTCGTCGACGTGAGTCCTTTCCCTTTCCTTCAAACTCCCTTTATACATCTTTTCATCTGTCCGTCACACGCCGGTCTTCCTCCCTTCCGTTCCTAACTAACAAACGATACCTTCCTTTCTCTCTAGATCCCAAATGCATGCATGACGTTGGGCTTGCCGATGGATATTTTCGACTTCGACATCTCGCCCATGTCGGGACAGGTGCAGAAGCGCGATATGGGCGCTTGTGCTGTGGCGAGTAAGTGAGTTAGGTAGGAATGGGGATGGGGTGGGATGGGAAGAGGTATGTGGGCAGGTTGAGGGCGATGGTGAAGCGGGATTTTTGTATATGTCATCGAACGAATGAAACAGACTGAACGAATCAACATATTTCCCACTTCCCAAAAAAACTTGACCGCCCTGAAACCCCCATGTACCTCCCCCCTCCCTCTACGCCCTCTCCCCTCTCCCCTCTCCCCTCCCCCTTCCATACTCTCAACACCCACCACCCAACCCTAAGTATAGTACGAGCTACCTACACAAAGCTGTCGCTTCGATTTCGAGTAATAGCGGGATAAGGTAGGGGTTTCCGTTCCGGAATTATGATTGCAGGATGTGTGCATGGGGGTTCTTATGAGAGGGTTTTGGGCGGTTAATGTTTTGGGGGGTGGGGGGTTGAGGTGTTTTGGTGGAAGGGAAGAGGGTGAGGGGTTGAGGGGGGGA